>Ga0209382_10000018_pt1 | contig 197470 bp, 212 predicted proteins | sample SoiMetdeltSBSDD5_FD_187599 | JGI IMG/M metagenome (GOLD analysis project Ga0209382, IMG submission 187599) | Bulk soil microbial communities from a Populus tree surrounding site in Tennessee, USA - Soil MetaG P. deltoides SBSDD5 (SPAdes) (version 2) | ecosystem: Environmental > Terrestrial >...
TGGATGGTGTTAATGATGTAATATGGAGTGAAATTGTGGAAGTAGTTGGAAGAAAAAGATCAATACCAAGTCGTATTATTGATATGCTTTAATGTATGATGTAAAAATAACCAGTAAAACGACTTTTATGGTTAACATTATGCATCATTTCTAATATGATGATTAATTAATCATAAACCGAAAGTAGATCATGGCATGTCTACGTCATTTATTTTTCTTAGGTATATGAATACATTAAATTGACAAGATACAGATGCACTAAAAATGCGTAATGTCTTTTTTATTCATTTAATATCCAATATAGATACAATATCGTAGATTTGTTTAGATGACAACTAGTTTTCCATCTATTTCGTGCGAATATTTTATCTGGTTTTGATTTGGTTTAGTCTAGGATTCTAGTTACCATTATCGTATTTATCTTTGTTTGTTTGATTGAATGAGTTCTACAATACTGCATGTTAATATGTTCTTTGGTTAATACAAAATCTATAAGGGAACTTATCTTATTATCTAGTCGGCTGTGTGTCTTTGAACAATATAAAAAAACATTACTTGCTTATCTGAGCCATCGTCATCCTCGCTAATTTGGCTGAAGATACTGGTTTTTGAATAATTCCTCCTATATTGTTATTATACTTCATATTCGTACTCAGCAAAGTATCATTGACATCAAACGCAGTCATCAATAATACCTTTATTTCTGGCTTCATCTGGCTAACTGATCTCGCAAACTCGAATCCATTCATTTCAGGCATCCTGATGTCAGCAATTACCAGACAATAGTCCTTAAGATTAATCTTAAAATGTTCTAACGCCAGTAAAGGCTTTGTAAATGCAAATACATTCTTGAAACCATTCTTTTGTAAGGTTATCTTAACTAATGTGGTTATATCAAAGTCGTCGTCTACCACCATGATTTTAGATTCCTGTTCGAGTTTTACTTCCTTATTCTCGTTAATTGCAACCGACAATCTAAACTAGATCACCTCTGTTGCTTTATGAAATGGCATGGTTATACTACAATTAGGCATATTATAAAGTTTTACAAGAAATTTAGTTAAAATACTATTATTTTGAATCAAATAGCACAGATTAACCATTAATTATAGAGTTCCGATTTGATTTAACCATTTTTTTAAAACCACTATGATGTATTAGGCATAAATTATGGGATTTCGGTTTTATTGACCAATCAATTATACATTATGTCCCTTAGTAACTTACCTATGTAAGATATTCCGGCATATTATTTGACTACTGTTATTGCTGAAGACTATCTGAATCATGTTTTCCTCAACGAAAGGAATAGAACTTCAATGCCAACCTAAAAGCATCAAATATATCATTATAACTTGTTGCTTCCTTATTTAACACGCCTTCTCTTTCTACAGCAGTTCTTAACGATACAAGTAGTGGTATTATGATAGACTATTTTAGATTTAATAATAGGAGTTGATATGTGCATACAAGGAAATGAATGAGAGACCATTATCGTCATCATTGCCTTATGAAGATGAAACAGGAGTACAGAAAGAACGTGAAGAAAATAGACCCAAGGATCATATTGGTATTACAAAAAGTAAGAAAAAAATTGAAGCGATTATACCATCAGAAAAAACAGATTCAGTTTTATCCACCCTTGAATCTATGAATATTCAGGCAACATTCTATGAATCCAAAGGTGTGGGAAAGGGAGAAAAATATTTGATCTCATATGGAAAAGGTGGAAAAACTACTAAAATGCCTTATTCTATACGACACACAGTTGTGACCATAGTTGACGAAAATAAAGTAGGGGAAGTGATAAACGCAATAAGGCAGTCAGCAATGATAACAGGTAAATCTAATGTTGGAATTATGGTTATCTCCACTGTGGATGATGTACTGCCTATATAGAACATGGATTATGCTAGGATAAACAAAAATCAACTTCCTTTAACAGTTGGAATCCTAATCTTTGATCAAGTGGAGGTCTTAGATGTTGCTGGACCTTTTGAGGTATTAGCTGTAACCCGATTGAATGAGGAACGTAGACAGGAGGAATTATCGCCTTTCAGAGTGTTATTGATCTCAGAGAGTATGGATCAAATCTCAGCCGTGGGAGGCTTACGCTTTACTCCGGATGTAACTAAGGATAACTGTCCAGAACTGGATTTACTTATAGTTCCTGGTGGCTCGGGTACTCGCACACAGATAAAGAATGTTAATCTTCTTAGGTGGATTGCCAATAAATCTGCTAGGACTAGACTTACTGTTTCAGTATGCACTGGCTCAAGTCTTTTAGGGAAAGCAGGGTTGTTGGACGGACATGAAGCAACTACACATTGGCGTACTTTTGATTTCCTCAAGCAAGCCGCACCCAACGCTTACATACGTGAGGATCTACGATTCACGAAGGACAATTCCATCTTCACTTCTGCAGGAATTTCTGCCGGAATTGACATGGCTTTGCATATCGTAAGCCACTTTTTTGGAACGAAGATAGGAGAGGCGACTGCTCGTCAAATGGAATATCCCTATCCTCAAAGTAACCAACGCAGTAATAAGATCTGAGTTTAGTCGAAGTTTAGTTTTATTTTTTTAAACTAAGTTGAATTTATCCCATTACCGTTACCCTTCAAACAGATGTTCTCCGTGATATAGTTGATTGGCAGTCTGATAAGTATGTCCTTGTGAACGCATTGTCGGTGAATGGGCCGCTAAGTACCTTGCTGCTGCCACGAGTACGTGTACACCTTTTGTATTATTACTATTATTACTATTCTTGTAGTCGTTAGCAGTTAGAAGAGAATATTGCTTAAATGCCGCTTCAATCATCTGAATAGAATGAAAGTTACGATCTTCACGTAGAAGGGCCTTACCAAATGCAGCCAAAAGTCGATCTGGCTTTCTATTATTATATAGATAGTCTACAACCAACTGTCCCGCTTGATTCACTTGCTGTTGCTTGTCTAGAAGTGACAGAAGATCTTTTAACAACATCTCAGGCTCTTTAAATGTACTATCATGGTTAACATTTTCCAGCTTCTTTGATTCTGGTAATGGTACGGGGGGGATATTTAGAAAGCGATTGAGGTAAACTCTCATTGCACCGTCAAACATTCCTCGCAATAACTCATGTGTAGCTATCCTCCTTAATCCCTGATGTACAGCATTTGCATACGTAAATGTATGTAGTGAGGTATCCCAATCACTAAATTCGTTACGAGTATGGAATTGTGCAATACGTAAAGCCGCTGTATAGGCAACAATACCGGCCAATTCTTCTTCTTTAGCACCTTGGCCTAATGCCTCCAATAACGAGTTTATGATTAACTGTGGATCATCACCTAGTAATACCTTCAATAGTTCATTTCCTTGGTTCCAGTTTTTTTTCTTTAACTGCTCCCTTCTACCATTTTCCAAAACCGCAGGTAGTTTCTTGAAGGCTTTTTCAAGAAGATCAATCAAATCTATTGGATGTCGCCATGAATTAGATTCTTCCATTCTTTCAGCATTAGCATATCCAAACACTAAGCTGCTAAGTACTGACTCTACTAAATCGCCAATGTTGTTATTATTCCATCCAGCAGAATCAAGTGCCTCTAGTGCCTTGTTAGTAAAATCTAAAACATGTCCAACGTCCAGGTAACGATGATCGGTAGCTGCTGCAAAGAGGATATCAGCTATATCTCGATTATCAACACCAAGGCGTACGGCAGTAACAATACATCTCTCTGCCGCTTGGGCATCGCGAGATTCAATGAACTGTCTGAACCAATACTTAAGTGTAGACAAATCTGACCAGGGTTTTGGCAATGGAGATATTCTAAAGCGTGGCGGCATTGAAGAGCAGTCCTGTGCCACAGCAGAAAGACCATGGTAAAGTGCATATGGTCTGTCTTCGATACTAAGGTAAGGAACAATATTCATCATACATGTATGTGTTGTTAGACCCTGACCCCATCCAGATTGCTTGTATTTACTACCAAAATCAAGTCCAACAGAAAATGCGTCTAACATACCATCAATAACTTTTTCGCCAGTATCTTCTCTATTCCTTAGATTGCCTAAATTTGCAATGAGTGTCTTTGCAATCAATAATGGAATATTGCGCCTCAGTCCATTCAGTAGCAGTGTTTGATTATGATAATGAGAATCAGTTTCGGCTATTGCAGCTGAAACATCTACCCATATCTCGTTCTCATCGCGAATCTCTACGGGAAATGAAGTAACATCGCCAGCCCACTGGTCAAATGTTCCTCCATTCATAAGATCAAATCGTGCATGGTGCCAGTGACACGTAAGAATGCCATCTTTAACAGTACCTTGGCTTAAAGGAAAGCCCATATGCGGACATCGATTGTCTATTGCATATACCTTGGAATCATAAATGAAAATCGCCACAGTGCAATTCTTAACTGTGACAGATAAACAGCCACCAGCTGCTTCTATTTCTCTGGTTTTGGCAGCATATACAAAATTATGGTTGTCAGTTTCTTTTAGCATATAACACATCATAACTATAAGATTTTCTTACCTATAGGTCTATTCTGTACTACTACTTATTGGCATATATCAACACGATATTATTTTTATAGTTGGCTATAGGAAAACAGGGGGACTGGTCGTACTCGTGTTGTTGGAAGTTGAGTCAAAATCCTAGAGTCAGATTCAAAGCTTATATAATCATCCTTGAGCAGGAAGATGACTTTCAATATTTGGTTGTCCTGGTTTGTATGTTATTGAGATTTTCTGCCCTTGATCATACGGACAGTTAGAAATCTTTCTTGGAATATCATCTGAAGCTCGGACTACACATTCGTCTGCTTGTTTAATTTCTACCACGCCGTCCTCAGTTGTGCTTGACACAAAGATACTTGTTGCAGAGGTTCCTAAAATAGCAAATACAATTGCTATACCAGCAATAATAAAAATAACTGCCATTTTTGCGGGTGAACTCGTAAAACTCATTTATAGCTGTGTGTACCCCTTGTTATTTAAGATTAATACAGTTTAGGGGATTTTACCGAGATTTCATCTAGGAAATTTAAGGACAAGACGGAACATTACATAGATGAACCGAAAATTCCCTTACTTTAATTTCAAAACTGATGATATGCCTGATTAATTAATCTTGATTTGCGGTAATATCGAAACTTAGTTCATAGATATGTTCAGCCAGGGTCCTTATAGCCTTATCACGAGTATAATATAGAATATAATATAGAGTATTATTATTGTGATACACCATAGATTACATTATAATCAATGATTCTACGCCTCCAAATATATCTAGTTTCGTTCTTCGTGATTATGATCATAAACATTGCTAGTTTAACATATGCAAATAACATAATGATCGCGTATGCAACTAAATACAGCAATAATAGTCATAAGCTATGTCTCTTTTCTGTTAACATATGTCTAGATGATCAGTCACAGCAGGAAAAGTCGAAAGATACTAACAATTTAGTTCATCTGATCCTCGACCGAGTCAATTCTACCACACTAAAAAATTGGATAGACAATCTAACCTCATTTCAAACTCGGCATACCAAATCTGAGTATATTGAAGATGTCGCATATTGGCTCAAAAATGAGCTTCAAAGTGTGTGTAATGGTAGAGTCTACTTTCACAATTTTACTCAATCAGATCAAGGAAAAAGTTATGGCTTGAAGAATATTATTTGTGATCAAGGTTCGGCATCATCAAACGATGACAAAGGTCATCATATTCTAATTTCTGCGCATTATGATAGTAGGATGGAAGACATCAATCAGAGTAATGCGAGAGCTCCAGGGGCCGATGATAATGCTAGTGGGGTGGTTGCGGTTCTAGAACTAGCACGGGTTCTTTCCAAAGTTGATTTGAAGAATAATATACAATTTGTCTTGTTTTCTGGTGAAGAACAAGGTCAATGGGGATCGTTAGCCTATGTAAAACAACAGCAGACTAACAGTTCAAAGCTAGACTTGGTAATGAACCTAGATATGGTGGGTCATCCTTCTCTCGGATTGGAAAATGTAATTATCGAGTATGATCTAGGAAACAAGAATACTACAAACGATGTGTATTCAAAGAATGTGGCGAAGTTTATTGCACAGATTGACTCAGAATATACAAACTTAGAAGCTTCATTACGTACGCTTGGAAAAATAGACCTTCTTCCGTTTGAGGCCATAGGTAAAACAGTAATAGGTCTTCATGACGGAGGTTCGGATCTGAATCCTAACTATCATAGTATCTCCGATACTTCGGATACTCTAGACATAGGATATTTGACTTCAACAACAAAGCTTGCGTTAGCTACAATACTAAATCTAGATTAGTTTGTCATAGGTCAAGTCTATTCTCAGCCCATTATAACCACAGCATGTGGGGTAAACAAAAGTACCAACCCCAAGGAATTTTCTAAATATCCATATTACAGTCAATACATACTGTTTTGTTGGATTTAAGATTAGTAATCGCTGTCTGAACTCTACCACAGATTGGACAAATAATTGAAATAGATGTTGCCAAGATTTTATTGTATGAGATATTCTCAATTGTTTATACTTAGGCATTATGCTCAACTTAACTATAGTCATTACTAAGAAAAGATTACTAGAATTCATCTCACCTAACATCTCACCTAACATAACACATCATCCTACTATATATCACCTTAAAATAGGAGCTATAGAAGCTTCTCGATTTAGAAATAATAATAGAATATAGATATAAAGTACAATGAATCAGAAAAGTTTCGTGATAGCTGCACTACTAGCAGCAACTGCACTCTGTCATTTCAACACCATTGGTATATGCTCAAGACACCTGAAACCAGCACTGCTCAAGATGTAAAACAAAAGAACACCGGAAGGGGTGAATCAGTCAACTTCAATTGTGGCGAAAACCTAATCAAAGCCGGTGTAGAGGACCGAGTGTGAGTTTGAAGATTAATAAACAAGCAGGTAATGGCTAATAAGTCATAGCTGCTTTAATTTTTTTATTTATGTCAAAATCACAAGGATAAATGTGGGCAGATTTGTGTATTGCATAAAGCTAAATGACTAGAAAAGGTCAAACTAACTGAAAATTTTCATAACAATGTTGGGTTCATCGTAAAATTTACCCACCAATTGGAATTACTTAAATTATGTTGTAGCCAATTACTCTTGCCGAAAGTGGCCTTCTTATTAAAGATATTAAAATCGCTACTATGGATTAGTAGACATAACGAACTGGACACAATTAATCTATACAATTCCATAGCACCTTATGTCCAAATTGCAATCGGCGGTAATGGTCACATGCTCAACTTTGGATACTGGAATCATAACAAGAAGACAATGTGCATGAGTCCTATTGAGGCACAGAAAGAATTGACTGCGCTGATTGGAAAGTTTGGTGACTTCAAATTATCTCAAAGAGTAATAGATGTTGGAAGTGGTTTTTCTGCGCCTGCAGCACAGTGGAAGCTAACATACAGTTTTCTTGATATAGCGTGTGTCAATATTAACTCTCAACAATTATCTACTGCAAAGACTTTGGTCCCTACTATCGCACCCACAACAGGAGTTTATACCTTTAATGCTGACAGTAACAATGCTAATGTTAGTACAACAGATGCCGTAAGACAACCGGTAACTTCTGTAACATGCGGAAATATTGTATCATTAATAAATGCTACAGCCACAACATTGCCTTTTGCAGATAAATGTGTCGATAGAGTAGTTGCTTTAGAATCTGCGCAGCATTTTAAGCCACTACAGAACTTTTTCAAAGAATCTGCAAGAATACTGAAGCCAGGAGGATTGCTTATAATTGCTATGCCAATAATGGTTAGTCCCAGAGATAGCAATATTAACTGGAGTCAATTCATACAGCAATTTAGAAAACTGGGAATTCTTTATTTTAGCTGGGCATCGGAGCATTATAGTCTAGATAGCATTGCATTATCCCTTAAATCTGAAGGCATCAATATTGAGGACATTCAGCATATTGGGCATTATGTATATGAACCATTGGCCAATTATTATATTCAAAATAGGAAATTGCTTAAGAAAACAATCAAGGATTACCTTACCTCTTATGCCCAGGTCATATCATTTGAGATTATTGAGAAAATCATTTATAGATCAGCATTGAAAATGGAGGCCTTATCACAAAAAGGTATTATTGATTATGTCTTGATAAAGGGCGAGAAAATATAGAACGTTTTCTCATTTTTATTAAGCATAACGCACAATTCATTGTTTAAGATTGGATTATGTTATCGACAATTAATACTGAAAGGTTTGTCCTTCCTCCAACTCTCTGCCATCGATAGAGTTGTGTCGATTTCTGGATGAGTTGTCCTTAGATTTTTCTTTCTTTCTATATTCTCTATAGGCTTTACTTCCACACGTTGAAGGCGAGTCTATATTATCTTCAGAACTATTTGTATTACTCAATACGGGATACCCGCTATCTAAGAATCACGAAGCTATATAAGAGTTAAATTAAATGTTGATATCATAATGATAGATAGATGGGAAGTCCATCTAGTTATCGCAAATTGGTAGCAATTCAATTGTACCATCTTTGCAGTTTGGACATTTTACAGCAACATTGGTCCTATAGGAGTGAAAGTATGATGATGCACACCACAAGCACAATTCGCATATCATGAAATTCTTTTGCTTGGTGACTTCAATACTCTGTCCATTTAATAATGTACTATTATTTCGATCCTTATGACTACTCAAATTATCCTCCATGAGGCATATAACTTCTTTATTTTTGGTTATGGGAAAACTGTTATTGATATTTTTTTTCTTAGAAGACATCGATCAGGACATCAATATTGTCTGTAATAAGTATAGACTAACCATGTCAATTAACTAGGTTAGTCATCTCTTAAATAATAATTTACCAGATTCGGGTGATAGGGACATTGTCTGGTAGTACTCATTGACATGCAAAAATGTTTGTGAAAAATTTAGATCTACTAAAAGCTTGAGGGGAAGCTATTATGCCGAGGGCAATAAACGATGTCAAGTATGTGAAGTATTTATAAAATGGAAGGGCAAAAATTGTCCTTGTTGCAGAAGTAACCTGAGAACAAAACCACGCAGTGTTCCTAAATTGTCTAAACTAGATTAATTCAAAAAATATATGATAACAGAAATAGGCTAGCGTCTATTGCCTTATTATTAGCTCATATCTTAACCGTGAAAGAAAAATGATTAATACATCGTTGAACTAGGATAATTGAATATATGAGTTTGTTATATAGTTCAATACCCGTCTTCGATCCAAGTTCTCCAGGACAGTGGAAAAGGTTTAAGAACTTTTTCTTGTTTGTACGGGGATATGAACACAAGTAAATTACTACTTTTGTTATGTTTTGTTGGTGCATCTGGTGCCCTCAGTATTAGTCTAGTACCACAAAATGAAGCACAGGTATCAAGCAATGCTACCCAAACAACGATGCCCACAACAATAGCGACATCGAACTTTTCTCAAGCGATATCACAGCAGGTATCTTCAGATCCATTCTTAGTTGACGTAGCGTATGAAAGTCCAAAAACAGTGATCTTACAAGGCAGTATTTCTAAAGTTATAGAAGGAGGATCGGAACTGGCTTTTAATGACTTCTTATGGCGAGGGGTAGATCTATTAAAGGATCGAGGATTCACGATAGATCAGATCGACCTAATTCGAAGCGGGGAGACGCAAGAGAGTTATCGAATTTACATGTCTCTTAACGAATGACGGTGAAGGCTATCTAGAAAATACATCATATCCCTAGTTCAGTGGAAAGGTGAGACTAAAGACAAAGAAATACAAACGAGGGGATGCTATAAGAAAGAGACAATACTATTCCTTGATATTATCTTGAGTTGAGAAGTCCTTCCTTTTGCTGTTCTGCGATTTGCAAATACACTACATTTTATGATGAGGATGGAATAATAGCCTTAGATTTGTTGTGTTTATTAAAACAGGGATTGCAAAGTTCAATGCTTTGAAAATAGTACCAATGAGAACTCTTCAGCATGTGATTGAATCATGCATGAAATTAGAGTCACTAGCTTCTTGACATAATCAGGCCACTAAATAATCAGGAATAACAGACATACTATTTTTGTAGACAAATTAACAAGAGAAAAAAATCCCAATGCCGATGCATTTAAGGATTCATGCCTAAATCCATTACCCTTTATCAACTTTTCCGAGTTAGAACCAGATCAGTAGACACTTGTTGTTTTTTCTTTAACCAATGTCAAACATTTTGATAGGAACAACATCAGTCTAATCTATATCATCTTAATTCTTTTTCAATAAATGGTATTATTTTCTTAAGAATTGTGGTCTCATGATCTGCACGTATGTCAAATGATACCATTAGGATAGGATAATCCTTACTGTCCAAAGATATTGTGACTCGTTTAAGTTTCTCATACAACGTGAATGAGTATATAGGCTTGCCAAGTTTTGATTCAAAATCTTTTCTAGTATTCATCCTGATAACTGTCTCTATAGCATAGAGCTCTGATTCGCTATCAGTTAAGAGTGGATTTAACCCCTCTCTATATGCGACTACGATCTGCTTTCCAAATTTGTTAGGTATCCCCGCGAATCTAATAGTATCATCTAGCTCTATTATTCTCTTGCATATATTAGATAAATCTGCCGTTACCATATTTTTAATTTCTGTATTATATCTGTAAGATAGGGTTAATAAACAAATATAATGGATGCAAGTTACAGACAGAGAATTACAAATCTACTGAAATCAGTGACCTATGATCGTATTTTGAAATTTCGATAATAGATGGACGAACTCACCTAGTCAATAGCCAGTCCATTGTAGATGCGTCTAAATCAGTTTTAATAAGAGAGAATCTATAATACCTTATTGCATTGAAGAAGATAGAGGCGATTGTACGAGCTGAACTCATGAGCAACGTGAAGGAGCGTCTCAGAGAATTGGGAGTTGCAGGCATGACAGTAACAACTGTTTCAGGATGGAGCAAGCAAAGAGAGCTACATTTGCAATGGAGAGGTCTACCTGTGTCATATGATCTAGTACCAAGAGTAAAATTCGAAATAGTTGTTCCGGATTCGCAAGTACAGGATACTGTTCAATCTATCGTAGAGACCGCCAGAACGGGTGAGCATGGAGACGGCATAGTTTCTATTTCTAATGTGGAACGAGCAATTAATATTTATCATCTTGGAAGGACATAAAATATTAACAATAATATTTCATGGTTATAATACATCATTTTTTCAAAGATAAATAAAATGAGTAGAATTTTATGACTTAGGAAGTGCGAATAAGTCCTCTTACTTTTTCTTTAAATTCTGGAGTTATATCATTTTCTTTCATTCCATGAGCCTTCATGGCATGTTCAGCACCACGTTGCATAACCTCATCGTCTGTCTCACCCTTGACAATATAGTCACAGTCAAAGCCTGCTTCGCGACATGTAATTGTTTTCATATTGGGAAATGAGGTTGTTATATCTTTTAAGCATTTAGGTAAGACTTAGTAGGGATTGTGGTTTTGAAACTATTTGATAATATCTATCTTCTTAGGGATATTTATTTCTGTAAAAAAAATAAAAGTTCTAATTTAATAGAACTAAACGGCCCTTCAGATCTTTGATTGTATGTCTTAAAGTTACGTCAGTTACTCCTGCTGCTTGAGCAAAAGATGTCTGGGATCTATTACTTGTATTTTCATTATTTGCGTCGCTTCTTTTGCTTGGAGAATCACTACCCCTGATATTATTATTGGCGTATGCCATATACAAAACAGCAGATGCTAATCCCATAGGATCTTTCCCTGTAGTCGCCTCTTTTTTTATGGCTTCATACATGATGCTCATAGCCTGCCTTGTGATTCTTTCATTTAATTTCATCTTACTCGCTATTTTAGTGATACATTTCATAGGATCAAGCATTGGCGTTTTAATATCTAGCTCAGTGAGTAAAATACGATAGCTCTGAGATAGTGTTTTTTCTTTTACATTACTGCCTTCAGATATATCCTTTAATGTTTTTCCAATTCTTATTTCTCTACATGCTATGTATATAGCGGCAGCAAGCATAGCTGAAACCGTTCTTCCCCTAATCATTCCTCTTTGCTGAGCCTTTCTGTAGATGTATGCAGTCTTCTCAACCACTGAATCAGGTAATGCGAGTTTATCTCTTAAGATATCTAGCTCAGAGAACGCTTTTTTGAGACTTCTGTCAGTCGCGCTATATAACTGGGTTCTGTAATCTAATACCCTTAACTTGTCGATTGTAGATTTAACAGAAGTAGCGATTCTGTTTCCGGTATAATCTCTATCAGTCCTTCCGATGATGGTTGATAATCCCATATCATGTCTTGCAAGAGAAGTAGGCATTCCGGTTCTTATTCTATAATTGTTTGGCGAACCATGATCAAAGTAATGCCATTCCGGTCTGGATTCCTGGACTCTCTCTGTTGATATCACTAGACCGCAATTGCTACAAATAAGCTCACTCGTTTCGGGGTCAGTGATTATGTTTGTATTATTAATTTGGCTATTAATATGGTTACTCTTATTACAATTAGTACATACAATTCTTGGCCGTACGGATATAGAATCTTGTTTAGATATCGCATTCATACACATATATACGGCATTCTAGTTTTTATATTCTACTATGCAGATTTTATTAAAAATGAGCATTAACTATGATATTCTGATGCTTGGATGTGTAAAATATTAGCAAAAGCTGATTGCATGATTGCTGCGGGGCGGCCTTAAGTAAACTTACTGATCTTAATGATCCATAAACTGATGCGGCAGAATTTTTATTCTCCTAGTTTTTAGATTAATAATCTCAAATCATTCAGATTCAAAATCCACCTTTTATAACGCCATTTTCCTTTATATATTGCAACAATTCTTTGTAGTTGTCAATTTTATAATAGCGTTTCATATTCTCTAAAGTTTCATCGTCGATAGTTGAGTTTCTTTTCTGTCACTATATTATTATCAATAAACTATCTAATAAGTTATTTATGATTTCGGAAGTAGAGGGTGATCAGCATCCATTGAACTTGTCAGGTTCTTAGTTCAAGTGTACTAATAGCCAAGTATTTATGATATCTTATTTAATCGGATGGATGTAGCGACCACATGCTAAAAAGGCTCTTTGCCAGTCGTAACGCAACCAGCTCTAGAGCTATAAGTAATACTTTCTTACTATACAAAAGAATATCAACACAATATGTAAATCGGGATATTTTAGATTATGTCAGAAGGTTGATTCCTGAGAAGGTCGTCAAAAAAACAGAAATAGAAGACAAAGAAGAACCTCTAAAATCATTTTTGCAATGGTTCAAAAACGATTTCATGCAATGGTTTCCCAAAGACCCAAAGTGTGAAAGGTGCAATTTGCCTATGGATTCTCAGTTCATTAAAGGAATTTCATGGAAACTGCGAAACACTGAACGATATATTTGCAATAGTTGTGGTGCTATCATACTATTCCCAAGATATGGTGATATTTTGAAATTAGCAGAAACAAGGACTGGAAGATGTAGTGAATGGTCAATGCTTTTTGGTGCTCTATTAAACTCTCTTGCCATTCAGACTAGAATAGTTCATGATTTCCTTGATCATTGCTGGAATGAATCACTAATAAATGAAAAATGGATGCATGTAGATTCTACATTAGCTTACCCAATTTCTTTTAATCATCCATATTATTATGAACAGAATTGGGACAAGAAATACACATATGTTTTAGCATTTTCGTCTAATGGCTTGAAAGATGTCACTCAAAGATATACTCAACAATGGGATATGGTTCAATTAAGAAGAAAAGAACACAAGAAGAATACCAAAATAGCGGGAGAATTCGCAGACATTTACTCAAGGATTTAAGACACATCTACTTCAATTCAGAATAACTGAGAATTAGTTTACCGAATTATTTTATGTCCTAATTATGAATCTTTTATGATCCTTTGTGAGTGCAAATGAATGAGCATTCATTGGATTATTTAGATAAAGATGTAATAAATGGCAAACACAGCAAATTATAGATATTGTAGCTGCCAAACTGCAAGCATAGGAAAATTAAAAACTATGGAGATGGCTGAGGAGCTTCTGTAAGATAAGATGTAGGATGAGGCCTTTGCCCTATTGTAATTATCTTGTCAATTGTCTTTCCATCTTTATAGAGAGATAATGTCATGTTCTGGCCAACAGACTTTTCGGTCTCAAGATATGAAATTAAATCTTCCATCCTTATAACTGGCTTTCCATCTACTGCTGTTATTATGTCGCCTCCTAGCCTCTCTCCATATTGATTAGTTATACTTCCATTTATGCCAGCTTTATCTGCAGGACTGTCCTTTACAATTGTATCTACTATTATCCCTTTGAAGTTTCTATCAAGCCCCTCCCTTTCTGCTACATCCGATGTAACCGGACCACCTGTCATACCAAGCCAAGGATGGGTGTAATTACCAGTATCAATCAGTGTTGGGACTATGCGTTTAACAGCACTAGACGGAACTGCAAATCCAATACTTCCAGGAAAAATACCTGCAGTATTTATTCCAATAACTTCTGCGTCCATATTTAGTAAAGGTCCACCGGAGTTTCCTGGATTAATTAATGCATCAGTCTGGATTGCATCTGGCACAGAGAATCCCGTTTGTTCAAGTGGCAGTAAACGTCCAGTCTGGCTAACTATGCCTGTGGTAATTGAGCCTTCCAATCCAAAAGGATTCCCAATGGCTACAACTTGATCTCCCACCTTAAGAGCGGACGAATTTCCCAGAGTAAGGGGAGGAGGCAATTCATCATGAGTAAAATTTTCAACAATTTTCAAAACTGCCAGATCACTGAAAACATCACTCCCGGTAACATTGGCTGTAAATCTTTTTCCATCAATAAATGTGATGTCAACTATTTTTGCATTTGCTACCACATGATTATTTGTAACAATATGTCCATTATTGTCATATAGAAATCCTGAACCTAATGCAGTCATATTTTCTTGTGGTCTATCAGGACTGGGTAATGTTGAAGGGGGAGTTGACGTGGTTATCTGTACTACAGAATTTTCTGTTTTATTAAATATATCATAAATTGAAAGAGGTTGTGATTGCTGTTGATTTATTCCTTTCTGAGCGACTAGTGTATAAGAGCTTGGAACTATCGATCCCCATATAACAATTAAAGAAACAGAGATCAGAAACACCATAGACAAATGCAACAACCAATACCTTTCCATATCAGATTCATAAATTGAAAATACCCCCCTTATAGTAGTTTCTATTTGTCTAATTTAATAATAGTCACTGACAATAATCATCATTTTTATCAATTATGTTCCATATATATATTTGAATGAAAAATAAGAAGAAATGAACCCATGGATGGTGAGTTCAAATGTCACCTATTCACCTCCATTATACCAAGGACTCATTCATAGCAACCAATCCAGCTAAATAACATGATTGGATTTAGGAGTATGTCCAGATTGCATACGCATCTCTCTTTGTGCTATTGCCGTCATATTCTAAACTTAAATATTTGCTTGCAAATCCGAGGATTATGTACGAAAGTAGTATGACTTACTTTTGCATACCAATATTTGTACTTGTGTTAACTATTGGTATTATTTTCTTAAATTTCTCAATGAAGACAACATTTTTTGGATTTGATGACAACGCATTTGTTACGACTGTTTACGCTCAATCTAATCTTTCCTCACTATCACCAGAAGAAATCAGAGAACAAGCCAAAGATTTCTTATCGACATTAATGGAACTTCGAAACCAAAGCACTACCAATGACTCTTCTTCAGTTGATGAAAGCATTGATAACTCTAGTGCCGGTGGGACAGATTTAGTGATGCAGGAGTTTGCAAAAGATGTAAGTGGAAGTTATTCTAATCCAAGTTATGGTATATTAGATTTTGTCATACCATCCAGATGGTATGGTTCTGAAAAACAATGGTCTGGAGATAAAAGTATAAGTCTAGACATGCAACAAGGAACAGAAACAGAATATCTTGATCGACTGCTCAGTCCATCTTTTAGAGGTACCAATGGAGAGAATGATCCTACAATGACACTCGAATCAAATGACAAGGCAGAATTACAATATAGCCAGTCATTGTTAGGCGAAGTATCCCCAGTAGCAGAGGTAGCACTTGCTGATCAATGCAAAAGTCTTGACGGTTCTATCCGTTTTCTTGAACCTAATTCTACCGTTACAATAGATGGCAAAACATTTAACGTATCTACTATGGAATGCAAATGGCAAACAAATTATGGCAGCGAAATGGAATTAGGAAACCTGAATGATTCCTTTTCAAATTCTACTGGTCGTGGATCATCAACTGAGGTATCAAAAATATTCAGGTACGAGTCTCCAGAAAGATTCTACTCATTGCAGTTAAAAGTGTCCAAGGATACGTATGGTGACGGTCGAGATATTTCTCAGAATGCAATAGATATTAAGAAATATGAACCTATAATAGATGCGGCTGTGCAGACACTAAAGATAATATAGAAAATACTGACTTTCGAATTTCCTTTTTAGTAAACATCAACTTCGACTAACGTGAAATTTTTTTGTACATAGCCTGGGTGTTGGGGGCTGTCAACAAGGGTTTAATGTGTCAGATCTACATAAGGATTTGTCAGTATAAAATCGCAGGAGACTCAACCCCGTAAATAGAGTCTTTGCTGCGGGTATGGACAAGGGATAATTTTTATCGTGACTAAAATGAAGGGCATGAAGATCTGTCAAAGAGGGACTTCAACAGCTACATCAAATTTCGTGTAATACTTTTTCACGTCCCCATCGCCATATTTAGACCTGAATCTTCTCACAATGTCGTCAACCCTATTTCTGTCTGCTATTGGTTTCCCTCTCGTGGGTATCTCTGTACCGTTTATAGAAATCTTTAACGCCGGATTGACTAACAGGTTTTTGTGCCAGCTGGTGTCAGAACCCTGAACTGGAAGCAAATACAGAATGCTGCCTTCATGCACAAACCAGACTGGGCGAGGGATATCTTTGCCTGATTTTCTACCCTTAACGCTGAGTGTTATCTCTGATATTCTATTCAGTCTTTGATGAAGATTGGCTTTAGACATGACATTCTATGCCGCATATAGCAGATATGGATTTTCAATTGTTGTTCTATAACTGAATGCTGTTTACGAGTTCGCTATTATTATTGGAAAGAATCAACGCAATCCTTGTGTTAGTCACCTGAAGAGATGTCCCTACTGCCCTTTGACATAAAAAATGCTATATGGGATTATTTAATAGCCAAAGATGAAATGGTAATGGAATGCCCTAATTGTTAGACAACTTTTTATCCCCAAATGCATACCCAACTCATTGGGAGTAATTCAAGAGGGATGAATGTATTCGTATATTATCAAATGTGTCCAGAATGTAAGGAACCTGTAGTAGGAGTTAGGGAACTAAAAGACTTACTTGCTTTATCTATCGATGTTCAAGATTTGACCTTATTAACAAAACCAAAATAGACTGACTGAGTTATAAGAATAATTCATAATCTTAATAGGAGTTGTTACTCCATTATGGTAAATTGATTTAACTAAATTAATTGAAGCAAGACATTATGATAGTTGATCGTGAATTGTCGGATTAAGAAATCATTCATTAATCAAACCATCTGATTTAAAGGTGTGAAGTCCTGATAAAACTTCATTCTTGTAAGTGCTTTGTCTCCCTAGTATCGATCGTTAATTTAAGATAGTTCTGGATGATTTTTCTCTCTTATTGAATAATTCAATGTACTACCGGTCCGAATAATAAGATGATACTTACCAACCTTTTATCGTGTGATAAAAGTTGTCTCGTTCAGCAACATCAAAACCAATTTGCTTTACGGCATTTATGATTTTCTGTGCTGTCAACTCAGTGGATGCGGCACCTGTTGCACTCACTACCTCCTCACCTATCAATGTACCTCCAAAGTCATCGGCACCATAATTTAGTGCTAGCTGTGCCATACCTATTCCATTTGTTAACCAAGATGATTGAAGATGATCAATTATGCCATAATACATTATTCTTGATATTGCGATCATTTTTAATAGGTGTAATCCACCTGAGGGATATTTTATCGTCCCTTCATATTGTATCTCAGTTTTATTAGGTTCAAAACTCCAAGGAATAAATGCCATAAATCCTTTAGTCTTTTCTTGCAAGCATGCAATTTTCATAATATGTCGTGCCTGCTGTTCTTCACTTTCAACTGTGCCATACATCATTGTGGCAGATGATTGTAAACCTAGACTATGTGATTCCTCCATTATTCTAAGCCATTCATTAGTCTTAATTTTAAGAGGGCTAATCTCTGCCTTCACATCATCATCGAGAATTTCTGCACCCGCACCAGGAAGAGAATCCAATCCAGCCGCTTTTAGCCTTGCAAGTACTTCCTTTGTACTACTTCTCTCTACCTTTGCAATCATATCTACTTCTGATGCCGACAATCCATGAATTCCAATTTCTGGATATTTCCTCTTTATGGCGTTAAAAGCATCCTCGTAATATTCAATACCCAGATTCGGATTATGTCCTCCCTGAATTAACACCTGTGTAATCCCAAATATTTCTCTGGATGTCCCTACACGTCGTAATATCTCCTCTAAGGGTACCGTGTAGGCTTCTTTATCGCCAGGCTTCCGGTAAAAAGCGCAAAACTTGCAATAAGTAATGCAAACATTAGTGTAGTTTAGGATTATGTTATTAACAAACGTCACAGTATTTCCATAAAGTTTCTGTCGCAGTATATTTCCGATTAATCCTATTGCATATACGTCTTCAGACCTGATAAGCCTAATACATTCATTTAATGAGAGACTTTGTCCATCCAATACTGCATTTAAAATATCACTAACGTCTGACTTATTGACTAGATCTTGTACCAGACTACTATTCTTCAAGTTCAATTTGGTACCCGTTGTTGATACATTTATTTCTTACAAATAGATTTATTCGTATGACAATATGGATAGTAGTGAATCTCACAATTGATTGATCTCAGAACCAATCGAGATGGAAATAATTGAATATACTTGGTATCTATATTGCGTACCTTATTTGAGTGAAAAATGAGTATTATAGAGTTTACCGCGGAAGTGGTTTTACTTTCAGCGTCAGCGGTCTTATTTCCAGGTCCCCTCTTTTTGGCCAATTTAATCTACGGAAGCAAAGGTGGTTTACATTCAGGTATTGAAATTTCTGTAGGTCATACTATCGTAGAATTGCCATTAATCATACTTTTAGCATTAGGCATATTCGAATATTCATCTTTTACATTAACCGATGAGAGCCTAAGAATAATTGGCTTGATCGGAGGGATTGCCATAATAATATTTTCAATGGCGCAATTAAGCAATATGATAAAAAAACGAGAAAATATTGTAGACATTCACGACAAACGTAGCCGCAATAAAGATGAGGCTACATCAATTCTAAATAGAATGGTTACTAGAATAGAGGGACGGCCAATAATAGTAGTAGGTATACTCTTTACTGCCATGAATCCGTTTTTCATTTTTTGGTGGTTAACGGTAGGATTAAAGCTAATTTCTGATTCAATTTATCTATTTGGGATTATTGAAGGTATTATTATTTTGTTTTTATCGCATATTTGGATGGATTATGCATGGCTGGCAACTACAGCATATCTAATTTCGAAGGGTCGGATTATCATTAGAGAAAGGCTCTACCGCTTTTTACTTTTTTCGATTAGCTTCCTACTTGCTTTTTATGGATTATACATTGTAGTTGATAATATTTTATGATCCCTATCAGGTATGAATTATCTTGTTAGATAGCATGTCTGTTCTGTATTCCAGCAAAACTACTAAACAAGCTAAGGAAAAAAACTGACGGATGAAAAATGATAGACTCGGTATGCATTTAAGGATCTGGCCCCAGCAAATCCTTTTCTAAATACCTTAATGACTCGCATAATAGAATAAGATCAGTAGATGTGTATCAATAGTACGCCAGTGATTTAATGATGGTTATTTTATTACAAACACATATTTAGCTTTGGAGATTGTTAGAATAATGGACTTTGCTAAAAAATATACAGACGGAAGGAACACCCGCATTAGAGAAAGCCCTTGCGGGAGAAGAATTATCATTCAAGGATGGTATTGAGCTATTAGACAAAGAGAATCTTTTTTTGTTAGGTGCAGCCGCTGATAAAGTCCGTAAGGATCTTAAGGGAAACGCTGTAAGCTTTGTTGCTTCCTATTATCTGAATTATACGAATATTTGTGTAGCAAGTTGTCCATTATGTGCATTTTATAGGAAGGGGGGTGAATCTGATTCCTATACTTTGACTATTAAACAGATTGTAACAAGGGCTAGAATCGCAATAAATCAAATGGGCGCTACTGAACTTCATATAGTAGGGGGATTTCATCCAAAATTAGGCATCGATTATTATGAGGATATGATTAGAGCCTTAAAGATTGAGTTTCCTAATGTTACAATAAAAGCGTTAACACCTGCAGAAATCTTTTATATTGCTCGTCTGACAAAAAATTCCGTTAAGGAGGTTTTACTCCGACTTAAGGGTGCCGGTTTAGATGCTCTCCCAGGTGGAGGAGCTGAAATTTTCAGCCCAGAAGCTAGAGACATAATCGTCAGAGGAAAATGTTCCGGGGATGAATGGCTTGATACAGCATATCAGGCACATACTCTAGGAATAAAGAGCAATTGCACTATGCTTTTTGGCCATATAGAGAAACCCGGGCACATAGTTGATCATATCTTGAAAATTAGAGAACTTCATAAGAAGACAAATGGATTTACTACTTTTATTCCACTAAAATTTAGCCTAGATAACACTGAACTGGAACGAATGGAGGCGATTAATGCAGAAAGCCCTGCAACATACGATCTAAGAGTTATTGCGGTAGCGAGATTGTTGTTGGCCAGAACCTTGAATAATATCTCTGTATATTGGGTTGCATTGGGTAAAAAACTAGCTCAAGTTGCGCTCTCATATGGAGGTAATGACATGGTTGGGACAGCTTATTCAGAGGAAATATTCAAGGCAGCAGGCAAGAATTCTGGTACTTCTATTCAAGAGCTATCAAATTTAATTAAAGAAATAAAAAGAGACCCCATACAAAGAGACACATTCTTTAATATAATCAAAAGCTTTACTTGATCAGTCTTGTCTAATACAGGCAAATTAGATAAAATCTACTGCTTTGGCCGTTAATATTCCGTTCGTACCTGCCATTAAGAATATTTTTTCTATTGATTTTTTTCCTATTTCACCCATATCTATAGTTAAATCATTCACATACATTTTGATGAATTTAGTAATTACTTCTCTTTGTGCTCCTCTGCCGTATTTCATTGAATACTCAACTGCTTCATCAATATTATCAAGGCCATAAAGTATTGAACTCCTAAAAAGATCGTCGAATTTCTTGATCCGTTCTCGTGTCATAGATTTGGAATTTGCCACGTTGATACCTAAAGGCAAAGGAAGGCTATTGGTTTTTTTTGCCCACCATTCTCCTAAGTCTAGAACTTTGCGAAGCTCAGGGTATTGTTGATAGGTGATTTGTGATTCATGAATTACTAAACCTGCATCTACCTCATCTGATAAAACTGCTTCTGTGATTTGATGAAACGGCATTACTTTTGCTTGAAACCTACCTAATGCAAGATTCAGCAGTAAATTGGCAGACGTCATTTTTCCTGGGATTGCAATGGTGCTGTCTCTTAATTGAGTATAAGATAAATTTTTTTTCGATAGGACGATAGGTCCGTAACTTAATCCAAAACTCCCTCCACTTCGCAAGATCACATAGTCTTCTAAATAGGCATAAGCGTGGGCTGATATGGCTGTAACATCAAGCTCTTGTTTTAGTGCACATCTGTTAAGGGTTTCGATGTCCTCAATGATATGTTTTATTCTGAACTCCGGAGAATTTACGTTGCCTGAAGCAATGCCATAAAACATAAAGGCATCATCCGCATCCGGAGTGTGACCTAATGTTATTTCACTCAATCCTTACATATGTTTCCATAGATAATGTTTCTTTGTTGGTCGTGATGGGCAATATTTTCGTCATCTGTGTTATCTTCAAATACTATTCGACAGAAATCTTTTGAACAACTCGACTTTTCTTTATAGTTAATTTCTCCATAACATGCATTATCCATCTTACTAATTGGAATAGAAATTGAACGATATTCCAGAGAGCATTTGCATGTTCGTTTTGTTTGTCTTCTTTTATATAAGCCTGCCAGCGTTTAGCTGCAATTCTTGAGAAATCCTTCTCTAGCAATTTGACGTATGTAGTGCAATTCTAGTATAATAATATAGTTAGATTAGGGTTCTCTTCACAGTTATTTTTTCTAATAGTGAAATTTTTTATCGTGTAATGAACTCCAAATATAAAATCATACTGCTAATTATAGAATCATAATGCTAATCTATAAGGAACGTTTAATAGGCCTCCTAAAAAATTTGGATTGACGTATGCCGAAATTTAAGTCTACACAAGATATTATACGAATTATTGGCAATAAGGACCAAATTCGTAATTTTGGAGTTATTGCTCATGTAGATCATGGCAAGACAACAATGAGTGACAGCCTATTGGCTGCCTCAGGTATTATTTCTCCTTCAGTTGCGGGTCAGGCACTTGCGCTTGATTCCATGAAACTTGAACAGAACAGACAAATGACCATTCGGGGTGCGAATGTTACACTTTTCTACGAAAGCGAAGGAAATGAGTATGTAATCAACATGATCGATACACCTGGCCACATAGATTTTACTGGAAGAGTAACTCGTGCCCTTAGAGCAATTGATGGTGTGGTAGTTGTGTCCGACTCCGTCGAAGGTATCATGACTCAGACAGAAACAGTTACAAGACAAGCGCTTGAGGAAAGAGTGAGGCCTGTTCTCTATATTAACAAGATAGATCGACTAGTGAAGGAATTAAGACTAGATGCTGCGGCAATGCAAAAATGGCTTTCTAACATAATAGCCGAATTCAATAAGCTTGTTGATATCTATGCAGAACCAGAGCTTAAGGAAAAGTGGAAAGTTAGCATTCAAGGAAATAGTGTAGCATTTGGTTCTGCAAAAGATAGATGGGGTTTTAACTTTAAAATCGCCCAGAAAAGAGGAGTTAGTTTTAAGGATGTGTACGATGCTTATACTTCAACTGATCAGAATGCAATAAGATCTCTTGCAGAAAAGGCACCCCTACATGAGGCAGTACTGGGAATGGTTGTGCAACATCACCCTCCACCTCATATTGCCCAGAAATACAGAATCCCAAAGATTTGGCAAGGAGATTTAGAATCTGAAGTTGGAAAATCGATCTTAACGTGTGATGAAAAGGGTCCTGCGGTAATGATGGTTACTACCATAAATGTTGATCCACAAGCTGGAAGAATCGCGACAGGTAGACTTTTCTCTGGCACTATTAAGGATGGCGATGAAGTATATTTGATCGATGAAAAGCGAGCAGGAAAAATTCAATCAGTGAACATCTACATGGGCAATACAAGGGAAGTGGTAGGTATGTTACCTTCAGGTAATATTCCTGCTCTGCTTGGACTTGATTATGCTGTTGCAGGCGAAACTATCGCGACAGTAAAAAATATTCCAACATTTGAATCAATCAAATATGTCTCGGAACCAGTCGTTACCATTGCAGTGGAACCAAAGCATCCAAAGGATCTGCCGAAACTTGTAGAAGCACTGCGAAGACTTACGGTAGAAGATCCAAACCTTATTGTCAAGATAAATGAAGAAACAGGTGAGACTCTCATGGCTGGAATGGGCGTTTTACACCTTGAAATAGCGACGTCTTTATTGCAAGAGGCTGGCCTTGAAATTACAACAACCCAACCTTTGATTAATTATAGAGAAACTGTTACTACTGGAGCAGGTCCTATAATGAGTAAATCTCCCAATAAGCACAACAAAATCTTCATGCGTGTAGAACCACTTCATGAGGATGTCATTGAGATGTTAAGAACAGGTCAAATTAAAGAAGATATGGATAAGAAAGTAATGGCCAAGATTCTTAGAGAAAAGGGCTGGAATGCTGATGAAGCAAGAAGTGTTGCTGCGATAGATCCTGGAGGCAATATGCTAATTGATGAAACTAAAGGTGTCCAATTTCTGCAGGAATCAATGGATTCTATAAGATCTGGATTCGATGATGTAGTCCATTCGGGACCAATAGCCCACGAATCATTACGAGGTGCTAAATTTGTATTGCATCACTTTGTTCCACATGAGGATCCAGCACACAGGGGTCTGGCACAATTGATGCCGGCTTCTAGGAGATCTATGTTAGGGGCAATGCTAATTGCGCAGCCAGTATTACTTGAACCCGTTTTAGGTATTGAGGTTAAGTGTCCTCAAGAGCAAATTGGTACCGTAGCAGGGATACTGTCTGGGAAGAGAGGGAAGTTACTCAATGTTGACCAAAAAGGTATAATTTCAATTATGCAGGGTGAAGTCCCAGCGTCTGAAACATTTGATTTATCTGAGGCCATGCGAGGGGGAACCGCTGGAAAAGCCTTATGGAGTACATATTTTAAAACCTGGCAGGTTGTCCCACAGTCAATACTTAGAAATTTGGTCGCAGAAACCAGAAAAAGAAAAGGTCTAAATCCAGAGCCTCCAAGCCCGGATGAATTCATCGACAAAGAATAGCCCCCGGCGTCTTGTTTCCCCGAACCAGGGGCACTAATTATGTATATATGAATTATTTCGTAGTGTTTAAATTCTCAATCATTGAAAGGATAATAAAAATATACAAACAGCAGAGATTTCCAGATGATTCTGAGTTATACACGTGGAAAAGATTTACCCCTACTATTTTGATGTATTTTATAGTTTTTGATATATAATTGGTCATCGATGTTGAATGTGACTCAATATCCTTAATTTTAACAACTTCAGCAACTATAAATAATTCTATCGCATATTTAATACGTGGAAAATAGTGCCGCCCCAACTACAATCCCGGGTCTGCTCTCTTCACCTGTGGGTATTGTGTTAAAACCTGATGTAATTATCCTTGAGAGTGATGCATCAGTTGATGAGGCAACCAGACTAATGACCGACAAAAATTCAAGGAGTGTTCTTGTTTCTAATAGAGGAGAGGTCATAGGAATTGTAAGCAAGACAGATATACTATTTAGAGTAATCTCTCAAAACAGAAGTCCTGACAAAGTTAGACTTAGAGAGATTATGACATGCCCAGTCCTCGCTGTTCGTCCTAATAGTACTGTTGCAGAAGCGCTTGCTGTTATGGACAAGCACAAGGTAAGACAGGTATTTGTCCATGCTTACGCCGCTGTTCTTGGAATGGTCACTAGAGATGATATATACCAACTAATAGAAACAATATCGATTTCTTCACAAGAAACTGCAATAAGCGGAACTCCAGTATGTATTATTGATTCAAAATCAATTTCCTATATTAAAGATAGCAGCAAAGCGAAATTCTTGTGCCCGTATTGTGAATCTCCTTTCGATACAAAAGAAGGCCTATCAAAACATATGGATAGAATTCACCAAGGTGGAGCTGGAGTGCTTGAAGGTGACATACGACAGATGTTCGAATAGTAAGAATCACATGTCAAGTACATCGCTTTTATTAGTCTTTTATTACAAGTAAGGGCAGAAGAATTCCCTAATTATTATAAACAATCATAGTAATCATACATATATGCAACTCGACCTGCCGAGATATACAGAACGGTTTGGAGCCATAAGTTTACACGGAGTTCAGCGTGTTTATGAATTAGATTCTGGATTCAATAATGGTGGGCTGACATCTGAATTTATCCGACGAATAGGTAATGAAGAGATCTCCGAGATTGAGCGGAAGATGGCAATAGTTATACCGATTAAAGGAGAACGGCTCAAACTACTTGAAGGGGTATTAAGTGGTATACCACATGATTGCCTAACAATTATTATATCCAATAGTCCGAGGCAACCGGTAGATAGATATAAGCTTGAAAAAGAGGCGCTAGAACAATTCAACAGATTTGTAGGTAGAAATGCGTTGATATTGCATCAAAAAGATCCGGGGTTGTCTGATGCCTTACGACAAGTCAATTTTAATAGTCTTTTTGGTCCTGATGACACAATTAGGAATGGGAAGGCAGAGGGGATGATAATTGGAATGCTGCTTGCTAAGGCAGGGGGCAAAGAATATGTAGGATTTATCGATGCTGACAACTATGTACCTGGGGCAGTTAATGAATATGTAAAAATATTTGCCTCAGGCATTGCAATGTCTAATACACCTTACACAATGGTCCGTATATCATGGATTTACAAACCAAAAGTGTCAGAAAGTGGTGTATATTTTTCAAAGTGGGGAAGAGTATCTGAGATAACAAACCAACATCTTAATTCATTAATTTCATATTATACTGGATTTGAGACTGAAATCATGCGCACAGGTAACTCAGGGGAGCATTGTATGTCCTTGAAACTAGCAGAACTATTGACTTTTTCGTCTGGATTTTCTGTAGAACCGTATGAAATTGTAAATGTTTTAGAGGAATTTGGTGGGATTGTTCCCACTGATTATCAGGAAGCAATGGACAAGGGGGTTGAGGTAATGCAAGTTGAAACTCGGAATCCTCATTTTCATGAAGAAAAGGGAGACGAACATTTGAAAGAAATGTTCAATGGTTCTCTTGGTTGTATATATCACAGCAAAATTTGTCATCCGAAGCTCCGCGAAAAAATTATTGAAGATTTACGTTCGAGAGATATGTTGGTCGAAGGACAGGAACCAGAGATATTACAGAAAATTAGTCCCTTTAAAGACATAGATATTCATCAATTTGCAAAAATTTTATACGAAAGAGCAACAAGTTTTGCTCATTCTATATAAACAAAATGGAAAAGATTTGAAATTGTTATTAATTTAAACATCTTACATCTGATTATAAAGGCTTTTAAGTCATTGAATATAACGTATAATGAGTAGTTGAAGTAGAGTCAGTGCATACTGTAGCGCGTGTTCTCCCATCTTCAAATACGGAGTTAATAAGTATAATGTGTGGAATAGGTGGTATATTAAGCAAAAAGGATGAAAACGTTGTGCCACTTGTTGGTTCAATGCTTTCTTGTATGACAAATCGTGGTCCGGACGGAGCAGGGATAGCAGCTGATGAGCATAGCATACAGTCAGATTCATTTTCGAACCTGAGATACCAGAAGATTTCTGGTAGTAGTGCACTAGGACATGTTCGACTAGCAATAGTCGGTGGTACCTGTGGACAACAGCCTTTTCGTAGTTGCGATGGAAGGTTGACTGTGGAGCACAATGGAGAGATTTACAATTATAAAGCGATTCGAAAACGACTAATGAAATTCCACAAGTTTACCACTCAAACAGATAGCGAAGTTATCGTTCATTTAATAGAGGATTATTTCTTGAAGAAGAATGATTTACTACATGCAATCAGAAAGACCGTTGCAGAGCTCGATGGTGTATATGCATTTGTTGTAAAGGAGGAGGAATCAGGAACACTTGCTCTTGTTAGGGATAAAATGGGTGTAAGGCAAATTTATTATGGCGAAAATGATAGATTCATCGCATTTGCATCTGAGCGTAAGGCTCTCTGGAAAATAGGAATAAAAGAACCCACAAAACGAGTACTACCTTGTTATGCTGTGATTATATCACCAGATGGTTCCCTTCGAGAATCCAAGATAGCTAATCTGCCTATACAGTCTACCAAAAAAGTTTACAAAACTGTGGCTTCAGCGGTTAATATTTATGAAAAAAAGTTATTGGCCTCAATGAAAAAACGTACACAAGACTTTGACAAGGTTGGCATAATCTTTTCTGGGGGAATAGATAGTGTAATTATTGCATGGATTGCAAAGAAAATGGTACCTGAGGTAATATGTTACACTGGAGGGATTAGCGGATCAAATGATATTCTGTATGCTAGACAAATAGCCAAGAAACTTGACCTTAAACTTAGGGTCAATGAGCTCAGCCAAGATGAAGTTGAACAGATGATTCCTGAAGTTATCAATACAATAGAGGATACGAATTCAGGACAGGTAGAGGTTGCAATTCCGGTTTATGCCGCAGTAAAGCTTGCACATGAAGATGGGATTAATGTAATGTTTAGTGGCCAGGGTGCAGATGAGCTATTTGGAGGCTATCCATGGTATGCAAGAGTGGTGGAAAAGGAAGGATACCAAAAGTTGCGCGATCATATGACTCAAGACTTACTCTTACTATACAAGGAAACCCTTGAGAGAGAAGATAAAATTACTATGGCACATAGCATAGAAATGCGAGAGCCTTTTCTTGATCTAGAGGTAATCAAGTGTTCAATGGGTATGGATCTGAAGTTAAATGTAAAAGGCGAAACTGATACCATGGGTAAACATATTCATAGAAAGCTTGCCCAAAAATTGGGTATTCCTAAGACTATTGCATACCGCATAAAGGAGGCGGCCCAACACGGATCTGGTATGCATGATATATTTGATACAATAGCCCGTAAACATGGATTTGATGAATTTACAATTTCCAAAAGATATCTTGATGTTATGCAGGCTCGTGAAAAGATGGGTAGCTCGCAAAGATATGGTTATCTCTTTGAGAATGAAAAAATGTGGATTGCAGAACCCCATGTACAGATGTATTTAGACAGCATTTCAAGAACCCATCCAACTTTTGAACAAAACCTAGTAGCAAAATCCAAGAAGAGATAAATTCTATACAGTAGAAGAGTAATCTAGAATATAACTAGCATCCAGAATATTTTCTTTGAATTCTATGAATCATGACAAGTGGAGTAATGATTAGAACTGGAATGGTAATTGCAATAAACAGTGTCTGAAATAGGGCAAGTACAGCAATCGTTGTGCCGGCCCCGACTCCTAGTAATGCAGAAAATATGCTGCCTGCACAAGTAGGACATCCTACGAACAATCCTCCCGTCAAACCTATACTTTGAAAAACAGAGGTCTTATTTTTCGATATTCTTGTCAATTTGAGAGTATAGAAGCTTAATGCGAAGTTAAAACCTACTAATACCGACACTGTGACAGCCAGAATAATATTAATTGGTATTAGAAGAATCAGAAAATGATCTGTAATATATGCTGTAAACATGGGAACATATCCTGGAATATTACAGCATGGGATAATGTTAGCCGATGGAACCGGAATTCCCTGCTCAATAAATGAAATGTCGTTCTTGTAAACAAAAATCTGGGATAAAAAACTAAAAATAATTCCGTACCCTATAGATGATATTATCATGATCTTCAGACATTTATTATCTGAGAGTATGGTACCGATATAGTATAACATGCTGTCAGGCTTGGCATCTCCATGACGCTCTGCGGTTAAGATTCTGAATATCCCATATGCAATAGATATAAGTGAAGCAAAGGTAATAGCCAGAATGGCATACGCAAGGTTTCTGAGTTCTGGTATAATCATAGTAGTTTGTTCAGAAGGAGAAGTCAAACGCGAGTAAATTATGAAGGCTAGAATAAGAGAAGACAAACCAATAAAAACTATTCTGAAACCACTATTTCGCATATTCATTCTTTCTGTCATAGAATTCATATTGTTTGATTATATACTAATCCGCTACGATACTGAAATAAATTTTACTATACGACGAGAAATTGACTGCAGTTGCTAGATAGTGCTATTCAGCAGCGATTCTAGTTATGTATTTCAGAAGCTCTATTCCACGGTGTAAGCCTTAATTCTTAGCAATGCATATAGTTAGGCAATCATGCCTAGAAGTTTCGAAGAAGACGATGAAGATTACATCTTGGCGAAGATTAGCTATGTAGGTTTCGCTGATCAGCTGGGCTTAGAAGGCATTGTTATATTAAAGACATTTGAGGGAAAGGAATTTCCTATGCGTGCTTTTTCTGGAGAGGTTGCTAGACATATTTCAAGATTTCAAGGGGGTGATAAAAATACCATTCCTACAATATATAACCTAGTCGAAGAGATAGCGGTCACACAAGATCTACTTCTAATTGAAGTCAAAGTGTATCAAAGTGGTTCAGTTTTACGTGCTAACTTGCATTTTAAGAGCAGGAGGGATAATTTAGTACTAAGAAATTATCGTGCATCAGATGCAATTGCCTTGGCGGCCTATTATGATATACCTATTAAAGTACGAAAGAATCTGTTTGAAGAAGCGATAGAACAATAGCATTATGGTCATATATCAGGTTACTATCTCTGGTATCATATTGTTCGCTATCGCATTCTTGACTTCCATTGCGATTCTTCTACCAACACCCATCGTGTGACCATAGTAATACTTGGTATAAGGTGTGGTAGTTGCCATAATAGGATTACCAGGAACTCTAAGTGATACATCATATATTATCAAATCGAGATCTAGTGTAACAATCCCTTGTAATGATATTGGTCCAATTACCCCTGGAGGATATTCCTTCTTTACTGCGTCAACAAATCTGTCTCCTATGCTAAATACCTTTTCAAGAATCGATTCACGTATGCTTGCTGGTGTATGTCCTACTTCAATATTCTGAATCCCTACATCAACTTCCATTTGTTGTTTTGCAGTCAATGAGGTGGTAAAATCATGAAGATTGGTTTGCAATCTTCTCTCAATTCCAAGAAACTCAGTCTCTTTTTTTAAGGGGGAATGAAAAAAGTTGAAGTTAAAATATGTTCCTATAACATATTCTTCAATTATTGCAGAATTAAGATCCTCTTCACTAATAAGTCCCTTTTCAATCCTTGACTTCGACTTTTTCTTATAATCTTCATAAGATGTCACAATAAAAAATGCTCTTTCCAACTTTCTCTTCGTTTCTTGAACCTTTACCATTGCCAAGCCATCAATATCTGAAGGTCTATTGTAGATTCTAGGGTGTCTAATTTTCGCCTTTTCTAGTAGATAATATTGATTTCTCTGGGCAGTGCGTTCCTCTGCCCTTAAAAGTTCCCTGTTACCAAATATGGGTAATTCAAGCTTATTTTCAATATTTTCATAACCAACATAAGCGGTAAATGCTCTATTAGCAACAATTATAGTATTTGAATCTCTTAATCTGGCCTGAATTTCCTCATTGATAATGTCGGAAAATTTGTCTAGGGATATTATATTGTCTGAAAGGCGCGAAAACCTCCGGTATGGCATTTCCCTATCCTTTTGACATATGCAAACAGTTTTAATATTTTCATCCTTAGCACCATCCATGATCTCTAATGCCGAATGACTACCAATTGTCCCAATTGAAATATCATTCAAATCATATTGGTCTACAATTTTCCTGATTTGCTGGATATCTAACATAGAGCGTTATATAGTGTTTGTCAAAGAAATTGAATAAAAAGCTTCGAGAACATTAAGGGGGAAATAAATTGCATTTTTCAGCAATTTGGGATACAAATTAATTTGATCAACTACTTCAACTACTCTGGCTGACTTCAATATCATGCAAGAAGCTTTTAATGATATGACACTTTAAAAATCACATTGGTGGACTGGGACGAACAGATTAAGGCCCATCTTGTTTGGATATGGTGTCAAGAAGAGGGTTTTATGAAAAGAGGAAAAGAAGGCATGCTAGTACTCACTGATAGGCGCGTTGCTTTTATTACAAAAACATACATGAGTTATAGAATACATGATGTGCATTCTATTAGGCAGCTCAAAAAGTTTAACGAAGGCGAGAACGTATTCAGACCCTTAGAAGGATATGGGATAAAAAATCTCGATGATGACCTTAAGAAAAGCAACGAAAATTCTGACATCCCATATAGCCAAATCTTGGACATTACCTCGGAGGAGAAACGTTGGGGAACGTTACTTAGGGTAAAGATAAACTTAGGTATTAAGTCTAAAACTTACAAGTTCTCGATTGTTAAAGGATGGGTAAAATATCCTTTAAAAGATCCAGTTGCATTTCAACATGTTGATTGGTTACCTGTAATTAATCTCATTAAGGAATCCAGATAAATGTTCATAATTGAATGCTCATATTTATTAGAATTATATAGCAAACAGTCAGTCCAATATTAGAGAGCTAATAAAAGAGTAAAGGATAATGACAAAAAATTAATATCTTTTAATTGTGGCTCCGATAGTTCTACTAATAAAATGTCAAAAAGATTGTATGTGGTAGGAGTGGGACCAGGCTCACCATTGTATTTAACTGACATAGCCAAAGAGGCTATACGTAAGTGCCGTTATATCATTGGATACAAGTACACTTTAGAAACTATTGAGACAATTATTGACAAACGCAGGCAAGAAGTATCCGAGATCGCACTATCGAACCAAGAAGTTGTTTATCAGGACATATATAAAAAAATGAATAATAATGAATATTGCGTAGTTCCATTCACTGGTGATGCGAGCTTCTCCGAATCTGAAGTAGTCGATAGGTTACTAGAAATCTTTGGGGATGATAATGTGGAGATTATTCCAGGTATTAGTTCAATTCAGGTTGCAGCGGCAAAATCTAGAATACCACTTGATAAGGCCCACATAGCTACCTTTCATGTATCTGGAGATATTGAAAAGAAAAAAAATGAATTAATTCATGCTGTAAGTGAAGGTAAAAGTATAGTTTTGCTGCCCCGACCATGGCCAGGTGACTCATCTAAAAGGTTCATGGAGTCAGATGTAGCGATGTTCCTGAAGAACAATGGAGTCAAGACTTCTGCGCTCAATACTTTCGTTTTTGAATACCTGACTAATGAGAGTAAAGAAGCCGCTTTCAAAGGAAAAGTTAGTGAACTTGAGGGAAAGGAGTTTAGCGATTTATCTGTTATGGTGATTGATCAAACTAAGCGTCAGACATATCTTGATCTTCAAGAAACTAGATAGCTCATTTCTCTGGTTCGGTTCAATTATTTACAAATTTGTTTTTATTAAAATATTTTTCTTTACTTTTATGATAAGAACTATTGTACTAGTATCTGAAAAAGGATCGGTTTACAAAAAAAGGATAGGTAAATCTTCGCGTTTATCATGATGTATTAATATAAAAATGAAGATGACATTTCACAACTAACAAAAATATTAATGTGAGAGAATAGAAACTGAATACTTCGATCTTATCATGACCAAGATTGGTAATGCTTATCGCCGTTTTCATGGATACCTTGCAGACAGGCCTACCAATTTTAGTTGGGTTATGAAAGATAAACTTGCGGGAAGTGGAATGCCCATGACGTATTCACAATTTATGTGGGTGGTTAAACATGGAATTGCAGCGATAGTCACTATAAGGGAAGTGCCGTTGCCATCGAAATGGTTCGATAACAAAGCGGTTGATTACTTTCATTTAAAAGTCGAAGATTACGGTGCACCTTCTCTTATGGATATTGACGTTACTGTTAACTATCTTGAAGAGCATATTAGTAAAGGGAAGCCAGTCATGGTTCATTGTGCTGCAGGGAAGGGGAGAACGGGAACTATATTGGCTGCTTACTTTCTCAAAAATTTCAATTTAACAGCCGAACAGGCAATAAAAAAAGTAAGAGATCTCAGACCGGGTTCAGTTCAATCTCTACTCCAAGAAAAGGCTATAGAAATGTATGAGGAATATCTCAAGAAAATGGGAAAGTAAGCATGTACGAATTTCCAATAGTGATTACCTAAGAATGGTAACGATCATCCTAAGAACACTTATGGTCTCAGTTTCCCAAGTTACTACAAAGGCGCTAAACAGTCAAATCGATATCTTGTCCATTAAATTGTGTTATCATTTGCCATTCTATTGAGGCTCCAATTAATAGAATTGCAATAACTATTCCTATTTCGATGAATGTAGGAATAACGTATTCTTTCCATTGTTTCTTCTTTACAATCTGATAAATAAGCATCCCACTTCTAGACATTGCCAATCCATAAGCAAAAATTTCCATAACTCCAAAGGGAGTAACCAAAATCACAAGAGGGGAAATGTTATTTAGAAAAGGAGAATTTTCAGCTATCACGTTAAAAATTAATCCGGTGGAAAACCCAGAGAACAACCCTAATCCTATCCCGAGAGCCGGTACAAACATTCCAAGTGAAATCCTAAGATTATTCATGAAAATTCCATTTTGATCAATATCTTCTACCTGTTCGTTGAATTGTTGTCTTAAATTTTCTGCTTCGCCACTGTTTATATCAGTACGTGCACCTATAGAATATGCAATTACAAAAACCACCATTCCAATTGTTAAATATAATAGGCGCCATTTGATAACAAAATGCAATGCAAGAATAGTTATAGATTTATTCTATTAAATGTTGTATATGGTATGTCGTATGTGAGCTTTCTTATCAAAATGATCATGCCCCTTGACGTCAAACAGTATGACCAATCACAATGCATTTGACATTAATCATTATTTGGAATCTATTCTGCACCGCGGATGTATGGTATATATAGAGTCATAATCAAAGCTATCAATGAAGGGAATGTCATGAGCCGAGACTTCCAGTTTAGGTCAACTAGAAGAGTATTGTTGGTCAATTATAATTAGAAGTACCTTTAAATTGTCTTTATCCTCAATCACACCTGTCTATACATGCACGTGGGGATCGATGATCTAGCTATTTATGTTCCAAAACTATATGTTGATTATAAGGATTTCGCAATAGCTCGTGGGATCGAACCTCAAAAATTAGAATATGGATTAGGTATTAGAAAAATGGCTCTGGTTGATGCGAATCAGGATCCTGCTTGTATGGCTTCAAATGCATGCATAAAATTGATACAAAAAAATAATTTGGAGCCTGAGGAAATTGGAAGGATCTATATAGCTACCGAATCAGGACTTGACGAGTCCAAGGCAATGAACTCTTTTGTTATAGGAATGCTCGAACAGGTATATGGAGAGGGCTCATTTGAGCATGCTGGTGGGATAGAGTGCAAGTTTGCATGTGTAAGTGGCTCATACGCACTTTATGATAATGCAAACTGGATTAGAGCAGAAGAAAATAACAAAAAATCTGCTATTGTAATTGTGAGCGATATCGCGAAATATGATATTGGCTCATCTGGTGAATACACACAAGGTGCTGGAGCTGTTGCTATGCTCATAAAAGAGAATCCCAGATTATTAACCTTTGATAGAAAGGTTGCTTCTACGATCATTAAAAATGAATACGATTTTTACAGACCTGTAGGAAAGGAAACTCCTCTTGTTAATGGAAACTATTCTAATTTATTATATCTAATCCAAGTAAAAAAGGCATTTGATAGCTATAAAGAAAAAACTCTAGCATCAGGGCTGATCAGTATCAAAGATGGTGAATCAATCACTGACTATATTGATTTTTTCAGTGTTCACCTACCATACAGAAAGATGGGAGAAAAAGCTCTAATATACCTATTAAGACATGAATGGCGTCATCTTCCTAGATGGAAAGATGTAATAAATGAAATAGGCATTCAAGAACCAGTACAAAAAGATGCCAGGGGAACAATTGAATCTGTCCTATCAGATACCGAATTTATGAAGGCTGATGAACAATTTAGAAGGGCATTTGCTAAATCGTCTTTCTATCACGAAGTATACGAAAAAAAGATGGCAAGCTCTCTTGAAGCATCCGCAATAATTGGAAATCTATACACTGCATCAATGTATATGGGCTTTAGAAGTTTGCTTGAATTCGAATATAGGAAAAAAGAAAGAGATCTAGACGGAAAAAGAGTTGGTTTTGGGTCCTATGGTAGCGGCAGTAGCGCAATGGTATTTAGTGGTATTATACAACCCGAGCATAAGGATATCGTAAAAGAAATGAATCTTGAGGAAGAGATAGGCCCACGAATAAGACTCTCCATAGAAGAATATGAAAGGCTTCACGGAAACGAAAGAAATCCCGATGAATCAATTATCCATCCGCATAAGGAATTCATTCTTATGAAAGTAGGGGGTAATACTGCAGATAAGGCGGGATTTAGAGAATATAACTACGCTAACTGATATCAATAGAAACACCTGGGTTTACAGTCCGATGAATAGTTCGACTTAGTCGATATGTGAGTATATCCAATGACGTCACTTAATGGAGTCTCAATTTAACGGATAGACTAGTTTCAATATATACTAGTTTGTCTATCGTTGTTATTAGAATGTGCAGTTCCAATGCCAGAAAGTATTTCAATAATCTCCAAAACATATGGTGTCGAAAGTGAAAATGTCCATTTTCTAGCATGTAGGGTTCGTTTGAACAGGGTTCGTTTAGGTAGAGGAGCAAGTATGTAATTCAGCCTTTCTATTAGTTTAAGTATTTTCTTTTTTTCTTTTTCCTTTAACATAAAATTTGTTTTAACTTCTTTTGTGAGAGATGAAATAGCAATCAAGATATTCTTGGAGGAAATATTCTCCGAGAATTTTGTTTCAAGGAGATGAACACTGATAGTCTCATTATTGATTATAAGTCTAAGTGATTCTGCAGAAAACTGAAGACTTTGTTTCTTGTCTATTATTTTTTCGTTAATTTTAACTTTTTTTGACTGTTTCAATCTAGTTAAGACTATCGCTGCGACAGGAGTGATATTAACGGTTTCTTCTTCACCTTCAATGCTAGAAATTGAATGATTATGATCAGTCTTACTATCAGTTTGATTATTCATTCCTTCATCAGTAGGTTCAGCGATGTGTCCACAGCTATAAAATCTTCTTACGTAGTTTGGATAAGATTCTATTTTAGTTATCTCCACACCATTTTCACAAAAAGGGCAAATCTGAACCATAAATGATCTTTCCTCAATTACCCCTATACATAATAGTAAGTTTCATTGAATAGTACTCTATCAACTTTAATAGTGGCTCATATTACTTTTCTGTCTCTTTCTTCATTTGGTTCGTATACCCAGTGTTTGGTACAGGTAATGTTATAGAACTTGACGAACTCTTTTTTAAAAAGTTTACTTGAGTATGCTTCCAATATTAGGAAATTAAATAATAAGATGAATAAAAAGAGATGAATAAAAAATATTATTCCTGGAAGGATAGGGGCTGTCTCTTCTTTTGTTCTTCAATTATGTATTCTGGATCAATTTCAATAGTTTTGGATTCTCGATACTTTTTTTGTGATTCCTGAACCACATCCATTATTAATTGGGACCGATTCTTCCTTACTTTTTTAGGTTTAATAGTAACGTCATACTTTCCACCCTTGACGTTATGATCTTTCCGTGGTTTACTCACTCAAAGTATCTCCTTAACCTATTAAGGGTATTCTTTACTTATATCTCTTGCATACATTTCTTCATCTTTACCTTGATGTAGTGTTGTTATCATCGAACAGTATACAGTATAGGTAATTTCCTGTGTCAAAATTTGTATAGATAATATTGTATATAGGTTGTCGTTATAGACAGGATAATGCAATATTTTATGGCTCTTAAGATAGGAGAAAAAAGGGTAAAATCCGCCCAAGACCTTCTGGGTAGATACACCGGCCATGCTATGCCAGCCTTAGCTTTAAAAGATGATAAGAGCAATGAATGGGAGCCCGTGGGTGAGGAAAACTTGCTTGCTATTGTTAAGGAAAGCAATGGATTTATGATTGTTCTATGTGACAAAAATGGTATTGCTAAATCAATTGCACAATGGTTTACAGAAGATGTCAAAAATGAGATCGTTGAAAAAATCACTATAGAAAATGGTTTAACAAAATATTCTGGCAAGCTGTCACTTCCGGTGTAAGCTCGTCATAAACGATAGAATAAATGTTTTATACATCCATAGATCTAATATTGAGAAACAAAGCTACCGGTTGGCACATAAAGAGCATTTTGTTTTATTATTTTCGAACGGAAGTTGCAGTATTGTAGAGCCTTGTCACAATTAAATATGATTCCACATGAACTGCATTATTGATGGCAAATCAGTTTAATCTCACTATTGTTGTTAATGATATTCGTAGTTACAGTAGTGATTGTATTAATGATCAATACCGGATTATGCAATGACTTTTCTAAAGTTTTAGTGTGCCCTCCCCCCCTTTCAAGTATATTGCATATTAATAGTAATATCTGTAAAGCCTATTTTGAAATGTCAACAACAATATCACAAGCGGAAGCATCTAAACCGCTTCAACGAGAGCAAAAAAAGATGCAAGAATGTTTCAAGTGCAAAGCTGCAGGATTTCCAAACCAACTTATAGGGTTTGAGAAAATCGGAGAGAATCCTACGACTGGAAAAGGTATATGGAAACTGATAGACGAAAATGGTTCAGAGCATAAGCACAGATACTTACAAGAAGAGGTGTCTTCACAACTCAATCAGGGCAGTAGTAACAATTCCAATATTAGTAATACCAATAGACCTATCTTTAGAAGAAGAAGGATTGTAGATGTAGCTACAGTAACAGATGTTGATGAGGCAAGAAAACTGCTAGCCCTTGGATGGGATTATCATACATCATATCCAGCAACGATATCTAATATACCCCACTACATACTAGTACGAAAGGAGTAAATATCACTTTAGTTAACCCCTTCTAAATAGAGGTAAGTCTATCTATCTACCAATGAGTGTCTTGCAAGTATTGGACAGTTGATATGTCTAACTACTGTGTTATCACGGAGCCTACACGGTTTTCTATCGTTACATAATACTAAACTACGACCACATTTGTCCCATTAGTTAACGTATCAAACGCGGGTGAAAACTTCTTTCCAATCTCACGGAGTTCATCTAATTGTGCCTTCGAAGCAGAACCACTCTCTATGTTTATTTTTACTCTGAATTGATGGGCACCTGGTCGTACATCATTAGATATGCCGCTAAAACCTCTCATGTCAACGTCGCCTTCCACATCGATGTTGATACCGTCGAGACGGATCCCTTTGGACGTACCATGAGCTACCATAGTTTGTGTTAAACATGCGGCCAAGGCACTCATGCAACCCTCACACACGGTAGGTCCCTTTCCATCTCCTAAGAGCTGAACTGGAAAATCATATTGTCCCTTGTATTCAATATTTCTTTCTATGTTTTGGCCACCAACACGAAGACTTTTGGATGTAGTAGTCACAACACTAAAACCACCTTCCCATTTTGATTTTACTGAAAACGTCACTTTGGCCTTCTCTGGCTGATGTTGCATTGAACTAAAAACTATGCTTAGCATTTGCGTGTTTACTCCGTTAAAAATATTGGGCTTATCACCATTCATATGACAATAATAGTATGGTCTAAAGATAATAAACTTAGTCTCCCCTTCCCATGACTTGATAGAATTGTAAGTATACTCTGGCATCTCAAATCTGCAAGGAGAAGATAGAAGTATGTGATAGTAAGTGAATGGGTTTGAGAATGCTGTTGTTCAGATAAATTTGTGCGCCATAGATACAGTCAATAAAAAGTTAAAATGGATAGGATTAATGAATTCTATGACAAAAACATCCGCATTCTACATAACCTTTAGAATATCTATGCTTACAATCAGAACATCTTAGGCAATCTCCTTCAATATATTCAAGTCTCAATTCCTATTCTACACTACTATCATAATAAATATTTATGGCATATACGAATAACTTGTGTTTTTCTATTGCACAATAATTAAAGAAAATCCAATGTTGGTCTGTTGAATTGATATTTTACTATGATGAAAATAATATACGTAGTAGATAGACATTCACCGATATCTGCATACTTATAATAATTCTTGTAAGCGTTTATGCTCCCTATAATATTTCACATTGTACAGTCATTTCTTATCTAGGATGTGCGGATTGTCTCTTTCAGCCAAAAAAACCGCTACAGTATATGGCTGCCAATAAGATATTACTCGGCACTATTTCTAATAAGTCCTTTCGATTGTTCTCACTAACTGCACCTAGAATATAAGATCAATGGAAATCAATTCTCCTTGAGATCATAGTTTATACGAAAAAATATGGTCAGATGAAATTAGACTAAAAATTAATACTGATGTTATTCCATTTGTGTATACATGCCAAACTCTCAAACTATTAGTCCATTTAAAGATCTGTTAGACCGTGTTAACGAGCTCCAGCAGAGATTTGAAGACCTTGAATCAAGTATTCGCCAAGTCAGAGTACGGAGTCAATATGAAAACGCTAGGACCAAGGTTGCTGACGCGAGATCGGCTATTATGGCCCTAGTTAATGTCTTCGAGAGGGAGTCCAAATCAAAGTAGGCCGGAAAACTGAAGACATGAAAACAGAAAGTCAACTAATATAGAGCCTTACAGAAATCTAGTTTCATCAACTTCTAAAAAGTAGCAATAACCTTCTTAGCTCAAGTATACAAAATTTCCATACTATCAATCACGATGCAAAAATCAACCATCATAAAATTCTGCATTACGACGATATCATGAATGTTTTTTATCATTTTTTAATGCACTTTCGTCCATGTAAATTATTTCCCAAAGATGTCCATTAATGTCCTCAAAACTTCTTCCGTACATCCATCCATGATCTTGTGGTTCTCTAGATTCTTTACCTCCGTATTCTATAGCTTTGTTTATCATCTGATCTACATTTTCTCTCCCTTCAACTGATAATGCTACTATTACCTCTGTATTTTTCGAAGTATCAGAGATCTCCTTTTTAGTGAAGGTTTTAAAAAATTTTTCAACCAAGAGCATAACAAATATATCATCACCAACAATCATACATGTTGCATTCTCATTGGTAAATTGAGGGTTGAACTTAAAGCCAAGTTTGGTAAAGAAATCTATTGTCTTATTAAGATCCTTTACTGGTAAATTTACAAAGATCTTTGTTTTCACTGAATCAGAATAAGGGTTGAAGACTATAAATGCTATGAATTAGGCAATACTGACTTTCCGGCCTACTAAAATTGATGTAATCTACATATTCTAGGCATTCGATAACTAATCATCTGTTAATTAATCCCTTCATTTGTCTGTTCCCATCTTGGGGCCTTGTTGATTAATCCTTTGGCACACGATGGACGAAAAGTGACCAGAACAATAATTCATAATATGACTATTAAGATATTCCCTGTCGAACAAATTTATTCTCAATATTACTTGGGCATAGAACCTTTTCGAGAAAGCTAAAATAGATTCTAATTTATGATTCTGATTAGATTCTCGATCTAGTAAGTCTATCATCATTGTGTGATTGCTGTTTTCTCTTTTTGTCAACCAGTATTCTCTGGTTACTAGGGCCACGTCATGACATAAAATGATTCTGGTACAAGCATCTAAGTGACATAGGATTCATGATCGCTATTATCTGTTTACATTTAGTTACTTGTACCAAATTACTTATTACTTCTTAGTATGAAAAATGAGTTCAATGATTCATAGAAGATCTATTCTGGGATTCAATGCGGTAGCAGCATTAGTGATGATTGTGGCGTCGGCAACAGCTGGTACTACTATATTGGATGCACAAGCTCAAAATGCAGACACATCACAACAAATTAGGAAGTATTTAATTCAGGCCATACAGGCGCTGGACAATGGTGACAGTGCTGAAGCTATACAACAATTACAATTAGCTACCGATCAGATGGGAACATTTACAGCAATATCTGATCAATCTGTTGATAGTCAAGGGAACAGTGATGGCCAAGAGAATAGTGATGGTGGCGGCGATGATAGAAGTGAAAAATCAGAGGAAGGATCAGGTGAAGATGCAGATGAATCCGGAGATACAGACGAAAATGATGGAGAAGATTAGGATTTAACACGAACAACTCTTCTTACTATCCAGATGATTTTCTCATTACTTTTTATTTTTTAGCCTTACGGGAGGATATTTGTAAGACCTTCATTAATTAAGGATGCCAGTTTCTAGCAGATAAACTGGTATTATATATAACACTAGGTATATGAATGAATTGTTTTAGGTCTTGACACAAAAAAAATTTAGGCAGGAAATTGAGGTCAAAGGTCACCTTATCGACTCAATGATCCTGACTAGGATCTTTGATAAGATCATGGATCTAAATGGCGATTTTCAAGTCCTCGAATTCAATGTCGGAAAGAAAAAGAAAGAGTCCAGTTATGCTCGTTTATTAGTTCAAGGCAGTAATCAAAATCATCTACATCAAATATTGGAGTCCCTATATAGGGAGGGAGCACAACCGGTATCTGTTCAACAGGTTATACTTGAACCGGCATTCAAAGATATGGTAATGGCCGACAACTTTTATAGCACTACCAACAATGCCACCCAAATTTATTATGATGGGACATGGATTGACGTTGAAGGCATGATGATGGACAAATGCATAGTTGTAGATACCAAGAAAAAGACGGCTGCATGCAAAATGATACGCGATATCAAAAAGGGGGATATGATAGTAGTAGGAGAACAAGGAGTAAAAATAATTCCGCAAGAACGTCCGAGGGAAGGTATAGATATTTTTCAATTCATGAGTAGCAGTAGTTCCAGTGAGCGTCCCACACAACAAATTGCCAGAAAGGTAGCAAATGATCTCTATCGCAGAAAAAGATATGGTGGAAAGATAATTGTCGTTGCTGGTCCAGTTCTAATTCATTCAGGTGCAGCCGAATCATTCGCAAAATTAATTCGAATGGGTTATGTAAATGGGGTGTTAGCTGGAAATGCTCTTGCAGTTCATGACGTAGAAAATGCATTAATGGGTACCTCTTTAGGGATGCATGTAGTTGACGGTACTCTTGCAATAAGAGGTCATAGGAATCATATGCAGGCAATTAATGAAATCTTTAAGGCGGGCTCATTAAAAGCGATGGTTGAAAAAGGAATTCTAAAAAAAGGAATCATGTACGAGTGCATCATGAATAATATTCCATTTGTTTTGGCTGGGTCTATCAGAGATGATGGTCCTATTCCTGATGTTCTCACAGATGTTGTTGAAGCACAGCGTAAGTACAAAAATGTGATGAAAGATACAAAAATGGTTTTGATGTTATCTACCATGCTACATTCTATTGCAGTAGGAAACATGTTACCTGCAAAAGTCAAGGTCATTGCAGTAGACATAAGCCAGCCGGTCGTAACGAAACTTCTTGACCGAGGGACTTCGCAAGCTGTAGGAATTGTAACAGATGTGGGAGCCTTTTTACCCATAGTAGTACAATATTTAGAACAGCTTGAGAAACAAGAGTAGCATAATTACTATATCAATAAAGGGAAAATAAAGAAAAGAAAGGCTAATTCAACCCATCCAATTTTATCTTTATTAAATTCAGCGTAATTTTGGGATCTGCCCTTCCTTTAGTTATTTTCATCACCTTGCCAAGCAAAAAGTTGGCAACATTTGGATTATTTTTTGCGTCTCTTACGGCAGAATTCTCAGTTTTAAATACTGACTCTACGGCATCTGATATAATGACTTTATCCTCTATTTTTAGCACGTCTGTTCTAGCTAACACTTGTGATGGCATCTCACCCGTCTTTATTATTTGAGTGAGAATAATTTTTGCAGTATTTCTATTTATGATATTTTTGTCTATTAATTCTGCTAGTTCTGCGACATGTTTCGCTTCAATTTTCAAACCTGCAAATGAAGAGGATGATTGAGTTGAAATAGATGACGAATTAATTTTAGGTTCCATTATATCTTCCTCTGTATATCTCAAAATTTCAGTAACCATCCAATTAGCGATTTCTTTGGATGAAGAGTAAATTTTAACTGCCGATTCAAAAAAGTCGGCAAGTTCTTTATTATCAATCAATACCTGGGCTATGTGTTCAGAAAGTTCATAATTTGCAGTAAAACGATTTTTTCGTTCATAAGGCAATTCAGGCATCTTCATCCGTATTGAAGATACGTATTCTTCATCCAATGCTATTGTAGGTAAGTCTGGCTCAGGAAAGTATCGATAATCCTGTTCTTCCTCCTTTGCTCTTGATTGCTTGGTGACTTTTCTTGCATCATCCCAATCTCGGGTTTCGGCGAGAACTTTAATGTCATGCATTGACATTGTCTTTTGTCTGGCAATTTCATAATTGAGTGCTTTCTCGACTTCTTTAAATGAGCCAACATTTTTTATCTCGACTCTTTTCCCTCCCTGGATTGAAATATTGGCATCACACCTAACCGATCCTTGGCGTTTTGTATTGCATACTCCGAGATGTTCAATGATGGATGTTATCTTATTCAAGAATATACGTACATCCTTCGGATCGGTGAAGTCAGGTTCAGTTACGATTTCTACTAGCGAAATCCCTGCCCTATTGTAATCTATTAGAGTGTACGAACTGCTAAAATCTACACCACCACTCTCATAAACTAATCTCCCTGGGTCTTCTTCAAGTTGAACTCTTCGAATCCTTGACGCCTTCTCACCATAGTCAAGTCTTCCATCAACCCCGATACTAGTAATTCCATACGCATTGTATTGAGTCAATTGGAAGTTTTTTGGAAGATCTTGATAGAAGTAGTTTTTTCTATAGAATGTAATATTGTCTGGGACTTTGCAGTCTAAGGCAAGTGAGACCATACAAGCCACTTCTACAGCTGCTTTATTTAGAAGAGGTAATGTTCCAGGATGTCCACAGCATATAGGACAAATATTCCTATTAGGTTCTAACCCGTGATAATTACAGAAGCACGAACAAAATAATTTACTCTGCAGACAGGTCAACTGACAATGAATTTCGAGACCGATTTTTACGCTGCGATACTCTTTGTTCTCTTGATTCATCAATACTTTCACAATTCAGGATTCCTATCAATATTGGTCTTACTCTCGAACAGTAAGGCCGCGTTGAATAACTTCTGTTCTTGAAACTCGCCTGCAATCATTTGTAAGCCAATGGGAAGATCATTACTGAAGCCTGCCGGCACTGTTATCGCAGGCACACCTGCAAGGTTAGCTATCACTGTATCAATATCAATCATAAACATCTTTATTGGATCGTCTATCTTTTCACCAAATTTGAAAGGCAAAATGGGCATTGTGGGTGCTATTAAAATATCATATTTTTTGAATAGTGATCTTAACTCTTGTTTCAACATGGTTCTTATCTTCTGAGCTTTCAAATAATACTTGCCATAATAGGCAGAGGAGAGAACATATGTTCCAACAATAATTCTTCTCTTGACCTCATCACCGAAGTTGCTTCGAATCTTAGCAAAGTAAGCATTCCATTCATATCCGTCAGGAGCAAAATTGAATCCATATCGAATATTGTCATAACGAGAGAGATTACTGCTTGCCTCAGCCAACGCTATCGTGTAATAGGAAGAAAGAGCATACTCAACATAATCCATTGATACTTCCTCACACTTGCAGTCTAGATTAGTAAAAAGATCCATAGCAGAATAAATCTGTTTAGAGATTTCTGGCTCAGCACCCTCCGTTAGTTCCCTTACTAATCCAATGCGCATCTTTTCATTAGATGAGAGTGTATAATCTGGTGTTCGATACGTAACCTGAACAGTCTGATCTTTATCATCTGCTCCTGCAATAGTTTTCATAATCATGACAACATCAGAAACCGTTTTGCCAATAGGTCCGATCTGCTCCAGACTATTAGCATATGGTATAAGTCCAAACCTGCTAACGTGACCATAAGTGGGTTTCAGACCTACTACTGAGCAAAAGCTTGCAGGGCATCTAATAGAACCACCAGTATCAGAACCTAACGATACGGGACATTCCGATGCAGCTACGCTTGCGGCACTACCACCAGACGAACCTCCGGCAACATAGTCAGTATTCCATGGATTAATGGTAGGTCCAAAACTACTAAACTCTGTGCTAGATCCCATTGCAAACTCATCGAGATTTAACTTTCCAATTATTATCGCATCATCATCTTTCAATCGCCTAACAACAGTTGCGTCATATGGTGGAATATATTCTTGGAGCATTTTTGAGGCACATGTGGTTTTCAAGTCTCTTGTACATATGTTATCTTTTATTCCTACCGCAATACCAGCGAGCGGTCCGATCTTCTCATCTTCACGTATTTTTTTATCTACCAAACGGGCCTTTTCCAATGCCCCTTTGCGGTCAGTACAGATTACAGCGTTAACTTTTGGATTAACCTTGTCTATTCGTTCAAGAATTTGATGGATATATTCCTCTGCAGTAAATTCACCACCCCTAATTCCTGCATTAATTTCATTCGCAGAACGTTCGTATAATTTAGACAAATTTCTAAGTTATTCTGGCTCCCTTGATAAATCTGCCCTCTTTATTTATAGTATATTCTAACAGATCGGTTCTAGAAGATTTGGCATTATCTTCTCTTAGCTGATATGAATTTCTCTCTTGAGATATGGGCTCAATATCAGATAATGTTATACTATCCAATTTATCCAGATACTTGATAATTCCTTCAATTTGTAATTCATACTTTACTAGTTCTTCTTCTGTAATTTCCAGTTTTGAGAGGCTACAAAGGTACTTTATCGTTTCTCTAGAATCCATATCATATTCACTTTGAACACAATTTTTACGGTTTCAGTCTATCTATATCTCTTGGATAAAGCGTCACGTCACGTATGTTATCACATTTTGTAATAGCCATAAGCAAACGTTCTATACCCAATCCAAATCCTGCGTGCGGGGGAACGCCGTAATCAAATACTCGAAGATGATAGTCAAATGCATCAGCATTTAATCCCTGTTTTTTCATTCTTTTTAAGAGTTCGTCCTTTCTATTTATTCTTGTACTTCCAGATGATATCTCCAAAGAACCGTACATAAGATCAAATGACTCGCACATCATCATATCATCATCTTTTTCCCCTTTGGTCTTTACATAAAATGGTTTAATAGAAGTAGGCCAATCTGTGATAAAATAAAAGGCTTCAATTCCATCGTTTTGCAAATTCTTAATAGTTTGTGGTGAGAAATCATCTCCCCATTTAATATACTCTTGTGCTTCATGTAGCTTGCTAACTATATCTGAATAAGAATACTTTGGAAAGGGTAATTTGAGATTTTGCAACTGCAGATCAAGGTATTCGAGCTCATTTTTGTTCGTTTCTTTAATGGAGTCAATAATAAATATGATCATTTCTTCAAGTAATCGCATTATATCATTATAGTCTACAAATGCCTGCTCAACATCTATAGAAATCGCCTCTGAGAGATGTCTGTTTGTACGCGATGGTTCAGCTCTAAAAATTGGTCCTATCTCAAAAACATTCTCAAAAGCCATAGTCAACTGTTCTTTGTATAATTGGGGGCTTTGGGCTAGAAATGCTTCTCTATCGTAATAAAATATTGGAAATAACGCAGCTCCTCCTTCTGTGGCAGTTGCAATCATCTTAGGTGTATTTACTTCGATAAATCCAAGTCCTGATAAAAATTTTCTTGTAGCATTCAAAGCTGTGTTACGAACAGAAAAAATGCTCTTCAGATAATTTCTGCGAAGGTCTACAGCCCTTAAATTCAGTCTCGTATCAATACCGACAGAGGTTTTGCCTTGAATCATAAATGGAGCCGGTTTCTTGGCCATAGAAAATACTTTCAACTCCAGAGGGATAACTTCTGTACCGTTAGGCGCTTTTGGCTGTGATTTAGCTTTCCCACGAATTGCAACTGATGTGTGTTCTTTCAACTGCTGTATCTGATCAAACAATTTCTCGGCACACTCATTTCTCTTTGCAACCACTTGTATATCGCCGTATCTATCTGTTATAGTCACAAACTGCATATTACCATGATCGCGGATGCTAGAGACCCATCCCATAATTATTGCTTCGTTATTCTGAAGGGCTGAACTAATTTCAGATGAATAATGTGTTCTTCTCATTTTTCCCATATCTTCCTCTTGAAGTACTCGATCGCTCAAATTCAAAGACCTTTAATAGTGAATATGGTGTGGTAACCACTACATTAATACTATACGTAAGTTAACTTAGTTGTCTTTTTTTCTAGATGGTTTTGCATTTATCGTTTTTGCATCAGATATATTATGTTATTTATTTGAAGGTTATCTCTCTCAAATCCCCGTAAAATTTGACTTGTACATTTGTCTGATGTTAATTTGCAGGCAAAATGAAAGTTTCTATAGCTTTTGTTATCTTTAATCAGCAAAAAATAATATTTCTAGGTTCTAAGACAGCTTTTCCACAATATGGGCAGTGAGTTGCATTCCTCTTAGTAGGAGAATATATCTCTACTAACTGGATTATGACATTGCAACTTTGACAACGATACGTCGCAGCCAATTTTTTGTCTGCTCCTTGATTATTGTATGAGCTAATTTTAGGATTTGCAACATATAATGGACACATGTATATAATGAAATTGAACCAGATAGAAATTAGAACAAGCAATACAAGATTTACTTGATCTGGACATTAAACCCCACTTTTGTCTATTTCCTAATTTCTATCCTAACCTTATCTCCAACTTTTATTGCCATGTCCTCATATTCTTTTATAGTTATTTTAATGGTAGGCTCCGGACGGTAACAAAATTGCTATTCTAATTTGTTTGCTGAGTCAGTTCAAAGTCTTTCTTAAAGTTTATACCATGGATATCTTTGCTACCGTTCCCGGCATGAAGAATTAAATTGTATATCTCTATTCCAATAGTCCTCTTGATATTAGATAACTAATCAACCTTGAATCATCACAACTTGATATATGTGTAGCAACGTACTCAGGATAAGCAATGCAATCATTATGGATATTTATCATATTATTATCACATTCTAAGTTTGGAGAAGCTGTACAAATCTTGATTAGTTCTGAGTTTGATTCGTTTATATTCTGTGCTTGAGGAATGATTGTATTATTTCTCATTTTTGCCAAATCGGTTGCTGTTGTAGTATTTTTATTACTCTGCCCTTGTTGTGCTTCAACAAAAAATACTAGTAGTTCAGCTTGAATCATGATAATAGAAGAGATAAACAAAATCAGCGATATAAGATAAACCGTACAAAGCTGTGAGCTATCCAAATCGATTAAGCATAACTAATCATAATCGTCTTATAAATAGTGATAGCCAAGGGCTGTCAGATTCTGATACTAATACATTATACTGAATTCTATAACAGCAATAAAAGTCAAACAAAGGCAAAGGATACTAATGATTTAAAGGGGCTTTTAGCATAAATTTGGTTGATAATGAGGAATCCGTTTAAGAGATCTGATTATCCTTATAAAAGGAAAATAACACCAGAAGGTGAGCCACTTGAAGGAGGAGGCAGTTCAAGATCCGTAGTAAGAATAGTCATTCCAATCATTATAGGTATTATAATAATTTCAATAATAGCTGTATCCAGTGTTAGAATAGTTGACGCAGGTAATAGAGGAGTATTGGTTCAGTTTGGGAATGTAGATACTGATGCTTCACTAGACGAAGGATTACATTTTGTTGTACCATTCCGTGATAATATAATTCAGATGGAAGTGAGGACACAGAAACAAGTAGAAAGTACTGACTCTGCATCCAAAGACTTGCAAGATGTAAGTACTCAAGTAGCTTTGAACTATCATGTGAATCCTGATAGAGCTCAGGTTGTTTATCAACAGTTAGGATTTGATTATGCTAACCGTGTAATAGTACCGGCTATACAAGAATCTGTAAAACAAGTTACTGCTAGATTTAATGCTGAAGAGCTAATTACAAAAAGAGAAGCAGTAAAGGACCAGATTGAAGATCAGATAACCGATCGACTAGCAGCTTTCAATATAATAGCTGATGCCATTTCAATCACAGACTTTCAATTCTCAGAATTGTTCAAATCAGCAGTAGAAGCAAAGGTATCTGCGCAGCAAAGAGCATTACAAGCTCAAAATGAGTTAAGACGAATACAGATAGAAGCTCAACAAAATGAAGCACAGGCAATTGGAGAACAAAAAGCTAACATCGCTAGAGCAGAAGGAGTCAAACAATCTAATGTTTTAGAAGCAGAAGGGGAAGCACAAGCTATAACAATAATAGACAAACAACTGAAGAATAACCCAACCTATTTGGATTGGTTAAAAGCTACAAGGTGGGATGGGAAACTGCCTCTTGTGACAGGTGGAGGCGGTCAAGGAGTCACTCCTTTTATAGAGATTCCAACTTCTAGAAGTGAATTAGAAGGAGAAACACAAACACAAGCAACTGGAGGAGGGAATACTACTACCACGGGTTCTTCTTCAATCCTTCCATCTTCTGTCCTGAACCGTACTAATCCCGCTATAACACAGCGATAATGTAATAAATGGAAATTATTAGTTATGCTTTCAAGAATTTAGTCTGTGTGCTCTTCCATTCATAACCATTAATCATTGAAGCTACAGTTATCTATTCGGATAAAAGCAATAAGGAATTTCGGAATGTAGTAAATCATGATCTTTCCATTTACAAAGATATACCTCAAATTATAAAATATAACGAACGATGAACTAAATTTTTGGCAGATGGGATAAAGCTATTACAACAATTCTACCTTCTTATCATCAATATTCCCATTCATTTCGATCGTGGATGCTTCCAGTTATCAACTACTATATTCATTGCGCCATCATCTATCAACGTACCTTTCTTATTTTCAAAACCAACATATCCAAAATGATTATCCCCTTCGTTCTCAATTGTGCATGTAAAGAAACCTAAAGGTATATCACATTTACCGTCACCGTTCGCATCTATTATAACTGGTATTTCGTCTTGAACATTAATGTCCAAGTAATTTGCTAGCGGTTTTAAATCATTCTGAGATCCTTGTAGCCCTAGAGCATTGTCTTGTTCAAAGAATGAATAGAGTCTTGGCGATTGAAGAGCATTGTCTTGAGGACTAAATAAATTGTAAAACTTGACTACCTCTTTTTCAATTGCATTTCCATCTGCAGACTTTATCCCGTAGGCATCATACCACTCATTTATGTCTAGCAAGACAAACGGATCTTTAATTATATATGAAGGACTTTTGGCTACTTCCTCATCATCAACTGCTGCTCCCATTAGATGTACAGATGCAATTTTGAAGTTTTTATCGTTCCATACTTGGTTCTTGTACAGACTCTCTAAAGCACTAAGGACTACTCTAGCACCCATTGAGTGTGCAATTAATCGTATTTCAGTGGTTGGACATTTATTCTTGTAGTCAGAGATAAACTGTGCAAGCTTTAGTCCATTCTCTTTAGCTATAACTTTGGCTGGTATCCATCCAGTACCATCTGCTGGTAGAATTTTTGTATCAGAATCCCAACTGAACCCAACAAGAGGGATTACGAAATTGTTTGCTGCTATTGACTTCTTTGCTCTATCAAATATCTCTGCTGGTTTCTCCAAAGAGTTCGATCCTACCCAAACCCCATGAACGTAAATGGCTAGCTCTGGAGGACAAGTTGTACCAGCTTGTAATCCGGGGATGTTTGCGCTAGCAGTATATGATGTGGGAGTTTGTCCTGATTTGAGTTCCCCGCTATTACGGTTAAAATGATTCCGTGTAGAAATAGTTGTTGTTGTCTGTCCTAAGGCTATCATTGTAGATTGAGTAACTAAGATTAATCCAAATGACGCTAGAAGAAATAAGCTGAAATATTTGTCTGGTCTCAATCAGCAGCTTTTTTAACTTATAGTACCTAATCAAGTTTCTCTTGGGTAGTAGGCTTCTAATTATTAGTGCAATTGCAAAGGAGCCGTAGTAGTCTGAGTCTGAGTAATCCTCCTTGCAGACTTCATGAGAAGTAAATGAAACAGAATCATGAGCAGTCGGCTAATGAGACCAATTGCATTGTTACGCATGGGTTATGGAAAGGATAGAAATCCTACTCAAGAAGACAGTTGATCCCCACAAATATAGCATTAATATCGTCAGGATAGGACTATAAAATGTAATATTCTATTAATCCAGAGATTAAAAGATGTTACAACGTGGTTATATTATTCTAATTGCAGGTGGTGTATTAGTAGTTGCAGGTATAGTATTATCAATATTTTGGGCTGGATCTTTTGCAGGCCAATTTTTACAGGAAAATACAATCATAGGCCAAACACTAGTCATGCCTTCTGAGTCAATGAATGCAACTCTACAAGTTAATGACATCTCACATCCTATTTCAGTGGCATTACGTTTTGATCCTCAATCAGCAAATGTTACTCTTAGTGAGACAGTTATTGACCCAAGCGGTAGGATAGTAAATACGAATGAGTTTTCAAGGGATTTCTTTACCACATTTCAAGTCAATACAGTTGGAAATTTCACGCTCATGATTTTAAATCAAGGTTCAAATCCTGCTAACATTGAGGGAATATTTGGTCATATACCATTCGTTGGAGCAAACAATCAAGTCAATCTAAGTCCACTGAATGCCATAATCGTTGGAGTCATTTTGTTTATTATCGGAATAATTACCATGATAGTAGGTATCGTATTTGCCATTATAGATAGAAAGAGAGAAAATCGACGTCCCCCTCCGTTAACACGTTAGAATAACACACCAATTGAATTTCTTTCATGACAGTCGGATAAACGAAATAGTAGACGAAGATGGTATAACCTATAACTGAGGATCATGTGGGATATTAAGAAAAAAGGCCATCTTCTTTATTATCTTCTAATGGGATCTCAAGTTTAGTTTCTTTTGATGATGATCATCCATAACATCCTAGTAGAAGGATAAAGAGAATGTTTTATAGAGGAAAGTCAAATGAGCTCTTTTCCAATTCTAAGATGGGAATGTATAATGATTTAGCGTCATCACCTATTTTATACACAAAACTATATTCGCCGGTTAGTCTTTTAAGCTCAATCCATTTCTTGGTTGGGTTTTTATCAAGCTCTTGGTAACGGATAATGGTACCAAGAGCACCAGAAACTGTAAAAAGAATATCTTTGTTACTGTACTTTATGTGATAAAGCATTGGAATTAAACGTAAAGGAGAATTTGCAGCAGTTAGAATGACCTTGAGGATATCACCTAAGTTTTTGTGTTTCAAATAGACAACAGAGTGGGATGGCAAACTAACTTGATGTTTTTGTCTCATGTCGAATACGATTAGTTATCCTGGTATGCTAATAGGTTTTTTATTTGCCAAAGCTGATTAATATGTTCTAAATTTCACTTCAGTCATCTGTTGAATTGCTCAAAAACAAACAAACTTGGATAAGATACTTCAAATCCACCTCTTCCTCTTAAAATATCCTATCATTCCCCCTCCAACTGCCGCCATTAGACCTAAAGCAAAGTAATATCCATACGGAGAACGAAGCTCAGGCATAACATCAAAATTCATTCCATATATGCCAGAGATGAGCGTAAGTGGAAGAACTATAGTAGCAATCACCGTAAGCGTTCTGATTGTTTCATTCAAATTTGCCGTAAGTGAGGAATTACAAGCCTCTCTTAGACCGATAACTCTCTGATGCATATTCTCTATATCCCTTCTTAGATAGGTAACTTTGTCGTTTAGAGAACGAATCTGTCTTCTAGAATCCCGGTTAAGCTTTGTCTGCTCAAGAATCCCGCCGCCGCTTCTTATAATGTCATCAAAAGCTCTTGATACCATTCCCAGCGTGCCTTCTAGAAAACTAATTTTTCTTCTAAGCGAAATTATGTTGGATAACTGGGTTTTTGAGATGTTGGCATTGAGAATGGATTCTTCTATTTGTTCAAGCTGTTTGTTAGTCTTATCCACTATGGGACAGTAGCTTGCAATACTCTCTTCTATTGCAAGACGATAAATCACTTCGCACATTTGAGGGATCCTTTGACCTTTTCTATCATTTTTATTACCAGGTGGTTGTAGTTTACTCTCCAATGTCTTCATTACTTGTTGCTGTAGATTTTTAATCCTCCTCCTAACATTTTCTTGAAATTTTTGATTATGAAAATTAATAGCAATTATCCAGCGTCGCTCAAAGAATATGTAAAGGTCGTCTTCTATGAGTCTGAGGTTAAGGTTGTATTTGTCATCTTCAATTTTGTTGTTAATGGTTTGCTGTTGTTCTTGTTCCTTTTCATCATACCTAACTCCATCGATAATTGTAAACAAATATTCGTCATATTCTTCAATTTTTGAAGGTTGATTCTGATGGGTTACCGCTTCTACAGATAATGGATGCAGACCAAAAATTGATTGTAACAGAAATACATCTTCAGGTTCATCTCCATGAATCCACAGCGATTCTTCAGGATTTTGAACCCATTTCTTCTCTAATAGCAATAGGTTTAGAAAAATCAGTTTGTTTTATGGAATGTTTATCAAGGACATATTCAGATATTGTCAATTATTATTCCTGAGGTTGTTGGGAATATAGTCTATTTAAAAAAGCATCGCTGACAGATAAACTTAAGTTAAATAATTACATGAAATTGACGACATTTCCCATTTATTTATATAGTTTTGTATGGCTAAAGCGAAAATAATAGTGAAATACCATCTAATGTTTGTGAAGAAAGGTATGGCACTCCATCATCTTCTCCCTATCGGAATATTATAGATGTCATCATTTCTGATCCATTCAACCTGTCGATGCCATCAGTATATTACATTGGTCCAGTTTCTTTGGAAGAACGGAAAACAATCATTAAAGATGCTATCGAATTAATATTGGAAATCCAAGAAGAAGGTAAATTTTGACGACATCATTAACCTCCAAAGAAATTGAAAGAAAAAGACTCCTGATTTCCAAGTTCAAAGAAGATAGTATAGATCGTACCGAAATACAAGAATTGATAGCTATTCTGGGAAAGGAGAAACATATTGCAGAAGAGGAGAATGTGGAAGGAGAAGATGGTATGATGGTATTTGCAATATCGTCGCTAATCTCTCATCTTTCTGAATATTTAAAAAGCTAGTCAGAAATAAAAGAAAAGTAACTTTAGATAATGAATAGTAACTGGCCATACATACATAATTTAGAGGCATACTATTTTTGGACAGCTATAAAAATTGTCAAGATAGGAGACTGCGAACTCTTTAGATCAAACGTATCGAAGAATCTGTGAAGCTAATAACCTAGATGGCAGACTTACCTATTCTTTTGGATAATAACATCCTTCCACGTAGCCGTTCAATCCTACCAAATAATATCCTAATATTGTATCCAAATCGGTGACTCTATTTTGTATTGCTCTGTTTCTTTCTTTTGTTAACAGTCTCTCTAATTCAATCGATTGCGCTAGAGTAAGTTCTTGCTTCTGAAGCGCAGTTAAGAGGGATACTATTTTTGCCCTGTCGACTATGATATTGACCTCTTCAGTTTTTTGCATTACAGGTCCACCTATATCCTAATTTACTCTAAGTCCTTTAAACTAAATCAATAAAAAGAAGAGACTCTTTTGCAAGTGTACTAGAGTACAACTTATATCTCCTATTTTTATCCTGAATGTCAGTCAGGCTATATCTTATTTTGGTACAGCTTTGATATTAGTGAAATATTTACAATTACATGATTTGTTAGTAACCGCATCAAATATTGATGTTAGAAGCAGGTTAATGGTGTGAAGTGCTTTCATCCAACTCATCTTTTCTTATCAGTCATGTTTTTGATCTATATGCTATTATGTAAGTTATACCACCACATATTACTCCTATACTTAGTAAAACAATAAAAAATGCTATAGGAGGTATAAAAGAAGTCATTATTCCTATATTCTCTTGACCCAATTTTCCCTCAATGAAAAGGGAAAGTACTCCAGAACCAGCCAAGCCTGCAAGTATCATGAGTATGGTTGCACCTGGACCCCCAATATTCATACCTAACAAGTGGATCCAAGCTAGAATACTTGATATCTTAGAAAACCTTCTCTTTAGGTTGATTTCTAAATGATTATAGAATACTGCTGTTACTGCTATAGCAACAATCAATATCATGTAGAGGATGATTCCAATAAAGAACCATTTTGCAGGTCCTTCAAAGGATAAAGAGAGGAATTGGATTACATCAACATCTGCAGTTGATAGCTGAAATGCTACTGTAACCAACGCCATTCCAGTCATTATCCCTCCTTGGATTATTGCTGCAATTATGAATCTATTTCCCCATTTAGTTCTGAGATTATTGTCATTCCTATTTGTCTTCATATTTATAATGATATGATATTGATTGTAGTAAGTAGTCTTGTATTCATTAAGATACAGATGCAGCTAGAGGATTTTCACCATGTTGTCATCAGAAAATTGGCGATACTGGTATTAGTGAATAGAATTGAATGTGTGCCTTCTCTAGATTATATTTATGCTGCTCTTGATTGGATTTCTATGTCGCTTAGGCGTATGGTAGGTGTTGAGTATCATACAATCTCTGCAATTGCAAATCTATTTCCTACAGAAGTAACCTTAACCTTAGCTTTATCTCCTACTTTTCCATTTTTAACAAATATAACAAAACCTTGTATTCGGGCAACACCATCACCCCTGTCACTTCTTTCTGTGACCTGAACATCGTATTCCTTTCCCATTTCTACGGGTTTAGGGCCTCCAAAGTTAGACTGTCGTCTTCCTCCATAACTGCCTCCCCCATAACTATTTCTTCTTCCATAACTCATTATATAATTCAAAATAGATTGTTCCTCTTCATAATATGAATTAATGGTATAGAATGAACTTATAGTCGACATAAGCTCTGCGGCTGACCAGTCTGAAGACACTTTCAGTGGTGGTTCCGTTTGGAACATCTCCTCCTAAAAAAATTGCATTTATTGCATACTATTTAGGAGTATATGAATCGGTTCAAAAATTTGGCGGCTTGATTACAAGTGGAAAAATTACTAATAATGAATCTGATGTGCAAAGGATATCACAATTGCTTTTCGAAGCCATATGAGTCTAAATCTTGCTGATAACCTCAGATTCAAATAATTTTAGAGTTTGCATATTCAACTCTATAAAATGCATAATAAAATGGCTTACGCCAACATCTATGTATTCATTTAATCCTTTGATTATCTTTTCAGGAATTCCTATAGTTATGCCACCAACATGATATTGGAGATATTGCTCTAATGTTTTATCAGCTCTTTTATGTCTTACAAGGTTTTGATAAACCTCATCTTCTGATTCTCCAATTATGCATGGCAGTACTACAGAAAATTGTAATTCGTTAGCATCTCTTCCAATAGCAATACAATAATCTCTTAGAATAGAAATTTTTCTCTTCATTAGATCAGGAGAGCCAAAGAAAAGATTGTATCTGTCCGCATGTTTTGCTACCACCTTTAAAAGATATCTCTCTCCTTCACCTCCTACCATTATAACTGGATATGGTTTATGAACTGGTTTGGGGTTACATATTGCCTCTTTGATTGTATAATAGTTGCCTTCAAAAGAAGCTTTTTTTGCTGTCCACATTGCTTTGATTATGCTCAAAGATTCGTCTAATTGTTTAATTCTTGATATATTTGATCGGAAATCATAACCATATGCAATATATTCTTGTTCATACCATCCTGCACCTATTCCTAATTCTATTCTGCCGTTGCTTATTACATCCAAAGTTGAGAGCATCTTTGCTAGTAATGATGGATTACGATAAGAGTTGCATGCCACTATCTGACCTATTTTAATCTTATTTGTAATTGCCGCTATAGATGATAATAATGTAAAGCACTCAAAAATATTCTTCTCTATATCGTCCTTATAATGTGGTATGAGATGGTCATAAGCGTAAATAGAATGAAAGCCAAGGTTATCAGCTGCTATTGCAACAGACTTTGAGAACTCATATTGTTTAACAGGATTATTTTCCTCCTCTAATGGAAGATCACCGCCTCTCCATCCTTGAGGTATTGTTAACCCGAATTGTAAATTGTTATTTTTCTCTCTTGATGACATTGACATATAGTATATACTATTCTGCATTGCCAGATAATGTAAAGCTATATCTGAAACCAGTATTATTCTCAGCCTTTGTAATGAAATTGGGGTCTTTCTGAATTCTTGTTACTATTAAAAATAAAGACTAGATTACAAGTCTGATATATGACATAACCCTCAGTTACCGTATGTCAATTGTACATTAAATGTTCTTATAGAATTAATCTTATATAGAAATCATGACAACAATCACAATTAGTATCTGTGCAGGGATGAAATAATAATATGGAAAAGACTTTTTCATCGCTGAAGCCACTTGTTGATGTTGACGGAAAGTCAAAATTCTGTCTAAAGTGCGGCAGGAGAGCTACTAAAGAAGCATTATTTGATGTAGATGGAGCTATGCTCATAGAAAAATACTGTGATACATGTGCAGAAACTGAAGTAAAGTAACATAATGGATGGTCTTTAAATTTCACTGCTATCTACTTTATTAATTTCTATTCCAACTTTATCTCCAACTCTTATTGCCAATTCATCATATTCTTTCATAGTTATTTTAAAGGTAGGAGAATCTCTAAGCATTCCTCCACCTGCACCTTTACCAAACATGTTAGACAGAACTTTAGGTAGATTTTTCATTAAGTCTTCTGGAGAGGTAAACGGTAATGCCTCAACGCTACCACCCTTCACCTGTTGACCTAAGCGCATTAGGATCTGTGAAAGCAACCAAGACATAGTGACTACCATCCTGGGGAGCTTCTATTTTAGAAACTATGAAATCTTTTTTCATTTCCATATAAAAAAAGGGCATTATCAAACTTATAATTTCATTCCAATTTTAACAACATAAGTCCAAAATATAGTAGATTGAAAGGGTAACCCACTACATTAATTATTATGTTTGCTTTTAGCCAGTTTGGGCCGATTTCAAAATCATTTTTTCTAGGTTTGAGAAAGGTTTACGAGTCAGAGAAAACTAAGTCAGAGACGTCAAAGTACAATTAAGTTCATATTTCTTTTCAGCCTTGATTATCTTTAGTTGTTTTATCTTGTTGCTCAATTAATGTTTTGATTCTCTGATCTGTTTTTTTTTGTATGCAAACGACAATGATACCAACAATAACCATAGATATTATGGCTGCAATTCCAATTATTGAACCTGTTAGTGTCTCAGATAGTTTGTTGATAATATTTTCTGACATTTGCAATAGTAAAATTAGATTCACACCAACAGCAATACCTACCAGAAAACTTATTCCTTGTTCTTGTGCGATTTTTTTAAGATAGTTAGAGTAGATTTTCCTATTATAGAGGGCGCCTTTTGCCTTGGACACTAGAGGCGGATAGGATTTAATTTTCGTTGTATCATATGGCCCTTTTTGCATAATCTTCACCCTGTGACCTATGGATCAACACATGGATTGAAAAGAAATGAACCCAAGAAATTTTCACTTTATGGGTGAATAACAATAATAATAGTATCTAGTATGTTATTAACATGACGGAATATTTAATAACTATTGGTTCACCTGTTCATTGGATTTCTGGATTTCTGTCTGTTCGATTACAAATATGACACAACAAACTCATAGATTTAGGGTATAGTGTAGTTATTATATAATGGTTTTTTCTTTGATATCAAAAATTGGAGTTACGATATTGTGTCTGGGAATATAAATAATTTGTCATTAGATTTTTGTTCATATTGTTGGTATCATATTATTTATTATAATTATTATTTTACAATATTATTTTCTAAACTATTTAGGATTTCCAACATAACATCACTATGGCCATGATTGTTATGATCATCTTTAGACTTAATAAGAGATCGTCTAGCAGAACTAAGAAATGTGATTAGCGATTTATTTGGGTATCCGTCGTTAATATACTGTATAGCCTGCATTGCCATCTCTAACTTATCTAATTTATGAACAAACCTAGCTATTTGTGTCTTATTTGTTTGATATTCTTCCCATAGCTTTCTGTAATTAGAACGAATAGTAGATGGCATTTGATGTAATATTGAGGTCATTACTCTTTTCTCCTCTATTCTCTTCCTCTTTCTAGTAATTTCACCAGGCATGTGATCGCCTGTTATGGATTCCGGGAGGTCATGAATGATTATCATTTTCAATACTCTCTCTGTATCAAATCCGAACATATCAGACAAAATCATACCTATCGCACACATTGCATAAGTATGATCCGAAACGGATTCAGGACTTGAAATCCCAGCCTTTGAAATCCAACCAGATCTTTTTACAGATTTGAGATGTAATACTAATTCAATAAATGAAAACAATTGTGCTGTTGCTCGACTGGTATCCTTTTTCATTTCTATTTGGATTAGTAGTTCAATACGAGGGGGATGTGGGACGCAGAAAGGTACGTTACTAAAGTCATTATTTCGATGTAGACGCACAATAGCATTGCATTAGAGATTTGATCCATTATGGTTATGGTTATACTATCATCAACCATTTTAGCCTTCTTCATATAAATCAAGCATTACTTTCATGTGAGAGGTTTCCAAGCTATATCTTTTATTCCAAGACGTTTGTTCACCAATCTACCGCAAACAAAAAGCAAATCGGAAAGCCGGTTTAGATAAACTATGATATGCGGGTTTATGTGTTCATTCTCTGAGAGTCTTGCTACAGCAGTTTCAGTCCTTCTGGCAACACTGCGACTAATTTGTAGTAATGAAGATTCAATACTTCCTCCTGGCAGTATAAAGAAATTGATTGGATCTAGTTGCATTTCAAACTGGTCAATAGTGATTTCTAGATGCTCTATCATATTCTTTTTAACACGAGGAGTCTTGAGCTGATCTTGTATTTCGTTCTCAGGTGAATACTTTGGATCTGCCAAATCTGAACCGATAACAAAAAGTTCATTCTGCACACATATAAGCAAATTAAAGATGTCATCAAACAAATCTTTGTCTTTCAATTTTAACATTGAGAGGACTAATCCGATATGGGAGTTTAATTCATCAACTGATCCGTAGGCAATTATTCTTAAATCACCTTTTGATATGCGTTTACCACCTATAAGGCCGGTTTCTCCTTTATCTCCTGTTCCTGTATATATTTTCATAATCTGAATAGAACTGAATGACAATCTTTACTATTTAAAAATACATCCATAACAAACATTTCGGATTCTGAAATTGTATTGTTGAATAATTATCTAAAAATTTCAGATTGTAGCATAATCTCTGGGATTACAATTATGAAGCATATCCTATAATGGAGCATGTCCTATAATGGAGCATATCCTAATATGAAAATGAAATCAATATTAAAGGAACTAAAGTATATCTATAAAATAGATATTGAGAAAAAAAATATTAGAATTTATAGACGATGACGGAACTATTTATCTTTCGAACCTTTCTAAAAGACAGCTAAAATCAATAATTGATGCAGTTCCTAATAATAAGAAAGTATCGAAGAAAAAGGCACCCTAATATGAATGCGCCTCAGTTTTGTGTTCACGCAAATATTTCTTCTTTTTGAATCTCTCATTACACTTTTCGCATTTAAATGGCTTTTCAAATTCTAAGAGAAACCGTTCTCTTCTCTCCTGAGGGGTTTCAGTTATAGGATTTGGATTGATATCAGCCGTATTACGCATTCCTTGTTCATAAAAATTATCTTCATATATATTTGCCTTAGGTAAGATTATTACTTTAAAATAACAAGATTGAGAATTATAATTATTTGTATGGTATTCAATTCTATTTATAAAACTAAGGCAATAATTGTGGTGCTGAAGCCACATTCTTGTAACAATTACACCCATTTAAGTATCAGCTGTACTAGAGCCCTATTCCTATTAAACCTAAATGAAACATATATTGATACAAGTTACTATTTATTTCATTTCTATCTTCATCACTTCGCTACCTCTTCCCAAGCACTGCCTAGGAAAATTGGATGATTGGGTTTGTCGTCTGATTGGGTTTATTTTTCTCTTTAGTAACTCAATAATATAACCTGCAATTGGTATATGCAAAGCGGTAGCAATCGCTGAATTTTCCCGCTGTGTCATATATTGGATAACTGGATAAGATCATGGATGCCGCAATTATCAGACTTGCGGCACCAATCAATGCCCAGAATTGCTGTTTGTTGGTGACTGTGATTTCCTTAGTTTTCCAGAGAACTTTTATAGAGTCCTTTCTTGGTTTCCAGAAAAATGCGATGATAACAATAGCGCCAAACAACAGAATAGCAATCAGAGTGATAGGTAAGATGAGGCATTATGTTCCTTTTTTGGACGAAGGGATAGAATCACAATCATTCGAAATAGAAACTAACCTAAAAATAATCACTCTATATGCTAAATCATATATCTAATTTCTTGGACAAATTTTATTTCAAGACAAGATTATATAGGATTTATTAGGCTAGGTTATATGGTGCCGTCGTAGCTCAGCCTGGGAGAGCACTCGACCCAACATAGAGGGGTGAAGCTGAAGACCGAGCTGTCGTGAGCTCAAATCTCACCGACGGCACAAAATATTCAGTATTGGTTTCTGTAGTCAGAATTTATAGTAAAGGATTTTTAGTCATCACTATCTTATAGTACAGGTGGTCATTCAGACTTTCCGGCGGATATTTTGCAAACATAAAGAATCATATTCTTTTAGAATGTATAACGATTTTGATTTTAGTGAATACAATAAATGCTGCAGATGTGGGAAAGTTTTAAGATATATGAATGGCTTTGAAGAAGATATCAGAGGATAAACAAGCAATGTTTCGCGCCAGCCTTCAGATTTTGATTGTGATATGGTGGATTGGAGCTGGCATCGCGACTCTTGCAATTATATTTCACAAATATGAGCAATATGCCTTAGTTGGAAGTACTGGTTGGATTATTACGATAGCAAGTACTGCTTTCATTATTTATGAGATTAAGAGGATAAAGCAGGAAGATAAAAAATTAATGGAAAAGGGAGGAACCTAAATTGTATCAAATTGCCTAATTGATGAAAACTATGATCTTTGGCTCCAGTCCCGTCTATTGTATTAATAATTGTATTAATAGTTATCTGGGTCATGACTAGAATCAAAGGAAGCCCTATACAAAAGGAGGAGAACCTATAAGTTAGAGCTTCGAACTGCATGTGTTCCAATAGAAGTAATAATTATTATAAAGGATACACGAAAGATCAAGATGTCGTAGAGGAGGAATAGACTATGGAAATGAGTATTGAATCTATATTGATTGAGCTTGGTATTGATTATCGACCATATGGGAATTCCAAAAAAACATTTAGAAATGTAGCTACTATAGAACAAGGCAAGGAAGAAGATCTTTGCTATTGCTCTTTTGATGGTGAAGAAGCATTATCACTCATATCTAAGTCTAATGCTGGTATTATTTTGTGTAAGGGAAGCTTGGAGGAAGATATAGCTCAAAATAACCAACTCTCAAATCTCTCCAAAAAACAGCAACTTATTTTTGTAGAAAACCCTAGAGCGGCATTCATAAAAACAATAAATAAAATATATAATAGCGATAACAAAAATGCTGGAATATCCCCTACAGCAATAATATCGTCAAAGGCTAGTATCGGTACTAATTGTTACATTGGAAACTACGTAGTTATTGGTGAGGATTGTACGATAGGGGACGGTACTGTAATCTCTGACAGGGCAGTCATAGTAAAAAAATGTATCATAGGCAATAATTGTTTAATTGAACCAGGGGTAACCATCGGAGCAGACGGTTTTGCATATGAAAGGGATAAAGAAACGCTAGAGCTTGAACGATTCCCACATATTGGGGGCGTCAAAATTGGCGATAACGTAGAGATATGTGCCAATAGCTCTATTGCCCGTGGCTCCATTTCTGACACTGTTATAAGTGATGGCACCAAACTTGATGCTTTGGTTCATGTTGCGCATAATGTGATAATAGGAAGAAATTGTGAGCTAACGGCCGGTACTATTATTGGCGGAAGCACAACAGTGGGAGATACGTCCTGGATGGGACTTAATTGTACGCTAAAGAACAAGATAAAGATTGGGAATAAAGTAATAGTAGGTGCTGGAGCATGTGTAATACACGATGTACCAGACGAAGACATAGTCGCAGGAGTGCCAGCAAAGTCAATAAAGCATAAAGTAATTTCGGACAAATTATTTCTCATGGCTGGTCAAAGGTCAGATAAACTAAATGTACAGCTAGCAGAATAGAACCCCTAAGAGTTCATCATACTAAGACATAATAACAAGCTGGCGAGACTTGAAACCTTCCTAATTATAAGCTTGGTTCTATAATTTATGTGTGAGATTCAATATTTTTTCAATTAATCCATCATGGTTTGATTCTCTTTTCTCAATAGATACCATAAGTAAATGATTTCTTAATAGTGGAAAAACTGCAAACTTTATTTTTTCTCTTTCAGAGAAGCTGTAAACTGTTTTACCAAATTCGGCATCTTGATCTTTTCTCATCTCACTTCTGAGGAGGAATTCTAAGTATAATTTCGAAGAATTCTCTCTATCTTCCATAGATTGAACGCCTTCCCTCATCCCCCCTGCAACAAGATCTCCCATTCCATTGATAATCCCTACGAATCGAATATTCGAGCTAAGCTCGAAAATATTATCACACAATTGCTCAAAAGACCCTAAGGATGGCACTTACTATACTTTGAACATCACCTATGTTATTATTCTTTCATGGATCGCAAGAAGTCAGACTAGTAAAAAAATGTTTCCAACCTATCACAATTACACTGCTTGACTGTAAAATACTATCATTAAAGCAAATTGTGAATTGTGATTTTGCTATTTATTTGATATTTACTTGATTTCTTAAAGTTATTTCATTACTTTACAACAAGCCTTTTTAATCAGAAGTCATATTGAAAGTTATGGCCGCCATTGCCCAGACCACAATGATTGGGGCCTGCTTAGCAATACTAGTATATATCGCTGCTATTACTACGGGGAACTATTTAGCCACGCAAAATATGCCCGACAATCCATTGTCTCAAGAATTACAAATTGATGACGCACTTCATAGACAAATCTCGACTAATTTTAATTATTCTCATGAGGCGGATACGGATAGAACGTCACAAACAGCACTGCTCAATGGTTTGAATCTTAATCCAAATGAATTCCTTTTATTATACGATTCAACACCATACGCAAGCAAAGGCCATATAGCACTGAATTTACCATGCGACGCTAATCAACCAAACAATCCTTTATTTCAAGTCCTTGTTGGTCGTGCGCCCGATTTAGCTCCTACGACATTGGGTTATCTCGAACCAATATCTAGTCCTCCTCAGATGTGCGTATATCATGCTCAGTTTGGGTTTGGAAGGCCTGTTACAGATGTAGTATTAAAGAACATATCAGATAGAAGTATCAATATGACAAGCCCACACTCTGTGGCGATAACTACTCATGAATCCTTCATACCAACAAATCAATCTGCTATGGAAATGCAACATCAAGAGGAATCATAATGATGTATATCTTTAGGATTTCAATCAGGGCATCAAGATAGTCTGGAAAACAGCATATCTATTCCATTTTATACTTAAAATCGTCTACGTAGTAGGCCTTATCTATCAATGTATAGATCTGTTCAGGTTCGGACTCTTCCGGTATTATAATTGGTAAGTTATTACTACTAGTTTGTAATCTTCTTGTTTTAGCTAAAATCCTTCCCAACGATACTATAATAAAATATATACTATTTTAATGTTCCACATGAGGTTATAAGGAAAAGTATAAGTTATTTATGTGAAGGTTTGGAGCAATCGAGATAACAGAAGAGAATGTCTAAAAGTTTTCATTATCTACCTTAGCCAATATACTTTGATTAACGCAATTCAAAATAGAAAATCTATTTAAAAACAGTCCATTAGCAATGCAATAAAACATCACGCCAAATAATGAAAATGTAGAATCGGTTTAATAAAAACAGCTACAAATTCTACTGAAAAATTATTTGTGCTCATTTACAAGACATCGGTATACCGTTTGCTTATTAATACATATATTATTTTGGTACCAGATGATATGACTGCAGATTACAATAAGAATAGTAGTAGTAATAAGCAATTTATTATAGAGCAATTAAAATGGTTGGTCGTTTACATTTGTATTGGTTTTGTTATATCTTACTTCTTGTCTTTCCCTATCTCTTTGGTGTTTGCTTTCGGGACATATGTACTCATTTTCTACTTGAGAGAAAAAACTTGGAAGAAAAAATGTATCAATTTGAATAAAACGAAGAGTATTTTTGACTTTCTATCTTTATCCCCAGCATTTGCCAGTGAGCCTGGACAATTGAAATATTATTGTATGCGCTGTGCGATGGAACACAGAGAATTGGTATGCCCTAATTGTGGTTCAAAAATGAAAAGGGTTGGCATTTAGGTTGACATATCTAATGGAGGATATGTGTAGAATCTACCAATTTATTTCTCCCACCATATTGAAACTTCTATTTTAAGAAATTTTAACAAGCGGTTCAAGTAGTGTTGCAATGAAATAAAAACGGTTTATTATTTTTCAGATTATGCATTATGTTCAATCATTAATCATTAAGTCGTTTAGTCTAGGAATCCCGAATCAAAAAAATTAGTGGCTATGTCCACAGCCACAGCCCATCATACTGCTGCTATCGTCTCCGCGATGGTTACTAGTCCGTTCAGAACATGATGGACACATTGTAGTACCAGTTTCAGACATAAACATCGTGCCACAAGAGACACATTTCACTTTTTGAACTCCTTGCATGCACATATTGGCTGTAACAAGCTAATTAAAACTTTGGGGGCCTAGATTGAAATTTCTATTGTTTAGAAGATCAATAGTCTCATAATGCCTCATTAAGGTTTATACCAATCATTAAATCTATTTTCTTTTGGATTTCTCCAATACTTTAACTGTTTTAGGATATATCTTGCATAGAAAGATATAAACTCGGAATATTTTGCAATGTACGCGAAAATAATGGAAACTATTCCGCTAATCAAAAATCTCCAACCAATTATGGTAAAACCAGCACTTTCTTCTTCGAGATCAAGGATGGCCCCAATCCCGATACACATTATTCCAAACGCTATGATTATTATTCCTGCTACCAAAAGAGGCCTAAATAATATACTAGATTTAGTCGAGGTATTCATTTGATTTCCAAGTTTAGAATGGCTATAGACAATATTACATAAATATCATTACAATATAGAATTGAAGAACTACCTCTACAGATTCATTAGTGGGCTTCCTATCTATCCAATTAGGAGCGAAAATTTATCGATAACTAGATTTTGCTTCCTATGTCATAGTAAATGAAACAACACTATATACTGTGCCGAATTGCCTAGGCATATCATTGAAATCTTATGTCATCCTGATATTGTCATGCATTAAGTCAAGAAATATTCAATTATTAACAACTACAAGATTTGGAAAATGTCTTAACGGATACTGTAAATATTCTTATCTACAAATCGTCAATTACCTTTATGAAGTCTGACAGCCACCATCAATTGAGATTTGGCGGATCCGATATACAGTTTCATAATATTCGCAATTGGTGTAATCATTTCAAGTGTAATAATATACATAGTGACTAAGTTATTCGGAGAAAAAGAAGGCTTCAAAACAGCAATTATAACAGCTCTAATTGGTGCAGCCGTATATAGCATAGTATATTTTCTTCTGGGGAATGGCTTTTGGGCTGCCATAGCAGGCGGATTTGTTTGGCTTTTGACTTTAAAGGCTCTATATAGCCTAGGCTGGATCAAGGCATTTGTTATTGCTTTTGTAGTGTGGATAGCCGCCGCGATTACTGGTATTTTGTTACCAACATCTCCAGGTCCACTATGATGAGTGTAGATAAATACCATTCTGCATAACTGAATAAACATATAATGACATGTACTCTTCGATATCTAGGTTACAGTCATAGTCATATTTTGTGCTTGGAGTAGACGACGACAGATAGGAGTTTAAGATTAGATGATGATGGTGTGTAATTAGTCTGTGGCATTAGAACTTGTAAACCTAACCAAGAGATTTGGAGGAGGCTTTAAACTTGGACCTCTAGACTTGAAAATAAGTGATAACGAGATATTAGTTGTAGTTGGACCAACAGGAAGTGGCAAAACCACAATTCTGAATCTAATTGCGGGTTTCGTAAAGCCTGACCAAGGTTCTATTATTGCAGATGGATTAGATATGACAAATGTTCCTGTAGAGTCCAGAAGAATAGGTTATACCTTTCAACACCCAAGTCTATTTCCTCATCTGACAGTCTATGATAATGTTGTATATGGTCTTAATAAAAAGAGCAAAAAAGAAAGGAAAATACAGATTCTGAAACTAATGGATGATCTCAGCATAACTCATTTGATTGACAGACATATTCAGGGGTTAAGTGGAGGAGAAATGCAAAAGGTTGCCTTAGCTAGAATGCTTGCAACAAGACCAAAGATTATGTTGATGGATGAACCTCTAGCGCAGCTTGATAATCCTTCTAAGATGAAACTGAGACTTGAGCTGAGGAAAGTACTCAAGAATCAAGGGGTATTAACAATTTATGTCACCCACTTTGAGGATGATGTATATAGTTTAGCTGATTCTGTTTCTATACTGCAACATGGAAACATTCGGTATACCGGTAAACTTAGGTCCTTACTAGCAGATCCGATTACTTCCTCTTCACCCTTCCTGTCTAAGGTCTTTACTGGAGGTAATTATCTAGAAGGGAATGTTGTTCGTTCAAATGCAGGTATCACGATTTTTAAGATAGGCTCGCACTTGCTTGAGACGCTGGGAAGCTATAGTGTAGGTATTAAGGTCGGGATTTTACTTAGACCTGAAGACATAATTCTTTCAAAGGAGTCTGTAAAAACAAGTGCACGAAATATAGTAAAGGTTAGGATTATTAGAATTATACCCAACCAAGACAATCCAAGTTTAGTATATGTAAATATGCTTTTAGATGGATTTAACATAATAGCGAAGATTACAGAAGAATCCAAAATTGAGCTTGGAATAAAGGAGGATGACTACGTTTTTGCTATGTTCAAAGCATCTTCTCCTCAAGTTGTGCGTGAAGAATACTAAGACTCAGAAAGCTGAATCAGGTTTCACAATTTTGGCACAATTTTGGCCAATGAACTCTAGTTGATAATCTCGTTTATTTCCTTCCTATCTTTATTCATATTTCTCAACGCCATTTTCCTTTTGGCACTTGTACCTATTTCACGAGTGCCAGAGGATACAATCTCGATCAATTTTGCCTTTCTATTAGAATCAGGCTTAGGTCTTAGCAATCTTCCAAGTCTCTGAATGTATTCTCTACTACTCCCGGTTCCACTAAGAATTATGCCAAGTTCTGCATCCGGTACATCTACTCCTTCATCTAACACTTTTGATGTAACGATGACATTATACCTTCCCTCTCTAAAGCCATTTAGAGCATCTTGCCTTTCTTGCTTACTTGATTTGTGAGTAATAAACGGTATTAGAAATTTGTCTGAAATGTCATATACCAATTTATTGTGTTGAGTAAATAATATTGTCTTCTGACCTCGGTGTTCTACCAATATTTTCTTTAGTTCCTCAATTTTTGCTCTGCTATTTAGTGCAATGTCCATAGCCTTGTTCCTTGCCAAGACAGCCTCCCTCGCAGTTTTGCTTCTTCCAGACATCATTATCAATCGCCTAAAAGACCCAGCATACTGCATATTCAGGCCTATCTTTTTTAAACAGATTTGATATGTCGCGAAGTTTTTATTATATTCCTCAAGTTCTTCGGGTAACATATCTATCTGTCTCCTCTCTATTTCGTATGGGGCTAGATGTTTATTCCTCGCTAGTTCGATAGAATGCGCCTGGAATACTACACCACCAATAAGTTTCGGAAAGTCTTTGTGCAATTCATCCTCCCTTTCTATTGTGGCAGTCAATCCCAGACGAAAGGGGGACGCAAACTGTTCCGCAATTGTTCTGTACCCTGGGGCGGCTAGGTGATGTACTTCATCAAATATCATTAAAGCAAATTTGTTTCCTAGTGCTGAAGCCCGAAGGTAAGCAGAATCATAAGTAGAAACAGTAATGGATTCTATATCATCTATTCCTCCTCCTAGATTTCCGACTTTAATACCAGGAAAGTACTTTGATATGACAGATGTCCATTGATCCATAAGATCGATTGTAGGTACTATCACTATAGAAGCAGAGTTTACAATTTCTATTGCTCTTACACCAATTATTGTCTTACCTGCACCTGTCGGCAATACTACACATCCTCTTTTGCCTACCTTAATCCAGTTATCAAGTGCTTTTTGTTGATATTCCCTTAATGTCAAATGAACTTCCTTATTATCTATCAATATATTTGGGGAAGGTATAAGATCCAGAACATAATCATCGCAGAGTATTTCGCTCTGTTTTAAAAATTCTACAATATTACGATAGTATAAAGCCTGTGCTCTCATGTATCCAGTCCTAGGATCAGTCAAGGCAAATGGAACATGAGTCATGCCTGTCACTACAATGGTGCCATTATCATATCTTATACTTGATTTTAGCAATTACTTTAGACAGGAAAATCCGAAATAAAAGATTTAGCCGAATCCTTTACTTACTTTGATTGTCATAACCGTTGATACTGCTATTAGCTAATGATATAGTTAGAAGCAATACAGACAGCAGGCGGCCGATGGCCGACGATGTCCTAGGGTTTTATATACCAACAATGCAAAGTTATTGGTATCATGCTTAAGCTGGTCCCAGATTATTCAAATAGGCGAGTGACATATGAAGAGTCCTGAATACGTTGATAAGATAGATTCTGAGTCAGATTTGTCATCGGGGACGACGGCCTTAAATCAGGAAGATGAAAAACAGCGATTACTGAAACAACACTATGGAAACAAGATATTACAGCTAGTGGATTTCAACGAGGCATTTGAACTGGTAAAGTTAGCAGTCGAAGATAAATTTAAGATGCATAGAGCTGGATTAAGCTTGATACTTCAAGGACTACCAACCAGGCTGGGAGCATATCATATTCTGGGTTCTAACGTAATTATTGTGAATAAAAGAATCTTAAATATAATAAAAATTCACAAATCTCTCAGTGAATATAATTCCTACTTGTTTATGGTATTGACACATGAGTATCTACACAGTCTGGGTATTTTAGATGAAATACAAGTTAGAAATATGACATACAACTTGCTTTCTTCATTAGTTGGAGAACTTCATATGGCCACTAAGATGGCAAGATATCAACCTTGGGATTTATTTCCAGAATTAGGCCTTTTTGATGATAATAGCTTTGAACAAAAATTCGAGGTAATAAAGAACTTTGACAAGACGACTCAGACTTATATTGGATGAACCAAATTTTAGTAGTTTAAAATTCATTTAGTAGTTTATCTGTATATCTATATATGTCCATTTAGATGCAACACGTAGTCGCTAATTGGCGTCTCCATGGATTAGTAATGGATTGAATTGAATTAACTAATTGCCTGGCTAGAATACTAATTTCAAATGATTTGTGGCTTATGAACTATCCTAAATCCAAATGAAAGTTTATTTTATCCACCATTATCTGTATCACTCCTGGTCTTAATATTTCTGGTAGTTGGTTTCTATAATGGGTCTTACATAGGTTTTTTGGAGTTAAAAAGTCATACTACAACCCAAGTGTTGCCTGTAGAAGATCGAGTCCTTTAGGAGTATATTCCATATCTGCTTGTCCTACCCGTTAATAGCCCTCAATTCTATTGTCATTTATAAAGTACGGTACTTTACCGTAGCTAAGTGTTGGCTCATAAATTATTGACACAATATTTTCGACAAAAGGAGAACACCTATTCAATTGGTTGAAGGTGGTTGGATATTCGATGTTTATCCTCTTCAGGATAGAATGGTTGTATGGATAAAAAAGAGGAATGGCAACCTCAGATTAGAAGACTCAAGTTGGAAGTATTGTCTGTATGTTGCAACAGATGATAAGTCAGAACTACTTTCAATACTTGGAGAAGAAAAAATTATGAAAGCTGTAGAAGATTATGAGTTTGTTCTAAAGTATGAAAGGCTTTCAGACATTATTAAAAAGAGAGTCCTTAAATTGTCCTTAAAAAAAGCAGCCAAGGCATTAAAATTAGCAAGACAAATTGAATCTTTTGGAAAGTTTCAGCTATATAATGTAGATTTATTGCCTGCTCAATACTATTTTTATGACAAAGACTTATTTCCACTAGCTTTTTGCAATTTTGATTCAAACCATCCATCAAACATTGAAGTTAAAGACAATGTTTTTTCAACAGATTATCGGGTACCTGATTTCAAATCAGTGCATTTAACAATCAACCTAAAAAAAGAGGGAAAGATAGCAAAACCAGGGGACACAATAAGTTCAATTATAATTCAACTTTCAAATGAAAGGATTGAAATTCAGAAGGAATCAGAAGTATCTACTATTCAGGAACTTATGGAGGAACTAAATACAAAGATTGATCCAGACTTTGTGTTTACAGATGATGGAGATTCATTTACTTTTCCTCATCTAATTCATAGATCTAATGTAAATGGTATACCCTTGATTATGGGTAGAGAACCAGTAGCTTTAAAAAAACCAGATAGTAAGGGCTCAAGCTATATCTCATATGGAAAAGTATACTTCAAACCTACTACTACAAAATTGCTAGGTCGCATACATATAGACCTAAGCGATTCCTTTTTCTTAGATGAAGGAAATAATAGTGGTGGATTACATGGTTTATATGAAATAAGCAGATTATGTAGAATGCCTCTTCATACGACCTCAAGAGCTTCAATTGGAAGATGTTTGAGTAGTTTGCAATTCTATTATGCTATCAAAAAAGATATATTAATACCCTGGAAGCCAACAGTAGCAGAGCATTTCAAAAGTTTTGAAGAGTTGCTAATTGCAGATAGAGGTGGGTTTATCTTTGAACCAGATTCAAGAGTACATGAACAAGTTGCTGAATTTGACTTTGTTTCCCTTTACCCAAATATTATGCTTCAGAAGAATATTTCAGCCGAAACTGTACATTGTAAATGTTGTTCTCAATCTATATTGAGAGTACCTGAATTAGACTATAATATCTGTGAAAAAGTAACAGGAATAGTTCCAACTGGTCTGAAGATAGTTTTAGATAAACGTTTACAATATAAGAAGCTTGAACAAATCTATTCAACTAATAATGGAAAAAGATCAATTTATGATGCAAGAAAATCTGCATTGAAGTGGATATTGGTAACTTCTTTTGGTTATCTGGGTTTCAACAACGCAAAGTTTGGAAGAATTGATGCTCACATAGCAGTGTGTGCGTTTGATAGGCATATATTTTTGCAGACATCCAAAATAGTTGAAACATATGGATTTAGTATTGTTCATGGAATTGTAGATTCTATATGGATCCAAAAGAAAGAAGCTAAAATGGAGTATTATATGGGGTTGGAAGAGATAATCGAAAAGGAGATAGGTTTTAAGTTATCATTTGAAGGAATATACAAATGGATTGCATTTCTGCCTTCTAAAATAAATAGTAACTTGTCTGTAGTCAATCGCTATTTTGGAGCATTTCAAGACAGTGGACTGAAAGTGAGAGGCATAGAAACAAGAAGAAGAGATACGCCTAATTTCTTTTCTGGGTTTCAAAATGAAATTCTGCATATAATAGCTTATGGAAACAATATAAAAGAAGTTGGAAGATTGATGCATTATGTAAATGAACACTTCCAGAAATACAAACAGCTGCTTAAAGAAGATGGAGATATATCACCTGAAGATTTAGCTTTTTCGAAACGTCGCTCAAAGGATCTTAATGAATACCAGATAAATAGGAATACAATTGAAAATGATGCGATGAAAAGACTTAACAAAGAAGGACGATCCCTGACAGGAGGACAAATTTTGAGATATATAATAGCTGATTATAGAGGAGGGAAAAGAAGTGCTATTCCCTTGGAGATTATCGATGAGAATACTACTTACGATAAAGAAAGATATACTGAGTTATTGGTTCAAATATGCAATTCTGTAATAGAACCCTTCGGATATACCGTTTCCATAAATAATAATCATTCATCTTAATACGGCCTTTCTATTTTTTTGTCTACATATTTAAAAGCAAAGTTGTCCAGTAATATAATCATGAATGAACAGATCTTATCACAATCCAGCCTTTGGGCTGAAGTTATAGGTCAACCCACGGAGAAGCTGACCGGAAAGAATATGTCAATGACCTATGAATTTGACGATCTTACTATCGATATCCCAAGTGCTAGAGGTCCAGGTGGTAGAGACATTGGAGGAGCAGAATGGAAAATTAATGGTAAAATTACAGTTACCACAGAAACCTATCAAAAGGGCAGTGGTAGTCAGCCTTAGTAGCCTATATCTCTGCTATGTCAGATATGACCATAGAGGATATTAACAAGCTAATACCTCTTCATAACAACCACTGGCCTTAATATTTATTTGATATTAGTTTTTCACTATCTTATTCAAGGGTAAGATATAGCAGTATAATAGTACTGTTCTAATGCATAGAATCTATAAGCCACCAACTTAATAAGATTGTTCTTAGTTAATTAGCTAATTAAATAACAATCTGTTACTCGATAATACTCATGTCCGAAAATTTCACTCTTGGTAAATTTGATTGTGTGTCCATAACAAGCGAAAGCAAGGAATAGGTGGTGAACAGCATATGGCCCTAACAATTTTTATTACAAAACGGCCGACAGTTGTAATATTGAATCACCTATGCAGTATTTTATTATTGTCTCCCTATATCGTGACCCTTAACAGTATTTTAAGTAGCCTCTAAGTGACTGCTTATGGATTTCTTTACTACGTTCTTCCTCAGTTTAGCTTTTCTACGCATTATTACTCTAATATGGGACGTGCTTGTGACTCCCCCTCTTATCATGGGTTCGCCCAGTACAAGGACGAGCATTAAAATTGCATCCATTTATATCTACTTATTGCCCGTAATATGGGTTGCAATTCTGGTAGCATTATTAACTTTTTCTAATATCCTCCCTTTCCTGCCCAATGAATTTGTGTGGATTATTTCGGCCGCATATCTAATCCCTTATGTAATCACTTTCTCATATGGTAGATATATTGGAGACCCCCGCGATAGTCAATCTTCGCTTCCTGCTAATCGTCTTATACGTGTAATTACTATCCCTATTGATCTTCCTTATTATCTTATTTTAAGGTTCATCGGGAGTATTACTGCAATTATAACCGCAATCAAGGACAAAAAGATATTTGTCTTGGATAACCGTAAGGTAATTCCACTACCGCCAGAGGGTAAAGAGTTTGATAAGTATTTTACTAAACAAGTTGAGAACGCAAGCAAGATCCTTTCACAAATTAATTTGCTGATAATCACGCTAGGGACATATGTTCCCCTAACATTGGCTTCGTACTTCCTTCTTAAGGAGGAGGGATCATTAATCAACCGCGTAACTATGTTTGGTATTTTTCTGATCATCTCCGGACTAATAAATTATTATTCAACACGTCCCACCCGGAAACAAAGATTTGGACGAGATATTGAAGAAGAAAACAGAATAATAAACCCTCTTCTCAAATCGTCTTTTTTAATAGGTATTTTTCTCATTCCTGTAATGTTTGTTTGGGCTGGATTTTTTCAGTTTGGACTGACACTCACATACATCATACTTTTCGCTGGACTGTCGTTTCTATCGGTTCTTGCAAGGGAGAAAATTACAATCAAAGGTAATCTCTCTTTAGAGTTAATGCAATCTTCAGGCACGGACTTTCAAACATATGCCCCTAGGATAATGGTTTCCGGATCCTTGATTATGGCGCTAGTTGTTTATCCCCTCCTGAAATGGTACGAGGTGTCCGGCGCTCTTCAGGCTTTGACATCAATTCCTGCTGAAATACTGACAATTGCGACAGGAACATTTTACGCCTCCTTCATCAGTCTGTTAGTAATGATCATCATCGCAAGGAATATGAGTGAACGTGAATATCAGGGAAGTAGGGATTCTCTAGCAAAGAATTCATTATTATACCTGTATGTCTTCATATCGTTAACCTTTTTTGGCACATTCTTAATTGGTATTACACCATCTAGTATAATCGTTCACAATTATAATCAGAACTTATTCAATATTGGCATTATTTTTGTTTCCGGTGCTGTCTTATACATGGGAGTTATCGAGGTTCCCTACCGCTGGGGAGTAAAAAGAGAACGTGATGAAAAATTACAGAAACAAATAGAGCACTTGGAGGTCATAGAACAGCAAATAGATGAAGCATTCTCAAATAAATCAAATCCTGATTTTACATTGTTGTTATTTTATCAAAGAGAGCGATTAAAATCGCATGTAGATGAATTAAACAAGACATCAATCTCATTATTTAGAAAACTGCCATTGCCAGCCGCAGCCGCCGCCTTCCTATCAGGAATTTTGATGGAAATCGCTGTACCACGTTTCACTGAGGTTATCCAAGGGATACTAGCAAGGTAGGCTGACCCGTGGTGTGAAGAGTCGAACCCCATTGTAGTATCCGTGATTAAACCTTGAAAAGAATAGATGATTTTATTCAGTTTTATAACATTTCTGTCAACATCTGTACCTTTGCTAAAATACAAAATACAGTTCCAAAAAATATAGAAATGAGTTATTTATAATATAATCCTCTCAACTATGACTAGTATGGAGATAAAGGATTTGAAAAAACAGTACTCGGAGGGAGAAATTGTGGAGGGTACGCTTACTATTTCAATAGACGAAGATGTTAAACCTAGAGAAATTAGATTCTCTGTTTATGGAGAAGAAAATACAAATCTGTCTTTAGATGACCCTACTAACTATTACTCAGAATCAAATGTTTTCTACTCTAAAGATCTCTCGGATTTCTCGAAGTTAATATGGAATAAAAGTCCATCCTCTGGCGGGGCAGATCGTGGAATTCCACAAGTGACTCATAATATTCCATTTCAATTTACTATTCCAGAGTGGGCTCCTGAATCATATAGCGGCAAGCATGTTTGGATAACTTATAGAATTAAGGCTAACATGGATTTGCCAAACAAATACGATGTAAATAAGGAAGCATACTTTGATGTGTTAAACTCACATAAATCACCTAAAAATAGCGATAGTACTATATTTGTAGAAGCTGATAAAACTTCTAGCACTACCGCTATTTTAGAATCCCAACAAACAAGGGAAAAGGAAGGAGGAATTAGGTTAGAACTAGAAAAATATAGTCATGAATATTATAAAGGAGAAATTATAACGGGTAAGATCATCATCGAAAATGATGCCGAACTGACAAAAAATCTAAGGAATATAGAAATCATACTCAAGTCTTTAGAGTACGCTACCGCACAAGGTAGACATCAAATGAGCGCTATTCAAAAATATCTTAAAATTATTGATTGGAAGATGGGAAAGGGAGAAGAAGGAAAAAATATTATTATACCATTTGATATTCAAATACCTCAAGAAGCAATCAAAAGCTATGTATGGACATTATCGGAATATTATTGGGTACTCGAGGCTAAAATTAATGTAAAATTTGGTCCTGATTTACATGCAAAAGCTATGGTGACTGTTATTTGAAAATGAATTAAAGGGTTAAAAATTTTTACCATGTCTATTATCCGCGTAATTATTGCGACTGAATTCACTTCGTAATTGGTTGAATAACCTTAATCACTTTCTTCATTAGAAAGTAGGTTTTAGAGTTTTGTATATCCATGCCAAAGGGATGGTCATCTCATGGACATACATATATACATCAAAATAACTCAGATAAAGCAGCTGTAGAATAAAAAAAGTCTGTTATTAGATAGATTGAAAAGCATTTACAAAGTTGCGCAGAGATTTTACAATTGGCAAAGGATAAGCGCACAAGTTTTTCGGACCGCTATCTATCATTCCTATATGAGATTAGAAATAACATCGTGGCAGGAATAGGATTTATTGCAACCATAATACTTGGCCTTGCAGCCATGGAGAGTATTTCATCAGATACAAATCCAGTTTTTGATATACTAAGAATAAATCTCATCACAATACTAGACATTGATATAGCTATTGCAGTAGCATTCTTTATTGGATTGAATCGTTTCCATTTTTCTTTAGCTAAAAGGTTCAATAAGATATTATTTGGTTTCTTGGAGCAACTAGGTTCAATAAATCAGCTAAAACATTTTATCATCAATCGATCTGTAAAACTTAAATTCATTAGAAATTAATCGACTTTTATGTCTTCAATGATTATGTCAAAGTAGTTTTTGGAAACAGAACTGTATTATTTGATGCAATCAGAGAAACATCAGGATTTAAATTATTTCTACCTCCCACCAAAAGCATCTATTGGAGGCGACGCTAATTCAAAAAGTTGCAATGGATGAAGCATATAATACGTATCGTTCACAATGGGACGAATTTTTCAAAGAAAAAGAATTCTTAAGGATGTATTATACCTTATGGAATCATTAGTTGTGAGGTATAATACAGCTAAACAGATCCCAGAGGACCAATTGATGGAGTACTTTGAACAGTATAAAATGGCACTGGTGGATAAACAGAAGAAAGAAATGGACCGTGATGATCCCTTGAAAATTTGATAGACCGATGGTTATTATTATCGAAAGCGAGGATGTTACCAGAGTACTATTGATGAATATGCTAACTGGTTTATTTGCATACTTCCATCTGTTCGATTTCCAACTTTTTATAATTGATCATAAAATCATTCAATAATAATACGTGAAATTTTAGAAAAAAATAATTCTCTTTTTACTCGCAGTTTCCAGAGGAACTCAACTATTACGCATGTAGGAACAAACCCTGTTGCCATATATCCTACAGTCACACATTCCACCAATTCCGGTAGAGTCATACTGCATAATAGGAATTTTTGACGGATTAATATTACTAGAAAAAGATATCAACATCTCATAAATGATAATGAAATATAATCAATGATATATAGGGCATCCGTTTGTGAGTCTCGAGTCCTATTAGTAGTATGAAAGATCAAAAAACACAAGTAGTCCAAGTAGTAAGCAAATTTCCAATGAAGATTCTAGCCGAAACTCCAAAGATATTTTAGCTATTCTTATGAAGTTTCGAATATGGATCCGCCTAAGAGCCAAAAGAAATACCAATAAGAGGAGTGAAGGCTCAGGCGATACTATAATTGCAACTTATTCTCATTTAGTATCTTCTGTTAATATCAAATCAGGCATCCATCCCAGTTCATTATAAAAGCTAGCAAAGTTTTAGCCAGCTATAACCATAAAAGGCGGGAAAATAGCTGATAATAATTACTGGCCTCAATTATTAGTAGCCTATATTATCATCCCTAATACAACTACTAATACTACAGCATACCATCTTCATGCAATTTATCCAGTAATGGTATCAATACCAAACCTATTTCTTTTTCTCCTAATGTGATATCTGATTTGATACCGAGAACTAGTGAAAGCATATTCCTATCTTCTCTTGCTGTGTATACCGCATTTCCGACAACATTAAATTCTGCACTATTTTGTTCTAGCCACTGCTTCCATTGCTTAGCCCGATGAAGGTTTTCTTCTAGTGCATTTATAGTATAATTTAGGTTCATTTTCGCTTTTCCTTTTTCGATGTCAAGAAGATTGAGTCTAAGCATCGGAATCATAATATTGCCTCCCGCTACATCCTCGTGCAGCTTGTTCATTTCTTCAATAACCTCGTCCTCTTCCTCCTCTTGTTGGTATTCATCGCTAGGCTTTTTTGTCTCCGTGCGTTTTTCCATAGAATCATAGTTTGGGAAAAAGTATCCTGCTAAGTTGTTATTCCAATCATAAATTTTGTAGATTGTATCCTCGTATTCAAACTTCCATTTGAATATATTAGTCCTATTCTTGCTGTCTCTGTCGAATAACATAAGTCTAGAAATTAGTAACTCAATTTACTATTTGTATGTTAGCAGTTCGATAAAGCTAGCTACTGGAGTTTAAAAAATATAAGTATACTGATAATACCTATCACAATTTATATGGTTCGCTTCCATCACTCTGCTGCTCAAAATATCATTGAAGCTGACATAGTCATAATTGGTGTGCCTGATGAATCTAAATCTCATGCTATAAGAAAAGGTGCAAGCAAGGGACCGGATACAATACGACACGCGTCAAATAACTCACAGTTCTTTGAAAGAGACGGAAAAATTATACCTATTTGTCCGTTGCTTGGCAAAATAGACGACAAACATATTTTTGATTATGGTAACATTCAGAAAGAAAATCTCTCTGAACTTATATCTAATATAGTTTCAAATAATAAGATACCCATAGTTATAGGTGGAGACCATTCTATTACTAGCATTGTTTTGGAAGCAATTGGAAATATTCATGGTAAAATAGGACTATTCTATTTTGACGCTCATCCGGACTTTGTTTCATCTACCACCGACTATTATGGTTCTGTATTGACTGATTCCTCTCAGTGGATTGATTTCGCCAAGAGCATGTTAATAGGTACTCGAGCTGCCGAGCCAGAAGAACTAGATAATGCAACCAAAGTGGGACTGGAAGTGATCACTCCACTAAATATAACTGAGTCTGGAATTTCACAGATAGCAGATAGGATAAAGAGCAAAAATTGTAGCAATAAAAAGTATATATCAATAGACCTAGATTGTATAGATCCCGCCTACGCTCCTGGAGTTTCCTTACCTTCCCCATGTGGCTTATCGAGTACCGACCTAGTCTATCTCATCAAACTAGCCATAAGTAGTGGTATTCTTGGAATTGATCTTGTGGAGCTTTCCCCTGATTTTGATTTCAACAATATAACAGCTGATCTGGCCGCTAGAATTCTATTAGAGTCGATTGCTTCCATCGGTACATCAACAAGCAGAATATAAACATGAACATAAAAAGAGTACTACATTTCATTACCTAGTCATATGGAACCTCAATAGTCCAGCATCGTCTACATTATTCTTCTATAGAAGAAGTCGACTCGTTTTCTCTGAATGATCTCATTTATAATTTCATAATATTGCAAATATGGAACAAGTGCGTTAGAATAATGAAGACAAATGAAGCGGTATCTAGTATCATCAATGTTAGCTGTGGTAGGCCTTACCATGCTGCTGTCAATGTCTGTAACAGTTACTGCATTTGCTCAAGATGCTACAAATAACGAAGAGTATATGGCGCAACACGATGGTGGAGACAGGGCTGCATATTTGCAAGAAATGGAAAATAGTGATCCCTCCTTTTATGTGCCACCGACTAACTGACTCGCAGGCACATAATCCTATCTTTTTTTTGTAATCCATACTGACTGAACTTGTTAATAATAATCGAGTTTATTTTTTGGTTGTTTAAAGCTGTGTGGATTATAATCAAGAAGCAAAAGGATCGATTAAGATTGGTATGCTAACTAGATTGATACTGTATCTTAGTTTTTTTCGTCGTTACTATTTCTATCACCACCTCCGTCTTCATTTCTAGCTTGTTAAGACATTTCTCTACCAACTGTATCCATATCACTTGAACCATCAGCATTGTCCCATGAAATAGTCAATCCATATGTCTTTGTACTTTCTATGAAGTCATTAGAAATAGGGATCCTGAATGGAGATTTCATGCCTGGTGCTAAATCGCTGGGGTATGCATAGTTATTTACTGTTCCTAAAACGTTACCCCGCCCATCATAAAATGTAACGGCTACCTTAACATATTCTACAGGTTCTGTCCCATTGTTCTCTACCTCTCCTACTATCTCGTTAGAGAACTCTTTTTCATCGTATCTTTGGCTCAGGAGAATAACGTTGCCTCCTCCTGGCGAAACATTGACATTCTCACTTTCACCCAATACAAATGGTCGTTCTGTAGCTAAGGAAGGAAAAGCAGGCGTGAAGAGGATGTCAGAAGTATTTATTGTTGCGGAGTTCAGAACTTGAGCATAAATATGTAAAAAGGTGAAAAATGTCTGTGGTATGACTGATAAGGTTAACAATACTAGCAAGATCCTAAAGAACACAAGTTTCTTTATCTTTTCCAACATATTAATGACTGGGGACGATATTAGGTCTTACCAATGTAATGACCGTTATCGCCATAAGGTATGGATGGTAGAGTACCAAGGAGGCTCCCAACTGTCCTGTACGTTCAGGTTTGGAATCCAAAAGCTTGTGAACTCTTCTAGTAGAGCTTTTTGGATGAGAGCTTGATCAAAGTAGGGCATTGTTCGATTGTTTCCAGACATCTATCATCAATTGTATAAACAAGATAGATTTATCCTATGATATGGGAGCTCGCAGCAAACCATCTTGAGCTATACAATGATCACATTTTCGAGAAAAAATGAAAAGTGTTAGGGTTTCTTGTTTTCGAAGTTTTTAGTATTTGAGATCCGTGTTATCTCTGAGGCAAGGGTTCAATCGCCGCAGGGGTGCCTCAGATTCAACTGCCGCTACCAGGTGAGTTGTTTCTTCCTGCGGCTTTCTTCTTATTTATAATAATCTAATTCTCATTCTCATTCTTTCATTATATTCTCCATTTGACGGGGTAAGTATTAATAACATTCCACAGTATTGACAAATTTTTTATCAGTTTTAATGCATTCACATCTTCTGCAAAACCTCTTTCCAACTAAATAATGTGATTCAGACTACAATCTTTGAATAAAAATTATTGTAAGTTATAATATCGATCGAATAAGGAAGATATACGACGATGTTGTTCCAGTTGTGTGTTACACTCAGCTGGCTAAATCAAACATCCATTCAAGACTGAAAAAGCGATCTTGCCAATAACAAAATGTTTCTTTTTCTTTCCCTAATCCTGCGCATAGAATATGGGAACCACTGATTTCCATAAGGGATATATTCGGATACCTTATATCCTCTTTTAACAAGATCCTCCTTCATTTTATCGTGGATGCCCATCAACAACTGAAATTCAAATTTTTTATTATCTAGATCATATTTTTGTGATAGCACTATCGCTTCTTCAATAAGTCTAGGATCATGAGTTGCAATCGCAAAGATATTGTTACTCTTCATGCCATATTCAAACAACATTTCCATTAATTTTAAGTAATTAGAATTGATTTTCCCCATAGATTGAAATGCAATGCTTTTATCTTCTCTATAGGCTCCCTTGACTAACCTAATAACAGCTCCTTGCTCTAGTAAATGCAACAAATCACTCGAACTCCTTTTGAGATAAGCCTGAATGGCTACTCCTATGTGTTTGTAATCTTTTAACAATTCAAGATAAATCGCTATTGTATCTTCAACGAATCGGAATGATTCAATATCTATCCACATGAATTTATTTACACTTTTCGCAATTCTAGCGATCTGTCTAAAATTGTACATGCATTTATCATAGCTAATAGTCATACCAATTTGAGTAGGTTTTACTGAGATACATCCATCAATTTTATTACTCTCCAGTAAATTGAGCAATGAAAAGTATTCTGTTACTGTCTTCTCTATTGCAGTACTATTATTGTTGTCCTCACCCAAAAAATTCAAAATAGCTGATATTCCTTTACTATTGCAATCTCTGGCTGTTAATAATGCGTTTTTGTAAGTATTCCCTGAGACCCACTTTTTGGCTACCTTAAATAACGCCCTTTGTAGCAAACTGGTTTTTTTATCTAGTTCTGAAGTTCCTGAGAGTGAAACTTCTGAATACCAGTTTTTTGAATTTATCATGATATGTGTACATATCATCGGATATTCCGCTATAAAATAACTTTGTATAATAGATTACAAGAAATTTAATAATTGGAGCTATCCAAGAACTATAAGACTTGACTTCTCGATGTCGAGATTGATATTTGACAATTTATGGTATATTGTTTTGTGACCAAAAATACCAGAAAACCTATTAGGAAATCCTTGTAAAGATGGATAAAAATGGATAAGTCATCCATCATTGTATATCCTAGAACCATAAATCACATTGCGGTGAGCGTCACCGACCTTGATAAGGCTGTAAAGTGGTATAAAGAGGTGTTTGGGTTTACTGTGGTAAATGGTCCAGTTGAATTTGAGGCCGATGACTCTTCATTAGGAATAGCAGCTAGAGATATTCATGGTCCAAACTTTAGGAAAATGCGAATGGCTTGGTTAAGCTCAGGCAACCAGGTTGGGTTTGAAATGTTTGAGTTTATAGATCCTAAAGCAGAAAGACGTATTGATAACTTTGAATATTGGAAATCAGGGTTCTTTCATATCTGTGTTACTGACCCTAACATCGAAGAGCTATGTAAAAGAATTTCAGATAGTGGAGGCAGACAACGAAGCAGAATATGGGATGTTGACCCAGACAAGGGATATAAAATAGCATTCTGTGAGGATCCATTTGGCAATGTCATAGAAATATATACACATAGCTATGAACAACTCGTAACATCTTTCTAAATGATTAATTAGTTCATTTCGGCCTTAACCACTAGTGTTGTAGTAGAGGAATCATTAGAATGCGAGCAAAATATCCCTGATATGCTTTTGCTTTTGTCTTTTCCCTTTGAGCCAGACTTGTCATAATTCTATTCTCTGTTATCAAAATATATTATACATCACTGATATTGGTGACTATTGAAAACAGGTGAATAGTGTAATCTTTGAAAATACAGAGATTATGATACAACGCAAGATCCCGTTATTCATAGCTATTACATTATTGTTCCTCGCAGGTAGTTTATCATCCTCGACTCTTATTGGTATTCCTATCTTTTCAGAACAGCTATCTTTATCTTTACCTCGTAGTCCAGAAGTATTTGCTGATCATGGGCAAGAGATTTCACTCATACTAAATTCTGGATCTTTTACACCCCTAACAATAGATAAAGGAAATCAAGTTAAAGTGCTCGTTAGGTATACGACTAATAATTCTTCACTTATAGACACTACAATTAATGCTGTTATGAAAATATACGCTCTGAATAGAACGGATATAAAGTCGACTTCATTTCCAAATGGATTTAACGCCAGCAGTTCTGGTACACAAGAGATTAAGACTACTATAATGGATAACCAAACAAAAAATTTAACACCAGTTGTGCAGCTTACAGATGCAACAAAGACAGTACCTATCTAATTTAGTACGCATAAGACTTAACTTGACACAACCTTTTACAGCAACATCAGAAAATGCTACAACGCCTGAAATAGCTGCTTTTTTCCCTTAAATGAAAAAGGCGTGAAGATGTACCATGAATCTAAGGAGGGGATTATTGAATAAACTGAAACTGACTAACAAACCTAACTGACATTCTAATTTGTTCTCATTTTATTCAATCAAGAACTTGATGAACTATTTTTAAGCATCCTTTTGTAGAATAATAATATGTAGCAAATATACTTTGTTTAATCCACCCTGAGATAGCAGATTGCATGTTAGACCTTTTAGACGTCATGACGTCTGTTTTCGTTATCCCCCTCCCCTAACAGTTTGTTATTCATTTTATACTCTGTGTACTTTCATTCACTAGTTCCCCATATGACCTATTGTATCTTTGGTAGAGGTGTTTACCAGGATTGAAGCAGATCAAGTTTAGTCTTAGTGACAACGAGTATAGCGATTATGTGATGAAGGGCCGGTCAATATATAGCAAAAGGACTAAGAGAGAGATATCTGATGAAGAATACGCAAGGTGGATATTCCTGCTTGGTGAATATTATAAAGGACAATGTTTGAGTAAAGTAAAATAGTCTACGCCGTCATTTAGCAGTGATAGAAGATATTTACTCATCCAGTTAGAAATAGTTAATCATGAAATGGAAGAGACCAATACTGTTTGCTGAAAGAGGGAAACATGCTGAGTCGTTCAGCTGTTCTCATCAACACTTTGAATTGCAGTAGCCTTTTTAAAATATACTTTAACGCTAGGCCTGTAGAGACAGCATAATATTACTGAATTACTGAATAAAGTACAAAGTAAGGAACATATCCAACGATTTCACTCAGGGTAATAGAAGGCCAATTAGCAAAAAAAGTGACTAGATCCCATCCAAACAAAATAAAAATGAATACTCCTGTAATTTTGAATACTGGTTCAATTCTCTTAAATAGTCCGTAGACAAATACACAGTAAGCAGTTCCAATAATAACCGCATAAGCAAACCCGAAAATGAAATCCTCATAGCCAACGAAACCCAGCAGCAATTGAATCAAGCTATAGAAGACATCAACGGTAAGTAAAATCATCATAATTATTGCAATTGTAAGTACCCTAGGTCTTTTCCGAAGATGGACCTGACTGTTCTGTGTTTTAGAGAAAGAGGTCATTCTTGACCTAAAGGATTTGTAATGCTCATCTATTTCCCAAAAGGCCCATCCTATCATTACCATTCCAGAGATAATAATTCCAATTATATTCACAAAATCATTATATTCTAGCGCTCTCTCACGTGTAACTTCAAATATATGGTAGACATGAGGTATTGAGTAAAGGAATAAGGCGGCAGCTCCTATAACTACAAATAATTTATATTTTCTACTATTCTTGCCTATTAATTTGGGTAATTGTCTAACATTAAATAAGTTCATAATTATCAACATTCTGTTCCTTACCCAATTAGGCAAGTGCCTATCAATTGGATGTCTGCATCTGTTTTGAATATGTCTTGCAGCGGTCAGGTTTCTTTGGAGGAACTGAAAGAAATTGTTAAAGATGTTATCGAATGAATACTGGAAATCCAAAAAGAAGGTAGATTTTTGAGACGAGACTCCTGATTTCCAAGTTTAAAGAAGATAATATAGATCGTACAGAAATACAAGAATTGATAGCTATTCTGGGAAAGGAGAAACAAATTGCAGAAGAGGAGAATGTGGAAGGAGAAAATGGTATGATGGTATTTGCAATATCGTCACTAATCTCTCATCTTTCTGAATTTCTAAAAAGCAAGTCAGAAATGAAAGAAGAGTAACTTTAGATAATGAATACCTGATTGGTTAGGTACTTTTTCTCTTTCAATAGAGTAGATATGTCGTTGAAACTTTGAAGGCGCAACCAAATTATGAATAAACATCTAAATGAACTGTGATGTGGGCCGAAAAAAGAGTCAGATTTATTAAATAAGGTTGTAAGCAGATTACAAATATGAAAGTCGGAATGCTTCTACCTTCAGCCGGCCAGCAGGCTACAAAGGAAAATTTAGTTCATGCAGCAAAGCAAGCCGAAGAAGAAAAATTTGATTCATTATGGGTATGGGAGAGGCTTATCTCTCCTCTAAATCCACAAACACCTTACCCATTAACTCCTGATGGCAGTTATCCAATTGAGTTTGAGAGTCTTTTCGAACCCTTGGAGGCTCTTACTTTTGTGGCTGCTAATACTAGCAAGATTTCATTAGGAACCTCCATCATAGATATGCTATTTCACAATCCTGTAGTATTGGCAAGAAGGTTTGCTGCGCTTGATATTTTATCAGAAGGAAGAGCTATCGCAGGACTTGGCATAGGCTGGTCAAAAGATGAATATCAGATTTCCAATATTTCAATGGAAAATAGAGGCAAAAGAGCAGATGAATACATTCAATTGCTAAAAAAGATATGGACTGATGATCTTGTAGAATTCAAGGGAGAATTTTACAACATACCTGCTTCTAAAATAGGACCCAAGCCTCTTCAAGTGCCACATCTTCCCATCTATATGGGAGCATTCAGTCCAAAGGCATTTGGAAGGGTTGTAAAATATGCAGATGGTTGGATAGGCATGATTGCTGGAACTCTTGACGATTTTGAAAACGCTGTTAATATGATAAGGGATATGGCTACTAAAGAAAAGGAAGCGCATAGGAATGAGGAAAATGGATTCAAAATAGTTCTGTTGACTTATCCAAAGGTAATAGAAAATAGTTCAAGCTCACACAATAAAGAATATGAAAGACTTCCTATAATGGGGACTATAGATGAAATAGGTAACGACCTAAGAAGAATCAAGGAAGTTGGAGTGGAACATATCATATTTGGTTATAGTTTTCTACCTATTGGGAGAAATGTCGATAAAATGATAGACACGACGAAAGAGCTCTCTAGGTTTTTTTAAAGGTTTTATCTACCCGGATTAAAGGCTTCAGTTGTGGGTCCCTCTTAATGACTTCTTCTAACATGAGCAATGACAAGTCTTGTTTTCCCTCTAAATTGTAAATGATTGCTCTTGCATGATTTATCCGAATGAGAAGAATCGAACAAGAAAATGGAATAGATGTTGTATATAATGATGTATGAAAGTAGAACATAGTATGTTCATCGATTAAAAATTAACAAAAATCCAGCATCTTCAAGAATCGACTAACTTGGCATTTGGCGACTGCTAAATAGTATATTTTACAGAAGGCAAAAGGGTCAAATCAGTATTCTCTCAACTTCGCAGCAGGTAACCCTAGGATCAACTGACTGTCTGTTACGTTGAGGTCGTGACCAGATTCGGTTGAGTCTCCTGCATGAATCTTAGACTAATGACTAGTCTTTGACATTGATTTTAGTCACATAAAACCACCTAAAATTCCAACCCAAATAAAATAGACTATCATGGATATCCCACGTAAGCCGCCAATGTTATCATATCCAAAAGCAGTCCATGGTATAGAGATAGCGACATCTGATGCATATTTATGACCAATTTTATATTATCAAAAATAACGGGATACAACCCTAGAAACAGTAAGTATTAAAAGAGATATAATTTAGACCAATTGTTATTAATGGCTAAAATTTCTGTTACTACATCTACTCCTGTAGATAATAATACTTAGAGATATAATGTAGAAGTAATAGAAAGTGACGGAAGTGGTTCAAGGACAAACCATGAGGTTACAATGAATAAGGACTATTATTTAGCTCAGACAGGAGGAAACATAATTCCTGAAGAATTTGTCAAAAAATCGTTTGAGTTTTTACTTGAAAGAGAGGATAAGAATTCAATATTACAGCGATTTGACATTACCCAGATAAATGATTACTTTCCTGAATTTGAAAAGGAAATCAAGAAATGATAATTAATTATTCAAATAAAAACAATAAAATCAGCGACAACTGCTTCAGCTTCACATGACTCTTTTTAACATGGTGGTTGTTAATTCTTACAGTTCCCTTTCTTATTCATATTTAAGATAACAGACGCTTATTATTACATTTTTACTGTAGGTTAATAATAGATTTTCAAGCATAGAGAATTCGTATTCTTTAGGATAATTAGCATTAGTCAGAGCATTTACTGTAATTATGCAGTAAAAGGATGTTTTTAACACTTAAGCTGAAGCTTCTTAAAATAGTTAGGTCTTTAGTTGCTATAAAGCCGGTAATTTGTAATAGTGTAATAAATATACCGCAATGTCAATTATAGATTATGGTCAATCTCATTGTCGAATCGTATAGGAACTCTAGTGTAAATGGCATTTTAGACGATATTGCAAAAAAATACAAAATTGATACATCTAAAGAGCATTTAAGAGAAGATGTCCATATTCAAGAAGTCAAATTCAAGTATAGAACTTATGGTGAATGTATAAGAATTCTATACAAAAGCGTAGGTCATATGCAAGAAGCCTAGGCTCTAACTCATAAGCTTAATGTGTTCCTTTTCTACACAAAACTTTTACAATAAGTAGGTAGTATTTATTGTTTACAATAGTTGAAGTGATGTAGCTTGTTAGGTGCTTATTGTCTTTAGTCTAAAATGTAAATATCTTTTTCTGCAATTACTTTTGTAGACTTTATTCGTACAAGTACTGCACCTTCACCACCGGTACTGGAACAAAGGTACAAGATTTACTTGATCTGAGCTTTTAAACTCCACTATTGTTTACTTTCCTAATTTCTATCCTAACCTTATCTCCAACTTTTATTGCCATATCCTCATATTCTTTCATAGTTATTTTAAAGGAAGGAGAATCTCCTCCACCTACACCTTTACCAAACATATTAGACATGACTTTAGGCAGATTTTTCATCAAGTCTTCTGGAGAGGTAAACGGTAGTGCCTCACCGCTACCGCCTCCTGTTGACTTAGACGCATTAGGTTCTGTAAAAGCAACCAGCATGTAGTGACTGCCATCCTGGGGGGCTTCTATTTTAGAAACTATGAAATCTTTTTTCATTTCTATATAATGGGTATTAATCAAACTTATAATTTTCATTTCAATTTTAGCAACAGACGACTATCAGTCTGAATTCATAAATAAAATAAAAGGGAGATGACGGATAGTAATGAGAGCAGCCATTTTTGATGAACCCGGGCTAACTAACCTGAAGGTAATGGAAAACGTCAATAAACCACAGATAAATGATCATGATGTACTTGTAAGGGTCAAGGTTGCGGGAGTAAATCCTATTGACAATTTTGTTGTTTCGGGTGCTTTACCAAAATTAATTTCTCTTACCATATCATATACCTGGAGCAGAAATAAGCGGAATAGTAGAAGAACTTGGAAGTCATGTTAAAGAGAATTATCTAAAGAAGGGTGACAGAGTCATCTTACACAATAAAGTGTTTGATGGAACCTGCGATATGTGTCTGAATGGTCTTGATATGATATGTCGAAGTGGTGGTCTATTGGTGTAATTACTAATGGTGGATTTGCAGAATATATTTCTGTACCTGAGAGAAATGTGTTCAAGATACCAGATGGTTTGGATTGGGATACAGCTGCAAGTCTACCTGTAACATCTTTAACACCTTATCATGCTCTAAAGGAAGCATTTCTAAAAATTAATGAATACGTAGTTGTATTCGGAGCATCTGGAAGTACAGGAATGATAGCAGTACAATTAGCAAAGAAAATGGGTGCAAGGGTTATTGCAGTTTCAAGGCATAGCTGGATAAAAGATAGTGAATTTGGAGGAGCAGATTATCTAATAAGTGATTACAATAGAGTAGCCGATGAGATAAAAGAAATCACACAGGGTAAAATGGCTGATGTCGTTCTAAATTCATTGGGTGTCGAAACTTGGGAAAATAGTTACGCCTCAATTGGCATTAATGGAAGATGGGTTACATTTGGTACTCTTAGTGGTCCAGATATTAAGCTAAACCTTCAATCTCTCTATACCAGACAAATAAAACTAATAGGTTCAACAGGTGGGACTAGAAGGGAATTACAAGAAGTTATTGATATGGCCGCCAACAAAGAGATAAGAGTCAAAATATGGAAAAAGTTTAAGCTTGATAATGTAAAAGAAGCAAGAGAGGCTTTATCTGCCAAAGAACGAGATGGCAGAATTCTTTTGGAGATAACATAAGTCCAAAATATAGTAGATTGAAATCAGGCTTCTTGCCACTAATCCAGGGCTTGTTATGAAAGCCTTGGAACTTATTCTCTAATTAAGCTAAGTCGCTATATTATTCTGGACTTGATCCAACACTAAATCAAAAACTAAAAGGTGTCGTACGCAATCAAGACACCACTTTCTCTCCGGCCCATTGAAATCATTACCAATAAATTTTCTAATTGACAAAACCTCTATGATGTCCCTTCTACATTTATCACATTCTACCATTGTAGTATTTCTTTTTCAGCACTTTAAATGGATTTAGTTGGAATGTACCAGCTCCTATTGAATGAGCTAATTTTAGGATTTGCAACATAAAGTCTGCTGCAAAAATCATGAGCAGATAATAATCTAGATAGAAGACTTACCTATTCTTTTGGATAATAACATCCTTCCACGTAGCCGTTCAATCCTACCAAATAATATCCTAATATTGTATCCAAATCGGTGACTCTATTTTGTATTGCTCTGTTTCTTTCTTTTGTTAACAGTCTCTCTAATTCAATCGATTGCGCTAGAGTAAGTTCTTGCTTCTGAAGCGCAGTTAAGAGGGATACTATTTTTGCCCTATCGACTATGATATTGACCTCTTCAGTTTTTTGCATTACAGGTCCACCTATATCCTAATTTACTCTAAGTCCTTTAAACTAAATCAATAAAAAGAAGAGACTCTTTTGCAAGGGCTCAAGAGTACAACTTATATCTCCTATCTTTATCCTGAATTAGTCGTTGTTCAGGCTCAGCATCTAGATTTGGACTTTTATGATCAGTACTCTAAACCTGGGGTAGACTTGACAACCCACAAAGAACATATGAAAAATGGCACATAAAAGTATACTATCAACAGTATCTTGTAGAATAAGTTTATCTATATTTTCACGAAACCACATATATGAGAATAAAAATTTTGGCCCGTTCACCTGAGTTAAAAGACGATTTGATATCCAAATTAGATGAACTAGGACTGGTTGGCGAGGAAGTTAATATCAATCAACCTATAATACCACAGCTATCAGACGCAGATGTACTTGTAAACGGATTTAATAAAATTGATAAATCAATCATAGATGCATCTCCAAAATTAAAAATGGTACATCAATCAGGAATAGGCGTTGATAATGTAGATGTTGATTACTGTACATCTAAATTGATCTATGTAGCAAATGTTCCTTTGGCAAATGCCGTTTCAGTAGCAGAACATACAATATTTTTTATGCTTTATTTGGCTAAGAATATGAAAAATGTTGTTGATAATAATAATTCAACGACGACAAGTTTAATGACAAAAAGGGAACCCACTATTTTGGGTTCTGAACTACGAGCGAAAACTCTCTTCATTATTGGCTTAGGTGCTACCGGGATAGAAGTAGCAAAAAGGGCTAAATCATTTGGTATGCATATTATTGCCATTACCAAGGACCCCTTTTCAAAAAAACCAGATATTGACAGAACTTTATTTGTTAACGAAATAGGAGGACCAGAGATGCTCTCTAAATGGCTTGTCCGAGCCGACTATGTTTCATTACACATACCACTTGCAGAAGAAACGGAAGGACTAATAGGAGAAAACGAATTGAATTCAATGAAAAATTCTTCCTTTTTGATAAATGTTGCCCGTGCCCCGATAGTTGATAAAGAAGCATTATTTAGAGTACTAACAAATAAGAAAATTGCAGGGGCTGCTTTTGATGTGTTTTGGGAAGAACCCCCTGACCTTAATGATAAATTACTACATCTTGATAACTTTCTGCTTACTCCTCATGTTGCAGGCTGGACTTCTGAATCAGTTGACGCGATAACAAATGTTATTCTAACAAATATCGTAAGAATTTCGCATGGTAACGTCCCATTGACCATCATAAATCGTGAACTGATTAGCTAATTGACTATTCGTTCGTCAATATTCAATAGGATTCTAATAAGAAGATGGGGCAAGAATGTTGGGAATCTATAGCTCCGTCTTTCTTTAGCCAAACTTGGGAAAACCTTGGATCGCTGTTGCAATTGTCAGGTATTTGGATCATAATCGCAGGAGACTTAGTGAGTATGAGCAAAAAATCTGACCTCTGTTATGTCTCCCGTCTCCTCGTATATGTTACCCACCCCACTTTGTAAAAGTATGAATACATGATTAATGCAGATATTGAATACAAGATTAACATGATAATGAGGGTAGTGTAGGTACCGAAGAAAGTCCATACTCCTGTCTCTGTTCCACCTGGTAGGTTAATGTTCATTCCGTAAAAGGTGCCAATTACGGTTGCAGGGATAGAAAAGGTGAAGACAATCGTAAGGATCGAAAGTATCTGGTTAGATTTTTCTGTGTTTAGCATGAAATCTGTATCTTTGTAAATGTCGATAGTTTCTTTAGAACTCTCTAGAACCTCTAATGCCTTGTTAATATGATCCATTAAATCACTATAATATTCAGATAGATCTACTTCTTCCGAGAGCCTGCCTAAGTCTCTGTTACTTATTTCTGATACTATTCTACTAAGTGGAAACACAATTCTCCTCAGAGTAGTTATTTCTCTTCTCAAAAGAGCTATTTCTCTTACTACATCTACTTTATCATCAAATACAGCTTCTTCAATGTCCTCAAGGTTACCTACTATTCTCATTAATAGATGGAATAAATCATCTACTAAAGCATCAATTATTGTGTGAAGCAAATGTCCAGAAGTCTTGCCCATGAGTTCATCTTTTGCAATGCCCTGTTTACATTGTTGAAATAGTTCGCTGATTGGCTGAAGGTCACCCTGATGGACAGTTACCAAGAAGTTCTTTCCTACAAATATTGATAGTTGTGCCAAGCGCATGGAAATCGAAAGACTATCACTCCGTCTGTGCAATCTTGCTCTGGATAATAATGCTGGAATAGTTGAAGAAAGACGAGAATTAAGTTGTGGATTAGAATGAGATCGAGGATCATGACCTGATTTGTTTGATGTAGGAAAATGAAGTAATACAAAAATGTAGTCTTTATGCCTGTCAATCTTAGGAATTTGTATTTTCGAGAGAGAATCCTCAATATTTAACTCATGAAAATGATACCCAAGACGAGCAATCTCACCCATAGATTCTCGTGTAGGTTCCTCTATGTTTATCCACTCCAGCCCCATGTTCGTTACTGACTCTATTGTTGCCTGTGGTGACTTCATTATGTGTCTGTAATCTAAATTTCTATAAACTGATTAATAGGGCTTTGGGCTTGAATTATAGTTTAGTTATTCCCAAAAAATATTATATTCATTTAAGTAATCGAATAAATCTCATGTGTGCTGTCTTATCCAAATAACCTTTAGAAAACAGAGTGGAAATGTAGCATGTATGCCGCTAGGATTAGTATCCTTGATAAAGTACAATCTTAATAATTTTGATATGCCGGTAATATTTTGTAAGGAATGTAAAGAAACTATTTATCTCGACCCTCACATCTATTGGACTATTAGTGATACCACTATTAGATGTGAAAAGTGCAATACGATAAATACGATAACGTTAGAAAATGGAGAACTTAAAAAACAGGATTAAACAAATGTATTCTTATTGGCAACCTGTTGGCTACTCGATTGTTTAGCCACTTTAGAGATGGTTCGATTAATACAGTATTCCACCATATTATTCCGCTATTAACTGTTACCTGACACAGCAGCAGTCTGGGTCCGATCCTTCAGTCGATATTGATATAGATACTTCTATACGTATCTTCGTTTTATTAGTAAGTGCTAATAACAACTCAGTTTTTGACAAAATAGTCTCATAGGAGATCCAATTGCCCGTATCATTTCCCCTATGATATATTAAACGACTTTACACCGTTTTTATCTCTATACTGAGTGATATCTTCTATTTGCCAAAGTACACCTTGACACTGGGTCTGTAGAGATAATGGATTACCACACCATGTATTATTATGCTAAGTATACTACCAATGTTCCCAAAAGATATTGAAATGATGGCCAATATAATACCTATCCCTGACAGAATCAAAGTGATGGTCCATGCCCATGGTTTACCATTCCACAAACCATAGGCCATAACAAGATACGCAATGCCCAATGCCAAAAATATTATACCTATACCGATAAGAAGAAGAACTGCTCCACTGGCAAGAAATATTATTCCGCCAATCGCCGTCAGTACTGCTATTATTGCAACACCCAAAGGTCTATTTATACGACTTTCCATTTGATGTCCTATTCTAGTTGATTTTGCTATTAGGCATGATATAATCCAATTAGATCAACTTATTGCATAACGTGTTCAAAATAATTAACCTAACTCGAAACCAATTCCTTATATTATGATTGAGATTATGTCGATTCAAGTCTCGTTATCTTCCTACGTTAATTATAAAATATATTGTTGGTAAGGGCCTCAATACGTCACCAACTACGTTTATCCCCCTCTAAAAGGCCCGCTCCACCGTGAATTCTATCAATATGTTTTGATAAATCTGCCTTATCCTTGAATTTTGATTGGCAGTATGGGCATTCTATTGAACTTTCATCATTTTCACTTGACATTTATGAATTGAGAATGGATTACCATATTAAAAACCTATACGGCATTAACTTCAAGACCTATAACTAATAAATATATTTCATTAAAATAACGCCACTTAAATCTTAGATTAAGCCAATTACTAATCCCTTTAATTTTACGAATCTTATGAATCTTAATAATGACTATTACTTATAATGTAAACATGAAACGGAGTGGACGACTTACAGAACAACATGGCAAAAAAAATTCTTATCGAGTGAATAAATTAGGTAAAGTATTCGATGATCATATAAAATATGAATTTGAAAGACGCGACATAGATGGGACAATGAAGACAATGAGTAATGAACCATATGTACACCACATACCAACTTTGACCGGAGGTATTGGATATAGTGGTGTATACAACTTTTACAAAGACGAGCTTATAGGTAAAATGCCTGATGATACAAAATTTGTACGTATTTCACGTACCATCGATAAAAATCAGGTTGTTGATGAGCTGATTTTAAGTTTTACTCACGATAAAGAGATAGAATTTATGCTACCCGGAATACCCCCTACGGGCAAGCATGTGGAGATCCCTCATGTAGTTGTAATGAAATTTAATGGGGGAAAAATAGCACATGAACATATATACTGGGATCAGGCTTCGCTCCTAGTACAGATAGGTCTTCTAGATCCCAAACGCCTACCTGTTTCTGGTATTGAGCAAGCAAGAATGCTCATGGAAATCCAAAAAGGACTCGAATCACATAATACCACAGTACCAACCCGATAGCATCACAAAGATGAATTCGACACTGAATCGCCGTATGTTTTGATTGATTGATTATGAACTTTTTTATACTACGATCTGGATTTTCTCCTATATGGTGTCCACAGCATTTTTAGTATTTTATAGATTTAAGACAATGAGTAAAGAAGAATCAGAAAGGGCTAAAGATGAATGGCATAACCTAAAAAATGGGTTGCCTTCTGGTATTGAGCTTGTAGGTGAATATACGCATGCATGGGGGACTGAATACAATGGCTTTTTGTTATTCGAGTCCGATAGTGCTGATTCATTTTTGGACTGGTGGTCAAAGTTTAAGGATAATATTAGATGGTATGTGGAACAGACTCATACAATAGCGGCAAGGAGAAGGTAATAGTACTTGTCTCTCAAAAAGATGAATAATGATGTGCCTTTAAGATAATAGTATGTAACTATTGAACGGCAAGATAAGTAGATATCTTATTTAGATATCATCGGCTGATAAAATAGGATATACGAAGACAACATGAAAAGACATAATCCAAAGTACCAGGCTATGTAGTATGTAGTAAGTCCTATATTCCTCTTTTCACAAGAAAATGTGTTGAAGAAAACAATCTCTTACAATCATATCGTCTCATTTTTATTGCTGCTATTTCTCATACCTACTTTAGGAAGTATAAATAGTCAAATCTTCATGTCTTTTTATGAAGAAATATTTGGGTTTGAAGATTTTTATCAATATACATACATTCAAAATACACAAGGATCGATCCAGCAAACCACCGGAGGAGGATATTCATTATACGAGGATCCTCTTCTAGGAATAGCATTACGCCATCCTTCTGACTGGCAACAAGATGTCACAGATAAATCTGTAAGTTTTAGTAAAACAGATGATTCAAGTACTCCAACTATGTTTATTTTTACAGCCACTGTGGATACACTCGAACCGAAAATAAGGACACTAGATCAGTTTGTACGAGCTGGAGTAGCTCCATACAGGGAGATTTCAGGGTTTGCACTAACCGAGTATGATAAAGAAGCTACATTAGCTGACCTGCCCGCGCATAAAGTTACATTTTATATTCCATATCAGAATGTCGCTTTCTCCAAAATAGTAAGCTATTTTGCAATGTTAAACAATACTGGATACGGTATTGCATATCAAGTTTCCAATCCTGAAAAAGAAGAACTGGATACGTTATTAAATTCCGAGTTGCCTACCTTTCAAAGAATGACTAATTCATTTCAAATAATATCTTAGGACATTTTTATTTTGAGATAACTTGATATAAATATTAATTCTACCACAAGATTACGGCTTACTTATAATGTTTCATCATTTGTATGATAATATTTTGCATGCCATCTGCCCTCTCGGCTGCAAACATTAATGCCTTCTTGAGTTATCAAAATATAAGCCGGATGAATATGCCTTGTTATAAAGCGCCTACCTTCCAATGAATCGACCACGTTTTCCATCATTTTCCAATATGCTTCATTGCCTTTTCTTCCTCTGTAATTTTCATACTCATTTGGAATGCTTTGATACGCACCTAGACGAGCCCTTATGAAAGCATCTATTTTTGAGACCTTCGTAGAGGTGTTATCATTTGACAGCTTCCTAACTACATTTAGGAACCATGGTTCAATATTTCGCGTATCATTTTTCTCATCTTCCACCGAAAATTCGAATCCCATTGAACCTATAGTCAGAAGAATGGTATATGAGGATGTTGGATATTTCTCGCTTTCAAGTATAGTGAGGAATCTTATTCAAAGCTCTTTCCCACAATAAAACATGGTATGGTTATTTCTTGTTGCCTGCTTGCTTGATATCTATATTTTCTTGATTAGCCTCTAGGAATTCCTATGATAAAGCGAAAAAATATCGTAATTGATATGAAAAAAAGTTAATCCTTGCAAAACACATCATGACAATCATTTTTATGCTCGTTTAATGAAGGTAGTAGTCCGGGTAGGCAGGGTGAGGAAGAGGAAAATAAAGAGTATGCTAACCATTAGCTGCTTTTGACTTAGTCGCCATTTGTCTTGTTTTCTTCTTCTTCCAATGCTACTACCCACATCATTTTCTTTACGGAATTATGCAAAAAAGAAGGAAGATCCTGGTAACTGATTTTATTTTTCTATCCTTATTGTGTTCCAATTAGTATTCTTCCTTCTTTTTTCTCTGCATTGTTTATTTTTCTCCTATGACCTGCCGCCTTTCTTAGCTACTTTGGTTCTTGTTTTCTTGCTTGCAGAGGCAAGTCCTTTTTTGCTTGATTTCTTCTTAGTCGCCATCATATCTCGATCTTTTATGTACACACTATTATTAATGATTTACTTAGTTCGATTAGATCTATGATCTTTTCAATTTAGAATCCTGAGTATTTCATATGCAATGGTGAAGTATTAATCATACAATACAGTAATTGTATTGTCTCATATTTCCTCACTTGAAGGATTATCAGGATTTTCAAAAATAATTCTGAAGAGGTTATTTTGTTCATAATCTAATTCATAATATTCAAACACGATATAGTATCAAACATGATAATGAGAAGACGGTATTGACCGTAAAGAATCCCTTGACATCAGAATTTACTGTATCGCATGATTCGCATCAGTAAAGACTTAAAACTTATCTTACGAGATCAGCTGTTCTTATTTTGGTTGCAGATATGAATACAGTCTTAATGATATTAAAATAATTATTTCTATACTAGAGATAACCTGAGATGAAGTCATAAATGAGCACTGGAATCAGAGATAGTACTGAAACCTTTATTTATTATACGGTTATAAAAAGATGACCTTTAAATATAAAGGAATGCAGTAAAGCTAAACAGAGTAGTTGACAGAATCAGAACCAGGATGAATAAGAAAAAACAAAGAAACAGCATATGCGATATTACCAACAATGTGATAGATTAGATAAGAATATGTGATTATATATTACCAAATAAGAAAAGTGTATGTTGACTGGTATCGAATACTAGCAAGTAGTAACGTTTGAAAATTCTTATGCTGATCTATGTAAGCTTCTGCATTTGCATTTAAGCTAATTGTCCCTGCATTGGCGGTTCTTTTCCTTGGTGAATAGCTATTTTATTCTAGTTCAGAATATTTGAGAGCTTTGATTAAACTGTTGAAGATTTCAAGTTTTCCAAAGTTGTTCTCAGCTAGTATAGGGGTTTTGATTTTTGCAATAAACCAGTCATGAAAATGTAAATTCTTCATCTAATGATAATTGATGTGACTTTTATCGATTATATGGCAAGAAAGATTAATATTTACCTACCAAGCAGTTCAGGTGAGTCAAGCAGTAGTAATCATCACCTCCATATCTTGTAAGAGGCAACGTCCTCTTACTCGATAGGAGGCCTTTTGGTTTCGATATCTGATGGGATCAATTTTCTTATTGCTATCTTATTGTCGACTTGCAATTCCGATTATAAAACTATAAACCATAACTTTAGCACATTTAATATTTGTTAAAATGGTACTAGTCTTAAGAAACTGCTATGAATTAACGCAAGCTATTGAAGCAATAAAATGTAGTCGGGCCAGATTAAGATGGGTGGACTGCACTCATATACAGATATTTTATATTTGTTTTATTCTTTACAAATACACCTGGTGATAAAATGAATAGGTCAGTATACGGAATACACCACGTCACAGCAATAACTAGCAACCCACAACAAAATATCGATTTTTATGTCAATAATTTGGGCCTTCGATTCGTAAAACTCACTGTTAACCAAGATGACCCAACTTCATATCATCTTTATTATGGCGATGAGTTAGGACGTCCAGGTACGATCCTTACTTTCTTTCATTGGCCAGATGCTCCTAAAGGACATAGAGGAACTAGTGAGGTGATGGCAACATCCTTCCTAATTCCTAGAACTTCTATAAGTTATTGGATGGATAGATTTGAGAGTAAACAAATCAAATTTCGTGGACCCCACAAACGTTTTGATGACGAAGAGGTAATCGTGTTCCATGATCCCGATGGACTAGAGCTAGAGCTTGTAGCACATAAATCATCAGAAACTAGGGATATCAATGTATGGAAAGAAGGCCCGGTTCCTATTAAACAAGCCATTAGAGGATTTTATTCCGTTACTTTAACAGAAGAAGGATACGAACGTACTGCTTCTGTTTTGACTGATGAATTAGGATTTGTTCCCACACTGCAGGATGGAAGCCGCTTTAGGTATGAGATCTCTCCTAAAGAATCTCATAGATTAGGAAAAGACAATGATGGAGCTAATATTGTTGATGTTCTTTGTCTTCCATACACACAACAGGCGGTTATAGGAATTGGATCGGTACATCATGTTGCATATCGTACGCCTTCTGATGAACAACAAAAGGTCTTACGTCAAAGCATAGTTAAGGCTGGTTTAAATGCAACTCCTGTGATAGACCGATTTTACTTCCATTCGGTGTATTTCAGGGAACCTGGAGGTATACTTTTTGAAATTGCTACGAATCCTCCAGGCTTTACAGTTGACGAAAGTGCTGAAGACTTAGGTACGCATCTTGTACTTCCTCCTTGGCTTGAATCTATTCGTAAAGAGCTTTTGGAAGTTTTACCTCCTGTTCACCTACCTAGAAAAAATGACATGCAACATACCACTGATAGATGATGATTTTCCTGTTGAAGATCTGGATAATGGGAGAAAAGAATTTTGAACGAAAAAAACCAACTTGGATTTATACATAAATTTATTCCTTCAAACGTAAAGGCTGAAAGGAGAGGTCGTGGTAAGGCTGGGCCAACTTTTCTTTTACTTCACGGTACAGGAGGAAATGAAGAAGATTTAATTCCAGTAGCGCGTGAGATGGTTTCTGACGCAGCTATACTTAGTCCACGAGGAAAAATTTTGGAAGGTGGGATTGCAGCTCGGTTCTTTCGTAGATTGGCCGAGGGAGTTTTTGATTTAGAGGATTTGAAGTTTCGTACTAATGAGTTGGCCAATTTTGTTAATAATGCTTCGAAGATATATGGGTTTGATTTGCAACACGTAATAGCTTTGGGATATTCTAATGGTGCCAATATAGCTTCTAGTATGCTATTACTTCGTCCAGAAGTGCTTTCAGCTGCTATTCTTTTTCGTGCTATGGTTCCATTTGTACCAAATTCACTACCAGATCTTAGCAACAAATACATCTTCATGTCTTCTGGATTATATGACTCATTGATTCCAAAACAGGATGCGGAGAGGCTTTTTAGTTTATTTGAGAGTGCAGGGGCAAAAGTATCAATATCATGGCAAAATAGTGGCCACGAATTAGTAATGGCGGAGGTTAGGAAGGCAAAAGAATGGTTTTACTCCTCCTCATCACTATCGCCCTCCAGTTAATGTAACTATTAGATTTAGAATTTATACTCTACAACTATCAGTTAGCAGTAGGAGACCCAAATGGCAACTCCCCCTCCCCTATTCAGACCTTCTTATATTAATATAACTAGTTGATAAGAACTTATGAATATGACAGATAAAAGGGCATCTACTCCAGAGAACGAATCAGACACTATTACAAATGATGTATCATCTCAGGCTTCGTCAACCACTCCAGTTGTTATTGACCTGGAAATTCAAGATATCGAAGGTGTTGGACCTACTACAGCCAGAAAACTCAGAGAAGCAGGTATTGTTTCGGTAATGGACCTAGCTGTAGCAAGTGCTGATGAATTAGCTGTCGACCTCAATTCTTCGAAAGAAACTGCAGCGACCTTTATAATGGCAGCCCAACGGCTGTTGCGAGAATCCAACATTCTTGAAAAGGAATTTGTAACTGCTGAGTCTGCTCTCGAAAAAAGGAAATCGTTGATGAGATGTTCTACAGGTTCTCGCGCTTTAGATGAACTGTTGCTAGGGGGCATAGAAACACAGGCTGTTACAGAATTCTATGGAGAGTTTGGATCGGGGAAATCACAAGTATGTCATACTTTATCTGCGATAGCGACTCAACCGGTCGAAGCAGGTGGACTAAATGGGAACGTTATATACATAGATACTGAGGGAACGTTTAGACCAGAGAGATTAAATCAGATAGCAAGAACAAGAGAGTTTGATCCTTCCCACGTACTAAAGAACGTAGCAGTATGCAAAGTTTACAATAGTTCTCATTTGGAACTTATAATTAAAGATCTAGGCAAATATGTCAATGACTTTAATGCAAAGTTAGTTATTATAGATAGTATTATTTCGTTACATAGAGCAGAATTTTCTGGTAGAGGAACACTTGCAGATAGACAACAGAGATTAAACAGTCTATTGCATAAAGTTATCAGACTGGCAGAGATATTCAATATAGCTGTTGTTATAACAAATCAGGTACAATCTTCTCCTGATACATTCTTTGGAGATCCTACAAAAGCAGCCGGTGGAAATGTATTAGGCCATGCTTCAACCTATAGAATATATCTCAGAAAGTCGGGTGAAAACAGGACAGCAAGGATGATAGATTCTCCATACCATCCATATTCTGATACTAAGTTTACATTAAATGAAAAGGGAACTGATGATTTAGAAGATGAGTTATCATCCTTGAAGAAGAGAAACAAGAAAGCTGAGGAATAGAAATAATATGATTTAGCATACAGTAGTCAGTTTTTCCTCGGTTTTTTATTTGGAATTTAATTTATATGATGATTCATATGATCTTTCTAAACTAGGAAATAAATTCATCCAAACTAAAATTATTTAACTCACCGATATAGAGTTGACTCTAGATATGTTCTCCAGATAAGAACATTATTTACTTCACTTATTTGTTCATAATTAGAACTAAACTAAGCTAACGCACAAAGACTTTTCGTATCTGTTTCTTAATATCTTTTGGCATGTTAGGATCTTCAATTATCTTATGGATTTCGCTCTTATTGATACAAAGTCACTGTTTCACTTATCTTGTAGAACCACGTGATATCCATTAGATCTACAATTATAGTAGATCTATTACATCCCTTCATACCACAGACATCTAGATTACCTTTGCTGAAGCAAAAATGACCTTGTGGACATTCGAAAATCATTTATTATGATTCAGAATCATATTTCGTTGCTAATATGCATTTTAATTCGAACTTGCAGAAATATTGAATTCTCTCTAAGCTAGCCTGCTCCTAATGAGTGTTTGTACACCTCTTATTGAATTAAGGGTAAATGTCTCTGCATTATCTATAGATCCCTATAATGTGAGGCATATGTATCTAATATTTGATGATCTGCTACATCTTGCAAAAACTGTTGTCTAATTAGTGTTCCATATGTTACCAAGTCACGTGCAAGCATCTTTATCCTCTTTACCAATGCAGAATTAACCAAATTCCCTTCTGAATCAAAATCCTTTTCTCCATTTATTGAGATATTGTAAGGCATGCTCCATCCATAACATTGACGAACAGCTGTCCTCATCTGATCTGCAACTGTAAGCCCTTTTTCATGAGATGCAATTATATATCCAAATGTTTTTCCAGCAAAGTCTTCCCAGAAGTAATCAAGAAAATTTTTCAGTGTACCTGACATTGAGCCATGATAATCCGGCGATGCTAATACCAATGCATCTGCCCATTTCAATGCTGTTGTAATTTTTTCTAATTCATTATTACTATTATTGAAAGAAGGATCATTTGAAGAGGGCGCACCTGGATCATAGAGAGGGAGATTTCTGTCACGTAAGTCAAGCAAATGTGATTCTGAGCCATATTTCCTAGCTTCTTCCAAAACCATTTTTAAGCCAAGAGTGCTGTAGGATTCTTGACGCATACTACCAGCCACACCCAAAATATTTATTGTATGTTGTTGATGCGTACTTTCCTCATCAGTATTTTGTGATAAGTTTAAGGATTGAATTTGAGGTTTAACACTATTCATAAGTATACAGTGAGAATCGTATTTATAAATAATTGGGTTTACAAATTATATTAATTCTTGGGATGGTGTTTTCGAAGGATAAAAATTGTAAGGAATTGATCTTACTTTCTTGGCAAGAGAATTGTCAAGACGACTCCTTTTAGGCACATATGCTGAACTATAATGTAATGCAACAAAAATGTAGACGTAGATTGGGCTAATAATATTAAAGGCCTTGGAAATAGATTGAATCAGATTCTTCGATGGGCCCTATATTTGGCAAGATGCAAGGCAGGTCCAGCTCAGTACTCTTTATTGTTTTGCCATTGATATTGTCAGCTTATACACATATTTGGAATCCTACCGGTTTTCCTGCAGTATGGATAGTCGAGGGACAATATATGCAAAGAGCCATGCAGGGTTTGGAGGGCGAAGGACTCCATGAGCCAAGAAATATTTTTGCTCATTTCTATGATCATCCATTTTTTGGACAAATATTTTTGGCAGGAATGCTGGGAGCTACAGGTTATCCCAACTCCCTACCCATGCCATCTTTAATTTCTATTAACTCCATTGAAATGCTCTATCTCGTTCCGAGATTATTTATGGGAATACTTGCCATAATTGATACATTTCTCGTTTACAAAATATCAGAGTATCGTTACAATAGAAATGTTGCCCTAATCGCCTCCATATTATTTGCTGTAATGCCCGCAACGTGGCTTTTAAGAAAAATATTGTTGGAATCTCTCCTTCTACCACTTCTTCTATCCTCTATATTATTTGCAGTTTATTATAGTAGTAGTAGGAAGATGAGTAACACCAGCGCAACAGCTGACTATGCCAAAATGAACTTGGATCAAAAGGTGAAGACAAAGAACAATAATATTTTTATGATTTTACCAATGATCTCGGGGATATTTTTGGGCTTGGCAATTTTTGTCAAAATTCCGATTATTACTATGATTCCACTGGTAGGGTATCTTATACTCTCCCGCCGACATGATAAAAGCCGAAGAGCTCTTTGGGTATGGATTATTCCTGTCATTTTAATACCTATGATCTGGCCAATATATTCAATATTGGTTGGAGACTTCGACCAACTGTTGGAGGATTTAGCATGGAATACTCAAAGAGGGCAGGTTCAATTAGACTCTGCGGTAAGCAGCATACTCGCTAATTCCTTGAAATATATCTTTCAAATTGATCCTGTTATATTCATCTTGGGTATTGCTGGAATTATATTTTCAGAGATAAAAAGAGACGCCTTTATTTTATTATGGGCAATACCAATTATTGTATTTCTATTTTTGATCAATTTTGTTTCATTCTTTCATCTTATTCCGTTATTGCCATTGTTTTGTATTGCAGCTGCCAAAATGACGATTGATCTGTCTAACAGAATCACGAACATGAAGGTTAGAAAAATAATCCCACTTGCCATGATTTCTGCAATAGGCATCTTTGGCCTAGTCAGCACTACTATGTTAATTACATCAAATGTGACTTCTTCATACTTTAAAGTATACTCATTTCTTGTATCATATCTAGCAAATCAAATACTGCATAACAACCATGTAGACCTAACTGGTAAAGCTGAGGATGATAAGATAGCTATGGTGGGTCGCCACTGGACTCAAAGTTTCTATTGGATTCCAAAATATGTGTTGGACGTAGACTTGGACTTTAAAAAAATAAACAAAGCTGATGATATAAAAGGATCAATAAATGACAAGGAAAGATCACTTATTATTGTTGATAGATCTATGAGGGAATCATTATCCTCGGGTAATGAGATATCCAATAAAACAGAAACTAATACTCCGTCATACTTTTTAACACCTATTGCAACTTTTAGCGATGATAATCCCGCTTATGCGTATATTTACCCTTACACAAGTATGAGTGAAAATCGAGACATACAATGGGTTCAGATCAGAGAAGTTAACTTTTCTACACATAATTTAACGTCCATTAATTGATCTTATGTGTCCCTAACGTGACCATTAAATACTAACTTTAGATATAGACCCATGATTATAGGATAGGTGTTAAGCAGATTGAAGATAAATCAGAGTTAGCTTATCGTTGTTTTATCGATACCTGCAGGACTCCGGCGACAAGAGAGATCTACACAAGAGCCCTTTCAATCTTCCTCTATTGCGTATCAAGGATTTAGTACCAATCGAAGTAGATGGTCTGAAGTTATACAAAATAATCATATATGCAAAATCTAAAAAGTTCTCTTATTTCAGCTTCCTGACTCCTGAAGCTAGTACTTATGTGGATACCTACTTGGAACACCGAAGACGATGGGGTGAAAGATTAACAGACGATAGCCCACTTTTCAGGACCGATTATAATCCTCAAGCAATCGATAGAGCTATCAAGCCAATCTCCACTGGTAGAATAAGACGTTTTATTGGAAAAACGCTAAGAGATTGTGGCCTTCGTAATGTGCCCTTAGAAGGTACTACAAGACAACGTACCAATATCATGGCCAATCATGGCTTTCGCAAGTTCTTTGAATCAAATGCATTCAAATCTGGAATGGATTTGATGTATATTAGACGATTAATGGGCCAAAAGAGTAACGAACCAGAAGAGGCCTATCTGATGACGACTTAGTAGCGAATCAGAATCAGACACAGGAATCAAAAACCGAGAGTAGATGCCTGTCATTTCTGATATCCAACATGTCCGGATTCGGTCATCGGGATAACATTTTACAACATTCCAAGATAATAGTACAGAAAAACTTCGAAGGTATACCAGAAAAGTGGTTAGAATTATGTATCTGGGGCCTTTTGCAATATCCCGACGCAAATGACCTTTTTGATATCGTTGACAAGAACGACCACCAGGTATGTATCCTTAGCTTTATAGAAAGCTACCTTGCAAATAACTGGAACTTATCCGGATATGTTTCTAATGACATTATTTCCGATATTGACAACGAAGACTCCAGTCGGTTAGAATATTTAAAAGACTTTGATAGGAAAAGATGCAAAACATTATCCCTTTCGTGCAATCTGGATATCAAGGATATCACTCCGTCGACTGATGACATTCAAAGGGATCAATCGGAGGCGAATATCGATTGATTGATTACAATGACCGCATGGCAAAACCTCCCAGTGGTGCGGTTGGATAACTCTGGGTTTTAGCCGTGGAAACCAATTTGCCAAAATAACAGAGAGGTGAAAAAGAAAGATATCAAATTAAGAGATCAGTGAAATAGCTAGAAAAAATCTAGAATCAAATACCGAACTATGGAAGGCTGAAAGCAAGTACATAAGGCTGGAGCCCGGCGAAACTGTGATCCTACACTTCAATCCAGAGAAGATAAAACATGTCGAAGGCCAGTTTGGACCCAGGATACAGTACAGTGTAATCAATCCAAACTACTCAGACAAGAGCGAAAAGAAGTTTGAGACTGGTAAGTTGACATCGAAGCAAATAGACTCCATCCTATCACAGGGAAAGACTCTACTCAAAATCACGAGACAAGGAGAAGGCAAAGAGACAATCTATAACGTGGAAGCAGCCGACTAACAGGTAGACTGACTAATCCCTCCCCACTTTTATGGTAACCCGAAATTAATTTTTAGTTCAGCTTTACAGATATGGTTTATCCTTATTCAGCATTATTCGATTCGGCTATCGCAAGGATTTACGTTGGATATAATTATCTGAAAACTTATATACTTCAACTTTTCCATCCTCCCGTGTGAATAAACAAAAGCTTTCATTAGCGATTTCTGCAGGGGCATTACTAGCACTGTTTGCGGCATTTATTGTGGGCAATAGTAGTCCATATCTAGCCTATTCCCAAACGGAGGAAATGACGATTAACATGACGACAGCACCGAACGGCACACATTTACACAATGGAACAGCTGTACCTGAGAATGTCGTAAGCGAGCTATGTGGAATGCCGATCTTTAAAAATACTGATATGTGTACATAGAGACAGCGTATAGTATCCTCTAACCATTCGTCCAAGTTCCTTAAGCTTGAGCTGACATTCTTGTCCAGTCACTTTATCTGATACCTACTTACGGGAGATCTTTTTGATGGTTGATTGCTTTCGAAACTGAATTTCATCCCATACTTGGCGTAACTCTTCTGCGAATTCCTGCACCTGTCCCCAATAGATACGCGTCTTAAACAAATGTTTCATATACTTATCCAAATATTTCTGGTTCTTAGGGGTAGTGGGGCGAAGAACGGCCCTATTTTGCTTTTTTCTCTTCGTGTGGGAGTTTCTCAAAATTATTCGAAAATCTATGTCCTCTATGCTATATCCAATGAATAACAACGATGTATCTCCTATGGCTCTATTAACAAGTGAGGGTAAAGCTACATCATTTCCCTGTTGAAGATGTACTAGAAATTTAAGATAGTCTTCTTCCGTTAAAACCATGGATTGAGGAAGGTCGACGTCTCCATGGAGATGGTATACCAATGGCTGAGATTTTGTGGGTCTGTGCGTATCATTGAAAGTCGATAAGATTTTATTGTCTTTCATGTATTTTTCTAATTCCTTATTCCACACACAAAATTCGCTTACAGGATCTTTACCACGGGTTATAAGCGCCTTCTCAAGCAGATGGTCATAATTGGTAGTTAGATAAATAGGGATATTAGAATCAGCCATAACTGCGTATGCGGTATTGGCCAATTCTGGTAAAGTAAAATCAGGAAGCTGTATTCTAATAATCTTTTTGGAAAGTCTCCTTTTAAGTGTCAAATCGCCAATCAATAGCGCTACAAACTGTGCGACTTTTGCCAGAGAATATCTGTCCTCAGTGGATATTCGTATTCTTCTGCCAACTCTTTAGCGATGTGTCTGGCAACCGGGATCCACAAAGCAGAAGCTCCTGCTCCCAAGAGCGGGGTACAGTGACTCTCCATGAGGTCATAAATGAGGTATTCCATGTCGAGCTTGTTTAGAGTCACATTGTATGTCCTGATCACCTTGTAGTATAAGCTTTGGACGATGGGCGTGAAGCCTGCTCCTATAATATCGTCTGAAATTCTGGAGTATAAAAGAGGTTATTCAACCAACCATTCAAAAACTAAACGGCCTTTTGGCACAGAAATGAACCTACATATACATATCTAATTAGATGAATTTCCTATCAATCGCTGCTAAGGTTGCATTATTTTGTGCCATTTCTTATTATGTGATATTACTGAAAGCTACTTAAAAATAAATACATAAAACAAACGGCCCTCTAAAATATTGTAGCTAACGTGAAAGTTGAAAGGCTCTCCAAAACACGAAGGGGGAAGTTGAAAGTTTGAGTTCACAAGTTGAAAGGCTAAATATAAAAAATCTTGATTGGAGAAGAAGTAAGGTCTTAGAACTCAATAGCCAAGGCTACAGTCAACCAGAGATATCACGGATACTGGAGGTCAGTCTAGGAACTGTAAACAGAGATTTGTCAATACTGACAGCAGGCGAAAGATAACATTCAGAATCATATCCAGGAAAGGCTGCCGCAAGAATATCAACGATGTCTTACTGGCCTAAACCAGGTACTAAAAACGTGCTGGTATATCGTAAATAACCCAAATACAGATGACAAAACAAAATTACAGGCACTGCAATCATAAACGAATCATACAAGTATATTATGGATTTAACTACAAACTCAAATGTGGTTTCAGATGCTTTGAAGTATGTGAATGGTAAGGCCGAGAAGTTATACGTGGTAATACACTAACATAGCTAACGTGATGATGCAACACCCTATAAAACCAAGCACGGTAAGGTACAACTTTTGACTTCAAAGGTACAACTAGAACAGATGTCATGGAGAAGGGATCGCGTTTTGGAGTTATCTAGTCAGGGCTTTAATCAATCAGATATTGCTCGAGTATTACAGATAGATAAAGGCGTTATCAGTAGAGACATGGCATACCTAAGACATCAAGCTCAAGAGAGAATGAAGACTCACATCCAAAAGACAATGCCAATAGAATATCAGAAGGGAATAGCTGCAATAGATCAGGTGTTAAGGATGTGTTGGGGCATAGTAGGAAAGAGCAACGACGAAAGAATAAGACTTCAAGCTTTAGCCCTAATAGATCAATGCAATAGTCATAAGATGGATATGGTGACAAATGGGTCAATCATTTCAGATGCTTTAAAATACGTTAAAGGTAAGGCTGAGAAGTTAGGCCAGCAACAACAAGTAAAAGCTGTAGAGGAATAGAAGGAGAACCAGAAGAGGATGGCAGCAGTTTAATAGCTATAGACAAATCATTTGATAAACTACTAACTGGCCTAAGAACTGCCATGACTAATGAGTATAAGCTGGAAAGAAGTCACAAGCTATGATGATATTGTAGATGCCTTTAGATTAGCCCTTACATTCTATAAGAGGAGTAAGGAATAATCAATGGTTCATTTCCATTGTATCTTACTCCATAACCTTTCATGAAGATAATATGTAGCAGTTGCTAGTATACCAAATACTATAGCAATGGTGGAGGTTTGGTACAGGTTTCCTGTAAATACAAAGGTAACCACTGCTAAAATCACTGATACTATTGCACGATAGCTTAATGTTTTTACAACTGATCGTCTCCTACTCGCAAATGTCACAGCAAAGATGAACTTGGTATATTCTTAAATACTGTAGTCCTCTAGACTATGAATGACATTCTTTAAACGGAGTAAGGAATAATGATAATGGACGATAAAGATAAGGACTCTGTTGTCATAAACCTCAAGGACTCAGCTTCAGCCGCACAGAAATATTTCTGTTCATACTGCAACCCCAGGTTAACTCCTTTGACACAAGAGGATATGATAGGCGCATATGTCTGTACCAAATGTACTATAGAGTACTGGCCTAACCAACAACCAGTAAATAAGTCTAGCAAGTTCGACTTACCAGGCCCACCTACAGATTCACATGGCAACGTAATAGGAGATAATGAATTCCTATTGCAGCGATTGACGACGTTAACAAAAATGTGTCTTCTACATCATATAACCATCAGAAACTACCAGCGGCGTATGAGGCATTGAAGAAAGCTGGATTTAGATTCACAAGCTACGAAGAAAGATAGGGGAGATAAATAAAGTGACTCAATTTAATACGTCACTCCGGACAAACAAGGTTTCCATCGCCGCATATGTTAGGGTTTGATTCTGCACCCATGAAGGCGAATCTCCGATATTTTCTTTAACTTGTACCACTATGGAGTGGATCTTATTAGATTTCAGAACATTAAGTATATGGACCCATACAATTGAAGGATGATCCACCGTATGTAACTTCGTTACAGAAAAAACTATACTTTTGTGGGTCTATCGCCGGATCATACTGACAATTCTCACTAAATATAGCTTCCCCCGGATCTGGTAGAGGGCATGAGACGGCATGACATTCTAAATCATATGTACTACTATAGCCAGAAAGACACATAAACTGTCCTGTCTGGCTGCTCCCACAATAAAAAAAATTGTCTTCCCCTTCTCTAGAGAAAATATCCTCCATACAGGTATGGACGGACTGAGCGAAAGAAGCCGACGGTGGGTAGATAAGAATGGCGGAAAGAATAAAACTGAAAAAGATAATTATTGATATTTTTACCAAACTTCGGCGAAAAATAAACGAATTTGCTTCATTCAGCTCTAACATCAGCTTAGCTTGATCAGCGTGCTTGCTTATAAGGTTTTTTTCTACGAAAGCATGGGATAGGAAATAAGTTGATAAGCTGACTCGGAGAAATGGCGTTAGATTTCATGAACCTGACATATCCCGCATGAAAGGATATGTTTATTCTCCGAGTCTTAGTCAGCTAGCTAGATAATAGCTAAAAATAAGTAGCCGCAGGAGACTCAACTAATGATCGACCACAGAAGCGTTGAGTCTAGGGCTCTCCTGCGACCTGTAATCTCATTGAGCCCCTATGCCCATGTGAAATATAGTATTTAGCACCTATACCGCAAGTGTAACCAAAAATCATGCATTTTCTATGATTTTTCGGAGGAAGGGGATGGAGGAAGGAGCTGCAGGAGGAAATATGTCGCGCAGTTAACACGTAGGCCTATCCCCCTGCAGCTATTATGAGTGCACGTTAATAAGGCCTATATCATATAATACAGAAAAGTTGTATTTGTACTTTTTATTGTGAAGAAAATATTTTCATCGTCATATCATACATACATAAGTAAGAAAGTCATAGGCATAGGGAGACTCAACAAGCGCCTCTTTGATGGGGTCTCGAAAGCACGTTGAGTCTAAGGCGACCCTATGACCTTTTGTCAAATCACTGGATGCTATCGCCCCAATAGCCCCGTAGCTTATGTGATTGTCATATTTAACCGATATGACTGTTATCTAGATTATCTCCATAGTTTCTATCGAGTTTGTACTTTGGAGTCGTTACCATTTCCCAGAGCTCCTCGAAGGGTGTACTCTTGAAGTGTTCGAACGATGGTACTGTAACAGGTGGATGGTCACTAGAGTCTACTATTACTAGGTTACACCGCTGACCATTTTTCATATCATAAAGTCTTTGGGCTTCGTCTGGACTGAATGGCAGTGTGTATTTTATTTCCTTTTCAACCCTATCAATAGTTTGTACCAACTTGGCATCTCTGCTTTTGTCCTTTGGGTCTTCGGGCTTGCGCGAATACTGTGGTCGACCACAATCATACATCTTTTTATCGTTCATAGCCAAATCTATTTCATTTCCGGCTGTGTCTAGGCCTTTCCACATCTGCCTCGATTTAAGCCACTCAGAACCATCAACTAATCGGATTCTATAGATTTCATTTACGGTTTTTAGTGGATATTGGACTGGCGTTCCATTTACTTTAGTCCGCGGCTGCCAATCTTCCGGTACCAGTTCACGCTTTATGAGGTCTTCAGCTTGATAGAATGACCCCGTTCTCTTGCTTTTTACTTTCTCATACCATCCTTGTTCCTTCTTATATCGATTATAATCAGGATGTTCCTCAAACTTTTTTCCCTTGCCATACTTTTGATATTGTTCATACGTCTTTTGATAATCCATTTGCTATAGCTATCTTATGAGATGGGTACGTAAAAGCTTTTTTCAAGGTATGAACAATTTGTTATTGTGAAAAGTACCTCTAAGCTTATCTACGTCCAATACCATATTTTAGTAACTACCATCCCTTACTTACGAGACCCCATATAGTAGGAACCTGCACGATTGGTTGGGGTTGCAATCCCAGATGTCTGGTAACCAAAACCTACTCTATCTACTAACCTAACCATTAACCGTTCTTAATGGGAACCAATCTCACCAGATTAAGGGTCTTATATACGTGAACTAATTGATCATAATGTCTGTGATATTATTATTCCTACGACCATGCTCATGAGCATGCTTACAAAAATGAGGATGAATCCTTTAAAAAAATTGATTCAAAAATATTATTTAATAAATACTCATTATCCTGTATTGCCTATGATTACTGAGGGACATGATTCAAACTAGCCCACGTTAATCATGTTATTTGCAAAGTTGCTGCATACAGAGTCACCACTGCAGGTGTTACTTTGCTCTATACTTTGATCGATGTCCACGTCAGAGTCAAAGTCTCCGTCGTTGTGATTTGATCCGAATACATTAGCCGTATTACTACCTTCGTTACTACATTCGGCTTCATCATTACATTCATTTTTATGCTGTATATGTTGGCCAATATCTATATCCTCATTATCAACACCATTACTATCATCGCTATTTTCCCAGAAATTTGCTTCATTGCTCCCCTCATTACTACATGTAGAACTGTCTGCACAATCATTACTTTGATCAATGATTTGACCTAGGTCTAAATCAAATCCATCATTGTCACTATCGATATCGATATCATCTCCAATGTCAGCTTCATTATTGACTTCGCTGTCACAACTCGCCTCATTGATACACCCACTGCTTACATCGATATCCTGATCAATATCTATATCAAATAAGTCATCATTATCGTCATTTTTGGTATCATCATCATGTTCTTTTCTATTATTGTCGTCATTGTCATCATTATCATTCCCATTTCTATTATTGTTACTATTACTGGTATCATAACTAATGCTTATTTCAGGTTGTCTTAGAGTATCTTGAATATCTATACAGACATGTTGGATCTTGTCATTATGAGTTATTGCCTCCGCACTAAATGATGTTATGGCTTTAACAGTATCACTAGCTAAATCATCTACATCTGCGTCACTTATGGATATCTCGTTTTCTTTCACATCAATAGGATAGACGGTATCAAATGCGTCATTGTCTGAGGAACTCTTGGCAACTTCATAGTCTGAACCACTACAAGCCCTAGAGATATCACCTGTCAAATCAAGGACATGTGTATGTAATTTATCATTTTTAGTTGACCTGTCATAATCTTGAATTCCAATATCACTGATGGCCACAAGTACGTTATCTACGAATTCATCCCCTACATCAGTCAGAACACCGTATCCAAATCCCCTCTTTCCTTTTTCCGAAGGAATATTCTTTTCTGTTTGTATATCTACGTCTAAATCTCCATTATGATAATCAACATCAGCTGATTTTAACTTCAAATAGCTTTCTTGAGCAAAAGCCATATTGTAATTATTGGAATTTGCAATCAAAGTTAAAGAAATTATTAGTGCCAATGAGCTTGTAGAAACTATGCTACATTTCATCGATACCAATTGCAAGGTTTTTCAATATATAAAAATGAAAACTATATCACACTAGTTCTTTTTCCTTAAGATTATCTCAATTCCATTACTTAGTATTATGTACGTGTCGCGTTTATTAGAAAAATATTATTGATGCGTAATACCATGTCTATCAGTCGCTATCTAACAAAATTTTTTGTACTCTATCACAATTGATCTTTTAGTAAATTTAGTTAATCTAAGTATAAGAACTAACTGACGGTCATTGAAGCCGTTACAGATTATTTTATTTATTCTCAGACTCTGTTAGTAATTGCAGTTACTAAATTTAATACATACTCAATCAGACAGTTTATGAGTGAGTTATTTGAACTAATAGTATATTATTGTCCATCCCAAGTCCTCGAGAAGATATTGCCGAAGGATTTAGTGAACCAAAGAAGAAGCTGTTGTATTATCTAAAGATTATGCAACAAGCAGGACTCGAGGAATTGGCTAGCGTTATGAAGGTATCAAGAATGGCTGTTCACAAACATCTTGCTCTTTTGCAACAAAGGGATTTAGTAGAAAGTACAGAGATTAGAGGACGTGTTGGGAGGCCAAGAATAGTTTACAGGTTGACAGGCCAAAGCAAAAGTGTTTTTCCTAAATCATATAGTGCCATTGCTACGCATGCACTTGATTTTATCGAAAAAAATATGGGTAAAGATGCTGTTAAAAGGGTTTTATATGAACGCCAAAGTGAACTTTTCGATCAATATTATAAGCGTATTAAAGGCTTGGATTTTGATAAACAAGTTAAAGAATTAGCTAGAATTAGAGATGAGGAGGGATATATTGCTGAATCCAAAAAGTCAAAAAGTGATGGAAAACATATTTTACTAGAATATAATTGTCCTATTATACATATAGCTGAAAAGCACTGGGAAGCTTGTTCAACTGAGACCGAATTGTTTGAAAAACTTCTAGGAGCTAAAATAGAAACAACACATAGAGCTGCCAAGGGTGATTCAGTCTGCAAATTTATGATTAAAGAAAGAAAGGGAGGTTACCTCTAAAAAATGATATAGGAGTTTCTCTTATTATTTCGATGGTGTCTCAAGCTTCATGGCCTGTAATTCTTTCTCTGCTGCCTTTGCTCCTTTGAATACGTTATCATAACAATTATCAACATTTTGGAGTGATAGAGTACCATTCTTGTTTGCGGCTCTGGTTGTGCAATTAAAATACCTTGTCAAGGCATCAGCATCTGTCAATATTCCGCTTTGATATATTATGATGATAGATAATACTGCCGCGACAGTAAGAACAGTTCTAACTTGCGCATTCCTTAATGCCTGCCACCGTTGCTGACAGTAGTTTAACTTGCCCCCGATACCTGCTCTATTAATCTTACTCATCTCTTCTCACCATCTACCATGGAACCACTATGAAACTATCAGGTCCCTGTTGTAATTCCTCAGTTGTATCTTCAGTTGTATCTTCGCCTTGTATCATTATGGTTTCTTCATCACTTTGGTCTTCTTTCACCATCGGCTTTTCATCAATATTATCACTGTCCTCAACCTGACTGATCGATTTTAGGCTCTCCCCATTAACTACAAAAACGTCGTTATAGCAACTATTTACTTCTGTCTTTGTTGGTTCTTCATGAAAATAGTTTGGTTCCTGCTCACTATAGCTTTCATCAACTGCTTCATCTATACAATCATAGAATACGGGTAGTCCTTGGTCGAGGGTGGCATTACCTGTTTGGACGGGTATTAACGGCACTGCTTGAGCCCATGCTGCCATATTGGTGCTACCAATGACATTCCCAAGATGGAAAAAACCAGCGATGAGGATTGCAGAAAGTGACAATATTCTTAAAGAAAAGAGGTTCATTTTCTAGCAATAATGTATCTTTCTTAAGTGTTTATATTGTGTATTCTGCTTTGTGCTCGAATCATTAAACAATACTTTGTTATTAAATATTCTATGATACATAATATACTAGCCATGTAATAATACATGTAGAGCGAATGTCTTAGACATTAGTAGGTCGGTTTAGAAAGTTTTTTCAAACAACTGCCATTAATGCTGGCTTCAACCTCTTTGAAGGAGGTGATTTGGAAACTGTCTAGAAGGTTCATCATTTCTATAACGAATCAAGCTTGTTTTGAAATATGCTATAAGACGTTTGCTTTTCATATAGTAGATAAAACTGTTATTTTATGGTTAATGAGGATAATAATATGGCGTATTATTTGTAGTTTAATATAAAGAAAGAAAAGTAGCCTCCTCCCAATACGTCGAGGTTGTAGTTAATAGCAAAACAAGAACTAGGCCTAATTCTTAGACTGTGAGCTGTTCTTTATTTTTAGATTCAATGTACTCCTTAAAACCATTATGAGCATCATTATAACGTTCTTCGAACAATAGGTTTATCGTTTCTAAAGAGAAATCAAATATTTTATTTGAAATAGTATGCTCGTCGTTCTTCCTGTTAACTTGTATTATATCATCTATCTGGAATCGTCCTTCTACTATATCCAGAAACCGTCCAAGTTTGATGAATTTGCCATGGAATCTTGTTTTCTGATCTAGGAGACTTTTTATTACATTTTTTTCTATACCATGCTCTTTTGTTACCTTTATTAGCGATCTCACCAAATCAATACAATCAGATACTAACAAGAGCATGGCCTCTTCTTGATAGACTCTATCTGAAAAGGTTATGTCATTATTTCTATTTATAACACCATCTCTATCCTTAGGAATCTCCTCCTGCTTTTTTGGATGCAGATTGATTACGCATATTCCTAATCTAGGAACAGTATCTTTTAATCCCTTTACCTTCCACCAATAGTCCCGATGTAACAAAACTAGCTGCATCAGCGGAGTATTACTCATGAGACCTCCGTCCCAGAAGTATCTCATCTCTTTGGTATAACTATAATTATTGCCATTATTACTAGGAGCAGTTTCGAGATTGGTAGATCTATCATCATGTGTGATGCCATAACTTTCGACCTCTATTTTAGCAAAATCAAAATTGACTGGAAAAGATCCGCTTGCTATAACATGATCCGATGTAATACCTTTGTCATAGTGAACTACATGCTCAAAACCGATTCCTTTACCATTATTATTGAGGAATATTCCATATTCTGTTTTTCGCGTACCATCTTCCTTTGGGATAACTATCAAATGTTACTGGAATACCATCTGCGACGTCGACTGCTACCAACAAAAGTCTTGGCTGATTGTCTTCTCTAGTAGTGGCTATTGGAAACTTTGCAAATCGCTCTAGACTTCGTTTTAAAGGTTCATTGCTCTATCTATACCATACATTATCGAAATCAAAAAATTTGTTGTCATGTGTAGGCCTATGAGGATAAAAGACACTTGGGACTCCAAATATTGCAAATTCCTTAGCAGAATAGTATCTCCTTGCAGCCTCTCCTGATGCAGCCTCTCTATTGATTGTATTCCAATAATTCCACCAAGGCTTAAAAAACGGATTGGTTTCTACAATCGATTTCTTGGAAAGATATTTCCAGAAATCAACAAGTCTTTCTGCTGACCCTTCATAAGTCTGATTCTCAACTACATGGCTTACCAAGATAGCAGCATTGATTGCACCTATTGAAGTGCCTGCAATGATATCAAAAATTTGATTTCCTTTGTTTCCTTCTTCGGCATCCATTCTAGATAGAGATTCATATAACCCACTATACACTCCAGCACTATATGCGCCAAGAGACCCTCCGCCTTGGAGTACTAATGCCCTTTCCTTCTCTGGAATATCTACTCTCTCATTCATATTCAGTATTCTACTGAATGCTATTGAATGTTAGGATAAAAAGATCTTGCTAAACATCGCATACAAAAAATGCCCTGATTACATTGATAGAATTGTACTCGCTGGGAAGTTAGGATTTAAATAGTCATAGCCTTTCTTCATTAATCCTTAGTTCTCCGATGTAAAATACATAATATACTGTATTATTTTGCATAGTTATCAAGACAGATGGAATTAGACCTACTAAGACAGGAAAGAACTAAAATTGTGACTGAAGGTAGATTGCAATCAGAAAATATAGACTGTTTTTATTCTCCAGACAGAATATCGTTTAACAACAAGGAAAGATCATATATTGACAAAGAATGGATAGGTACTAAAGGAATTAAATTTAACAGACTATTTGGTCAGAAAAGAATTATCAAACCACTTTCAGTAGGCTCGATGATTGTTACATCAGATAATAAATGGATTATTGGAAGAAGATTAAAGACCTATGACTTTGAAGGTCAATATACACTACTTGCTGGATATATGGATCCTGATGATGATATAGTCAACTTTAAACCTGATCCATTCTTTGCAATAAAAAGAGAAATAGAAGAAGAAACAGGGATAAATAAGAACCATGACATTAGCAATATCGTATGTTTAGGTCTAGACTATACAGATCAACCTTACTTGGCATTCAGTACACTATTAAGAATTTCTTATAATGAGCTGATCTCAAATATACCAGAAGAAAAAGAGTTTAGGAAGTTTGAGGGATATCAATATGAAAGACATTCTCTCGAAAATTTCATTATATCAAAGTATAGAGAATTAACTCCTCATACTCTTGCTAACATGTTGATGTCTCATAAGGTATTAGGATATTAGTGCAATAGAATTTAGTAGATAATCATATTACGGTTATTCAAGCGCTGTTGCGATTATTGGATTTACATATCTCTTATTTTAATGAGACCACTAGTTCTGAAGTTCTGAAGTGGACAATTGGTTATTCTTGAACTAGCATACTCCTGTCTTTAATTAAGGTTGATACTATGGTTGCTCTGTATCGTATCTGTAGCGTAACACGCGATGATTTAATACACTTTCTATTGTAGGATTGCCATCATTATCGTTATTCCATGGAAACATTATATCACTTCTGTTACTACCTTCAATTAGGCTCCCATCAGGTCGAACTATGGAACCATCTTTAGGATAAGATCTATTTTTATTTTGCCATTCGGCCCACAAGCGATCGACGTTGCAATGGTTTAGAAAAAAAACCGGATCACCGGGAGACATCGCAAACTGCATTGTCCCACCGACCCATGAATGAACGGCATTATGAAGTCCAAATGGTTTCCATCCTTCTAAAACATTACGGAAACTAGGATTTTTATCACCTTCATGTTGAAACCAATCATGACTATCATACAGGTTTATTTTATTTAGAGCATCAATCTGTGATGAGCTGGGAAAAGATCTATTTGCAGCTATTCTAAACCCACGCAACAACGGCTCCCGTCTGATATTTCCCTTTCGGTCGACAACCGGTTTCCCAAAATCATCATAAACGATGACATTCCAACTATTAGGATCTTCAGGATCATACCTGAATGGACCTGTTCTTACCACAAAGCCTCTATTTGGACTAGGTCTAAAGTCTAATGATGGATGTCTATAATTAGGATCACCATTCCCACCCAAAAAATCCTCAGACCAAATAGGAGAGTCTTGTGGTTTATTGGAGTCATCTACCCAGTTCCAATATGGGAGCGACACGCCCGGAACTATCTTCCGTAAATCCTTTTCAAATCTACGCAGAAACTCACGATGCCAAGGTAGAAATATCGGGCCTGAATGAGCAAGATTTCTGACATCGTCAATCATGGTATTCATTGCTAATGTGTGCATAGTTACATAATGATCGTATACGCTCACAGATTTGTCATTATTATTACCAGGATAAGGTTTGGCTTTTAATCCCTTCACTGCTTTTATAAAATTTTTCCTTTCAGGAATAGATAGAGACCTTACGTTCTTTCTTATAATTATTTTAGTTTTAGCTTTACTCATATCGCAATATTAACCCCTCGCAATAAAATCTAATCCTGTTTTTCACTGAACAAAGGAACCTTATCTATAAGAACCTTAGCTAATAATAGAGGGGATGGAAATTTTTCATATGGTAAATAATGCGATGAATAATACCCACCTGAGAGTGGCATGACATGGATATCCCGATTGTCGATAGCCAGACGGAGCTGTTGCCCATGTCCTCCAGGATGTTCATGTCCTCCAGGATGTTCATGTCCTCCAGGATGTTCATGTCCTCCAGGATGTTCATGTCCTCCAGGATGGTTGGAATTGTCGAAGATTTCAATGATAATTTCTCTGCCCTTATATTTTTCAACTTGTTTATTCAAGTAATATTCCCATAACCCAGCTAGTATTTAAGAATACAAACTCAAAAAAAACCGGCATATAGAAGTACCTGTAGAGTTTACTGTTATAACAATAATAATGGTTGGTTCAAATAGCATTATTCAATCGTATTCTATATGAAGTGTAACAAACTCCTTTTTTTCGCAATTTCATTAACTATGACATTGTTATTGATTATCCCCCCAATTCACATCGTAAGGTCAGAACAAAGCCAGAACGTCAATCTTACAAGGTACGAGAACAAATATCTAGGAATAACAATAGACTATCCTTCCAACTGGACAAGAACAGAATATGACCAAGAAGAATCTAGTAATATCATATCATTTGCTCCTTCAAAACAAATATCATCAATGTTGCCATTTTTCACCATACAAGTTTCAAACGTGACTACAGATAATAAAACCATAACAGAGTACATTTATGAGCATATACAGGACCTGAAACGAAATTATTTGGACTTCAAACTTATTGAGTCAACAGCAACCATCCTTGCATCTTATCCAGCCCATCGCATTGTGTATACATTTCAAATGCCATATCTACCTGAAGAGTACAAGACTATGGAACTTTGGGTATTGAACAAGAATAAGAATAACCTCTATGTTATTGATTATACTACGGAAACCTCCAGTTACACAGAATATGTTCAGGTAATAAAACATATAGTAAATTCCTTTTATCTGATAGATGTTTATCGTTGAGTCTCTATGAGACTCTTTTATTTTATGAGTAATATAGTCTTATAAAATATGAAAAACTCCTAAATTGCGATCTTGAGAAATCATACCTATGATACCCTCCTAAAAGTCCCCTTTAATAATTCATACTTGAAGTTGAGTAAGGGTTAATTTTTAAAACGAGATAGCTATATTGTCTTGCAACAACTCCAAAAAATCACAAATGGGAATATTAGGCATAGAATCACTTCTACAGCATTGCATAGGCTTCCAGCATTTTACCTTATTGTCTCCTGCTTCTGTATCGGAACGTCTGTTCTTGCTATTAGTTCTACGATGCTTATAGCACATCACAATTTGACAAAAGATGATTTACAAATAGGATCTATAGAACGTCTTCTTCAATCAGTTGATTGGTGGAATAACTATCAAGCACATAAAGTAAGGGAAAAGATCTACAATATGGAAATAGATAACCTCAATATCTCCTTGCAGGAAAGCCCAAGCCCTGAAAAACAGCAAATCTTTGCAAAATACTTATTTCTTGATAAAGACTTGCATGATGACCAGTATAATGAAGATTCACTTCATAATTTGAAGGATAAGGCAGAAGCCTATCAGGAAGAACATCTAGCCTTGGAAGATGATGTTGCTAAGAATTCTGAATTTATAATTAATTATGAATTTATAACTATATTTTTGATTGTCGCCGCAAGCTTGGCAGGAATTTCTGAGATTGCAAAGAACAAATTACTAGGATATTCAGCCTTTTGCATTGGAGGAGCAGGATGCTTATTACTTGTACTAACGCTGACCGCAGGTATCACTCTTTCTCAACTTGTACTAGCACCGACCACAGAAACTACTCTTCCTGTACAATCCGAACATGGAAACAGCGGCTATGACACTCAGGGAGAGCAGCTGCAGGCCGAGCCGCCAAAGCAATCTATATTTTATAGCTCTCCTTCTGTACTCAACAGCTCATCATCAGTTGACCTTAATGAAATGTATCATTATTGTCTAGATTCCCAGAAATTAATCACAGAGGGATGTGATTCGTTATTTCAAAGTAGGGATAATACTCATTAAGAAATTCACTTGTTATTTTTTCCAACACCTATAAGTCTCTACGATCATAATGAGACTTAGGTTTTACACTATTCTAAGTCTATTATGAACTAAAGGCAGGAACAAGAACAATTAGCTAGCCCTTTTAGTTTTTGAGTTAAAAAACTACCTCTGTGTAATGCCTATGACCTTTTAATATTTGATTAAAAAGTTATCCTAGTAGTATAGGGTCTCAAGCCACTTTTTAGAGTATTAAGACAAAGAACCAGAAAGGGGAACGCTCTCATAATAGTTGAGTATACAAATACAGCAAAAAGAGAGATCAACATTATTGTTCTGCTCAGGTTAGTATTTTGATGTCATTTGAGATATCAAATAATTTTTAAAATGATAAGATTACACATAATTATGAATGTCTAGCCTCCAGCATTTTTTGATAGATCAGTGGTTGAATCTCATCTATCTGTTCTCCGAAATCAATAACAACTGTTTGCTCATCTAATCCATCATTATATTGAACTACAGTATAAAGACATTTTTTTTTCCAGAAAACGCCGAATATTCCCAATAAGGCTATACGAAGAGCGGAGATTTTCCGTTCATCCATATTTTCTATATTGGTTATAGAATTGTAGGGAATTATTAGACTCGGTTTTACCAATTCTAACCTATCAGGTAATATCAATACTTGAGTGTGTGTTTGTCTTGGAAATGCCTTATGCCCACCAATGTATTTAGCCTTCAACTCCTTTGACATGCCAAACTCCTTTGACATGCCAAAAGGAATATGTGTTTTCGATTCTAACATATCTTATTATTAATCAAATTATTTTAAGTATTCTTCTCAGTTTATCTTATTAGTTTTTACTACTTGAATTGATTAAGCAGCAGCAGTTAATAGTTGTTATTTATTTTACATTTATTTGACAATATTTCTATCTAATGAGTTTGCGAGATTGAGAACTAGTGTTGTGATGATGCTAAAAACGTAAAAAGAAATTCTACAACTTGTTATGTTGTTATTCTTGCGAGCAACCTGTGGCTCTTATATCAAGATCGTCTCCCTGCATTGATCAGAGCTTTTTTTCTTGTTATCAACATATCATATTTGTAAGCAGCATGCATGATAGATTACGAAGAACTTCTATGAGAAGTTAAGTTATTCATCATGGATAAATTACTATGATCCATATGCCTGCTCCGATTTGTAGAAATTGTAACAGTGAATTACCTCCTTATGCATTTAGTTTTTGTCCACAGTGCGGAATGTCTGTTTCATCTTCATCTAACCGCAGAACTATAGTGAACGATAGATTGTCACGTAATTTTTACAAGGTATTCCGCGATTTACCAGATAAATCCTACGAAGGAGGGGGGACGGCCATTTCAGTGGTCAGAAATAATATGCCCGAAAATGCGCGACAATTATTTCTAAAAATTGCTGACAATTCAGATACAGTTTTATCAACATTCAAGAATCTAATAGAGAACTTTGATAAACTCCCTGCCGATAAGAAAAATGAATTATTACAAAAGATCACCAATGAATCCAAAGACCCAGCACTAATTGCATTTGCTAATCAATTGATAAAGAACTCCCCTGAAATGATACAGGTCGCAATAGAAGTAGGCAAAGTAATTAAAGAAGGTAAATTAGCCATTGCCAAGGAGTTAATAAAGAATTCTCCTAAAATAGCAGAAGTGGCAATAGGATTTACACCATTCAACCCTTATAGTAAATTGGTTGGAAAAGCTGTTGAAAATATAGTTGAGGTTAGAGCAAAAAGAAAAGCTATGGGCCACGGTTTGGATTCCTTTATGCGATAGATTAAGCAGGTAAGAGAATGAATTATTTGTTCACCAGAAGATCATACAGTATACTGAGCGCATCGTTTGTTTACCGTACTACAAATTAGTAGATAATCATTACGGTTATTTCAGATATTCCCTCGTGATATTTTTTTATGAACTTTATCATCTGTAAAACTTTGTTACCATGTCTACAATAATCGTAAACAGAGTAGGAGAAAGCGATAAGGCTCGAAAAAGTTCTTTTAAAATTAATCGATAAATGAGGCCTATTTCCTATATATTATAAGATCATTAACTATCATGTGTCTAGAAACCGATTTGGTCTTTTTTCTTCCAAAAGTAACACTACTGAATCGTATGTAAGTTGGTATGATAAAGAAAATCCAAATATCTCAGATTATATAAAAAACAGACTTGAACCACAGATTAACTGGTATAATGGTAAAGCTAAAACTAATACATTTAGATATCATGTACTTCAGCTTTTGACACTCGGCATCGCCGCTCTTATTCCGATAATAAACGTTTCTGAGGGAGCTGATTTAGCTATTCGAATAATTTCTGCAATTCTGGGTAGTATGATTGTTGCAATTGCAGGAGTAATCCAATTAACTAAAGCTCAGGAAAGCTGGCTTCTTTATAGATCAACTGCCGAGACTTTGGTCAGAGAATATAATTTGTATATGCTAAAGGCCGGAGATTATTCTGAACCAGGAGCTGATGATAAGAGAGACAAACTATTTGTTGAGCGAGTTGAGAGTATCATGTCAACTGAAGGTACGAAATATCTTTCATTACGTCAACAGAAATCAGAGTCTGCACCGATGAAGAGCTAACTCATGTAATTGTTGACATAATCAATCATGTCATTAATTAAATTGCTTAAATTCATTAGAGGATTCACACCTTTGATGACCAAAAAGTTCCTCCCGATCGTTTCCACTTTTTATAATCTGATATAATCTTTTCATGATCAAATGCAAGACTAGTGTTTTCGACTTTTTGCAAGTCTATCCAACCTATTGCTGCTGCATCATCCTGTGCCATAGGTTCAATCTTTTCATTACTATGCGAAATCTTTCCAATAAAGACAGTTGACATGATATGCCCTCTTGGATCTCGATTAGGCTCTGAATAAACGCCCAGGATATCAACTAGTTCTATGTCCAGGGAGGTTTCTTCCTTGGCTTCCCGTTTAGCTGCTTCTTCTACTCGTTCTCCTTCATTTACAAACCCTCCTGGAAGTGCATAGTAACCCTTGAATGGTTCATTCTTCCTTTTGACTAGTAATATTTGAGGATCTTTTTGGATAATGATGTCTATAGTAGGTGTTGGATTTCTATAGTGCCTTTCATTCATAATATAAAACCTGGTAAAATAATTAAAAAGGGTTTAAGCACTCCAAATTTGAGTAATTATTTAAATTCTACCGTTTAATGATATCATACTTAGACCTATGCCGAAAAGATGCTTCGTCATAGCTCCGATAGGACAGGAAAACAGCGAAATAAGGAGAAGATCCGATCAGATATTTTCCTATGTTATAAAACCAACTGTTGAAAGGTCGGCTATGAAGCTATTAGGGGCGACCATATCTCCCAGCCAGGGATGATAAATTCACAGGTATTTGACCATCTTATGGAAGACGAGCTTGCGATTGCTGACCTTACTGGGAAAAACCCAAATGTATACTATGAACTTGCTATCCGTCACGGTGCCAATAAGCCTGTAATTAACATCAAAGAGGCTTCAGAATCTCTCGCATTTGATGTTGTGGGAATGAGAACAATAGACGTAGAATTCCGGTTCATTGATAGTATGGAAAAATGTAAAGAGGAGATAAGTAAACAAATACAAGCAATCGAAGACGGTACAGGTATAATTGACAGCCCGGTTAAGTTTACAAAACAAGCTAAGGTAGTAGATAGATCTCTATCTGATGCAAAAATGGTAGCTACTGAAATACAGTCTCTAGAACGAGACTCAACCAGTGAAAATAGACAGAAAATAGAAGATTTGCTAAATGTCTACAATTCTAAAATACTCCAGGCAATCAAAGATTTACCAAAATCCAAAAGAGTAAATGGCGATACGAGGGGAAAGTCAAATGATAGAATACTTTGGGTAGATGATTATCCAGCTAATAACAAAGCTATAATGGATATATATGCACGCCTAGGAGTGGATTTTGATTTGGCATTGGATACTGAACAAGCTCTTAATCAACTAAGTAAAAAAAGTTATGATCTTATAATCTCTGATATGGGTAGACATCCAGAGCCTGACGCTGGTGTTAAGATGATTCACGAAATGAAAATGAAGTTTGCTAACCTGCCGCCTATTATCACTTATTCTTCCGATGATGCTATCGAAAAATACGGGAAAAAGGCATTAGATGAAGGAGCGTCCCTTGCCACAGCCTCTGCCCGGGACCTGGTTTTAAAGATAAATGACATCCTAAAGCTGGAATGAAATCGAGTTTTCAGTTCAGGAAAACTAATTTTTTAGATTCAATCAGACACAGAACTGTTAGTTGGCTGTTATTCAATGTCACCGTTTCATATTTTTTGAGCTCGTCAACTAGAATCGCATTCAGTCTATAATTAGTGATGTAGATCTTGTCATCATCAACATCAAAAGCAATGTCGTAGGGATCCGTACCAGCAGATACCTCTTTAACATTTAACAGATTTCCTGCAGTATGATTCATCGCACTTTTGGCTTGTTCCAAGTTCCATGATAATAGAGTGTTATAGGAGAGCGGTATACCTAGGATATCACCATTGTTAGGATCAGCGGCCAAAATGACCTCACCATATTTTGGATCAAGCCTTAATGTCTTGTTGTCAAACGTTACCTTATCATTGTTCCCATCTATAATCTGCACTAGAGTTCTGTAGGGGGAAGCCACTGATGTAGGACTGATAGCTCCTTCCTTGGTGATGCCTTGACCGTGAAGGTGATAGACCAATGGTCTAGCTTTGTCTAGAACTGTATTCATTACTAAGAACTGAAGGGATTTTTGCTTTAACCTTCAAAAAATCATTCCATCTACAAAATTCGCTGTCCGGTACTCTTTTTCCTCGGGATATAATGGCTTGTTCCATAAATTCATCATAATTGGTGGTAATGTAAAGTGGTAGGTTCAAATCAGCGAGAACGGCATGAGGTATATCCTTGTATTCTAGCTTGGAAAAATCTGGTGGTATTATATCATTTCGAGTCCTAACAACATGTGTCTTTGGAACCATATCTCCCCTATCTATAGCTACATACTGCGAGACCCGGTCTAGTTCTTTAGCATCATCAAGTGGATATCCATATTTTGTAGCCATTTGAGAGGATACTTCAGTAGCCGATGGGATCCAAGCAGAGGATGCGCCGGCTCCTATGAATGGAGTGCATCCTTGTTCGTCTATAGAATTAAGTATTTCCTCCCAGTCTGAATCTATTAAGCTCAATGACCGTTATGTTTCTCCAGATTGACCATAGTATTCTTAACCCGTTAACTTCATATGATTATCTAACCCGTTTCGTCGAATTAAATACGTAACCTAAAACTTTATTCATTTATTAGATTCCTTGTAGATTGATTGATCGGATTTACTTTTGAATGCTCTACCAAAGATATCAATTTCGCTTTAATACAAATCTTAAACATAGCCTTGATTTACCTTCTGGCTTTTCGGTTTCGACACCTAAAAAGCTAGGAGCAAAATTCAAGTTCAATGGAACATCTAACCACGGAGAACACCATTTTCCAACCATGAAATTATCAGATACAATCTTCACCTCGTCGTGCCAATTAGTAAAATCGTACATGTTCATTTGATCTGGCGTAAGTGAAACCCTGGAGATTCCCCGTAATAATCCACCAAAGACATATTGCATTTGGAGCTTTCCAATATTGTCTTTCGTATAAGTAAATATCTGTACTGTGGGAGTCAATGCGCTATCTGAAACCAGCTTGCCTGTCCACCTTCCAATAACTTCCGTAACTTTTGGCGCACGAGCATAATGGTCGTAGATTATTTCATGATCTTCTTCAGTCATAAAATCTGCATGGTATTTTCTTGCCATGCTGAAAGTAAGTATTTGATTGCCGAAGGGAGGAAATCCAAAAAATGCTTTTCCAAGGATTATATCCTTATCAATTATCTTTAGTAAATCATAGAACAGAGTAAATTCAGGACTAGTGTATTTGAGTAGAACTACCTCCCCAAAGCCCGGATAGTTTCGTAATTGCGGCAGATTGGGTGCATACACCATGGGTGCATCAAAGGGATGGGTGATCCCCTTCAATACTTGTCCTTCTTTATAAAACCGCTTCCAAAATCCCCCAAAGTATCGAATTAAAGTAAGGTCCTGATCTGTAGGAAAAAAACCTTTCCAGTATCGATTGTTATGGATCTGTAGAGTGTTCTTATTAAATGACCATTCGTCGCCTTTTGGAGGAATAGGCATAGGTGAGATAGTTTTGCCTATCCCCTCGACGACACCACTGTCGGAAGTACTGGTAGCGTAATCACCAGCATTGATTAGCGTCTCAACTGGCAGTTCATTTTTTGTGCTATTAAACATCGTCTCTAATCGTTCTCTAGAGCAATACATTGGTTGTTGAATAGAGCAGGTTTCTCCAAGCTGCTCTCCTACTCCTGTGTTTATTCCCGCATAATGTTTATCCCATATTTCATTAATGCCATTGGCAGTCATCGTAGACAATGCCATTACAGTGACTTGCGGGTTAACTCCAAGCGAGGTTGGAAACACACTTGCATCGCAAACATATAGATTCTTAAAGTCATGGACCTTGCACTTTGAGTCTACTACACATTTTTGTACATCTTCTCCCATTCTATTTCCTCCTTGAGGATGAGCAGATGCTACCTGTAGGGCATCAGGATTTCTTTCCACCGCATGCACCAGGGTTTCAATATCTTCTTTGCTGTTTAACACAGTAACATCTCTGTGACCACTGACCAATTGCTCTGCACCTACATCAAACCACATTTCAGCAAGAACCTTTAAACCGTTTGCCAGGTTCTTGACATCCTTCTGAGATAATTTATAATGCACTTTGGGATTTCCATTTTCGGTCAAAGTTACAGTTCCATTACTTTCATCTCGTATCATAACTCCGGCCATTGTATAGTGGGTAAAGTCTTCCATGAACTTCTGGTGGTATTCCAAAAAAGTAGGCAATCCCAGTGAGAATTGGAAAATAGGGAGAAATATGCTCTCAATTAGAAATCCACCGTCGGATACGCCATTAGTGATTCCAAACTCGTGGCAGGTATAGGCCATGGGTATTCCATCATACGCATTTATTTTATCTTTGAATCTTCCGAGGAGAAATGGCGCTGGGTGTAAACTAAGTCCTTTGCCTGTCTTGCCTTCCCCTATTCTATTCTTAAGTAACAACTGTGAAGATGCAATAGCACCAGCCGATATAACTACTACTTTTGCATTTACTCTGATACTAAATTTTTTTGACCCTGAACTATCTACAAAAGTTCCCTCTACACCATCAACAATATCATTTGAATAAGTAATTCTTTCTGCTGCACAATTGCAATAAACTTGCGCCTTAGAATTGGGCTTGTTGAGCATCTCGTGAATGTATGTGATGCGCATATCTTGTTTTGTTTCGTAATGACACCCAAGATGACAAAAACCGCATTTCATACAATCCTTGCAGTTTCTATCGTTTTCACTTGATTTGTACTGTTTAAGGGCACACGCCTTCTTTAGCATTCGATTATTTAGATTTAGGTCCTCTTCTTTCACTCTTGACGCATGGATTCTATTCCATACCTCTTCAAGAGCTTCATTCCACTGCTGGTCAGAGATGTTAACACCCATTTTTCTCCATTGTTCTCTTACAAGCTGTGGAGTCTTGAAGCAAACGGCGTCATTGATAACTGTAGAGCCGCCCAAACATTGCCCCTGGGCAATTACGATCCTAAGGTTATCCGTAAAATTAGCTCCACAATTCTTCCAAAGCAATGGCATCATATCTGCTTCTCTTTGGTTCATATCCTCTGCATCATAGTATCCACCCTTTTCCAAAATTACAACTGATTTTTTAGTATAGTTTTCGCTACTGCTTCCATTAGCCAATTTTTCGCCCATTATTGCTCCAGCCGCTCCTGAACCTATAATGCAAACATCTGCGTCTACAACTATATCATGATCCACTAGAGAATACCTTTCTTTTCTCTTTTCAATATTTTCGAGACCATAAATGGTTCCACCCTCTAACAACATTTTATCTTCATATCTCCACTATCTAATAGTGAGCATGACCGCTGCTCCAGGTTCCATTAGCGATACTTTCTGGACTATGTCCGGTATTACCTTTCGTAATATCTCTTTTCATTTCTATTTTTCTTTGTTCCATGGAAGTACGTGTTGATGCGGTACAAGTTTTGGATAACGAGGGACTTGCGGACCAGGATAACCATACAATTCCATTATTTTAGGAGTAGTATAATATGACCAGTTTCCAAGAGCTCTGACCATTTGTCGCAGAGATGTTGCGACGTCTACTTGCGAAATATCAACAGTGTCGCCTATTGAATAAAACGTGCTAATGGTTCTTTGGAGTGTGTTGGCATACGGATCCTCAAATATTTTTTGCTGGCTCAGATTAATTTCGAAAAAAACCTCCGGTCCCTGAACTTCGCTCTGAACTTCGCTTTTGTGAAGCAGGCGATAAGAGTCTCTTACAGTAACAAACAGATCTGGTTTTCGCTCAAGAAACTCAAAATTCTCTTTAAAGGCTTTATCATCAAAATTTATTTCAAATTTTCCTTGGGAGTTTGTCACGTCATTGCCAATATAATCTTCAGAGGTACCAAAATCGCTGTCAAAGGCATCAATGAAGACGCCAGGAACAGCCTTTCCTAATCCATCCCTAACAATTCCAGTGATTTTGTATTTCAATAATGTGACTTATGCCATTTGACAGTAAATAAACATTTATTTTTCCTAATACAGAGTTCAAATTAGTCAAGTCTAGGTGGTAAGCATGTTTGCACAATATTCTTCAATTCCAGTAAAATTTACTTCAAGTTCCATAAGTTTATCATTATGGCATTGTTTACTCTTATGGTACATTGAGACATGGCTGAGACAGCTACTTCTAAAGAAGCAAACAATAAACAGTTTCAAAGCCATCAGCCACATGAGCTGGTGTGGTTTTCCCATTTAGAAAAAGAATATCAAGTAGTAGAGATTGGATTCAAAAAACTTCTTCAATGGAAAGAAACCGAGCCCCCTAAGATCTGGGACTGGGATAATTGCACTGTAAGCAGAGCAAAAGTTCTATCAAATGGAAAAGTTAGGATCGTGATCCGAAGCAAAACCAACAGAAACAGTGACTATATGGGCCGCATTCCGGTGGAATTACGCTATATGTTAGGAATAGATATAGCTTCTATCTCCGAACCATATTCTAAACCTTACGATCTGGCCTCTTCAAAAAGGCAGAAGTTACCTGTGTCTGCTAAGAAGAAAATAAGCCACGAGAGATGGGCCTGTAAACTAGACGAGAAATATTGGATATGGCAGTGGGCAAAGAAAGATATTGATATAAAGTCGAGCCAAGTTTACCGCCTATACGAAGATATCAAAGGTTTTTTAGAAGAGGCTCAGGGTATGAGGAGTTCCAATTCAGATCAAATTACAAGTGGCAGTAACGACGGGATCTTTAAGGTCTACCTAGACGAAAGGGTTAAAGCTGATGATATTGTGCCAGTTATTTACCAACCAGCAATTGATTCATTGAAAAATTTTTTAAGGGAAGTTCATTGCGCTAAATTAGTTAGAGATGATTCTTCCGCGGACGTTGAGGTTTCTCTATTGTTTAATAATGAAGAACTCCGACGACATAGATACCTAAATGAAATCTATTCAAAAATTAGACATATCCTATACGGACGCACCCAAGATATTGAGACCTTTAAGATTCACCTTACCAAAAATAAGGATGACAAATCACAAAAGGGTATTACCGATGATAATATGATGAATGAAGCGGACAACGACAACGCCCATAGTGGAAACAAAGAGATCAACAAAAATAAAAGAAATAGCAGTAATTATTTTATCTTTGAAGGTATTTACAGTGGACAATATGATATCGAACATGATACAATCCATCTTGATAAACCACCTCCTCCAAAGAGAAACATCGTATATTATTTTTTAGACAATTATCATCCAATTGTTTTCATAAATACTGCTAACCATGCGATGAGTGAACATGATAACAACCATGACATATGGAAATGGGAGTATATTCCTTGGGTAAAGAAGGCGCCGATAAAATTGGGCATTAAATCAAGAAAAGATATCGAGCTTCAATTCACTCCATTTATAAGGAGAATATTAAAAATAGCTTGATGAATAAATCACCATTCGAACTTAATGCTTACTATACTGGGTTATATTGAAGTTAGTAGTCATCATCACTTTAATGGTATTAATTTTTTGATAATTATTTTATTTTATTATCAAGAAATGAGCCAGAGCACTTTCTGTCAATCCATATACCTCCTACTAGAATCTCTGGAGCATAGTAATGAAGTATTCCTTATTTTTCTATACAATATAACCGACTAATCATGCTTATTTGACTAGGATAAGCCTATCTCTCCCAGCCTTCCTTGCTAATATTGTAATACCTATTAGTAAGGAAAGAGTAAATACTCCATTATTCTTTCCCTGAATCTATGGGGAGATGACCAAGGTATAAGGTCACGCAGCATCTAATACAAATGATATTATTTGGGTTTCCCTTGTATTCCATAATCTGGAGATAAAACAAAAAGCCATAGGGCTATGCTTTTTTAAGTATTCCTTTGTAATATTTAGGATAGCTAAGCAGCAATCTTCAATAATCACAAACAGAGCAACGTAGGGAATATCTCTAGCGGCAAACATATTGTAGACATGAATTACAAAACAATAATTTCAAAAATAAAGGGCAATGATACGCTTCCACCACAAAGGTGGGTAGCACTTGGGATAGGATTAGCTGTAGCAACTGCAGTGGGCTTGGGTTATTAGCTGGAACATATTCAGAGGACTCGTGTTCCATTAATCCTAGCCGACTTAATATTAATTTTGAGGGATAGATAGCAGATAAAGCACCTATTTTAGATAATCCATTGTGATATTATTTACCTATTTTATCATCAGCTAAACTTTCCTTTTATATTAGAACGAATATAGAAACAAGATATGCTGGGTCTGGTTCAAGAACAAAAAAATAATCAGAACAAGAAAACAAAACTCTCACAAATACTGAAAAATGCAACTGAAAGACAATTTTTTGGCCAATTTATGAAATTCTCTAAAATTGCTTCAGGTTCAGGTGAACATAGTGAGATCAGGTCCTCGAGAACTGTGCAGGAAGTATGTGCTAATGGCTTGCTGATGCTTAGGGCAGGAGTTACAAATGGATCATTGACCTTTTCTCTATATGGATACGTAGCAGACGATGCTGACATTTTGAAAGTATATGAAACACTAGGGGTTGATCCATATTACAGAATTAAATGCAATAAGTGTGGTTTGCTTGGTAATGGGTGCGTTCTATACCGTGCTCTTGTACACATGAACGACTATCATCGTGCTTCATTTAATGAAATAGGTTCATACCTTGAAACAATAGGACTTTAATTGCGTCTTTCTTCTGCGCATTACTATTCAAATCGTTATATAGTAATGAGACTCTAACCTAGAATCTAACTTATACTAGGTTTATGCTGCTAATATTATTCACTGACATTTATAGAAAGACTCATTTTCTTACATGAACAAAAACCTAATAACAAGAGAATAAGTGATATTTCATGGCAAGCATGACATTATCTATCACTGCTACTCTTGTTTTGATCAGCCTTTTGATGCTGTTAATACCTTCAAATATGTTCGGTCATGATAAGATATCAAAAAATGCATTAGCACAAACTTCTGATGGTAAAACCAATACATTTGAGATGAATGGGCAAATAAGCTCTCTAGTACTTGGAATGCCCCCAAATACCAAAACTGTTGATATGACTACTGTACCAAAATTCATATTGTCAGGTGATTGGGATATGAATGTAGAAAATGGAAATCTAACTGACTTCAGGGCTAACTTTTATACTGGTCCTGTAAATGGAGCTGAAAATCATACCCATCAACTAGGTAATTTTACTGTCATTGAAAACACTCCCCTTCAACTTAGTCCAGACAAGAGTATATCTCTATCAGGAATTCTGGACGTTGGAACGAATGGCAATAATGCATGGGATAATGTAAATGCTACAGTTGACGTCTCCAAAGGTAGATCAATAACCATTAATCTAGCTGATGAGGATACAGAACGCCATTTCATGGGACAGCAAATCTATGGAATCGTTAAGGGATTGAGAATGTAGGAATATTGTGCTGCTTCGTAGAGGTTGTACATACTAATCACGAGACATAGATCGAGTTTTAAACAGTAATTAGTGCCAAAGCTATAATATAGTAATTATGATAGCAGCATATCAAACGAATTCCATTTTACCATTATCAGTTTTCTCATTATTATCAGTAACATTTCTTACAGTAAATGTTATATCCATATTTCAGGCCCAAATGCCACGATCCCTTTCCTTACCTATATCAACAGCAACAGCTCAGACAGATCAAAATGTTACTGATTCACACACTGGAGTACTAAGAATAGCTCTGTTAACTGATGCTCTGTTCAGCGATGCAGGTTGGGGTGCCTTTGGATTCAATGCTGCGCAAGAACTGAATAACAAATACGGCCACACAGTCGATTTTAAAGATGATGTAGCTATTCCAGAAATTGAAACTACATTAAGAGACTATGCTAACAAAGACTATGATTTGATTATTGCCCAAGGTTTTGAGTGGGGCGACCCAGCAGTTAAGGTAGGCAAGGATTATCCAAATACCAAATTTGTGGTCTTTACAGGACTTGCAAACTCTACTAATGTTGCTTCAATATTCCCTAAGCAGCAAGAAGGGGCATATCTACTGGGGGCCCTTGCAGCAATGATGTCTAAGACAGGGGTAATAGGTTTTGTGGGTGGAGAAAGATATCCGAACTTACTCAATATTTTCGAGGGTTACAAACAAGGAGCAAGAGATATCAATCCTAACATTCTAGTTCTTGAAACATATTTAGATGATTGGGATAATTCTACAAAAGGAAGGGAAGCAGCGCTGTCACAAATTAATGATGGTGCTGACTTGTTGTTACATGTAGCTGATACATCGGGCCATGGTGTTATTCAGGCTGCTAAAGAAAAAGGGGTTTATGCGATGGGAGCTATCTCAGACCAAAACAAATTAGCTTCAAATACTGTTCTTACCTCGTTTGCATTAGATGTAGAAAAGGCATTTGATCAGGCAGTTAAAATGGTTCAAACGGGAAACTTTAGCGGACAAATATTTAAACCAGGATTAGAAGCTGACAAGGGAGCATTAGGAGATGGCATCATATATCTAGCGCCTTTTCATAGTTTAGAAGACAAGGTGCCTGAGGAAGTTAAAGTTAAACTAGAAGACCTAAAGCAAGGGATAATCAATGGGACAATCATAGTACCTGAAAGGTACTGATATAGAGAAATAGTGAAGGCAGTAATGTCTAATTACCAACAAGAACAACAAAAATGAAAGGCTCGTACAAAAATCTATTTTCTGAGCACGCAAAGGAAGTAGGTATTATTTGTATAACTTTGATAATTGCCGTAGCCTATGGTCTGTTCTTTTATCAGCAAAATATTACAGAAGAAAGCGTTAGGGACGGCCTATTCGTAGAGCAGAGAGAACGCCAGCTAGGATCTACAAAGGCTATGGCACAACATATTGGTTCCGATCTTAGCTTAGTCGCTTCAATTCTTCAGGGGCTGGCAGGATCGAGCTATTTGCAGCAAGGGGAATTATATGGTGATAGAGTTGATAAATTGATGAGAGAGAGACTTGATCAAATAAACAATATTACCAGAGTTGACGGTCTTTTTATTGCAGATAAAGACGATATAATGACATATAATGCAGTAACAGAAGGACACCGAAGTTTTGTAAATATAGATATATCATTTAGGGACTACGTGCAGGAAACAAAGAAGACACTAAGACCAGTATTTTCAGAAGGCTTCCAAGGCATTGACGGTATATACAGAATTGCAATAACCTTTCCAATAATAAATAGAGAGAATGGTCAGTATATTGGAATGGTGGGTGTTCAAATGCCTACTATAGACTTCTTCGGGCGCTATGGAAATGTTTACTCGATAGGATCGCAATATCTAGCAGCATTGGATAGAAATGCAGTTCATCTTATTCATCCGGTAAAATCATTCATTGGAGTCTCATTTTTTGACAATCATACTCAAGAAGTTACAGGACATAATAGCATTCTCAATAATTTGATAGGAACAGTTATGTCAGGCAAGTCTGATTCTGCTATTTATGAATTTAGAGGTGTTCAAAGACTGACTACAGGTTCTCCTATATTTATAGAAGGCAAGCCTGAGTACTTTGCTTTCATAATAACTCCTACAGATGAGATTTATGCGAGCATTAATGATGTTTTGTTTAATGAAAGACTAAAGATGTTTACATTAGTTGCTGGATTTACCGTTGCTGTTGTTACTTTGATACTGTTCCTAATAAAATGGAACAACATACTTGACAGGCGGGTAAAAAGAAGAACAAAGGAACTAGAAAAATCAAATGAACAACTTGAGGCTCATGATAAAATGCAAAAAGAGTTTATCAATATAGCAGCCCATGAGCTAAGGACCCCCATTCAACCTATTATTAGTTCATCAGAGGTTCTTCTATCTAAAATCAAGGATAGCAGACATCGTGAATTATTAGACATTGTGAGTAGGAATGCAAACAGACTACGCAGACTTGCAGAAGACATTTTAGATGTATCAAGAATAGAAAGCCATAGTCTATCACTTCATAAGGAACAATTCGATATCAACGATACAATAGAAGATGTAGTTCATGGTTATCAAAATCAAATACAAGTACAAAATAAGGTCGGATCGGATACGGAAATATTATTCACCCCTAATGATGGTGTCATCATGGTAGAAGCAGACAAGGGAAGGCTTGCACAAGTTATTTCTAATCTTTTAGACAATTCCCTTAAATTTACCAAACCGACAAGGGGGAAAGGAAAAATACAAATAATCTCAGAAAAAAAGGATAGCCAAGTAACAGTGAGTATAATGGACACGGGAACAGGGATAGACCCAGAAATATTTCCAAAACTATTTTCAAGATTTGCCTCCAAGTCTTTCTCCGGAACTGGTCTAGGACTCTTTATCTCAAAAAGTATCATAGAAGAACATGGCGGCAAAGTATGGGCTCAGAATAATCCCAATGAAGGGGGTGCAACCTTTACATTCACTATTCCATCTAGCCAACAACATCCTAGCCTTGACGGTTCAGAAGGGGATCACAATGGGAAATAGAAGGATTTTGTTAGTCGATGATGAATCTGATGTTACCACGGTTCTTACTTTTGCTTTAGAAGACTATGGGTTTGAAGTTGACTCATATAACAATCCTTTGCATGCGTTGTCTAACTTCAAATCAAATTATTACGATTTAGCTATTCTTGATATTAAAATGCCGGAGATGAACGGGTTTGAACTATTGCGTGAAATCAGAAAAGAAGATGAGAATCTCAGGATATGTTTTCTTACAGCCTTGACTGAATTAAAGGATCATAGATCAGATATAAATGAATTAAGTCCTGCATTTGTTAAGGATGGGATTATTAGAAAACCAATTAGCAATAAAGAATTGTTGAATGGTATTAACAGAATATTAAGCTCAAGTTGATCTTGGGGTTATGAGCCGGCTGAATCTACTTTTGTCTTTTTATTGGTATTCCTGTTCGCCTATTCAAAGTGCTTAAGTATGGATAAAATAGAATTTATTCTAACTAATCATTCAACTTAAAAAACTTTAATCTTCAAGACTATCTTCTTCATCATCAACTATTACAATAGCTCCATCTTTCGAATCTGGCTTATTTTTTTCTCGTTAAGGGAGGCATCTACAATCTAACATGTGAGAAATACGTTTCAAGCTTTCATATTTCTAAATTCGGTGTAAACAGAGTATCCATTTTTCAAAAGTTATAAAGAAATATTAAATAGCCGGAGGAGACCCAACTGATGGCAACTTGGCATGCGAGGTTAGACGATCTACTTCTCTGGGAAGTTATTCCTGTCAATTCCCTTTGTCAGCTATCATATTACTACCATCACGGACTTCTCCATTCTACGTCCTTAAGAAACGATATTATACTTAAAACAATAGGCTTCAATACCATCAAAATAATGACTCAATGTTTAGATATTCCATCGTGATAATTTTTATGGAATTTATCATTAGTAAAACTTTGTTTATTATTAGTTGTTATACTTATTGAATAGCAGGATTTGTTGTATATTTATTGTTTAGGGGTAAGATACAATCTAGAATATCAGATTATAAATATTCAAAATACATTTTACAAAAGTATTAATTTCTTATTGTTAATGATTGTTTTTCACTTCCCATGGAAATACAATCCATTTGTTATGATTCAATAGTTTTCCAACATATGCAAATGGTTTACCATTATATCTATATCTGCTCATGAGAAATGCAAAATCATAATCAAATTTTTTTAATACATTATCTACCTTAGACAATGTTTCTCCTGTATCATAAATTTCGTCAACAATAAGATACTTCTTGTCCTTAGACAATATTGGCATCACTTTTGTATACAGCTTCTTATTTCTAAAAGGAATAAATTGTATATCATTAATTTCTAGTTCTTTTGCCAAGGCCCTAGCTGGTATGATTCCTCCATTTGTAATCCCTAAGATTGCATCATATTTTTTGTTCGAGTTTCGTATTTTTTGTGCTATAGTCTTTGTGAGGATATCTACTTCCTCCCAGCTGCAATACTCTCTAGCTGAGGTTTCTTTGTTTATTTCTCTATTAAATTTCAAGTCTCTATTTGATTGATACTAATAGTATGCCTAACTTCTTTCATATCGAAGATCATAGTTTGCTCCTCATATCTAGAAATCTATCTATGGCAATTTAGAAAAAATATGTATTGCATTTTTTTCCTTGTTATTTCCTGTCATTGTCTCTCTAAGTATCAAGTTTTGTGTAGCACGAGTAATCGTAGAGATCACTTTACCTTTATCAAATTTATGATCGATTATTGATAAGATACCAGTTCGTTTGAGCACTCTATCAAGTTCTCTTATGATAATGTCGGGATTTTTAAAGTCATGGAGTACACGGAACAAAAAGATAATATCTATAGAAGCATTGGGTAGTTTAGTGTCCTGATCTGTGAGTATGGTGTCTACGTTTCGAAGCTCCATTATTCTCACTCTTTTCTGAACCTCAAGTATAGCTAATGGATGAATGTCTGCCGCATAGACTTTTCCCGTAGGTCCTACAAGTGGTGCAGCAGGAATAGAATAACTTCCAGAACCACATCCATAATCAAGAATATGAGAACCTAGTTGAATATTTATTTGCTTTAGGATCTTGATTGGCGGACAATAAAAATCACGAAATTTGAAGAAAAATGACATGAATTTAAAGCTAAGATTATTCATGGGATTGTCGATCATGCTTGCCATGGATCAAAGCCCAGATTCAATTTTACTGCAAAATGTAGCGAGCTCAACATTATTAAAGACATTATATGAAAAAGATCATATGTATATGGAGGAAAAATTAGGGGATGTTAATATTTCTCCTCAATTGATTATATTGTATCTTGCATTAGGTTTCTTTCTAGATCAAGTTCTTCTTATTCAATTGCTTGTGCTATTCTATCAAATGCCTCTTCAGTTGTCTTCATAATACCATCTTTTGCAAAACCCCTTCCAAATACTGGAATACCAGATAAATCAACTTTCCATGTCGCATCTATCTTTGTTGTTGTATTGTTTTCTGAGGATGGACTCAATATAAGCACTCTACTTCCAGTCACAGGACCTTCCGTGATATTTGTATCAACTACAAATTGCTCTGGATTCACAGTTACAAATTGATGGGTTTTTGTATCTCCCTGTGGACCTGCTAACAGCGTTACCTCTCTTTCAATTACATTACCTGTTTCGTTTATATTTTTTATAGCTTTGAAGGTAGACCAATATTTTGTATCGTTGTCAATATCTGATACTATATTCCAAACTTGATCAATTGGTGCAGATATTTCACGGCTGACCTTAATTTCTTCTAATGATGTGGCTGCCGCCATGGGTATATGTATATGCCATACTAACGTCATGACAAGAGAAATTGTTATTATAATCACTGATAATGTACTTAGGGCTTTTTTGTTTAGATGTTTCTTTACATTCGTTATTCTTTCCATCGTAGCCAAGAAAGCCGGAATTTTCCTTATAATCATTGTTTACCTATGACACGTAACTTAGTTACCTGATGTATTTGGTCGTTAAAGCTCATTGCCAGTTCCCTAAATAGAGAATAATGAAAGAGCATATTTGTATGGATGAATAAGAAGCTTCAGTAATGATAATAATGTGAATTGTGAAAGATATTATTAGTATTTAACGTCCATATTCTATATAAGGTGATTTTTCAAATCTTTAAGCCTGTTTCTAAGTGTCACTTCTGTCACACCTGAAGCAGCCGCAATATCTTTCTGTGGTATTTTTTCATCAGCCTTCAATAATGATACGTATAGCACTGTCGCCGCCATACTATTAGGATCTTTTCCAGCGCTTATTTGCTTCTCGACAACTTCATCCATGATGTTAATAGCTTGGTGTTTTGTTTTTTCACTAATGTTGAGCTTATTTGCAACCCTAGAAATACACTTCTTTGGATCTACTATGGGGATCCTAATATCAAGTTCAAAAACAAGTAATCTATAGCATCTCGCAATATCCTTGCGTTTTAAATTACTTATCGCAGCAATATCTTTCAATGTTCTAGCAGTTTCCATTTCCCTGCAAGCACTATATACTGCAGCAGCTAATATCCCATCAATAGTTCTACCACGGATTAGTCCCCTTTCATGAATCTTTCTATAAATATAGGCTGCCTTTTCAGATACATTTTCTGATAGACCAAGTTTTCTCTTTAGTCGATCAAGCTGCTCAAAAGCCTTCATAAGATTTCTGTCTCCAGATTTATATATACCTGTTCTGTAATCCCATGTTCTCAGTCTCTCTATCTTGGAACGCATGGCTGTATCTATTAATTGTCCCTTAGCATCTTTGTTCTCTCTTCCAATGATCGTGGAAAGACCCATGTCATGACGAGCTAAGGAGGATGGCGCTCCTGTTCTCGCTCCGTTATCTGTTTCCTTCGTAGAGATCCATTGTTCCTGATGACTGGTATCTTCTATTTTTTCAGAGATAACCATACCACAGTTACCACAAATTATTTCTCCACATTCTGGATCTGTAATGAGCGTACTATCCCCGTTACATATCGAGCATGCTGTAACTGTGTTTTTATTTTTATTTTTATCTTCTATATTTTCTAGTTTCATGATTATATTTACTACAACTAGTTAGGGGTAAAATCTCATGCTATGATATTCGCCTCAGTGGTTAGAAGATTTCTTTGCAGCTGTACATATTATCTCTGCAACAAATTTGTCAATACCAAGAAATTCAGCTATTTCAGAAGATGATGTGTTTAATAGTACTTCTAACGTAAATCCATTTTTTATTAGTACTTCCTTTAGACCATCTGCTATATCGAGGGAATTAATTTGAGTATTGATATAATTATTTTTATTTTCGGTAAAGTAATTGGTTTTATTCTTCTTATTAGGAGGCGAAAAATGAGAGGTCTGTCTATTGTCTTCCCTGTCATTAATTGACAGCATAGAGTTATTACGTGACAACATGATATTTAAAACAGTCTAGATCTTTATATTCATTAAATTTTTAGATCTAGAAGACTTGGGGATATGATTTTTTACAATTCAAGTCTAGAAACACATCACTATCCATTAATATGCCTTAAAATCTGCCGATTTCCATAACTTCCAAAAATGGTAGATTACATGATCTTTGATTGTATGATTTTTGACGAGTCATATTACTCTTTCAATGAGCTCATGTATCCTATGTCTTGCATGAATTTCAAATTATTATTAGTTGTGCCAAAATCCTCCTGTACACTTGCAATTTTAGTTTTATTTATAATTCGGGGGACGTCATACTAACACACTATATGTGGGTAACCATTAAATATTTGTTTCAGCCCAATATTATATGATATTGGATAATAGTTTTTCTGACAGATCTACATCGGTACACAATGATGATATGATTCTTGATATCATTGGTAACAATACTAGAAGAAGAATACTTGCTTCTCTAGCACGAGAACCGATGTATTTTAATCAGCTTGCCAAGGAGATAGCCATAGGCCAACAGGCCATACTCCGTCATATGAAGACTTTAGAGGATATAGGTCTGATTGAATCATATGGTGAAAGGAGCAGTTTGGGGGCTCCTGATAGAAAGTATTATCGACTCAGCTCTTCATTTAGTCTTACTATTTGTCTGTCTGAGGACGCTTTTTCGATAGAGAATCGCAAAATTGAACAATATCGACATAAAGAATCAGACAAATTCTATAAAGAATATGAATTACTTGCACAGGATAATGACGGAAAGACATTAAATCAACTTCAAAATAACCTAATAGGAATAGAAAAAGAAATCGCTAATCTGGATTCACGACTAAATGATTTGAGAGCTTTGAAGCAATTAATCGTTAATCGTCTTCATAAAATAGCAAAAGATAACTTTGAAGAAGAACTTGAACGCAGGATACTACATACAATTATAGGCGAGTCTCCAAAGTCAGTCTCTGAGTTAGCTAGCAAATTAAATGAAAAGCCATCACGTATAAGGAATGCACTTAATGAAATGAATAAAAAGATATATAAAAATAATCATAATCACAAAACATTATTTTTAGCAATGGGAAGAGCATAATCATAATATGTACTACGCTCCTGATCCATCACTCATAATTGTTACTTTCGAAATCATCTTTATCTCAGTGGTATAGATATGCAATCCGAAGCATCTGAAGCTTATGCTTACACACATATGGTGAGTAACGTATATATATCATGAAGTATAATATCTTAATCATGAGTAATTGGGGAATCGAACCAGATGACTGGTTCAGAAGAATATTTGGTAGTAGCAATTTTCCGTTCTCTAGTGGAAGAAATAGCGGGGACTGGTTTAGAGATATGCCCAGACAATTTGATCAAATGAGACGGGAAATGGAAAGAGTATTTCAAGAACAATTTGCAGATATTGATGAGACAAAAGTACCAAAGGATCTTGTCAGAGAATACCAAACTCCTGAAGGCGGCAAGGTACGCGAGGTAGGGCCGCTTGTATATGGCTATTCGATGACCGTTGGACCTGATGGTAAACCGAAAGTAAGAGAATTTGGAAATATAAGATCTCCTGCGATGGGATTTGCTAATAAGCCCTTGATTTCAGGCGAAACAGAACCATTAGCAGACGTAACATCTACAGACAAGGACATTAAAGTAGTGGTTGAAATGCCAGGAATAGAAAAGAAAGACATCAAAATTAATGCACATGACGGCACAGTTGAAGTATTCACTATTAATAGCGCTCCGAGAAAATACAGGAAGATAATTGAAGTTCCATCAGAAGCAGATATTGAATCCGCGCGGTCGACGTATAAAAACGGAATACTTGAAATAACTCTAAACAAAAAAGCAAAACCAAAAGGTAAGCAAATAAACGTGGAATAATAAAGAAGAAGTCTCTTCTTTATTTATTTTTATTTTTATTTATGTATGAAGATAATATCGATCGATATCATCTAGACTAGATTATAGAATTTTTAATTTGTATCGAGAAGTTGGTTTACGTGATGATTAATCAAGATCGAATATTTCGCTTCTCTATAATAATACAATAAGACAATATCATAATTAATAGACGGAATTTTAAATGATGGGATTGAATCGACAATTGTTTTCTGAGCAGATTATTTCTTAGCGACTAGTTAATTAGTTAGTAAGAAATGTAATATTTACGCCGGAAGTTACTTTCTGTTCTCCTGCAATAATTGGAGGAAGACTCACCTTTGAATCTATCGCTTCGCTCGCAAAGAATGATTGTTGTGGTTCAGGGGTTCCATCATTTCCTTCAATAACTATTGATCTTACTCCAACTACCTCCAACCCTAGAGCAGAAGCAGCAATATCAGACTTATTTCTTGCATCTATAATTGCTTGTCTCATAAGGTCGTTTTTGACAAGTTCAGATTTTTTTATCTGATAAGAGGAATGATACGCTGCTTACATCATTGGCCCCTGCTTGTACCGCAGTATCAATCCATTGGGATACATTCAAAAGATTGGTAGAATCAACCGTAATGGAATTAGTTACAGTATAGCTGATGATATCTCTACTCTGTATAGGTTGAAAATCCTCTTCCTGTGTAAAGTTGTAATTTGGAGAGATATTAAAAAATGAAGTGCTTGTCTCGTTTTCCTTAACACCTGACGTTCTTAGGGCATCAAGTACATTATCCATCGTCTCCGAATTTGCAGTTAAGGCTTCATTAGCTGTATTATTTGTTGTCTCAACAGATAAAGTAAGTGTGACTTTATCCGGTTTTACCATCGTTTCTGCGGTTCCTATAACAGATAACGTACTGTTGTTGCTGCTACTTACATTTTGACTGAACGTACTTTGAGCGTATGCAATATTATTAAAAGCTAACAAAAATAATAATGCAGTTACTAAGCTACTAATAGTAGCAATAAGACCAATACTCATATGTTTTTACAATCTCTTGGGATTTATCAACATTATTGTGTTTGTTATATAATTGAGTTTGTCAATGTATCAGCTGTCACAAAGTTTTCTTTTTCTATTCACTTTATCTTCTATTTTCTTCCTCTCTAATTATACAAAATAGTATTCAAAACTTTTTTATAAATTTATGAAATAGAAAAAAATGCCCTATAATGCATATTAATTTATTAAATACGAGCACAAGATGATCAATTTTATCTTGTTACTGGAGGGAACATGTGAACACGACAACGGATTCATCAATATCAGATTGGAGTGAAATTATCAAAACAAGAACACTAGTTAGAGCTAGCGATAAAATTGTGTGTGGAAATGTTATCGCAGAATATAAAGATAATATCATAATAATGCATGGAGAATTCGTCTCACATCAGCATATGATACCGAAATCTAAAGTTGACTCATGTGATGGTAACGAACTTCATCTTAATATCCCATATAGTATGTTATCTCGATTTGACTTTTGATTTTTGAGATAACACTAGTTACTTACAAAAAAAGGAGTTATGACATTCCTATAAAGTGGGAATGTAAATGGTTTAATATATTCTAATATTACTCACCATAAGATCGATTCGATAGCAAAAGGTAAAGGCTGGTATTGAGGCACTAAATTCGAGATTTTTACCTTGCAGACTTTAACGACATTCAATATTTTATTTGGTTACCTAAGAGCCTGAAAAAGTACATCTAGAAATTTCTTTATATTATCAGATAGAATAACATAGATTTACTGAGACTCAGTTTTCTGAATGCTGTCATTACTTTTGTTATGACCCTTTGCAAACCGTTTGATCATCGCTACATCAGGTTTAAAAATCAGGTCCATTGTCCAGTCCGATATGACCTTTAATTTCTTCTTAGTTGTCGGAAGGTTAGATAAATAAAATGTACGCCAAAGCCACCACGCTACAAAATCCGTGTACTTTGAATCCGAAGACTGATGCGACACCTATTCTTTTTCCAATCTCAGCCATCATTCCCCGTGTTTTGTAATCGAATTTTTTCTTGTCATTGTTATTTTTTACTTCTTTTTCTTTTAATGAGGAAATTATATTCTTTACAACCACTTTCCCTTGTCTTATAGCATGCTGTGCTGTTGGAGGATAAGGTTTACCTGTATTTGGATCGGTTATCGAGACACAATCCCCTAGTGCATATACACCAGGATACTTTGGCACTTCCAAATAGCTATTTGATACAATTCTGTGTCCTCTATCATGTTCACATGGGAGATCTGCAATCAAATTACTTGGAGTAACACCAGTAGACCAGATTATTGTGTGTGTATTAATCAAGTCCCCATTATCTAGTTGTGCTGCAGTATGGGTTGCTCCTTCGACATGAATATTCATAATAAACTCTACTCCGTTAGATTTTAGCTTATTCAATGCCCATTTTCCTAGACCCACGTCTACCTGTTGCAGTATTCTGTCTTCAGAGTTTACAAGTAATATCCTTACGTCTGTCATATAGATATTCTTGTAGTAATTCCTTATGGTTTCACGCACAGAATCATTTAATGCTCCAACTGTTTCAATCCCGTTAAATCCCCCTCCCACAACTACGAATGTCAATAAACTTTTCATCAAATCTCTATTATGCTCTTCAATACTAGCCTGTTCAAGCATACTTAGAATATGATTTCTTAGAATAATCGCATCATCAATGCTCATCATGGTAAATGAGTTTTCCTTTACATCATCCATTCCAAAGAAATTTGTTTCACTACCCAAAGCAATAACAAGGTAATCGTATTCGAGAGAGTGCTTATCCCATGTCGTAGGATGAAACTGTCTACCAATTGGATGTGTTATAATGACTTTTTTATTGTCTAGGTCTATTGATTCTACATTTGCTTCATAAAACCTAGCCTTATTAGCAAATGATCTAGCCGGGGTTACTATATGTCTTGTTTCTATCATCCCAGTAGATACTTCAGGCAGCATCGGAGTAAAGAGAAGAAAGTTGTCCCTACTAACTAGTGTAATAATCACATTTTCGTTGTGCTTGAGTTTTTTCTGAAGTCCTTTTAGAACCTCAATTCCCGCAAATCCACTGCCTAATATCACTACATGTATTTTTTTATAATCAACTTCATGTTCTCTTTTTAGGTTATTGTTAATATGTAATTTTTTTTCTTGTCTAAGCATTAACATGTGACCCCTTAGATTTTAGAGTTTTAAGTTCTTGTGATTGTAATGGTTTATTTGGTTTGGCAATTCTAGAAGTCCTCATGTAATAGTCTTATACAATAAAGTATAAAATTAGTTAGAATTAGTGGCAAAACTCTTGCAATTCTTTGAACACGTCTACAAGTATAGCATCATAGATCAATTTTTACGAATTCGACTAATTGCAAAGGATGCTTATTCCATAAATAATAGTCGAATCACACTACACGAAAGATATGAACCTAGGATAAATGGTGACAATATATCGTTGATAGATGATAAAGGTAAAACATGAAGGTGAATATAACAAAATATGCCAATTGAAAGCATCGACTTTCAATTTTGGCTTCGGTTTGAAATTTAAAAATTCTCAGCTATTAAAACTAACTAATGTTATTGCAAACGGAGCCATAAATTAGAAGTTAAAGCTGACTGCCACACTATTGACTGCAAACCGTACTGCCACTGTGGTTGTCATCTATGGCTAACAAGACAAGTACTATTGATAGTCTAAAGGGAATCATGTAGTATCAGATACTTGCACTCGGCAATTCATGATGTCAGATAATTGATTTGTATTTAGGAATTTAACTGACGTTAATACCATTCCTTCATTTCCTCTTTTGAGATATGGTCAATATCATAAGGGGTAGTAACATCGCCCTCGTCCTCAGAATTTCTCTCTCCGTCTTCTGCAGGATAAATATTCAGATCGGGAAATGAAGATATTGGCAAACCAAGTTCACTTTCTAATTTTTGAATAACCCGAGCATAGTATTCCATGCGACGCGGTTCAAATTTATTTTTGCTTATGACAAAGCCCAACCATGCCTTATGCAAGGCGCCCCAGGTTTGATTCTCTGTATAAATTGAATCCAGTACTTTCAATTTCCCTCTTTTAGCCAGGTAATTTGCTTTATTCTGCGAGATCTGATATTTCCGAAGAAGATCGAAAGATCTGTTTCTGTTGAACTTAGAAAATTTCATTTTCTAATTATATTTTAAATAATGTCAATAAATAGGAGAATTAATAATACTATTAAGTTGCTTCTTGATTGCCTGGACCTTAATTATACCCCCCCTTAGCTATACCCTCCAAAATAAATCACAGAAATATCCTAAATTTGGGCTTGCAAGTACCTCATAAGCTCTATCCATTCTTAAACTTTTTTTGCCAAAAGATAATATGACTAGTAGTATTAGATACAAAATAGAAGAGGTCTATGGGAGTTCAACTTATCTTTTTAACACTTTAAATCAGCCGTTTCACTAATAGTATCGACTTTTGTTCCAAGTCTGACTATAGTTGATATATCTATATTTATAGATATACAATCCTTTTATACACTACATTACGTCTTACTATATATCTATATTACGCGCTCAAATGAGCGCATCGGTTATTCAGTATTTTTCGTGCTCAACTGATATATCTATATTTACAGATATACAATCCTTTTATACACTACATGATGTTATATGCATTATTAATATCCTCTTAATAATACATAAAATAAATAATCATCTTATGAAAGGATTGTTCGGGATACAAAACCTACATCATGCATATTCTTTGTTAGCCTAGCAATTTTAACTACATCACGGATATTGGAATTAGCAGACTTTTTATGCCAAACTTCAGCTACTATCGCTGCAGCTAGGCTTTCGTCTTCTAGATGTTCTCTTTCTATAAGCAACTTCATTGCCACTTCTTTGAATTCTTCGTAACTGTATTTTTGAACATTCATGACAACGAATCTGGATAGCAGAGGAACTAACATCTTCTTAGTGCCGTTAGAACTAGCAAATACAGAACATTTCAATTGTATCTGCCTTGTCTTTCCGTACTTTGTTTCTGATATTGTTTGAGACTGCATTAAGCTTAGTAAAACTGCTTGATCTTTTGCTGGCATATGCTCAATCTCATCTATCAACAAAAACCTCGGCCGCTTATCAAACAAATAATCCAACATTCCAGCTTTTGTTGAATGAGCACCAATAGTAAAAAATGCATTATCTTTATAGTGACCCTTGATATCTTCCAAGAACTGTGTCTTGCCACATCCAGGTTCACCTGTCAAAAGTACATGTACAGGTTGTTCTGCTCTTAAAGCCATTCGAATAATCTGTTTTATATTTTCATGATTGTAAATGTCGTTGAAAATGTTATCTTCGCTACGCTTTTTAAGATAATTAATAGGACAGAATAATTTTTTTATTGTGTTCCGAAATTTGCTCTTTATCCTTTGATAAATTCCACGTTGAATCCGACTGATAGCTACACTAGACTTCCTACCCACGTATATACATGGGTAATAGTCGCATATAAAGGTATATACTAGCGAATATATCCAAATATAGACTTAAATATGTTCGTAGCGAATATGAGGCATGGCTAAATTTAAGGCGAAGCTTGTAACGTGGGGAAACTCAGTAGGCATTAACTTACCTAAGCCTATACGTGATAGTCTGAACCTTAATGCTGGCGACGAGGTAGAGATTGTGGATAACCAAGACATTATAACCATAAGAAAGATGCAAGATGCAAGAACATGATTTTATTTAATAACTCTAATACCTTGTATATTGGTTTCAACTGAAAAAATAAACGAGGAAACTGAGAGAGCTCCATAATAATGCTGGGCCGCTACATGTAAGAGCCCTGATTATACTCGAATCAAAATATGCCTATTCTATTAAGTTGTCTATCGAGTTACCATATTTTTCGTGATATACTAGCTCATGAAGGGAAAGACGATTCTTTCTTTTTCCCATTATTTTTCTTGCAGGATATCCAAAACCTGCTATTACTGTGGGACTTAGTTCATTTGGAATCCCGAAGTCACTTTTAAGTTGTTCTTGTTTTATTCCTGTAAAAAGACCTGAACCTACTCCGTAATTCCATGCGGCTAGCTGCATATTTTGTAGTACCCTTCCTGCATCAATCATATGAAAACCATACTTTGGATTTGTTAGAATTATTATTGCAAAATTGGCACCCGCAACCCAATTCCCACTTGTACTATCATCTGCCAGCCTCTTGAGATTATCTTTCTTGTCTATCAATATAAATCGCCAATGTTGGGTGTTCATACCAGTACCTGTCAGTCTGGCAGCTTCGAGAATTTTTAATCTTATATCAGAAGGTACATCCTGCTGACTGAATTCTCTTACCTCAAGCTTGGTCGTTATACATTCAAAAGTGTCCATGCTCTATGTAACCATTATTCTAGTTAGATAACAAATATCTTGGCTTTTTAGAAACCATTGATGATATTCTTATCTCAAAAATTTCAATCACTATCAAACACTATTATTTTTGCTGAAATACAGATCATTTAATTATTCATATTGAAATAATATCTTCAAGAGTGAATAGAAGGGAATTCGATAGCAAGAAATTCCATTTTGAGCAGCTAACTATCTGTAAAAATTTGAGGATTTTAGGAATAAATGTCAGCCAAGACAATTAATCCTCAATTTTATTTAGGAGTTGCATTTGCAACGCTATCAATAGTGGCGCTTGTCCTTCTTCTTGTTCTGGTATCAGGAAAAACTATTAGTGATTTGGGAACCAGTGACAGTGACAGTGACAGGTACTTTAATGATTATGATATGAATTCTTGGCAAGGATCGAGTAAGAACCTTATCAAAATCTGTTGCACCTGGGGAGAAGAACTTGCTGATGGAGAACTTACATTTATGATAAGAGATGAAGGCGATGACACAAACCAAGAAAGTGTCAACTATGAAGATATGGATTCGAGTACGTCGAACAATGCTGTCCGTAATGCAGCTAAAGAATGGGATCAGAAAATAAATGGACTGAATTTCAGAGAAGTACAAAATAGATATGATGCAGACATTGAAATAAGTTTTAGAGAAAGTGGAGGTGAAGCAGCCGGATTGACTAGAAATTTGTTCGATAGATTTGGACTTATAACTAAGTCTTTTATTACTATTTACGATAGAGAATTTCCTTTTGGATTTAGTGAAGATCAAATCGAGCAAATAGCTAAACATGAGATTGGTCATGCCTTAGGTCTTGGTCATGCAAATTTCAACGACAGTCTCATGTCTACCCATGTTCACTATGGCACTAGTAGTATCTCTACATGTGAAACTCAAGCAGTCTATGAAGCAAACCATTGGAAATTAAATCACATAGATGACAGCATAAATTATCGTATCTATCAACCAAATAGCAATTATTTAGAGTGTAAAAATAACGCTTAACTTTGAGGTTTCCTTCTCAATATTTGATTCATACTCTTCTTGAAGTTAACTATACTTTTTGTATAAAATAAGGTACAGATAACTATCCCAACAGCTATTGACGGTCCTATGATATCAGCATAGCTCAATCCAAATGGTATGGTAACACCCTCGTATGCTGAATTACTTGTCTCACTGGAGGTTTCAGCTGCTCCAGAACTGGATTGAGAAAGATTTTCATTTGATGTTATAGAAGCCAAGGCATTGCCTCTTTGTTCTGCCAGCCAGACGTTGCCATTAGAATCAGAAGTTATCCATTGAACAAAAGGAGTTGCTGCGGGAATTTCTATTTCCTTGTGGTCACCGGTTTGCGGATCAATTACCGCAATCTTGTTTATTGTATGTTCTGCAACCCAAAGATTGCCATATTTATCCATCGCCATCCCAAATGGTAAACCATTTGGATCGAGATCGGTGTATCTTTTGTCAAACTTTTTTAGAATAGGATCAAAAACTGCCACTGAATGTTCTTCGTGCTCTGAAATATAAATATCTCCAGTAACTGGGTCAACGAGCAAGCCAGTAGGGTCTTTGAGGGCATTATCCTTACCCTCCGGACTATATTCTACAATTTTATAATTCATAGTCGGATCTATATTTGCTAGCCTTCCTATATTTTCTGCAATCCATATCTGACCAGACTCATCATCTACTGTTATTCCCAACGATGTTGCATTTGCAGATGGTAAATAAAATGCTGTGAAGTTATTAGCTGCTGCCGACTGACTTTGAGAATTAAATCTTAGGATTTCATTGCTTGCAGCAGATGTAAGCCATACATTATCATTTTTATCAATGGCTATGCCTGATGGTATAAAATCAGGGTTTGGAATTTTGTATATCTGGTTCTTGTTATTGTCTGGATTGTAATGTCCAAGATTTTTCATTAATGGATCAACATACCATATTTGGCCATCACGGTCCAAAGCCATAACGGTTATAATATTGGTGTCATTAATCTTATGTTCTGTAAATTTATGGGAGTTTAGGTCAAACTCAAATATTCTACCACTACCACTACTACCAATAGATGTATCCCCGACCCATATAACATTGCGACTATTATCATAAAGAGGATATAGCGGTTGGCTGGTATTGTTGCCCGGTATTTTAAATTCTCTTACGTTAAACTGTAATTGATTTAGATTTGGCTTAACTGGTATCTCATAAATTGCAACTAGATTGGGAGAATTGGGTTTAGTCTGAACTCCTTCGACTTGTACTTCCCAATTACCAGGGAGACTGAATGCGGGGGTATTTGCAGAGAACACTCCTTTAGATACCTGTTGAGCATTAACATTTATGGGTCCAATTCCTTCTTCTATTTGATTAAATTTCATCTGTGCTGATTTTATTCCTATAGGATCTCCTGCTAAATCAGTAAAAACTATTTTGAAATTATTGTTACCTATTGAAAATGGATCAATTGAAAGTGACATCTTACTTCCGTTATCTAAAAATTTTGTAGAAACAAACCCATTTTGACTACTTGTGCTGCTACTGTTATTATCTCCTGTTGAAGCGGCAACTGGTGTATAAGAAGACGTGGATGCAGCAGTGAATTGTTGTTGCTGTTGTTGATTGGGCTGCAATTGATTTTGAAACTCACTAGCTGGTAATCCAGTATTAACAAGGAAAGCAACCGACATAAGTAACACAATACCGACTATAGATTCAATTTTTAGGCTCTTACTAAAAGTTGATATGATTGAATTATAATTCTGTGTGTTATTTTTACTACCATTAGAATAAGGCCGTATTTTTCTCCATATTGTTCCTCTTCTTTTTTCTATGTTGTGTTTGTCAATATTTTCATGAGTATCAGTGGCAGACAATAGTTGTGTATTTGATCCAGTTGAAACCTCTGTAACGGAAGTACCTAGTGCTTTTCTATGGACTATGAACTGGTTGAAACCTCCAATAAATATCATCGCTGTAGCGAGCAATAGTTTTACAATGAGAATCTTTCCGTACAATGATGCCAATGTCAACCCAAGATTACTCTCAAGAATATACAGCAAAGAGGGTCCTGTAATTATTATTATGCCAAGAATAATAATAGGAATTGAAGAGAAGCGCGGAATTATAACAGAAATCACTGATATCTTCATAAATTCGGTTAGTGACATCGATTTTCTTATTGCAGGAACGACTACAAGGGCTAGATATATGACTCCTCCAATCCATATCGAAGCAGCTAAATTGTGTATTAGGTCAATTGTAATTGGTAGCATTTTTCCGTTGGCAGCACCATGGCCGACTAAACTAGTAGTCAAAAGTGTGACTAGACCTATGGCTAATAGGGAAATGGTTCCCTCTTTTGAAATCACTATTTTATCATTGTCTTTCTTTAGCCTTCTATATTCCAATAAGGAAGTAATAAGAAGTATAAAGGACAATACAACCCTGACCACCCAAACATTTCCGAAGTTAGTCATAATCGCATCACCAATACCCACATTGATGGATGCTGCCTGAACATATATTATACCAAAATCAGATATTACTAGAATAGCAGAACCAATAATCATTAGGATTGTTAGTCTTCTGTCAATTGATTTTCTTGTCGGCTTCAAAACATCGTTAAACCAATTTATCTTTGAAATTGGTCTCCACAGCCATAATGAAGTAAAGGCTGAACCGACAATTATTACCTGACCTACTAGCGCAGGAAACCTAGCAATTGCATCAGGAATATAAAGTTGAGCTCCTTGTTTATTGATATTCGCTCCTGCCGCTGCGGACAAATCCTTGGAGGCTCCAGATTCGCCGACTCCAAAAACAAAGGCATTATCTGTAACGTGACCATCAACCTGTGAGAGTACTTTTGTCGTTACCGTATAAACACCATCTTTAAGACTAGAAGGAAGAGTAACTGATAAGCTCGATTGGTCGTCATTGATATGTTGGATGTCTTTATTGTCTATTTGTTTCCCATTTGGGTCTATAACCGACAGTTCACTATAACGTTGATCCACAGGCTCGCTAAAATAGACATCGACTTTTGTAGGCGGTGTACTCAATGATTGTGATGATGATGGATCACTTTTTATAACGAATGCATGGGCAAATGATTTAGGGATAGCTGGGACGAATATTAACAATAAAATTATCGGAACAACGATTGCAAGAAGTTGGATAATGTGAAAACAAGATCCCCTTCCTCCAATTAGATCACTTGACAATGACTACTGATACTCCTTACTCAATACCTTCAGATAAATAATCGTATTACTTTTAATTACCATAGTTAATCAGAATATAAAAAGCAGAGAAAAGATAATAAAGAAGTCGGCGTCCTTGTCAATTCTGAGATATCATATGAACTTTATATCGCTAAATCTCTAGTAAAATGCATTGATATATGTTTGTACACATGCGCGGTCACATTTTTAAGAGACAAAAAAATAGTTTGTTGTTGTTTATATCCCTTTTAGCAATTATAGTTGTAACTACCATATTAGCCAATTATTTGATACCTGCACACGCTCATATAACTAAACAATTTGGTAACATAAGCGTAGAGGTGGGATGGACTGAAGAGCCTCCACTTGTGGGACAATTAAATAGTGCAATTGTTGTGGTAGAAAAAGCGATTACAGGGGGTAATTCTACTCCCGTTAGGAATGCTTTGTCTCAGCTAGATATCAAAGAAAAATATGGTGGAATAACGAAACCAATAGAATTTGTACCATCAGAGCAAACTGAAGGAGGATATGAAGCAAAAATTATCCCCACTAGAATTGGTTCATATAGCTTGTTAATGAATGGTTCAATACAAAACCAGAATATAACCAATGTAGAGATACCTCTAGACGAGGTTGAGGGAAGGCAGATGTTTTCATTCCCCGATCGCGAGGTCTCTGGTAGCAGTAGTGGTAGTATTAGTGGTAGCAGTAATGGAAGTAATCAAACCATTGCTGGCGCTAATAATAATAATGAATTAGGAACCGAAGTTGAACAGATTTTAAGTCAATTTTCGAATGACATAGATTCAATTAAAGGCAGTATAGCTAAACTCGATTCAAATTATGTAAATATACAAAATTCAATTCAAAATGTAAAGAGTGCGTCAGATATATCCTTTATCATAGCAATGGCTGGCGTAGGTGCTGGTATATCTGGTGTAATCATATCTTTGATAGTGCTTTCTCGAAGAGGCTCTGTTGAATAACAAGATAAGTATAGTATAGGAAATAGAGATGTGATTATCGTGCCGCGTGTAAAAAGAGTGTTTGTTCGATGGTTGTACCATAAACTATTTTATTCTTCTTGGTGTATATCACTCATGGATAAGATACCTTCTATTTTCACGTTCTTGCTAGCAGGTATTATTATGTCAATGGTAATAATACTTCCAATAAAACAAATGGCACATGCCCATACATTTTCGGGTGATGAAAGCGCAGCCTTTCTTGCATTAGTCAGACAAATAGGAGCAGAATTAGGTCTTGTTAATTCAAACCTTCCTTCCAATATTACATTGGCCCAGGAACACGCTGAACATGCAACTGAACATCTGGACGCAAACACAACAAAAGAACTTGCTGAGAGAAATGAAAGAATTTCAAATGATTTGACTCGTGAATTATCAGATTTACAGGCTTCTTTGAAAGCACAGCCCACTCCTGCTTCACAAGCAATCAATGAGGAGGTCACAAACATCAATGCAACTTTGCAAGATGCAATTGCAGCTAGAATTGAACCAGATCAATTAAGCAATGCAACTGTAAACGCTCTAGCTATCAATGACATTTTAGGTGAGTTATTAGAAGCTTATGGAGCAGCTTATGGAATTGAAGAGGAAGGCGAAGAAGAAGGTACTAATGAGACTAGTACTAATGAGACTGGTACCACAGATAACACAACTGAAACTGCAGCTAGCCAGAATACCACCTCGATAGTCGATCTAGCCGAGTACCAGAGCGCTCAATCATACGCTAATCAATCTAATCAAATGCTTAATGAGATCAAGTCACTTGCTCCTTCAAATGCAACTTCAGCAATACCTAATGTGGAAAATGGAATCAATGAGGTGATTACTGCCATAAATAACAAGGCACCATTTTCTACAGTAGACGAAATTGTTGACGACAAAGTCCTTCCTAGTTTAAAGACAGCCTTCAATCTAACCCAGTTGTCGTTAGAGGAGTAAGGCATAGGACATAATGGTATAAACAAAAAAGAAACGATCTGAAACTGTAACAGGTTTCAGATTTCTACCATTAAACCATAACTTCAGAATAAATATCTGTCCATACCAATAGACTTATACTGATTTGACAATTCGATCGCTTTCCATTATGTTACTTTCATTGTTAGCAGTCACTTTTTTATCACTAGCTCCAACAACCAGAATTCCAATTATCAATCATGCATACGGACACTTCATAGGCGGTGAAACCAAGACTATTGGTAACTACAAGGTATTGTTTCTAATATCACCGCCTAAACCAATTGTTGGCGATAGCTCGACAAAGATCAATTTCAGCATCTTAGATAAGGATCAAAACAAAGACATAAAATCAATTTTTGCAGCTTTAACAATAAGAGAAAAAGACTCTGGCAAAATAGTTTATAAAACTCCATTCAGACTATATCAGTTTGGCGATATCACGTTTCCATATACCTTCCAAAATAATACCAATTACCAACTTGAATTGCAAACCAAGATTAGTGGTGACCCAAAATACGAAAATAAGCCTCTTGTGGCAAATTTTGATATATCTCCACTTGGCCCCATTTTTCCGGCAGGTATTGATCAATTTATTATACCATCCATAACTGCGGTAGGGGTAATCCTAGTTATAGTGTTTACAGTGAGAAGAAGGCATATTCATCATCAAAAATAATGAATTGGATATTAAATTATAATCATTTTGTGATTCTATTACCAATTTGTCGAAGTTAATTTCTATCGTCTATTATAAGATGATGGATTACTATACTATGTAGACAAGATCGGAAAATTGGCTGTATATTGATTTGTTAACTGATAAAAAAATATGATTTGGAACCAGTATTGATTGATTCCATTATCTATTCTGACATCAAGTATGTATTTTTATTGTGTCGAGTTTCCTGCCGTTGCTGTTGCTGCTTCTTCTTCATGGTGTTCCTCGGCAGCTCCAGGTAATACTTTGTTGACACCTATCACAACTGTACTTGTTGCGGGGAGTTCCACATCTTCGTCACCAGCATTCTGGATAGCTATATCAGTGGTTAAATTTCCACCTTGCACAGATGCCAGGTCGGCATGATACAAACATAGTTCACCTGGTGTCGATAGTTCTGGAAGTATTTCTAGTTCAGTTGGCTGTAACGCAGGTGCTTGTCCTGTAAGGATTGTCAGTGTAGCATTAGAGTCTTCGTTACATGGAATTTTTGCTGCAACGTGTCCAGTTGCAATTGCGTCTGGGGTACTATCATAAAGATGGATAAAGCTCCCTGCTGGAATCGTTTGACCTGCTAATAGAATAGCGGTAGAGTCTCTGACTTCGGTACCTCCAGCTTCTCCTTCAGTATGTTCTGCAGCAGTCCCTGTTACGTTAGTAGATTGTGCTGAAGCAAACATCACCGTAGGCGTCACAATAGCTACAAAAACCATCATTGTGACTACAAGCGCCGAAAAGATTGAAGCCAATAGTTTCTTTTGCATAATAGAGCCCATGCTATGTTACTAATAAATATTGTAGTACGTTCGTCGAATGTACCACGAATACAAGAACTGACATGGTTACTTTAAAACTACATTAAATAGACTAGATAAGGTTGATATTAACCGTTAAAACCACTATATACTCCTATTAAAGGCTTACCGCAGCTTCAAATTATATGCCACCAAAAGGTTCGGATGAATCTGTGTATGAACTACCATCATAATATCCATGGGAGATGCCTTGCTTTCAATTAAATTATTGAGTTGTGTCAGACCACTTTCCAAATTAGTAAGGAATGCCGATGATTTATTAGATGCTATGGATTTGAGTTCACTGTTAAATATTTCTTGAGCTTTTGTAGCCAATGCTTGTGCACTTTGGTAGTCGGTCATATCCACTAATGTATATTTTTTATTTTCACTGTCCATATTCATCATCGAAGACATATTCATATTCATATTATTACTATTATTATCGCTCATTGCCATAGAATTTCCTCCCATAACCATGTTTGACATATTTGTCATATCAAAGTCAACTGCATATGCGTTTCCATAATTGACAAGTATGCCATCAACTAGATTTGCAAAAGCTAAGGCTTGAGTTGTGCTGTTAGGTTTTATTCCTTCATCTGTATTTTTGCTGCTGCTTCCGCCTCCACCAAACATACCTCTTAAAAACTCTATCCCTTTTTCCAAGAAGGTTGAAGAGCTCGATCCTTGTCCTTCTTCTATTCTTACTTTTACTGCTTCACCTAAAGTAGAATTAATACGTGAGATAAGCTGATCTACCATCTGCCTTTGTTTTTCTGAGGATGAGGAGATCTTCTGCAAATCACTCACGGCTATTAAAAGATCGTCAGCTGTTTTTTGGTTCTTTTCAGCAATCTCTTCCTCTACGTTTGGAGTCAATAGCGCAGCAGCCTTGTTAGCATGTTTCTCAGCTAAAGATAAGTTATTATTGATAAGATTAGTCTTAACCAGATCTGATTCTACCTGTAACTGGTCTGCAAACGCCAAAAAAGATGCGGTATCATCTAAAGTAAATATATGGGCATATATCTTTTGGATCAGAAAATTATTAGCAGTGCTTGAAAAAACTGTGGTAAACGCTATTATTATAACCAACAGATAAATAGAGAGCACTTTTATCATATTAAAAAACTATCCTACCTTACTTTCATTCTCGTATTTTAAATTGTAAAACACCAATTAATTGCTTTGCATATTCATTTGTAATTGCAAGTCGAAACCAGATTGCAAATTGGGATGAACTTGTGTATGCCCTACTGTCATCACTTCCATAGGAAATGCCCTATTTTCAATTAAGTTACGCAGCTTTATAAGGCCGTCTTCAAGTTTAGCAACAGAATTTGTTGTTGCATTCATATTTGCTGAAGGCCTAAGTTCACTGCTAAATATTTCTTGAGCTTTTGTAGCCAATGCTTGTGCACTTTGGTAGTCGGCGACATTTACTAGCGTATAATTTGTATCAGAACCGTTCCCCATCATTGAAGCCATTTCTGACATATTTCCCATGTCAAAACCAACTGCATGTGCATTGCCATAGTATTCGAGAGAAGTATTTATAATATCACTTAAAGCTGTGGCCTGAATTGTGGCATTCCCCCTTTGATCACTATCGATTCTGGTTGCTATTGCATCCTCTATTTACGCATCTATTTCATCCGTTAATTGGGTTGTATCATTGAGTATAGATTAATGTTGTTGTTCTGATTGTGATGATGGCATTGTTTTGTTCTCTAGACTTGATACTGATCTGACAAGCTCATTAGCGACTCTTTGGTTTCTTTCAGCAATCTCATCCTTCCAAGTGGCATTGTTGACTGGATCTGTCGAATTTAATAATTCAATAGCACGTATCGCATGTTCTTTTGCCAAATCGATATTACCATTTGCTAAATTGTTTTGCACAAGTTCCGACTCTGTTTTCAATTGGTTTGCAAATGACAGAAAGGAAGCACTTTCATCTGGAATAAAATCGTGACCATATGATCGAGATTTGGAGAAATTATCAGTATTAAACAAAGAAATAATCAAAGTTGCATATACAACTAGCAGCAACGGTTGCTGACTTGTAACAGCATAACTCTTTCTCAAATTAAATAAAGTAATGTACAATCGCCTATTTTCTTATATTAGTTCTGTGGTACATTCGACGAATGTACTACTAAGCTTAAAAGTGTAATTATACATTTGTTAAAGTATATTGCAAAAAACCTTCTTTACTAAAAATAATGTCGTAATTGTAGTATTCCTTCTCATCGTTTTTATGACAAATATATCTCTCTACTCTGGTGCTGCTTATGGACATGCAACTCCAGTATCTTATTCGCCTCCTGCTAACGCTGTCATTAGTAAGCAACAAGGTGTGTCATTACCAGATAAAGTAGTAATATTGTTTTCAGAACGACCAGAACCAAAAGTAAGTTATATACATGTCACAGATTCGGAAAATAAAAGAGTGGACAATAATGATTTCAAAATCACTGGACAAAATGATAGAGAAGTTACAGTCACTTTGGATAAAAGTAAACTTTCAGATGGAGTGTACAGCGTTTCATGGCTTGTGTTGTCACGTGATGACGGACATATAACCAAAGGTTCGTATGTATTCAATATTCAACCTCCTCAACCACAACAATCGCAAGAAATATTCTCGACCGGACAAAAGGCCAACGTTTTCTTAGAAAGCTCTATAATAGATAACGTAAATTTGACACTTATAATTACACCGTATTACGTAGGACAAAATACTTTCAACGTAACCCTAATCAATGAATCAGGCACATCTCCTACTAATATAAGAAATGTAATTCTCTCATTTAGTAATCAAGAGGCAGAAATAGGTCCAATAGTTGCAAATCTAAATAAAACAGGACAAGGAGAGTTTTCGGCTCAAGGAAGTTACTTGAGTCAACTAGGTAAATGGGAAATAGGGGTTACAGCACAGAGAAGTAGAGCCTATGATCTCAATCATGTCTTTGAGACAATGGTAAAAGCTCCTGCTATTAACAATACGACTTCTTCTTAATTGTTCTCCATCAAGTTTTATGAGATGTATATTCACATTTCACACAATACATCTCCAAGGTAACGAATTGCCTATTCGATTATCTACTTGTCACTGTATACCTTCAAGATAAGTAATAGTATTCCTTACTTCTTGTTTGCTTTTCCTAAAGTAGATAATGCTACCAAAGATGACTCCCACTGACAAAAGAATTGCTAAAATGGTAAATGAATCAAATGAAGGAATGTAATCCTGTTGACTCTCTTCCCCTCCACTTATTGGACTTTGGGCAGACACTGATTCCTGAAGTGATATTGAGGGTGGAGATGTAATCGTAAGAAATGAAGCTGCGACTAAAACTCCTATACCAACAAGTGACTCAATCTTTACAGTTTTGCTAAACTTTTTTGAGGGATTATATTGGAATAGGAAAGCATCCCTTTTACGATCATTGGATGATTCCATATTATATGTATTAATTTTTTTTCTATCTTGTTCTAGTCTACTTTTCTTTAGACTAGCGACTGCCATGAGGCTGCCATGTAACTTAATTTGATGATATCCTCCAAGAATAACCATCGGTAATATTAATAATAATTTAATTGCTAAAATATTTCCATAGGAACTTGTAAAGATTGCTTCGGCTGTATGTAAATGGATCCAAGCCATATATAGGCCGGTTGTCCCAATTACGCCAAGAGATACGGTGGCTATCAGAGAAAAATATGGAAGCAATAAAGCAAGAAAATATGAGCTGTTATGTACATTATCGATGTCAAGGGGTCTACCTACATGATCATCAGTATAGTCATTATTTTTAATTAGTAGTCCTATTGTCGTAAGAAGTATTGTTGTAATGTAGAATAATCCTCCAAGCCATATTGATACAGCCATAAAATGAAGCCAATCTAAAGATATAGCCAGCGACGGAAGAAAATAAAGAGCAGTATTATGACTAACCATGCTATTTGAATAGATGCATACCGCACCTGCAATCAACACGGTATATAACAAGCCATTGAAAAGAACTCCTTTCTTCTTTTCTGTCTGGCCTTTTTTTATGGAGAATTTTTTTCCACATATATAATACGCTATAGAGGATGCTATAATTATCAATGAAGTTATTACTCGTATGTTCCACACTGGACCAACAGGAGTTGAGGATAATATGGTAAAAGTAGTACTAACATCTATTCCAATCTCGGAAGATAAACTAAATGCCTGAAGCAAGAACAATGAAGTTCCTGATAGTAATATAGCTATACCACATGACAGAAGTATGATAATCAGTCGTTTTAAAGGGTATGGCGTACCTATGTTGATACTATCTTTATTACGAGCTAGCGGCAAGTGATTTCGAATTATCCTCTGAAAGAATATGTGACTAAATATTATACCAACTACTGCAGTCTGAGATACTATTAAGGGAGTTTTTAGTAGGGCATCATAATATGAAGTGACTGTTTCTGTTTGTGGCATAAGTGAAGATGATTCAGGTGAGCCAACCTGTGAGTATGACTTGAAGGATGAAATATCAGAAAAATAAATTAGCAGAATTATTCCTGCTATTAAAGTTCCAAGAAGAATTTTTTGATTGTAAGAAAACAAGTTTCCCTACGTGGTCATAAAAAATAAGAAATGAAAAGGTGATAGATGGGGGTGGATATTTGTTCTCTTTTTTTACTATTTTCTATTGTGCATTAGTTGCATTTTCAAGCTCTGATAATTTCTTTACTATCTCCTGATTTGACATCATTGGTTCTGGAAAGCCAGCATCTGAAACTGGTTGTGGACATCCAAAGCCTCCCATAATTGACTTTCTTGTAACATTTGGAGAGATTTCAACTGTAGAATTATCTGAAACAACAGACTCTCCTCCTCCTGGACTACAAGTCCATGTGGCGTTAAATGCAGTGCCATTTATATTTCCAAATACTGTATAGTTGTATGTAGTTTCCACTGTAGGAAAGAATGATGCTTCATAGTGACCCGGATCCCTAAATGCTGGTTCAAAATCTAGTGTTCTGTTTTTATCTCCTGCTGAAACATCTACCTTTAACATTGACTCTAAGCCCTCAATAGGCTTGGTACCATTTGCCTGCGAATTTACTGGGTCAGATGGATCTGGCCAATATGCAAACAACTCTACTCCTGACTTTTGGTCGACATACAATGGTTCACCTATTGATCCCACCACAAAAAGGTAATCTTTATCTCCAATTGTAAATAACTGTCTTTGGTGTGCAAACGCCATATTTTGCAAGATTCCTGTCGAAGAAAGTACGAGTATTGTAGCGATAGAGATTGTAGTAATCGCAATTAAATCTGGTTTGAACATTTCTTGAAAAGTCTCCTCCGAGTATTATTTAAGTGATCTAGTACATGCATCGAACCAGTTCGATGGTTGTACTAGTGAATTTTTATACCATGACTTATAATCTACATACAATACATACTTTTGAGGACAATGCAATTCATAAAACCTTCTATTCATAGTTTAGTAACCAACAAGGCTAAGCTACTAATTGTGATATCCATTGTTGCAGTAGCAGTCCTCTCTATCCCAGTCATACTTCCTCACCTCAATCATCCGTCTATGATCTACCATATTGTATTGCATATAGCCAGTCTCATCGTAGCAATTTTTCTTACTGTCATATCAGAAGTGGCATACAAAAGAAGCGGTAGTCCAAGAATATTGTTCATGTTCTTTGGATTTCTTGCACTAACAATAGTAGAATTAATATATCTTTTTGATGCCACTTGGGATATAGGAGAAATCGCTCTTCCCTTTGTCCATATCGAACTACCACATATAATTCTGTTAATAATGCTCACTTTATTTGGAGTCGGTGTAATAAAGGTGAATAACATACATGATTAAAAAAACAGACTCTACTCCAGATAGTCTGAAAATGCTAGAAGGACCTAATGGCGGTCAATATTGTTATGAGCTAAACAACAGTCAAAGTAATATTATGAAAGTCATTAATCAATATCCTGGCATCCGGTACAAAGAACTCGCACGGTGGACAGGTTTTGCAAATGGTGTATTAACATATCATTTGAATATACTTGAGCAATTTAGATATGTAAACAAGTTTAGACATAATAACATAACCAGATATTATCCTCGTAGTATTCCAAGCAGTGATTTAAAGATCATTTCGCATCTTCGAGTTTATTCTGAAAGAGAGATAATATTGTTTTTGCTTAGTCATGACTTCTGCACTTTCAGTGAGATAGTAGAGTATTTGAAAAAAGCTCCATCTACCGTATCATGGCGGCTAAAAAGATTGTGTGAGGATGGGACTTTGGTGGTTCATCATGGAGGTTATAACCTTTATCGAATAAATGATAAGAGATTAGTGAATCAAATGCTTCATACGTATAAGGAAAGCATCACAGATAAAGTTGTTAATAACTTCATTGACATCGCTAATGAATTGTAATTTCTGTATAGTCGTAATATTTTAACAAAAATATTGAATACGGTATCGGATGATCTTTGTTAGAGATCTAGAAAAAATCTCTCTATGGATCATACATCATACATGAATATGAAATGAATGAAGGAAGAGTGACGAATTTCACAAACTATTCCTCCACTCATAATGAAACAAGACGCTGTTCGCAGCCTGTTGTAAGTTAGTATGATAGGTTATAATTTTTCTGGTACGTTCGACGAATGTACTAGTTAGATTTGTGTATCTTGCTATAGCTATAGACATGGAAAATGATCGATTGTAGTATTAACAATCAAATATTAAATATGCATGAAAAATACAAGAGATACTAATAACATTTTAATTTAATCAGCAGGCTCTTCTATTCAATGATAAAAGCTCAGATAGCAATATCTGCGCAATTATGTATACTGGGGGTCTTTGTTGCTGTAGTTAATGCATATAACAATAGTATCCCAGCCGATGCCCATAATTTTTCTCCAAACTCCCTATCTACATTCATTAGTCTTGCTAATGAAGCAAATGTTGAACTTTCACTAGCAAATAGCAACTTTCCTTCAAATATTACCTTGGCTCTTTATCACAGTAAAAATGCGGTTAAACTTTTAGACGATGCTTATCGTCTTGATGACGACGTTGTAGATGATACTGACTTTATAAAAAAGTATAACGAAGCCCAAAATAGTAAGAATACAACTATCCAAGGATTAGTTGTTGCAAATATCGTAGATCAAATACTTAGAGAATATGGTAAGGCATTTGGCATACATTATGATTTGACAAATATGTCAAACATGAATATGAGTATGAGTATGAATATGCAGAATATGTCTAATTCAGATTCAATTATTTCTTCGCCCCTTTCTTGTTCCTCGAACGAACCATTTTATTCAGATGTAGAGAAAAATGAAAACAATAATAATTATACTGACATAATTAACTTTGATAAGTATCAGAGTGCTCAAAAACTTTCGGAAAGCGTTATTCAGATTTTTAACAGTAGGCTATGCCCACTAGCAGAGTCAACGAACAATGATAACAAGACTGCCGTCATCAGGATACATGATAGTCTAATCGATTTTAAGAAATTGCTAAATAACAAAGCTTCGGCTCAAGACATAATGATGCTAGTACATGGAAATCTACATCCAAGTCTGCAAATGGCCTATAATCTAAAGCTAAAACAATGATCTTTTTGTACTGCTCATTTCATGCTATAGATGTTGTTTTTTGTCGATTTAATACCAATTATACTGACTGTATTCATCGTACGTGATAAGAGAATAGATCGATTGTAAAAATATCGACATCAACCTGAAACCGCAGGAGACTCAACATGAATACCGGTTAGGACAGATCGTTGAGTCTGACCTGCGTGTCACAGTGTTTGGTATTTGGTAATAGATTAATGGAGACAATCGTATTAAAGACATGATTAACCTTGTTAATCTCACGAGATAAGAAGAAACCACAGGAGACTCAACATGAACATGAGCCGAAGCAGAACCGTTGAATCTCCTGCAGGATACAATTGTCGTGAATAGAGGGAGTATAATTTCATCTAAACTCGTATTAAAGACATGATTAACTTGGTTAATCTTACGTCCAATAGTTAAAGATGGAGAAACCACAGGAGACTCAAAATATGGCTCAGAATGAGTCTCCCCTGGTTTTGAGCGTAGGTCTTTGGTTTCTCTAGAGTAATGCAAAATATGATATTTAGAAGTATTATTTTGTAATAGAGGAATCAACCACAGCCATGAAGTAAGTTGTGATGATGATATGCTTTTGTTTCCCTTTGGAAACTTATCACATACTTCTATCCTCTATTACTTATTACTATACGCCAAACTAGAAGATAACTATTTTAAGACCTTTATGAGGGGTTTTCCTTTCAACAAATTTTCCACCGATAAATGTATACTTGACTGTATTTCGTCCGTCTCTATATCGCAAGCGCTCAAGATATCAACAAATTGCTCTTTAGATAATCAATTTCCATCATTTATTGGTTTATTGTTTACGTCCATTTCAGCATAAACAACATAATCATTTGGTTGTTTAAAGTTTTACGAATACCATTATGAAATTTTATATAACTCCATATGATTTCGATATCATAATAAATGAATCCAAGGAGATTCACTATCAGTGTTACAGCAGAAATTGCCGTCGTGTTATTACTTATTGGAGGAACAGGAGAGACTGTTATTCTTAATATTATACATGCTCAGACAACAACATTAGGAGAACCATTTTCTGTAGAAAAGGGAAAGGTTACAAGTCAGAAAGAAATTGGGCCTAACAGAACACAATACATTTTTGCTGCCAACGGAACGATGAATGGTAACGTAGACGTAACAATCACAGGAGAGTTTGTAAGTGTCTCCAAAGGTAGCAATCTAACATTCGAGCAAGGTCAGGGAGTAATAACGACCAAGGATGGTAGTGAAACGGCAAACTATACCTTCATAGATGTATTTAATGGTACTGACCTTCAAGGGGCTTCAGCCTATAGCACAAATTCTACTGGGGAACTATCCTTCTTGAATAATATACTGGGTATATTTAGGGGTGGGCAAGAGGAGGGTGGAAAGTATGCACTTGAACAATGGCACTGGAAGTAATATCTTAAAACTAGCGATTGGTAGATCTAATACCAATTATAATCCCTCTGGAAACTGATAACTTTTGGGTATCATTTTTGGAGGAGCGCCATATACTATTACAATTTCATCATGTTCATTTAATTTAATTCCTCTATAATCTGTTGAATTGTTTACTCTATTCCCATTGACGTATACGTTCAACGCATTATTGTTACTGCCATCTTTTCCAACTTTGTTATCAAAAATTTGGCTGTTATCAAATTTCTGTTTCCATACATCAAAGAACTCTCCAAGCGTAAAGTCTCTCTTTTCAGGAGACTCGATATGAATAATTCCAGTATCATCGTGAGTATGAAGCCAATAGATGCATTGATTAGGAATTATACCTATTTGTGGAGGAACTTGATATGGATGGCCGTTGATGAAAATATCCAAGTGTGCATGAATATGCATAATGAAGTGTTCCATCGAATCACAGCTAATACCACTTGCTGTTGCCCCATTACCGGTTGTAGAAGCTGATGCTAATAATGAGGATTTCATAGAAGGAGCAATATTCCATGTAATAGTTAGACCAATAAGTATCATCACTAAACCTCCCGTATCGATTATAATCCATTTTTTTGTTTTTGTTTTGTTACTCATTTGGAAAATAGATGTGATGTGTGATACAACCTAGAACATATAATATTACAGGTTTACAAAGTTAGATAAGTAGTTGGAAAATCTTATGACATCAATAGGGAGGATAATCTAAAAGACTGTATTATACTACATAAAATGAGAAGGAAAATGCACCCTATCCATCTACGAACCACTTATTTATTTAATTATTATTATACCTTAGAGGCAGTACAATCAAGGTTTTTAGGTTAATTCTTACTATTGAGGTCTTGTCTAAAATTTAGCTATTTTTGGCTGCCAATGAATTCTTTTCTTTTCCTTCTATTCCCACTCCCATACTTTTTCTAAGAAGTTTCCATCTTTATCGATCTCAGATTCAAAAACTCCAACCACATTATTAAGAAAAGCTAATTTGTCACCTGAAGACTTTCTATAGAATACAGAACCACGCCACGTTACATTTCCAGTAGAACCAGCTCTTCCAATTCCTTCTCCTGTGTATGATATCATTTCTGGCTCTCCTTTATCCCCTACAACCATTATAACTCCTTTTCCTATACCATGAAGTACTCCCTTATCTTCGGTTGGCGTACCGTTGAAAGTTATTATTCTTGTATTTGCACTCCTTTCATAGTACCACTGACTGACACAGATGTTTCTATGCGTGGTCCTTCACTATCCAAAACTCTTTGACCAGTAATTTTTCCCTTTAATTCTGCAAATTGTTCTCCAAACATATTTAATCAAATTGAAAACTAAACTCTATCCTTTAAGTAAATCGGTCAAACAGGATAATTGAGGATTGAAATATTAGATCAGTATTTTCGTTCAATCCCTTTGTAAGTAATAGGGAGACGAACTTGGAAATTAGTCTCTCCAGACTTAGAGTTAAAATGTATGTCGCCTTTGTGAGTATCCACAATTATCCTGTGACTTATACTTAATCCAAGACCAGTACCTTTACCTAATTCTTTGGTTGTAAAGAATGGTTCGAAAATACGAGATTGCTTATCTTTTGGAATGCCTTGACCTCCGTTATCCTTTATTTCCACAAGGATATGACTATTACCCTCATTCTTGGTACGAATCGAAATAGTTCCATGATTGCCTATGCCATCAATTGCATTATCTATAATGTTCGTCCATACTTGATTTAGCTCGTTTCCAATTGCACTGACATGATGCAAACCAGAATCATATTCTCGAATTATTGTTATATCTGCTTTCTTCAATTTATACTGAAGCATGGTTAATGTGCTTTCTATTCCATCATGTATGTTGACATCCTGTAAAGATGCCTGATCCATATAAGAATACGATTTTACTGCAGAAATTAGTTCACTAATACGCTTCGTGCTGCTCTTGACTTCATCAACTAAATGATCCACTCTTGTCGTAGCATTAAGCCATCTAAGAATATCTTCAAGCAAAAGATCTTGTCCCAAAGAATTACTACCACCATTTGCCCTCGATAACTGCGGTAACACGACATTGTTAACTATGCCATTTAGCTTATCTATATCTGCTCCGAAGCTTACTAAATCAGATGCAAGTTTCCATCCGTCATTAATGCCCTGCGATTCAAGCCAATCTATGATTTGGTCTTCCTTTTTGCTTTGTGCTAGAGCATCATATGTAGCGTATTCGTTATCAATAGAACTCTTATTCTGGCGGTTTACAACACTTGAATTGTATTTGAAATTATCATTTCTTAATTTAGAAAGATATGACCATTGTGGAGCAGTCAAGCTCTGTTGCTCATTTAACTTCTGAATAAGGGTCTTCCATTCTTGTATGGAGTCAGATAATTGTGTTATTGCTCTGTTTGCAGCCGCTGCAGGATTATTCAATTCATGAGCAAGGCCAGCAGCCAAGCCACCTAAAGCAATAAGCTTTTGATTTTGCTGCAATACTGTCTCCAAGGTTTTAAGTGATTGAGCCATTGAATTCAAAATCTGTCTGGTCAGAGCAGGAGAGCTATATATCATACTCCAAAATTCTTCTTGATCCCATCTCAATAGATGGCTTTTCTTTGCGGCATAGGCAGCACATTTATGATCTGACCATCCAAGAACAATGGGTAGTTCTCCAAAATAATCTCCTGAATTAAAAGTGGAAAGTATAGCCTCTTTAGATCCATCCCTCAATATTACTTCGACCTTCCCATCTAAAATTACATAAAATGCATCATGTTCTCCTTCTGCAATTATTTTATCTCCTGCCTCAAACCAAACCTCCTTTCCCTTTTTTATAGACCTTAATTCCTGATCGGTTAATCCTGAAAATAATCTTATTTGATGGATAAAAGCCTCGCGATCAAGAATCATGCTATCACTAGTAGTATCCATTGAATATCCCCATGCTTATCACCAATTTCTTGATTATTATCTTTATGGTTATAAATGCCTGACATAGCTCTGTGCATCATCATTATTCGATAGTAATCGATACTTTATGATTAAATAGAACAACTCGCAACGATTGTCATGGCTACTGACTCTAATACCATACTAGATTGGAAGGTTTCTGGGGATTGGTTTGATGTTTGCAAATGCAATATACCATGTCCTTGTGAGTTTGCTCAAACTCCAACCTATGGTGACTGTGACGCTGTGTTGGCATATCATATTAAAGATGGAATTTACGGACAAACAACACTTGACGGCTTAAACATATAACACTAGGATACTTCAAGGGTAACATATGAACAGGAGAGACAAAATTTGATTGTGCATTCTTTTTCGATGAGCGGGCTGATGAAATACAGCGTGATGCGCTTAAGATGATTTTTAGTGGAAACGCAGGAGGGTTCATTACTGAATTTGCCAAATTACTAGGAGAGGTCAGGGGAATGGACTATGCTTCAATCAAATTTGAAATCGCAGACGACCTATCTTATTGGAGTGTAGAGATTCCAGGAAAAGTAATGGCAAAGGCTGAAGCTTTGACAGGACCTACTACTCCACCTGGCAAAAGAGTTCAGACTATTAATCCGCCCGGAAGTGAAATAGGATCAGGACCATCTGGAGCTGTCGCAACATGGGGAAAAAGTGTAGCTGACAAAGTTGATGCAGTTGAATTCAAATGGGACAGAAAAGGTCGATCCAGCAAACATATTCCATTTGAGTGGAGTGGTCCATGAATTCTGAAATTTGAAAGTACTGTTACTGTCCGAACATTTGATCACATAATGATTTTCCCAACGTTTCATTGCACTTATTCTGAAACTCATTTAGCAGACCATTAGTGGAATTTGATTGTGACTCTTGTTGTCGGTTTGAATCGTTATTGGGTGGTTGTGATGGAAACGGCTGAATCTCAAGAGGAGATTCAGTAGAACCTTCTGTAACTGATGATGGACCTAATTGCACAGGAACATTTTCAATCTTGCCATCTCTCAGTATTGTTAATTGTACTGTATCATTAACTTTCTTTGTATCCAAATATGAATGGACATCATCTATCGTATTGACTGTTTTATTATCAATTTTTAGTATTACGTCGCCACCTAACTCTATTTCTGTTCCATTGATGTTAGAAATTACATATCCACCTCTTATTCCAGCCTTATCAGCTGGTCCTTCAGCAATAATGTCAACTACAAGGAATCCTGTTGGTTGAGTCATATTCATTGCTTTAGCAATTGCAGGCGTAAGATTAGTTCCTGAAATTCCAAGCGAAGGCCTTTGTTGTTCTGATTGTGATTGAAACTGTTGTGACTGATTGTTTTCTGGTCTTGGAGTTAGGGTGACATTAACTGTCTGAGTTTTGCCATCTCTGAGTATTGTTAATTGTGCATTATCACCTGCATGTTTTTGTCCTTCTAGATAAGTGAGTATATCTTCTATTTTTCTCACGTCTTGGTTATCTATTTTTAGAACTATATCTCCTCCTAGACGTATTTCTCTTCCATTAACATTAGTAACTCTATCTCCTCCACTGAGCCCCGCTTTATCTGCAGGACTCCCTTCATTGACATCTATAACTAGAAATCCCTTTGCTTCATCTAAACTTAAACCTAAAGCCTTTGCAATATCAGGCGTAATATCAACTCCTATTAGACCTAACCAAGGATGCTGGTATGAACCTGTTGTAATCAGAGATGGTACTACTTTTGTAATTGTATTTGATGGTATCGCAAATCCGATTCCAGCATATACTCCTGTTTCTGAAAATATTGCTGTATTCATACCTATAACTTGTCCGCCCATATTCAGGAGAGGGCCACCAGAGTTTCCTGGATTAACCGCGGCATCTGTTTGAATTATGTCTGGAATGGAAAATGCTCCAGAGCGTTCTTGTTGCTGCTGATCTGGAATTGAAGGTGGCTGTTGAAATGGCAAACCTGGGATATCTGGAAATTGATCTCCAAAGGGATTTTCAGGCAGGAGTGGTGGTTGTTCTTGTTCCTGCTGTTCATCTGATAGTGATGGGATGATTCTCCCAAGCCCACTAACAACTCCAACGGTTAATGTACCTGATAATCCAAATGGATTACCTATTGCAACAACCTGTTCACCTATTTTAGCTTGTGAGGAATTTCCAAATGTTAAAGGTACAAGCTTTTTAGATATATTTTCTACACGTAATACTGCAATGTCACTGAAGCGATCAGACCCGACTACTTTGGCATTATATACACTCCCATCATTAAAAGTTACAATAATATCAGTATTATTATTGGAAGAGGAGATATTATTAGAAGATTCTCCAGATAATGAGGCCAGTGCTACAACATGATAGTTTGTTATTATATGTCCGTCATTATCATAAACGAATCCTGATCCAAGACCAGAATTAAGTGGTCCGGCAATATCCTTGTCTGTGGTAGTAACCTGTACTACTGAATCTTGTACTTTGGAAAATATCTCACTTGGGGTGAGTGATGAAGGTGATGTGACATTAGCGGAAGAAATATTGGTACTCTGAATAGTAGAACTATTATTGGTGCTATTTTGAGTTTCTGTTTGCTGAGCATCTACCTTCAATGTATTAATTTTAGTAACAGTAAAAATAGAAACTAAAATAAATGCGATAGTGATTACACAGATGCAAGTCAATACTCTTCTAGATTTTCTGTTTGTAAGGGTGTCCATTATGTAGATTATTAAAGCAAGAATCAGGATAATATAAGGATTAGTAGGTGTAGTTAGCATACTTATATAAAACGAAAACATCTCACTGATTATTGCTATCCTCAACTACAGCAGCAAATATTTCACCAATATTAGAGAGCAAGATGGAGGAGATATCTGCAGGCATATCCCCATCATATTCGTTGCATCTTCGATCTGCTTCACTAGGCATTTTTCTCCAATCTGGTACGGTACAAGATCGAGGTAGCTCCCCCCACCCCCACATCGTACTAGCTATTATAAGTACTAAAATGAGATTTGTTAATTGAATGAGCATTAAACTACAATCTCCCGAAGTAGAAGTCGAGTTAGATTCACAGGTCCCTGAAGAGGAACAGACAACTAAAGATATAGAGCAGGAAATAGAATGTCCTCGTTGTCATGACGTAATGACACTGTCTTTCGAATTTGATAAGCTGCTATATTTTTGTCAAGAATGTAGTTTCTCGCTAGTAATGAAATAGATATTGGCTTAGAAAAAGGAGAAATGACATACGGGCTTGGAAATTATTCAAAGAAAAGAACAAGAGATTAAAAAAGATATTTTTAAAGGTTATAATGAATACAAGGAATTCCAAGGACGTAAATATACCGGTATGAGGGTAGGAGGAACCCATCACTGGTATTATGACAAGGGAGAATGGAAAGAGAGAAAGGTAGCACTAGACAAATGGGAGTTTACATATAATACTAATAAAAGGAGAGCATGGCAGGCTCCTGAAGGCTCAGGCGTTCCAGTTGGATCAGAATATCAATGGTATATTCTTGCAATCAGAATGTAGGAAAAACTGGATGCTAATAGGTATACGACGTCAATGACAGGCATCAAATATAAATTGGCTCATAAACGAGTTGATAGATGGAAATGGAGTTCAACCGATGATGCCCAAAAAGAGCAACTAATACGAATATTTGAAGGGTTGATTACCTCAGTTGAAGGAAGAGATTGAAGTTGCAAAGTAAAAACTTGGAAAAATACAGGAATGAATTGTTGTTATTATAACTTAATAGAGTAATACCTACCTACCCACTGAGCTTTTGCTTCTTTTCGTCTTTTTCATTGGTCTCGTTATTATGTCATGTTATTCATGTAGAATCTACAATAAATGTTAAATCCAGACAGAAATAAGAACAAGGATAAAAAAATACTAAAAGTTGATGACCAAGAAGACTATGAAAAGAGTGGATTTGAGTGGATTTAAATCTATGATGGATAATGTTGAAGAAACAAAGAAGCAAGCATTAGAATCTGTTCCACAAATACCCAGGGAACAAATCCCAAGTGGAGAAGAGGTCACAAATGAACTATTGGATGGTAACCCGGAGAATAAGAAAAAAGCCAAGAAGCATGTAAGAAAAAGAAGTTAGATTTCCAGCAGGCTACAAGAGTAGATAGATAACTCCCCACTTATAATATCCAATAAAATAAAACTAGCTGACTAGACTAAAATGCTTAAATCCTATTCTAAGCGTGGAGAGCTGATAAAATGGTACTTGGTACAATAGTCTACATAATCTTAGTCATTATAGCCATAATAATTATTATATTTCTCCTGAAGTTTCTGTTCAACCTATTCTTTGTTGCTCCGATGGGGATCGATTCTGCGGACCTTGAAATATTCAAAGGAAGCATCATTGCTTTGCGGCCTGCTTGATAGCTAGTATTCCTCAGAGTAAAAATTCGACAGTTGGAAGTCTAAGAGAAAGAAGATCGCAGGACCCAATATGAACACCGATTAGGACAGAACTGTCGAGTCTCCTGTGGAATACATCGGTTTCATAAGCGAGTTTTTGATTTGGTCGCTGTCAATCAGCGCGTTAATCAATTGCGCCAATTCTGCATTTGAAATTGTCGCACCATATAACGTTTCAATTTCCTCTATTGCCTTTAATTTTCCATAATAGGTTAGTGCTTTGCCTATTATCATCTGTGAATCATAGACCACCTTCCCAAATAGCGTGAGAGAATACTCACCATAATGTCTTTTAATCAGGCCGGTATCCATCAAACCGGCAATCCTAGTGTAATATTTCCTTTTGGTTAAGTATTTCCTCAATGTGACGGCGGACCTGTTGCCGTCAGCAATACTATTGAATAGAGCTAATGTTTTCTGGTCTGATCCTCTTTATAATATAGTCAACTGAAGGAGGCTTGGTTTTAGATAACAACTTTTAACCTTGAATAGTGTGCAATATCATATTTAGCGAGCACGTACACAGCCGCAGGATGGAGGGGAACTGCGGCAGCAGGATCACAAGATATGAAAGTACGATAGGAAGGCGAAATACAAGCCGCAGGAGACTCAGCCGAATGCTGGTTGGATAGAATGGTCATTGAGCTGAATCTAGGGTCACCTGCAGCGATGCCTAAAGATTGACCCTCTGTCATTCTGCGAAATATACTATTTAGATATAACAATGTAAGAATTATCAAGAGTAAAAAATTGTTACTACTCCTTTTTAATAGCATAAAATCCACAGGGATTTAGCTATGGCTGAAGCCGAATACCTGAGAAAAAAGAACATCCAGAAATGCCTTCAGGTTTTCAATGTTTCGTATGTGGGAAGCAATTCTCTACAAATGAAGAAAGGATACAACATCTACAAGAAGAATCACATGATGATATGCATGATACTGCTACACCTCAGGAGACAGAGGATACCAGACGACTTCAGTGAATAATCCGTGAGAAGTTATTTCCCAGTGTTCGAATAAACTCAAAGGAATTATAAAATACAATAATAATGATCCAAAATCAATTGGAATACTTTGGAATAAAACTAACTTCTGTGTTAAGTGTAAGAGTTGTGAAACGATAAATACGATAACACTGGAAAAGGGAGAACTTAAGAAGCAGAAATAGTCATTAACTAGGTAGCTGCGGAAATTGATCCAGTCGTATTATCCCCTGTAATATTACCACCTGTCATATTTGCGGTCATAGATGTGTTGTCACCTGTCGTCTGTGTAACCGTGGAACTTATGACACTAAATCCTGTAATTAATAGCGTTGCTCCTGCGAGAATGGACAACATTGCCAGTACAGTGATTGTGGTCATAGGAGGTACGAGAGTTCACTAATATATAAGGTTACCATATAGTGATCGCCTAGGAGACAAGTATACTAGCTGGGAAACGATAAATACTTCCTTACGAGAAATAGTGTCATAAATGAATACAAAGAGACTCACTATCAGTATTACAGCAGGAATCGCCGTCGTGTCATTACTAATTCTAGGAACTGCAGCGACTTCTATTATTAGTACTACTCATGCTCAGTCAGCAACATTAGGAGAACCATTTTTTGTAGAAAAGGGAAAGAATACATTTCAGAAGGAAATTGGTCCTAATAGAACACAATACACTTTTACTGCCAACGGAACGATGAATGATAACATAGAAGTAACAGACACAGGAGAGTTTGTAACTGTATCTAAAGGTGACAATCTCGCATTGGACCTAGGACAAGGAGTAATAACGACCAAGGATGGCGAAACGGCAAACTATACTTCAATAGATGTATTTAATGGTACAGACTTTCAAGGGGCATCGGCATACAGCTCAAATTCCACTGGGGAACTATCCTTTTTGAATAATATACTGGGTATTTATAAGGGTGAGGCAGATGAGAATGGAAATTTTGAAATTTCAGAATGGCATTGGAAGTAGTAGTATGATGGTTCTCTTGGAATAAAACTAACTTCTGTGTTAAGTGTAAGAGTTGTGAAACGATAAATACGATAACACTGGAAAAGGGAGAAGACAGGTATAGATCAAACAACCGCAGGAGACTCAACTGTGTACCGGAGTTGAATCTCCTGCAGGATTATTATGTCATGTGCACCGAGGAAGTATAATTTTATCTAGACTCATATTAAAAACATGACTAACTTTGTTAATCTTACATTCAATGGTTAAGATAGAGAAACCATGGAAGACTCGATATGGTGGTTGGAGAGAATGTTTTCGAGTCTCCCAAGGATACTAGATTTCCTATGATGCTATAGTAATAGAAAATATAGTATTTAGAAGTATTAATTTCCATAATAGAAGAATCGGTATACACGACCTGTTAGGATATTGGGACTTACATTCATCACCTCCTCTATCTGAGGGTACATACAGATATCCATCATACGGTCCGATCTTGATATTGGCACTAATCCCCACCAAACCCGAATCAAGGTTGTCCTTCTATTATGATCCACCTTGTTATATTGTATGAGTATGAGTATTATACTTGTTATCATAGCAAAACAACAAAAGGAAGAAGATAAAGTAATATCGATATCGGAGGCGCGACAACTAAGTCCTCTATGAGTGCTTGGCTGTAGGGTACTGATCTCTATCCATTACCATGTGAAGCAAAACATATAGATATCAAAAAACCTTGATTGCTATAATGCGGATTTCAACCGAAATGGCGAAAGCAATCAATGATCAAATTTCCTACGAGGCATCATCTGCAAATGCATACATTGCAATCGGATCGTGGTGTGAGAGAATCGGATACGACGGAAGCTCCGCCTTCTTCTTTGAACAAGCTGCAGAAGAAAATGGACATATGCTAAAGCTTATCCATTATCTGAATGGTATTGGAGCAGAGGTGATAATTCCAGCAATTGAAAAACCACCCAAGTAGTTTCGATTCTCCAAAAGTTTGATTTACTTGGAAAAGACAAGCTGGCGATATATCAAATTGACTAATCTCTGGCTTCAGTGAGATCTCAGGTTATAAGCAAACAGACAGGTCTAAAATAACCTTTTACTAAACGGTAAGAATTCTTATACTTTATATTTTTGCAGACGCCTAGAAATTTGATAAACTGATTACTCTGTTAAGAACTGCAGTGGGTAATGATGGGAAGTTAGATAGATATTCGATTTAACCAACTAAATCATCTTTAATGTTTTTCTTCTTGTTATGTTTATTTCATGAAACAAGGTACACTAGCTAGCATCTTGATTACCATATTCATCATAATAAATTAATTTATGTAGAGAAATTCTCTCAAGTGTTCCGGGCTCTTCAGCGGGATATCCTATACAAATAATTCCTATGGGTTTTACATGCTTAGGCAGTTTGAGTATTACAGACACCATTTTATCCTGAAATGCGCCTACAAAACAAGCTCCAATTCCTTCATTTACTGCCGTAAGTAAAATAAGCATTGAAGCAAAAGCTCCATCTATTATACTATAAAACTCCTTTCCTCGACTACCATAACGGCTAATCGAACGTGAAGTGTTAGAACACACCACAATTAATACCGGGGCCCTTTCTACATATTCTTGATCTACAGCTACCTTTCTCAATTTTTTCTTGATTGCAGGATCCTTTACTATTATAAATTCCTGGACTTGTGTATGACCCGCACTAGGAGCCCTGTGTGCATTTCTTATTAGTTTCCCTATTATTTCGTCTGAAACCTCCTTAAAATCGTACTCTCTTATCATCTTCCTTTTTCTTATAACGTCATTAAAATCCATAGAATTATCGCCTCGACTGTGTCACCACAGCTGCTATCGCAAACTTACTAAATAACTATAGCTATAGTTAACACGAGACTTAGAGAATAATCGAGCGGTGATAATGATATAATATTTCTAATAGCGATTAAGCATTGCCTCCCTGCGCTGTTGATTTTGATTTCGTTGATAGTCTTCAGGAGTGTATGACAATGGATCCTTGGTGAGAATGTCTTTAATAGAATGATTGCCTATCAGTGCATTGATTAGTTGTGTTAGTTCTTCTTTTGGTAGTCTAAGTCCACTAAGGTTGACTTTATTGGACTTTAAAGACTATGTGAAGGAAGGAGGGCCATAAGCACAGACGAAATATCATAAATGGAGAAAAGTATGATTTTCTCTATATGTTATGGCTCTACAGTCATTTTGTTAAGCGATAAAATTGCCATATAAAATGTTCAATGGGTAAGATTTCAGTTTTTGAGAATCCTGCCTCTTTTGCATACTTTTTAAAAGTTGAAGGCGTCATGGCCGCCCCGGTAGCTTTAGAATTAGGGTGTTCCATGGATTGTGGGAGACAAATCAATACACTAAAATTGTAATAGAGTCTTCCTGCAAGATCATTTTTTTCCTCCAACTTATCTTTAATCTTTACGTCACCAACTAAAACAGCACCATTTTCGACTACCACCTCTTTCATCTTTCTTAAAGCATCAATTGGATATGCCATATCATGAACAGACTCAAAAGTCATTACCAAATCATATTTTTCTTTAAGTGATGCCTTCTCAATAGGACTGGCATAAACAGATATCATGTCTGATAAACCAGCTTTCTTTATGTTATCTGTTGCATTATTAATTGAAGCTAAATCAATATCAATAGCATCAATTTTAATCAGGGGAAATGACTTAGCCAATGATATACTTGCCCAACCATCACCACACCCTACATCAAGAACATGTCCCCCCTGGGACCTAAGCCTGCTTTCAATGTCAGGCATAGAAGAAATCCATCTAGCAATGTCGTTGATGAACATTGGTCTATTTCCTTCTCCTTGAGCAAATAACACTTCTTTACCATATGTGGAATATGGGATACCTTCACCTGTCCTAAATGCTTCAAGTAGTTTATCCACTACTAATGATAAAGTAGGAGCCCAATATACAAAAGGGATTGTATATGAAATACTATCACGATCACATAACACCCTTGCATGTTCTTCTGAAATACTGAATCTCTTCGTTATAGGATCATAATCAATATATCCATTAGCCGCCATGCATTCAAGCCACTCTCTCATATACCTTTCAGAATATTTTGTTTTCTTAGACAATTCCTTAGAGGTGATAGGTCCTTCCTTTCTTAATGAATTGAAGAGATCAAGCTTGTGTCCTAGATACAAGGTGAGACAACTCACTGCAGAATTTGTTTCATTGATGATACGTTCAGCAAGTTGATCGGCAGTATTCTGATTCATACAGATTTAATATTGAAAAAAATATAAAAGATTTTTTCGACAACAAGTGAATGGGGCTTTAGCCTCTATGATAAAAATGATAAAGGAATTTCACAAACGAAACTTTGACTAATGCAGCTGCAGCCACCAATTCAATCTAATAATTTCGATGACCAGTTTGGAAGAACAAACTCACCGCTTTACCTGATGATTACCTGACTGACTTGTTAAATATTCAGAAAGACTGGAGATTAGTGATGATATTGCAAATACCAGCATACCATTTCCTCCTTCTTACTTTTCTTCTTCTGCTATACGTTTCTCCTTTTCCAAATAGCTATCAATTCTTGTATCTCCATACTCTTTGGATTAATATCCAGTACATAGTCATAGCAGAATCCAAAAAGAACACAAGCAAGGATATCTATTTAGGCAATAAGATCCTTTGGCTATTGATATTAGATGAAACCAAATTCGGATGAGATAAAGTGTCAGAAGTATGGAATTACATCTACTATACAGTAGGATATGGAGCAACACATGAAACTGGAACATGAAGAGGGTCAGCAACCCACGGGAGTTACCTAGTCCCACAATTGCTATCTAATATTTTTGACAGTATAGTGTTGTCTCAAGATATCTTTAATTTACCAAGTCATTATTCCTAAGGTTCTATTTAGGTTAGTATAACAATGATAGATATTGGAATAGAAGATATTCTGAGAGTGATATTAATCACCGCATTTGCTGGCGGAACTTCATTTCTTGGGATTTGGATATCAAAGAAAAGAAATTTCTCAAAAGATCATGTACTTGCACTAACTGCATTTGGAGCAGGTATTCTAATATCAGCAGCAGTCTTTTCTATGGTAATAGAAGCAGAGGAAAGTATCGGTATTGCAGCGACTTTAATCGCCTTTTTAGGGGGAGCTATAATTTTTACGATTGCAGATATGATTGCTGAAAAAAAGGGAGGCGGAGCGGGCATCCTATTAGGAATTGGTCTCGATTCGATCCCTGAATCATTGGCTATTGGTGCTGCCGTCGCTTCTGGTCCATATCTCGCTTTATCTTTACTAATAGGTATACAAAATATTTCTGAAGGCATTGCTTCATATCGAGAAATGATGACGGGCAAAACTGCTTTTAGCAGTAATCCAAAGAAAGTATTTGCTGCTGCAGCTGTAATTTCGGGAATTCCTGTTATCTTGGGATTAGCAGGACTTTTTTATTTACAGGGAAAGAGCGAAGTTATCGCATATATATTAGCCATTTCGGCTGGTGGCATTTTCTATATGCTCTATTATGATATGATACCAAAAGCGCATAAAGAAGGAAAATGGCTTCCGACGTTTGGTGCCGTTTTGGGATTCATAGTAGGATTTGCTATAATTAGACTAGTCGGTGGATAATGGTCAATCTAGGTCAGGCGGCGGATATGGCGGTTCATACGGTTAAATATAAATAAAGAGAATCACTTTATGGAATTATTATATCTTCGGTATACCAAATTATAAATTGTCAACCTTTTGAAATATACCATTAAAAGACAAATAAGCTCTGGTTCATTCGGAACTATATATGAGATCCAAAATGAAGATGATAACAAGATTTATGCATTAAAGGAGCTTACAAATATGGATCCTGTCAGTAAACAGCGTTTTGAGAGAGAAGTTAAGATATTATCAGAATTAGACCATCCAAATATTGTCAAAATATTCCATTGGAACATTGGAGGTGATCCGCCGAAGTTCGCACCATATTATATAATGGAATACCTAGGTGGAAACTCTCTTAAAGAATATATGACTGAAAAATTTGATAGTAACGAAAAGTACTATTTTGATCTAAGATGGGCTATCAATACTATTATCATGCCTGTTTGTAATGCTTTAGCTCAAGTCCATAGCGCTAACATTTATCACAGAGACTTAAAGCCAAGTAATATTATATTCACCGACGATAAAAAATCAGCAGTTAAAATTGTTGATTGGGGTCTTGTAAAAATTGGGGGACGACCTTTTGCGAAGGATTTGGAAAATACTGCTGCTCCCATTTCTACTGTTAGTAACACTAATGCAACTACAACAGAAACGGATATTGATAGGAGATCCCTGGAATTAACTGCCGTATTAAGTGAAGGGAACATAGGTGGTACTCCTGATTACTGTTCGCCAGAGCAATGGTTTGCAACAGTTGGTAACAATGATAAACTCATTGATGGACGGGCTGACATTTTCTCTCTTGGAATCATTTTCTATGAATTGCTTACAAGGAGACGCCCCCCACCTTATGATCCAAATAAACCTAACCTGAGCAGAAAGGAAGTAGAGCCTCCGTCAAAATATAATCCTTCAATATCGCCTCAACTTGATCAATGTATTTTAAAAATGGTTGATCTTAGCCCAGAGAACAGACAACTATCGATATGGGACTTGATTTCTGAGATTGAAACCCTATGAACTGTGTCGCATTTTTGATATTAAGTGTCCTTTTTTTTAGTTCTCGTCCACCGGACTTTCATGCTAGACAAATGTAAGCAAACTAAGACCCCAATATTTTAAGAGTTATACTATTACAGAAAAGGAGTAGACTCGGACAAAATCAACTAATGAACTCAATAATTCTCCCAATCTCTTCTGGGAAATAAGTGTATGTGTCGTGGATTCTTATCTTCCTTGCTGCAGGTCTACCGTTCGAGGAAGTTACCTTTAGGGTGATTTCATAATCTCCTGGCGGTATAGTTCTGCATGATTCAACCGTTCCTTCCCTGTAACCACGCTCAAGCATAATAACTCTGGTCTTTGCATCATTGCTTATAGCGCAAAGGTCTACATATTCTGGTATATCTACGTTCAGGGAAAGCGTGTATGTGTTATCATTGTTAGATGACATCCAGCTTGTTCTCTCTATATCGTTTCCTTCCAATTCAATATAAGCCTCGCAGCCCCGGGCTACTGACCTCCCTCTATTTCTGACCCTGACTCTGTTCACAATAAAAGGAACTCCGTCTAGTCTAATCTCTCTACATATGACCTCATCCTCAATTATTATGGATGGTCGCAAGAAATGAATCTTCAAATGCTAAGCAAGTATAGTCACAAAATCCCTAATAAAATTGACAATAGAGAAGCTAGTATTTTCTAACCCAATCAGAAAAAGAAGAGGCAAGCTCTCTGCGAATCATGTTGGAGAATATGTAATAACTAACAAGGGGAAAGATATCTTCAAACATATAATCCTCATTGGTAAGGTAAAGCTGAAGAATCAGATTAAAACAAATTTTCCACAATGTGTAATGTCCAACAAGATCTACGGTTCTAGATGGATTATCATCATATATATTAACGCATATAACTGCAGGAGACTCAGCCTGTGTGCAAGCAATGCCACACATATGTACCTCCCTCCGCTGAGTCTGGGGCCTCCATGCAGGCACGTTGGTGTATGTCCGATATGTTGGTTGGTTGGCTCTAGGCCCCAGATTAGCTAAACATGAATTATCTTATTAACACTGAAACATTGTTTGAAATACAAATAAGATGAGGCTGACCTTCCCAGAACTATTCTACTGGTCTCATCCGGATCAAATAAGCATGCTTAATCGATGTAATAATATAAGGATTAGTAGGTCATGAACATGCTAGATTATCTGAGGATATGAAAAATATATGACCTTCAAAGATCAGTTGGATTCATATGAATAGTAGTCCAACAACAACTATACCCATACACACCTTGGATATGTCTAATGGATCTATCAGACAATGTCATATCATATCATATGAGAATTTCCTTAAACTAACATATAGATGAATTATTTGTCAGAAGTGGCTATTGATATTGTTTCATGTGATGGTAATAAATTATAGTAGTAACCAACTGAATTCACATATATACATATTCTATTTCTTTTGCTAACTTATGCGAAATAATAGACATGCTAGGGTTACAATAATCATGGTAACTATAACAATAACAATTGTTGTAACTTCGTTATTTGCGGCTACCATGACAATAATGCCACGACAAGCTGACGCTTTGTCTATATATGACCAGGATGCTGCTAACCGAGACACTTTGGAAGAAAATATTGACCAACCACTTGAACAAGATGATTACACCACAACAAAACCAACAGTAGACTGCGCCATGGATACAATCGAAAACCTTCAATCCTTCTTATCGTGTCTTGGTGCAAAGTAATTATTGGTTTAACCTTGCCTCCAATTCGGAATGAGGACAAAGATAAAAAGTATAATTTTTTCTATTACAAACCAACTGTAAGACATCATTTGTTCCTTTGTCAATTTAACTTTTTAGTTAATTTTAACAAATTCGCTATCCTTAGTTGGGATAACTTTTGATGGCATGGCAGCCTTTCAATATGTTGTAAGATTATAAGTGTGCTGTAGTGCCCGGCATGAATGAATGAACGTTCTTATAGACTATTTTCTACAATTTTTTAGTCTTGAAAAAGTACTCTAGATATTCATATCATACATAATACATTAAATAGAGGTTAGAAATCTCTCTTAATTCACAAATAATAACAGGTTATAGCTTTTAATGTTATGAAGCAAAGTATTGTAATAGCTATTGCAGTATTAGCAACAAATTTACTAGTTGGAGTCTTTGCAACACCACAACAAATAGTATATGCGGATGACAGCAGTGAAACAGAGATAAATATAGAAGAAAAAAAGGAAGTTGACATAAACGGAGATGGTAACACAGTCCCCCAATGCTCAAAAAACAACCTTGATAGCTTTCGAACAGCATTAGGCGTGGTCGACAGTGAGTGTTCAGAAATTGAATCCGAACTAGAATAAAGCCAGTTGGAAAAACTATAATTATAACTATAACTAAAGCTGTGAGCTCTAATATCTCATTCATAGATCTTCAAAGCTAAGATTGGCGTCGTACAACATCATGTTAAGATATTAAATATGTTAAAATGAGATGGCAAGTGGAATATATGAATGACGATTAAAGGGATAATGAAATCATTAGGAAGGAAACCTAGTATTCTTTATGCCCATAAAATTTTATTTTGTAACTAGTACAGATAAACTATTTATCTTAATTCTAGCGCTTATTGATGTAACGCATGGATATATACATTATAACATTAGTTATAATGCTAATAATAGGAATTGGAATCCCAAACATCCTTGCTTCTGAAATCGCTAGTTTAAAGCCTACAGGAAACGGTAGTATGACTTTATCGTCAACACCGTCACCAACTCCGACATCTATTCCAACTCCTACAATAACACCTACTCCGCCAACATCTGTACCTCTAAATCTCTCAGGAGCGAATACAAATGATCGCATAGTCGTAAACGAAACGATACCGACAATTCAACAATTAGCATCTAATAATCCAAACATGAGTTCTATCATGATTAATTTCTCATCTGCAAGCGACATGGAAGCAGAATATGATGAAGAACGACGACTTAGTATTGAAATTACTGAAGCTGAATCTAATGATGAAATAGCAGAAGGAGAAACAGAATCTGAGGAATCAGAAGTAGGAGAAGAAGAGGATGATGATGGTGACGACGATGATAACGAAAACAATAACGACAATGGTAATGATGATGCTAATGATGATGCTCCAGGTCTACGATTACCAAGACTACCTGATATTGATCTAAATCTGCCATGAAGATTCTTTGACTGATACTTCTTGGGTAGGTCTTATGAACTGAATTATTTAGGCTTTTTTGGTTGGAATGAACCATCTTAAATCACAATCATTCTATCATTTTTTATAGCAAGTGTGTATACCTCCTTCTCGTACTAGCCATACAGTGAATCCTGGGTTGATAGTATGTTTAAGAACACAGCTATATCACTAATTGATTGAGACTAATAATATGGGTCTGGAAGCACCAATGACTAATGACTTCCTAAACTGAACGAGCTTCTATTTTGCTAAAAGAAAAAAAGAGTCCGTAACCAATTAGTGCTGCAGCCAGACAAAGATGGTCACTATTATACAGGATATTCCATATCCAGATATAATTTTGAACTGTCGTTACATCAGATGCAGAGGTATATGCGAATCCACTGTCTCCGGCGGCTGACAATATCATCGCCACAAACAATAACAGCATCCATATGGAAACATTGCGATAAACTAAGGAGGAAGAAGTCGATTTACCTTTTTCGTTCATCCCTTGTTCTTCTGGGATACTTTTTTTGTATTTACTTCTGCGTCTAATTGTCCAATACATCATTGCTATTGGAAATATCATTATAGCATCTAGTATTGGGTACGTAGTGTTAACTATCACTAAGGAGATATCTAATGTTTGAGTAGATAGTAATCTCATAGTACTTACCATAGTGTCAACTAGTAAAATTAGAGCTACTAGAATTATAATGGATATCAAAATAGGAATGAATGGTTCAAACTCGTTTCTGAAAAGATGATAATACAAGCTGTACAAAAAATAACCAAATGATGCGTATCCTATATAGTATAACACATCAGCTACAAGAATGCCCGGAGCTTCCTGATCTTCAAAAGTCCAACTTACCGAGGCAACTATCCAAGATGCAAGAAATAAACAAATAGAGAAATGCATTTTGTTATCGTCATAATATGGACGATGTTGTTCTCTATCGCTATCACTACTTTGTTGTAATGGAATTTGTTCCTTTTCTTTAAGCTTTCTAAGGTTTTTTTTGAATCTAAACACCATTACAATAGATACTGTTAAGGCTGCGCCAAGTGTAAGCGTTGATGTTAGCGCAGAAAAATAAAATTTACCTTCCTCGTCAGGAGAAAAGATAATGAAGGAATTTGTAATAATAATGGATGCAATCAATATTATAAGGACTATGAGATTAACTCTCTTGTCTTCATAGCTAGTTAGTGTTTTTCTCTTTAGGCTCATATTACTTTTACATAGCTTGTATAATATAGGACTAGATTCTTTAACTTTCCTGAGATTCAGGGGAGATTTCACAGTCATTTGACTTTACGTCATCCTGAAAAGGACTAAAGTCTACAATAGAATCAGTTCCATTGCCACAGCTGAAATTATCAGATCCATTTCCTCCATTCAAAACATCATCTCCGTTTTCACCTCTCAAGTTGTCATTGCCTTCATCTCCCTGAAGATAATCATAACCATTACCACCACTTATGGTGTCGTCTCCCATGCTCCCTTGAATTCTGTCATCACCATTTTCTCCATCTATGTCGTCAGCCAATAGCGAGCCTTACGATAACTGATACTTCACAGTTTTCATCGAATGGATCATCTGTGGACTTGCCGCTTACAGCTAGACTACTGTCCACCGGAATTGTCTTGCCCCTTTCTGGAGATGTGATATTTACGCCCATCGCCTGAATTGGAAGCTGTCCATAAACGACGCTAGCATCAGGGATTATCAAAACAAGTATGATAATACTGGCTATCGGTAATGACAAGTACAACGGTACAAGGCTATAGATAGACAGTTGCAATATAGATAATCTGATCGATAATATATCTTCCTGTGTTTCAATATGCAGTTTCAGTCGGTTACTTCATGACTATAGTTGATTCCTCTATTAAAAAAATTAATACCTCTAAATATCATATTTTGCATTATTCTATAGAGAAACCAAAACCTCAGTAAAACCGAGGGAGACTCCGAAAACGTTCTCGAACCATCTTTCGCTATGTCTCCCTTGGTTCTCTCTCCTTAACTATTAGACATGAGAATCCCCTGTATAGGTCACCACCTGATTACTATAGTTAGCTAATAATCTAGCTAACGATTCTATTGTTGCTCAGAATTGTCTGTTCTGTATCGCTATCTTCCACATCTGCCGCAATTTCGGTAAAGCCAATTATTGTGTTTGAATGAACTTCATTTCTTGCTCCAGCCTCCTCAACACCAACACCTACCGTAGAATTAGAAATAGTGTTATTATAAACTACATTATTGTCAGAATTATGGAATATATCAATTCCGGTTTCACAATTTGAAACATTATTCCTATATACTTTGTTGTTAATAGACTGGGAGACAAAAATACACTTGTCTTCATCATGAACGTTGTTATTTCTAGCGACAGAATCATACATATTTCTGCTAAACATTATTCCAGATCCAGCACTCCTATAAACCTCATTACTATCAATAACTATATTGTAACAATCAACTGAACAGATTATCCCCATGGCCCCATGATCGTGAACTTTATTATTCCGAATCACCATGTCGTGAGTTCCGCTATGCGGATCAAATCCATACATAAAGTTGTGGTGCACATTATTATCTTCAAGTATTAATCCCCCTACTGCCTTTGAATAAAATCCAAATCTGTTATGGTGTATCTCATTGCCTTTAACAATACTGCCCTGGCCACCATAATAAGTAAGACCGGAACAACCTCCACCGCAAGTGTAACCTAAGTAAGCCAGCTCCGAATTTGTTATGTCTGTGGTTCCTGTTGCCTCTTCTTCAACTAATATGTACGGTCTAGGTACAGCATCAATTCCCGATTTTTCATACTCTCTGCTAGGCAGTATATCAAATTTGAACCTTACATAGTCATTCGCCGCAGGATCCCAAGATGATATCTTTACTGAATCAATTCTAAGACTTCCTGATACCAATATTGCATGTGTTGTATCTTCACCCCCACCTGCCGCAATTTTCAACCATGACGTATCTGTCGAATTGACATAAAGTGTAGCCCCTTCTTCTATTGCTATACCAGCATTTAATAACCAAACACCATTAGTAGATTCCTTGTGTAATAAGTCTGGATTTTGTAGCTGATTATCAATATCAGTCAGGTTACTATAATTGCAACTAATTCTTATCACATTTTCTATCGAGTCGTATGTTATACATGTACCTTGGAATTGTTGACTCTGCTGTGAATAAGCAATTTGAAACTGGGATTGAATTTCTCGAAAAACAGGAAGAAATATCCACTGGGAGATTATTACTATCATCAAAATTGCGATCACTAATTTCCTTGTGCTTAACAAAGTAGCGGCTATCTCTTTGATCCGAATTGGTACCTGCATTATTTGATTCTGTATCTATATTCTAAACTCTTTAAAAGAAAGGACTGAAAAGCTGAAACTTTCTACAAGTGTAATAAAATAGAATTCATATCTCAGTACAATACAAGAAGCACAAGCGACCACGTGTAGTGTCGGGAATGATTTGTCCTTACAACCAGACCGACCACTTGCTCTCCTTGATATTATAATGCCAGATATGGATGGTTTTAAGCTAAAGCTATGTAGTCAGCTAAGGAAAGCTCTTAACAGCAAACGCGAAGCACTTTGACACTCGGTGAAAGATATCACAGAGCCTATTTCGATCAAACCAATACATATTCAAGACTTGGTAAAAGAAGTGAATCTAAGACTAAGATTGTCTGTAGAGTAACCCATTAGTCCTTTATTACGCTAGATACGATGCTCAATATTTGTTTGGAGGTGGCAGGCTTACGAATCAATCCATCTATTTTTGGTTTAGGAAGAGCCTGTGCGAACTCCTTATCGTTGATTTCAAATGCCGTCATAAGCAAGATCTTGACTTTTGGGTTTATTTTCCTCGCTTCGCATACAAATTGAAACCCATTCATAACGGGCATCCTAATATCTGATATTATAAGGGAATAATCCTTGTGATTTATTCCAAAGTGTTCTAATGCCAACAGCGGATCTGTAAATGAAAAGACATTATTGAAGCCATTTTTTTGCAGAATTTGTTTAACCAAAGTAGCAAGGTCAAAATCATCGTCTAGTACCATAACCTTTCGTTCGTACCCTCTTATTTTGCGATTCTTTTCAGACAATGGCCTCTATCTCCCCTTCATTTATCAAGTCTTACGTTGGTGAATCGTCCTATCACTAATAAAAGCCCTAGCCCTATTAATCTCTTATAGGACATATATCACATGGGCATTGCACTTTAAACTAGAGAAATAGTTTCTATTAGTAATCGTTTCCCACTATTATATTACTACTATGACACTTAAGCAACTCATCTTGCTCTTCTTGACTAAACCTCTTTTCAAAGTCCTTTTGGTGGTATAAACAAAAACCTTTCAGATTCCTTGCATCGAATTTTTTAGGTAATGAGCACTCATATTCGATAAGCTTCAGGTTGCCATCAGGATTATTGTGGTGATGGAATGAACCCATGTCAGCTAAAACAGTTACACCATTTTTTTTCTGCCTTTCTGCTTGTTTTATTAGGATCTCTAAGTAGGACATAAGATCTAAATGACCACCAGGAATATCATTATTGAAGACACCTTGTCCTTCCGAGGGAAAATATCCCTCTAAGGAATCCATGATTATGAGGGAACCTTCTTTTTCATATTTATTCACATCTATTCCAGAATAACAAAAAGGGTTATTTCCATTTTCATTGTAAGTTGTCTCTCCAGACAAAGTAAGCCTTACCATTTCTGTATTTTCATAATATGGCAGAATCAAAACAATCTCATTACTTTGTTCCAATTGCATTTTTGTATAATGTGAATAGACTCCCCTTAATGCCATCAGGTCTGGGTATACCATAAAACAATGAGATCCTGGTGATGATTCCATGCAAGTATCCAAGCCCCTACTTACACCGCTGGGTATTCCAGACTTATTCCAGGAAGTCATATACTTCATAACGTATCTTGTTCAATATCCAATATAAAGAACATAGAAAATCTCTTATAAAAAGTAGCGCAATTGAATTTGAATCTGGTATAAAATAAAATTTAATATGGAGAAATGGAACTAAGCATGCTTAATCGATGTAATAATATAAGTATTAGTAACTCGTATTAGTAACTTATATAATAGACGATAAATTTTCTGAAATACTTTAATATTTTTTGAGCCTATATATGGTAGGGTATAGTTATAATGACCCAATCACAGAGAATTTTTACTAACAATCAAAGAAATACGCTTTCAAAATTAATTGAAGAATGCAATAATGAGTCCGATATTGACAGGAAGATTCAACTTTTTTATAATTTAAATTCTATGCTTCCAATATCATATCAGATTAATATACCATCCCTTCTTACAGATGACTACATAAATATTGTATTATATAGAATTCATCAGAATTTACACAGATTTACGATCTAATTGTACTATCCATTTAGACTAAAAGATATTTTTGGGGATAGATCATCTTTTATCTAGTCTCTGATCAGCAATTACGAAATAATCAAGTTTCAAATAACTTAACTATCGTAATCATAATTGAAACAAAACCTACAGTTGCCATATGATTCATACTTATCATAAAAATAATTTAAACAACATACCACCATAATATACAATGGATAGTAATCTATCTTCCTCTCGATCCAATACGTCAAAGCCAACAAAACGTCTGATATTAGATTTGTATAAGATTAAACACAAGGTAATGAATCAAAATGTGTGCATCTTCGCAAAAGCAGCTTGATATACTTTATCTATAGGATTTAATGCTATGTTTGTATCAAAGAATATCAACTGGTAAAAAAATGCCAATAGCCTATATTCTAATTAATTATGAAATCGGAACTGAAAATAAGATCCTAAATAGATTAAACAATCTTCCTGGTGTTATTGAAGTTAATGAAGTAAATGGGATTTATGATATAATTGTGAAATTAAGATCCGATAATCTTGATGATATTAGAGAGACAATAACAAAACACATACGAACAATAAAAACAATTAGGTCGACAATGACATTGATAGTAGCTGAAAATAAGTAGGACTCGGCAACCAAAAAATGGCTTTTGGTTATAATGATATCATATGGATCCTATCTGTAATAGTTTGGACTGTTGCTGTAACTACAGTAATTTTGTATATTTTGAAAAGAGGAAGACATATACTTAGTGACTAGTTTCTTTCGTCAAAAAAAGAAAGGTATGATTAAACCTAACTTACAACATCAGGTAAGATTGTGGTATCATTTGTTTTTGTTATATTGTCACCTCCTGTTGCGGTTGTTGCATTGGTTGTTGTTGCTTCTTCAATAGTTGGCAATCCTTTTTCAGACAAAACTTGGTCAAGTGCTGTAAGATCGTATATTCCCTCAAGATTAGGTCTTTCTTTTCCCTTGGCTAAGAATCCCAAATCATATGCATCATTTGCGGATTTGAATAATGACTCTTTTATTGGATCATCTGTGAACTCTAGTCTGGTTAACGACTCTGCTAATACATCTACTGGAAGTTCCTTTCCTGTAAGTTTTTTGAGCTGCGCATTGAATTCTTTTATTGCCTGCTCCTTATTGCTGTTGATCCACTGTGTCTCATTAACATGTGCAGTTATTAGATTTTTTATTACGTCTGGATTATCTCTTAAATAATCGGGCCTTACTATTATGTGCGCTGTAACGAATTTTCCTTCAGGTGGCCAGAGATCTCTTTCATCTACAAATATTTTGCCATTGGCTTCTTTTACAAGTCTTGTCGCCCAAGGTTCAGGCACCCAAGCTCCATCAAGTTCCTTTTTTAAGAATAATGTTAGTATATCTGCATTAGCCACTGGGGTTACGGTCACATTTCCTCCATTTTCTGTGGTTTTAAATCCATTATCTACCAAATATTTTCTTAAGGCTACATCCTGTGTGTTCCCGAGCTGAGGAGAGGCAAACTTTTTGCCACCCAAATCTTTCACAGTATTTATTCCAACATCATTTCTTACGACAAATGATGCTCCACCGCTAGTAGCACCAGCAATCACCCTTACATCTTTTCCATCTGATTGAACATAACCATTTATTGCTGGATTTGGACCAATATATGACGCATCTATTCTATTCGCTAATAATGATTCAATTGCTGATGGTCCAGCATTAAATTGGAATGTTTCAACTTTTACATTATTTCCTAAAGCTTTCTGGAAGTCTCCATTTCCTAAACCGATCACTGCTTGTGCATGATTTATGTTTGGAAAATATCCTATCCTTAATGTTTTTACTCCTTGTGTACTGGTTTGTTCTTGGGCAAAGGCAAATAATGAATTATTTGATGTAAGTGTTGTTGACAATAACATTATTGTTGTTATTATTATAGGAATAACTGCGATTGATCTTCGTTGTTTTCTTGCTATTGTTGTTCCTTTCATATTACTAATATTATCGACATGGAAACTGTATATGATTCCTGGCAAACATGCAATAAGCGTAAATTAGGTGCAGATATTGATGCGATCTGACATCTAGCATTTTGAATCCCCCATTTTGATGTTTTTTGCTTTGTTAATGCAAACATCTAATTTTCCTCTATGAAATAGCTCAAAAGTCAAGGAGTTAAATAATAATGAGGAAGAAAAAGACAAATTGTTATTGCTAATATCTTGCTACAATATTTGAAAGAAAAGGATTGTCCATAATAAGAATAGGAACTTCAGGTTACACATACTCTTGGAATATGAAAAACCCCTCAGCTTTTCAATGGTACGTGGACCAAGGGTTCAATTCTGTTGAGATTAATGCAAGTTATTACCGGTTTCCAGTGGAATCCTGGGTTAATACATGGCTTTCTGTAGCCCCCTTCAACTTCACCTTTTCTATAAAGGTAAGTCGCTATATAACTGATTATACAAGATTAAAAGGAGAATCAGCAGTATGGAATAAATTCAGCAAAACTCGATAGAATTTCTGACAAAATCGATTTTTGGCTCTTCAAGATGCCGCCCTCGTTTAAGTATACACTAGAAAATCTGGAAATAGTCAGAAAATTCTTTAAAAATATAAGACTAGATAATAATAAAGCTGTTTTAGAATTCAGAGATTCATCGTGGTGGGAAATAATAGACAAAATTGCAGAGATTGGAATCGTTTTTTGTTCAGTAGATGCTCCAGGACTTCCTCGTACTAGGATTGTTACAAATAATGCAATGTATCTAAGAGTACATGATTACAAAGAATGGTATAGATATATCTATTCACAAACAGAACTTGACACTATGATATCATCGATTAAAAAATTGAATGCGTACAAGAAAGCAATATATCTAAACAATATGATCATGTATGCTTGAAAATGGACTCTACTTATTAAAACACATTTAAGATATTTTAAAAGACGGTTCTATAATCAATATTAACGATATAGCCTGTTTTATATTAATGAGTATCAATAGAAATAAAAGGGATTTATCGAAGCGTGATCAGGCGTTAAATGATTCAACAAGTGGACAATTAAGGGAAGAACCAAGGCCTGAGCCTTCACCAACTGAATTATTCAAACCCAACACTGATGATAATATTAGAGATTCGCAGATAAGAGCTGCTCGAAAAAAGTCTAGAGATCTTTAATCAGATTTTTAATCACGTAAATTTGGAATAGTTTTCTCTAGCTAACTTATAGTTGTATGGCATTGATTTTAATCTAATTCTCATTTTACGGTGATTCCTAATATGTAGCCTATTACATAGGCGACAGAAGCAGCAATTCCACCAACTGCAAGTGTATTCAATCCTGTTCTCAGAAGAGGTTTACTTACGATTTTTCCTCTAACAATTCCGATTAAGAAAAAAGATATGGCAGTAAATACTATAGAGAATAGAAATACATGTTCTGTTGAAATGGTAAAACCTGAAAGGTAGAGAAATACAAATGGAATTAATGGGACTAGACCAACTAAATTGAATGCAGTAAATGTTGTTATTGCGGCATCTAATGGCTTCTTTTTCTCTTCGATTAGTCCTAACTCTTCTCTCATCATTGTATCTACCCATACCTTTCTTCGAGAAGTGATCACATTTACTATTTCATCTAATAGTTCTGCCTTGAATCCTTTCTTAATGTAAATATCTTTTATCTCTTGTTTTTCCTGCTCTACGAGATTATCGATTTCCCATTCTTCCTTTTTTCTTTCCTTCTCAATAAACTCCCTCTGAGATTTGCTGCCCAAATAGTTTCCTATCGCCATCGAAAAACCGTCTGCAAATAAATTTGCGAATCCCAAAATCAAAATAATCGAAGGAGATAATGCCGCTCCGATAACTCCTGCCACAACTGCAAAAGTGGTCACGGCGCCATCTGTAGCACCATAAACGAAATCTTCAATTGACCATTTCATGATATACAAAATACAATATAATACACATATTAATAATAGAGATGTTGCTGCATAACCTAGTTAAATTACTTGTAACATATAGTTTGCAGCATATTGTATTATAAAAAGTGAGGCAAAAAATATTCTGTAATATATGAGCTCTAGAAACCAAGAATTGAGAATCCAATGGATAGCCTGTCAATATATTGAATTCCTTGTCACGTCATGTTATGACAAACTTTACCTTTACTTTGAAAATCAAAAAACATTTAAGCACTTAGACATACCACGATAAATTTACAGTTAAATAGCTTTAATTTCCTATGATGTACAAAGCGCCTAGGACTATGGTTAAGCGTGCTAATATCGATTTTAAGATAATATCTAAACCGAATATTGTAATTAAAAACACGGTGAAAACCATTTCAGAAGCAAAGAAAACATTTGATTATTGTCTAGATAGCGAGGGATTGTCTTACTTCATGGACTGTGAACCCATATGGAATTCAATAATTACTCTTAAGAGCAAAGAAATAAAATCTAGATTAGTCACAGAAATTACCACAAAAAATGTGCGTGACAGCAATTTAAATATGAAGTTTAGTGATGTGTTTCATTCTGATAAGATAAAAGGTAATTTCTTGATCGTCGACGGAACAAAATATTTGTGTTTCCTTATGAATGAAAGCCAATATACAGGCCAACAGTTAGTAAAACAACTCTTTTTTACCCAACTTAAATCATTTGTGGACAGCCAACAATACCTATTTGATAATCTATGCAATCATTCTATCCCTGCAAAAGAAAAGATAAGAGAAATAGGAAGAGGGATCAACGGTGATTTTGTAGATATCATAAGAATTCCATCTGAAATTCATAAGATCGCTGTAGAACTTATAGATTCATCAACATATGAAATATTATTGTTGTTCTCTACGACTAACTCATTTTACCGAACAGAATATAGTGGAATGTTAAACTCGGTATGGGAAGCCTCACAAAGAGGTGTGAATGTCAAAATGCTGATACAAGGTAATAAGGATGATAACAAGTTAAAAGAAATAGTACAACGAGTAATATACCAAAGAAACCTGCCTGTGAATATCCAATATATTGCCAAACCTTTAGAGGCCAAGATTTCTACTCTTGTTATAGATCAAGCGATTTCATTAGCAATAGAAATTAGTGATGATTCAAAGATGACATTTGAGGATTCTACAGGAATTGCTATTTATTCAAACAGTGAATCAAAAATATCATCATCACTGACAATATTTGAGACTTTGTGGATACAATCTGAAATTGACATCCAAAACAAAGTAAAACAAGCATACTTTCAAATGTTCAAGGGATTTGAGCTTAAAGATGAATTCTATACTAGACGCTGGTCATTCGAACAACAACAAACAAAAGAAGATAAACTACTAAAAGAAAAATAGGACAAGTTTTTCTAATATTATGACTAGATCTATTCAATAGTTTTATAAATATGAGTTCATACTTACATGAATGCCAATTTTTCTAGATGTTCATAAGGTCCCTTTTAGTGAACAACATTTAAGGGAATTGAATGAGTCGCCACGAGACGAATTTGGAGTCATGCATGTAAATTTATTGTACAACAAAGATGTGAATGTGTGCTTTTGTCTCTTAGATGCTCCTGATAAGGTTGCAGTCGAAAAGCATCACGATAAGGCTGGAATAAAATGCGAGTGGATAACAGAAGTTTCTTTGGCTAAACCATTTAAGCAATCTTAGGCATTTAATATGAACCCTTAAAAATTGTCGTGTACTGTGTCTAATCTTTATTTAATGCTTATCTATCATTATTCTAATTCCGACCTTATCCTTCCCACAAGTTTGCTTATCTCAATTGGTTTTTGAATAAAACATTCCAACATAGGTTCAGGAAACACTTGTCGTAATGCTCTATAATTTACCTCAAATGCG
>Ga0209382_10000019_pt1 | contig 196127 bp, 160 predicted proteins | sample SoiMetdeltSBSDD5_FD_187599 | JGI IMG/M metagenome (GOLD analysis project Ga0209382, IMG submission 187599) | Bulk soil microbial communities from a Populus tree surrounding site in Tennessee, USA - Soil MetaG P. deltoides SBSDD5 (SPAdes) (version 2) | ecosystem: Environmental > Terrestrial >...
CATTGCCACGAGAGCCCGATGATCGTGCGCCTGCTGCCACGCCTTTGCCTCGCGCTTTCGCTGGCGGCTCTCTCCATGGTGGGCGCAGTTGCCGACACCGGCGACAAGCCGTTCCCGGTAAACGTCATTCGCATCGTCGCGGGTGCGGCGGGCACCCCGGGGGACATCCTCTGGCGGATCGTTGCCAACGAGCTGGGACAGGCGGAAGGCTGGCGGGTCATCGTCGAGAACAAGCCCGGGGCGATGCAGACCATTGCCGCGACTGAGGTGCTCAAGCAGCCGGCCGACGGCTACCATATGCTTTCGATCGCGCTGCCTACGGCGGTCGCTCCCGCGCTCCTTCCCAACCTGGGCTTCCGGCTCGATAGCGACTTTGCCCCGGTAATCAGGCTCGCGACGGCGGATCACGTTCTGGTGGTTCACCCATCGGTCCCGGCGACGTCGCTGCCGCAGTTTGTGAGCCTGCTCAAGAGTGAGCCAGACAAGCTCACGTTCTCTTCCGGTGGTTTCGGCACGCCGGCGCATCTCGCCGGCGAACTCTTCAAGCTGCAAGCCGGCGTGCGTGCTACCCACGTTCCCTACAGCGCGCTGCCGCGCGCGATCGCTGACCTCCTCAATGGAACGAATCAATACCAGTTCATCACGCCTTTGCCCGTCCTCGATCTGATCGCGGCCGGCAAGTTGCGCGCGCTTGCGGTCACGGGAGCGACGCGGCTGCCTGCCCTGAAGGAGATTCCGACGGTCATCGAAGAAGGGTTCCCCAGTCTCGTGATCCAGGACTGGTTTGGGCTTCTGGTGAAAAGCGGCACGCCCGACGAGGTGGTTCTCCGGCTGAAGGAAGCCATCAACAGGGTCCTGACGAAGCCGGAGGTGCGTGAAAAGATCGTGAAGCTTGGCGCAGCGCCTGCTGGTGGCAGTGCAAGCGAGTTCGGCGAGTTCTTCCGAGCCCAGCTGGCATACTGGGCAACGGCGGTCAAAGAGACCGGTATCAAAATGCATCAGGGAGCACGTGGACCGGATTGAACGCCAGCCATTGGGTCGCGTCCGCGGGCACCGGCGACTTAGCGTTCCATAACCTCGACGCTATACGCACGAATGCAACGACGCCGGTGGCCGGGCGAGGCCGGCCGAGGCAATCCCGCGCTTCGAGACCGCTAGGCCGATGCCCTTGAGCACCTCGTCGCGCGCGCCATAGCCGGCAACGACGTTGTCGACCGCGAGCATCGTTACGCTCCTGCGGCGCAATGAGCAGTCGCCACAAGAGTGGAGCACTCACGCGTTCCGTCCGACTCCTGGAGGTCAGCAAGGAACAGAACGGGCCGTGTGTCACATGACCAACGGAGCGTCGGCAGGAACGTCAAATTTCCCATTGCAGATCATTCGTGCCCGCGTGTTACGCTTCGCAGCGATGAGGCGCGCACCGTCAGTCACTAGCTGTGCGCGAGGAAGGCGGGCAATCCTTCGTCATGGCGACGGTTAGCATCAGGGGGCTCTCAAAAGCGTTTGGCACGCAGGTGGTGGTGCAGGGGATCGACCTCGATATCGCCGACAAGGAATTTCTGGTTCTCGTCGGCCCATCGGGCTGCGGCAAGAGCACCATCCTGCGTATGATCGCGGGCCTGGAAGAGGCGACGAGCGGCGAGATTCGCATAGACGACGAGGTGGTCAACGAGCGCGATCCGAAAGACCGCGATATTGCGATGGTGTTCCAGGACTATGCGCTCTACCCGCACATGACCGTCGCTGAGAATATGGCTTTCTCGCTGCTCTACCGCGGCGTCGCGAAGCAACAAATCCGCGCCCGTGTTGCAGAGGCCGCCCGTGTTCTCGAAATCAGTGCGCTGCTCGAGCGCTACCCGCGGCAGCTCTCCGGCGGGCAGCGTCAGCGAGTCGCAATGGGGCGCGCCATCGTACGTGATCCAAAGGTGTTCTTGTTCGACGAGCCGCTGTCCAATCTCGACGCCAAGCTCCGGGTGCAGATGCGCACAGAAATCAAGCGCCTGCGTGCGCGTCTCGAGACCACCACGATATATGTCACTCACGACCAGGTGGAGGCGATGACGCTGGCGGATCGGATCGCGGTGCTGGAGGCCGGGCGCATCGAGCAGCTCGGGACGCCGGAGGATGTCTATGAGCGGCCGGCGACAGCCTTTGTGGCAGGTTTCATCGGCGCGCCGTCGATGAACCTGATCCCTGGCCGGATCGTCCGCAGCGGCAATGCCATGGCGGTAGAGCTGCCGGCCGGCATCAGGGTCCCGCTGACGGACACGATTGACGCAACGTTCGAGGGAATGGCGGTGACCGTCGGCATCCGACCCGAGCATCTCGAATGGGCGGCGCCGGAACAGCCGGCCGCGATCGAGGCAACCGCGCTGGTGGTCGAGCCGCTCGGCTCCGACACACTCGCGGCGATCGCGCTCGACGGTCGCGAGGTGCAGGTGCGGCTGCCGCCCAAGAAGGTTCGGCGCGCCGGCGACCCGGTGCGCCTCAACGTAGGGCCCGAAGACGTGCACCTGTTCGACGCGCACGGCTGCCGAATGGCCCGTTGACGCCTGTCAGCCGTCCAAGCCCGGGAGCCTCCAGACCATGCCGCAGCCCATGACTTTCGCCGTCGCCGGTTACGGTGCTTGGGGCCGCTTCCATGCCCGCGCGATCGCCGACACGGTCGACGGCCGGCTGGTCGCAATCGCGGCCCGTAGCGAGGCCAATGCCCGAGCCGCGCAGACCGATTTCCCCGACGCGGTGGTGCATCGCGAATGGGAGGCGCTGATCCGCGACCCGGCGATCGAGGCGATCGCGATCGCAGCGCCGAATCATCTTCATGCTCCGATCGCGGTCGCAGCGCTCGAGGCCGGCAAGCATGTGCTGGTCGAAAAGCCGATGGCCAATACGCTGGCGGATTGCGACCGCATCGTTGCCGTCGCCAAGCGCTCAAAAGGGCAGCTCAGCGTCGGGCTGCAGTGCCGGCTGTCACCCCAATGGGGACGCATCCGCGCGCTGATCGACGACGGAACGGTAGGACGCCCGCAGCATGTCCACATCTCGCTGTTCCGCCATCCCTACCGCCAAGGCTCGGATGGCTGGCGCTATGACAGGGGCCGCGTGGGATCGTGGATCCTCGAGGAGCCGGTGCATTTCTTCGACCTCGCACTCTGGTATCTGGCCGGGTCCGGACGGCCGATTGCCGTACAGGCGCTTGGCGCCGGCGAGCCCGGGATGCAGCCGGTACTCTCGGTGCTGATGCGCTTTCCCGATGGCGCGACGGCCGCCGTCAACCAAGTGCTGGCGGGTTTCGAGCATCACCAGACCGTGGAGCTGGTCGGAACCACGGGTGCGGTGCGCGCGACCTGGTCCGCCGGCACGGCGCGCAGCCTCGACGCGGCAACAACACTGCGGCTCAAGCGCGCGGGCCAGGACAATTTCGAGGACCTGCCGATCACGCGCTCGGGCGAGGTCTTCGAGCTGGCGAAGCAAACGCAGGCGTCGATCCTGGCCTTCCGTTCCGGCAAGTCGTTGGTCTCGGCCGAAGAGGGCCGCGCTGCGGTTGCGGTCTGCCTGGCAGCGGAAGAATCGGCGCGGCGCGGCGCAGCGGTGATTGCGGTGGATTAGCGGCTGCCGGCTGCCTATCATGGACACGCATCGAAGCAGACAGATGGCCGCTCAACGGCCACGCCGGCTCTCGGCTTGGAGGAACGCCATGATTTCTCGTCGCACGCTCGTCAAATCCAGCGCGGGCACGGTCGCGGCCGCGGCACTGGGAATGCCCGCCATTGCTCAAGCGCCGAAGAAGATCAGCTTTCTTACCTGGAACATCATCGACCAGGAGCCGATGATCCGCGGCTGGATCGCCCGGTTCGCCAAGGATCGTCCGGGGGTCGAGGTCGAATGGCTGGACAAGAAGGGTCCGGAGATTCCGGTCTTCTACCAGACGCAGCTCGCCGCCGGCACGCCGCCCGACGTCATCAATACGCAGGGCGCGCTCGGCCTGGAGTATGCGGCGCAGGGCGCGTTGCTCGATCTGACGCCGCGGCTAAAGGACGAAGCCGACGTGCGCGCCCGCTTCAATGCCGACTACCTTTCGAACTGGGCTTACGAGGGCAGCAATTACATGCTGCCGTTCTACATCACCAAGACGCTGTTGTTCTACAACAAGCCGATGTTCCAGAAGGCCGGTCTTGCAGGGCCTCCACAGAGTTTCGACGAGATCCTCGCATCGGCGCAGAAGCTCACCGCGAGCGACGCTTCGGGCTTCCTCACCCTCAACTTCGACTGGTTGTACTGGCCGCTTTACGCCATGAACGAAGTCGAGCTGCTATCGAAAGACCTGACAAAGGCTACGTTCAATTCTCCGAAGGCAGTCGAGGTGACGGAACGGCTGGCCAAGGCCACCGAGGCGGGTGCGATCAACAAGATCGCGTGGACTGGTCGCTGGGTCGAGCCGAACGGCGCCTTCGCGGCCGGCAACGTCGGCATGCTTCACGCCCACTCGCCGGCCTATTTCTTCGTCAAGGGTCAGGGCAAGTGGGTAACGCCGGAGACGCTTGGAGTCGCGCACGCGCCTGGCGGATTCGCCACACCGAACTCGCACGGGCTCGGCATCTCGAAGGCGTCCAAAAGTCCCGACCTTGCTTGGGATTTTCTCAAATTCGTGACCAATGAAGGCGCACAGGAGCTCGGCGTCAATCGCAAGCTCGTGACCGGCAATGTCGGCGTTGACACCAGGAACCTGGCGGAGCTCGAAAAGAACGACCCGCTGGTGCATGCGATCCTGAAAACACAGCTCGAACACACCGACAAAATGGTCGGCAATTGGCGCCTGGGTAACGACAGCCGAATCAAGGAAGCCTTTTGGCCGGAGCTGCAAAACGTGCTGCTTGGCCGCAAGGACGCCAAGACCGCACTCGCCGACGCCGAGCGCAAGGTTAACCGCGAATTGAAGCGGGGATGATGCCGGCGGCCGGCCGGGTCGAAGCATGGCGCGACGATTGGTGGCGGCGTCGTCGCACGCGCGAGCTCGCGCTGATTGCATGCTTTCTGCTGCCATCGGCAACGGTGTTCTTTCTTTATCGCGTGTTGCCGCTCGGCTGGAACGTGCTGCTCTCGCTGCAGTATTGGTCGCCGCTGAAGCCGGCGCGCTGGGCGGGGCTCGACCACTATGAGGAGATGCTGCTGCACGACGACGTGTTCTGGCAGGCGCTGCAGAACACGCTGATCTTCATCGGCGTTTCGCCGCTTGCGATCCTGCTTGCGCTCGGCATCGCGCTACTGGTGAACAGCGATCTGAAAGGGGCCGCGATCTACCGCTCGATCATATTCCTGTCATACCCGCTGATGACGGTCGCGGTCGGCATCATCTGGCGCTGGATGTACGACGAACGTGGCGGCATCATCAATTTCCTCCTGCGCGAGAGCGGGGTTGCGACCAAGCCGATCCCCTTCCTGCAGAGCTTTGAGTGGGCGCTGCCTTCCGTGATCGTTGCCGAGATCTGGCAGGTCCTCGGCTTTTACATGATCATCATTCTCACGGGCTTGCAGAGCATCCCGCCGCACCTCTACGAGGCGGCAGCGATCGACGGTGCGCCGCGCTGGGCGCGGTTCTGGCGCATTACCCTGCCGATGCTGAAGCCCTCGTTGTTCCTGTGCGCCGTCGTCGGCATTCTCAACTCGCTTACCAGCTTCGACCTCGTCTACATTATGACCAATGGCGGTCCGGGCCACGCCACCGAGCTGTTGATCACGCTCATCTACAAGTCGGGCTTTGGTCAGACCAAGTTCGACTACGCGGCTGCGCTGACGGTCGTGCAGTTCAGCCTGCTGCTTGCGCTGACATACCTCGCCAATCGAGCTTTCGGCGGCAATGCCGGCGCATTGCAGCGGTAGCGGCATGCGGTCAAGGTCCACATACCTTCGACACGCCGCGCTCACGCTCATCTCGGGCGTGATGCTCGTTCCGTTCTACTGGGTGATCAAAACAGCCGTCACCGACGAGAACATCTACGCCTATCCGCCGCGGCTGCTGCCGGAAAACCCGCATCTCTTCAATTTCGTCGACGTCTGGTACCTGATCCCGTTTCCGCGCTATCTGCTCAACAGCCTGATCGTCTCGGCGCTGGTCGTGGCGTGCAATGTCGTTTTCAACGCCATGGCCGGTTACGCACTGACCAAGCGATTTCCCGGCAGGCAGGCTATTCTGCTGGTCTTCCTCTCGTGCATGCTGATCCCGTTCCAGGCCACCATCATCCCAGCCTACCTCATCACCGCCAAGCTCGGCTTGCTGAACTCCTATTTGGGGCTGGCATTGCCTTTGCTCTCCACCATCGTGAGCATCTTCGTGTTCAAGGCGGCATTCGAGGCGATTCCGCCGTCGCTGGTTGATGCCGCCCGGATCGACGGCTTGAGCGAAGGGCGCATCATCTTCCGGGTGCTGATGCCGTTGTCGAGGGCCGCGCTCGCGACCAATGTGGTGCTCTCGTTCATCTGGTCGTGGAATGCGTTTCTGTGGCCGCTGATCATCACCCGCGAACCCTCCATGCAGACGCTCCCGCTCGGCCTGGCTCGATTCCTGTCCTACCTCGAAGATACGACCGGCGCGCTCTATGCCTTCGCGGTCATGGTCTTGGCGCCGTCGATCTTCGTCTTCCTGATGGCACAGAAGGAATTCATCCGCGGGCTCACCTCGGGAGCGACCAAGGGATGACGGTGCAGCAGGCATTGCGAAATCGCTGGGTGATCGTGCCGCTCGCGATTGCCGTGATCCTGCTCGCATGGAACGGCTATGTCGCGCTCAACGACGGCGGCATGGTCGCCGGACGCGTCGTCGACCGCAACGGCCGGGCGGTCGCGGATGCCACCGTCATCCTGCTTGAGCGCAATTTCGTCACGCACAACGAGCGCCAGCGCACCAAGTCCGACGCCAGCGGTCACTTCCGCTTCAGCGGGAACAACAACCACTCGCTCCAGCTCGAGGCCGAGGCGGCCGGGCTCGGCCGCTCCGAGCGCGTAGTCGTGCGGCTCTGGTTCCGGGCTCAGAACATAGTCCTGGTCGAGCCGTTGCGCTTTGCCGGACAGCTGCCGTGACGCGCGCGGTACCTGCCGTCGTCAGGCAGCCCGCGAGTGGAGGCAGCGACTCCGGCCGCGATCCGCGCAACGCGATTGCATGCGAGTGGTTTCGAGCACTCAATGCGGGTCGCCTGCTCCTCCAACCCAGCTTTCCACGACCTCCAGGCTCTCCGCACATATGGCGGCGATGTCGGCCCGGTAGCCCGGTGCGAGCCGGCCGAGCCAGTGATCGACGCCGAGAAACCCCGCCGGATTGGTGGATGCAAAGCGCAGCGCGAGTTCGAGCGGGACGCCCAGCAGGCGCACGCAATTCCTGACCGCCGTCGCCATGTCGAGGGCGGTGCCCGCCAGCGTCCCGTCCGACCGCAGGCAGCGGCCGTGCGCGACCGTGACCTCCTCGCCGTAGAGCGCAAAGCGCGAGCGATTGCCGCCGACCGGCGGCATCGCGTCGGTGACCAGCATGGGACGCGCGGCTCCGCGCAACGCGAGGCGGAGCATCGCGGGGTCGACATGGATGCCGTCGACGATCATGCCGAACCACACTCCGGGTGATTCCAGCGCAGCGGCGATCGGGCCGGGCTCGCGGCTCGCGAGCGGCCGCATGGCATTGAACAGGTGGGTAAAACCGGTCAGCCCTTCGGCAATCGCCGCGCGGGTCTGGGCGTAGGTTGCCATCGAATGGCCGAGCGAGATCCGCACGCCGGCGTGCGCAAGCCGCCCGACGAAACCCTGGGGCACGCGTTCGGGCGCCAGCGTCACGACCGTCACGCCCGGGCGCGGCACTGCCAGCATGGCGGCGTCCGCTTCGGTCGGCACGCGCAGATGCGACGAGGCGTGCGCGCCCGGCCGCTCGGGTGAAAGGAACGGGCCCTCCAGATGGAGGCCGAGGACGCCAGGGTGGTGGTCGATGAGCTCCGCGACCGCGGCCAGCGCGCTCCGCATCTTGTCGGGCGCATCGCTGATCAGCGTCGGCAGCAGTGCGGTCGTGCCGAACTTGCGGTGGGCAGCCGCGATCGCGCGAATTCCTTCCGCGGTCGGCGTCGCGTTGAACAACACGTCGCCGCCGCCATTGACCTGCACGTCGATGAAGCCGGGCGCGAGCCAGACGCCGTCGGGCATCGCGCGCACCGGCATGGCCGCGCCGAGCTCGGCGCGCGGCACGATCGCGGCGATCCGATCACCCGCGATGACCACGGCGGCATTGCGCTCGACGGCCTGTCCGTCGAACACGCAGGTCGCCGCTACCGCATGCTGCCGCATCCCCGTCATCGGGTGCGGGTCACTTTGCGCAGGTGGCGCGGCGCCTCCACGTCCATGCCGCGCCGCTCCGCAATGCGCACTGCGAGCGCGTAGAAGCTTTGGATCAGACAGACCGCATCGGTGTCGGGGTGGTCCGCCGCCAACGCGCGCAGTGGCCCGGCTGACCCTTCGTCGTCGCCGGTCACGAACAGTGCAGCCTCCTTGCGGCGCAGATCGGCCGCAAGCTCGCGCAGCCCCGCCGATGCCTCGTCGGTCGGCATGAAGAGCACGACCGGATAGCTCGTCGAGACCAGCGCCATCGGGCCGTGCTGGAATTCAGCGCCGCTGAAGGCTTCGGCGTGCAGGTCGCAGAGCTCCTTGAGCTTGAGCGCGGCCTCGCGCGCGATCGCCAGCGTGGGGCCGCGACCGATCGTGATCAGGCTGTCCGCCGCCGCCAGGGCCGCAAGCGCGGCGCTCCAATCGATCTCCCCCGCCGCTGCGAGCCGCGACGGAAGACGCGCAATGGCGCCGCCGAGCGCCGCGTCGTCGGTCCAGGCGGCGGTCAGGCGCAGCATGACCGCGAGCGTCGCCACGAAGGTCTTGGTGGCCGCGATGCTGTGCTCGGGGCCGGCGGCCATCGGCAGCGGCACGTCGCAGGTCGCGGCCAGCGGGCTGTCGGTTTCGTTGACGATTGCGGCCGTGAGGGCGCCTACCGACTTCGCCATCGAGGTAAACTCGGTCAGGTCGTCGCTGCGGCCGGACTGCGAGACGGTCAGCAGCAGCTGACCTTTCAGCTCGAGCTGCCGGCGATAGAGGGTCGCGATGTTGGGCGCGGCCGCGGCGACCGGGATGCCGAGATGGCGCTCGAACAAATGCTTGCCGAAGGTCGCGGCGTGGGCGGAGCTGCCGCGCGCACACGTGACCACCACGCGCGGCGAATTGCGCCGACACCAGCGCACCAGTTCGGCGATCGGTTGCGCGAGCCCTTGCGACTGGCGCAGGACGGCGTCCGGCGCTTGTCGCAGCTCTGCCGACATTCCGATGGCGTGGTCGCTGGTCGCGGGTGGCACGGCACTCTCCGAATACTTGTGCGGTTAACGCGCCAGAACGGTGCCGGATCGAACACATTGTTGTCGAGCGGTGCAGCTGCGCATCATGCACTTTCAGCGCCCTGATCTCAAAATCAGCCGCGGGTAAGCCGTCGCGCGTGGGAACTCGGGGCCCGCTGGCATCGAGCCCTTGATGGCGCGACATGTCAGCTCTAGTGACGCTTTCGGGGCAAAAGCGGACCAGAAATGCTCGACATGAGGTTTTCGCATTTTGACCGATGCTGTCGAAGAAGTCGCGTTCTATGGCGGATGGCTGTGAGCTTTTCAGACTAGATCATCACTTGCTTTGCCAGGCGTTAAGTCCCCCGTCCCCGCCGGGGCCGTGGCGCTTGGGTGCATTGTACGAGGCCTCAGCGGCTGGATGCGATGATGACCGCGAGGAAGAAACCGGTCAGGTGGTGAAGCGACTGATCGATCCCGATCGACCACCAGAACAACCGGTGCTCAGGTGTCCAGCGGTAGGCCGCGGCCGTGATGCTCTTGCAGCGGTCGATGGTCGAATGGGCGAAAAAATCGACGAGGCCCAACCACCACAGGCGCGGAGCGGCGGCGAGCGCAATGGTGGTCGTCAGGACGCCGTGACAGCCGGCATGCGCCGCAAGCGGTGCGAGCCAGCCGTTGCTCCTTTGCTTTCCGTGCGCCATCCACGACGACTGCAGCACGTAATCCGCGAGGAGGTGCTTGGCGGCGAGGGCCGAAAAGACGACTGTCAGCGCGGTGGCGGAAACCATCGATCGTACCAGTTCGTCAATTCCGATCACGGTTGTTCACCGCCGTGAACTTGCTGCGATCAACCGCAACGCTGGCCGTCGTGAGCAGGCCCCATCTCGCGGCACACTCGCAGGCGGCTGGTAAGCCCTTAGACACGTGGCATACCGCCTTGGTTCATTGAAAACCCACAAATTTGGCATTCGGGCCTGCGCCGCGGACGGCGTCGTCCACCGTATGTCCTCGCCATCAGATCCACTGTGACCGGCATCACATCGTCACGCGCCTTTTGTACCACTGATGCTGACACGGTGCGCGTCGTGCCCATCGATTCGTTGACCTCTGTCCTTTCCAGTCGCGAAATCCTGTGAGGTATTTCACACCTGCACGGCTTTGCATCGCGTGTCCCGCAATCTGGCGCGACCGCTCGCGCGTAAAACTTCGAGCAGTTGTGATCCGCATCACAGTCCGTGCGCGCCGAGTGCGCCAAGTTGGCCTTGTTGAACGCACGGGGCGCGACATGGCTCGAGCTCGATCGCGACTACGGCGTGGGCCGGACCTTGGCGCACGCGCGCGTGGCGCCCCGCAAGCGGACCGCTGCCCGCTCTCCAAACCTTGCCCAGGCCATCGGCACCTGGAAGAGGTTGCGTGAAACCACCTCCGGCCACCGGGCCGGGCGCTAGCACAAGCGTTCATGGAGCAGGCGGCGGCAGTGCGCACAGCCCCGGAAGAAGAGGGGAGGGCTCTGATGAATACGTCACCGAAACGGTCCACTGGCCATGCTGCGCAATCCGGGTTGAGGAAACCCCGCGCCGGTGGCGCATTGCAACAACTGCAGCGGAACGAGACGGCAACAGCGCGCAGCGAGCCATCGGCGCCGGCCCCATTGGCGCCGATTGATTTTCTTCGCGGGCATCCGGCGTTTCGCCAGCTGCCCGCGAATGCCCTCGAGCAGATCAGGTCCTACGTCATCCGCAAGCGCCTGCAGCGCGGCGCACTGATTTTCGCCAAAGGCGATTCGGGAAGCAGCGTGATGGCGGTGCTCGATGGGTCAGTCCGGATCAGCGTGCCGACCATCAACGGACATGAAGTGGTGTTGGCCCAGGTCTCGCGCGGCGACGTCTTCGGCGAGCTGGCGGTGATCGACGGCCAGCCAAGGTCTGCCAATGCGACCGCGGTCGAGAACTGCGAGTTGATGGTGATTGAACGGCGCGACTTCCTGCCCTTCATCCTCAGCTACCCGGAGGTAGCGATCAAGCTGCTCGAGCTCGTGTCGGCGCGCCTGCGTCAAAGCAACGAGCAGATCGAGGACGTGATGTTCACCGGTTTGCAGGTCCGGTTGGCGCGGGCGATCCTCAAGCTGCTCAAGACGACCGAATGCGATGTGGGGCCGCTGCGGTTGGTGATCACGCAACGCGAGCTCAGTCAGATGATTGGCGTGTCCCGCGAGAGCACCAACAAGCAACTGCGCATTTGGGAGAAGCGCGGGTGGATCCGGCTCGACCATGGGGCGCTCACCGTGTTGAACGGCCGCGCGCTGTCGCGGATCATCCCTCACGCCTAGCGCACTGGCAAAACTCACAACCTGAGTAAAGTCCGATCGCGCCGCAGTCGCGTCGTCGCGAGAGGGTCTTAGGACACTGTCTGCAAATTGGCCCATCGCGGCGAAACGGCGATGTCCGTTCCTACGTCAGCTCGTCGGGGTAGACCGAAAACGATATGCTCATTCTGCGACTTGTCGATTTTGACCACGGCGGATCTGGCGCTGACGCGGTAGCGTTTATTTTGGATTGCGCGGGAACAGGACGAAGCCGTCTCGGTTCGGCATCCTGACCTTGGGCAGCGACTGAGCGTCGAGCACGTCGTCGCGCCCGATGATGCCATTGAGGTGAAGGAGGTAGGCCGAGACCGCGTAGAGCTCGTCGCTGGTCAGCGACTGCGATTCTTGGAACGGCATCGCGCGCCGCACATAGTCGAACAGCGTCGTCGCATAAGGCCAGTAGCTGCCGACCGTCTTCACCGGCACGGATCCGGGCGCGAGCGAGCCGATGCCGCCGACCAGGGCATCATTGGGCCGGCCCACCCCCTTCTCGCCGTGACAGGCGTGACACTGCACGATGTAGACCGCCTCGCCTTGCGCAGCGGTGCCGCGGCCCGGCGGAAGCCCGACGCCGTCGGGGCCGATGCTGATATCCCAAGGCGCGAGATCGGCAGGTGCGATCGGCTGTCCGAACTGCGGGGGCTGCGCGAACGCTGGCGTCGTGACCACGGCGGCCGCGATAAGGGCGAGACGCCTAAGCATAGACATTGCTTGCCTCCCCCTTCTCGTCGATGCGCCAGCTTGCGATCGCGTTGTAGTGATAGACGCCACGCAAGCCGCGCTCGGCCGCAAAGGCGCCGCGTGCGGGCTGCACCGCGCCGGTGTCGTCGATGGCGCGGCTTTGCAGCACCGCCGGGCCGCCGTTCCATTGCCACGGCGCTCGAAACCGCACTGGCGCCATCGGCAGGATTGGCGCATGCAGCGCCGCCCGCGCCCAGCTTTGTCCGCCGTCGGCCGATACGTCGACCTGCCGGATGCTGCCGTTGCCGGACCAGGCGAGCCCCGAGATCTCGTAGAAGCCGGGCCCTTTGAGCGCGAGCCCCGGCGACGGACGGGTGATAATCGACTTTACCTCCATCGGGAACACGAACTGCCAGGCTTTCTCGTCCCTGAGCAGGATCGTGTATTTCGAGGTCTCGTCCTTGGTCATGGCAGGCTCGGCGGCGAGCTTGAGCCGGCGCAGCCATTTGACATTCATGTTGCCTTCGAAGCCGGGCAGCAGCAGGCGCACCGGATAGCCGTTCGACGGCCGCACCCGCTCGCCGTTCTGGTAGAGGCACACGAGCGCGTCATCCAAAGCCTTGGCGAGCGGAATGCTGCGGCTCATGGCGGCGGAGTCGGCGCCTTCGGCGATGACCCAGCGGGCCGAGGGGTCGACGCCAGCCTCGTCGAGCAGCGTCGAGAGCTTAACCCCGGTCCACTCCGCGCAGCTGAAAACGCCGTGGATGGCGGCTACGTTGAGTGGCAGCGCCTGCGGCGCGTTGAGCGCCTGGCTGTTGCCGCCGCATTCGATGAACGCGATACGCGACTGCATCGGATAGCGGTGCAGCGCCTCGACCGTGAAAACGAGCGGCCGTTTCACCAGTCCATGGATGAGCAGGCGGTGCTGCTCGGGATCGATGTCGGGAATGCCGGAGTGGCTGCGTTCGAAGTGTAGCCCCGACGGCGTGATGATGCCGTCGAGTAGTTGGAGCGGCGTGCGCGCGGCGCCGACGCCCTGCGTCGCCGGATTGGGCGGCGGCGGAATGAGCCGCACCAACTTCTCCTCGTACCGCGAGGGCTGGCCATAGCCGGCAAAGCCGGCGCCCGGAATCTTCATCCAAGATTGCACTTTCAGCGGCTCGGCCGACGCGCCTGAGCCGATGCCGGCCACGCCAGCGACCAGCGCGCCCTCGAGCAAGAGGCGGCGGCTCAAGATGCCATTGCCTGCTGCCGGCTCGGCGTGTCTCTTCTGTCCAGCCATGGGGTGCTCCCGCTTTCGACAAGTCGAATTGTGACGCGCGCCGGCGCAAAAGGAAGTCGGCTATTTCAGTGCGATGCCCAGGGGCAAACCAGACGAGATATGCTCAATGTGCGACTTGTAGATTTTGAACCCCCAGCAGTCATGCCACGCAGCACCGGCGTGCGTAGCGGCCGCTTTACTCATTCTCGGGGTCGGTCGAAAGAGGAAACTTAGCTGCCTCGCCCGCGGCACGGCTCAGCGCCGCGCATACCGATTCGGCAGCATCCCGACATAGCCCCTGATATCGGCGTACCAGACATTCCCGTCCGGATCGACCGCTACGCTGTAGGGACGGGCATCATCACGTGGCAGCCTGAAGACGTCGATGTTGCCGTCGCGCAGGCGACCGAGGCTCGAGCCGCGCACCATGCCGAACCACACGGCTCCATCGGCCGCAACCGCCAGACCAGTGAGGCCGGCGTTCTCCTTGGCGACCACGAAATCAGAAAATGCTCCATCCTTGAATCGCCCGATGCGATTTGCGCGAAATTGCAAAAACCATACAGAGCCGTCGTTGCCGACCGCTATGTCCGTGGGCACGACGCCGGCGCGCGGCAGATCGATCGTCGCGTCGGCTCCTTCGGGCAGGATGCGCAATAGCTGGTTGCCGCCTTGCAGGGTCGCCCACACGGTGCCATCCGCCGCCACGGCTACACCGTAAGGTCCGCCTCGCCGAGTATCGATCGCATGACGCGTGAACTTTCCATCTTTCAGCCGGGTCACGCTAGATGCGGTCGATTCCGCAAACCAAGCGGCACCGTCGGGCGCTATCGCCAGCCGTCCGAGCCGCACAATCGGCGTGTCCAGCGCGTACCGTACGACCTCGCCGGAGCTGTCGACGCGCGCGACGGAGCGCGCCGCGAGGTCGGTGAACCAGGCGCTGCCGTCGGTACCGATTGCCAAACCGAGGGGCTCGATATTGCGGCCTTGCGTCGCCAATCGCTCGACCTGGCCGTTGCGGATCCGGCCTATCGCGTCGGCGCGGTCGATGGTGAACCAGATGGTGCCGTCCCTTGCCGCGGCAATCGCGATCGGCGCATCATGTGGGTCGCTCATGGGGTGCTCGACGAATGCTGCCACCGGCGTGCGGCCGCGCGTCCATGTCAGCCCCGCCACAGCCAGCACTGCGGCCGCGAGCAAGGCGGCAATCGACCACCAGCGCCGCCAGGTCCGCGCTGGTTTCCCTTGCTTCATCGAGGCGAGCGAATCACAGTGCGCCGCCGCGCGAGTTGCCGTGCAACAACTCCCCCGGCGATCAAAATCAGCAGGAAAAACGAAACCCCGCCGGCAAGACTCATTGGGTCTAGTCGGGCGAGCATGTTGGTGCCTTCGTTCGCGGAGCGCCAGACTTCCGAATACGGTATCAGTGAGTATACGGCGTAAATGACCTGTGGGTCGCTCGGATCGCGAGCAAGCGGCCCGGCCTCCAAATGAGCCGGAAGGTTGTCCTGTTTGAGGAGCCAGGACTCGCCACCGTTCTCGCTGGTGTAGGTTCCGCGATCAGTCGTGACAACGAGCGCCGTTGCCTGGGCGTTGGCCGCAATGCCGCGCACCTTGGTTGCTGTCTCGGGCAACCTGCGACCAACCGCGCGCCATGACGCACCAAGGTCATCGCTCAGCAGGATGCGATCCGCTGACGCGGCCCAGACGCGGCCCGGAACGACCGGATCGGACGCGACGGTATCGACCGGCGCGCCTTCATCGCCGAGTCCGCCGTCGCGCCAGCGGATTCCGCGATCCTGACTGGTCATGACCCGTCCGTCGACGACCGCCACCAGCGTTTCCTGCGGCATCCGAACCAAGGTGAGCGCGGTCATCTCGGGGCTGTCCGGCAGCCCCGGCACAGCGCTAAACGTCAACCCGCCGTCACGGCTCACGAACAGCCCGGTTCGACCGAGCAGGTAGATTTCGTCGTCACCGGTAATGAGGGCTCTGGCCGGAAGCGCGGCATCGGGCGCGCGCACCCTTCTCCATCGATCGCCTTCGCGCCGGAACACGCCGCTGGTTCCGGCGCAGGATAGCTGCATCCCGTCCGAAGAAAATGCGACAGCGAACACGGCACCGAAGATGAGGTCACCGGCTTCCGCCCTCCAGCTCCGACCGCCGCTGCGCGAACTCAAAATGCCAAGATCGGTGCCAATCACTAGATGCGATGGGTCGCGTGGGTCGACCGCAACGACAAGTGCCGCATTGAGAAACAGCCCAACGTCAGCGTTGAGCCAGCTGCCGCCCAGGTCGCGCGAGCGGAAGACGCCACCATAGCTGCTCGGATCGTGCGCCCGCGCGCTGCCATTCAGCAAGAGCAAGAAGAAGACAAGCCGCACGATCAGGCGATGCACTTGAGCTCGCTCTTGCGGAGCAGCGCCGAGTCCATGATTTCGACGCCGACGCCCGCGAGCCGCTGTCTGCCGTTTCGGCAGGCAGCGCGACTCACGGCACCAAAGCGTCAAAACCAGCCATCAGTCTCCAGGCCTCACGGCTTGCGTGATCTCTCTCCAGGGGCCAGGGCGATCTCGGCCATCCGCCCGCCGTTCAGCGCCACCCAAGAATTTTTCGTGATCGGATACTTGTCCGTGTAGCTGAGAGGCTCGTGCGCGGCGACGCAATTGTTGTAGCCGCCGGTGATCTTGTAGCACTTCTCATAAGCGAGAAACTGTTGCACCGAGTCGGTCTGCTGCACATTGGCGACCATCCAGTCCCGGATGGCCTCGTACGACGAGAATGCGTCGGAGCCGAACACCAGCTTGCCGATGCTGGTCGGCACTTCCAGCAACTGCGATCCTGCCGTGTGGGCGCGGAACACCGCGTGAATGCGCACGCCAGGCAGGATCTCCATATCGCCATCGACGACGACGGCCTTACCTCTGAGGACCTTGCCGTATACCTCGTCCATGGTCAGAGGCATGTAACCGCAAGCGGGCGTCCTGTTGCAGCCGCCCGGATCGGAATTGATAGCCCTGATGTGCGGCTCGGGGTAGTTGAGGGCCCACTCGATCGCCCTGAGCTCCTCACGCTGAACGTAGAGCACGGCGTTGGGAAGGTCAGAGAGCTGGCCGGCATGGTCCCAATGGGCATGGCCGATTACGACTTTCGTCACGTCGGCAGCGTTGAAACCTAACGCCCGCAGCTGATCACCGATCGGAGCCCAGTGTTCCGAGCCGGTCATCCTCAAGTATTCCTGCTGCTTCCACCCGGTATCGTACAGAATCAGCTCGTTGCCGCATTTGATCACGCCGACGTTGACCGGCAGATCGACGGTCGGAATGCTGTTCTGCGGATTCGTGCTGCCGGGTACGAAGGCGCGGTCCGGCATGAATGCTCCGAAGGGCACTTTCATGAACCGGCTACTCTCAATAAGCCATACCGAGCAGACCGGCTCCTGGGCCTGGGCGGCGGTCCCCGCCAAGAACGCCAGGGCGGATGAAAGGACGGCGGTCCACGCGACGAGGCGCATTTGCAACGCGAGTGTTTTCATCGCTCTATTCCTTCAGTCGATCGAGATTTGGATCGTATCCCGGAACCTTGTTCGCCACTCCTCCAGAACCAAAGTTGTCGGCAGCGCGCCTAGTGCGGCTTGTACTGCCCCGGCCACAGCACTTCGCCCGCACGCAACAGGTCTTCCGAGGCGGTCACGCCCATCCGGTGCGCGTCGGCGAGATGACGCGCGTCGCCATCCTCGGTGAATGTCAGCATTTCGCCGGCGGCTCTCGCGTACAGCGCCATCGCTTCGATGTACCGTTCATGCGTTTCGGACAGGGAAGCTGGCGCGCTCAGCGCGCGCACCCGCCCCTCGGCGTCATGAAAGAATTTCGCCAGCGGCTCGATTCTGCGCGCGAGTTCGCGCGCATTGCGGCCTTCGGTCTGATAAGCGATGCCCGCAAAGCTCATTGCCACCGCTGACGGGGTGACCTCGCGGTGGACGGCCCACAGTGTTGTTGCGTAACGTTCCTGCTCGACAGTCAAAGCCGGAGGCTGGGGACGGCTGGAGATTGCCACGTTCACGCGATGCGGCGCCGCCGGTGGCCGCGTCTCATGCAATAGCGCAGCAAGCGCAGTCGCGGCGAGCGCGATAACGACACCTGCCAGCAACAACGGCCGCGTCCGGGAGCTGCCGATCGTCAGGATGGCACATCCTCCCGCGAGTGTGGGATTGCACAGTCTATTCCTGCGTTTCGATACGGGTCAATGCTCCCGCAGAACCAGGGAGATATGCGGCCACGCATAGCTGGCGATGAGGCCAGCTTGCTGGCCGCTCAATGCGGCGTCCAACTCGGCGCATCGGTGAACAGGCCGCCGTCTGCGAAGCCGGTGCCGTAGATCAGAATGACCCCGAACACGAAGCTGATCAGGCCCGACGCCACGCGCAGCCGCCAGTTGAATTTCGGCAGATTAACGGCCGTAAACGCGAACGGGGCAGCAAGCGCGAGCGTAATCAGCATCATGCCGCCGATGGTGCCGAGACCGAACAACAACAGATAGCCGATCGCCGCGGCGGTATCGCGAATGACTGCCAGAACCATCAGCGCGATTGCGGCCGATCCGGCAAGTCCGTGCACCAGGCCGACCACAAAGGGTCGGGTCCATTGATAGAGGCGCACCCGGCCGAGGCGGCTGCGGTCGAGGCGCGCCAGCGGGGTTTGTTGCTCGGCATGGCCGTGAGAGCCTGGTTCGTGCCCGTGCGGGTGCCGATGCACATAGTCCCCGTGAGCATGGACGTGGTCGTGCAAGTGAAGCCCGCGTCCGCCGAGAGCAGTCGCACCGGCAACAGCGCCGATCGTGCGGCCCAGGCCGGTGAGGGTGAGCACGCCGAGCACGACCAGCATGACGCCCACGGCGAATTCCAGCGAAAGGCCGAGGCGTGGCGGAATGACAGCGCCGAACCCGATGATCGCAATCCCGACCGCAATGACCGTGACCGTGTGCCCGATCCCCCAGGCGGCGCCGATCAGGGCGGAACCTGCGAGCGTGCGCTCGCGGCTGACGATGGTGGCGATGGCGACCACATGGTCGGCATCGGTTGCATGGCGCATGCCAAGGAAGAACCCGAGAAATATGAACGAAATGAAGTTGATGGCGGTGTCGGTCATTGCACAGACGCCATTACGACTAGGATGCCGACATGCATCATGCGGCTTTCAATCGATACTAGTTCGCAGGCGCGCCGGACGCCAGTCCATGTCGCGAGCTGCCGCCAGCGGCGATCTCTGCCTTGTCGGCCGCATGACAATGTCGGAAGATCAATCACCGTGAGCTACCGCTCGACGGCCTCGAGGCCGATAGGTGCGTTGATCCTCGTTGCGCCCAAACGGCGTGCGGAGAAGCGCCGGTCGTGGACGACTACTCTCGTGATTGCCTGAATGCAGGAGCTGCTGTTCTTTGTCGCCTCGAGCTTCTGGGCCGGTGCCGCGCACGCGGCCACGCCGGGGCACGGCAAGACGATCGCCGCTGCTTACATCGTCGGAGCGCGCGGCAAGCCCATCGACGCGCTGATCCTAGGGATCTTCGTCACACTGTCCCACACCAGCGGCATCGTGCTCGTCGGCGTGCTCGCATCGTTTGGCTCGGCGTGGCTGCGGCCCCAGCGTATCGAGGCTTATCTGGAGCTGGCGATCGGAATTCTCGTGATCGCGCTTGGTGTGTGGATGCTATGGACGCAGCGCGATCTGCTGGCGCTCGCGATGAACGCGCCGGATAGTGTTGAGCGCCCGCGTGATCCCCACGAAACTACGGCCCACGACGATCATGCTCACGCCCATTTCCACGAGCACGACCACAATGTCGTGCCGCCACACTCCCACATGAATGATGGGCAGGTGGTATGGCATAGTCACGGTTTCGGAAAAGCTCACGCGCATCAGCTCGATATGGTGACCGAGAGTCGGCCCACGCTGCCGGTGCTGCTGGTGCTCGCCATTGCTGGCGGATTGCTACCGGATCCAGCCGCCCTGGCGCTATTGCTCGGCGCCCTGGCCAGCGGCAAGATCCTGCTCGGGCTCGTGACTGTCGTGGTGTTCAGCCTCGGTTTCGCAGCGACGCTGGTCGTGGTGGGAGTTGTTGCCGCCAAGGTTGGCGAAAAGGTGCTGGACTGGCTCAGCAGTGTCTGGATGGTGCGCGTGCAGATCGCGACAAGCCTCCTGATCGTCGGCATGGGCGTGGTGCTTACCATCAGGGCGGCTGCAAAGGTGATGGCACTTTCCTCGTAGGGTGACTGACCGCGGCGCTCGCCGTTCTTCGCAGGCGTGCTCAGCGGAGGCCTGGATTGAAGTTGGGGCAGGAGCGCAACCGGACCATTCCATTAGCGGACGGCGGGCCTGTGGGATTTTGCCAAATCAGCAGGGCGTGCATGTTAAGATGTTAACTCCGCAATCCCTTCGCGACCTCATGAGCGGCCTTGACGAAGAGCTGTGCGACGGGGCTGAGAGTTCGGTTCGCCAGGGTGATGATGCCTATAGGTCTCCGAGTCGTCGATAATTGGATCGGCAGGACCTTGAGGTCGAAACTCTTGCCGCTGAATCTCACCACCGAGCCTTGCGCCATGGTGATGAAACGGCCGCTGGCCAGCAGCGCGTTGCGAATGGGGGTGACGGAGGTGAAGACGCTCGAGGCAGGGATCAAAAGCCTCGTGCTGGACCAGTGGCTTGGCGTGTTTGTACCGGCGGGCACTCCGGTTGAGATCACTGCTCGCCTCAACGCCGAGATCGGCAAGATCCTGGCCGATCCCGGGGTGCAGACGAAGCTTTTGGATTCCGCGCAGGAGGCGGTCGGCGGCACTGCCGATCAATTCGCGCAGCTCGTGCGCGAAGACTATGCGAAGTACGGACGGCTGGTTAAAGAACTGAGCATCCCCAAGGCCGACTAGCAGCCCGACGGTATGCCATACTCGACCTATCTGCCCGAACACATGGGCTCGATCGCGCTGACGCCGACCGGGCCCTTCGTCGCCGGCTCGCACGCCGAGCTTACGCTCGTATACACGGCTGGCACGTTCGGGATCGATGACACCGGGATGCTGAAGATATCCTGGCGCACGACGTCGGACATGGCGAAGCCGCAGTTCGACCAGCCGGGCGCGCCGAACTTCACCACCGTCGAGGCGAGCAACGCCGCCAAGCTCGAATATTGGTTCGACCGTCTCAACATTCGTCCCTATGCCAATACGCTGCTCATTCGCGTCGGGCGCGGCTATCTGCGCAAGGGCGATACGGTCACGGTGCGTTTCGGCGATCGTCGCCAGGGCTCGGTCGGATACCGGCTGCAGACCAATGTCGAGGAACGCGTCGAGCTCAAAACCTCGGTCGATGCGTTTGCCACCTATGAGTTCTGCGAGCTCCCCGAGCAGCCGGCCTTTGACCTGGTGCCTGGACCGGCGCATTCTTGGAAAGCGATCTGGCCTTCGCTGGTGACGGCCGGCGAATCGTTCCGCTTGGCGATCATCCCCGAAGACGCCTGGGGCAATCCGACCAGCGATGCCGAACAGATGGTGAGGCTCGCAGCCTCGCGTGCCATCTCGGCTTTGCCGGCAAGGCTCACGATCAGGCGGGGCGCGAGCCCTGTCGTCCTCGACGGGCTTGTTGCCGACACGGCTGGCGACGTGGAGCTGCAGATCGTCACCGAAACGGGCGAAGAGCTTGCCCGCGCCAACCCGTTGCGAGTGGTCACGGCGCCCACCTTGCGCCGCTACTGGGGTGATCTGCACGGGCAGAGCGGCGAGACGATCGGCATGGGTTCGGCCGAAGCCTATTTCAGCTATGCGCGCGACCGGGCATTCGTCGATATCGTCGGGCACCAGGGCAATGATTTCCAGATCACCGACGCGTTCTGGACCAGGCTCAACCGGCTGACCGCCGAGTTCGACAAGCCGGGTCGCTTCGTGTGCGTGCCCGGCTACGAATGGTCAGGCAATACCGGGATGGGGGGCGATCGCAACGTCTTCTACCGCGACGAAGGGCGTCCAATCCGCCGCTCCTCGCATATCCTGGTCGAGGGTCAAACCTCGAGCGACGCCATCCACACGGCCGACGAGCTGTTTCGCGCGCTTGCGGGCGAGAATGCGATCGTCATCGCCCACGTCGGCGGGCGCTACGCGGACATCAAGTACGCCCATGACGTGAGGCTGGAACCCGCCGTGGAAGTACATTCCAGCTGGGGAACGTTCGAGTGGCTGCTGCATGACGCGTTCGAAATGGGGTACCGCGTCGGGGTCGTATGCCACAGCGACGATCACAAGGGGCGCCCGGGCGCGACCAAGCCGGGCGCCTCCACGTTCGGCGCGATCGGCGGATTGACCTGCTACTTCATGCGCGAGCTCACCCGCGATGCGCTGTTCGAGGCGTTGCGCCGGCGGCGGCACTATGGGACCACCGGCACCCGCATCTTTCTCGACCTCAACGCCTCGTTCGCCGAAGCCGTGACCGGATTCTCGCACGACCCGCAACTCGGCCAGGCGCAGGAGCTCTCGGTGCGCGACGCGATGATGGGCGACATCGTCCGGCCGGGGGGCGTGCCGATGCGGCTTGTCGCCGACGTCATCGGCACGGCGCCGCTCGAGCGCGTCGACATTCTACACGGAAAACAGGTCGTGCAGACGGTTCGGGCCTATGGTGCTGCCGACCTCGGCCGCCGGGTGCGCGTGCTGTGGGAGGGCGCCGAGTATCGCGGCCGCGGACGGGAGACCATCTGGCAGGGGCGACTGGCGGTGACCGGCAATCGCTTCTCGCGCTACCAGCCGGTCAATTTCCTCAACCCGGAGCGCCGCGTGCGCGAGGAGACCTCCGGCGTCGCCCTCGCCTGGACATCGGTGACGACCGGCAACCGCGCCGGCCTCGACATTTGGCTCGACCACGCGGGTCGCGGGACGCTTCGCCTGGAAACCAACATCGTCTCGGGCGAGGTCGATCTCGCATCGCTCTCTGACGACGCGATAGCATTCGATGGCGGCGGCCTCGGCCGTCGGCTGACCGTCTACCGCCTGCCGGAGGCCGATTGGGCACGGTCCTTGCGGCTCGAGCACGAGGCGCGGTTCGCCGGCGGCGCTGACCTGCCGGTCTATCTGCGCGTGACGCAGGCCGACGGCCATCAGGCTTGGTCTAGCCCGATCTACCTCATTGCGTGATCGAGGTTCACGCTAGGACCCTTGCGGCTGCCGGGGCGGACCTGGCAGTCCAACCTCCCGAGGCCGCACGCCAAAGCGACGCGGTCGCGGATGATCGCGCCAGCGCCACGTGCATTGCGCATCCAGCAGTTCATTGCCCCTTGCCCGAAGCACTGCGAAGCTATATCCTATGGGGGAGGATAGGATGATGAAGCACGCCAGTCATCCCGCCATCGTCAAGCGCCTCAAGCGAGCGGAAGGTCACTTGCGCGTCATCGCCGAGATGGTCACGGCCGGCCGGCCGTGCATTGACCTCGCCCAGCAGCTGCATGCGGTCGAGAGAGCGGTTGCCAATGCCAAGCATGAGCTAATCCACGATCACATCGAGCATTGCCTGGACGGCGCGATGAACCCGAAAGCCGCCCTCAAAGAGCTGAAGGCGCTCACAAGATATCTTTAGAGGGCATGGGAATGCTCAAGGTGTTGCGCGACTGGTTCGGGGTTTCCTCAGAGGCGTTGGCCGGTCACGATCTCAGCCATCATCACGATCACGGTCATGCTCAGGGCAGGCGCCACGGGCATGCCCACGGCGTTGTTGATGCTTCCATTGCCACCACCCGGAAGGGTGTGTGGGCGATCAAATGGTCGTTCGTACTGCTCGTGATCACGGCGGCGTTGCAGATGGTCGTGGTGAGGATGTCGGGCAGCGTGGCCTTGCTGGCCGACACCATCCACAACATTGCGGATGCCGCCACCGCGATTCCGCTGTGGATTGCTTTCGTGCTGGCGCGGCGCAGACCGTCCGCCACCTTCACCTATGGCCTGGGCCGAGCCGAGGATTTGGCGGGACTGGCGATCGTTGCCATCATTCTGTTCAGCGCGCTCGTCGCCGGCCACGAGGCGATCGACCGCTTCATCCATCCCAAGGAAATCGCTGCGATTGGCTGGGTGGCTGCTGCGGGCGTGATCGGCTTCATCGGCAACGAGGTCGTGGCCGTGTTCCGCATCCGCGTCGGCCGCGAGATCCACAGCGCCGCGCTCGTTGCTGACGGCTATCACGCGCGCACCGATGGCCTTACCAGCCTGGCCGTCGTGCTCGGCGCGGTCGGCGTCTGGCTCGGCTTCCCGCTCGCTGACCCGATCGTCGGTCTGCTGATCACGCTCGCCATCTTCGGCATCGTCTGGCAGTCGGCACGCGCCGTGCTGATGCGCATGCTCGATGGGGTCGACCCCGGCATCATCGCGCAAATCCGCCATGCGGCAGAGCATGTCGGCGGCATCAAGGCGGTCGGGCAGGTTCAAGCGCGCTGGCTTGGGCACCGGCTGCTGGCTGAAGTGCCGATCGACGTCGACGAGCGGCTGAGCGTCGGGGAGGGTGCCCGCGTTGCAGAGTCGTTCCGGCGCGAGCTCTTTACGCACGTTCCGGCCCTTGCCGATGCGAGGATCAGGCTTAACCCAGCCGGCGGCGATGCGGCTGGCAGTCATAGGAACCATGATTGATCGCGGGGACCAGTGAACCTCTACGACGCGCAACGCTGGATTTACGCAACGCTGGGTGCAAACCTCAGCGGATTTGCCACCACCCGCAATTGGACGACGTTGTTGTCCGTGCTTCCGCTCGGCATCCTGTTCGGCGCGATCCACGCGCTCACTCCTGGGCACGGCAAAAGCGTGCTCGCCTCCTACCTGGTCGGATCGCGCCTGGCCGCGATGCGCAGCCTTGGCGTCGCGGGGGTGCTCGCCGCCACCCATGTCGGCATGGCGGTCATCCTGGCCCTGCTCGCAGCCCCGCTGATCACCCGCACCCTCGGCGGGGTTGGCCGCGCGCCCGCGCTCGAGTTGCTGAGCTGGGCGTTGATGACCGCATTTGGGCTCTGGCTGCTGGCACGGGCGGTGCGAGGCCGTAGCCACGTGCACCGCGAAGGCGTGGCCGTGGGGCTGGTTGCGGGCCTTATTCCTTGCCCGTTGACCCTGTTCGTCATGCTCTATGCGATGGCGCATGCGGTGCCGGTCGCCGGCATCACGTTTGCGGCAGCCATGCTGATCGGCATCAGCTTGACCCTGGGCGCCGTCGCACTGGCGGCCGTTCTGGCGCGTGACGCGGTGGTCCACCTGCTCTCCCGCCACGGCGCTTCCGTCGCGCGACTGTCGCGTGGCCTTGATCTCTTGTCCGGCATCTTGCTGGTCGGGATCGGGCTCTACGAACTCACGGGTTTGCTCGGTGGGCGGGCCTCACCGTTTGCGGTAAGGCCATGACCGGACACGCGCAGCGCCTCTAGTCGGCAAACATTCCCTTGGGCCGGCCCTGGTTCGCCATCTCCTGGCAGTAGGCGTAGAGTGCGTCGTAGACGATCCACTCGGCAGCGTTGAGGTCATGATCGTCTTTGAAGCCGAGGTGTCGGAACCCTTCGGCGATGGCCTCAAGCCCCGGGCCCTCGGGCTGCTGATACAGCGAGTTGTCGGTATCTGCGCCGTTGACGATCCTGCCAAGCAGCACGAGCGCCGGATCGTCGGTCAACTTGTATTTTTTCAGGATCGCCTCGAAGGAACATTCCTTGCCGTGGTGACCCAGCTCGACGTTCTTGACGTCATACGGAACTGCACCGAGACGCTTTGCCTCGTCCATTACCTTGTCGGCAGGGGCGAAGACGAACTCGGCGTCCTTGTCGACGAACTTCTTGATCAACCACGGGCAGGCGACGCGATCGACTTTCACGCGTTCACGGGTGATCCATTTCATCTCGGCCTCCTATCCGTCCGCAAGGACAAGTATTCCACGATGCACCGGGGAGAAGACGTACAGCCGGTCTGGCGCGACCAAGGCAGTCGTGTGCGCTCCCGAACCGGTCATGACTTGCGCGCTGTCGCCAGTGCGGGGATCGATCGTCTGGACCAAGCCGGGCTCACCGATGGCAACATGCACAAGGCCGGTCGCCGGATTGTAGAAGGTCGCGTCCGGCACGCCGGCGATGGGCCATTTGTTGCGGACCATTCCGGCGCCAATGTCGACTTCAATCAGCGCGCCGTCATCGCAGGCGAGGTAAAGGCGGCCGCGTTGGTGGTCGATATCGAGCCCGTGCGCGCCTGCCGACGGAAGCTTCCAGTGCTGCACGTTGTCGAGCTCGGGCAACCGCGCGACCAGAACCATCGAGGGCTCGCGGATCGCGAGAAACAGCCGCTCCGTGGTCGCATCCGTCACGCACCAGCGCGGCCGTCCGGGCAGGTCGATCGAGTGCCGTCGACTTCCGTCGAGGCCCAGCACATGGAGTGTGGCGGTGTGCGTCTCGTCGCCGATGCAGGCGGCGATCGCGAGGCCGCGCTGCGCAACGACCGCGACGCCGTTCGGTCGCGGACCAGTCTTGAAAGTGGCGCGCGTTTGCAGGCTGTGTGCGTCGAGCCAGGCCAGGCTTGCGGCGCCACGGTTGGTCACGAGGACTTGGCCGTCGTCGGCGACAACGCCGGCAGCCTCAGGAAACCCCGGCAACGTCGCGCTGTGTCTGCCGGCGTCGTGATCGATAACCTCGACGCTGTTGCGACCTGTGTGTGCCACGAAGACGCGGCGGCTCCTGGCGTCGAAAGCGCCATGGTCGAACGAGCTGCCTGCGGAAGCCGGTATCTCGATGACGCCGAGGATCTTCAGCGGCATGACGACCTCACGTGCGGTCGCCAAAGTGCGCCAAGACCGTCTAGACCAATTGGATTGGGTGCTCCGTCCATGCGCAATCTCCTCGACTCGTCGAGTGTTGCGCAGAGCTTGGACGGTAGAGCCGTCTGACGGGGAGCCTGCGTTTCCCCGCGCAGCTAACGTTAACTCCGGGCAGAACGAACCGCAAGGGAAGGTGGGGAAATTGTTTGAGAAGCTGTGCTGACCAGTACGCCGAGCAGGGGGCTCCGATTGGACCTCAAGAAAATGGGACGAAGCGGGCGCCGGATGCTCATGTGACGGCGCTTGAACGTGCGATCGGTCGTTTCGTTCCTCTCCCACGGCCGACGCCCTGCTCAAGGTACCCACGCGGTATATCCAGACGGCCGCCGGCTCCTTGTCGGTTGCCCTCACCCCAAGCACCAAGCGGTCCATCCCCGGCAGGAATAATGAGGTGCGGGCGCCGGCTACGGTCGTAATGCGTGCGACGCGCTGGTAGGCATTGGCTTCGGTACTGAACACGTCAATAACTCCGGCGCCGCAACTGATGTAAATGCGCTGCCGTTTGGCATCGAAAAAGACATCATCGGCATCGCCGCACGCGTCGCGCTCGGCAACAAGCTTGCCGTTTTCCTGTGCGAAGACGGAAAGCTTTGCCGGCTTCCTGAACACCACGATCACCCGCTGATTGTCTTCGTCCAGGGCCATGGGGAAATTCGCTTCATGCACCATGCGCCAGCTGGTGCGCCGCTGCCCCGTCATGAGATCGAGCACGGCGATCGAGCGCGCCTTAGGCAGGTTGACGAAAATCTGATCGGTGCTCGTGCTGATCTGGAAACTCTCGGGATGCGCATCGAGCGGAATGTCGGCAGTCTTCTGCCGGGTGACTGGATCGATCACGGCGAGGGCTCCCGTGCCGTAGCCGACCAAGACCAGATTCTTCTCGGCGTCGATGCGGATGTTGTCCGCGTCGGCGCCCAAATCAAATTTGCCAGCGGGTGAAAAACTCCCGGCGCGGAAGAGCCGCACCGATCCATCACCCGCATTAGCCACATAAAGAGCATCACCCGAGGCAAACATAGGCGAGGCCCTGCGGTCCGGCAGGCCGCGGATGGTATGAATCGTTTTGCGCCCATTGAGGTCGATGACGCCGACCGAGTTGTTCTCCAGCTCGGCAATGAACAGATGATGGCGGTGCGGATCGAGCGCGAAATGATCAAGCCGGCCGACCACGTCGCCGAGCGGAATCTTGGCTTCGAGCTGCAGCGGAGCCGTATCGCTCGACTGCGCAGACGCGTCCGCGGTCGAGGCGATCACCGCAGCCAACATTGCGCCGATAATCAGGACATGCTTGCTCATTGTTTCTTGCTGCCGTCGGGCTCGAACTGCTTGAGGTATGCGCACAGGAATTTGGCTGCCTGAGACCTTCTAAAATTTTTCAGCCGCCTCGACCGCGCCCGCCGCCACGGCGAGACTGCCCAGAAGAGCGACGGCAATGCCCGTCTTCATGGGCAGCCTCGTCATGGCTTACCAATCCGAACGCCGCGCGTCAGCTCTTCGCGCGCGCAGTCTTGTCGAGTGCGGCGCGCAGCCCGCGCGCGAGCTTGAGCGCGTCGTCGTTGGCCCAGAAATGCATGAACAAGAGACGCGGCTGCTCGTCGAGCATATGGCTGTGCAACGCCGTAACCTCGATGCCGCTCGTCCGCAGCGCCTTGATCACCTCGTTGACCTCCTCGGCGGTCAACACAAAGTCGCCGGTGATCGCCGCCTTGCCGCCGCCAGTCGGCTGAAAGTTGATCGCCGTGGCAACACCCGTTGGCCCAGGCGGTGCAAGCTGAACGCCGCCCTCAGTCACCGCGTCGCGCCGCGGCACTGCGAGTTGATAGACGCCGCCGTTGGCCTGGCCCTTGGTGCCGATGATCTGATCGAGCTGCGCCGTGTCGAGATCGATCGCAGGCTGAGGCGCCGCGGGCGCTGGTGTCGCGAGCGGCGTCTTGCTTTCGGCGAGGGCGGTACGGATTGCGGTGGCGAGCTTTACCGGATCGCCATGGCCGCCGATATGCATGTAGAAGGTCGCCGGGTTGGCGCGCAGGATGTGATTGTGGACCGCGGTGACCTCAAGTCCGTTCTCGATCAGCTTGGACATCACCGGATTGATCTCGGTCTCCAGCAGCACGAGATCGCCCATCACCATTGCGCCGCCGTGCGCCGGCTTGAACGCCGCCCAGCCGCCGAGCGCGAGGGCTGGCCTGATCGTGACGCCGTCGAGCGTCACCTGCAGGTCGCCGCGCGGGAAGCCGTAGCGGTGCACATCACCGCTGACCGCACCCGTTCTGCCCAACGCCTCATCCACTTTCTTCCAGTCGAGATCCTGGGCCTGGGCGGTGGTGGTGACGCTGACGAGCGCCGCGACCACCAGCATGCCGAAAACACGCATGATCACTTCTCCTGTGCTTAGGTCTTTGCTTCGCCCCCGGTTTGGTTGGACAAGGTGGTCAGCAGGCGCTCGGCGTTGCGCCAGCGGATCACGTTCATAAACGTATCCACGTAGGTCGCGGCCTTGGCGCCGAAGTCGATTTGGTAGGAGTGCTCGTACATATCGAGCGCGAGGATCGGCACGCCGCCGGCCAGCGTATGGCAGTGATCGGACGCCCATTGGTTAACCAGCTTGCGATCGCGCGGTGACCACGACAGCAGCACCCAGCCCGAGCCGCCGGCAAGGGCCTTGCCCATGGCGATGAATTCGGCGCGCCAGCGCTCGTAAGAGCCGAAATCGTGGGTAAGCGCGTCACGCAACCCCGCTGCCGGCTCGCTCTGGTCGCCGAGGCCATCGAAGAACAACTCATGCAGGATCATCGAGTTCATCGCGATCAGCTCTTCCCGCTTGAGCCCGTTGATCACGAAACCGGGAGCTTTGGTGTAATCGAGCTCGGCGATCTGCTCCTCGATCAGGTTGAGCCGCTTGACCGCACCGCCGTAATTGTTCTCGTAGTGACTGATGATCAGCCGTTCCGACATGCCCGGGATGCGCGCGGGATCGCACGACAGGGGCCTTATCGTATAGGGCATCGTGGGCGCTCCTAGTTCAGGGGCTTGATCTCGATCCAATCGAAGCGAGTCACGCTGTCCGCCTTGGTCCATACGCCGATCTTGCCGGGCGAGCCGAAGGTCTTGTCCGCAGTTGTGTGAAGCACCTTGCCGTCAAAGGACACCGTGAAGCGGTCGCCTTGCGCCTTCAGGCCGATCGTATGCCATTCTCCGGCCGTGACCTTGGTATTGGTGGAGGCGAGCTGCTGTCGCCGACCGGCGACGACGCGATAGAAGCGCACGTTGTTTTCGAGCGCATTCGCGCGCGTGACATAGTAGTTGTCGGCGTCGGCGAAACGGACCACCAGCCCGCCTGCCTGATCGACCTTTCCTGAAATCGGCTTGAAGCGGGCCGTTACTTCGACATTGGCCGCGCTACCGGGCGCGTAGATCGCCAGCGGAAAGCGGTTGTCGGTTGGATCGACGCTCAGTTGAGCGAGCGCGCGCCCGCCCCCCGCCGTAGCATCCTCGACGACCTGCCACTGGCCGGGTTTGCCGCCGCCGGTCAAGGCCGTCTCGAAATCCTTTGGTGTCGAGCCAATCGGCGTGTCGCCGAACGTGATCCGTTGCGCGGCGGCCGGCGACAGCGTGAAAGCAATCAGCACGACGGCGAGAAAGCCTGCTCTACTCATGAAAGCACTCCTCGAAAACATAGAAGGTCGGCCTGCAGAGTGTCCCAGCGCTCCAGTTCGAAAGCCGATGATCCAGCCGGCGTCCCTTTGACGCCCAACGCTTGACGTGCCCTCGGCCCTGGAACGACCATCCCGTTTCTCTGTGACGGGCTACGACAATGAAACGCGCGAGCCTGCGCCGAGTTCGCAGGCGCGCTCATAGGCGCACGCGGCAGCAGCGACGTCCTGGATGCCGGTGCCGGTGCTGTCGAACAACGTGATCTCCTCCGCGCTCGTGCGCCCGGCCTTGCGGCCGGTGACGAGCTCGCCGAGCTCGGCGCGGATCGCGTCGGCGGTCATGACACCGTGTCGTATGGCGTGATGCGTATCGCCCATCGTGACGGCTTGGGCGGCCACATCGGCAACCACCACGGCGCGCGCCATCAGTTCGGGCGAGATCTCGCTCTTTTCCGGATTGTCGGCCCCGACCGCGGCGACGAACGTGCCGGGCCGCACGTGGTCCGGGCCGAGGTATGGGGTTGTCGAGGAAGTGCAGGTCACAATCACGTCGCTTTGGCGCGTGGCGTCTGCAAGGTCCGAAACCGCTTGAACATCGATCCCATGTTGCTCCCCCATCTCGCGGGAGAATGCGTCTGCTGCGGCGCGATCTATGTCCCAACCGAATACCCGCTCGATCTTGAGCGCATGCCGCGCGGCGGTGACCTGACTGCGTCCCTGCTCGCCGCAGCCGCATATCGTTGCCACGCGGGAATCCGGACGGGCGAGATAGCGCGCCGCGATCGCGGTCGCCGCTGCCGTTCGCTTGCCTGTGATCTCCATCGAGTCGAGCAGCGCGAGCGGCGCCCCGTTGGTGGAATCGAACAGCAGGATCGCGCCCTGGATCGTGGGCAACCCCGTGCGGCGTCGGTTGTGCGGAAAGTTCGCGTTGGTCTTGATCGCAGCGTAACCGCGCGCGAGCGCAAGCGCCGCTGCCTTGACGTGAAATCCTCCATCCTGCGCCGGGACATGCAGTGGAGGCGGCGAGGCGGTCCGACCCTCGGCATGCATACGAAAGCCGTGCGCAACCACGTCCACGTAGTCGTCAAAACGCATCAGCGCCTGCAGATCGCGGCGCGACAGGACCACGATCGCGCTCATGCGACGCCGCCCGATGGATCAAGGGACGGCGTTGCGAGAGACGGTGGGGCGGGGAAGTGAGCCGCTTCGTCCATGCGCAATCTCCTCGGAAAACCGAGTGTTGCGCAGCGCTTGGACGGAACGGCCGTCTGACGGGGAGTCTGCGTGTCCCCCGTGATCGCAAAGCTAGTGCTTGGTCGTTGCCGATGCAACCGGCAGCCTAGCACAACAATGACGGCCGGAGCAAAGTCCCGGAGCCGTTGAGCGCTCGTCGGGACTCTTGTATCCTCGGCACACGGGGGCACAAGCAGCCTCCCCGTTACGTGGGCTCTCCCATGCAAGCGCTGCTCGCTCGAATTTTGGAGCGAGCACATGGATTCGAGCCGCGACCCCAGGGCCTTCGGTATCTCTTGCCCCTCCACGCCAGCGCAAGCCGCGGGCGCGCAAATCCGCCCCCGCGACGCGGGCACGGCTAGGCTTGCCAGAACGGCTTGGCGGCCTCGCATCGCGCTTCCTCGGCGGTCTTGCCGATGTCCCGGAGCTGGTGGCGGTCGAGCTCGGCCAATGCCCGGCGGGTGTTGTGGCGAATCGACCACAGGGTCATTGCGTCCACGAGACGGTGGAGGAGGCCCACGGCGGGCGCTCGCGACGGGGCCGTATCCGCGCTCACCAGCGGTGTGGCCGCGTACCCCTGGATCATCAATAAATTTTGCATTTTCGGCTCCTTCGGTCTGGCTGTTTGCCTCAACGGAGCCCGCCAATTGCAGCAGTTTCGGATTCCTGGCAAAGCATCGTTTCTCAATGCTGGCCCAATTTTTCTCATGCTGAGGCACGCCGATGCCGCGCAAGCTCCCATCGCTCAATGCGCTCAGGGCGTTCGAAGCCGCCGCTCGCTATGAGAGCTTCACCAAGGCGGCCGACGAGCTTTGCGTCACGCAAGGGGCGGTCAGCCATCAGGTCAAGGCGCTCGAAGCCGAGCTCGGGCTGCGGCTGTTCCAGCGCGAACGACAGCGGCTCGTGATCACCGAGGCCGGCAAGGCGTACCTCGAAGTGGTGCGCGACGCGTTCGACCGCGTCTCGCTCGGCACCGAGCGACTGCTGCAGCGGCAGAGCTCGGGCGTCCTCACGGTGACGACCTCGCCAAACTTCGCCGCCAAGTGGCTCGTGCATCGGCTCGGACGTTTCGCCGAAGCCCATCCCGGTATCGACCTGCGAGTGAGTGCTTCGCTCGCGCATGTCGATTTTGCGCGTGAAGATGTGGACGTTGCGATCCGCCATGGGGACGGGCAGTGGCAAGGGCTGCACGTCGCACGGCTGTGCGAGGAGGAGCTGTTTCCGGTGTGCAGTCCAAGCCTCCTGCGCGGCCGCAATGCGCTGCGGTCGCCTGCCGACCTCAAGCATCACCCGTTGCTCCATCTCGACGACCGGCGGGATTGGGCGAAATGGCTGCAACAGGCGCACGTGAGCGATGCAGACGTGACCCGCGGGTCGGTTTTCAATCAGGCCAGCATGGCGATCGACGCGGCGGTCGACGGTCAGGGCGTCGCACTCGCTCGCACCGCGCTCGCCTCCTGGGACCTGCTTGCCGGCCGTCTTGTTCGCCCGTTCACGCTGGCGCTCAGGGTGCCTTACGCCTATTGGATCGTTTGTCCGCGGTCGACCGCGGAGCTTCCGAAGATCGCGATCTTCCGCGAGTGGCTGCTCGCCGAGGCAAGCGAGGAGGTCCGGCGGATGCGGTCTCTCCCAGCCAGCCAAACGATTGAGCGCACGGAGCCTCCCTCAAACGGGCAGAAGAGCAGCGGGCGCGCCGTGCGCAAGCGCTGACATCGTGTGCGATCTCGCCCCTCGAGCGCGCACGCTCCAGCGTGGCAGCGTGAGTCATGCCCTCCTGTCTTGGCCTGTTCCGTGCTCGTGGCTGGCGGTCTCAACCGCCTGATCATGAAATATTCTGGGGGTGGTCGGAGAAACGATGCTTTGCGGCTGATTGCGGCGCCGCCTAATTGGTTGCCCTCGAAATCGAGACACGCCGCCGTCCCATGAGTCGAGGAGCACGCAGATGCTGCGGAACTTTTCCCTCGAGGAGCGTTTTGACCCGATCGACCAAGACGAGGACTTGATTGGTTCCGTCGAGCCCGCCGCTCCATCGTCCTGGCCCCTTGCGACCACGTTGTGGGCCGTCGCCTCGGCCTTGCGCGACAGCCTTTTGGCCGCCCGCCGGTACGAGCATCTCAGATTGAGGGGCATTGATCACGACCTGGCGCTCAGGATGGCAATCGGTGTTCGGCACGCGTCGAGTGACATTCGTCCCACCGCTCGGTGCCAGCTGTCCGGCCCGCTCGCGCGCCGCCGACAAGAGGTCTTCCCTGAGCAGGCCGCTCGGTCGCGAGGTTCGGCGCGCAGCGCCAGGCTCGCCTGCGTGCACGGAGCATGAAGATGCTGCCTGCGGTACGCTCGCCGAGCGTGGCCCCAAAAGTGCGACCCGCTTGGTTGACGAGGCCGCTCTATTGGGTTGCCCGTGCGCGCTGGTGGATGGCGCGCGACGAGGGCCGACAAGCGCTGGCGCAAGTCGACGATGATCACCTCGGCGACCTCAGCGAGATCGGCCGCCAGGTGCGCCGCGAAGAGCGGCATCGGCTGTCAGCAATCCCATGAGAAAAGCTCGGGTCGCCCTAGAAATGATGCTTTGGCGACAACGCATGTCGTCTCTACGGTCGTCTGGTTGGTCGACGAGACGCCGCCATTTCTGCCGTCCGGAAACACATCGATGAAATACGAGATCGCTCCCTTGTTCTGCCGACCCTGGACGTTGAACGGGATCTCTCCGCGGCTGATCGAGAGCCACTATGAGCACATCTACGGCGCCGCGCTCCATCAGCTCAACGCCATCGCCCGCGAGCTCGCGTCGCTCGATCCCGGCACGACGCCGGCCGAGGTGATCAGCCGCCTGAAGCGCGACGAGCTCACGGCGCTCAATTCCACGCTGCTGCATGAGCTGTATTTCGCGAGCCTCGGCGGAGACGGACGAAAGCTTCCGGACGTCATGACGGCGGCGGTCGCGCGCGATTTCGGCTCGGTCGATCGTTGGCGGAGCGAGTTCGTCGCCCTCGCTACGGCCTTGGCCGGGAGCGCCGGCTGGGTTCTGCTCATATACGTGCCTCGTGACGGGCGGCTGATCAACCAGACCGCTTCGGAGCATGCCCAAGCCATCGCCGGTGGAATTCCAATCCTCGCCCTCGACATGTACGAGCACGCTTACCAGTCGGAGTTCGGCGCAAACGCGACCGCCTACATTGCCGCGTTCATGCGCAACATCGACTGGAATGCGGTGCAGGCGCGATACGAAAACGCAGTGAAAGTCGAACCGCCGATACGGCTCGTGCAACCGCAGTTCGGCGATCTGCCGTCCATCACCCCCGAGGAAGTCAAGGGAATGTTGGATTCCGGCGTGCCGGTCCAGATCATCGATGCGCGCCCTCGGCACTACACCACCAGGTCCCACGAAATGATGGAGGGAGCGATTTGGCGCGATCCCGAGCGGTTGGACGCTTGGATCGGCGAGCTCTCGAAGACCGAGCCGGTGGTGACGTTTTGTGTCTATGGCTTCCACGTCGGCTGCGAAACGGCCGTCGCCCTGCGAAGGGCCGGGTTCGACGCCAGGTATATGGCTGGCGGCCATTACGCCTGGAAAGCGATCAAGGGGTCGGTGAAGCTATTCGACCAGGCCTGATCTGCCGTTGCCCATCTGGCTGCGGGTTGCTCGTGTCCCGCATTCCGGCGCCGCGATCACGTGGTTCGTTCGGCGGGCCGCGTTGCCCCTTCCGCGTCGCGCTCGCGGCGCTCGGGGCATTGGCTCGGCGTTGAGTAGCGGCAAGGCACACCGGCCTCCGTTCCGCCTCGCCTGGGCGCCTGATTTCGAAAATCTCAGGAAATCTCCAAGGAAACCTCAGGGTTTCCTTCAAGCATCAATTCACGCGTCGCCACACATTTCCCCTCACCCGGGCCGCCGCGCCACGGGCGGACAGCCGGCCGAGCGAGCCGCATCCAGCGGCTCAAGCGCACGCCGCGCGCGAAAGGAGAGGGAAGATGCCGATACACAGCAAGAACCCGGAGACCATGGTGCTGCACGCGGGCCCGCGCAGCGACGGCACGACCGGCGCGGTGGCGGTGCCGATCGTGCAGACCACATCCTACCAGTTCCGCAACACCGAGCACGCGGCCAACCTGTTCGCGCTCAAGGAGTTCGGCAACGTCTATTCGCGCATCATGAACCCGACCTGCGACGCCCTCGAGCAGAGGGTGGCGGCGCTGGAAGGCGGCGTGGCGGCGCTCGCGGTCAGCTCAGGCCAGGCGGCGTCGGCAATAGCGCTGCAGAACCTGTGCCGGCCCGGCGACAATGTCGTCAGCTCCACCGATCTCTACGGCGGCACCTGGAACCTGTTCGCCAACACGCTGCCGTCCATGGGCATCGAGGTGCGTTTCGTCGATCCGGCCGACCCCGAGGGCTTCCGGCGAGCGACCGACAGCCGCACTCGCGCCTATTATGCCGAGACGCTGCCCAACCCGAAGCTCATCGTGTTCCCGATCGGCGAGGTGGCCGCCATCGGGCGCAAGCTCGGCGTGCCGCTGATCATGGACAACACGGCCGCGCCACTGATCTGCCGGCCATTCGACCACGGCGCCGCGATCGTCGTCCATTCGACCACCAAGTACATCGGCGGCCACGGCACCTCGATCGGCGGGTTATCGTCGACGGCGGCAACTTCGACTGGGCGGCGCACGGCGAGCGCTTCCCGAACCTCAACCAGCCCGACCCGAGCTATCACGGGGCGGTGTGGACCGAGGCAGTGAAGCCGCTGGGGCCCATCGCCTACATCATCCGCGCCCGCGTCGTGCTGCTGCGCGACCTGGGCATGTGCATGAGCCCGTTCAACGCCTTCCAGTTCATCCAGGGGCTCGAGACACTTCCGTTGCGGATGCGCGAGCACTGCCGCAACGCGGCAGCGGTCGCCCGACACCTCAAGTCGCATGCGGCCGTCGAGCGGGTGATCTACGCCGGAATGCACGAGAACGCCGAGCAGCGCCGTCGGTCCAACACCTACCTCAAGCACGGTTACGGCGGCCTGGTCGGTTTCGAGCTGAAAGGCGGCAGTGCGGCGGGCGCGCGCTTCATCGACGCGCTCCAGCTCTTCTATCACGTGGCCAACATCGGTGATGCCCGTTCGCTCGCCATTCATCCGGCATCGACCACGCATTCGCAGCTTGGCGCGGCCGATCAGCTCGCGACCGGCGTCACGCCCGGCTACGTGCGCCTCTCCGTCGGCATCGAGCACATCGACGACATCATCGCGGATCTCGACCAGGCTTTGGCGGCGTCGGCCAAGCCGGTGGCGGTGGCGGCCTGACCCTTCCGGCACTCCCCGTACGCCGCGGCAGACGGCGGTGTTCTCCCCCGGCCGCCGTCTGCCCCTTCATTCCCAACCGACGGAGCACCGTCATGCCGATTATCCTGCCCGAGGGACTTGCCTCCGCGGCGCTCCTACGGCGCGAGGGGATCGAGGTGCTGAACGCGCCGCCCGTCGGCGACACGGTGCTGCGCATCGGGCTCCTCAACCTGATGCCGGACAAAACCAGCACCGAGGCGCAGTTCGCACGCCTGCTCGGCGCGACCCGCCAGCCGGTCGAGTTGGTGCTCGGCCTGCCGTGCTCGCATCGACCTGGCGTCGAGGGGACGGAGCGCTATGGACGCTGGAGCGCGACGTCGCTACCGCGCAAACTCGACGGCCTGATCGTCACCGGCGCGCCGCTCGAGCACGTTCCATTCGAAGACGTCATCTATTGGCGCGAGCTGGTCGAGATCTGCGACTGGGCGGCGACGCATGTCGGCAGCACGATCTACGTCTGCTGGGCCGCCTTTGCCGCGCTTTGGCGATTCCACGGCGTGCCGCTGCGCATGCTGCCGCGCAAGCTGTTCGGCATCTTCGCGCAGCAGGTCATGGCGGTGCGGGAGCCTCTGCTCGACGGACTCGGGATCACCTTCGCGTGTGCGGTATCGCGGCATGCCGAGGTAAGCGCGTCCGACGTGCCGTGGCAGCGCGGCCTCGCGTGCCTGGCGCAATCGCCCCGGAGCGGCCTTTGCCTGATCGGCGACGAGCGTCGCAACGCGCTCTACATGTTCAACCATCTGGAATACGATGCCGATACGCTCGGGCTTGAGTACGTGCGTGACCGCTCGCGGCGGGCCGACGTTTCACTGCCGGAGAATTATTGGCCCGACGACGATCTCTCGAAGCACCCGCCGTTCACTTGGCGACGCCCGGCCGAGAAGTTTTTCGCCAACTGGCTCGCGAGCCTCGCCGATCGCCGGCGCGCGCAGGCTCGGTCGCGTTACCGCGCGGCCTTGGTCTGACGGCCGGGAGGGCGTGCCGTCACGCCCGGTGACCCATATAGGCCTCCTGCACGCGACGGTCGGCGCGCAGCTCGGCGAAACGCCCTTGCGCGAACGGCTTGCCGGCGACCAGCACGACCACGTGGTCGCAGAGCTCCGCCACGAGCCCCATGTTGTGCTCGATGATCAGGAAGGTGATGCCGCGCGCCTTGAGCGCCAGGATGTGTGCGGCGAGCCGCCGCGCCAGCGTCGGGTTGATGCCGGCGGCGGGCTCGTCGAGCAAAATCAGCTTGGGCTCCGCCATCAACGCGCGGCCGAGCTCGAGCAGCTTCTTCTGGCCGCCCGAGAGGTCGATGGCGCGGTCGTCGCCGACCTCGAGGATGTCGAGCTCGCGCGCGACCGCGAGCGCGCGTTGGCGCAACTCCTCCTCGCGCGCCCGCGCCGCCGCCGGACGCAGCACCGCGGAGGCGAACGTCTCGCCGGGCTGATGCTTGCCGTACAGCATCAGATTCTCCATCACCGTGAGCTCGGCAAGCCCGCGCGCGATCTGGAACGTGCGCGAGAGCCCAACCTCAGCCAGCCGATCCGGGCGCCAGCCGGTGACATCGATGCGGTCGAAATACACCGAGCCGGCGTTCGGACGCAGCGCGCCGGTCACCGCATTGAACAGCGTCGTCTTGCCGGCGCCGTTCGGGCCGATCAGGCCGGTGATGCGGCCGGCCTCGACGACAAGGTCGGCGCCGTCGAGGGCGGTGACACCGCCGAAGCGGCGGCGCAGACCTTTGACCTGCAGGAGCGCCATGCGGTCTCCTCGATGCGCAACGCAGCCCGTAGCCCGGATGAAGCGAGCGCGCCCGGGCGCAGCATAGTCGTCGCCGCGAGTGTCGTCATGCGAGGAGTGCAAAGCCAATCACCGGCCGTACCGGATTGCTCTGCTTCCGGCTCGCAATCACATGCCCCGGATCCTGCTTCGCTCGATCCCGCCGCCGGCCTTCGCCTCCCCCAGGTCAACGGCGAATGAGCCCAGGAGCCGCCGAAATGCCCGATTGAGCGGATCAGTCCGTCGTGTTTGCGCAACGCGATCTGGCGCGTTGGTATGCGGGCCGTGCTCGCAACCCGTCTTGATACACCTTGAGCGCTTCGGGAAGTTGTCCGCCGAGCGCGCCCTGCCAAATGCCCAGGCCGCAGGCCACGGAGATATCGGCGAGCGTCAAGTCATGTCCGATGAGATATGACCTGCCGCGCACGAGCGTTTCGGCATACTGGACGGCTCGCTCGACCCGCTGCTCGATCCCGAGCACCGACCAATTGCGCTTGTCGGCTGCAGCCGCGCCAAAATGGGCGGCGAGCAGCGGATTGAGGTTCATGCCGATCTCGGTCTCGCCGAAAACCGTCAGCTGCAGGCACTTTGCGGTCAGCGCCGGGTCGGCGGTCGGCAGCAACGGCGTCGGCCCATACCGCTGTGCGATATAGAGCATGATGGCAACCGACTCGTTCATCGCGACGCCGCCGTCATCCTCGAGGAAGGGGACGGTGCCAAGCGGATTGAGCGCACGATACGCGGCGGGAACCGGGAACGGATGATTTTGCACCTCGTAGGCGAGCCCCATCTCTTCGCACAGCCACATCGCGCGCTGTCCGCGCGCACCGCGCGCAAAGTTGTGAATCTTGATCATGGCATTCACCCGCGGTTGCCGCCGAAAGATTGCACGAACAGATTGTCGGTCGCGATGCGGTCGTGGCTCAGCTGCCGGAAGTCGTCGGCGACCTTGCCGGCGATGAGCCAGTCGGCCAGCTCCCTGGCGATCGAGGGTGCGATCTTGAACCCGTGGCCGCTGCCGCCACAGAAGTCGGCGTAGCCCTCGATGCCGCCACGCGGGCCGACGAATGGATACCAATCCGGCGTCACGTCATAGAGCGCTGCGTAAGCTTCGATCAGTTTCATCCCCGCGAAGGCCGGGAAGCGGTGTTCGGCGCGCGCCTGCACGTCGGCAATGAAGGCATCGTCGGCGGTTACCCTGTAGTTGTAGGGATCGACGTCGACATAGTCCTTGGGAAAGCCGCGCCCGATGATGAAGCGTCCGTGCCCGAGGGGGCGCAAGTAGATCGCATCGACGCCATTCGAGATCGAGGCGCTCGGCAGCTTGCGCCCGGCCGGCACCTGCCAGACCGTGTCCTGCTCGCGCACCGTGCGCAGCGGCAGCGCCAGGCCGGCGCTCTCGGCGAGCGGCTTCGCCCACGGGCCGGCGGCGTTGACGACGAAGCTGGCGCTGATCGTACCGGTGTCGAGCTCGACGCCCGCGACGCGATCGCCCCGTCGCACCAGCCGCCGCACGGGTGTGCGGCTCTGGAGCTCGCCGCCTAGGCGGCGGAACGCGGCGACGTAGGCCTCGGTCGCCCGCACCGGATCGGCGTAGCCCCCGTGCGGCTCGTAGACGATCGCCGCAATGCCATCCGGATTAAGGTCGGGCAGGTGCTGGCCGAAGCCGGCGCCATCGCACCATTCGTTGACGATGCCGAGAGCCTTCTGCATCGCCACGTTCCGGCGCGCGCCGTCGAGCATGTCGGAAGCGATCAGAAAACAGTAGCCCGATTGCACCAGGCCGGCGTCCTGGCCAAGCTCGTCCTTGGCGCGCGCGAGCATCGTGATACTGGCGTGCGCCAGGCGTACCAGCAATGGCGTCGAATAGCTTTGGCGAATGATGGCTGCGCTCTTGCCGGTGCCGCCGCTCGCCGGCTCGCCGCGCTCGATCAGCAGGACGTTCGCGCCCGTTTCCCTCAGATGATAGGCGCTCGCGGCTCCGCTGATGCCGGCCCCGACGACGATGAAGTCATAGGTCATGCGTAGTCCCAGATTGAAGCTGCAACGACGGTCAACCGCCCGCGGCCTCGGGATCGTAGCCGTAGTGGCGGATCAGATACTCGCGGCTGAACTTGCCGGAGCGGAAATCCTGCGCGAGCGCGGCGCGGTCGCGCTCGCGCGGCGCGCCATAGCCGCCGGCGCCCGGCGTCTCGACCACGATCGCCTCGGAGGGTGTGACCTCCAGGTTTGCCGGCTTGGTGGGCAGCGTCACCGAGTCGGTGCCGCTCAGCTTGACGAAGCGTCCGGTGCCGCCCTCGCCACCGCCGAACAGGCCCCAGGGCTGGTTGATGAAGCGCTCGCCCTGGCCGGAGAACGTCATGGTGTGGCCGACCGGCCGCACGATGCGCCGCAGACCGAGCCCGCCGCGATGCTTGCCCGGTCCACCGGAATCCGCGACGAAGCCGTAGCTCTCGACCAGCAGCGGATACTCCATCTCGATCGATTCGATCGGCAGGTTCGAGGTGTTGGTGATGTGCACCTGCACCCCGTCCTTGCCGTCCTTGGTGAAGCGCCCGCCGAAGCCGCCGCCGAGTGTCTCGAGATACACGTAGTCGCGGCTGTGGCGCGGATCGTGGCCGAAGAAGACCGCGGTGGTGTTGGCGCCATTGGCAGCGCCGACCGCCGCCTCGGGAATGGCGGGCGCGAGCGCCCCGATCACCACGTCGACGATGCGCTGCGCAGTGTTGGCGCGGGCCGCAACCGCGGCCGGGAATCTGGCGTTGATCAGCGTGCCGAGCGGTGCGTCGATGTCGACGAGATCGATCAGGCCCTGGTTGTTGGGCACGTCGGGATCGAGCAGGGCCTTGAGTGAATAGAGCACGCCGGCCTGCGTCGCCGAGATGGTCGAGTTGATGTTGCCCTTCACCTGCGGTCCCGAGCCGGTGAAGTCGAACAAAACCTTCCGGTTGCTGCCATGCGGGGGGACGACGATTCGCAGCTTGATCGGGATGTCGGTCGTGCCGACGCCGTCGTCATCCATCACGTCTTCGAAGGTGTACTCGCCCGGTGCGATCCGCGTGAGCGCGTCGCGCAGCCGGTCGCCGGTGCGCCGGATGATCTCGTCGAAGGCGGTCGCGAGCATGGCGGCCCCGCGCGCCTCGATCATCTCGTTCACGCGCCGTACGCCGAGCCGGCACGCCGCCACCTGCGCGAAATAATCGCCGCGGCGCTCCTCCGGCACGCGGGCATTGAGCAGCAGAAGAGCGAGCACGTCCTCGGCGAGCTTCCCCTCGCGGAACAGCCGCACGACCGGGATCCGCAGCCCTTCCTGGTAAATCTCCGTGCCGCCGGCCATGCTTCCGGGCGTGATGCCGCCGATATCGGCATGGTGCGCGATATTGCACATGAAGCAGACGAGCTCGCCGTCGGCAAAAACCGGCATCGCCATGTTGACGTCCGGCAGGTGCGTGCCGCCGGCCGTGAATGGATCGTTGGCAATGAAGATGTCGCCCTCGCGCACGTCCGACAGGGGCACCTTGGAGAGCAGCGCGCTCATCAGCCCCATCATCGAGCCGAGGTGGATCGCTAGAGAATTCTCGGCCTGCACGACCAGGCGTCCACGCGGATCGATGATGGCGGTCGAGTGGTCGTGGCGCTCCTTGATGTTGGTCGAGTACGCGCTCTTCATCAGCGCGATGTAGGTCTCGTCGGCGATCGACTTGAGACCGTTCGACAGGATCTCGAGCGTGATCGGATCGATGCTCATGGGGTGGCAACTCTGTCCAGGCTAGTTCGCATTGGCGTTCGGCATTGCGAGGGAAGCGAAGCAATCCAGGCTCCGCTGCAGCCGCTGGACTGCTTGGTCGCTTGCGCTCCTCGCAACGACGGAGGGCATCCGAGGCGTGCTCATTGTGCAAGCTCGACCAGGAGGTTGAGGTAAGGGTCGACGACGGCGCGGTCGCCGGGAAACAGCAGCGTCGTCGAATCAAGTTGCTCGATCACCGCCGGACCGGAGATGGCGTCCCCGGGCCGAAGCGCTGCGCGGTCGTAGACCGGCGTCGGTTCCGCCTGCGCGGCAGAGAACCATACCGGCCGGCTGTCGATCGGGCGGTGCGCCGGCTCGTTACGTCGCTCGCCCGGGCGCGCCGCCGGCTGACGCAAGCGTCCGACTGCGATCAGGCGGAAGTTCACGATCTCCACCGGATCGGCGGGATTGTGGAAGCCATAGGCGCGCTCATGCTCGGCGAAGAACAGGTGCCGGATGTTCTCGGGGCAGGGCAGGGGGTCGGCGTCGCCGAGCGCGACCGGCAGCTCGAAATTCTGGCCGACGAACCGCGCATCGAGCACGATGTCGCTGACTTGGTCGGCTTTCGCAATCGCTTCCGCGACGAACCAGGATTCGGCTTGCGTCTTCAATTCGGCAATACGCGCGCGAATGTCGTTCATTCGCTCCGGCGCGAGCGGCGTGACGGCAGTGCGCACGAAGGTTTCCCGCAAATCGGACACGATCAGGCCCTGCGCGCACAGGATGCCGGGCGCGAACGGGACGAGGCAGCGGCGGATGCCAAGACTCCTGGCAACATCGGTCGCATGCAGCGGGCCAGCGCCGCCGAACGGGAGCAGCGCAAAGGCGCGCGGATCATGGCCGCGCTCGACCGAGATGGCGCGGATCGCCCGCACCATGTTGGCGACCACAATACCGACGATCCCGTGTGCGGCGCGTTCGATGGTGAAGGCGAGACGCTCGGCGAGCGGCGCGATCGCCTGGCGGGCCAGAGCGCCATCGAGCGCCATGTCGCCACCCAGGAGTCCGCGCGGCGACAGACGACCGAGCACCAGGTTGGCATCGGTGACGGTCGCGTCGCGGCCGCCGCGGCCGTAGCAGGCGGGCCCCGGCTGCGCGCCCGCGCTCTGCGGCCCGACCTTCAGGAGCCCGTCGCGGTCGAACCATGCGATCGAGCCGCCGCCGGCGCCGACCGCGTTGATGTCGAGCGAGGCGAGCCGCGCCGGGTAACCTTCGATCCATTTGTTGAATGTCGTGCCGGCGCTCAGGCCGCGCACCAAGGCGACGTCCGCGCTGGTCCCGCCCATGTCGAGCGAGATGACGTCCGCCATGCCTGAAAGGCGCGCCATGTGGATCGCGCCAACCGTCCCTGCGGCCGGTCCCGACAAGGCGGTGCGGATCGGCACCCGGCGCGCGCGCGCAACCGACATCAGGCCGCCCGACGACTGGTTGATCCCGAGCGTTGCATTCGGCGCCGTTGCCCCGACGCGTTTGGCGAAATCGCCGAGGTAGCGATCGATCACCGGCTGCAGGTAGGCGTTGAGCACCGTGGTGGAGAGCCGCTCGTATTCGCGAAACTCCGGCTGCACCTCGCACGAGATCGACAGGAACATGTTCGGATAGGCGGCACCGAGCGCATCGCGGACCATGATCTCATGCGACGGATTGAGAAACGAGAACAGCAGACAGACGGCACAGGCGTCGGGCTCGGCCGCTCCGATCGCTTCGACCAGCTGGGGCAGCGCTTGCGGCGCAAGCGCGTGCAGCGGCACACCGTTCACCGTGATGCGTTCCGGCGTCTCGAACCGCAGCTCGCGCGGCACCAGCGGTGCCGGATAGTCGTCCTGCAGGCTGAAAACGTGTGGACGGATCTGCCGCCCGATCTCGATCAAGTCGCGAAAGCCCGCAGTGACGACCAGGGCCACTTTGCCGCCGCGCCGCTCGATCAGCGCATTGGTGGCGACCGTGGTGCCGTGCGAAAGCCGCGTGACGGTCGCCAGATCGATGCCATAACGGCGCTCAAGCTCGCGCAGGCCGACGATGACCGCCTCGGCTGGCGCATCGGGCGTCGACGGAACCTTGTGCAGAACGATCCGATCGCTCACGTCGTCGAACGCGAAGAAATCGGTGAACGTGCCGCCGACATCGACGCCGACCATCCAAGGCATCAGTGACTCGCGATTGAGAGCGATCGACCAAGGTCCAGTCTTTCGCATCGCCCCGGTGCGAGATCAATCAACGAAAGGTAGCCCTTTGCTGGACCGCGCTCGGCCAGTATTGCGACTGGCGTCGGCGCGTTCCGGGCCTCGGCGATCGACCGGAGCCGCACGTCGTTCATCGAAGTCAGCGACGTCATTCGATCGACCGTCATGATCGCGATCATGCGCTCTCCCGCGCCCGCTGCCAGCGGACCGGCAATGGGGAAAGCTCGCCGCGCTTCACCATCTCGACCAGCTCGCGCTTGAGGATCTTGCCGCTTGCGGTAAGCGGGAAGGCTTCGAGGGCGACGAAGTATTCCGGCATGTCGTAGATCGACAGCCCCTCGGTCGAAAGATGCGCCAGTAGCGCGTCGGGCGCGATCGTGCCGATGACCGCAATGCAAACCCGCTCGCCGAGCCGCGCGTCGGCCACCGGGAAGCAGGCGGTGCGCGCAACCGCGGGGTGGCGAAGCGCCAGCGCCTCGATGTGGGCCGGATGGATGTTGTGGCCGCCCCGAATGATGAGATCCTTGGAGCGGCCGACAATCGTCAGATTGCCGTGCCCGTCGAGCACGCCGAGGTCGCCCGAGAGGAACCAGCCGTCGCGGTTGAAGCTCGCCGCGGTTGCGTTCTGATCGCCAAAATATCCGAGCATCAGCGCGGCGCCCCGCCCACCGATCTCGCCGACCGTGCCGCCCGCGACCTCGCGGTCGCGGTCGGCGGGATCGAACAGGCGTACCTCGTAGGCGCGCCCGCCGCGGCCGCAGGTAGCCACGATCGTTGCGTGATCGTCGGTCGGATGCGTGTACTGGTGGGACGAGTTCTCGGTCATGCCGTAGATGTTCTGCGGCTTGATGCCCTGCGCGACGAAAGCCTCCGCCACCGATGGCGGGATCGGCGCGCCCGCCATGTAAAAGATCGTGACCGCGCCCAGTCGGGCCATGCCGCGGCGCTCCTGCTCGGCGAGCACGTCCATGGCGTGGGTCGGCACGCCCATGACATAGGTGGCGCCGGTCTCGACGATCCAGTCGAGCGCTTGCTTGCCCGTCGGCAGATCGTTGACGATCAGCTCGCAGCCCGCGATCAGCCATTGCGCTACCGCCACCCAGGCGATGTGGTGCGACAGCGGGCTGAGCGTCAGCAGTTTCGTCGCCGGCCCGTGTCCCCAATCACGCACCATGTCGCGGGCATTGGCGAGCAAAGTATTGTCGGAATGCATGACGCATTTGGGCGCGGCCGTCGTGCCCGACGTGAAGGCCAGGTAGGCGACCTTGTCGGAATCAGCGACAGGCTCGGGCGCGGCGCGGCCGGGCGTGGGGAAGTCCGGCAGCGAGTAGACGCGCCGCAACGAGGTCACGGTGCGAAGCGCGGAGTCGAAATCGATGCGGGCGTGGTCGCCGCCCCAGCCAGGTTCAGTGACGAGCGCACGCGTCTGCAGGCGGTCGAGCAGCGCGACGATCTCGCCGCAGGTATAGGTCCGGTGGAGCGACGGGTTGCAGGCGAAACCTTGGCGCGAGCAGGCCAGGAACGTCACCACCGCCTCGACGCGATTGCCGAGCCAGAGCGAGACACGGTCGCCACCCGCGAGCCCGTCGGCGCAGAGCGCGGCGGCGACGCCGTCTACCCACAGTTTGAGCTCGCTCCAGCTTAGTCGGCGATCGCGGCCGCGCAAGGCGTGCGCGTGCGGCCGCTCGGCCGCATGCCGCGCCAGCAGTGCGTAGAACGTCTCGCCCTGCCACAGGCCCTCGGCGTAGTAACGCCGGGCGGTCGCCGGATGATGCAGGGTCAGGAAGGGGCGCATGGTGGTCTGCCCGCAACGCTCTCCGTACTCGGCTCGCAGTGACGGCTCATGTTCGGCTCAGCGGCCGAACTTTTGCGGATCGGGCGTCCGCTTGGCGGCGAAGGCTTCGCCGAGCTCGTGGCTCTCCTCGCTTTCGAGATACGCGCGCAGCAACAGGTCGTGCGCCATGCGCGCCAAGCCCGCCACCCCGCCATGGCGCGCGAGGAACGCGGTCTTGACGGCGGCGAGCGCGAACGCACCGCGCTCGGCAATCTCGAGTGCGAAGCGGCGCGTCTCCTCGATCAGCTTGTCGTCCGGCACGACCTTGTTGATCAGGCCGAGCGCGAGCGCCTCGCGCGCGCTCATTTTCGGATTGTGGAACCAGATCTCCTTGGCCTTCTTCTTGCCCACCAGGTCTTCGAGATACCAGGTGCCGTAGCCGGCATCGAACGAGCCCATCATCGGGCCGACCTGCCGGAACACGGCGCTCTCCTTGGCAACGGTCAGGTCACAGACCATCTGCAGCACGTTGCCGCCTCCGACCGCGAAGCCGTTGACCGAAGCGATGACCGGCTTTTGCAGCCGCTCGATCGACTCGTACATGTCGAGCACCGGCAGCGTGCCGGCATAAAGGGTGGTGTCCTCCATGTCGCCTTTGCGCCCGCCGATGCAGAAGAATTTGTCGCCGGCGCCGGTGAGCACGATGACGCGCGTGCGGGTCTCGCGGCGGATGGCGTTGATCAGATCGCGCATCTCGTGGCAGGTCGTGGCGGTGAACATATTGCCGTCCTCGGGACGGTTGAGCGTGATCGTCCCGATCGGGCCGTCTTCCGCATAGCGGATCGTCTCGTACGCCACCGGCGCCTCCCTGCATCATTGCCCGGAGGAAGCGTAGCGCGTCCCACGCACGATGCGCAAAGCTCAAAGACACCGGCGCGTCGGCGCGCCTCCCGCAGACACGGCATGCTCCTCCCTGCCATCACCGGCGGACCCCAAATTCTTCGAGTGGGTGTGAACCCCACCAGTAGGTGTCGCGACGAATCTACAACTGAGGTCGGCGCCCGCCCCTGGGCTCCGAGGCGTGAGGTCATGGAGACCACGCGATGCCCGTTCTGAACGTTCATCTGATTAGCCGCTTCAATTATGACCATGAAGACATCGGCGAAGGTGGCCTGTACCAAGTCGGGCTTTACCTGATCGATTTCTTCGACCAGGTGGTCGCCGGAACGGGAACCTTCACCAGTTCGGACTTCTGGTACAACTCCGACAGCGGCCAGGTCGCCGCTAAGGATCTGGTTTGCTACATGCTAACGAACAGCGGCGGCAGCATCGTCGCCAATCACACCAGCGACCCGCTCGGCCCCGCCGGCTCCACGGTCTGGAGCCAGTCGTCGAGGGCGATGATCTCCGAAGTCTACATGGACGCGACCACCGGAGACGCGAGCCGTCCGCGGCTGCTGGCCAACCTGATCATTCACGAGCTGATGCACAACAAGCTGGATGCGCATCCATCCTTGGCCATTTTCAACACCACGGCCGGTATCCATGGGATAGCCAATGGGCGCGTATCGACCGGCGGCAGCGTCACCTCCGCCTCGACCCCCTCCCAGGCAGATATCCGCGCCATGCGGCGCGGAGTAAAATTATCCATTCCACAGCATACCCGTGATTTCGTGCCGTGGTCGTTTTGACGATTCGTGCTCACCCGGAGAGCTTTCCGACCTTTGGATAGAGGTTGACCACCGCGGCGGCGTCGAGCTCGCTATGGCCGGCCGCAACCAGGAGCCGGTAAAGGGTGAGCGCCTGCGAGGCCATCGGCATCGCAAGATGTTGCGCGCGCGCGGCCGCGTTGAGCATTTCCAGGTCCTTGAGCACCTGGCGCGCGTAGCCGCGCGGCGCGAAATCCTCGGCGATCATGCGCGCAAAGGCGACCGGCAGCAGGTTCGAGCCGGCGTGGCCGCCGGCAAGCGCCTGCGGAATCTTGCGAGCGTCGACGCCGTGCGCCTGCGCGAGGCGGAGCGCCTCGGCCAGAACGCAGAAATTGGTGAGCACCAGCGTCTGGTTGACAAGCTTGGTTGCCTGCCCCGTGCCGACCGCCCCCATATGGGTGAGCTTGCCGAGATGGCTCATTGTCGGCGCAATCGTCGCGATCGCGGCATCGGTGCCGCCGGCCATGATCGCGAGCGTGCCGCTTGCGGCCGCCTCCGGGCCGCCGGACACCGGTGCATCGACGAACGCAGCACCGCGCGCGGCGAGGGCCGCGGCGATCCGCCCCGTTGCCGAAAGCTCGGTGGTTGAATGGTCGACGACGATCTTGGCGGCGAGGTTTTGATGCGCAACAACCCCCTGCGACCCGAGCGTTGCGTCCTCGACCGCGTGCGTGTCGATGACCGAGATCAGGACGATGTCGGCGGCCGCAGCGACCTCGGCCGCGCTCGCGGCCGCCGTAACGCCCGCGCTCACGGCGGCCGCAACCTTCGCCGGATCGATGTCGAATCCGACCACGCGGTGGCCGGTCTCCATCAGCCGTCGCGTGAATCCCGTTCCCATCAGGCCGAGCCCGATGAATCCGATCGCAGCGGTCATAGCCTGTCCTCCGTTCTGCTCCGCGAGGGGACGGTAGGAAGTGAGCCGTCCGCTCTTGCCCCACTTCGGCCGCCGCTACAACGTCCGACATCCATTGCAATGTCGCCGCCACTGATGACAGACTGCAGCGCAGGGGCCGGCAGCACCTTCGCGCGGCCGTTTGCAGGAGTTCCGACATGCTGCACCGTATCTTGCTTGGACTCGGGTTGGGCGCCGCGGTTGCCCTCGGCGCGCAGGCGCAGGATCTGCCGAAGACGCAGGTCAAGGTGATCGGATTGAACAGTCCGACGCCGGTCTCGATCCACGACGAGCTGCCGTTCTGGCGCAAAACCATTCCGGAAGCGTCGAAGGGCGCGGTCACGGCCGACATCACGCCGCTCGACCAGATGGGTATCGACGACAAGACCATGCTGCGGTTGCTGAAGCTCGGCGTCATGGACTTCGCCGCCATGGATATCTCCAAGATGGCCGGCGACGACCCGCGCTTCGAGGCTTGCGACCTTGCGGGCCTGACGCTCGATGCCGACAAGGCGCGCATGGCCTGCGACGCCTACCGCGGCGTGATCGACCGGCAGATGCAGAAGAATTGGAACGCCAAATTTCTCGCCTTCGGCGGCAATACCCCGCAGGTGTTTTGGTGCCGCGAGGTGATCGGCGGGCTCGACGGCCTCAAGGGCAAGAAGATCCGCGTTTTCAACAACACCATGCGCGATTTCCTCGGCGGCGTCGGCGCCACCGTGGTGAGCATGGCGTTCGCCGAAGTGGTGCCGGCGCTCAGCCAGGGCGTGGTCGATTGCGGCGTCACCGGGAGCCTTTCGGGCAACACCGCCGGCTGGAACGAGGTCACCAAGTCGATCTACCCGATGTCGCTTGGCTGGAGCATCAACGTGCTCGCCGTCAACCTTTCTACCTGGAACCGGCTCGACCCCAAGGTGCAGAAATTCCTGCTCGACCAGTTCAAGGCCTACGAGGACAAGATGTGGGCCACGATCAAGACGACAACCGCCGAGGCCGAGAATTGCAATACCGGCAAGCAGCCGTGCACCATGGGCAAGCTCGCCAAGTCGACGATCGTGGCGGTCAAGCCCGAGGAAGCGGAGACGCACAAGAAGCTGGTCGAAGGCGCCGTACTGGCCGGTTGGGCCAAGCGCTGCGGGGCCGAATGCGCGCGGGAATGGAACGACACCGTCGGCAAGGCGCTCGGCCTCAAGGCGCCGACGCCGTAGCGCCGCGTACCTGTGTGCGCTTGCGCGGGTGAAGCCCTGCGAGCGGACAGGTAGGTGAGGGGGCACGTGGATACGACGATGGCGCACCTGCACCGGATCGTGCACGGTGTCTCGCGCGTCGGCGCGATCGTCGGCGGCGCGATGCTGATGTTGGCGGCGATCGTCATCTGCGTCGACGTCACCATGCGCTACGCGTTCGCGCGCACGCTCGGCGGTGCCGACGAGCTCTCCGGCTATGCGCTCGCCATTGCGAGCGCATGGGGTTTCTCGAGCGCCCTGTTGTCGCGCTCGCACATCCGCATTGACACCGTGTATGTCCGCGTAGGCAGCCGCGCGCGCGCAACCCTTGACCTCTTGAGCCTCGCCTGCTTCGTGCTGTTCATCGCGCTCGTCGCCTGGCACGGCTGGGGCGTGCTGCAGCAGTCCTGGGTCTCCGGCTCACGCTCCATGAACGAGCTCGAGACCCCGCTGGTGATTCCGCAGGCGCTGTGGGTCGCGGGACTCGTATTCTTCGTCGCGGTCGCGCTGCTGCTGTTGGTGCGCGCCCTTCCGCTCTATCTGGCGGGGGATCTGCGGAGGCTGTTCGACCTGATCGGCTCGAAATCGGCGGTGGCGGAAGCCGAGGAGGAGATCCGCGCGATCGAGCATGCGATCGAGGGCGAGCGCAAGCCATGACGGTCGCGGTCTCCCTCATCGTGCTGCTCGCCGTACTCGGCAGCTCGATCGCGGTCGCCGCCGGCATGGGGATCACGGGGCTGATCCTCAACCAGCTCTACTCGCCGCTGCCGCTCACCCGGGTCATGGGCGAGCTCGCCTGGGCGACGACCAACAACTTCATTCTCACCGCCATCCCGTTCTACATCATGTTCGGCGAAATCCTGCTGCGCAGTGGCATCGCCGAGCGCATGTACAGCGCGCTGATCCAGTGGCTGTCCTGGCTGCCGGGCGGCTTGATGCACTCCAACATCGGCGCCTGTGCGCTGTTCGGCTCGGTATCGGGGTCGAGCGTCGCGACCGCGGCGACGATCGGCGTCGTCGCCATGGGTGAGATCGACAAGCACAAATACAATGAGCGGCTGTTCCTGGGCACGCTCGCCGCCGGTGGAACGCTCGGCATCCTGATTCCCCCCTCGATCAACATGATCATCTACGGGGTGATGACCGACACTTCGGTGCCCAAACTGTATCTCGCCGGGTTTATCCCAGGCCTTATCCTCACCGTGCTGTTCAGCCTGACCGTGCTGATCGCCTGCTTGTGGCGGCCGCATTGGGGCGGACAGAAAGTCCCGACCAATTGGGAGGCGCGTATCCGGCTGTTGCCGGATCTGCTGCCGCCGCTCGTCCTGCTGATGGTCGTGGTCGGCGCGATCTTCTTCGGCATCGCGACCGCGACCGAGTCCGCAGCGGTCGGTATCGTCGGCGCGCTGGCGATCACGGCGTGGCGACGGCGCCTCACGCTCGCCATGCTGATCGAGGTCTGCGAGGCGACCGTGCGCACGACCGCGATGGTCGTGGCGATCCTGGTCGGCGCGTTTTTTCTCAACATCGTCATCCAGACGATCGGCCTCACCCAGCAGCTCAGCCGACTGATCACCGCCTATCAACTCACGCCGGTGCAGGTGCTCACGGCGGTGATCGTGCTCTACCTCGTGCTCGGTACCTTCATGGAGGAATTGTCGATGATGATCTCGACGATTCCCATCACCACGCCGCTGATCCTGCAGGCCGGTTACGATCCGGTCTGGTATGGCATTTTGATCGTGCTCCTGATCCAGACCGCGATGGTGACCCCGCCGTTCGGCATCAACCTGTTCGTGATTCAGGGCATCCGCGGGCGCGGCCGGTTGTCCGACGTCGAGTGGGGGGCGGCGCCGTTCGTGATCGCGCTCCTGCTCATGATCGGATTGATCTGCGTGTTTCCCGAGATCGCGATGTGGCTGCCGCGCTTGGTGGGGTGATGGCACTCGGCTGGCACGGAAATTCCATGAGCTCACGTTCGCGAGCGCTGTGAGCGAAGCGGCCGTGCCTTAGCTCAGAACGCGATTCACGAGGTTGCCGCCGGCAGAGCGCGCAGCGTGCTCGCGGCGACACCATGAAGGAGTCCGCGATGAAGAAAACACTTGTCGGCTGTTTGGCTTTGCTGGGGCAAGGGGCACGGCCAAGCGATGGTGGCGTTGATATCGTCATCGAAGGCAGGCACATCCGCGAGATCCGGCCGACGGGCACCCGCGCGCCCGAAGGGGAGGCCATTGACCTGCGTGGGCGGCTGGTGACGGCGGGGCTGATCAACGGCCATCACCACAGCCACGAGGGCTATTACAAGGGACGAAAGGACAATCTCCCACTGGAACTCTGGATGAACTATGTGCGGCCGCTGCGGCCGATCGAGCTTTCTGCGCGCGACGTCTACCTACGTACCATGATCGGCGCCATCGAGGCGCTGCACAGCGGCACCACGACCTTGTGCGACGATACCAATGTGGCGCCCCGTATCCGCCATGATCACGTCGAAGCCGTGTTCCAGGCCTATGACGACATTGGAATTCGCGCCTATGTCGGCCCAACGTTGTTCGACCGCCCATTCTTTCGCGCGGTGCCGTTCGTCGATGAGGAATTTCCGCGCGAGCTTCTGAATGAGCTCGACGCCACCCCGATGTTTTCTTCGGCTGAGCTGCTTGACTTCGCCAAGACGCTCGCGCGCACGCGCCATCCAAGAGAGAAGCGCGTCGGCTATATCGCGGCCCCGTCGGCGCCGCAGCGCTGCACGGAGGATTTCCTTCGCGCGGTCCGCGCCATGGCGGACGAACTCGATCTGCCGGTGATGATGCATGTGCAGGAGACCCGCATGCAGGTTGTCACCGGCCAGCTGTGGTACGGCTCCACCATGGTGGAGTATCTCGACCGCATCGGCTTCATGAAGCCGAACACGGCTTTCATTCATGCGATCTGGCTCAATCCCCGCGAAATCGAGATTCTGGCCAGGACCGGCGTCACGGTGCAGCACAATCCCACCTCGAACCTCAAGGTGGGCTCCGGTCTCGCACCGGTGCGCGCGCTGCTCGATGCCGGCGTCAACGTGAGCATGGGGACCGACGGCTGCGGTTCGATCGAGGGCACGGACATGCAGAATCCCCTGTATCTCGCCGCCATGCTCAACAAGTTGCGCGGGAACTACACGCAGTGGTTCGGCGCGCCGGAGGCTTTGCGGGCCGCCACCATGGGCGGCGCCACAGCGCTCGGCCGCGGCGATGAATTGGGCGCGATCGAAAGCGGTCGCATCGCCGACCTCACCGCCTACCGCCTTCGCAGTATCCCGTTCACGCCCCTGAACGATGCGGTCAATCAGCTCATCTATGCGGCCGGCCGCAACGAGGTCGATTTCGTCATGGTGGATGGCGAGGTCGTGCTGGCGGACGGGCGCCTGACCCGGGTTAACGAGGACGCGCTACTCGATGAAATAGCGGAAGCGCATGCGCGCATCGAGCCGCTGCTCACGGCTTCAGAGAAGGACGTCGAGCGCCTGCGGCCACCCTACGAGCGAATTTACACGCGCTGTCAGCATATCGAGATCGCGGCGGATACCTATCCGGCGCGCTTCGACCATTAGAAAGCGTTCGCTGCCGCCGGCACCTCGATGCGGCCTTCCTCGACCGCATGACAGGCCACGAACACGTCGCCGTTGGGCAGGGCCTGCGGCCGTTCGCGCGCGCATCGCGCATTTGCCAGCGGGCACCGCGGATGAAATGTGCACCCAGAGGGCGGGGCAATCGGGCTTGGCACCTCACCACCGAGGGCCTGCCGTCGGCGACCGGTCATTTCGAGATCGGGCACCGCATCGAGCAGCATGCGGGTGTAGGGGTGCAAGGGGTGGCCGAACACACGTTCCGCGTCGCCGCATTCGACCAGCCGGCCGAGGTACATCACGCCGATCGTATTCGCCATGTGCGCGACCACGGCGAGGTTGTGCGATATCAGCAGGTAGGTGAGACCGAGCTGCCGTTGCAGGCGGCGCATCAGGTTCAGGATCTGCGCCTGCACGGATACATCGAGTGCGGACGTTGGTTCGTCACAGATGATGAAGGCAGGTTCGCTCGCTAGCGCGCGTGCGATCGAGATTCGCTGCCGCTGTCCGCCGGAGAACTGGTGCGGGTACTTGCGGGCGTCCGCCGGCGATAGGCCGACCAGCCGGAGCAACTCTGCGACCCGCGCTTCGATGTGCCGGCGGCCGGCCAAGAGGTCATGCGTAACGATCGGCTCGGCCACAATACGCTCGACGCGCCAGCGCGGGTTCAGGCTGGCATACGGATCCTGAAAGATCATCTGCAGGTGGCGCCGGTGCTCGCGTCCCGCGCGGCCTCGCGCGCCTGTGACATCCCGGTTCATGAAGGCGATGGTGCCCGCCGTCGGCTCAAGGATGCCCGCGACGCACCGGGCAATGGTCGACTTCCCGCAACCGGATTCGCCGACCAGCGCAAACGTCGTCCCGCGCCGGATCGTGAGGCTGACATCCTCCACTGCATGCACGGTGCGAGGTGGCCGACCCGACAGGGCCCGGACAATCCAGGGCGTTGACAGGATAAAGCGCTTGGTCAGGCCGCTGACACTGAGGATGCAGTCGGTGCGGTCAAGCATGTCCGATCGTTTCCCGTGTAGGCGCCACGTTGCCGTGCGCCGCCAACCAGCACGCTACAAGCGTGTCGCCCGCGTTCATCAACGAAGGACGTTGGCAGTCGCAATGGGGCAGGCGAACCGGGCAGCGCGGATGGAAGGCGCAACCGGACGGGATCTCGGCAAGCCGCGGCATGCTGCCTTCGACCTGGACGAGATCGGCGGTGCGCCGTTTCATGCTGGGAATGGAAGCCATCAGTCCGCGGGTGTAGGGATGCACGGGACCCTTGAGCACCGCAGTCGCAGGGCCGATCTCGACCACGCGCCCGGCATACATCACTGCGATCCGGTCGGCTGTTTCGGCGATGACTCCCATGTCATGGGTGATCAGCATCACCGCGGTGCTGCGTTCGCGGCACATGCGGCGGAGAAGCTCGATGACCTGCGCCTGCACCGAAACGTCGAGCGCTGTCGTCGGCTCATCGGCAATGATCAGCCGCGGCTCGCAGCAGAAGGCGAGTGCGAGCACGATCCGCTGCCGCATGCCGCCTGACAACTCATGCGGATAGCAGTCCAGCCGTTCCGTCGGTGCGGGAATCCCCACTTCGGCCAAGAGCTCAACCGCGCGCGATCGGGCGGCCGCCGGTGAAATATCTAGATGCACCCGCATCGTCTGCACCAGCTGCCGGCCGACGGTCAGCAACGGATTGAGGCTCGTCAACGGATCCTGAAACACCGCGCCGATCGAGCGGCCGCGCAGCAGCCGGAAGGCTTCGGCGGAGAGGTTGTCGATGCGTTGGCCCGCAAACGCGATCTCGCCGCCCGTCATCCGCAACGGCGGGTCGAGGAGACCGATGATCGCGGTTCCGGTGATCGACTTGCCGGCGCCGGACTCGCCCACCACCCCCAGCACCTCGCCCGGCGCAATGTCGAACGACACGTCGTCGAGCGCCAGCAGGGGCCCGCGCCGGGTGGCGATTTCGAGGCGCAGATTGCGTACCGAAAGCAGCGGATCAGCCATCGCTCAGCTTCGGATTGAGCGCGTCTCGCAGCCAGTCCCCGAGCAGGTTCACCGACAATGACAGGATCACCAACATCGCGCCGGGGAAGATCGAAATCCACCAGTCGCCGGAGAACAGGAACTCGTTGCCGATGCGAACCAACGATCCGAGCGACGGCTTGGTGGGCGGCACGCCGACACCGAGGAAGCTCAACGTCGCCTCGGTGAGAATTGCGAGCGCCAGATTGATGGTCGCGATCACCAGCACCGGCCCCATCACGTTGGGTCGAATATGGCTGTTGATGATGCGCACAGGGGCGACGCCGGTGACCCTGGCGGCAAGCACATACTCCTTGTCGCGCTCCACCAGAACCAGGCCGCGCACCGTGCGCGCGTATTGCACCCAATAGGACGCGGAGATCGCGATCACCAGCACGGGAACCGCGAGGGCGTCGTGAGCGCCGCGGCCCATCACCGTGCGCGTGACGCCGTCGACCAACAGCGCAATCAGGATGGCCGGGAAGCTCAACTGGACGTCCGCTATACGCATGATGACGCTGTCGATGAGGCCACCGCAATAACCCGAAAGCAGGCCGAGCGTGATGCCGACGAAAGCCGCGAGCAAGACGCTCGAGAATCCGACGATCAGGGACGTGCGCAGGCCATAGATGATGGCGGAGAGCATGTCGCGGCCCTGCGGATCGGTGCCGAGAATGTAGTGCTCGCCGGCAAACCCGATGGCGCCCGGCGGCAGGCGCGCATCGATGACGTTGGCGCTCGCCGGGTTGTTCGAATCATAGGGGGCGATCATGTCGGCGCCGAGCGCCACGATCAGAAGCACCAGCGCGACGGAAGCTGCCGCCATTGCCACCGGCGAATGGAGAAAATCGTAGGCGAGATCGCTGTCCCACCAGGGCGGGTTCGAAGCGCGGTCCGACAGCCCGGCGTCGGTGCTCATAGCCTCGCCCGGGAAACGATCAGGCCGGCACGCACGCGCGGATCGATCACCGCGTAGAGCAGATCGACCGTGAGATTGATGAGCGCGAAGCCGAAGGCGATCAGCACCAGATAGGACGCTAGAAGCGGCACGTCTGCGAATTGGATCGACTGGATGACCAGGAGCCCGAGACCGGGCCATTGGAACACGGTCTCGACGATGATTGAGAATGCGAAAATATTGCCGAACTGCAATCCGACGATAGTGATCACTGGAACAAGCGTATTGCGCAGGGCGTGATCGAAATTGACCGTCGTGCGCGGGAGGCCGCGGGCGCGCGCAAACCTGATGTAATCGGTGCGCAGCACCTCCAGCATCTCGGCGCGCACCAGCCGCATGATCAACGTCATCTGAAAAAGGCCCAGTGTGAGGCTCGGCAGCACCAGCGCTTTCAGTCCGCTCGTCGTCAGCAAACCGGTCGTCCAGCCGTGGCCGATCGCGACGGTGGCGCCGCGCCCGAAGGAGGGCAGCCATCCGAGCCAGACGGAGAAGATGAGGATGAGCACGATGCCGATCAGAAACGTCGGCAGGGCCACGCCAATGAGCGAGATTGCCAGGAGCACATGGCTGAGCACACCGCGGCGATGCAAGGCCGTCCATACCCCAAGCGGAACACCGACGAGCGTCGCCACCAGCATGGCGCAGACGCTGAGCTCCAGCGTCGCCGGCAGGCGCTCCATCAGCAGTCTGGAGACGGGTACGCCGAAGCGGTAGGAGACGCCGAGATCGCCGTTCACGATATCGCGCAGGAAACGGACGAATTGCAGCAGGATTGAATCATCCAGCCCGAGTGCGCGGCGCATAGCATCGCGCTCTGCCAGACTGGCAGCTTGCCCGACCATGTTGTTGACCGGGTCGCCGACGTACCTCAGCAGCACAAAGCTCGCCAGCGCCGCCGCCAACACGACGAACAGCGTCTGTGACAGGCGCCGGAAGATGAACGTGCCCACTGCCTTATTGGTCTCGCAGCCGTCCCACGCGCCTCATCGCCCCCGGCAGCATCTCGTTGCTCGGTGAAGCCGGCGCGATCAATCCTCCACCTTGACCCAACGCAGTTCCAGGCTGTCGTCGTTGCGCAAATGGACCGACACCCCCTTGCGTACCCCCCAGGCGAGCCCCGCCTGGTGCAGCGGAATGTGGCCGATCTCAGACTTGTGAATGGTCAGCGCTTCCGAAATCAGCGCCTGGCGCTTTGCGGGGTCGACCTCGTTTTCGACCAGATCGGTGAGTTCGTCGATGCGCTTGTTGGAGAAGCTGCCGACGTTGTAGGTCCCAATCTTGTCGCGTGGCGTGTTGATGACGTCCTGCAGGGTCGAGTGGGCGTCGTAGCTCAGCGGCTGCCAGCCGAGGATCGAGAACGTGGTGTTGCGGGAGAGGATCTTCTCGAAGTACTTGGTCCGCGTCTGCGCCAGCAGATTCACCTTGAGGCCCACGCGGGCCAGCATGCCGACGATCGCCTGGCAGATCTTCTCGTCGTTCACATAACGGTCGTTCGGACAATCCATCCCGAACTCGAAACCGCTCGGATAACCCGCTTCCGCCAGCAGCTTCTTGGAGGCTTCCGGATCGAACGCGAGGCGGCGGTCGAGCTTTTCGTCGTAGCCATTGACGCCGGGAGCGACCATCGTACCGGCGACGTGCGATGTGCCGCCCATGATGCGGCTCTTGATCGCGTCCATGTCGATAGCCTGGTAGATCGCTTGGCGGACCCGCTTGTCCTTGAATGGATTCTTGCCTTTGACGCTCGACTCCAGAAGTTCGTCGCGCGCCTGGTCCATATTGACGAAGATGGTACGCAGCTCGAAGCCGGTGAGGACGGCGTGCTTGCCGGTTGCATTGACGCGCGCCGCGTCCTGCTGGGGAATCGGGTAGATCATCTCGAGTTCGCCCGACAGCAGCGCCGCGACGCGCGTGGCGTCGGACTGGATCGGCGTGAACACCACTTCGGTCAGATTGTGTTCACGGGGCCCCCACCATGCCTCGTGAGGGACGAGCACGGTCTTGACCCCGACCTGACGAGATTTGATCTTGAACGCGCCGGTGCCGTTGGCGTTGTTGGTGGCGAAGTTTTCGACCTTGTTCTTGACGCTTGCGGGTTTTGCCGCCCCATTCGCCTCCGACCATGCCTTGCTCATGATGTAAGTCGAGGTGGTCTGGAGCGGCAAGATCGGGTTCGGCTTGTCCATGACGAGGTCGACGGTCATGTCGTCGACCTTGCGCACATCGGTGACGGTCGCCACCGTGTAGGCCATGTCGGATCCCTCGGCCTTGATGCGCGCGATCGAAAAGATCACGTCGTCGGCGCCGAACCGCTCGCCGTTGTGGAACGTCACGTTCGGCCGGAGGTGAAGGCGCCAAGTCTTGGGGTCGGGCTGTTCCCACTTGACGGCCAGAGCAGGGACCAGCTCCAGATTCTTGCCGCGGCCAACCAGCGGCTCATAGACCTGTCCGAGCCAGGATAGCGTGAACGTTTCCGCGAGCGCGTGGGGGTCCAGCGAGGCTGGATCGATGCGGTAGGCATAACGAAATGTCTTCGCATCGGCCTGGCAGAGTCCCGCCGCCAGAAACGTTGATAAACACAGAAGCCAAAAGCGTTTCATGGCGCACCTCTCCTCGCGCGGGCTGCGAAGGAAACGATACGCAAACGCCGTGCCATGCGCAATGAAGCGTGCGACCGCCGATCGCTCACCCCCGATGCCAACCAGTGCGGCGCAAAATGGCGACTGTGCCCTTCGATTGGGCGCCCACGTCAACCAGCAGTGCAATGCTTAAGGTATGGCAATCCCTGTTCGACACTACTACCTGATCATGGCGCCGTGCCCGACGGCGAGCTCTCGCGCCAGGGCGGCAAGCCTGCAAGCACCTCCTCGAGGTAGCGCGGGCCATCGAGCGCCATCCAGGTGGCCGCGGACAGATTGGCAAAGAGCAGACCCATCTTTAGGTCGATCTGCGCGAGGGCATGGCGTGCCTGCGCGGCGACGTTGAACATGCCGAGTACCTGTCGTCGCCAGATCACCGGCAGGTATACGGACGAGCCAACGCGTGTTGTGCTCAGGATCTGCCGGAAATTCGGATCTTCGTCGGTGTTGGGCACGATTTTCGGCTCACCTGTTCTCACCACCAAGCCCGGGTTGCTGTCCTGGATACTGATGCGCGCACGATGCTGCTCTGGCGGGTAATTGTGTTCCGCCAGCAGGATCAGATGGTCGCGTTTCGGCGCGGCAAAGAAAATGCCCGCACACCTGAACTCAGGCTCTCCGGCTCCCGCCGCTTGCGACTGCTGGCCAGTGTGTTCGCCCAAAACTTGCTGTGCGATGCGCGTGATGTGTGCAAGCGCCAGTTCGGGGTCGGTCTCGACCCGGCTTGCTTCGGCGGCCGCCAGCAGCCCCTGCGTCACTCGCTCGAAAAACGCGGCGCCGCGTTCCATGCAGATCTCTCCTTCGCAACGTCACAAGTCACAACTCGATGACGATATTGCCGCCGGCATCGAGCGCGGCGCGCGCGCCCGGCGGGACCAGGCAGGTCGCGTCGTATTCTTCGACGATGAGCGGGCCGGTGCGCGCGGCCGCAAGGTCGGCACGGCGCAAGACCGGCGTTTCGACCCAACCGCGCTCGGCACCGAAATAGGCGCGTCGCGGGGGGCCGGCCGCGAGCTCCGGCCGGGTTGATGCGACCTGCTCCGGCACGCCGCCTCCCGCCCGCAATCCGGAGCCGACCACCTGGATCGCGACCAGCTCGACCGGCTCCTCGCGACCGGCGCGATGGCCGTAGGTGCGCTCGTGCTCGCCTCCGAACGCCTCTTCGAGATGCGCGACCATGTTGCTGTCGACCGGGCCGTCCGGCACCGGCACCGTAAGCTCGTAGGTCTGGCCCTTGTAGTGCAGCGCCGCCGAGCGTTTGAGCCGTGCGCTCGCGCCCGAAAAGCCTTCGGCCGCAAGCTGCGCTGACGCCTGCGCGGCCAGCGCGTCCCAGGCAGCCTCGATCTCGATGAGGTCGGCGCCGCGCAATAGGCGGCGGAACGTGCGCGCATAGTGGTGCTCGACATCGGCATAGAGCAGGCCGAACGAGGAGAACAGGCCGGCCGATGGCGGCACCACGATGCGGCCGATGCCGAGCGCCGCCGCCATGCCGGCCGCGAACAGCGGGCCGTTGCCGCCGAAGGCAAACAGCGCAAACTCGCGCGGATCGCGTCCGCGTTCGGTCGATACCGCCTTGATGGCACGGATCATGTTGGAGGCGGCGATCTGGTGCGCGCCGTAGGCGGCGCGGTCGACCGCCATTCCGAGCGGCTTGGCGATGGCGTCGGCAAAGAGCGCCCGGGCCTTGTCGGCATTGAGCCGCAGCGCGCCGCCGACCAGATGACCCGGGTTGAGGTAGCCAAGCAGGACGCTGGCGTCAGTGACGGTGGGCACCGTGCCGCCCAGGTCGTAACAGACCGGCCCGGGCGCGGCGCCTGCGCTCTGCGGTCCGATCTGCAGCGCGCCACCGGCGTCGATCCAGACGTGCGAGCCGCCACCGGCGCCCACCTCAGCGAGGTCGATCGCCGGCACTTTCAGGGTGTAGCCCGCGCCGGTGAGCAGGCGCGAGCCGACCATGATGCCGGCGCCGACCGCGTATTCGTGCGCGCGCGTGACCTCGCCGTCCTCCACCATCGAGGCCTTGGCGGTGGTGCCGCCCATGTCGAAGGTGATGATCTTGGGCAGTCCCTTGGCGCGCGCCAACGCCTGCGCGCCGACAACGCCGCCGGCGGGACCGGACTCGATGATATTCATCGGGCGCTCGGCCGCGGCTTTGTCGGTCGTGAGCCCGCCATTCGACTGCATCAGCAGCAGGCGCGCCGGGATGCCGGCCTGGTCGAGGCCGGCGCGCATCGCACGCAGGTAGGTGGCGACGATCGGCATCACATAGGCATTGATGACGGTGGTGGAGGTGCGCTCGTATTCCTTGATCTCAGGGAGCACTTCGCAAGAGACGCTCAAGGGCAGAGCCGGCGCCCGCCGCGCGGCGATCTCCTTGATCGCCCGCTCGTGCGTCGGGTTGGCGAACGAGTTGATCAGGCAGACTGCGATCGCCTCGACGCCTTCGGCCAGCAGGGCCTCGACCGCGCGCGCCGCGTCGGCCGGATCGAGCGGCCGCTCGATCCGGCCCTTGTGGTCGACGCGCTCGGCCACGGTCTTGCGCAGATAACGCTCGACCAGCGGCGGCGGCTTGACCCAGGCGAGGTCGTAGAGTCGAGGCATCCGCAGCGTGCGGATCTCAAGGACGTCGCGGAAGCCCTCGGTGGTAATCAGGCCGACACGCGCGCCCTTGTGCTCCAGAATGGCGTTGGAAGCGACGGTGGTGCCGTGACGGATCTCCTCGATTGCCGCGCCGTTCAGCGCGGCTTCGCGGAACACCTCGGCGAGCCCGTCGACGATCGCCTGCGCGTAGTTCTCGACGCTGGAAGACACTTTCTTGGTATGGATGGTGCCGTCGGAGCCGAGCAGCACGATGTCGGTGAAGGTGCCGCCGATGTCGACGCCGACGCGATAGGTTATGGGCATTGCACCGTCCATGAGCTTGTAGCAGGCGCAAGGCGCCGGCAGAGCGGCGCGGGCGCACGATCGGCGACGCGAGTGTGCGCACGCGCCCTTGCGCCCCTGACCGGCAACGTCATCGGGATCATCCGGCGGCGCGTTGCATGGGCAGCGGATCGTGGCGCTGCACCTTCGGAGGCTCGCGCCAGCCGCGCGCCGCCCGGATCGCCCTGCGCCGCGCGTCCGTGGACGCGGCGTCCACCGTCCACGCGCGGGTGTCGATGACGACGCCGTAGTCGGCCTCCGCCTTGGCTGGTGACAGCAGCTCGTTGCGCACGTCGCGCAGCACCGCGGCCGCATCGCGCTCGAGTGGATCGCCCCAGCCGCCGGCGCCGGCCAGCACGTGGCGGAATACGTCGCCCCGGCGGATCGTCATCGTGAGCTTCGACGGCAGCAGTCGGTTCTCGGCCGCCGGGTTGAGATAGTTCTCAGACGGCGCACCCGGACTGCCGCCGTAGAGGCCGAACGGGCGGTGGTCGCGGCGGTCGGAGCGCACCTGCAGTACGCCCTCGTGCTCGAGGAAGCGGTAGTCGCGCCGGAACGGGACGCCGCCGCGAAACTTGCCGGCGCCGGCCTTGTCGGGCACGAACTCGTAGGCCGTGAGCTCGATCGGATGCTCGGCCTCCGTCACCTCGATCGAGTGCGAGGCCATATTGGCGAACATGTGCGAGTTGCCGTCGAGGCCGTCGGCGTAAGGCCGCGCTCCCCAGGCGCCGCAGGTGAAATCGACGTAGATGAACGGCTTGCGGTCGCGGTCGTACCCGCCGATCGAGATGCCGGTATTGCCGCCGTCGCCGGCCGCCTTGACCCTGTCGGGCAGCATCATCGCCAGCGCACCGAACATACAGTCGGTCATGCGAAAGCCGGTCAAGCCGCGCGCCGCGCAGGCCGCCGGGAGCACGCCGTTGCCGACCGTGCCGGGTGGGCAGATCACCTCGATGGCGCGGAACACGCCTTCGTTGTTGGGGATGCCGGGCGGAAGCACGGAGCGCACCGCCGTGTAGGACGCCGCTTTGGTGAACGAGAGGGTGTTGTTGATCGCGCCCTTCACCTGCGGGTTGGTGCCGGTCCAATCGACCACCATGTGCTCGCCGTGCTTGCGGATGGTGACGAACAAGCGAATCGGCACTCCGTAGTCGACGCCGTCGTCGTCGATGAAGTCCTCGAAGCTCCACTCGCCATCGGGCAGATCACGCAGCGACGCGCGCGTCATCCGCTCGGCATAGTCGATGACCTCGCGCATATAGGCCTTGGTCTCCGCCACCCCGTGCTTGGCGACCAGCTCGGCGAATGCTTCGTCGGCGATGTGGCAGGCGGCAAGCTGCGCCCGCAGGTCGCCGAACACCTGCACCGGCACGCGCACGTTCTTCTCGATGAAGGTCATGATCGTCTTGTTGAGGCGGCCCGCCTCATAGAGCTTCATCGGCGCGATGCGCAGGCCCTCGGCGTAGATCTCGGTCGAGTCGGAGGCGTTCGATCCTGCCACCCGCCCGCCGACGTCGGTGTGGTGGCAGACCGTGCAGGCGAACGCCAGGCGCTCGCCGCCGTGGAACAGCGGCTTGAAAATGAAGATGTCGGGCAGGTGCATGCCGCCGTCGAACGGGTCGTTCATGATGAAGACGTCACCCTCCGCGATGTCGTCGCGGAAGTGGCGCATGATCGCTTCCATCGCGGTCGGCACCGAGCCGAGATGGCCGGGGAGCGTGAGGCCTTGTGCGGCAAGCTTGCCGTCGCCATCGGCAAAGCCGGTCGAGTAGTCCATATTGTCCTTGAGCACACCCGAGTAGGTGGTCCGGAAGACGGTGAGCGCCATCTCGTCGGCGATCGAGAAGATGGCGTTCTTGAACAGTTCAAGCGAGATCGGGTCGATCATGCTTTCCAGCCAGTTTCGTCGTCGCAGTCGGGCTTGTCCCGGCTATCTTCGGCTTGCTTTCTGCGAACCGACAGAGAAAGACGTGGATGCCCGGAGCAAGGCCGGGCATGCGAGTCGGAGTGACGCCACCCTATAACCCGGAACTGCCGCCATGAGCCACCGCGTCCGCCTCGGCATGCTGACCCCGTCGTCCAATACCGTGCTGGAGCCGGTGACCTCGGCGATGCTGGCCGGGCTGACGGAGGTGTCGGCGCATTTCGGCCGCTTCAAGGTCACCGAGATCGCGCTATCGGTTGCATCGCTGGCCCAGTTCGACGACAGCGAGATTCTGCGCGCCGCCGACCTGCTCGCGCACGCCAAGGTCGATGTCATCGCCTGGAACGGCACCGCCGCAAGTTGGCTCGGCTTCGAGCGCGACGAAGCGCTTGCCGGAAGGATCACGGCGGCGACTGACATCGAGGCAGTGACCACGACGCTGGCGTTCCGCGAGCTGCTCGGGCGCACGGGCGCAGGCCGTATCGGCTTGGTCACGCCCTATACGGCCGAGGTGCAGGCCAAGATCGTCGCCAACTGGGGTGCGGCCGGGCTGCGCTGTGAGGCCGAGCGCCACCTCGGCATCACCGACAACTTCGCTTTCGGCGAGATCACCGAAGAGGAGATCGAGCGCATGATCAGGGAGGTCGTACGCGAAGGTGCCGATGCGGTCGCGATCGTGTGCACCAACATGCGGGGCGCCGCGGTTGCGGCGCGGCTCGAGCGCGAGCTCGGCATTCCGGTCTACGATTCGGTGGCGGTAACCCTCGCGAAATGCCTGGGCGTCACGGGGGTGGACCCGGCGCGCGTAACCGGCTGGGGCGGGGTGTTCCGAGCATAGAGCGGCAGGGAGATCCGCGAGAACTTGGGCGCGAACGAGCCCGGATTGGTTACCGCTCAATCCGAGCCACGCGGCCTCGATGCGCGTTCGGCACCGTCGGGCGGAAAGCGGACGGTGGCGCAGGTACCAGATGCGTTCGGGCCGGGCCCGATCTCCAGCGAGCCGCGAAGCTGCGATGCCATCGCGCGCACCAGGCGCTGGCCGAGCCCGCTGGCGGCCTCATTTCCCGCGACCATTCCTACGCCGTCGTCGCTGACGCTCAGGCAGTAGGCCTGCGCCTCGCGCTCGAACATCACCTTGACCCTGCCCGCCCTTTGATCAGGGAACGCATATTTCAGGGCATTGGTGAGAAGCTCGTTGATGATCAGGCCGACCGGCACGGCGCGCTCCTGGCTGATCAGATGGCTTTCAGCGTGGACCTCGAGCGCGATCGGCCGCAGCTCGATCGCGGTGCGCAGATCGTCGCACAGCGCCGAGATGAACTCGTGTGTATCGACGACCGCGGAAGTGTCCGAGCGCTGCAGCCGCTCGTGTAGGCGGCCGAGCACCAGCACGCGATCGGCGGTCACGCCGAGTGCGGAGCTGGCGGCACCGTCCTGCATCGAGCGTTGCTGAAGGCGCAGCATCGTCGAGAGCATGGTCAGCTCGTTCTTGAACCGGTGCGACGCTTCCTGCAGCAGCAGGTCCTTCTCGCCCTCGGAGGCGACGAGCATCTCGTTGGCATCGGCAAGATCGCGCGCCACTCGATGCAGCGCCTCCAGGACCGCGGCGCTGATGAGGCCGATCGCGATGAAGACCGAAATGCCGACGATGTCTTCCGAGCGCAGCACGTTGAGACTTCCGGTCGGCTCGATCAGGAACCACTTCGCCAGCGCGGCGCTGAGCACGACCGAAAACATCCCGGCGCCGTGGTCGAACAATGCCGAGCACAGGATGATCGCCAGGAAAAACAACAGGAACGGCGAGCCGGGAAACCAGGCCTCCAAGGCGAGCCGAACCGCGAGCGTGCCGACCACGATCGCAACTGTGGCGGCGTAGCGAATCCAGGTCGGCCAGGCGCGGGTCAGGAAGGTGTATTTGAACAGGGAGAGCGTCCAGGACCGCGGCTTCCCCGGCTCGCGACTACCGAGGGCCCGCAGAGAGGGTCGCAGCACCATCTACCTCCGATTCGCCCCCTTGCGTTGAGCCGACAGATCCACCTTGCAATCGCTCGGGCGTCTTTACGGTTCCGGTTCGGGGCGGCCGCCGGCGAATTTTTTCGCTTGCGCCGGATTGCCGCTACGGCGCGGTCGCGACTGGCGGGATCGCCCGGTGAGTTCAGCATGCGCCCACGCCCAAAGCGTTCGGACCTGAACTCCCGAGCGGGGATGACGTTTCGCGACCGCCCAGTGCCTGGAGCGGAAAGGTTAATCCTTTTCGATAGAAACCGGCGGCTCGATGTGTCCGGCCGCCGCCGCGCGCAGCGCGGCCGCGCAGCTGCGGAAAAGGCGCAGACGCTGGCGCCGACGGCGGTCCGGGTACTGCGGCGCATATCTTCGCCGCGCTTGTAGGGGGCGGCCTCTCGAGGCCGAGGCGGCGCGGCCGGGAGATGCGGCCGGGCATGGCAATGACGAAAGCAAGTTTCCAGTTGGACCAAGCATCGTCTCAAGCCCTCCGGACTGCTCGCTTGCGGGGCTTCGTTCGGCGCCGCGCCCGCGCCCGCGTCGTCTTGGCGACGGAACGCCGCGCCCGCCTCGGCACCAGCGCGCGCAGCTCGCTGGCACGCAAGGCACGGCGGTTTTTCTGCAGGTCGGAGAGCATCATCCAGCTGATGCCGGCGGCAATCAGTATGCAGGCAACCGGATTGCTGCGCACTTGCTCCCGCAGGGTGTGCAGGAGCTGCGATCCCGCACCATCCCGGCTGGCGTCGCGCACCAGTCGCTCGACGACCTCCCCGGGCGAAACGCGAAAGCGCAGCTCGTCCAGGAGTCCGGCGAGACGCCGGCGCGAGGCGTCCGCCTCGTGTTCGAGGTTGCTCGATGCATCGCTCATTGCCGGCTGACCCCATATTTGACGACCGCGGCGTCCTGCTGCAGCTGCTCCAGTGTCTTGGAAGGCGCGAGGTTCTTGGCCTGCAGCCGGGTGACGCCGAACCATAGGATCCCGAGCCCCACGATCAGGGTCGCGCCGGCGATCATGAGGGTCGCGACCGCGACGCTCATTCCAGATGCCACCAGCGCCGCGACGCCGGCCTGCAGCAGCAGCAGCAGCGTTGCCATCACCAGTACTGCCCCGGCCACGATCAGCCCGACGCTCAAAGCCAGCAGCGTCACTTTTTCGGAGAGCTCGGTACGGGCAAGCTGCATCTCTTTGTGGAGCAGGTTGCTGAACTCCTTGACGACCTCGGCGAACAGATCCGCCATCCCGCGCTCGGCGGCAGGCGGACCGCGTCCGACGTGGTGTGTATCGTCTACCGTGGGCGCGGCCATCTGCCCCTCCTTCCTGTCCGCCGTTGAAACGCCGTGGAGGTAACGAGTTCTCACCGGCGCGAGTTCCCGGGACCCCCGCCGGGCTCACTGGTCAGGCGTCCTGCGGCCCGGCGCGTTTTGTCCGCGACGACGAGGCCGGGCATTAAGTTCGACCGCGTCGCAGGAACTTCCGCCACCTGCGGCGCGTTCCCTCCGCGTTCTCATCTCCAACAGGAGGCCACATCCATGGAAGGACGAAGGGACTACACTTCCAGCGCCGGACAGATGCCGGGCGCGTCGCGCAGCGATGCTCAGGGGACCGTCGGCACCCAATCACCCACGTCGCCGTCGAAGCCACCCGCGGGCTCCGGCTTCGGACAGTCGACAAGCGCGCCGTCGCTGTCGGGTCTGCGCCAGCAGGCCGAGCAGACGAGAAGCGAGGTCGGCGAGGCGCTCGATCGCGGCCGCGCCGGCATCGCCGAATCGGCATCCGCGGCGCGCGACGACCTGACTGAAGGCATGAGCAGGCTGCGCGACGATGTCGCGAGCCTGAAGGAGACGCTTGCGCGGTTCGCCTCCCAAGCCGGCAGCGAGGCGAGCCAGACGCTTCGCCAGGTCGGCCAGACCGTCGCCACGCAGGTCGGGACGGCGGCGAGCGGCGTCGCCGAGGCCGGCTCCGAGCTCGCCGCTTCCGCCAAGGAGCAGGCAAAAACCTTCGCCTCCGAGGTCGAAACCATGGCGCGGCGCAATCCGCTCGGAGCGCTGGCGGGCGCACTGTTCGTCGGTGTCATTATCGGCATGATCTCGCGAGGCCGCGGCTGATGTTCGGCAGGCTCGTCGCTCTCGTCCGCGCCGATATCGATCGGCAGATCGTGTGGCTGAGGGGCGAGCTCGGGCGTCAGAGCCGGTACGCGGTGCTGACGCTCGTGCTCGCCGCGGCTGCTGCGCTGTGCGCGCTCGGCGCGATCGTTGTCGCCTGTGTCGCGCTCCACGCGTGGCTGGCGATACGCTACGGTCCCCACGTGGCATTCGCCGTGCTCGGCGGCGGCTTTGCGCTGCTTGCGTTCATGCTGTTCGTGCTGGCGTTCGCGCGGCACCGGCCGAAGGTGCGCCATCCTCCGGCGCTGCAGAGCGCCCGCCCCGCAACCCTCATCAGCGCCGTCAAACAGGCGGGCTACGCCGATGCGATCAAGGCCGGCGAGCAGGTCTCGAAGATCGCGAACGACAACATGCGCCATGGATCGCGGAAGTCGCTGTTCGGAACCCTGGCGCTCGCGGCGGTGGTCGGCTTGATCGTTGGGCGGCGGCTGTAGCCTAAGGGTGGTTTGCGCGCGCCGGTCGGGTCAGCCGCGGCGTGGCCAGCGTGCTCCTGGAGTTCGCGCTCGATCGGTTTGTTGGTTGCGTTGGTGGAACCGAACCATTCCGGCCTTGGTTGAAATCGAGATATCGGATGTGAGGTGAAGCCATGGCGATCTGTGAAACGTGCGGCAACGACTATGACAAGGCTTTTGAGGTCGTCCGCGATGGGAAAACGCACACGTTCGACAGCTTCGAATGCGCGATCCATGCCCTTGCCCCCAAATGCGAGGTTTGCGGCATCCGCATCGTGGGTCATGGACTTGAGAAGGACGGGAGGTTCTTCTGCTGCGACCACTGCGCCGAACGCGCCGGCGTATCGGGCCTGCGCGATCGCGTCCACGCGTGAGCAAGTCGTAGCGGGGCGAAGCGCGCTTTCGCGCATCCTACAACGGATGCGCCGCCACCCAGTCGAGCAGCGCGCGGTCGCGGCCGTGCGGCGCAATCAACGACAGACCGATCGGGCAGCCGTCGATCGTTGCGGCCGGCAGCGTGAGCTGCGGCAGGGACGCGAGGCCGGCGATTGCCAGCAGCACGAAGGCGCGGGCGCGGAACGGTTCGAGCTCCTGGCCCGGGGTCTTGAGTTTGGGCGCAATCCCGGGAGCGGCCGGCAGGCAGATCAAGGCATTGTCGCCAAGCAGCGCCTCCATATGACGGGCGATGGCCTCGCGCTTGGGCTTGGCGGCGGCGACCGCTGACGGATCGATGGTGCGCGCCCATTCGAACCGCTCATGTACGCCCGGGCCGAAGCTCGGCTTGTGGCGGTCGATCCAGGCGCCGTGCTGGGCGGCGACTTCAGCCCCCTGCAGCACGCGGAACAGCTGCGCCCATTCGGACGGATCGCCGACATAGACGCGTGCCTCTTCGACGCTGCGGAACTTTGCGTTCATGCGATTGACGCTGTCGCGCAGCGCCTCGGTCACGACCGCACCCGCGGCCGCGAACGCTACCGGCGCAATCAGCAACCGCGTCGGCGCCCAGGAAGCAGCAGGCGGCAACAGCACGTCGGCAAGGCGCCGCATCAGGGCGGCATCGCGCGCGAACCAGCCCACGGTATCGAAGCTCGAGGCCAGCGGCACCACGCCGTCGGCGGGCACCAGGCCATGGGTGGGTCGGAGCCCGTAGAGGCCGCAGTAGCTCGCGGGCAGCCGGACCGAGCCGCCGCAGTCGGTGCCGAGCGCGAAGTCGACGAGCCCGCCCGCGACCGCCGCGGCCGAGCCGCTCGACGAGCCGCCCGGGATGCGTCCGGGCGCGACCGGGTTCACCGGCGTACCGTAGTGCACATTCTCGCCGTTGAGGCTGTAGGCCATGTCGTCGGTGTGGGTCTTGCCGACCAGGCGGGCGCCGGCGTCGAGCAGCCGCTGCACCGCCGACGCGGTGCGCTCCGCCGGCGGATGGGTCTCAAGCCACATCGGGTTGCCGTTGCCCGTGCGGTGGCCGGCAATATCGAAGACGTCCTTGGCCGCAAACGTCAGGCCGGTGAGCGGGCCTGAGCCGCTGCCCGCCAGCGCCACGTGGGTGTGCCGGCAGAACGCATTGAGCGGATCATGCATGATCAGTTCGGCCGATGCAGCACCGGGCGCGCGCGCGAGACGGTCTTGCGCCCGCGCTTGAAGGCATAGAGCACCGGCGCCAGCTCGGCGACCGCCATCTCGGGCTCGCCGGCGTCGAGCACCACCAAGTCCGCCGCCTTGCCGACTTCGAGGCCGTAATCGGCAAGCCGCATCAGCTGCGCGGGCCGGCGCGTGATCATATCGAAGCAGGCGGCCATGTCGGGCCCTTTCCCGACATGGCAGATATTGGCGTAGAGGTTCGCCATCCGGATCAGCGAGCAATCGCCGAACGGGGTGAACGGGTTGAGCACGTTGTTGCTCGACAGCGAGCAGTTGACGCCGGCGCGGACCAGCTTGTGCGCCGGCACCACTCCGCGGGTCGCGTTGTGGTCGTGGGTGTGGTGGCGGCCCATCAGGTAGAGGTCGGTCGACGGCAGCACGGTGAGCGCGACCCCGGCGTCCGCGAGCCGCTTTGCCATGGCGTCGAACTTTTCGCTCGCGAGGCTCGTTGCCTTGGTGACATGGCCGATGGCGACGCGCCCGCCGTATCCATGCTGGTCGGTGCGGCGGCAGACGTGCTCGAGATCCATGCCGTCGGCGGTCGGTCCGAAATCGAGATGCATGTCGATGTCGACGTCGAACTCGCGCGCCAGCGCGAACACGCGATCGACCTGACCGGGTGGGTTGCTGTCGGTATAGGGCGCGGCGCCGACGGTGCGGCAGCCCCGCTTGAGCGCCTCGACCATGAGCTCGTCGGTGCCGGGATTGTTGAGCAGCCCTTCCTGCGGGAACACGCAGATCTGCAGGTCGATCGCCCACGCATATTGCTTGATCAGCGGCAGCACGCCTTCGAGGCCGCGCAGGCCTACGCCGGGATCGACCTCAAGATGCGTGCGCATGTGGGTGGTGCCCTGCAGGATCGCCTTTTCCAGCGTGCGGGTGGCGCGTGTGTATACGTCCTCGGGCGTGAACGCCGCCTTGGCCTTGGCGGCTTCCCCGATTGCCTCCTCGAGATCCCCACGCGCCGAGCTGCAGCGATCGAGGATGCAGGACTTGTCGAGGTGGATGTGGGTCTCGATGAAGCCGGGCGAGACTAGGCGGCCGTCGAGGTCGATCGTCTCCCCGTCGGCGGCAAGGCCAGGCGCGATCGCCGCGATCCTGCCGCCCTGGATGCCGATGTCGACGAGTTCCGGCCGCCCGGCCACGCGCGCGTTCTTCAGAATCAGATCCATGTCAACCCATTCCCCGTTCACGCTTGGTTTGGCGCAAATTCAACTGACGTCAATGTGCCCCCCGTGCGTCTGGCACTGCTGCTCTACGCAAGCCCTCGCAATAGTGCGCCATGATATCCGGTTCGCCGAATAGATGCGTGGTGCGCACGAAGGCGATGGAAAAATCGGGGCGTTGGCGGGTCACTTCCGCAAGGTAACGCCGCCCCTCCGCAACGCGGCCGAGCTGACCGAGCGCCGCGATCAGTACCGCGTAGCGGGACCATTGGAAATTGGGCTTGCCCAGCGCCTTGAGCGCGAAAGCGACCGCGCTCTCGTAGTCCGCCGCGAAGTATTTGGCGTCCGCAATGCGCACGAGAAACGAGCCCATGTTGGGGTCGTGCGGGCTCAGACGAATGGCCGATTGGAGATGGTGCAGCGATTGCGCGGCCTTGCCCGAAAACACGAGCGCCGCGCCGAGGCCGTAGTGCGCAAGCGCCAGGCTCGGGTTGAGCTCGAGCGCGACTTCGAGCTCCGAGATGGCCGGCGGGTACTCGCGCCGAAGGTAACGAATGCGCCCAAGCGTGCAATGCGCGCCGGCATCGTCGCCATCGAGCGTGACCGCGCGATGAGCGGGCTCGATCGCCTTTTCGCGATTCTCCTCGTTCGATTTCGCAAAGCCATAGACTACCTCGTAATAGTAGGCCTCAGCTTCGCCCGAGCAGGCAGGGCCCAACTCGGGATCTATGGCGATTGCCTGCCGGAAGAGCCGGCGCGCCTCCAATAGATCCTCACGGGTGCACCTGTAGAGATGAAACATGCCACGCTGGTAGATGCTCCAGGCGTCAAGGTTGTCGCGCGGCTTGACCCGCGCGCGCTCGCGTTCGGCGCGGCCCAACTCCGGTTCGATCGCGCCGACGATGGTCTGGGTCATTTCGTCCTGCACGGCGAAGATGTCGGACAGGGCCCGATCGTAGCTGCGCGCCCAGACGGTGTTGCCGCTTGAACCTTCGATCAGTTGCGCGCTGACGCGAATTCGATCGTCGCTGCGTCGGACGCTTCCAGTCAGTACGTAGCGCACGCCGAGCTCGCGGGCGATCTGCTTCACGTCCATTCCGCTATGTCTGTAGGAAAAAGTGGAGTGACGCGCGATGACGAAGAACCAACGTACTCTCGAAAGCGCGATGATGATTTGCTCGGTGATGCCGTCGACAAAATGGTCCTGTTCGGGGTCATCACTCATGTTCGAGAACGCAAGGACCGCGATCGAGGGCCGATCGGGTAGGGTGAGCGGGGTCGGCGGCTGCACGGCCGCGGAATCCCGCTGCCCGAATACCTCGCCTACAAAGCGAACTCCCTTGCGCGCGATCGTGCGTATGACGGCCTGCCGTCCGCCGCTGTCGCCGACCGCTTTGCGCACGGCGTTGATACGGCTGGTCAGGGTCGACTCCGATACGATCCGGCCGCCCCAGACCGCGGCGATGAGATCGTCTTTGCTCACGACGCGGTCGCGATTCTCAATCAGATAGACCAGCAGGTCGAAGACCTGGGGCTCGAGCGGGACCAGTTCGCCGTGGCGCTTGAGTTCACGGCGGTCGGTGTCGAGACCGAAAGCACCAAAAGAGACGAGCAACTTCAGCACCTTGTCGGCAGCGACGGCGCGCGACGCGCGCTGCTCCTAAGCGGATAATCAAGCGCTTCGCAAGGACAAATCAAGCTGGAGACAAGGCTTTGCGTGAAGCCGTGCCCCATCCTTGGCTCGCTTGCGACCCTCGATCTCGCGATTGGCCGTGGACCATGGCGTACTTGCGCGACTTCAACATGGCGGCGTTCTGGGCTGGCGTGACGGGATTCGTCTGGTACGCGCTAGGCGCAGTTCCATTGCAAGTCGCAGTCGCGGATCAACTTGACCTCACGCCGGCCGAATCGTCGAGCTGGATGTTCATCGTATGGTTCGGCGGCGCAATTGCATCGATCGGTCTGAGCTTGTGTTATCGGCAGCCCATTCCCATCACCTGGTCGATGCCGGGCTTGATCTACCTCGGCACGCTGGCAGGCCAGTACACAATTGCCGAAATGATCGGCGCCAATCTGGTCGCCGGTGCCGCAATTATCGCGCTCGGATTGATTGGCGTGGGCTCCCGCATCATGGCCTGGCTACCGCTGCCGATCGTGATGGGCATGTTTGCCGGAAGCATCTTGAGCTACGTGACGCGGATGATGAGCGCCACGGTGTCGGATGTCGCCGTCGCCGGAGCGACAGTGGCGGCATTTCTCGTCGGCCGCGCCGTCAAGAATCCAAAAGTTCCGCCGCTTGGTTTGGCAATGATCGGGGGCGCAATCGCGATCTATTCAACAGGCGCATTCGCAAACACGCCAATCCAATGGGCGTTCTCGACCGCGCGCCTTGCCGAGGTCAGTTTTTCGGTACCAGCCATCGTTGCCATCGCTTTGCCGATGCTGATCCTGGCGATGGGTCTCGGCAACGTACAGGGCATGGGATTCCTGATTGCACAGGGGTACCGCGTACCCGTTGCTTCCTCGACGGTCGTCGTGGGTGTAAATTCAGTCGTCAACGCTTTGTTCGGGGGGCATCCCGCGATCATTGCCAGAACCGGAGTCGCAATCTTCGCCGCGCCCGAGGCCGGTCCGCAGTCCGGCCGATACTGGGCCAATCTCGTCGCAGCCGGCCTCACCATCTTGCTCGCGGTTGCGGCCCCCCCGGTGATATCCGTGATCGGAGTTTTGCCACGGACGTACCTGTTCGCCCTGGCGGGCCTTGCCGTGCTGTCGGCACTGCAGGACGCGCTCGAGAAAGCCTTCGGCGGCACCTTGCGGTTCGCAGCACTGATTGCCTTTGGCGTTGCGGCGACACCATTTTCGGTCGCAGGCATCACCTCGGCGTTCTGGGCGGTCGTCGCCGGGCTCATCGCTGCGCTGTTGGTGGAGCGGCCCGATCTTCTGGCAGTTTGGCGTGCGCCGCAACGCTCTCAGTCGGGCTAGGACTCACCTGCTCGCCATGGCCGCCGAGATAGGCCCGCAACAGCGCGGGATCATCGCGCATGTCGGCGGCGCCGCCGGAATGCGCGATGGCGCCCGATCCGAGCACATAGGCCCGATCGGCGACCGTTAGCGCCAGCGTCGCAACCTGATCCACCAAGAGGATCGTGGTGCCTTCCTCGCGCAGCTCCGCCAGCAGATCATAGAGCTCTTCAAGCAGCTTCGGTGCAAGGCCGAGCGACGGCTCGTCGAGCATCAGCACGCGCGGGCGCGCCATCAGCCCGCGCGCGATCGCCAGCATCTGCTGCTCGCCACCCGACAGCAGGCCCGCGCGCTGATGCGCCCGCGCGCGCAGCGGAGGGAAGCGCGCCAGCAGCCGCTCCAGCGCCGCCGCGGTGCCGCCTTCGCGGTGGGTGAAGGCGCCCAGTCGCAAGTTGTCCACCACGCTGAGCTCCGGGAACACCTGGCGCCCTTCCGGCACCAGCACCAGGCCGCGCCCGGCGATGCGGTTCGCGCTTGCGCGCTCGACTCGCTCGCCGAGATAGTGGATCTCGCCCGTTACCGGCCGATTGAGGCCGGCAAGTGCGCGCATCAAGGTCGACTTGCCGGCGCCGTTCGCGCCCAGCACGCCCACCGCCTCGCCTTCGTCCACGCGCAGCGCGATATCGCGAATGACGATCGAGCCGCCGTAGCCGGCAGAGAGCGCGTGGGTCGCGAGCAGCGTTTCGGATGGCGTCGGCAATGCTCGTCGACGGGCGCGATCGACCTGCCGGCCTTCACCCAAATACGCCTTGAGCACGGCCGGCTCTGCCGCAACTCGGGCCGGCGGTCCCTCGGCAATCTTGGTTCCGGCGTCGAGCACGACCACGTGGCCCGACACGCGCATGACCAGCGTCATGTCGTGCTCGATCAGCAGCACGTTGAGGCCGGCTGCGGCAACCCTCTGCAACAGCTGCGCGAGCGCCGCCGTGTCCGCAGCATCGAGGCCGGCCGCCGGCTCGTCGAGGATCAGCACGCTCGGGCGGATCGCCAGGGCGCGTGCAATTTCCACCAGGCGCTTGTCGACGTGGGGAAGGGCGCCGGCGAGTTGGTCGAGCGGTCCGCGGTAGCCGACGAAGGCGAGCAGGCTTTCCGCCATCGCCCGGCGCTCCGGGTCGCGGTCGGGCGCCATCAGCGTTGCGATGCCGAGCTGGCCTCGGCGCATCGCGATCAAGATATTGTCGAGCACCGAGAGCGTCGCGAACAGCTGGCTCGCCTGGTAAGTGCGCGCGATGCCGGCGCGTGCCACTTGGTGCGAGGACATGCCCGCCAGTTCGCGATCGCCGAGCCGCACGCTGCCGGCGTCTGGGCGATAGAAGCCGCAGATCAGGTTGAGTGCGGTGGTCTTGCCGGCGCCGTTCGGGCCGATGAGGCTGGTGATGGCGCCCGATCGGGCCTCGAAGCTGAGCTCGGCGAGCGCCCGGACGCCGCCGAAGCTCACCGTAAGACCCTCGACCGCGAGGTTTTGGCCGGAGCCCCCGCGGGCAAGATAGCCGATCACGTCGCGCGAGAGATCGGCGGTGCGGGGGTATTTGCGCTTTTCGAACAGCGGCGCGGTGAGCCCCACGACGCCGCTCGGCGCGAGGCGCAGTACGACGAGCATCAGCGCGCCCACGAACAACAGACGGTATCCGGCCAAAAACGACAGCACTTCCGGCAGCAGCACCACGACCACGGCACCGACCAGCGGACCGAACACGCGGTCGGCGCCGCCCAGCATCACCACCAGCAGGAAGAGGATCGACTGGAAGAAGGGGAAGGATTCCGGACTGATGAAGTTGCTCAGCGGCGCGAACACGCCGCCTGCGATGCCTGCAGCGGTGGCGGATACGACGAACGCGGCGGTGCGGATGCGCGTCGGATCGAGTCCGATCGACAGGCTGGCGGTCTCCGAATCACGCACCGCCCGCATCGCTTTGCCCCATGGGCTGGCGCTGAGCCTGGCGTAAAGGACCAGCGCCGCGATGGTGAGCGCGAGCACCAAGAACGTTATCTCGCGGTCGGCGAAGTCGAAACCGAAGACGTGAGGCGGCGGGATGCCGATCAAGCCGTTCCAGCCGCCGGTGAGGCCGCTCCATTCGGCTGCGCCCTGCTCGACCACGAATCCGAACGCAATCGTCACCATGGCGAGATACGGCCCGCGCACCCGCAGGGCCGGAATCGCCAGCAGCGCACCGGCGACCGCCGCAAGCACAGCCGCGGCCGGCAGCGCGAGCCAGAACGACAGCCCGAGCCGGGTAGTCAGAATCCCGACCGCGTAGGCACCGATGGCGTAGAAGGCGACGTGCCCGAGCGAGATCTGCCCGCTCAAGCCCAACAGCACATTGAGGCCGATGCCGACGATCGCGGTGAGCCCGACCAGCGCAATGACATAGAGCTGGTAGCCGTCGCCGCGCCAGATCAGGATGCAGACGCCGGCAGCGGACGCGGCGGCGAGCAGGACCGCGCGCGCGCTCATACCTTCTTCACCTCGGCGCGGCCGAACAGGCCGTGCGGTCGCAGCGTGAGCGCCAGGATCACCAGCGCGAAGGTCACGATCTGGCTATACGTCGAGCCGAGCAGCGCGATGATCAGCGCTTCTGCGACGCCATAGATCAGCCCTGCTACCACCACGCCCCAGGCGTTGCCGATGCCGCCGAGGATCGCGACCGCAAAGGCTTTGATTCCGAACAGCGTCCCCATCGTCGACGAGATGGTGAACAGCGGCGCGACCAGGATGCCGGCAACGCCGGCGAGCAGACCCGAGAGCGCGAACGCCGCGACGATCACGCGCTCGACGTCGATGCCCATCAGGCGGGCCGCATCCTTGTTCTGCACCACTGCGAGCAGCGCCTTGCCGTGGCGCGAGTGCTGGAAGAACAGATGCAAGCCGGCGGCGATCGTCAGTCCAACCACCGGTATGAGTGCCTGCAGGTATTGGATCTTGATCTCGGCGACCGTGACCGAGCCGGTGGTGAGTATGCCCGACGGCATGCCGCGCGGATCCTTGCCGAAGGTGAACAGCACGACGTTGTCGATCACGATGCCGAGCGCAACGGTGGCGATCAACCAGGAATTCGAGCCGCGCTCGACGAACGGCCGCACCGCGACGCGCTCGACGGCCGCGCCCCACAGCGCGCATCCGATCAGCGCCGCAATGATCGCGAAGCCGAGCGGGAAGCCCAGCGTCACCCACAGCGTGAAGCACAGGACCGCGCCCAGCATCATCGTGCTGCCCTGCGCGAAGTTGACGGTACCGGAGACCGCGTGGGTGACGTGGAAGCCGAGCGCCAGCAGCCCATACATGCTGCCGAGCCCGAGACCGGAAATGAGCGCGGACGCAACCAGCATCGGATTGGGCCGCTGCCTATCCGTCGCGCCCGGGCTGGCGCCGGCCGGATGCAGCGTTCAACTCAGCTTCGTCATCCGGAGCGGCTCGGCGCGAAACGCGCCGAGCCGCGAAAGACGCATGACAGGAGACGTCTGGATCATCCTTCGCGGCCCTCGCTCCGCTCGGGCGCCTCAGGATGACGGCTGTTTCTGGCGCCACCTTTATCGCGTCACTCTACCGGGACGATCTTCTCGCCCTCGTAGCGGACCATGATGTAGTCGTCGGGGCCGAGCGCGTCGTGATTGTCGGCGCTGAACGGCTTGGTGTAGGACTTGATCAGGCCCGCATAGGTGCCCTTGAGGTCCTCCAGGGCGGTGCGCACCGCTTCCGCGTCGGTCGATTTCGCCTGCTCGATCGCCAGCGCCAACAGGTGCATGGCGTCGTAGGCATTGGCAGTGCCGACCGGCGCGAAGATGTCCTCGGGCCCCTTTATCTGCGGATACTTTTTCTTCAAGCCGGCGAGCACGCGCTCACCGACCGGGCTCTGCTTGCCGAAGAACGAATAGGTCTGCACGAAATGCGCATCGCTCGCGGTCGGGCCGGCGAGCTCGGGGAAGCGTCCGCCGGAGATTCCCCAGTGCGAGATCACCGGTACCTTCCAACCCATGCGCTCGCGCGATTTCATCATCTGCGCACCGGGCGGCGTGTTGACGACCAGGATGATGGCGTCGGCCCCGGCTTCCTTGAGGCGCGCGAGTTGCGGCACCATGTCGACGTCATTGTTCTCGAACTTGCCCACGCCGGCGATCTGTACGGTGGGGTCGGCCTTGCTTGCGGCGATAAGCCCGCGTTCGTTCGACTCGCCCCAAGGGTTGTTGATCAGCATCAGCCCGGCTTTCTTGGCGCCGAATTTCTGGTTGGCGTATTTGAGCAGCTTGACATCGACCAAGTCGTCGACGGCGGAGACGCGGAAAACGTAGTTGGGCTTGGCGTTGTTGCGGGTGATGCCGGTGCCGGCGGCCCACACGCCCATGAAGATCTTCTTCTCCTTGTTCACCAGCGGCACGATCGCGAGCGAGACCGGCGTGTCGATGCCCCCGAACAGCGCGTCGACTTTCTCCTTGAAAATGAGCTCGCGTGCCGCGGTCAACCCCTTGGGCGGGTTGGATTCGTCATCGCGCTGGATCAATTCGAGCTTGCGCCCGCCGAGGAGCCCGCCCTTGGCGTTGATCTCGTCGACCGCAACGGCGAGCCCGCGGGTGATCGCCTCGCCTGACTGCGCCGAGGCGCCCGACAGCGCGGCCACATGTCCGATCCGGATCGGCTCCTGCGCGACGGTGGGGACGGGAGCAACGGATGACAGGAGGGCGGCGCCGAACGCGACCGCGGCGGCTAAGGCGGTGCGGCAAAGCATGGACATATGGTCTCTCCTTTCGGCCCGGCTCCTCGCCGCGAATGATCGGGGAGGATTTCGTGAGTGTCAAACAACTGTCGTGCGGCGAAAGGCGGCGCAACACCCTACGGCTGGCGCGGATAGATAATGATCGAAAGGTACCGCATCGGCGCCTCCACCAGCTCTTCTGGACCGTGACGCGCCGCGGCGTCGAAGAATAGCGCGTCGCCCGGTTCCATCAGGTAGCTGCGGTCGGCGTGTCGGTAGCGCACCTTGCCGGAAAGCATGTAGAGGAACTCGACACCGGCATGGCGAAAGCCGGTGTAAGGCACGGCGTCGCGCTTGAGCGTGATCAGATAGGGCTCGACCGCGATTTCCCCCGCCAGTGAATGCCCGAGCAGATCGTACAGGTGGCCGGCTTTGGTGCCGCGACGCTCGATTCGAACGCCGCTGCCGGACTGGACGAACGAGCAGTCGCGGCGCTCCTCGGTTTCGGCGAACAGCCGGCTGATCGGGACGTTCAACGCCCGCGCAAGCGCATCCAGGGTCGCGAGCGAGGGCGAGATCGTGCCGTTCTCGATCTTCGACAGCATCCCGGCTGAGATGTCGGCCGCCGCGCCGAGCTCGGCCACGGTGAGATCGAGCGATTTGCGCAGCCGCCGCACCTCGGTGCCGATGCCGGCTTCGAGGGTACGAGGGGGAAGCTCGACGGGCGCCAACGAGCCGGTGCGCAGCTCGCTGACCTTGGAGCCGTCGGTCCGTCTGGTCCGATGCCTTGATTGCCGGCGCCGGACTTTCGATCGAGCGCCGCTCGCTGCATCGCGCATGACCTAGTTTCCTCGTGAGAAACAAAATTGCGCGATAGTTGACACGGGCGTGCCGTGCATGCAAGTGGTCGTAGGGGCGGTCCGCTTGCGGTCACCCCCGTTGACGAACAGCCGGGCAGCCACAGGGTTGCCCCTATGGTCGAAACCGGGTCCTAGAGAGCGTCACCGCATGTGCGGCATCGTCGGGCTGTTCCTGAAGGACCAAACTCTCGCGCCCGATCTCGGCGGACTGCTCGCCGGCATGCTGTCCACGCTCTGTGACCGCGGGCCTGACTCGGCGGGTTTCGCAGTCTACGGCGCCGAGACGCCCGGCTGCATCAAGCTCACGCTGCGCGCGCCGGCGGGCTTCGACTTCGCCGGCCTGATCGGCCGGCTGAACGGAGTGGCGGCAAGCCCGGTGCAGCATGCGGTCCACGATACCCACGCGGTCGTCACGCTGCCGGCTGCGCGGGAGGCTGTCGTGCGGGCGGAGCTTGAGGGCGTGCCCGGGATCAACGTCGTGGGTGCGGGCCGGCGCATGGCGCTCTTCAAGGAGGTCGGCCGACCCGACCGCGTCGCGACGCGCTTCGGCCTCGCCAACATGGGCGGCACGCACGGCATCGGCCACACCCGTATGGCGACTGAATCGGCGGTCACGACCGACGGCGCCCACCCGTTCACCACCGGTTCAGATCAGTGCCTGGTGCACAACGGCTCGCTGTCCAATCACAACGCGGTTCGCCGCGCCCTCATCCGGCGAGGCCTCGCGTTCCGGACCGAGAACGACTCCGAGGTCGCCGCCGGCTATTTGACGTGGCGGTTGCGCGAGGGCGCCTCGCTGGAGGCTGCCATGCAGGCGTCGCTCGCCGCGCTCGACGGCTTCTACACCTTCGTCATCGGGACCGAATCGGGGTTCGGCGTGCTGCGCGATCCGATCGCTTGCAAGCCGGCCGTGATGGCGGAGACCGAGCGCTGGGTTGCGTTCGGCACCGAATACCGTGCGCTGGTCGATCTCCCCGGGGTCGACGCCGCGCGGGTGTGGGAGCCGGAGCCCGCGACCGTCTACCAGTGGGAGCGGCATTGATGCCGACCGTCGACCTCGCGCGAACGCCGCTGCGCGAGCTCAACGCGGCGCTGCACCGCCTCGCACCCGATACCAACGAGACGCATTGGCAGGTGCTCAATCCGCGCGGGGCGCATGCGGTCGCCGCCGGCATCGATGCGCCCATCACGGTCGAGATCGAGGGCCACGTCGGCTACTACTGCGCCGGCATGAACAAGCACGCGACCGTTCTGGTGCATGGCAGTGCCGGCCCCGGCGTTGCCGAGAACATGATGTCGGGCCGCGTGCATGTGCGGGGCGACGTCTCGCAAGGCGCCGGCGCCACCGGCTGCGGCGGCCTGCTGGTGGTCGACGGCAACGCCTCGGCGCGTTGCGGCATCTCGATGAAGGGCATCGACATCGTCGTCAAAGGCTCGGTCGGGCACCTGTCGGCCTTCATGGCGCAGGCCGGCACGCTGGTGGTCCTCGGCGATGCCGGCGAGGCGCTCGGCGACTCGATCTACGAGGCGCATCTTTACGTGCGCGGCAGCGTGAAGAGCTTGGGCGCAGACTGCATCGAAAAGCCGCTGGCCGAGCACCACCGCGCGGAGCTCCGCCGGCTGCTCACGGTCGCCGGCCTCGACGGCGCGCTGGATATCGGCACCTTCCGACGCTACGGTTCGGCGCGCCGCCTCTACCACTTCCACGTCGACAATGCAGGGTCTTACTGATGAGCGGGCAGGACCGCTGGATCCACACCCCGCCGCGCAAGTCGGCGACCTTCCATGACCACGCCATTGCCGAGATCCGGCGAGCGGCCGCGACCGGCATCTATGACATCCGCGGCGCCGGAGCCAAGCGCGCGCTGCCGCACTTCGACGACCTGCTGTTTCTCGGCGCCTCGATCAGCCGCTATCCGCTCGAAGGCTACCGCGAGAAGTGTGCGACCGACGTCACCGTCGGCGCGCGCTTTGCCAAAAAGCCGATCACGCTCAAGATTCCGATCACCATCGCCGGAATGAGCTTCGGCTCCTTGTCGGCGCAGGCCAAAGAGGCGCTCGGGCGCGCCGCCAGCGCGGCCGGCACCTCGACCACGACTGGCGACGGCGGCATGATCGAGGAGGAGCGCCAGCACTCGTCGATCCTGGTGTATCAGGTGCTGCCGTCGCGCTACGGCATGAATCCCGATCACCTGCGCAAGGCCGATGCGATCGAGGTGGTGGTGGGGCAGGGGGCAAAGCCCGGCGGCGGCGGCATGCTGCTCGGCCAGAAGATCACCGCCCGGGTCGCCGCGATGCGCACGTTGCCGGAAGGCATCGACCAGCGCTCCGCCTGCCGTCATCCCGACTGGACCGGGCCGGACGATCTCGAGATCAAGATCCACGAGCTGCGCGAGATCACCGACTGGGAGAAGCCGATCTATGTCAAAGTCGGAGCCTCGCGTCCCTACTACGACACGGCGCTGGCCGTGAAGGCGGGCGCCGACGCGGTCGTGATGGATGGGATGCAGGGCGGTACCGCCGCCACCCAGGACGTGTTCATCGAGCACGTCGGCATTCCAACGCTCGGCGCCGTTCGGCCAGCGGTGCAGGCGCTGCAGGATCTCGGCATGCACCGTCAGGTGCAACTGATCGTCTCCGGCGGCATCCGCGGCGGCGCCGATGTGGCCAAATGCCTGGCGCTTGGCGCCGACGCGGTCTCGATCGGCACCGCCGCGCTGATCGCGCTCGGCGACAACGACCCCAATCTCGAGGAGGAGTACCGCGCGCTCGGCACTACTGCCGGCGCCTACGATGACTGGCACGAGGGGCGCGATCCGGCGGGGATCACCACCCAAGACCCGGCGCTGGCGTCGCGGCTTGATCCCGTCGTCGCCGGACGCAAGCTCGCGAACTTTCTCGCGGTCATGACCCTGGAGGCGCAGACGATCGCACGCGCCTGCGGCAAGTCGCACGTCCACAACCTCGAGCCGGAAGATCTGGTCGCGCTCACGGTCGAAGCCGCCGCCATGGCGCGCGTGCCGCTCGCCGGCACGGAGTGGATTCCGGGAACGCCGTGAGCTCGCCCGCCGGAAGGGACGCAAGGGGGCGCGGTACGCGCGCCTATCTCGTCAAACGTGGAACGTGCGCAAGCGTCCTACCTGCGGCACCTTGCGCACCTCGACGCTCGCAGCACGAGAACTGAGGGGGCAAGCAATGCCGTCGCTGGGTGAGATCGCCAAGAAGCAGGGGATCAAATACTTCCTGATCTCGTTCGTCGACCTGTTCGGTACCATGCGCGCCAAGATCGTGCCGGCCGCCGCGATCGACGCGGTGGCGAAGTCGGGCGCGGGTTTTGCCGGCTTCGCGGTCTGGTACGACATGACCCCGGCCGATCCGGACATCCTGGCCACGCCCGATCCGGCGAGCCTGATGCGGCTGCCGTGGAAGCCCGAGGTCGCATGGGTCGCCGCCGACCTGCTCATGGACGGCCAGGAGGTGGCGCAGAATCCGCGCCAGGTGCTCAAGCGCGTGGTCGCAGCCGCCGCCAAGGACGGTCTTGACCTCAAGACCGGCGTGGAGTGCGAATATTTCTTGATCACACCTGACGGCCAGGCGATCTCGGATGCGGCGGATCAGCAGTCGAAGCCGTGCTACGACCAGCAGGCGCTGATGCGCCGCTACGATATCGTGGCGGAGATCTGCGATGCAATGGCGGCGCTTGGGTGGCAGCCGTATCAGAACGACCACGAGGACGCCAACGGCCAGTTCGAGATGAACTGGGAGTACGACAACGCCCTGGTGACCGCCGACCGGCACGCGTTCTTCAAGTTCATGGTCAAGTCGATCGCCGAGAAGCACGGTCTGCGCGCGACCTTCATGCCGAAACCTTTCGGCAATCTCACCGGCAGCGGATGCCACGTTCATGCCTCGCTATGGTCGACCAAGAACGGAAAGAACGTTTTCGAGGACCGCAAGGGCGAGCTCGGCCTGTCGCAGACCGCCTATCATTTCATCGGCGGCGTGATGCACTCGGCCGAGGCGCTGTGTGCGATCGCCAACCCGACTGTCAACTCCTACAAGCGCATCAACGCGCCGCCGACGCTGTCCGGCGCCACCTGGTCGCCCAACACCGTCACTTATGCGGGCAACAACCGCACTCACATGATCCGCATCCCGGATGCCGGTCGCTTTGAGCTGCGGCTCGCGGACGGCGCGGCCAATCCGTATCTACTGCAGGCGGCGGTGCTGGCCGCCGGCCTCGACGGCATTCGCGGCAAGCGCGATCCCGGGAAACGCCTCGACATCAACATGTATACCGACGGTCACAAGGCGAAGGGGGCCAAGCGGCTGCCGCTCAACCTGCTCGACGCACTACGTGCGCTCGAGAGGTCGACCGTGATCAAGGAGGCGTTCGGCGAAGCGACGTTTCGCTCGTACCTGAAACTGAAGCACGACGACTGGAACGCCTACTCCCGCCATCTCACCGACTGGGAGCGGCAGACCACGCTAGATTGTTGACGGATTGCGTAAGGGCGACCCTTGTGGTCGCCCGTTGTGCCCCGCGGGCGCCCACGAGGGGCGCCCCTGAGGCGTATCCGACCGGAAAGAACAATGCGCTACTCGGCTCTTGCGCTCGCGTGGAACGCCGTCACCGGCAACCGCAACTGGACTCCGGCCTGGCGCGACGCCGCCCCGCGCGAATCCTATGACGTGCTGGTGATCGGAGGCGGCGGCCACGGCCTGGCCACCGCTTATTACCTCGCGAAGGAGCACGGCATCGCTAACGTCGCGGTCCTGGAGAAGAGCTGGATCGGTTCCGGCAACGCCGGGCGCAACACCACCATCATCCGCTCGAATTACCTCATGCAAGGCAACATCCCGTTCTACGAGTGGTCGATGCGGCTGTGGGAGAGCCTTGAGAAGGATCTCAACTACAACGCCATGGTGAGCCAGCGCGGCGTGCTCAATCTCTATCACTCCGACATTCAGCGCGACGCCTTCGCGCGCCGCGGCAACGCCATGCGTCTCAACGGCGTCGACGCCGAGCTGCTCGACCGCGACCAGGTACGCGCACTCGTACCATATCTCGATTTCGACAGCGCGCGCTTCCCGATCCACGGCGGCCTGATGCAGCGGCGCGGCGGCACCGCGCGCCACGACGCCGTGGTGTGGGGCTACGCCCGCGGCGCCGATCGACGCGGCGTCGACATCGTACAGAACTGCGAGGTTACCGGCATTCGCCGCGAGAACGGCCGCGTCACCGGGGTCGAGACCACGCGTGGCGCGGTCGGTGCCGGCAAGGTTGCGCTCGCGGTCGCGGGCTCGAGCTCGCGACTGGCCGCCATGGCAGGCTTAAGGTTGCCGATCGAGAGCCATGTGCTGCAAGCTTTCGTTTCCGAGGGCATCAAGCCCTTGGTCCACCATGTCGTCACCTTCGGCGCCGGGCATTTCTACATCAGCCAGTCCGACAAGGGTGGGTTGGTGTTCGGCGGCGACATCGACGGCTACAACTCATACGCCCAGCGCGGCAACCTGCCGACGGTCGAGGATGTGTGCGAGGGCGGCATGGCGATGATGCCGCTGATCGGCCGACTGCGGATCGTGCGCTCGTGGGGCGGGCTGATGGACATGTCGATGGACGGCTCGCCGATCATCGATCGGACGCCCGTGCAAGGTCTCTACCTCAACACCGGCTGGTGCTACGGCGGCTTCAAGGCGACACCGGCATCCGGCTGGTGCTTTGCGCACCTGATCGCGCGCGACGAGCCGCATCCGGTCGCCGCCGCTTACCGACTCGATCGCTTCACGACCGGCGCGTTGATCGACGAGCGCGGCGCCGGCGCGCAGCCCAATCTGCACTGAGACGCGATGCGGATCGCCTGCCCGCATTGTGGAGTGCGCGACGTGCGCGAGTTCGCCTATCTGGGCGACGCGACCGTTACGCGTCCTGATCCTGGCGCGCCCGACGCGCTCGCTCGCTTCATCGACTACGTCTATCTGCGCGACAATCCTGCCGGCGCGCACCACGAGCTCTGGTATCACGCGGCAGGTTGCCAGGCCTGGCTGAAGGTGACGCGCGACACCCGTACGCACGACATCGCCGGCGTCGAGTCGCTCAACGAGCGGTCGCTCGGCGGGCCGGAGGACGGCACGCCATGAGACCCGTCACGGCGAGCCGAGGGCGAAGCGTTCCAGACGGCCTGACGCTACGTCGAGGGAGCTTCGTCGCTTTCGCTTCCCGCAATGACGGCGGGCCGGATCAATTGCGGTTCCGAACATGAACGACGCGGCTATCCCGCCGACGCAGCCGTTTCGCCTCGCCGCGGAGGGCTTGGTTGATCGAACAAGGCCGCTGCGGGCGACCTTCGACGGCCAGCCGATCGCGGGGTTTGCGGGCGACACGCTCGCCTCCGCGCTGCTCGCGCGCGGCACCCGCCTGGTCGGCCGCAGCTTCAAGTATCATCGCCCGCGCGGCATCGTGACCGCTGGCTCGGAGGAGCCGACGGCGTTGGTAGAGCTGCGCAGCGGCGCCCGACGCGAGCCCAACAGCAAGGCGACAGTGGTCGAGCTTTTCGACGGGCTCGAGGCGACAAGCCAGAACCGCTGGCCCTCGCTGCGGTTCGATCTGCTGGCGGTCAATTCCTGGTTCGCGCCGGTGCTCGCGGCCGGCTTCTACTACAAGACCTTCATGTGGCCGGCGTCGTTCTGGGAGCGTCTCTACGAGCCGCTCATCCGCCGCGCCGCCGGCCTCGGCCGCGCTGCGAGCGCGCCCGACCCCGACCACTACGAACACGCCAATGCGTTCTGCGACGTGCTGGTGATCGGCGGCGGCGCGGCCGGGCTCGCCGCGGCGCTGGCGGCCGGGCGCGCCGGTGCGCGTGTGACCCTCTGCGACGAGGACTTTTGCCTCGGCGGCCGACTGCTGGCGGAGCGCCGCGAGATCGACGGCATGCCGGGACGACTGTGGGTAGCGCGCGCTGTCGACGAACTGGCGAGCCTGCCGGAAGTGCGGCTGATGCCGCGCACCACGGTTTTTGGCGTGTATGACGGTGGCACCTACGGGGCGCTCGAGCGTGTCAACGACCATCTGCCAGTGCCGCCCGCGCACCAGCCGCGCCAGCGCGCGTGGCGGATCGTCGCCAAGCGGACGGTGCTGGCCGCGGGGGCGACCGAGCGCAGCATCGTCTTCGGCGGCAACGATCGTCCCGGCATCATGCTGGCGTCGGCGATGCGGGCCTACGTCAACCGCTTCGCGGTGTTGCCCGGCAAGGAGATCGCGATCTTCACCAACAATGACGACGGTTGGCGGACGGCGGCCGACCTCGCCGCGGCCGGCGTCGCGGTTGCGGCGATCGTCGACAGCCGGCGCGATGTCCCACCCGACCTGCGCGCCGCCGCCGGCCCGGCGCGCGTGCTTGCGGGCAGCGAAGTGATCGCGACCGCAGGCGGGAAGGCGCTCTCGCACATGACGGTGCGAACCTCGGACGGCAGCGAGACCATCGCGGTCGACGGGCTCGGCGTTTCGGGCGGCTGGAACCCCAACGTGCATCTCACCTGCCATCACGGCGCGGCGCCGCAATGGCGGGAAGAGCTTGCTGCCTTCGTGCCCGGGCCATTGCCGCGCGGCATGGCGGTCGTCGGCGCCGCGAACGGCACCATGACGCTGGCGCGCGGCCTGGCGGAAGGTACCGCGGCCGGAGGGCGTGCAGCCGCGGACCTCGCCTTCGCGGCCTCGTCGGCCGATGTGCCGAAGGCCGACGACGAGGTGTTCGCGGTCGCGCCGCTGTGGCACGTCGCAGGCTCGAAGCAGAAAGCCTTCGTCGACCTGCAGAACGACGTCACCGTCGACGACATTGCAGTGTCCGAGCGCGAGGGCTTCCGCTCGGTCGAGCATCTCAAGCGCTACACCACGCTCGGCATGGCGACCGACCAAGGCAGGATCGCCAACGTCAATGGCCTCGCCATCCTGGCCGCACTGACCAGCCGCTCGATCCCCGAGACCGGCACGACCCGCTTTCGGCCCCCTTACAGCCCGGTCGCGATCGGCGCGCTCGCCGGCCACCATCGCGGCCACCACTTCCGTCCGACGCGACTGCCGCCGTCGCATGCCTGGGCGGTCGAGCAAGGTGCGGTGTTCGTCGAAGCCGGCCCGTGGCTGCGCGCGCAATACTACCCGCGCGCCGGCGAGGGTGACTGGCTCGTGACCGTAAACCGCGAGGTGCGGTCAGTGCGCGCGGCGGTCGGCTTCTGCGACGTGTCCACGCTCGGCAAGATCGAAGTCCACGGACCGGCTGCCGGCGCTTTCCTCGACCGGGTTTACATCAACACGATGTCGACGCTTGCCGTCGGCCGCGTGCGCTACGGCATCATGCTGCGCGAGGATGGCTTCGTACTCGACGACGGCACGGTCGCGCGCCTTGCTGCCGACCGCTTTTTCGTGACCACGACCACGGCCAATGCCGGACGGGTGTTGCAGCACCTGCAGTTCTGCCACCAGGTGCTGTGGCCGGAGCTCGACGTCCAGCTCATCTCCGCAACCGATCAGTGGGCGCAGTTCTCGGTCGCTGGCCCGCGTGCGCGCGACACGCTGGTGAAAATCGTGGACCCGCCGTTCGACCTCGCTGGCGCGGCGCTTCCCCATATGGCGGCGGCCGAGCTCACGGTTTGCGGCGGCGTCGCCGCGCGGCTCTACCGCATCTCGTTCTCCGGCGAGCTCGCCTACGAGATCGGAGTACCGGCAGGCTACGGCGACGCGCTCGCGCGCGCCCTGATGCAGGCGGGCAGCGCGTTCGGTATCGCGCCGTACGGGACCGAGGCGCTCAGCGTGCTGCGCATCGAGAAGGGTCACGTCGCCGGCAATGAGCTCGATGGCCGCACCACCGCCGGCGATCTCGGCTTCGGCCGGATGATGTCCACGAACAAGGACTTTGTCGGCCGTGTCATGGCGGGCCGTCCGGCCTTGGTCGACCCGGAGCGCCAGGTCCTGGTGGGGCTGAGGCCCTCAGATTCGCAGGCACGGCTGCGTGCGGGTGCGCATCTCTTGCCCCTGGTGGCGACGCAGCGCGCCGCCAACGACCAGGGCGTCGTCACTTCGGTTGCGTTCTCGCCCACGCTCGGGTGCTGGATCGGTCTCGGGCTGCTCGCCGGGGGGCGACGGATGATCGGCCGGCGCGTGCGTGCGGTCGATCCCGTTCGCGACGGCATCGTCGAGGTCGAAGTCGGCGCACCGTGCTTCATCGATCCGCACGGGGAGAAGCTGGGTGCGTAGGTTGGATTTCGCTATCACCGGGGGACGCGACGACCCGCTTTGGGTTCCGCGGTTCGTGGACGGACGGTAACGGCATGTCCGGCCTAATCATCATGGCGAACACGCCGGTTCGGCTGGCGGCCGACTATGCGCGAGGCAATGCGTCCTTCGGCGCGCTCAGCACTGCGGCCCGGCAGCAGCAGTGGGACGTTGCGACCGACATCGATTGGACGCTCGATCCCGACGCGTCGGTGCGCGGTCCGACCGCGGACGCGGAGCTTGCCGCCTTCAAGCTCTCGCCGCTTGCGCGCTACGGCGAGGCAGGGTGGCGCCTGCTTGGTCAGGAGCGGCAGGCCTGGATGGTCGGCGAGTTTCAGCATGGCGAGCAGGGAGCACTGATCGCCGCTGCGCGGCTCGTTGAGACGCTGCCACACATTGAGACGAAGGCCTGCGCGGCCAGCCAGGCGGCCGACGAGGCGCGGCACGTCGACGCTTTCTCACGTTACATCCGAGAGCGGATCGCGGATCCCTACCCGCCATCCCAGTCGATGACGTCGTTCCTCGACCACGTGTTGCGACATGGCGACTGGGACATGACCGCGCTGGGCCTGCACGTCGTGCTGGAACCCGTGGCCCTCGCGGTCTTTCGACTGGCGAAGACCATCTTCCCGGACGAACTGATCAAGCAGATCATTGCCCTGGTGGCGCGCGATGAAGCGCGCCACGTCGCGTTCGGCCTGCTGTTGCTAAAGGATGTCTATGCGGAGATGTCCGACGCCGAGCGCAAGGCTCGCCAGGAGTTCGTGATCGAGGCCATTCATCGCATGAGCCGTCGCTTTCTGCTTGAGGACGTATGGGCGCGTCTTGGCATCCGGCGCTCCGACGGCGTCGCCTTCGCTTCGACAGATGCGATGATGCTTGCCCACCGGCAGGCGGTGTTCGCGCGCGTTGCGTCGAACCTCTCTCGCGTCGGTCTGCTTACGCCCTCCATCCGCGCGGAAATGGAGAAGCTCGGTCTGCTCGGACGCGCCGCGCAGCGCGTGGTGCTGCGACAAACCGTCGCCGAGACTGGTTCATAGATTCTGCAAGACACATGCACGCATCCCTTGCGTGCACCGGCTCGGCCAACGAAGCGTCTCATATCGCACGGTAACGGATTTTCGAACTCGCCTAATAGGACGCTCTGAGTCCGAGCAATGGTGTGGTATTGTTCGGGCGTCGCGGCTAACTCACCTTGGACCTCCGGAATACGATAGATGTTGTGTATCAAGTGCGGCGCTGAAAACAGTGACGCCAATGAATACTGCCAGGCGTGCGGCGCTTCGTTCGGCCTTGTGTGCAGCGCATGCGGCCGGTCGAATCCGCAAAAGAGCCTGTTTTGCGGGCAATGTGGCACGCCTCTGACGGGAGGTATAGACAAGGCCTATCCGCCGCCGGACAATCTGCTGCGCTCGTTAAGTGCCACCGGCGGGGAACGCAAGCTGGTGACGCTGCTGTTTGCCGACATCGGCAATTCCACCAAGCTCATCGACAGCTTGGATGCCGAGGGCGCGATGCGCCGTTTGCGGCCCGTTCTCGATTGCATGAAGGCCGCGGTAGAGCGTTATGACGGCGTCGTGACCGGGACCCGCGGCGACGGCATTGTCGTCTATTTCGGTGCCCCCAAGCCGCATGAAGACCACGCGGTGCGGGCCTGCCTGGCAGCGCTGGCGATGCAGGATGGGGTCAGCCGGTTTCTCGATCCGCTGCTGAAGATCCGCGTCGGTATTCACACCGGCGAGGTCATCATCCACGCCGTCCGCAATACGCTTTACGAGACGTTCGATGCCACCGGCACCGCGGCGCATCTGGCAAGCCGGATGGAGCAAATGGCGGAAGAAGGTGGAATCCTTCTAAGCCGGGATACCTATGCGGCCACCCGACAATTCGTGAAGGCCGAGTCGCTGGGCCTTAAGACGGTGCGGGGACTGTCGGCCCCAATGGAGGTCTTCAAGCTCATCGGCGTTCGGCACGCGCGCGCGAGCGAACTGTTCCGCAGCCGCACACAGCTGACGCCGCTCATTGGCCGCGACAACGCCGTTCAAGTCCTCGAAGAGGCGCTGGCGAGCACCATCAACGGCGAAGGTCAAACCGTCGGCGTGGTTGGGGAGGCGGGCATCGGCAAGAGCCGGCTTTGCTTCGAATTTGCCGAGCACTGCCGCCGGCGAGGCATTCGCGTGCATGAGGCGCGAGTGCTTGCCTACGGCCGGGCGACGCCCCTGCAGCCAGTCTTGGAGCTGCTGCGGGACTATTTCGGGATTCGCATGACGGATGCCGCCGACGACGCACGCCGGCGCGTCGTCGACAGTTTGCGCAGCGTGCCGGGCCTAGAGGAAGCTCTGCCGGTCGTTCTCGATTTCTTGGGGTTGGTAAGCCCGGAGTATCCTCTCGGCAAGCTGGATCCGGGAGTGCGCAAGATCCGGTTGATTGACGCGGTGCGTCGTCTGACCCGTTCGGGCCGCCGCGACCAGCCCACGGTCATCATCATCGAGGACTTGCACTGGATCGACACCGCCAGCGCCGAATTCGTCGAAGCGCTCGTCGATGCCGTGCCCGACACGACCGCATTGCTGGTCTTGAATTTCAGGCCGGATTTCGTAGCACCCTGGATGCAGCGATCGCACTATCGTCAGATCGGACTGGGGCTGCTGGATCCGTCGACCATCGATCAGTTGTTGCGCAGTCTGGTGGGCGCCGACCCGTCACTTGCGCTAATCTGCCGAAATATTGCCGAGCGCGCGCGCGGTAACCCGTTCTTTCTGGAGGAGCTGGTCCATTCCCTGGTCGAGCGGGGAGACTTCAAGGGCGACCACGGGGCGTATCGTGTGGAAAGCGGGATCGGCGAGATCCCCCTCCCGTCCACCGTGGAAGCGGTGCTCGCGGCTCGCATCGACCGGCTCAACGAGCGGGCGAGGAATATTCTGCAGAATGCATCCGTGATTGGCCGGGAGGTTCCACTTTCGATTCTCGAACGCGTAAGCGAGAAGGAATATTCGGCTCTCGCGGAGACCCTGTTCCAGCTGCGCCGTGCCGAGCTCCTGTACGAGCTGCCGCGGCAAGAGGAGGCACTCTACGCATTCCGGCATCCTTTGATCCAAGAAGTCGCGTACCGCTCGCTGCTCAGCGACCGACGCCGCGCGCTGCACGGCGCCGTGGCGCGTGCGATCGAAGCGCAGTTCAAGGATCGTCTGGGCGAGCGCGCCGGGCTATTGGCCTATCATCTGGAGCAGGCGGGCGAGATGCTGAAGGCGGCGCAGGCGAGCCTGCGTGCGGCCATGTGGGTCGGAGCCACCGACTCGGACGAGGCGTTCAGACGCTGGAAGAAGGTGCTCGAACTCCTGGCGGCCGAGCCGATGACCGATTTGACCAACCAGCTCCGGATGATGGCTTGCGGCCAGGTGATGAGCTTCGGCTGGCGCACGGGGGCGCTATCGGCCGAGGAGGCGGAGCCGTACTTCGCTGAGGCGAGGGCGCTCGCGCTCGCCTCCAAGAGCTTGCGCGGCAACGCCTTGATTACGGCCGCCTACGGCCGGATCCTCGCGACCAGCGGGTCGGCCGACAACTATGTCGAGAAGATCCGCGAGGCCGAAGCGCTCGCCAATGAGTCTGACGACGCCAGTCTGCAGGTGACCGTGAAGGCCATGCGCGCCCAGGCGCTACGGCTCGCCGGGTGGACTGAGGAGGCGCTGAAAGCCAACAGCGACGCGATGGATCATGCCCGGGAGATAGACAAGCTCGACAGCAAGCTGCTGGGCTTCGATATCCAGCGTTGGCTGATCGTCATGCGCGGCCAGATTCTGGTGACGCTCGGCCGCTTTGCGGAGGCCCGCACCTATCTCGACCAGTTGCTGCAGCTCGATCCACGCCGTGGCGACCTCACCGATCATCTGGTCGACGTCACCTATGTGGAGCTGGCCTGGGGCGAAGACGATGCACCCCTTGCCGAGCAGCATGCGGCGCGGGCGTTTTCGATTGCACTCAAGAGCGGCGGCTCCTACGCACGTGTCTACGCGCAGGCGTCGCGCGGACTCGCCCACATTGCCGCGGGACGGCTCGATGCGGCAATCGAGGATTTATCGGAGGCGATTGCATTCGCGCGCCGGCGCAAGGCCGGTCTGGAGATCGAAGCACGTATGCTGGCAGAACTCGCCCATGCGCACGACCGAAGAGGCGATCGCGACGACGCCGAGCGTCTCGCAAGCGAGGCGCTCGGCATCGCGATGGCGCGCTGCGCGCGCGTGCCGCAGGTCCTGGCACATCTCGTGCGAGCGAGCGTGCTGCAGCGCGGTGGGCAGGATGCAAGCGTCGAGCTCGACAGGGCCGAGGCTTTAATGGCCGAAACGGCCGCGGCTATCTATCAGCCATTGCTCGACGACCTGAGGGGCCGGACTGATCGCGATACGAAGAGGCGCGGCGCGGCGCGAGCCGTGTCGTGATAGCGAGGTGGCCGAGACTGCGACCGCCTTGTGCGGACGCTCTTCTCGGTTGTAGGATTTTCGAGCGCGCAACGCGGCACGGCGGGAGAACATCATGCCTGGAGTCCAGACCCTTCTGAACGACTTGAACAGCCAATTCACACCAAGCCAGATTGGGCAGACTGCGAAGAAGCGCGAGGAGTTCGCTCCCGGGAAGCCGCTCGTCGGCGTTCTCGTCGGAAAGCAGCATTCGCTCCATCCGATTTACCAGAGGTACCTCAAGCGATTGCCGGAGGCCATTCAGGAGACGCTGCGCAGCGTCATCTATCATGCGCTCGGCGACAAGGATCTTGCCGGCAAGCCGCGACCGCCAAGGCAGATCACCTTTGCGTGGATGCCGGGCTATGACTACGAGATTACGGTGACCGACGTGGGGGACACCAAAAAGACGCCGGGCGGCATAACCGTATTCATCCGGAGCCCATACGACAAGTGACAGGCCTGGTGCCGCCGGCTTCTCAGGCTATCGCGCGTGACGTTGATGGCGGCGGACGAGCCACGTCGTGGCCTCCTCCATGGGGTGACGTCGTCTGAAAAGTCCACAGGAGCTCGCATGAAGGCATTGTTGTTTTTCATCGGCCTTCTGCTCGGCGCCGCCACACCTTCGGCCGCGCAAACAACCGGTGCCACCACCGCCTTGGAGCAGGTGATCGCGGCCGCCATCCAACGGCACCAACCCTTCGATGACACGGGCGTTGCGGTAGCGGTCCTCCAGGATCGCAAACTCCTATACAAGGGTGGCTTCGGTATTCGCGACCGCGCCTCAGGACAAAAGGTCGAGCCGGAGACGATGTTCGCAGTGGGCTCGGCAACGAAGGCGTTCACCAGCATGGCGCTGTCCATGCTCGCCGACCAAGGCAGGATTCGGCTCGACGTACCCGTCAATCAGTACCTGCGCGACTTCGCAATGCAGGATTCAGACGCCCAAGCCGAGATGACGCTCGAGGATATCTTGAGTCATCGCACCGGGCTGCCGCGGCACGACGCGCTTTGGTACCTCACCCCTTTCACCCGCGCGCAGCTCTACCACCGGCTGCGCTACCTCGACCCGAACACAAAACCGGGGACAGGTTTCCGGAGATCGTGGGAATACAACAGCATGACTTACTCGGTGGCGGCATTTGTGCTGGAAGCGGTCACCGGCGAAAGGTGGGAGGCGTTCGTCAAGAGCCGCATTCTCGATCCGCTCGGCATGGCAAAGACGAACCTCACGATGGCAGCGTTTCAGGCTGATCCCTATCGCGCCAAGGGGTATTTTAGGAAGGTCTTGCCTGCCCCGGCGCTCGTCGAAATGCCGCTGAAGGATTTCGACAACATCGCACCCGCGGCAGCCATCAACTCGAATGTCATCGAGATGGCTGAGTGGGTTCGCCTCCACCTCAATCATGGCGTCACGGCGGACGGGACGCGGCTCATTGATCGCGCCTTGCTTGAAAAGATGTATGACGGATACATCGCGATCCCAGATGGGGGCGGACAATCAGGCCTTGGCTGGGCTGTCCAATCGCTGCAAGGCAAGCGTCTGGTCTCACATGCCGGAATCCCCGACGGTTATTTCGCGTATGTGTCCTTCATGCCTGACGACGGCTTGGGCGTGGTCGTGCTGACAAACCAGAATTACGATTTTTTCCTCCCGAAGCTGAAGCAAGCGGTTCCCGCACTGATCGCCGCCGATATTTACGCGCACCTGCTGCAGGTGAGCAGCGCTGCGACGCGATCGATGGCCGAGGCGGCAGGTGTGGTGTCGGGCCAGATGGAACGGTCGCAACCAGATCAGCCGCCCGCGGCGGCGCAGTCGTCCACCGCGCAGGGGGCAGCTCCGGCGGAGCCGACGACCCTGGTTCGTGGCTACACTGGGTTGGCCAGCGACTATGCCGGATTGTTCTCCCATCCGGGCTTCGGCGACATCTCGATCACGGTGCGCGGCAACACGGCGTTCATGAGCTACTATCAGGCGCCGTGGCTCTTGCAGCCGGTCACCGTCGGCACGCTGCAGGGCGTGCCTGATTTGTTTGCAGTACCGTTTCGCGCCTTCGGGATTGATCGTTTTGTGCCCGTCACGTTCAATCGGAACGCGCTGGGCGAGGTCGACAAATTGACCTTCCCGCTTGAGAAGGAAGTCAAGCCGATACAATTCATCAAGCGATAGCCGGCCACGGATCCACCAGATGAACAACGGTCGCTCCGCGCTTGTGCGTCGTCATGGCCTAGAGCAGTCGGGGACGCCAGGCGCCCGCGGCGCGACTGCCCGGGACGGCGGCATCGAGGTCACGCTCCGCCCGGACGTCGCTTTGGCCACCGTCATGGTCCTGAAAGGCCGCAAGGCTGAGCTCGAACGTCGGGTCAAGGAGGTGTTCGGCCTGGAACTGCCGGCACAGCCGCGCCGCGTGGCGCACGGTCCGATCGCTTTCGTCTGGGGAGGACCCGGGCATTGGCTCGCCAGCAGCGAGGCGGCCGACGGGGCGGCCTTCGAAGCGCAACTGCGTCAGCAGCTTGCCAATCTGGCGTCGGTCTGCGATCAGTCGGACGCCCGCATTCTGCTGCGCATCGGGGGTGGACATGCGCGCGAGGCGCTCGCCAAGGGCGTCATGCTCGATTTGCATCCGCGGGCCTTTGCACCCGGCGACGCCGCGGTTACCAACGTCGCCCATGTCGGAGTGCATTTCTGGCAGCTGGATGCAGCGCCGACCTATGAATTCGCAGTGCCGCGTGGCCTTGCCGAGTCGTTTTGGCATTGGCTGATGGAGGCAGCTGCCGAGTTCGGCGTGACGGTTCGTTGAGCCGCGTTGCCACGGGTGGGCTCGCCCGCCTATGCTCGCCGCTCCTCGCACGACTACCGCTCCGAAAGGACTGTTCATGCTCAAGAAATTGTTTACAGCAGGCGCCGCGCTTGCCCTGAGCGCTGGCTTAGGCGTCGGCGCTGCAGCCGCGCAGACACTCGACAAGATCAAGCAGCGCGGCGTGATCGTCGTCGGCTCGAAGGCCGACTATAAGCCGTTCGGCTTCCGCGATCCGAGCGGTGCCATCGTCGGGCTCGAGCCCGACATGGCAAAAGACGTCGCCGACAAGCTCGGCGTCAAGCTCGAGCTGGAGCCGGTCGTCTCTTCGAATCGCATGCAGTTCCTACAGCAGGGCAAGATCGACCTGATGATCGCCACCATGAACGACAAGCCGGATCGCCGGCAGGTCGTCGGCATCATCGAGCCGAGCTACTACGCCTCAGGCGTGAGCGTGCTCGCCAACAAGAAGGCCGGTTTGAAGACGTGGGAACAGCTCAAAGGCCAGAAGATCTGCGCCATCCAGGGCGCCTGGTACAACAAGCCGGTGGCCGAGAAGTACGGCGCCGACATCGTGGCCTTCAAGGGCCAGACCGAGGCCGAGACCGCGCTGTTGCAGGGCAACTGTACCGGCTGGGTCTATGACGACACCGCCTTCGCCGAGCGGCTCGCCGATCCGAAGTGGGCTGGCTTCGAGATGAAGCTTGAAACCATCCTGGAGGAGCCGTGGGGCCTGGCGGTGAAGCTGGAGGAGCGTGACGGCGCGTGGGGCAAGTTCATGGCGCAGGTGCTCGAGGACTGGCACCGCAGCGGCCGGTTAATCGAGCTCGAAAAGAAGTGGAACATCCAGCCGTCGGCTTATCTGCAGAAGATGCACGGGCAGTACAAGAAGAAGACGATGTAGCCGTCACGGCGCTCACCCCGCCGGTTTGCGTGATGCCGATCAACTCGTCGTGGCCGGGCTTGTCCCGGCCATCCACGTCTTTGTCGCGGCGGCCAAGCAAGACGTGGATGCCCGGCAGAGCGCCGGGCGCGACGGCGGTGGTGGCGCGATAGGGCAGAACCACGCGCCATGATCGATCTCCAGCCGCTGTGGGATTGGTTCCGGCTGCTGCACCAGACGTCCGGCATCAAGCTCACCATCTTCTATGACGCCTTCGACCGCGCGCGATTCTTCAACGGTTTCCTCACCTCGATCCGGCTGATGGGGGTCTGCCTGGTCGCCAGCGTCCTGATCGGCATCGTCGGAGCCTGGCTCCAGGGCACGCGCTTCCGGCTGCCACGGCTGGCGACGCAGGCCTACATCCAGTTCTTCCGCAACACGCCGCCGCTGGTTCAGCTCTACTTCTTCTATTTCGCGCTCGGCTCGTACCTGAAGGTCACCACCGATACCGGCTTGAGCGTACCGCTCGTTTCCAACTTCACCTGGGCGGCGATCTGCCTGTCGTTCTACGCCGGAGCGTTCAACGTCGAGATCTTCCGTGCCGGCATCGAGGCGGTGCCGCGCGAGACGGTCGAGGCCGCCGAGGGACTCGGCTATAGCCGGCTCAAAGCCTACCTCTACGTCATTCTGCCGCTCGCGTTCCGCATCAGCCTGCCGGCGCTCAACAACAATCTCGTCAACCTGGTGAAGACCACCACCATCGCGTACGCGATCGCGGTGCCGGAGATGCTCTACGTCGCCAACCAGATCTGGTCGGACGAATCGAACGTGCCGGAGATGATGAACGTGCTGCTCATCATCTACGTCTCGCTGGTCGGCGTGCTGGTATTCGTGATGGGGCGGTGGGAGCGCGCCATGCGCGTCCCCGGATACATGCCGTGAGCGTCGGCGGCCGCACCGACCTGCCGGTTCTATTGCCGTTCCGCCCTCGCGGTAGCGCGCAGGGGCCGGCCTTTCGCCTGCGCGCCCGGCACGGCCTCATGCTCGCGGCTGCCCTCACCCTGTCGGTGGGCGTGGCCGAAGCGCAAACGGCGCCGGGCGCGCCGTCGATCATCGCCACCATCCTCAAGTGGACGCCCCTGCTCGCACAAGGGTTCGCGCTCAACATCGCGATGAGCTTCCTCGCGATGGCGATCGGCACCGTCGCCGGCTTCCCGCTCGGGCTCGGCCAAGTCTCGTTGCTCGGGCCGGCGCGTGGTGTGTCCTGGTTCGTGACCCAGTTCTTCCGCAACTCGCCCTGGCTGGTGCTGCTGTTCTACTGCATGTTGCTGATGCCGTTCGAGGTGAGCATCGGCGGCACGATCGTGGCGCTGCCAGGCTGGCTCAAGTCGACGATCGGGCTGTCGCTGCCGGTCATGGCCAATGTCTCCGAGCTGGTGCGCGGCGCCGTACGCTCGATCCCATATGGGCAATGGGAGGCATCGGAAGCGCTGGCGTTTAGCCGGGCGCAGACGCTGCGCATGGTCATCCTGCCGCAATGCATCAAGCGCATGACCCCGCCCTGGATGAACCTTTACGCCATCCTCACGGTCGCGACCCCGCTGACCTCGGTCGTCGGTGTCAGCGAGGCGATGACGCTCACCGGCGACATCCTGTCGTCGGAGGCGCGCACCGAGCTTCTGGTGCCGCTCTATCTCTACCTGCTGCTCTGGTTCTTCCTCTATTGCTACCCCATTGCCCGCGCCACGCAGGCGCTCGAGCGCGGGTTTCAGGTGCGCTGATGCCGCAATGGACGCCCGACCAGCCGCTGATCCGCATCCTTGACGTGCACAAGGCGTTCGGCGCCATCACGGTCTTGCGCGGCGTGTCGCTCGACGTGATGAAGGGTGAGGTGATCTGCGTCATCGGTCCGTCGGGCTCGGGCAAATCCACGCTTCTGCGCTGCATAAACGCTCTGGTGACGATCGAGCGCGGCTCGATCCTGGTCGAGGGCCAGGAGGTAAATGACCCCAAGCTCGACAAGCTCAAGCTGCGGCGCAAGGTCGGCATGGTGTTCCAGCAATACAATCTGTTCCCGCACCGCACCGCGCTGCAGAACGTGATGATGGCGCCGATCCACGTGCTCAAGCGCGACCGCCGCGAGGTCGAGGAGCAGGCGCGCAAGCTCATCCGCAAGGTGCGCCTGGAGGGCAAGGAGGAGTCGTATCCCGGCGAGCTCTCCGGCGGGCAGCAGCAGCGCATCGCGATCGCGCGCAGCCTGGCGATGAACCCCGACGTGATGCTGTTCGACGAAGTGACGGCCGCGCTCGATCCGGAGACCGTCAAGGAGGTGCTGTTCACCATCCGCGAGCTCGCCGAGGAGGGCATGACCTGCGTGATCGTGACCCACGAAATGGGGTTTGCGCGCGAGGTCGCCGACCAGATCTACTTCACCGACGGTGGCGTTCTGGTCGAGCACGGTCCACCGAAGGAATTTTTCGCCAACCCGCGCGACCCACGCACGCGGCAGTTTCTCGACCAGATCCTGTGATGGTAGGCGTGGCGAAAGATCGACCAACAGCGCCCGTCGGTGCGCGCCACGGCATCCGCAGTCGAGCCATGACGGCGGATGGCGCGTATGGTAGCGTCATTGCATGTCACCCGGCATGAACCGTGACTTCCAGACGCTGACCGTCGCGACGCCGCAGCCGCACGTGATGCTGGTCACCCTCAACCGGCCGGACGCCGCCAATGCGATGAATACGCAGATGGGGCTCGACCTCGTGCACTGTTTCGAGGATCTCAACCTGGATCCGGGCGATGTGCGCTGCGTGGTGGTGACCGGCGCAGGCGACAAGGCGTTCTGCGCCGGCGGCGATCTCAAGGAGCGCAGGGGCATGACCGACGAGGCATGGCAGCGCCAGCACCTGATCTTCGAGCGCATGGTGCGCGCCATCATGGGCTGCCCGACCCCGATCATCGCTGCCGTCAACGGTGCTGCCTACGCCGGCGGCTTGGAGATCGCGCTCGCCTGCGATTTCATCTACGCGTCGGAGACCGCGCGCTTTGCCCTGACCGAGGTCACCCTCGGCATCATGCCCGGCGCCGGCGGCACGCAGACGCTTGCGCGCGCCATCGGCGAGCGCCGCGCCAAGGAAATCATCCTCACCGGCCGTCCGTTCGGGGTCGAGGATGCGCACCGCTGGGGCATGGTCAACCACGTGCTGCCTGCCGCCGACGTGCTGCCGCAGGCGCTGGCGACCGCCGGCACAATCGCCGCCAACGCGCCGATCTCGGTGCGCCAAGCCAAGCAGTCAATCGGCCGCGGCGCAGATATGTCGGTCTGGGACGGCCTTGCCTTCGAGATCGAGGCCTACAACCGCATGGTCCCGACCGAGGACCGGCGCGAGGGTATCCTCGCCTTCAACGAGAAGCGCAAGCCGCAATTCAAGGGTCGGTAAGGAGCATTGTCATGCGCGAGCGCGCCGATGTCCGAGAAGTGGGTCCTCGCGATGGAATCCAGATGGTCAAGACCATCCTTTCTGCCGAGCAGAAGCTGGCCTGGTGCCGGGCACAGGCGGCCGCCGGGATGCGCCACATTGAGGTGACCTCGTTCGTGCCGCCGCACGTGGTCGCGCAGTTCGCCGATGCCGCCGAGGTGGCACGCGGCGCGCTCGCCATTCCGGGACTGAAGCCTGCGGTGCTGGTCCCTAACCTCAAAGGGGCGCAGCGCGCGTTCGACATCGGCGTGCCCAAGGTCAATTACGTGCTCTCGGCGAGCGAGGCACACAATCTTGCCAACGTGCGCCGCACCACCGACGAGTCGATCGCGGACTTCCGACGTATCGTGGCCGAACGCGACGCCCGTGGGCTGAAGGGCAGAGTGCAGATCTCCGCTGGGCTCGCCACCTCGTTCGGCTGCACCATCCAGGGCACGGTGCCGGAGAGCCGGGTGGTCGAGATCGCCGGCTTCATGGCGGAGGCGGGCGCCGAGGAGATCAGCCTTGCCGACACCGTGGGCTACGGCAATCCCGGGCAGGTTCGCCGCCTGTTCGATGCGGTGGCGCGGGTCGCAGGCGCGATCCCGCTGGCGGCGCATTTCCACGACACGCGCGGGCTCGGCATCGCCAACGTCACGGCCGCGGTCGAGGCCGGGGTGCGCCGGTTCGATGCCTCGCTCGCCGGACTCGGCGGCTGTCCGTTCGCTCCAGGCGCGACCGGCAACATCAATACCGAGGACTGCGTGTTCCTGCTCGAGTCGCTTGGATTCGAGACCGGGATCGACATCGAGAAGCTGATTGCCGTGCGCGCTGACGTCGAGACTTGGCTGCCGGGTGAGCGGTTCTTCGGCATGGTCGCGCGGGCCGGACTGCCGAAGACGTTCCATCATGCCGCTGCCGCATGAGGAAACATTGACGGTCATGCCGCAGAGGCAACATCCATTGTCGAATGACGCTCGATCGACCGTCCGCCCCCGTGGACGATGGTGACGAAGGAGGACTCGATGACCGGATTGACCCGCCAGACCGCCGCCTTCGTCGCCGCGCTCGAGCCCGATGCCGTGCCGCAACGCTGCTATGAGGCGGCGCGCATCGGTATCGCCGACTGCGTCGCCACCATGATCGCCGGGGCCAACGAGCCACCGGTCGCGATCGTGCGCGACCTCATGTCGGCGACCGCCGCGACCGATGCGGCCCCCGAGATCCCGTCCGGCCGCCCGCTGTCGGCGCTCGACGCTGCGCTGGTCAACGGGGTCGCCGGCCACGTGCTCGACTACGACGATGTGGCGATCGACGGACATCCGAGTGCCGCCATGGCGCCGGCGATCCTGGCGGAAGGCTGGACCATCGGCGCCAGCGGCCGCGACGCGCTTGCCGCTTACGTTGCCGGCTACGAGCTGTGGGCCGTGCTGCGCGAACGCGAGCCCGGCGCGCTGCATGAGCGCGGATTTCATCCCACCTGCATTTGGGGCAGCCTGTCGGCAGCCGCAGCCTGCGCGCGGCTGCACCGGTTGGACGAGGAACGCACGACGCATGCGATCGGGATCGCGGCCTCGCTCGCCGCCGGCTTGGTCGCCAATTTCGGTACCATGACGAAGTCCCTGCATGCCGGCCGCACCGCACAGGCCGGCGTGCTCGCGGCGCGGCTTGCAAGGAACGGCTACACCGCCTCGCCCGACGTGCTCGAGCACCGCACCGGGTTCTTGCTTGCGCACTCGCCGTCCGGCAATCCGGACCTCGGCGAGACGGATCTAAAGCTCGGCCGCGAATGGCGGCTCGAGAAGACCGGCGTCAACGTCAAGCGCTATCCGCTGTGCTATTGTGCCCACCGTGCGATCGACGCGATGCTCGATCTTGCCGACGCTCACGACCTTGGCGCCGACGACGTCGACAAGATCCATGTCACGCTCGGCGAGACGCAGCGATTGATCCTGCGCAATCACGCGCCCGCCAATGGGCTCGAAGCCAAGTTCTCGATCGAGTTCGCAATGGCTTCGGCGCTGGTGGCGCGCCAGGTCGGACTCGCGCAGCTCACCGACGGTTTCGTGCAGCGGCCCGAGGTGGTCGGCACCATGCGGAAAGTCGAATGTGCGACCGTTCCAACGCCGGGCGAAGCTTTCGCGGAGAGTGACACGGTTTCGGTACGGCTTGGCACCGGCGAGGAGCTCGCGCACCCGCCGGTCAAGAACGCCAAGGGCAGCTGGGAGAACCCGATGTCCGCGAACGAGTTCAGGGCGAAATTCATGGACTGCGCCGAGGGCTCGCTGGGAAGCAATCGCGCGACCAGCTTGTTCGAGACGCTGATGGCATTGGAGCGAGCACCGACGCTGCGCGATCTCCCGTTTGGGCGGTTGCAGTAGAAAACCCGGCACTCGGTGGCCATGGAGGCGGCAATCCGGATCGAGGGCAGCTCTCGGCCTAGGCTCGTGGCGCGACATTTGGCGGTCCGATATGGAACCCGATGACCGCTTGCCGGTTGATGTTGATCGCCTTAAATCCGACCAGCGTGAGCGTGGCCCCGAGTCGCGGCCGAGTCGAGAGCGGGTCAGGGAGTGGGAACCCGGCGTGCAACTGCGCAATCTTGATGCCGAGCGAACGCAGCAACGTCGGTCCGATGAGGGCAACGCGGCGCTGCTGCGCGGAGCGATTCTCGCCAAGCTGACCTATGTGCTCGGCAAGGACGTCACAACCGCGCGCCCCCGGGACTGGTTCATGGCCACCGCGCTTGCCGTGCGCGACCGCATCATCGACCGCTGGAACGAATCGAACCGTCGCGCCGAAAGGCATAAGCGGGTCTACTATTTTTCTGTGGAGTTCCTGATCGGGCGACTACTGTTCGAGACCGTGAGCAACCTCGATATCGCCGCCCAGGTCCGCGAGGCGCTCGCCGGTCTCGGCGTCGAATTGGACGCGTTGCGAGCACTCGAGCCGGACGCAGCGCTTGGCAACGGCGGTCTCGGGCGCCTTGCCGCCTGCCTGATGGACAGCATGGCCAGTCTCGACGTGCCGGCCTACGGCTACGGCATTCGCTACGATCACGGGTTGTTCCGGCAGATCATCTCCGACGGCTGGCAACATGAGGTGCCGGAGGACTGGCTTGCCGCCGGCAACCCCTGGGAGATCGAGCGCGCCGAGGTGGCTTATCCGGTCTGCTTCGGCGGCATGGTCGAGTATATCGGCGGCGACGGTGAGACGGCACGAGGCATCTGGTATCCGGCCGAGACGGTGCTCGCGATCGCCTACGATACGCCGGTGGTCGGATGGCGCGAGCGCCGCGTCAATACGCTGCGGTTGTGGTCGGCACGCGCCAAGGACTCGATCCATCTGCACGCCTTCAACGAGGGCGACCATGTCGGGGCGCTCGCCGCCCGCGCCCGCGCCGAGGCGATCTCCCGCGTGCTCTATCCGAGCGACGCCACCCCGTCCGGGCAGGAGCTGCGGCTGCGGCAGGAGTTCTTCTTCACCTCGGCCTCGCTGCAGGACCTGGTGCGCCGCCATCTCGCCGAGAACGACGACCTTTCAACGCTGCCGGACCGCGCCGCGATCCAGCTCAACGATACGCATCCGGCGATCGCCGTCGCCGAGCTGATGCGTATCCTGGTCGACGAGTACGAGTTCTCGTGGAGCCGGGCGTGGCGGATCACAACCCTCACCTTGAGCTATACCAACCACACGCTGTTGCCGGAGGCGCTGGAAAGCTGGCCGGTCGAGCTTATGAACAGGTTGCTGCCGCGTCACATGCAGATCATTTACCTGATCAACTGGCACAACCTCAAACATGGCGAGCGCGGACACGCCGATGCGCGTCTGCTCGAATCGGTGTCGCTGATCAACGAAGCCCACGGCAAGCGCGTGCGCATGGGTCATCTCGCCTATCTCGGCTCGCACCGGGTAAACGGAGTCTCTGCCCTGCATACCAGCCTGATGCGCCGGACAATATTCCGCGACCTCGACGCCTTGCATCCGGGCCGCATTGTCAACAAGACCAACGGCATCAGTTTCCGCCGCTGGCTGCATCAGGCCAACCCGCGGCTGATCGCGCTCCTGGTGGAGGCGCTCGGCCGGCGCGTGCTGGACGACCCGGAGGCGCTGTCGGGTCTGGACCGCTTCGCCGGCGACAGCGTTTTCGCCGGGCGGCTCGCGGCTGTGCGGCGCGCCAACAAGGAGGCACTGGTTGCGCTAATACGCGAGGAGATCGACGTGCGGCTCGATCCGACAGCGCTGTTCGACGTGCAGATCAAGCGGATTCACGAATACAAGCGGCAGCTGCTCAATATTTTCCACACGATCGCGCTCTATCATGCCATCCGCGCGCAACCGACGCGGGACTGGACCCCACGCGTCAAAATCTTCTCCGGCAAGGCGGCGGCGAGCTACGCCCGCGCCAAGCTCATCGTCAAGCTCGCGAACGACGTGGCCAAGGTGATCAACGCGGATCCGGCCGTGGGCGATCGGCTCAAGGTTGCGTTCCTGCCGAACTACGCCGTACGGCTGGCGGAAGCGATCGTGCCGGCTGCGGACCTGTCGGAGCAGATTTCGACCGCGGGCTTCGAGGCATCGGGTACCGGCAACATGAAGCTCGCGCTCAACGGCGCGCTCACGATCGGCACGCTCGACGGCGCCAATATCGAGATCTGCGAGCGCGTCGGCCCCGACAACGTCTTCATCTTCGGCCTTACCGCCGAGGAGGCGAACGCCAAGTGGCGCACGGGATTCTGCGGCCGCGATGCCGCGGCAGCCTCGCCGGCGCTGGCGGAGGTGATCGAAAGCATCGCGGCCGGCACCTTCTCGCCCGACGATCACCAGCGGTTCCGCCCGCTCACCGAGGCGATCCTCGGCCACGATGAATACCTGGTTGCTGCCGACTTCGACGCCTACTGCCAGGCGCAGCTCGCAGTCGATGCACAGTGGGCACAGGCCCCGGCGTGGTGGCGCGCGAGCATTCTCAACATAGCGCGCATGGCGTGGTTTTCGTCGGATCGCACCATCCGCGAATATGCCGCCGACATCTGGCATGTGCCGGTGCAGTGACCCTCGCGCCACGCTACATGTGTCTTCGAATCCGCGGCGTGCCGGCGGCCAAGCTCGGGCGGGCGGCCTCTCGCCAGGTCGCTATCGGCCGACGAATGCCGGCTTGCGCTTTTCCATGAACGCGGTGCGGCCCTCGGTGTAGTCGGTAGAGTTGAAGCAGGCGTCAACCGCGGCCTGCACGCGGGAAAGATCACGCTCGGCCGCATCCTTGCCGTACTCGGAAAGCGCGATCTTGACGGCGCCGATGGTAAGCGGCGCGTTGGCCGCGATGGTCGCCGCATATCCGCTGACGTAGTCCTCGAGCTCGGTCACCGGGCGTACGCGGTTGACTAGTCCCATCTGCAGCGCCTCGGCCGCGTCGAACTGGCGCGCCGTGTAGAAGATCTCCTTGGCAAACGACGGCCCGACAACGTCGGCCAGCCGCTTGATGCCGGGATAGGCGTAGCCGAGACCCAGTTTGGCGGCCGGCACCCCGAAGCGGGCATTGTCGGCGGCAATGCGCAAGTCGCAGCAGAGCGCAACCGCGACACCGCCGCCGATGCAGTAGCCTTGGATCATGGCGATGGTCGGCTTGGCGCACTCGACGATAGCGCGGCTCGCGCGCTCCGAGGTCGCGTTATATGCCAATACCGCCTCGCGCGAGGAGCGCTTCTCCGCGAATTCGGAAATGTCGGCGCCGGAAACGAACGCCTTGCCGCCGGTTCCGGCCAGGACCACCACGCGGATTGCGTCGTCGCGTGCGAAGGCACCCAGGATGTCCGGCACCGCCTGCCACATGTCGACCGAGACCGCGTTGTGCCGCGCCGGATTGTTGAACAGCATCCAGCCGATGGCGCCGTCCCGGCGCGCGATCATCCTCGGCGTGCTCGTGGGAAGGGCGTCTCCGCGTTGATCCAGCATTTTTGGAGGCTCCGTAGGGTGCGCACGGCGCCGCATGCGCGGCGCTTGCGCTCCTTCTACACCAGGGACCGAGCGGGCGCACGACGCCCGTGCGGACTCGGGAACTTCCTCGAACGTGATCTCCTCTGTGGCGGCGCCTCGACGAAACGGGTCCGTCCGATGCTAGCGATCGGGCGGGATGATCGGCAGCAGCAGGTACGGGATCCGGCCTGGCGCGAAGTGCAGGGTATTCACTCCGCCGAAGATCGCCGGTGGCCGGTCCCGGGGATTGGTGTGGGTGAACGGGCCGACGCCCCGCATCGGGTAGGCCGCATGAGGCACCGCAGCGTCGCTGCCGTCGTACTCGTAGTCCTTGCCGCGCACCGTGAGGCCGATGCGGTAGCCCTGCGGCACCACGATGCAGGTCGGCCAGATCTCGATATCGAGCTCGACCGGCTCATCCGGGGTCAGCGGCCACTGCTCATCGTGGCTATGCCAGGGCCGATACGGCAAGCTCCGCACCGGGTCGAGCTTGCGGTGGGAGGCGCGCAGCCAACCGAGCCCGACCGGCGTGCGCGGATCGTTGCTGCCGATGAACACCACCTCCTTGCCGTCGGGCGCGAACACGCGCAGCACCAGGAACAGATCGGCGTCGCTGGTATCCGAAGAGACGAACAGTTTGGCCGCGACCGGACCGGTGATCTCGGTTTGCTCGGTCAGCGGAGGGGTCAGGAAGGTCACGCCATCGCCGGTGGTTTGGTAGGCAAGGCGCGTCTCGCGCGCTTGGGCTTCTCGCCCAAGGGCGCGGCCGGCCGGGTCAAGATAGAATTTCGTCCACTGCGTGCGGGCGAGCGGCCATTCGTGCTCGGCTCGGACGGTGAATTTCTCGCCCGGCGATCGGATGTTGAGTTGCACCGGCGGCTGCTTATCCCAGCCGTTGTCCTCGCCTTTGAGGAAGTGGCCGAAGAAGCGCTTCTGCAGGCTGACGCCGTAGTCGGTGTAGAAATGCGAGAAGTGCGTGTCCTCGTGCACCTCCAGCCACTTCTGCTTGGAGCCGGCACGCAGGTAGCCTTCGAAATTGCCGCGCGGGTGCAGCCCTTGCCCGCCCCAGTTGGCCGCCGACAGCAGCGGCACGTCGATCGCCTCGAGCACCGGTATGCGCGTCAGGTAGTAGCTGTCGATCATGCGGCGCGACAGGGCTTCGGCGCCGACGTCGGCGCGGTTGTCGGCGAGTTGCACCTCGGACAGGGTCGGCGGACCGGCAACCGGCTCCCCGGTTGCCGCACTGACCGGCCCGCGCGCGCCGACGCCGTGCTGGACGCTGGTCACCTGCCGGCGCGACCAGTTCGTCAGGAAGTCGCAAAGGATGCCGCCGTGCCGCGCGAGCTCGCGGTAGTAGTCCGACGAACCTTCCCAGGCGCACAGCGCCGCGAGATGCGGCGGTTGCAGCGGTCCGACCTGCCACTGGTTCATTGCATAGTACGAAATGCCGTTGATGCCGACTTTGCCGTTGCTCCACGATTGCGTGCCAGCCCATTCGACGCAGTCGTGGAGGTCTTTGGCTTCGCGCGACGACCAGACGTCCAGGAAGCCCGGCGAGCGGCCGGCGCCGCGCGAATCGACGCGCACAATGGCGTAGCCGTCCGGCACCCATTTCTCCGGATCGACCAGCTCCCAGTTCTGGTACTTGTTGCTCGATCCCTCGGCGGTTTCCGGATAGGCCCTGGTCATGCGCGTCCACGCGCTCTTGTAGCCCTCCTGGAATGCCAGCCCTTTGGCGTATGGCCCGTAGCTGAGGATCACCGGGTATCGGCCGTCCGGAATCGGGCGAAAGACATCGGCGCGCAACACCACGTCGTCGTCCATCGCGATCGGCGCATCCCATTCGATAGCCATCCCGTCCTGGATCTCGACTTTCGGAGTCGTCATCGGCGCCTGGTTCCTCCGCTGCGTCACGCCCGTGCCCGAAGCCGGCGCGAGGATCTCGTGCCAGCGTCGAGGTCTTGCTTCACTATCGAAGGATAGAAAGACGTGAGTGGCCGGGACAAGCCCGCCATGACGAGAGAGAAGCCACCGCATGAACGCCGAGGGTGCGCCGTTCGCCTGCGGCAAGGTCAGTACCTAGGGCGGGCCAACGATCGTGAGCCGTGCCCGAAAAATTGCCTACGACGACGAATGTTGATCATGGTCAAGGAACCGACGGTTCATCGGAGACATTAACAATCTGCCATGCACGCGCCCAAGATCGACGAGCATGAGTGGGTTGTTGTCGCCGACGGCGCCAAGGCGCTCATCCTGCAGAATGTCGGCGACCGCAAATTTCCCAATCTGCGCACGCGGGTGGTGCGCCAACAGGAGGTGCCGGCGACCCATGAGATCGGATCCGACGCACCGGGGCGCGCATTCCAGTCGGCAGGAACGATGCGGAGCGCCGTCGACCAGACCGACTGGCACCGGCAGTACGAGGATCGGTTCCTGAGAGCGCTTGCGCACGATCTCGACCGTGCCGCGAGAAACGGGGAGATCAAGTCGTTGCTGCTCGTCGCGCCGCCGCGCGCCCTCGGCGTGCTGCGCAAGCACTACACGCCGGGGCTCCGCGCGGTACTGCGCACCGAAGTCGAGCGCGATTACGTCAAGCTGCCGGTCGCCGAAATCGAGCAGCGGCTGGCGGGGTGAATTGCCGATCCGATATGGACAAAGCGCGGGCAGGCAACCGCTGCTCTCACCTTCAACACGCTACGTCTGCAGGACACGCAAATGCCCGTCGTTGCTGGCTACGAACTCTCGCGTAGCACCACTACGCATGCGGGATCGTAGGCAACCGTTATCCGGTCCTCGACGCGGGGCGCGGCGAGCGACATCAGCCGCAGCGGCGGCCCATCCGGCAGCCGCAGCGTGAAGCGGGTCAGCGCGCCGAGGTACTCGACCGTTTCGAGCATGCCGGTGAGCGTCGCAAAACCCGCCGGCGCACTCTCGCCGGGAGCCAGCACTCGCAGCGCCTCCGGTCGCAGCGCCAGTACCGGACGGCTCGTGTCCACACCCATGGTGCCGTGCGCGCGTACGATGCTGGCGCCGACTCGCACCTCAATCGCCCCGGCCTCCTGTCCCACCACCTCGCCCGCCAGCAGGTTGGTGATGCCGACGAAGCTTGCCACAAACGTCGTCGCCGGGCGCTGGTAGATCGTCGCTGGATCGTCGACCTGCTCGAGGCGGCCGGCACGCATCACGGCAATGCGGTCGGACATCGCCAGCGCCTCCTCCTGGTCGTGGGTGACGTAGATGACGGTGATGCCGAGCGTCCGCTGCAACGCCCGGATCTCGCCACGCATCTCGACGCGAAGCTTGGCGTCGAGATTGGAGAGCGGCTCGTCGAGCAGCAACACGTGCGGCCGGATTACGACCGCGCGCGCGATCGCGACTCGTTGCAGCTGTCCACCCGAAAGCTGGTGTGGCCAGCGCGGCGCGAAGTCGTCGAGCTGTACCAGCTTGAGGGCATGCGCGACCCGTCGTTTGAGTTCGTCGCCCGCGATCCTGCGCGCCCGCAATCCGTAGGCGACGTTGTCGCCAACCGTGAGGTTGGGAAACACCGCATAGTTCTGGAACACCATGCCGGTGTTGCGCCGGTGCGGCGGCAGCGTGTCGATGCGTTCGGTGCCGAACAGAATGCGGCCACGGTCAAGCGCGCAGAACCCCGCCACCATGCGCAACAGCGTGGTCTTGCCGCAGCCGGACGGCCCCAGCAGCGTGAAGAACTCGCCGTCGCGAATGGTCAGCGAGACATCGTCGACGGCGCGCACGGTGCCGAACGTGCGCGCGACACCCTCGATCGCGATGGCGGTCATGGCCTGCGCCCGCGCACCGCTTGGAGTCCCGGGTCAGGCTGGACAATAACGAATGGGCGAGCACATCAGCGGGTGCGGCGGATGAGATCCTGAATCTTCTGCATGGTCTCCGCGCGCCGCGCGGTCCAGCCATCCTCATCGTAGTCGACGAGCTTGACGTCGCCGAGCGCCGGCATCTGACCCGGCAGTTGCGACAAATCGAGGTCGCCGCGCGCCGGCCGGCGGAAAGCGAACTTGAGGATGGCCTCGCGCACGTCCTTGCGGGTGACATAGTCGACGAAGGCTTTTGCGACATCAGGGTTCGGCCCCCCGCGAATGACCGCGACGCCTTCCATCTGCGCGACCGTGCCGTCCGCCGGGTACACCACCTTCACCGGCGCGCCGTTCGACGCCCACAAGTACCCTGCGTATTCGAGCGACATGCCGAGCGGGAACTCGCCGTTACCCACCCCCTGGAACACCAGGCTCGAGCGGTTGAGCACCTTGGTGTTGGCGAGCAGGCGCGCGACCTTTTCCCAACCTGCCTCGCCCGGCCCCCATGCCTGCGCCAGCATGGTGAGGTTGGCGTAGGCGGAGCCGGAATTGGCCGGATCGGTGAAAGCGACCTTTTCCTTCCATTTCGGATCGGCGAGATCCCCCCAGCCCTTGGGCCCCGCGTCGGGCGGCAGCAGCTTGGTATTCTGCAGGATCACCAAAAGGTGCACGTTGGTGCCGATCCAGTGGTCGTCGGGATCGCGGAACTGCGCCGGTACCGCGTCGTGGTGCTTCGACCGATATGGCGCGAGCAACGCCTTGTTGGAATTGAGCAGCAGCCGATTGACGCCCCACACCACGTCGCCGAGCGGGCGCTCGCGCTCGGACTGGATGCGGCGGAACACGACACCCGATCCGGCCTCCACTTGCTCGACTGCGATGCCGGTCTCCTTGGTGAAGGCCTCGAACACGAAGCGGTTCAGGTTGGCGTCGTTGGCCGAGTAAACGACGACTTTGCCTTGCGCGATCGCGGCGCCCGCGCCGGACACGGCAGCCGCGGCGGCGAACGTGAGCGCAGCCAAGGCTCTGCGCATGTGCATGACCCTCTCCCCGTTCGCGGATCTCGGCGCGAGCGTATACAAACGCTTGCGAACACAATGCGCCGCCTTGGTGATCTTTCGAGAGCGAGGACAGGCCGGTCACGGCGCCAAAACGTTGGCGGCCGCGTCGACGCCTGCGCTTGGTTGCGGGGCGCGGCCGAGATCGCGCAGCGTGCATTCAAGATAGTGCAGGTCGGCGAGGATATCCGCTGGACCGATCGCCCCCATGGTGCCGATGCGGATCACCCGTCCCTGCAGCTTCGTGCGCTGACCGGCGATCACCGTGCGGTAGCGCCCGTGCATGTGGCGCACGATCGCGCCGCCGTCCAGTCCGTCCGGCACCACGCCGACGGTGACAGTGGCGGACAGCGTCGGCGCAGTCGGAAACATCGGCAGGCCAAGCGCCACGAAACCTGCGCGCAGCGCCGCTGAAAGTCGTCGGTGCCGCTCCAGCACCGCCGGCAGGCCCTCCTCCTCGATCATCACCAGCGCCTCGCGCAGCCCCAGCACCAGCGACACCGGAGGTGTGAACGAGGTCTCCCCCTTGTCGAGCGCCGCCTTGGCGCGGCGGAAGTCGAAGTAGAAACGAGGGACGGTGTCGGCGCGTTCGATCGCGCGCACTGCCTTGTCGCTCACCGCCGCGAAAGCGAGGCCCGGCGGGGACATCAGCGCCTTCTGCGAGGCGGCGACCAGGATGTCGACACCCCAGTCGTCCATGCGCATCTCGATGCCGGCGACGCCGCTGACCGAGTCGACGACGAGCAGGGTCGGCGTATCGCGCAACACCGCCCCGATCGCCGCCACGTCGGCGACCACGCCGGTCGCGCTTTCGTTGTGCACACAAGCGACCGCCCGGTATGATTTGGCGTTGACGTGCGCGGCGACGGCGGCCGGATTGGGAGCCTCTCCCCACGGCGTCTGCAGGCGGTCGACCGCCGCCCCCATCGCTTCGCCGATCGCCGCGAAGCGCTCGCCGAACTGGCCGTTGCAGAGCACGAGCAGCGCGTCGCCAGGCGCCAGCACGTTGGCGAGCGCGGCCTCCATGGCGCCGGTGCCGGAAGTGCCGAGCAGGAAAATGTCGCGCGTCGTGCCGAACACGCGGGCAAGCGAAGTCAGCGTCTCAGCCAGAATTGCCCGGAACTCCGGCCCCCGATGCGACAGCACCGGCTGCGCGCCCGCTGAGCGCACCCGTTCCGGCACCGCCACCGGCCCCGGCAGGCGCAGGCGGTAGTCGGTCGGAACGACGCGGATGTTCGTGCTTGGAAACAGGCTGGACTGCAGGTTCATGGATCCGCCCGCGCCGAGGCGGCCGCCGGCTTGGCGGCTGGCAAGTTTGTTTTGCGAAGTGTTGCGCTCAAGGCCCAGTCACCCGATTACCAGGACATCGAGTTCGTCTTGCGAAATGCTGCACTCAAGGCTCGATTACCCCAACCACCTAGACATCGAGTTTCGTTTTGCGAAATGTTGCGCTCAAGGCTCGATCGCTCCAACCACTAGGATATCGATTTCGTTTCGCGAAGTGTTGCACTCAAGGCTCGATCACTCCAACCACCTGGATATCGAGTTCATCTTGCGAAATGTTGCGCTCAAGCCCGACCACCCGATCACTAGGCATCACGTTCGTTTTGCCAAGCTCAGCTTTGGATAAACTCATCCTGCAATCAATGAATGATGGCCGACGCTAGCTGGCTCCGAGCTAGCCCCGCGCCAGCCCCCAAGGCGCTCCAATGAGCATCTCGGTCCCCGTCGCTGCATCTGGGCCATTCTGCAGGATAGAACAAAAAGAGAACAGAGTCAAGGCTTGCACTCGCACAAACCGTGATCTTGGTTGCAGCGCGCGCTTACGCACATCGCCGCAGCGCGTTAGGGAGAAAGCCTTTGGGCGGCAATTGCCGAGCAGGGCGTCCCGCGGGCAAGCTGGCGCCTGCGACTTCGAGGCCAACCAATCCGCGCAGCGCTCGATTGTGCGGTCCTTAGCGCTCTATTGAGCTTGAGCCTGCGCGCAAGCCCGGAGCGCGTGCGGAATTCGAGCCGAGGCATGACCCGTAACCGTTAGGGCCGAAAGAGCAACGATGGCAAAGCCGCTCGCCGGAATCCGAGTGATCGAGCTCGCAAATCTCATCGCCGGCCCGCTGTGCGCGACCCTGCTCGCCGACATGGGCGCCGACGTCGTCAAGGTCGAGCCGCCGGGCGGCGATATGGCGCGCGCCCTGCCGCCGATCGAGAACGCCGCCAGCGCGAGCTTCGCGGCGCTCAACCGCAATAAGCGCAGCCTGGTGCTCGACCTCAAGCGCCCGGAAGCGCGCGACCTGCTTTTGAAGCTCGCGGCGGCGTCGGACGCGCTGGTCGAGGCCTACCGGCCGGGGGCGCTCGACAAGCTCGGCTTGAGCGCACGCGAAGTGCGCGCCGTCAACCCGCGCCTCGTCTACACGTCGGTGTCCGGTTTCGGGAAGACCGGACCCTATCGCAACCGCGCCGGGATCAACCTGATCGCCGAGGCGTTCTCCGGTACGCTCTCGGTCACCGGCGAGCCGGGCGCCATGCCGATGCGGCCCGGCATCCAGACTGCTGACATCTTCGGCGCGCTGTTCGCCGCCTACGCGACGCTTTCGGGCCTCGTCGGTGCCGGCCGCACCGGGGAGGGGCGCGAAGCCGACGTCTCGCTCGTCGAGGCGTCGATCGCCGCCGCCGCCTGGGAGACGGCGGAATACCTCACCACCGGGAAGATCCCGAAGGCGCTCGGCAACCGGCACCGCCTCAATGCGCCCTATCAGCTGTTCGAGACCCGCGACCATCGATATGTCGCGTTCGGCACTGCGAACGACGCGGCGTTCGCGCGGTTGATGGCGGCGCTCGGGCTTTCTGCACATACCGGCGACCCGCGCTTCGCGTCGGTTGCGAGCCGCAAGGTCAACGAGGAGCCGCTGCTGGCCATGGTCGAGCCGGCGGTCAAAGCGCGCGACGCGCGTGAGCTCGAGGCCGCGCTCGAGCAAGCCGGCATCCCGTGCTCGGTGGTCAACAATTTTGCCGAGGTGTTCGACGATCCGCAGATCGTCGCGCGCGGCGTGGTGCAGGAAATCGACCATCCGCAGCTCGGCACCATGCGCCTGGCGCGCAATCCCGTGCTGCTCGACCGCGACGGCCCCGAGCTGGTGCGTCCGGCCCCGATGTTGGGCCAGCACTCCGAGGAGGTCTTGCGCGAGCTCGGGCTCTCGGGCGATGCGATCGCGGCGCTTGCCGGCGCGGGCATCACGCGCCTCGCACCGGCGAGCGCCGGCACCGAGGCGGCCGAGTAGACACCTATTGCGAGCCGAAGGCGAAGCAATCCAGAACGGCAGCGCCGAATCGGGATTGCTTCGTCGCTTGCGCTCCTAGGAAGAGAGAAAGCGAGGCGCAATGACGGAGGCAAGCTGCGGATGTGGTTCGGGCGCCCCCCACCTCCTCATGCTGAGTTCCCCGACGCAGTCGGGGAAAGCCTCGAAGCACGCACCGCAGGCTCGCTGCCGACTTCTGGAGCATTCCTTCGAGACGCGCCGCTGCGCGGCGCTCCTTAGGATGAGGGGTTGCCCAAGTTTCATCCAGGTGGATCGGCCGCCTGGCCGGTGTGCAACTCGCAATGACGGGGAAGGATCAAGGGATCACCCATGACTTCTTTTCTTTCCCGCCATGCCTTTCCCTTGGCCATCGCGATCGTGGCGGGTGGCTTTCTCGGGTTGTTCTTCCTCTATCCGCTGCTCAACGTCTTCGGCGCGAGCGTGCTCGATCCGAGCGGCACGAAGCTGACACTCGCGAATTACGCAAGCGTGCTGTCGAACCGGTTCTTTCTTCAGGGCATCGGCAACAGCCTGATCGTGGCGGCGGCTGCCGCCGCATTTGCCATCCTGATCGGCGTGCCGTTCGCGTTCTGCGTCGCCCGGCTGCCGATCGCCGGCAAGCCGGTTCTGCTCGCGCTTGCGGCCCTGCCGCTGGTGCTGCCGTCGTTCGTCAGCGCCTACGCCCTGGTGTTGATGTTCGGCCGCGCGGGCGTCGTGACCTCGTTCCTGCGCTCGCTCGGCGTCCCGTTCGATTCGATCTACGGTCTGAAAGGAATCGTCACCACCTACACGCTCACGCTCTATCCGTTCGTCGTGCTGCCCACCGTCGCGGCGTTCAAGTCGGTCGACATCTCGGTCGAGGAGGCGGCGCACAATCTCGGCGCCGCGCGGGCGCGCGTCTTGCGCACCGTGACCTTGCCGTTGGTGCTGCCCTCCATTCTGGCCGGCGGCCTGTTGGTATTCATCGAAGCGCTGGAGAATTTCGGGGTGCCGTTCGTGCTCGCCGAAGACCGACCGATCCTTTCGGTGGAGGCCTACAAGCTGTTCGTCGGCGAAACCGCCGCCAACCCGTCATCGGCTGGCGTGCTCGGCATGCTCTTGATCGTGTGTACGGTTGCGGCGTTGATGATCCAACGCGGCGTGCTGGCGCGCGGGCATTACGCCACCGGTGCGCGCCGCTCTGCGCCCCCGCTCGAGGTCGCGCCGACGCTGCGCCGACTGGGCGCGGCATACTGCTGGACCGTGGTTGCCGCCGCGCTGGTACCGTTCGCGGCCGTGGTTTTGATTTCGTTTCTGCAGTTCAAGGGCCCGGTGCTGCAGTACGGCTTCTCGCTCGACAATTTCGGCCAGCTGTTCCAGCGCAGCTACCGGCCGCTGACGAACACCCTCACGTTGGCTGCGCTCGCCGCGGTCGGTGCGACCCTGATCGGCGTGCCGATCGGGTATGTGGTTGTGCGTCACCGCTCGCGCCTCGCCGCGCTGCTCGATGTGATCGCGACCTCGCCGTTCGCGGTCGCCGGCACCGTCCTCGGCATCGGCCTCGTGATGGCGTTCTCGACCGGCTTCCTGATCCTGACCGGCACCTGGCTGATCATGGTTCTCGCCTACATGGTGCGACGGCTGCCGTTCTCAGTCCGCTCGTCGAGCGCGATCCTCCACCAGCTCGATCCGAGCCTGGAGGAGGCCTCGATCAATCTCGGCGTGCCCCCGCTCATGACGTTCCTGCGCGTCACCGTGCCGCTGATGCTGGGCGGCATCGTCGGCGGCCTGGTGCTCACCTTCGTCACCGTGGCCTCGGAGCTGAGCGCGACCGTCGTGCTCTACAGCGGCCCCTGGACCACGATGACCGTCGCCATGTTTCAGGCGCTCGAGGGGACGAGCCCAGGGGTCGCTGCTGCCGCGGCGACCGTCCTGATTCTGTTCACGATCCTGCCGGTTGCCCTCGTCTACCGGCTGTTGCGGCGCTATGAATTGTCGATGCGGTAGCGGCGACGACTGCCGACTCATGACCGATCCGAATTGATCTTGCCCTTCAACGGGAGGAGCCGCCCATGATCGACCTGCGCAGTGACACCGTGACCCTGCCGACCGAGGAGATGCGCGAGGCCATGCGCGTCGCCGAGCTCGGCGACGATGCGCGCGAGGGCGATCCGACCGTGCGCCGCCTGGAAACGGCCGCCGCCGCGGCGGTCGGCAAGGAGGCCGCCGTTTTCGTCACCAGCGGCACGATGGCGAACCTGGTGGCGCTGCTGGCGCATGGCAGGCGCGGCGGCGAGGTGCTGCTCGATGCCGAGGCCCACATCCTGCGCAGCGAGATGGGCGCGATCGCGCAGCTCGCCGGCCTGTTTCACCGCACCATCCCGGGCCGGCGCGGCGCCCCGGATCTCCGGGCCCTGCGCGCCATGCTCAATCCCGAGCTAGGCGCCAATCGGCTCGCGACCTCGCTCGTGTCAATCGAGACCACCCATAACAGCGCCGGCGGCGCGGTGGTGCCGCTGGCCACGCTGCAGGCCGTCCGTGCCATGACCGCCGAGCACGGCATCCCGGTGCATATCGACGGCGCGCGGGTGTTCAACGCCGCGGTCGCGCTCGGCGTGCCGGCGGCGGACATCGCTCGCCACGGCGACAGCGTGTGTTTCTGCGTCAGCAAGGGTCTGAGCGCGCCGTTCGGCTCGCTCATCTGCGGGACGGCGACGTTCATCGAGCGCGCCCGCGCGTTCCGCCGGATGGTCGGCGGCGCGATGCGCCAAGCCGGGGTAATGGCGGCCGCGGGGGTTGTCGCCCTCGAGCGCATGGTTCCGCGCCTGGCGGAGGACCACGCGCGCGCGGCACGCCTGGCCGCCGGCATTCACGCCATCGATCGAGCGCTGGTCGATCTCCGCGCGGTCGAGACCAACATCGTCATGATCGACGTTGCGCGCAGCGGCGCCGACGCGGCGACTTGGCAGTCGCGGCTCGCGGCCGAGGGCGTGCAGGCGGGTGCCTGGAACCCGACCCAGCTTCGGCTGGTGACGCACCGGCACATCGACGATGCCGCGGTCGACGGCGCGATCGCGGCGTTTCGCACGGTGCGCGCCGGGATCAAGCCGGCGCTCGCGGCACTCTAGCGAACGCCGTTCCGATCGAGCCACCGGTTATTCGGGATCGGTTCGCAGGTGAAGCGGTTGCGACCGGGCGAAGCGTGAGCCCCATGCCCGATTGCACAATCCGTTTTTTGCATGATCTTGTGGTCTAACAGGAAGGCCTTCACGACATAAAGATGACGATACTCAATCGATGAATTCGGAGTTGTAGGGCCCTGTGTCAAACAGCGTTATCATGCGATGCGGTGATTGAATTTACCAAAGCGAGAGCGAAATGCGCTGCCCGGCATGCGCCAGTGATAATGGCGCCGCAAACACGTATTGCGACCAGTGCGGAGCGTTGCTTTTTGCGACTTGTCAACTGTGTGGGCACAAGAATTCGCCGGCCGCCCTTTTTTGCGGCTCGTGCGGCCAGGCGCTTGACCGGCAATGGCCCGCCCGGAGCGATACGCAGAACAGCTCGATCGTCCGCGAGCGCAAGCAAGCCACTGTCGTATTTGCCGACATCGTCAGCTCGACCGAACTCATCGCGGGCCTCGACGCCGAGCAGGCGATGGAGCGCCTGCGGCCGGCCATACAATCCATGTGCGAAGTCGTCGAACGCTTCGACGGCACTGTCACACAGACCAGCGGCGATGGCATCATGGCAATGTTCGGCGCGCCGCGGGCGCAGGAGGGCCATGCCCTGCTCGCATGCGAGGCTGCGCTCGCCATGCAACAGGCATTTTCGCAACTGGGCGGCTTGAAGATACGGATCGGAATGCATTCGGGGGAGGTGGTCTCGGGCGTCAGCAACCCGGGTCAGCGCGCCGATCCGGATCCCCATGGCGCGACGATTCATTTGGCCAACCGTCTGGAGCAGATTGCGAAACCCGGTGGCATCTGTCTGACCGAGGACTGCTATCGCTTGGTCCGGGCGTACTGCGATGTACGTGCGCTGGGCCGGCGGGCGCTAAGAGGTTTCGTGGAGCCGATCGAGATCTACGAATTACTTGGCCTCAAGCCCTCGGTGACAAGCCGACAGTTTCAAGCAAGCAATCTGACGTCGTTTCGCGGCCGCGATTTCGAACTTGGCGCGCTGCAACGAGCTCTGCGCAATACCGAAAACGCCGACGCCAAGGTAGTCGGCATTTCGGGCGCGCCGGGCGCCGGGAAGAGCCGACTCTGCCACGAGTTCGCCGAATGGTGTCGTAGTCGCTTCATTCCGGTCTTCGAGGTCCGCGCCTTGATCTACGGACACGCGATGCCGTTGCGCCCCATCCTCGAACTTCTCCGCTTATTCTTCGGCATTCAATCGACCGACGACGCGGCGGCTACTAGGCGACGGGTCGAGCAACGGATGCTGGCGATCGACCCGGCATTCCGCACCGATCTCCCGCTTTTGCACGAATTTCTGGGCGCGTCCGACCGCGAGCACTTTTCGGCGCATCTCGACCCGAAGGCCCGTCACGCGCGGCTCCTGGACATCGTACGCCGCATGGTCAGGCAAAGCGGCACGTCCACATCGGTAATCCTTATCGAGGACTTGCATTGGCTCGACGAGGCGAGCGAGGAGTTTGTCGCGGCCCTGGTGGAGGCCATAGTCGGCACCCGCACGATGTTGGTGCTCAACTATCGGCCTGCCTACAGCGCTACATGGATGACGTGGCGGTACTTCGAACAACTGTCGCTCGCCGAGCTTACCCCCGCGGCCACCAGCGACCTCGTGCAGGAGTTGATTGGAGGTCACCCTGAGACCGATAGCATTCGTCGGCAGGTCACGGAGAGGAGCGGAGGCAACCCGTTCTTCGCCGAGGAGCTCGTACGTTCGCTGGCGGAGAACAGCGTGCTGCTCGGCAACCTCGGGCAGTACCGGCTCGGCATGCGCGCCTTTGAAGGGACCCTTCCTGCAACTATCCAGGCGGTCATAGGTGCCCGCATTGATCGCCTCGGCCAACACGAGAAGGAGATCCTCCAGATCGGCGCCATCATCGGCAAGGAGTTTCCCCTTGCGTTGCTTGAACAGGTGGCCGGCAAGCCTTTGAACGAAGTGCAGACTTTGCTCGGTCGCTTGTGCGACGCCGAGCTGATCCAGGAGCGAGCCGGCGTCGACGCGCGGGGATTCGCGTTCCGCCATCCCCTCACCCAGGAGGTCGCTTACGCGACACAGCTCAAGGCGCGTCGCACCGCTCTCCACGCCGCGGTGGCGCAGGCGGCGGAAACATTCTACCAGCACCGGCTCGACGAATTTGCAGGACTACTCGCCTATCACTTCGAGGCGTCGGGACGGCTCCTGGAGGCCGCACGTTATGCGGCGCGCACCGCGAGCTGGATTGGCACCACCGATCCCACGCAGGCCGTCAAGCGTTGGCACCAGGTTCGCCAGCTGATGCAAACGCAGCCGCGCTCGCACGAGACCGACACGCTGCGAATCATGGCGAGCGGGCAAATTGCGATGTTTGGCTGGCGCGAAGGCATGACCGCCGAAGAGGCCAAGCCGTTCATCGAGGAGGCGATAGGCTGGGCCCGTCTGATCGACAATACGATGATACAGATGTTGCTGGCGACGGAGGGTCGGATCACGGTGGCCAGCGGCGGGCAGGCGGACGTTTATGTCGATCGCGTTAAGGAAGCGCTGTCGTTGCTGAAGACGCAGGAGAACGTCGGGCGCATCGCCACTCTTAACGCATTTCTTGGCCACGCGTACAATTTGGCCGGGTTGCTGCGCGAGGCGCTGTCCGCCAATACCGCCGCCCTGGAGGGGGTTTCCCGCATCGAGAACGTCGATCACCGGTTTCTGGGCTTCAACGTGGAGCACTGGGTCAGGAGCCTGCGCGGACGCATCCTGGTCAGGCTCGGCCGCTTCGCTGAAGCCGAAAAGTGCTTCGATTTGATGCTTCGCGTCGAGGAAACTCTCCTCGACCCGGCCATTCAGTTCATACCCCACCTCGGATACGTCGATCTTTCCTGGTTTCTTGGTGACGCCGCCCTTGCGGAGCAACACGCGCGCCGCGTAGGCGAGATTGCCGAAAAAAGTCGGATTCCCTATTTGCAGGTCTATTCATACGCCTGCACCGGGACCGCCAAGGCTGTGGCCAGGGATTTCGATGGTGCGCTGCGCGACTTTATCAAAGGCGTGGAGTTCGCACGCAAGGCACGAGTGGCGCTCGAATACGAACCGGAAATGTTGGCCAGTCTCGCGGATTGCTACTTGCGGTTAGGTCAATCCGGAGCGGCATTGGCCGCTGCGAGGCAGGCTATCGATGTCGCGCAGCAGCGAAGCGCGCGCTTGCCGGAGTGCCGTGCATCAATGACCTGCGCGGCTGCCCTCGTATCCGAGCATGGCCCCGCGCGTCTCGACGAGGCGTACGAACTGCTCCGCCATGCCGAGAGCCTGATCAGAATGTCCGGTGCAAGCACCTACGAGCCGCTGCTTGCGCGCGTGCGCGCCTGCCTGCCCGCAAGGGTCAGCTGAATTGGGGTCGGACCAGCAGGGTGAACTCGCGCAGGCCGTAGTCAGCAAGCAACTCGACGGACGATCCGAGTGTACGCTCGCAGTACCGGATCCAGGGCTCCGGCGGGGTGCGATAGAGCTCTGCCTGGGCGCGCGCGCCATGGGGTAGCGGCGCCATGAAGTTGGCGGCGAAACCGCGACGGCCGGTGGCGCGCATCCCGGCCAGGGTCATGGCGATGAACGACTCCCATCGTGGCAACGGCTGATCCAGTTTGACATTGAAAATGCCGCTCGCGATCGAATAGTCGGCGCTGCGGGGAATTGCGTTTGCAGCTACGAATTTTGCGTCGCTGCGACCGCGCCAAAGACGCCTGGCGCTCCTGACCATGGCGGGCGACAAATCGATCCCCAGATAATTGATGCTCGCGTCGGCGTGACGCCTTGCCACATATGCGATCAGCGCGCCGTAGCCGCAACCCACGTCGTTCAGCGAGAACGCGCTGGAGAAGCTGCAGAGCTTCAGGAGCTGCACGAATCGCAGCTCCTGGGTCGGCCTGCAGGTCCAATCCACGCCTCGCGGCGTGGGGCCGAATTTCGTTATCATGCTCGTATAGTAACGTTCGATGGCCGCGTACACATCGCCGAGATCGGCGTCGGTATTGGTGTGCGTCGGCATCGTCATGCCGTGTCAGCGTTTGGCGCGGCGCTTTTCGCGATTCTTTTCAATGGCCGTCATCGGCAGCGAGATGGTCATATATTCTTGCGTGGAATAGACGAGTGGTGTGTCGCGACCCCTCACGTACACGCCCGGATTCCTGCTAGACGCGTGTGCCGCGAAGTAAACGGGCAAGGCTTCCTTTGATGCAAGATGCGCCCGCAAGGCGCTGACAATTCTCTGATCGGCGTTTTGATCCCGCTTGTCGGACGGTAGCTCGGTAAGCGAGCTCAAGAATCGATACCATCCTCTCCTCTGCGCCCAATTCTCTGTCGGGCCGATGTTGAGAAGCGCAAAGATGTTCCGAACGCTGCGTCCTTCCGAGAAAATATCGAACTCCTTTTGCAGCGCGATCATCTCCTTGATTCCGTCTCCCGGTGCGAAGCGCAAATTCACCGATTCCAGCATGCCGGAAACGTAGAAGTCATATGTAAATCCGCCCATGGAACATCCCCCTTTTTGCCCCGAAGTGAAACCGCCAAGGAACACTAGCACGGCCTTGGTCGCTAGTGAATTAGACAAAAGCTATCGAAACTGCCGGATGGGTTTCTCTATCGTCAGGACTATCGGGCTCATAAACTTAAGGTAGGCAAGACTGGTGGTCAGTAGTTCAAACGGAAAAAAGGCCATTCGCGAACTTCGGGGCGGTAGCCCGGGCGCGCGTGGGCGGGTGGTGGACCGCGTTCGCCTTAGGCCGCTTCCGCAATTCGTTGAAGCGCCGTATTGTCGGTAACGCTGATCAGGGTCCCGTCGATCCTGACAATACCCTGACGCTGCCATTCGCCCAGGCACTTGTTGATGCTCTCGCGCGACGCGCCGACCATATTGCCGAGGGCTCGCTGCGAGGTCTTGATTTGCAGGCCGGACGAATTGGAATCCTGCGCGTCAAGCAATCTCAGGATCGCCTTTGCGAGGCGCGCCGGGAGCCCCAGCAAGGCGATCTCCGCGATATGCTGATCGGTATTGCGCAACCGGGTGCAGAGAACCTCGACGATCGACAACCACGCGCCGGGGTGATGCTCCAGGAACGAGAGCACGTCGCGGCGCTCGAGCACCGCCAGGCTGCAGGCCGTGAGCGCGGTCGCGTCGGCGGTACGTTCCTTCCCGTCCAGCAAAGCGATTTCCCCGAAGTGCTCGCCCGCTTCCAGCACGGCCAGCACGATCTCCTTGCCCTCGGGCGAGGTCATGCTGATGCGCACGCGGCCGCTCAGCACGGCCATCAGGGAATCGCCGGGAGAGCCCATGAGAAAGATCGTGTCGCCGGCTGCGAATTGGCGGACCCGCGCGCGCGACATGAGCTCGTCGCGGCCGGAAGGGTCGAGTCCCCGAAACAGCGTGCATTCGCCAAGCAGGCGCCGAACGGTGTCGAGCTGAGTGGAGGACTGCGGTGCCAATGGAATTTTCCTTGATTTTTCAAATTGTTAACGTCTTCCGCGAGGCCCGCGCGCGCCGCATTGGCATGATCGTGTTGGAGACTCGGGCCCGCCTAAGCTTGGTCGCAACGATAGTCGCAATCAATAGCGGCGCACGGTTTTTACAGGGGGCGCCTTGGGGACAAAAAGCCCGGGTCGACAGGAACCATTCCGACGCCGGGTGCGTTTAGGGCGTTAGGGTCAGCCCGTCTGAAGAGCTGACGAGGGGAACGGTTCGCAAAGCCGGCGCCAGCGTCCAGGAAGAGACGCATCGTAGCCGGTGAATGTCTCCTCCCGTTCGGCTCGATCGCGCTGGCTCCGAATCGCGCGGACCGTCGTCGACGGTTCCGGGTGCCGCCACGCCAGCCCGCGAGTGCTTAAGATGCCGACCACGGGGACTGCCCCTACCGAACTCGATAACCGCAACCTGCTTGCCGCGCTCAGGGCCTTTCGCAAGGGTGAATTTTCAGTACGGCTGCCGATCGGCCTGTCAGGCATCGACGGCGAGATCGCCGACGCCTTCAACGATGTGGTCGAGCTCAACGAGCGGATGGCAAAGGAATTCCAGCGCCTCGGCGACGCCGTCGGCAAGGAGGGCAAGATCGGGCACCAGGCCAAATTGCCGAACGCAACCGGCTCCTGGGCGGCGACGATCGAGACCGTCAACAGCCTGATCGCCGACATGGTGCAGCCGACCGCAGAAATGGCGCGCGTGATCGGCGCGGTTGCCCGCGGCGACCTCGCGCAGACCATGAACCTCGAGATGGAAGGGCGGCCCCTGCGCGGCGAGTTTCTGCGCATCGGCAAGGTCGTCAATACGATGGTGGGCCAACTCGGCTCGTTCGTGTCGGAAGTGACGCGCGTTGCGCGCGAAGTCGGCACCGAAGGCAAGCTCGGCGGTCAGGCCAAGGTCAAAGGCGTGGCGGGCACCTGGAAGGACTTGACCGACAACGTCAACGCCATGGCGGCGAACCTCACGGGTCAGGTGCGCAACATCGCCGAAGTGACGACCGCGGTGGCGAAGGGTGACCTGTCGAAGAAGATCACCGTCGACGTCAAGGGCGAGGTGCTGGAGCTCAAGTCGACCATCAACACGATGGTCGACCAGCTCAACTCGTTCGCGTCGGAGGTGACGCGCGTCGCGCGCGAGGTCGGCACCGAAGGCAAGCTCGGCGGCCAGGCCAACGTCCGCGGGGTAGCCGGTACCTGGAAGGACCTCACCGACAACGTCAATCTGATGGCCGCCAACCTGACCGGCCAAGTGCGCAACATCGCCGACGTCACCACCGCGGTGGCCAAGGGCGACCTGTCGAAGAAGATCACGGTCGACGTCAAGGGCGAGATCCTGGAGCTCAAGTCCACCATCAACACGATGGTGGATCAGCTCAACTCGTTCGCCTCGGAAGTGACGCGCGTGGCGCGCGAGGTCGGCACCGAAGGCAAGCTCGGCGGCCAGGCCAACGTGCGCGGCGTCGCCGGCACCTGGAAGGACCTGACCGACAACGTCAACTTCATGGCCGGCAACCTGACCGGCCAGGTCCGCAACATCGCCGAGGTGACGACCGCGGTGGCGAAGGGCGACCTGTCGAAGAAGATCACGGTCGACGTCAAGGGCGAAATCCTGGAGCTCAAGAACACCATCAACACGATGGTGGATCAGCTCAACTCGTTCGCGTCGGAGGTCTCGCGCGTCGCGCGCGAGGTCGGCACCGAAGGCAAGCTCGGCGGTCAGGCCAACGTGCGCGGCGTCGCCGGCACCTGGAAGGACCTGACCGACAACGTCAACTTCATGGCCGCCAACCTGACCGGCCAGGTCCGCAACATCGCCGACGTCACGACCGCGGTCGCGAACGGAAACCTGTCGAAGAAGATCACGGTCGACGTCAAGGGCGAGATCCTGGAGCTCAAGAACACCATCAACACGATGGTGGATCAGCTCAACTCGTTCGCCTCGGAAGTGACGCGCGTGGCGCGCGAGGTCGGCACCGAAGGCAAGCTCGGCGGCCAGGCCAAGGTGGAAGGCGTCGCCGGCACCTGGAAGGATCTGACCGACAACGTCAACGCCATGGCGGCAAACCTGACCGGCCAGGTGCGCAATATCGCCGAGGTGACGACCGCAGTCGCGACCGGCGACCTGTCGAAGAAGATCACGGTCGACGTCAAGGGCGAGATCCTGGAGCTCAAGTCCACCATCAACACGATGGTCGACCAGCTCAACTCGTTCGCCTCGGAAGTGACGCGCGTGGCGCGCGAGGTCGGCACCGAAGGCAAGCTCGGCGGCCAGGCCAACGTGCGCGGCGTCGCCGGCACCTGGAAGGACCTCACCGACAACGTCAACTTCATGGCCGGCAACCTGACCGGCCAGGTCCGCAACATCGCCGAGGTGACGACCGCGGTCGCGACCGGCGACCTGTCGAAGAAGATCACGGTCGACGTCAAGGGCGAAATCCTGGAGCTCAAGAACACCATCAACACGATGGTGGATCAGCTCAACTCGTTCGCCTCGGAAGTGACGCGCGTGGCGCGCGAGGTCGGCACCGAAGGCAAGCTCGGCGGCCAGGCCAATGTGCGCGGCGTCGCCGGCACCTGGAAGGACCTGACCGACAACGTCAATCTCATGGCGGGCAACCTGACCGGTCAGGTGCGCAACATCGCGGAGGTGACGACCGCGGTCGCCAAGGGCGACCTGCGGCGCAAGCTCACCGTCGACGCCAAAGGCGAGATCGCCTCGCTCGCCGACACCATCAACGGCATGATCGAGACGCTGGAGACGTTCGCGGACCAGGTCACCAACGTCGCGCGTGAGGTCGGCATCGAGGGTAAGCTCGGCGGTCAGGCGCGCGTGCCCGGCGCCGCCGGCCTGTGGCGCGACCTCACCGACAACGTCAACCAGCTCGCCGCCAACCTGACGACGCAGGTGCGCGCCATCGCCGAGGTGTCGACCGCGGTGACCAAGGGCGACCTTACCCGTTCGATCGCGGTCGAGGCCTCGGGCGAGGTCGCCGCGCTCAAGGACAACATCAACGAGATGATCCGGAATCTGAAGGATCAGACGCTCAAGAACACCGAGCAGGACTGGCTGAAGACAAACCTTGCGCGTTTCACGCGCATGCTGCAGGGCGAACGCGACCTCACCACCGTCTCCAACCGCGTGCTTTCCGAGCTTGCCCCGCTGGTCAATGCACAGCACGGCGTATTCTACGTCACCGACAAGGACGAGGACGGCAACACCGTGCTCAACCTGGCGGCCAGCTACGCGTTCAATCACCGCAAGCACCTGGCGCATCAGTTCAAGCTGCGCGAGGGCCTGGTTGGCCAATGTGCCTTCGAGAAGTCGCGTATCTTGCTCACGAACGTTCCGCGCGACTACGTCCAGATCACGTCGGGATTGGGCGAGGCCGTGCCGTTCAATGTCATCGTACTGCCGGTCCTGTTCGAAGGCGAAGTCAATGCCGTCATCGAGCTTGCCTCGTTCAATCAGTTCGGCGAAACGCACCGGTCCTTCCTCGATCAGCTGATGGAATCGATCGGCATCGTGCTCAACACGATCGCCGCCAATATGCGCACCGAAGGCCTGCTGAAGCAGTCGCAGCTTCTGACCGGAGAGCTGCAGGCGCAGCAGGGCGAACTGAAGAACACCAACGACCGGCTCGAGCAGCAGGCCAATACGCTGCGTCAGTCGGAGGAGCTGCTGCGCACCAAGCAGGAGGAGCTGCAGCGCACCAACGCCGAGTTGGAAGACAAGGCGATGCTGCTCTCGGTGCAGAACAAGCAGGTGGAGGGCAAGAACCGCGAGGTGGAGCTGGCCAAGCGCGAGCTCGAGGAGAAGGCCGAACAGCTGGCACTGACCTCGAAGTACAAGTCGGAATTCCTCGCCAACATGAGCCACGAGCTGCGCACCCCGCTCAACAGCCTGTTGATCCTGTCAAAGCTGCTGGCAGAGAACGCGCAGGGCAATTTGAGCGACAAGCAGGTGGAGTTCGCACGCACCATCCATCACGCCGGATCCGACTTGCTCGGGCTGATCAACGACATCCTCGACCTGTCGAAGATCGAGTCCGGAACGGTCACGCTCGACATCGGCGAGACCTCGTTCGCCTCGCTGCGCGACCATATGGACCGCACGTTTGCGCAGATCGCCAGCAGCAAGAGGCTCGACTTCGCCGTCGAGCTCGACCCCGACCTGCCGCGCTCGATGTATACCGACGACAAGCGGCTGCAGCAGATCATCAAGAACCTGCTGTCGAACGCGTTCAAGTTCACCGAGGCCGGGCACGTGCGCTTGCGCATCGTCCGCACGACCTCGGGCTGGTCGACGACCAACGATCAACTCGGCAGAGCCGGGCAGGTGCTCGCCTTCACGGTGGAGGATACCGGCATCGGCATCCCGGAAGAGAAACAGCGCATCATTTTCGAGGCGTTCCAGCAGGCCGACGGGACCACCAGCCGCAAGTACGGCGGAACCGGCCTGGGGCTATCGATCAGCCGCGAGATCACGCGTCTGCTCGGCGGCGAGCTCACCGTCCACAGCGTGCCGGGCAGGGGCAGCAGCTTCACCCTGTATCTGCCGCTGAACTTCATGCCGTCGGTGCAGAGTGCGCCGCGGTTCTCGACCGCCAGCATCCGGGCGGTCGCTTCCCCGAGCATCGTGCTGCCGGACAGCGTTGCGGAGAGCGCGCTTGACGATCGCGACACCATCAACCGCGGCGATCCGGTCGTGCTGATCGTCGAAGATGATCCGCGCTTCGCCTCGATCCTGCTGACGATGGCGCGCGAGGCCGGCTTCAAGGGCGTGGTCACCGGCGAGGGCGCGGCCGTGGTGCCGCTGGCCAAGCGCTTCCGTCCGGACGCGATCACGCTCGACATCGGACTGCCCGACATGGACGGATTCGCGCTTCTGGATCTGCTCAAGCGCAGTCCGGACACGCGCCACATCCCGGTTCACATCATCTCTGCCGATGACCAGAACCGGCTGGGTCTGAGCATCGGCGCCTACCGATTCAGCGGCAAGCCGGTCGAACGCGATACCATCCTGGCGACGCTCGACCAGGTGAAGAGCTTCGGCCGCCGCAACCGGCGCCTGCTGGTCGTCGAGGCTGCCGACCGGGAGGGGACGCTCGCCACGCTATTCGGCAACGGCGACATCGATGTGGAAGCTGCAGCCGACATGCCGGAGGCGCAGAGCCTGCTGGCCGCGCGCGAGTTCGACTGCATCGTTGTCGATCTCGGCAGTTCGGCCGACAAGCTTGTCGGGCGCATCGCCGGCTTGCGGTCGCATGATGTTCCGCTCATCGCCTATGCCCCGGCCGAGCTGGTCGGGCCCACCCTTGAGGCCGAGCTGCATCAGCTCGAACGGCAGGAGCGCACGCGCGTGGCCCGAACGCTCGCGGAGCTGCAGAACGACGTGGCGCTGTTCCTGCATCGCCCGTTCGACGACCTGCCGGACAACGCGCAAGCCGCGCTGCAGCAGCTTCGCCGCTACGACCCCATGCTCGCCGGCCGGAAGATCGTCGTGGTCGACGACGATATTCGCAACATCTTCTCGCTGACCAGTGCCCTCGAGGAGCACGGCGTCGAGCTGCACTACGCCGAGAGTGGGCGTTCCGGCATGGAACTCCTGCACCGTATGCCCGATGCCGATGCGGCGCTGGTGGACATCATGATGCCGGGCATGGACGGCTACGAAACCATCCGCGAGATCCGCCGTATGCCGGGACGCGCGGCGCTGCCGATCATTGCGGTCACCGCCAAGGCGATGAAAGGCGACCGCCAGAAATGCATCGACGCCGGCGCTTCCGACTATGTCGCCAAGCCGGTCGACATCGAGCAGTTGATCTCGGTGCTGCGTGTCTGCATTCAGCGCGCCGAGCAGCCGCCGGTGCAGCGGAGCGAAGCCGATAACATCGTCGCCTTTCCCCCGATGGCAGGATGACTTGACAGCCTGGTCGATGCCCGAAGTCCCTGACGAGTCCGCGCAGGCTGCGGAGCAGCTCGGCCTGCCACGAGCCACGATCCTCGTCGTCGACGACGACGAACGCAATGCGCTCGCTCTCGCCACCGTCCTCAAGGAGCTCGATCAGACGCTGGTTGTCGCCCATTCCGGCGAGGAGGCGCTGCGCTACCTTCTAACCGAGGACGTCGCCGTCATCCTGCTCGACGTGCACATGCCCGGCATGGACGGCTACGAGACGGCCGAGCTGATCCGGGCCCGCAAGCGCACGCGTCACATTCCGATCGTTTTCCTGACCGCGGTGTTCCGCGACGATTCGCATCTGCTGCAGGCCTATTCGGCCGGCGCCGTCGATATGGTGTTCAAGCCGGTCGACCCTTTCATTCTCAAGTCCAAGGTCTCGATTTTCGTCGATCTCTATCTCAAGCAAGCCGAGATCAAGCGCGAGGCGGAGCTGCGCAGCCGGTTGCAGGAGGAGAACTTCCGCGTCCGCACCGAAAAGATCCTGGCCGAGCAGGCGCTGCGGCGCAGCCAGGAGCGTCAGGAGGCGATCCTCGACTCGTTGCCGGTCTGCTTTCATGCGCGCGCCACCGAGCCGCCTTTTGCGGCGTCGTTCGTGAGCAGCAATGTCGAGCAATTGACCGGGTTTCCGGCGCATCGTTTCATCGACGATCCCGGCTTCGCTTTGAGTCGCATGCATCCGGAGGACGTTGCGCGCGTCCAGCAGGCGTTCCGAGACGCCGTAGCGACCGGCGCCTATTCGTGCGAGTTCCGCTGGCGCTGCGCCGACGACAGTTTTCGTGTCCTGCTCGACCAGGGCGTGCTCGCGGCGCCCGAAGCAGGGCGGAGCCAAGAGATTTTCGGCACCATTCTCGACGTGACCGAGCAGCGGCTGCTGCAGCAGCAGCTGGTGCAGGCACAAAAGATGGAGGCGGTTGGCCAGCTCACCGGCGGAATCGCCCACGATTTCAACAATCTCTTGACCGTGGTGCTCGGCAACATCGATCTGCTCGGCCGGCGTTTCGGCGCCGACGAGCGCGCCCAACGCCAACTCTCCGCGATGCGGCACGCCGCCGAGCGAGGCCAGAGTCTAACCGGGCAGCTGCTGGCGTTCTCGCGCCGCCAGCATCTGCGGCCCGAGACCTTGGACGTCAACGCGCTGGTACGCGGCTTCGAGCCGCTGATCCGCCGCGCGGTCGGCGAGAACATCGTGATGGAAACCACCATCGGCGAGGACCCCGCCGTCTGCGAGGTCGACGCCTCCCAACTCGAGACCACGCTGCTCAATCTCGCGGTCAACGCGCGCGACGCGATGCCGGAGGGGGGCACGCTGGGGATCGCCGTCCGCCGGGTGGAGCACGATACCGACCTGACCGTCCGGCACAGCGATGCGACGCCTGGGCCCTGGATCGTGCTGTCGATCGGCGACACCGGCGTTGGCATGTCGCGCGAGGTGTTGAATCGCGCGTTCGAGCCGTTCTTCACCACCAAGGAGCCGGGCAAGGGTTCGGGTCTCGGCCTCTCACAGGTCTACGGTTTCGTGCGGCAGTCCGGTGGCTTCGTCACGCTCACCAGCAGCGTCGGTGCCGGCACACAACTGTCGATCTATCTGCCGCCGTCGGAGAAGCCGATGACGATGCCGCGCTTCGTTCCGCCGGTCGAACCGCAGACCCGCGTGGAATCGGAGACCGTGCTGGTGGTCGAGGACGATTCGGCGGTGCTCGCGGTGGCGATCGAGATGCTGACCGACCTTGGTTACCGGGTGATCACCGCCTCCGATGCCGGCGGCGCGCTCGAAATCCTCCGGCGTGGCCGGCCGGTCGATCTGATTTTCACCGACGTGGTGATGCCGGGTGGAAAAACCGGCGTGCAGCTCGCCGAGGAGGCGCAGGCGTTGCGACCGCAGATCAAGGTTCTGCTCACGTCGGGCTATACCGGCGAGGCGCTGGCGCGCCACCAGCCGAACCACTCCGAATGGCCCATCATCGCTAAGCCGTTCCGGCAGCCTGAGCTCGCCGCCTCCATCCGCAAGATCTTGAAAAGCGAGCCACAGCCGGCGTGAAACGCGCTGCACCTCCTGTCATGCAGGGGTTGCGAACGCTGCCATGCGCTGAGGGCGAGGCCCGGTGTGTCCCGCAGTGCGGTCCAGGCTAGGTCTCGCGCGGCGGAAGGATCACGCACCAGGGGAATGGGATCCAGCCGAGGTGCGAGTTGGTAAACAGCCGGCCGCCGCACCAATGCGCGCGCCCATCCGGAGCGTCCTCGGCCACGACGAAGGCGCGCGGAACGGCGATCCACTGGCCCTCGATAAAGAGCCGGATCACGGCTCGCCCGTGCTCGGTTGCCTCGATGAAATCGTCCGCCGCGTGGCAATCGCGATCGTCGCAGCACGGCGCGCCGTTGGCGTCCTTATAGGCAGTGTAGTCCACGCCTGGTGCCGCAACGTGGGCCAATGCAGGCATGGCGCCGACCGCGACCAGGACGGCAAGGTATTTGATCCGCATCGCGTACGTCCCGTCGAGCGGGCAGGCCGGCACCATGGTACCATCTTGGCACGTTGTCGGCATCGGGCATGGGCGAGGGGTGCAAGTGCGGGGATTGCACGACGGGTGCCTGCGGCCACGGATCGAGCGCGGCCGCGGTCAAGGAACTGGCGCTACGGCCGACGCTGACGCACCGCGTCGGCGCTGACCCGCCCTTGCAGGATCGCCAGGGGAAGCCCGCCGACAAGCTGCGCCACATGGAGAGTATTGCCGGCGACATCAACGCCAGGGGCCAGCCGGCTGCGCATTTCGCTCAGTCCCTCGATCGCAACCAAGGCATTGAGCGCGAAGGTCTGCGGCCAATGCCGGCCGCCGTCGGTGAGGCGCGCGAAGTGCCGTGCCGCGACGACGACGATCGAGTCGGATCCGACCGCGCGCGCGAAGGCGACAACGCGGCCGGCATCGGGCCCGGTCACGGCAAGCGGGCGATAGTCACCGTGCGCGAAGACGTGCGCGAGCTCGGTACGCAACGCCAGCAGCGCGCGCGTGAGCGCGAGCTTTATCGCGCCGTCCGGCCAGTGCTCGCGAAGCTCACGCCAATCGGGATCGGCGCCGAGACGCGCAAGGCATTCGCGACGGCGCGCGAAGTCGACCGGGCGCCGGTTGTCAGGGTCGACCATCGACAGATCCCAATCCTCGGTGCCCTGATAGAAATCGGGCACTCCGGGCATCGTGGTCTTGAGCGTGAGCTGCACCAGCGAGTTGAGCGCGCCAACGAGCGCGACGCGTCGTGCGAACGCCGACAGGCGATCGATGAATTGCGATGATACGCGACGATCGAGGCTCTGACGCACGAATGCCGCGAGCCCTGATTCATATTCGGCGCTGGGGTTAGTCCAGCTGGTTTCGAGCTTGCCCTCGCGCGCGGCCTTGAGCATGTAAGCCTCGACGCGTGCGACGAGTTCCTCGTCGGGGCCCGCGAGCGGCCACGATCCCACCAGGGCCTGATACAGCATGTATTCATGCGCGTGAGAGGGCACACGACGGGAGCCTGAACGGCCGGAAAGGCGGTCGTTGAGCAGGCTCCACGCCTTCACCTCCTCGGCCCAGTCGGTGGTAAGCTCGCTGAGAGCGACAAGCCTCGCCCGCGCGTCTTCGCCCCGCTTGGTGTCGTGCGTGGCGGTTGCGGTCAACCCGTGCGGGGTCGTCCGCGCGCGGTCGCTCATCGCGCGATGAAATTCCGCCGGCGGCAGAGCGGGCAGGGTAGGGTCGCCACCCACCTCGTTGAGTGCAAGCAGCGAGACGTAGCGATAGAACGCCGTATCCTCCAGCGATTTCGCCATCATCGGCCCGGTGAATTGCTGCAACTTGAGTGCAAAGCGCCGCACGCGCGCCTTGCTGTAGCCCGGCCGGCCGGCGGCGATGAGGTCGAGCGTCAGGGCGTCCTGCAGGAAGTCGAAGATCTCCACGTCGGAGCCGAACCAGTGCGCGCGCGCCGCCTCGATCGCACGCGCAATCGTCGCGCGGTCGCTCGGCGATGCGTGATCCCGCGTAACGTAGGTGCGATAGACCGGGAAGTGGATCACGAACAGCTCGAGAGCTGCCCGCAGGCTGTCGAGAGCGAAATCGCGCGTGCGCCATTGGCCCGCAGCGATGCGCGCCAGCAGACGAGCAAGCACAATAAACTCGCTCGCCAGGACGGTGTGCAGGACGCGACGCTTTGCCTGCTCCAGTGTCTCCTCAAATGAGGCGGGTCGCCGTGCCGCCGCGCGGCCGATCCGGTGTAGTTCCGCGAGCCCGCGAGGCTCGATCAGCAGCCGCGTGATTGCGTTGAGCGAGTCGTAGCCGGTGGTTCCGGCTACGCCGGAAAACTGCGGCATCTCCTCGCCATGCGCCAAGATCTTCTCGACCACGGTAAAGAACGGCCGCCGCGATGCGGCTCCTGCGCGCGCACGCGCGATCAGCCGCTGCAGCTGGCGGAAATACTTCTTCGGATCCCAAAGGCCGTCGATATGATCGATGCGCAGCCCGTGCAGCTGACCGCCGGCGATCAGCGACGCGACCAGCCGGTGCACGGCGATGAAGGTGCGCGGATCCTCCACCCGCAATCCGGCGAGACCATTGATATCGAAGAAGCGGCGGTAGTTGATCTCGCTCGCCGCCACACGCCAATAAGCCAGCCTGTAGTGCTGCCGTTCCAGCAAGCGGTGGAATGCGCCGGTGCGCGCCGGATGATCGGGCGAAGGCCGATAGGCGGCCAGTCCGCGCTCGATGACGCCGGCGCCGCCGCCGACCGCGGCCAGCGCAGCCTTGAAGGCCGGCGCCTGCTCGCGTGTCGGTGCGCGCGGATCGGGATGCAGCGCGGAGAGCTCGAGCAGCCGACGACCGGCCGGCTCGTCGTCCGCACCCACATGCGCCACGATCGTGCGCAGGATCTCGCCATAGCGGTTCGGGCGGATCGGCAGCCGATGCTCGAAATACCAAGCGGAGAAGCAGCCTTCGGAGGCATCGAAGGCCAGCGTAATCTCGCCTGCCGCCAACGCGTCGCCGTAAGGGCGCCCCAGGATCGGAAGCAGAACACCCCCTTCCGGCTTGTGTGGCAGCGTGTCCCAATCGATGTCGAATGATGGCGCGTGCGGCGACTTCGGTCCCCATTCCAGAACATCCAGCCACCATGCGTTGTCGGCAAAGCCCACTGCCATGTGGTTTGGCACGAAATCGAGAATCAGCCCCATATCGGCGTCGGCCAGGGCCCGCGAGAGGCGCGCGAACGCCTCGTCGCCGCCGAATTCGGGGTTGAGCTGCGCGTGATCGACGATGTCGTAGCCGTGCTGGCTGCCGGCGCGCGCCTTGAGGAACGGCGAGGCATAAAGGTGGCTGATGCCGAGGGCCTTGAGGTAAGGCGCCAGGGCCGCCGCGGCGTCGAAGCCGAACTCGCGCGTGAGCTGAAGCCGGTAGGTCGCGATCGGGACCTCGGGCGGCATCAGCCCGGCTCCAGCCACCAGTATACCGACCAGGCCGGCAGCCGTATCGGCGGCGCGCCGCCCCAGATCCAAGCGGCGGCCGGAGATGGGAGTCCGTTAAAAGATGCGTCTTCGCCGAGATGGGCAAGCAGCGACAGCGTACCGGCTCCCTCCTTGCGCCAAAATACGCGCAAGACGCCGTCGTGAAGGGCACATTCGGTGCTGACCAAGCCCTCGCCTGCCAGCCAGGGCACGACATAGCGACGGCGCAGGGCCAAAAGCCTGCCCACCAGATCGAGGCGCGCGGCGAACGGTTCGCGCTCGCGCTGCGACCAGTCGAGTGTGGCCTGCCGGAACGTGGTCTCCGCAAGCGGATCGGGGGGCGGCCTCGTGCGCTCCGCCTGCGCGCAACCGTCGACGAACGCCGAGCTGCGGCCGTGCCGCACCGCGTCTGCCAGCGCGCCGCGGAAATCGCAAAAGAAAGGGAAAGGTTCAGTCGCGCCCCACTCTTCCCCCATGAACAGCAGCGGCGGAGAAGGCGCAAGTAAGGTGATCGCCAAGGCGGCCTCGAGCGCCTCGGGCCGCGCCAGCACGGTGAGCCGGTCCCCATACCGACGATTTCCGATTTGGTCATGGTTCTGCAGAAAATTGAGGAACGCCGTCAGCGGCAGCTCGGTGGTCGGCTCGCCACGGCGCGTCCCGCCGCGATGCTCCGAAGGCTCGCCCTGATAGACGAATCCTGACACCAGCGCGCAGCCAAGCGCCTTGGCAGGTGCCGCTGCGTAATCGCGATAGTAGCCGGCGTGCTCGCTCGTCAGCAGCACGTGCCAAGCATGATGATAGTCGTCGTTCCATTGGGCGCGATACTTGCCGCGCGGCATTGGCGAGGTTGGATCGAGCAGCGAGGCGCGGTTGTCGTCGTTCTCGAGCACCAAATGGATATGCCTACCAGTGGCGGCGGCGAATTCGCCGAGCGCGCGGCTAAGCTCGTGCAGAATGTGCGGCTCCCCTGGTTCGACGATGGCGTGCACGGCGTCGAGGCGGAGGCCGTCAAATCGGTAGTGGTCGAGCCAACGCAGCGCGTTCTCGATCGCGAAAGCGCGCACCTCCGGCACCCGGTAGTCGATTGCGTCTCCCCAAGGGGTGCGGTGGCGGTCGGTGAAGAACGCCGGCGCGTAGCGCGGCAGGAAATTCCCTTCCGGCCCGAGATGATTGTAGATCACGTCGAGCAGCACCATGAGACCGCGCTGGTGCGCGGCATCGACGAGCGCTCGCAGTTGCTCCGGACGGCCGTATGAACTGTCGGGCGCGAACCACAGTACACCGTCGTAGCCCCAATTCCACCGCCCGGCGAAGTCCGCAACCGGCATCAGCTCGATCGCGGTGATGCCGGTCGCCGCGATTTGGTCGAGGCGTTCGGCAACGGCGCGAAATGTCCCGGCTTGCGTCAACGTCCCGACGTGCAGCTCGAGCACGACGGCTTCGTGCCAAGGCCTTCCCTTCCAATCCGGGCACTGCCAGGCAAACCGGTGATCGATCACCTCACTCGGGCCGAGCGCGTCTTCGGGCTGAAAGGCCGATGCCGGATCGGGCACCTCGATCTCGCCGTCGATGCGAAAGCGGTAGAGCGCGCCCGGAGCGGCCGCCGCATCGTGCAGCGCGAACCATCCCGGCTCCGGTGGCTGCATCGGTAGCGCGCGCTCGCCGATGAGCAGCTCGACCCTACGGGCAGCCGGCGCCCACAGCCGGAAAGTGGTCCCGCCAGCCGGTTCCAGCCGCGGGCCGAAGCGCCACGCGGAGGTCATGGCACCTCCGCGAACACGGTGACCGATCGGGCGGGCGCCGTGCACGATGCGCCGGCCCGATAGGTGGACTCGTCCTGTCCCTCCAGCGGTACCGTCGCTATGACGCATTCCCAGCGCTCGGCCGGTGGTCGCGACGGCAGCACGAAGGCGACTGGCTCGGCCGCCGCATTGAGGACGAGGAACAGCGCGCCTGGCGATTGGTCGACCGGCGCCAGCACACAGGACAGGTACCGGCCCTCTGCAAAGGTCCAGTCCTGCTCCTTCATCTCGGTCGACTGGGGCGTGAGCCACAGGAGGTCGTGCTTGCCGTCGGGGAGGGTGCCATTGAGCCAGTGCCGCGGCTTGAGTTGCGGGTAGCGCCGCCGCAGCGCGGTCAGCCGCGCAACCAGGTCACTCAAATCCTGCCCATCCTTGCCGAGTCCGGACCAGTCGGTCCAGCCGATCTCGTTGTCCTGGCAATAGGCATTGTTGTTGCCGGCCTGGCTGTTGGCGATCTCGTCGCCCGCCAGCAGTAGCGGAACGCCCTGCGCCAGAATGAGGCATGCAAGCTGCGCGCTCCGGAGGCGGCGCCGCGCTTCGAGCACCTCGATGTCGGCGGTCGGCCCCTCGGTCCCGCAATTGGTACTGAAATTCCCGTCCGAGCCGTCGCGATTGTCCTCCCCATTCGCCTCGTTGTGCTTGCGCTCGTAGCTCACCAGGTCGGCGAGGGTGAAGCCGTCATGCACGGTGATGTGATTGAGACTTGCGCGCGGCGCGCGCCCGCGGTGACGGAAGATGTCGGCCGACGCGGTCAGCCGCTTGCCGAGCTCCGGCAGCTGGGCGGGGTCGCCGCGCCAGAAGCTGCGCAGCGTGCGGCGATAGGCATCGTTCCATTCCGACCACTCGGACGGAAAGGCACCGAGTTGATACCCGCCCGGGCCAAGGTCCCATGGTTCGGCGACCAGCTTCACTCGGCCGAGCACAGGATCTTGGCGGAGCGCCGCGAAGAGCGACGAGCGCGGGTCGAATCCGTGGGCGCCTCGCCCCAACGTGGTGGCGAGATCGAAGCGGAAGCCGTCGACGTGGCAGGCTTCGACCCAGTAGCGGAGCGAATCCATCACCATCTGCAGCACGCGCGGGTGCGTGAGATTGAGCGCGTTGCCGCAGCCGGTGAAGTCCTCGTAGTAGCGCGGCTCGTTATGCTTGAGCCAATAGTAGCAAGCGTTGTCGATGCCCTTGAACGACAGCGTGGGGCCGAGGTGATTGCCCTCAGCGGTGTGATTGAAGACGACGTCGAGCAGTACCTCGATGCCGGCGGCATGGAGGCGCGACACCATGGTCTTGAACGTCTCGACGCCGCCATCGGCGCTGTAACGCGGCTCAGAGGCAAAGAAGCCGATCGGGCTGTAACCCCAGTAGTTGCGCAGGCCCCGCTCGACCAGGTGCCGGTCGTCGATGAAGGCGTGCACCGGCAGAAGCTCGATGCCGGTGACGCCGAGCCGGCGCAGGTGCTCGATCATGCCGGGCGCGGCAAGGCCGCTGAACAGCCCGCGCCAAGCGGGCGGAACGTCCTCGCGCAGCATGCTTACGCCCTTGACATGGGCCTCGTAGATGATCGTGTCGTGCCAGGGCACCAGGGGATGACGGTCGTCGCCCCAGGTGAAACCCTCATCGACCACCATCGCCTTGAGCATGCCGTGCGCATTGTCGCGCCGGTCGAACGAAAGATCGCCGCGCGGGCTCCCCGCGCGGTAGCCGAAATGCGCGTCGCTCCAGACCAGCCGGCCAGCGATGCGTTTGGCATAAGGATCGAGCAACAGTTTGTTGGCGTTGAAACGATGCCCGCGCTCGGGCGCGTACGGGCCGTGCACGCGATAGCCGTAAAGCTGGCCCGGCAGCACGTCGGGCAGGTAGGCGTGCCAGACATCGTCGGTGCGCTCGGGCAACGCGATACGCTCCAGCTCGCGTCGACCCTGCCGGTCGAACAGGCACAACTCGACCTTTTCGGCATTGGCGGAGAACAGTGCGAAGTTGGTGCCGCGGCCGTCCCAGGTCGAGCCCAGCGCGTACGGCAACCCGTCAAGAACGCGCATCGGCAGCCTGCGGGACCAGGAAAATGGCGGCGAGCGGCGGAAGCACCAGGCTCAGCTCGAAACGATCGCCCGCCTGCAACGCCTCCACCGTCCCGGCGTTGCCCACATTGCTGCCGCCGTAGACCTCCGCATCGGTGTTGAGCACCTCCCGCCAGCGCCCGCCCATCGGCACCTTGAACCGGTAACCGTGGCGTACCTCGGGCGTGAAGTTCACCGCCACGATGCAGCGCGCGTCCGGGCGCCGGCCGTTGCGCAGCCAGACGAACACGCTCTGACCGGTGTCATCGGCAACGATCCACTCGAAACCGGCGCTCTCGCAGTCGAGCTCGTGCAAGGCCGGGAGCGACCGATAGAGCCGATTGAGGTCGCGCACCAGTGTCTGCACGCCGCGGTGGCGCGGCCGATCGAGCAAGTGCCAATCCAGACTGCGTTCGTGACTCCACTCGCGCTCCTGCGCGATCTCGTTGCCCATGAACGAGAGCTTCTTGCCGGGATGACCGTACGTGAAGCCGTAGTAGGCGCGCATATTGGCGAACCGTTGCCACTCGTCGCCCGGCATGCGGCCGAGGATTGAGCCCTTGCCGTGCACGACTTCATCGTGCGAAAGCGGCAGGACGAAATTCTCCGAAAAGGCGTAGTGCAGGCCGAACACGACATCGCCGTGATGATGCTTGCGATGGATCGGCTCCTTGGAAATGTAGTTGAGCGTGTCGTGCATCCATCCCATGTTCCACTTGTAGCCGAAGCCCAGCCCACCCACGTCGACTGGCCGCGACACCATGGGCCAGGCAGTCGATTCCTCCGCCCACGTTGAGGCATGCGGAAAGCGTCCGAAGACTTCGGTATTGAATCGCCGGAGGAGCTCGATCGCCTCGAGGTTTTCGCGGCCGCCATGGCGGTTCGGGACCCAGCCTCCTGGCGGTCGGCTGTAGTCGAGGTAGAGCATGGATGCGACGGCATCGACGCGCAGCCCATCGACGCCGTAGCGCTCCAGCCAGAACAACGCATTGGCGAGCAGAAAATTCGCGACCTCGGCACGCCCGTAATTGTAGATCAGCGTGTTCCAGTCGAGGTGGCGGCCCTGCATCGGACTGGCGTGCTCGTAGAGCGCGGTGCCGTCAAACCAGCCGAGGCCGTGCGGATCGTCGGGAAAATGCCCGGGGACCCAGTCGAGGATGACGCCGAGCCCGGCGCGATGGCAGGCGTCGACCAGCGCCTGAAAATCCGCCGGCGATCCGAACCGGCCGGTCGGCGCAAACAGTCCGGTCGGCTGATAGCCCCAGGAGCCGTCGAACGGGTGCTCCATCACGGGCATCAGCTCGATATGGGTGAAACCCAGATCCACGGCGTAAACGGGAAGTTCTTCGGCGAGCTCGCGATAGGTGAGCCAGCGGTTCGCGTTCTCGGGCTTCCGACGCCAGGAGCCGAGATGCACCTCGTAAATCGAGATCGGGGCGCCAAGGCTGTTGACGCTTCCGTGCGCCGTCGCGGTCGGCGCGAGCCGCGCCTGGTCGAACACGATGGAGGCGGTGGCGGGCCGCAACTCGGCGGCAAACGCGTAAGGGTCGGATTTGAGCGGCAGCAGCGCGCCGTCCTTGCCCAGGATCTCGAACTTGTATTTGTCGCTCTCGCGCGCGCCGGGAACGAAAATCTCCCAGAACCCCTTGCCGCGGACTCGCATCGGGTGGCGGCGCCCGTCCCATGAATTGAAATCTCCAACCACGCTGACACGGCGTGCGCTGGGCGCGAAGACCGCGAAGGCGACCCCCTCGACGCCTTCGATCGACATCGGGTGCGCGCCGAGTTTGTCGTACGCGCGCAAGTGCGTGCCCTCGCCGAGCAGGTAGAGGTCGTACTCCGAAAGGACCGGCGGGAAGCGGTATGCATCCTCAAGCTCGACGCTGCGGTCCCCGAACTGCGCGCGCAGGCGGTAGTGGCGAGGCCGCGAGGGGATGGGGCCGCAGAACAGTCCGGCCGGATGGATTTGGGCCAGGTTGGTTTCGCGACCGGTCTCGTCGATCACGGCCACGCCCTCGGCGTCCGGCAGATAGGCGCGTACAAGCCGGTGGCCGTTCTCGTCATGCGGACCCAGGTAGGCGAACGGGTCCGAATGATGCCCGCCGACGATGGCGAGCGCGGCCTGACCGATGTCGGGTGCCGAGCTCACATCCGTCATGGCACCACCGCTTCGCCGCGGAACATCAGGCGCCATGCGCCATCGAGCGGGACGTGGATCCATGACGGCCGATTGGCCAACTCGTAACCGATCTCGTAGACCACCTTCTCCAGCACAAAGAAATCCAGCAGCCGTCCGCCGGCTGCCTTGTCGCGTGGTCTCAGGCGGGCTTCGCCAAGGTGCTCGCCGTAGCTCGCCAAAAGAGCGCCGACGCACTGGCGTCGCCAATTCTCCGTGCCGGCGGCCAGGCGGGCGATTTCGTCCGGCGAGGTCTGCGCGGCGCGGTCGAGCGCCGCGGTTGCGGCATAATCGATGGAGCGGATCAAGCCTGCGAGATCGCGCGCGGCCGGCGCCTTGCGCCGACGGTCCTCCAGGCTGCGTTCCGGCTCGCCCTCGAAATCGATGATGAAGACGTCGTCCTTCACGATCAGTACTTGGCCTAAGTGGAAATCGCCGTGATGCCGAATTTTCTCCGCGTCGAGGTCGAGCGGCAGCAGCTCGCCCACGCGCGAGAGCACGGCGTCGCGTCGGCCCAGCAGCGCCTCGGCGACCGGACGCGCTCGCTCAGGCAAGGCACTCCGGCGCGCTCCGAGATCGTCGAACGTTCGCTCGATCAAGTGCGCACAATCGACCATCCACGCGCGCAGGTCCGCCGGCGTAATCGTCTCGGGCGCGAACGCGGGATCACTCCGGCTCGCGGCCAGCGCCCGGTGCAATTCAGCCAGCCGCCGCCCGATCTGGCGCATGCGCAGCAGGTACGCGGCATGCTGATTGGGATCGCCGACGGCGCCCGGCGCCAACAAGCGGTGCTCTTCGAGGAACCGGTCGAGGTAGGCGCGCGTGAGTCCCCAGCCATCCCCCTGGTTCTCGACGAAGCGCTGCACGATCGCAAGCGCCGAGCGGTTCTCGTTGCCCGCTAGCTCGATCGAGCCCACCAGCGTCGGCGTATTCTGATATCCCGCCACATCGGTCAGAAAGCGGGCGATCTCGGCATCGGGGTTGATGCCCGGACGCACGCGACGGAAGAACTTGACCACGAAGGCACTGTCGGCGGCGACCGTGGTGTTCGATTGTTCGGCGCTGAGCGCGCGAACGTCGATGATCTCGGGCCGCGGACCGCGGGCGAACGATGTGCCGGGGCGGAATTCCAGCCGATAGCCGTTGTGCTCGATGGTTGCCGCCGCATGCACCTGCGAAAGCAGCCAGGCGACGAAATCGCGGTCGCTGGAGGCATCGATCAGCATGCCTTCGCGGGCCCCACGCCGCAGCGGCGCCAGCACGCTTGCGGCGGCGTTGTGGGCTGCACGGTCGAGCCGGCTCCACTTGATCGTCACCGGCAGTGCGTAACGACTGTTGCCGCGCTCGGCGGCAACCTCGATGAGGGTCCACAGAAAGGCCGGCTCGCCATCTCCGACCGGGATGCCACCCTCGACTTTCGGGTCGAGCCAGCGGCTTCCTTTCTCGGCGAACCAGCGTCGCGCCGGAAGGAATATCGGCAACACGTCGCGTTCGAGGATGTGGCGCGATCGACCCTCGAGCAACGAGTCCCAGCCGCCTTTTACGACCAGGGTCGCAAGCTCCGGTGCAAGCGACGGCGACTCGATCCGCTCCTCGGCTTCCTCCCGCAGCTGGAACCAGAAAAAGCCGTAGGGCGCCAATGTGACGACGAACGGCTGGTCGCCGATGCGAGGAAAGCGCGTCCGTCCCAGCATCTCGAGCGGCACACGGCCGCGCCACGGCGCGAGATCGAGCTCGGCGGCCTGTGCCGAGCGTGACAGATTGGCGACGCACAGGATCGTTTCACTGCCGTGCTGACGTACGTAGCCGAGCACCGCACGGTTGGCGGGGCGGATGAAGCTGAGCGTGCCGCGGCCGAACACCGACGTCGACTTGCGCACCGCGATCAGGCGCTTCATCCAGCTCAGGAGCGACGAGATGCTGCGCGACTGCGCCTCGACGTTGACGGCCTGGTAGCCGTAGACCGCATCCATGATGGGGGGCAGGTAGAGCTTTGCAGGATCGCAGCGCGAGAAGCCGCCGTTGCGATCGGGCGTCCACTGCATCGGCGTGCGCACGCCGTTGCGGTCGCCGAGATAGATGTTGTCGCCCATCCCGATCTCGTCGCCGTAGTAGATGATAGGCGTGCCGGGCAGCGACAGCAGCAAGCTGTTCATCAGCTCGATCTTGCGGCGGTCGTTGTCCATCAGCGGGGCGAGACGACGGCGGATGCCGAGATTGATGCGCGCGCGCTGGTCGGCGGCGTAGGTCGACCAGAGATAGTCGCGCTCGGCGTCGGTCACCATTTCGAGCGTCAGCTCGTCGTGATTGCGCAGGAACAACGCCCACTGGCAGTTGGCCGGAATGTCCGGCATCTGGCGCAGAATGTCGGCGATCGGGAAGCGGTCCTCCTGCGCGATCGCCATGTAGATGCGCGGCATCAGTGGGAAGTGATAGGCCATGTGACATTCGTCGCCATCGCCGAAATAGGCGCTGACGTCCTCGGGCCACTGGTTGGCTTCCGCCAGCAGCACCTTGCCGGGCGAGTAGGCGTCAAGCTCCGCGCGTAAGCGCTTGATGACCGTATGGGTCTCGGGAAGATTCTCGTTGTTGGTGCCGTCGCGCTCGCACAGGTAGGGGATCGCGTCGAGGCGGAAGCCGTCAACGCCCATGTCGAGCCAGCGCCGCATCACCTGGACCAGCGCCCACAGCACGCGCGGATTGTCGAAATTGAGGTCCGGCTGATGCGAGAAAAATCGGTGCCAATAGTAAGCGCCGGCCTCCGGATCCCAAGCCCAATTCGACTTTTCGGTGTCGGTGAAGATGATCCGGGTGTCGAGGTAGCGTTGATCGGTGTCGCTCCACACGTACCAGTCGCGTGCGCTCGAGCCGGGCCGACTGCGGCGCGCCCGCTTGAACCACGGGTGCTGGTCGGAGGTATGATTGATCACCAGCTCGGTAATGACGCGCATGCCGAGGCGCTTTGCTTCCAGCATGAAGCGCCGAAAATCCTTCAGTGTCCCGAAATCCGGATTGATGCGGCGGTAGTCGGCGATGTCGTAGCCGTCGTCGCGTCCCGGGCTGGGGTAGAACGGGAGCAGCCACAGCGTGTTGACGCCGAGATCGTGGAGGTAGTCGAGCCGTTCGCTCAAGCCGGCAAAGTCGCCGATGCCGTCGCCGTTCGAGTCGGCGAAGGCTTTGACGTGCAATTGATAGATGATTGCATCCTTGTACCAGGACGCATCGGTCGCGACGGCTTCCACGACGCCTTGAGGCAGAACGTTCACGGCGTGTGCTCTTCGTTGCCGGTTACGCCACGCAACGCAATAGCACGGCGGGATCGGTTGCGGGATCGATGCGCAGCCGCACCCCTCCCCAGGCGATCGCTTGTCGCTCGCCGGTTCTCAAGTCCTCGACCGCGGCCACGTGGCGCCGCGCCGTCGGCGGACCGATCTCGAGATCGCCGAAATGGAACCAGAATTCGCGCGGACCGTATCCGGTGACAGCGATCGCGACCGCGACCGCGTTGTCGCGCGCAACCGACTCCTTGACGAACCCGATGACCTGGTCGTCGTCGACCTGTGCAAACCGCAGGTCGCTGGTTTGCAGGAGCGCGGGATTGGCGCGACGCAACCGGTTGAGCTCGGCGATATAGCTCTTGATGTTTCCGGGCTTGTCCCAGTCGCGGACCTTGATCTCGTATTTCTCGGCGTCGAGGTACTCCTCCCGGCCCGGCAGCGGCGCATGCTCGAGCAGCTCGAAGCCGCTGTAGACGCCGTAGTTCGAGGACAGGGTGGCAGCGAGGGCTAAGCGCGACTTGAACATCCACGCTTCGCCGGTTTGCAAGTGGACCGGCAGGATATCGGGAGTATTCACGAATAGATTGGGACGAAAGTACTCCCGCTCCGGATGGCGCGTCAGCTCGGCGAGGTAGGTGCTCAGCTCGGCCTTGGTCGTGCGCCACGTGAAATAGGTATAGGACTGGGTGAAGCCGAGCTTGGCCAGCGCCTTCATCACCTTGGGGCGCGTGAACGCCTCGGACAAAAAGATGACGCCGGCGTCGCGGCTCTGGATATCCTGGATCAGCCACTGCCAGAACGCGAACGGCTTGGTGTGCGGATTGTCGACGCGGAAGATGCGCACACCCTGGTCGACCCAGAACTGGACGATGTCACGGAAGGCCGTCCAAAGGGCGGCACGGTCGGCGCAGTGGAAATCGGGATTGTGGATGTCCTGATATTTTTTTGGCGGATTTTCGGCATATTTGATCGAGCCGTCGGGCCGCCGCTTGAACCAGTCGGGGTGCGCCTGCAGCCACGGATGATCGGGGGCGCATTGGGTGGCGAAGTCGAGCGCCACCTCCATGCCGTGGTTGCGGCAGGCCGCGACCAGGCGACGAAAGTCCTCGAGCGTCCCGAGTTCGGGATGGATGGCGTCGTGGCCGCCCTCGGCGGCACCGATGGCGTAGGGGCTGCCCGGATCGCCGGGTTCGGCGCTGAGCGCGTTGTTGCGTCCCTTGCGGTTGACGCGACCGATCGGATGAATGGGAGGCAGATAAAGCACATCGAAACCGAGGCCGGCGATATCGGGCAGACGCGCAATGCAATCGTCGAAGGTGCCATGCCGGCCGGGCACCGGGCTCTGGCTGCGCGGGAACAGTTCGTACCACGCGCCGGCGCCAGCGCGCTCGCGATCGACGATGAGTGGAAAGGTTCGGCTCCAACTCAGATCCGGTCGCGGCTGCGACTTCGCCATTGCGGCCGCCACGTCGTCCGACAACAACGCTTCAACGTCATCGTTTTCGCGCGCGACCTTGATAACGGCACGTGCCGCCGCGCTGCCGTGGCGCGCCTTAGCGAGCAGGACGCGCCCCTCCTCGATCTCCAGGTCGATCGCCTGGCCGGCCTGCCGTTTCAGCAAGAGATCGCGTCGCCAAGTGGCATAGGTGTCGGTCCAGGCTTCGATGGCAAAAAGATACCGCCCTGGATCGGAGGGCGTGAACGAGCCCATCCAGCGGTCGTTGTCGAAATGCCGCATGGGTTCTCGGCGCCAGTCCTGCTTGCCTTCTCGGCACCAGAGCAAGGAGGCCGCCGATACCTCATGGCCATCGCGAAAAATGTCGGCCCATACGTCGATCGGCTCGCCGGCTATGCGCTTGACCGGGAATCGGCCACCATCGACGCTCGGGTAGACGTCTTCGATCAGAAAGCGGGAACCCCCAAGCTCCGGGCTCGGCGACAAGCCAGCACTCGCCGGTCGAGGGCGCGATTCAGATTTCATCACTGGCGTCTTGGGCCCGCCAACGCGGATGGCGTTGAAAGATAACCGATATTGCCGAGGTTGGTTCCCGGAAACGGCGATTGGCCGGCCGAAATCCGGCATTCCTGTGGAACTTGCCTCGCTCTGCCGGGTTATCTGCCCGACTGCGGAGGGCGGCGGTGAGCATCATCGTTGTTTCCAATCGAGTGGCGCGCCCAAAACCGGATACGCCAATCGAGGGGGGGCTCGCGGCGGCGTTGCTGCCGGCGGTCAGGCATTCGGGCGCGATCTGGGTCGGGTCGAACGGGCGGCTCGTCGACGCGACAGCTAAGGATAGCCTGGCGGAGATTCAACCGCTCGGGGCCGGCGCGCTCGCGACCGTCGACATGCCCGAAGCCCACTATCGCCGGTTTTACGAGGGGTTCGCCAACTCGGTGTTGTGGCCGGCCTTTCACTCGCGGCCCGACCTGATCCGCGTCGACCTCGAGGACTACACGTCCTATCGCGAGATCAACGCCTATATGGCCCGCGCCGTGCTTCGCTTCGCCAAGCCGAAGGCCGCAATCTGGGTGCACGACTACCATTTCCTCACGCTCGGCAGCGAGTTGCGGGCGCGAGGGGTGCGCGAGCCTGTCGGCTTCTTCCTGCACACGCCGTTCCCGAGCCGTTCGGTGCTTGCCAGCGTCCCGCATCATCGGGATCTGGTGCGGGCGATGCTGGCCTACGACCTGATCGGGTTTCAGACACACGACGACCTCGGCAACTTCCGCGATTATCTTATCCGTGAACTCAATCTCGAGATCGACGGCGACGCGTGCGTCACGTCCACCGGGATGACGCGGCTTGCGGCTTTCCCGATCGGGATCGACGTCAACGCCTTTTCCGAACTGGCGACCAAGGCGGCGGCGCGCCCGGAAATGTCACGACTGCGCGCCAGTCTGCATGGACGCAAGTTGGCGCTCGGCGTCGACCGACTCGACTACTCCAAGGGCCTGCCGAACCGGCTGCGGGCCTTCGATCGGATGCTGGAGTTGCAACCCGAGTTCAAGAAGGCGGTCAGCTTGCTGCAGATCGCCGTTCCGTCGCGCGTGCAGATTCCCGCCTATCAGCAGCTTAACCGGGAGATCGCCGGCATCGTCGGCGAAATCAACGGCAAGCATGCCGACGTCGACTGGACGCCGATCCGATATCTCAACAAGGCCTTCCCGCAGGACGCGCTCGCCGGCTTTTATCGCGTCGCGCAGGTGGCGATGGTGACGCCGCTACAGGACGGCATGAACCTGGTGGCGAAGGAGTACGTGGCGGCGCAAAATCCGCTCGATCCCGGGGTGCTGGTGTTGTCGGAGTTCGCCGGCGCCGCCAAGCAGCTCGACAGCGCCCTGATCGTCAATCCGCACGATATTGACGGCATGGCGCGGGCGGTCCTGCGCGCGCTGACGATGTCGGCGACCGAGCGGCGAGAGCGCTGGAATGCCATGATCGAGCGGCTGGCGAATTCGGCCCTTGACGCTTGGTTCTCCGATTTCGAACATGCGCTGATGGATGCCGCACCCCGTCCGACCGGGCCGCCGATTGCCGTGCCGCGCCCGCTGCTGGCGGCGACGGCGCGGAAAATCGAAGCAGCCTCGAGTCGCTGAGCCATGGATCAACTCCCCGCGCGCGCGGCGGAGTGGGGTCTCGAATCGGATTATTACGACGCCCGCGGAACCCACCGCACGGTGCCGGATCATGCCCTTCGACGCTTGCTGGCAAGCCTCGACTCGCCGTACGCGGCCGCGCCGCGAACGCTGATCTGGCGGCCGGGGCGCACCCAGTCGATCGACGTCGACGACGGCGAAAGTGCCGCGTCCTGGCGCTTGACCCAAGCGGCTTGCGAGCTTGCCTCGGGCACGCTTCGCAACGGCAGGTTCGAGCTGCCCGATCATGTGCCGCCCGGCATCTTCCGGCTCGCGTGGTCGGCCGCGGATGGCGCGTCGCAAGGCGAGGCAACGTTGATAGTGGCGCCGCCGACCGCCTGGCAGCTGGACGAGGGCGCGCCACGCAGCTGGCTGCTGGCAGTCCAGCTCTACGGGGTTCGATCGCGCCGCAATTGGGGCCACGGCGACTTCACCGATCTGCTGGGGCTGGTGCGGATCGCAGCCGAGATCGGTGCCGCCGGGGTCGGCCTCAACCCGTTGCACGCGCTGTTCGACGACCGGGCCGATGATGCCAGCCCTTATTCGCCCAACAGCCGGCTGTTCCTCAATCCCCTCTACATCGATCCCGACGCCGTTCCGGAGTTTCCCGGCGCGCGCGCCGGCGGGCTTGACGGCGCGATCGCACGCCTGCGCGCTGCCGATCTTGTCGAGTATGGCGGCGTCGCCGAAGCCAAAAGCCGAGCGCTGCGGCTCGCCTACCGGCGGTTCCAGACGCAACCCGATCCGGCGCGCCAGGCCGACTTCGAAGCGTTTCGCGCCGAGCGCGGCGACGCGCTGCACCGTTTCGCGGCGTTTGAAACGCTGCGCCGGCGCCTCGCGCGCGTGTGGTGGGAATGGCCGGACGAATGGCGCCGGCCAACCGCCCCGGCGATCAAGGCGCTGCGGGACCAGGCGGGCGACGAGATGGGCTACCACGAATTCGTACAGTGGGTGGCCGATCGCCAGCTTGCGGCGTGCCGGCACGAGGCTGCGCGGCGGGGCCTGCCGGTCGGCCTGTACGTCGATCTCGCCGTCGGCGTCGCCCCCGCGGGCGCGGATGCCTGGAGCGAGCAGGCGAGCATCATCCCGCAGACGGAAGTCGGGGCGCCGCCTGACGCGCTCAACACCGCCGGGCAAGCCTGGGGCGTGGCCGCCTTCAATCCGCGGGTGCTCGAAACGGAAGGCTTCGAACCGTTCGCGCGGCTGCTCGCAGCCGGGATGCGGCACGCCGGTGCGATTCGGCTCGACCACGTGTTGGGCCTCAATCGCCTCTACCTCATTCCGCTCGGCTGCAAGCCGCAGGAAGGCGCCTATGTGCGCTATCCCTTGCAGGCGCTGCTGGCGGTCGCGGCGGTCGAGAGCGTGCGGCATCGCTGCGTGGTGATCGGCGAGGATCTCGGCACCGTGCCGACGGACCTGCGTCGCGTGCTAGCCGACTGGGGCGTGTGGTCGTACCTGGTGATGCTGTTCGAGCGTCAGCAGGATGGTGCGTACCGGTCCCCGCACGAATATCCGCGCGATGCGCTCGCGACCTTCAGCACGCATGATCTCCCGACATTCGCCGGTTGGCGCGAGCACCACGATCTGCGGGTCAAGCGCGAGCTCGGGCTCGATCCGGGTGAAGTCGAAAGCGAGCGCAAAAACGCGCTTGCGATGCTCGACCGGGCGCTGCGCGACTTGACGCTCGGCCGCGGCGACGGGCCGGAATTCATCGATGTCGTGCGCTTGCTCGCACGCGCGCCGAGCCGCCTGTTGGCGGTGGCGCTCGAGGACGTGCTCGGGATTGTCGATCAACCGAACATCCCCGGCACTGTTGCGGAGCACCCAAACTGGCGGCGCCGGGTGCCCGTCGATCTGGAGGACCTTTTCGCGCAGAAGGGCTTGCGCGCGATTGGTTCCGCCTTGCGCGAGGAAGGCCGGGCCGCCGTGTTGCGGCCCTCGGCCGAGTAAGCAGCGGGTCCGAGCACCCTCATGTGTCGGAACGCCCCTTGGACTCGCGCGTTGAATCGCGACCGGCCAAGCAACGCAGGAGCGTGCCATGGCTCCCCGTGCCAACTGGAAAGGCTACCTGCGGCTGTCGCTGGTGTCCTGCCCAATCGCCCTATACCCGGCCACCACGGAACGCGAGAAGGTCCGCTTTCACCAGATCAACGCCAAGAGCGGACACCGGATCCGCTACAAGAAGGTCGACGCCGACAGCGGGCGCGAGGTCGAGCCCGACGATATCGTCAAGGGCTACGAAGTTTCCAAAGGTCACTACATTGAGGTGACCGACGACGAACTCAGCGCAGTCGAGATCGACACGGCGCGCACGGTCGACATCGAGCGCTTCGTGCCACGCGAGGAGATCGACGACCTCTACATCAGCCGCCCGTATTACGTCGCGCTATCCGACAAGGTCGGGGCGGACGCTTTCGTCACCATCCGTAAGGCGATCGAGGCGACCGGCAAGGTGGCGATCGGCCGCGTTGTCCTAACCACGCGCGAGCACATGATCGCGCTCGCGCCGCGGGGCAGGGGCCTCGTCGGTCTGCTGCTGCGCTACCCCTACGAAATGCGCGACCCAAAGGAGCTTTTCGACGACATTCCGGACGTGAGAATCTCCAAGGAAATGCTCGACTTGGCCAAGCACATCGTTGCCACCATGAGCGGGCACTTCGAGCCGGAGAAATTCGAGGACCGCTACGAGGACGCGCTCAAGGACATCGTCAAGCGCAAGGCGGCCGGCGAGGAGATCAAGGCGCCCGAGCGACCGCCCGCCAGCAACGTGATCAGCCTGATGGATGCGCTGCGCGAGAGCGTCAGGGCCGGGCGCCGCGGCAAGGGTCAATCACACATCCGGCGGTCCGCCGAGCGGCGGCGCAAGACTGCGGTGCATTCGCAGCGGCGCGCGTCAAGGCGAACGCGCAAGGCCAGCTAGGTCAGCCGCCCCGCCGGGTCAGGAGAAGCGCGGCGAGAAACCCGCTTGCCGCGCGCAGGCCCGCACCTCAATCCTCAAGCCTGATCAGCTCGGCATGCAGGCATTCGCCTGCATCACATTTGTGCCCCCGGCCAGAAGCAAAGAGCTCCCGTGCCTGCTCGGCCGTTTCCGCTTCTACGCACCATTCCTCGGCCCGAGTCACCTGCATGGTTGCGTGGAACAGCTTGAGCTTGCGCTGTGTGCGTGCTGGCGTCATGAGCCGAGTTTCCGCGAATCGGGGGTCCAGGAAGCGTAACTCCGGCCAATCGTTGCGTTCCAGATTTTTCGACCGGATGCGGCTGCTCGCTCGGCCGCGCGCTTCCCAGTCACCGTTTCTTCTGGGCGGGGACGCGGTTGGTGAACCGCGCATTGCCGAGCCCGGTGCCCATTGTCAGTACGCCCCAGCGTTCGACGTCACGCATGAACGGCACCTCGCTCAAGCCCTGTACCACGGCATCGTTGTGCATCAGGATCGAGGTCTCGTGCTCGTCAATCCGGGGGATCGCCTCCATCAGCCGCTCCGGAAGGTTGAACCGGGTGCTCGCCCAGTTGCCCGGAAGGTTCTGCGCGCCACGGTCGATCGAGCCGTCGGCTTCGATCTTGCCGGGACAGCCGATGCCGATGAACGGCGCCAGCCCGAGATCTTCCTTCCTGGCGGAGTTGATCAGCTTCTGCAGCATCGCAACGAGTTCGTCGATCGCCTCTTCGCGTTTTGGCTTGTCGTCGGCGTGCCGCCAGAGCTCCTTCTGCCAAACCGCCGTCTTGGAGAGCGAAGGATCCTTGCCCAGATTGAGTTTGACCACGCCGGCGCGGATATTGGTGCCGCCGATGTCGATGGCCAGAATTCCTTCGTGCCCATGGAAGATCCACGGCGGCGCCAGCTGTGCCGCCCCGATGAGGCCAGCCTCGTCCGGATGGTGGTGGATCGGCTGCAGGTCGACCTTGATGCCGTCGACCTTGAGCAGCACCCCGGCCCGCCCGATCGCCAGCTCGCCGATCTGATGCTCCCGCAGGCCGCCCCCGACCGCGATCCGCTCGGTGTCCTTCCAGCCCTTCGCCCGCAGAAAGCGGCGCGTGACCGAGGCGAGCGCCTGGGCGAAGTCCTCGATCACGCCTTGCACCAAGCCGGCAGCGTCGGGATCATCGCCGGTGAGCGCGGCATCTAGCTTTTTCTTGCTGATTTCGCTGGTAGGGGTATCGCCGAACGGATCGGAGCCGAGCTTGCGTAGCGGCTTCCTCCATTTGTCGACGATGGCGTAAAATGCCTTCTTGCCGGCGCGGTCGCCAACGAACTCGTCGTCGTCCTTGAGCTCGATGTTGTAGCTGTCAATCTCAACGGCGGGCAGCCTTGCGGCACCATGCGCCGCGACGGCCGGCGCCGTGCTTGCGCCGTTGCTCTTTGCCCTTTCAGCCATGTCGGTGTTCCGTGCGGCAAGGCTCAACGCTGAAAATGAAAACTTGTTCCACCGCAATGCAGCATGGCACCTGGCCAGAAGTGGTCGCGGATGATTCGCGCCCTGCAGTTGGCGCGCTGACAGAGTGCATCGAAGGGCGTAGAGTTCCCGGCGCGACAAACACAATGCCGCCTGCCGGCAGGTGGGCCGGGGTCTCGCAGGGAGGGGACTTATGGGTACAGCTCAACAGACGCGCCGCCGTTTTCTTTCGACAGCGGCTGCCTCGAGCGTAGCGATCGCGATGCCGCACGTGCGGCACGCACATGCCGCCGGCAAACTCGCGATCGGGTTCTGGGATCACTGGGTGCCGGGGGCAAACAACACCTGCACGGCGCTCGTCAACGAATGGGCGGCCAAGGAGAAGGTCGAGGTCACCATCGATTACATCACGTCGCAGGGCAACAAGAACCTGCTGACCATCGCCGCCGAGGCGCAATCCCGGACCGGTCACGACATCCTGGCGTACCCGACCTGGCAGCCGGCCGAATACGCCCGACTGCTTGAGCCGGTCGGCGACGTTATGGACGCGTTGATCAAGCAGAATGGCGCCGTCAACCAAACGGTCGAATATCTCGGGCGCTCCGGCGGCCAGTGGGTTGCGGTCCCCGCTACGACCGGGAGCCAGATCAAGGGTCCCTGCTCCCGTATCGACCTGATGAAAAGGCTCGCCGGTATCGACGTCGTCGCGATGTACCCTGCGGGCAGCCCGCCGCAGGCCGAGAGCTGGACGCTCGACGCTTTCCTCAAGGCGGCCGAGGCCTGCCACAAGGGCGGTTTCCCATTTGGGATTGGCCTGGGAGTTACGGAGGACAATGTCGACACCGCCGGCGCGATCTTCCAATCGTTCGGCGCGGCCCTGGTCGATGCCAACGGCAATATCACCGTCAAATCGGATCCGGTTCGCCAGGCCCTCGACTACTACCGCCGCTTGGCCGCGTTCCTGCCCCCCGACGCGCCGGCCTGGGACAATGCTTCGAACAACAAGTATCTCGTCTCGGGCAAGGGCTCGCTCATCATGAACCCGCCAAGCGCTTGGGCCGTCGCCAAGCGGGATGCCCCCCAGGTTGCCGAGCAATGTTGGACCCACGGCATGCCCTCGGGCCCGAAGGGACGGTTCGCGCCGTTCCTTCCGTTCTTCTGGGGCATCTGGAGCTTCGGCAAGAACAAGCAGGCGGCAAAGAGCCTGCTGACGCACCTGTCACAGCCAAAATCGATCGAGAAGCTGGTGGCGGCGAGCCAAGGGTTTGACCTGCCGTCGTTTGCCAACCTGACGACGCTGCCGACCTGGGCCGAGGAAGGCCCGCCCAAGGGCACGCTCTACCACTACCCCAACCCGCACAACCATCAGATCCTGTCGGTTGCGGCTCAGCCGGCGCCGCCGAAGATCGCCGTTCAGATCTACACCCAGGCGGTGATGACCAAGATGGTCGTGCGTCACATGCAGGGCGAGCCTATGGAGAAAACGCTCGGCTGGGCCGAGGGCGAGGTCGAAGGCTTCATGCGCACGTGAGCGCGAGGCGGGCGCAGCCGGGGCGCCCCGCCTCAATGCGGCTAGGCTGGACTGAAGGGGCAACGGGACGGGGTGCCCCTACTTAACTTTTGCCCAATCCCGCGAACCCCCCTGACAACTGGGGCAGATTTGACCTAAGCTTGGCCCACGGATGGCCACCGCGTCAGCCGAAATCCGACCGCATCCCGGTCCATTCACGAACAAGGGCGCGGAAAGGGCCAAGCCCGAACCGAACTCCGAATAGCAGGAGGAATGCCTACCATGCTCAAATCTAAGCTTACGCGACGTAATTTTCTGGCCACGACGGCGGCCTCCACCGCCGTAATTGCCATGCCGCATGTCAGCCACTCGCAGGCCGGCGGCAAGCTCTCGGTCATGTTCTGGGACCACTGGGTGCCGGGCGCCAACAACACGTCGAAGGCGCTGGTGGATGAGTGGGCGGCCAAGGAGAAGGTCGAGGTTTCGATCGACTACGTGACGTCGCAAGGGTTCAAGAACCTGCTCACGATCGCCGCCGAGGCGCAGGCGCGCTCCGGCCACGACATCGTCGCGATGCCGACTTGGTGGCCGCAGGACCACGCCAAAAGTCTTGAGCCACTCGACGACATCATGGAGCCGCTGATCCAGCTAAACGGCGCGGTGAACGATACAGTGAAATATCTTGGCCGCGCGAACAATCGGTGGGTCGCTCTACCGGCAACGATCGGCAGCCAGATTAAAGGGCCGTGCTCGCGCATCGATCTCATGAAGCAGCATGCCGGCATCGACGTGCAGGCGCTCTATCCGGCGGGTTCGCCGCCGAAGGCAGAGAGCTGGAATACCGATACCTATCTCAAAGCGGCCGAGGCTTGCCACAAGGCGGGCGTCCCGTTCGGGATCGGCCTCGGCCAGACCTCCGACTCGGTCGACACCGCGGGTGCATTCTTTCAGTCGTTTGGCGCCGAGTTGGTCGACGTCAAGGGCAACGTCAAGGTCAAGAGCGATGCGGTCCGGCAGGCGCTCGACTACTGCAAGCGCGTGGCTGCGTTCTACCCGCCGGACGCTCCGGCATGGGACGACGCCTCCAATAACAAGTGGCTGGTCTCAGGAAAGGGCGCTCTGATCATGAATCCGCCCAGCGCCTGGGCGGTCGCCAAGCGCGATGCGCCGCAGGTCGCCGAGCAATGCTGGACGCACGGCTTCCCGGCCGGCCCGAAGGGGCGTTACGCGCCCTTCCTGCCGTATTTCTGGGCGGTCTGGAACTTCAGCAAGAGCAAGCCGGCGGCAAAGAGCTTGCTTACGCATCTTTCGCAGCCCACGGCGGTCGAGAAACTGGTGGCGGCAAGCGGCGGTTACGACCTGCCTTCGTTTGAAAAGCTCACCACGCTCAAGACCTGGGCGGAGGAGGGTCCGCCCAAGGGAACCCTCTATCACTATCCGAACCCGCACAACCACCAGACCCTGTCGATTGCGGCAGCGCCTGCTCCGCCGAAGATCGCCGCCCAGATCTATACCCAGGCGATCCAGACCAAGATGATCGTGCGTCATCTCCAGGGCGAGGCGATGGAGAAGACCCTGGCCTGGGCGGAAACCGAGGTCGAAGGGTTCATGCGCACTTGATATCGACGAGGAAGACGCGGGTGGGGCCGATGGCAGTGCCCCGCCCGCGCGAGCTCCGAGCGAGGCGCAGGTGGAGCGTGCGGACGTTATCGCACGAGCCGGTCTTCGACGCCGGGCCCTGGAGCTGCGCCGTTGGCCTATCGGCAGTCAATTGCCGATAGGGAAAGCCGACGATTGGGAATGAGGTAACCGCATGGTCGATGCAGCCCTGGAATCTCCCGCGATACGCCCGGTTGCCCGCAGGCGTGCCGGTCTTCACCGCGCCATGCAGCGCAAATCGACCATCGCATTTTTCATGACGCTGCCGCTGCTGTTGCTGATCGCGCTCCTTGTTCTCTATCCGGCCCTCTACTCGCTGCACCTGGCGACCCTCAACAAGTCGATGGAGCGGTTTGTCGGCTTCGGCAATTTCACTTTCTTGTTCAAGCGCGAGACGTTCTGGATGGTGGTGCAGCAGTCCTGCATCTTCGCCATCACGGCCGTGATCTTCAAAGCCATCATCGGCTTTTTCGTCGCCCATTTCGTCCACAACATCCCTTCGAAGGGTCAACGGAAATGGCGCGGCATGCTGCTGGTGCCGTGGGTCATTCCCCCTGCCATGAGCACGCTCGCCTGGCTGTGGCTGTTCGATCCCTCGTACAGTGCCTTCAACTGGATCCTGGCGATATTCGGCATCGGCCCTGTTCCATGGACCGGCGATGCCTACTGGGCGCGGTTTTCGGTCATTCTCGTCAACGTCTGGATCGGCGCACCGTTCTTCATGATCATGTACCTGGCCGCTCTCAAGTCGGTGCCCGAGCAGCTCTATGAAGCCGCGGCGATCGATGGCGCCAACTGGTGGCAGCGCATGTGGTACGTGACCTTGCCGATGATGCGCAACATCATCGCCATTACGGCGCTGTTCTCGCTGATCGTCACCTTTGCCAATTTCGACATCGTGCGCATTCTCACGCAGGGAGGTCCGATCGACCGGACGCACGTGTTCGCCACCTGGTCGTTCTGGCTCGGCATTCAGGGCGGCGACATCCCGCTGGGTGCGAGTGTGTCGCTGTTCATGGTGCCCATCCTCACCGTCGCGGCAATCTTCATCCTGCGCGACATCCATCGGCGAGGGAACGAATCCTAATGGCAAACGTGGCAACGATGGATGCCGGCGCGCGAGTGAGCCGGCCGAAATACGGCAGCATCAGCCACGATCGCCGCTGGGCGTTGCGGTGGTCGTATTTCTTTCTCGTCCTGTTCGCGATCTTCTTCCTGATGCCGCCGGTCTACATGCTGATCACCTCGCTCAAGACCAGTGCGGAGATCTCCGCCGAAACCAATCCGTGGTGGGTCTATCACCCGACGCTTGCAAACTACGTCGAGCTGCTGACCTCGCCGATCTATCTGACCTTCTTTCGAAACTCCGCCATCGTTTCGGCGGTCGTGGTCGCGATCACGATGCTGATCGCAGTTCCGGCGGCCTTTGCGCTGTCGCGCATGCGGTTCTGGGGTTCGACCGTGCTGGCCACGGGCGTATTCCTCACCTATCTCATTCCCGAAACGCTGCTGTTCCTGCCGTTGTTCAAGATGTTCGCGGTCTTCAACGAGTGGACAGGAATCGAGCTGATCAATCGCTGGTGGGTGCTGCTGATAATCTATCCGACGCTGACTGTGCCGTTCGCCACTTGGGTCATGATCGGCTATTTCGCCTCGATTCCGAAGGAGCTCGACGAGGCGGCGCTGATGGATGGTGCCAACTACCGGCAAATCCTGCTCAAGGTGTTCATCCCGGTGGCGCTGCCGGGTCTGATTGCCGCGACCATCTTCGCCTTCACGGTATCGTGGGCACAATTCCTCTATCCACTCGCCTTCACGACTTCCGCCGACCAGCTGGTGCTGCCGGTCGGCATCATCACCACGCTGATCAAGGGCGACGTCTTCAACTGGGGCCAGATCATGACCGGAGCACTGCTCGGCGCGGCGCCGCCGCTTATCATCTACGCCTTCCTGATGGACTACTACATTGCCGGCCTCACCGCCGGTGCCACCAAGGGTTAGTGCTCATGGCGCAGGTATCTCTCCGCAAAGTGGTCAAGCGCTTCGACGACGTCGAGGCGGTGAGCGCGATCGATCTCGACATCGCCGATAAGGAGTTCGTGGTGCTGGTCGGCCCGTCGGGCTGCGGCAAGTCGACCACGCTGCGGATGATCGCCGGCCTGGAGGAGATCACCGACGGCGAGATCGCGGTCGACGGAGCGGTCGTCAACGACGTCCCGCCGAAGGACCGCGACATGGCCATGGTGTTTCAGAACTATGCGCTCTACCCGCACATGACGGTGTACGAGAACATGTCGTTCGGGCTGCGCCTGAAGCGCTTTCCCAAGGACGAGATCGAGCGGCGCGTGCAGGAGGCCGCGCGCATCCTCGACATCCGGGAACTGCTCGACCGCAAGCCGCGCCAGCTCTCGGGCGGCCAGCGCCAGCGCGTCGCCATGGGCCGCGCCATCGTGCGCAATCCGAAGGTGTTCCTGTTCGACGAGCCGCTCTCCAACCTCGACGCCAAGCTGCGCGTGCAAATGCGCACCGAGATCAAGCGCGTGCACCAGAAGGTGCGCACCACGACCGTCTATGTCACGCACGACCAGGTCGAGGCGATGACGCTTGCGGACCGGGTCGTGGTGATGAACCGCGGCAAGATCGAACAGATCGGCGCGCCGAACCACCTGTACCATTCGCCGGCCACGCGTTTCGTCGCGGGTTTCATCGGCTCCCCGGCGATGAATTTCATCCCATGCCGGCTGGAGCGGGCAGGCGAGGGGCTGCAGGTGCGGCTGTCCGACCAGATTGCTTTCGCGGTGCCGGCCGAGCGCGTCGCGCGCTACCGGCCGTACCTTGAGCAGGACAACCTCTTGTTCGGCATCCGCCCCGAGCACCTGACCGAGGCGAAGCCCAACGGCGAGAAACATCTCGGGCAGTTCGAGACAGTGCTCGAGGTCACCGAGCCGATGGGCAACGAGACCATGGTGTTCTTCTCGATCGAGGGCAGGGAAGTATGCGGGCGGGTCAGCCCCAATGCAGGGGCGCGCGAGGGCGGCCGCTTGAAGATGGCCGCCGCGCTTGACAACATGCACTTGATCGACGACGCCAGCGGGCGGGTGCTTTAGGCGTCCTTGCGCTGATACGCGAGAATGAACTCGTTCGTCATCCCGGCATAGCGAGCGCGGGCCGGGCTCATGAATCGCGGTATGATCGGCTGATCCGCGGAGCCGGGATACTCGAAATCCCGGCTCTTGCTATTCGTGCGCCGGCACGGATGACAGTTGCGAAGCGAGGAGGGATCGCGTGGCTGATCTCGATGGCAAGATCGTCTGGGTGACCGGCGCCGGCAGCGGCATCGGAGAGGCCGCCGCACTGGCCCTGGCCAAGGCAGGCGCGACAGTCGTCCTCAGCGGTCGCCGCCGCGACGCGCTGCAATCGGTGGCTGACCGGATTGCCAAGGCGGGCGGCGCGGCGCAGGTGGCGCCGGCCGACGTGACCGATGCAGCGGCCGTCGACAAGGTCGCCGACGAGATCAAATCGAAGCACGGCCGGCTCGACATCCTGGTGAACAATGCCGGCAGCAATGTCACCGAGCGCCGCTGGTCGCAGCTCAATCCTGAACGCATCAAGCAGGTGCTCGATGCAAACCTCGCGAGCGCATTCTACTGCGCGGCCGCCGCGCTCGCGATCATGCGGCCGCAGAAGGACGGGCTGTTGATCCATACCGCGTCAATGGCCGGCCGCGTCGTCGGGCTGCTGTCGGGGGCTGGCTACGTTGCCGCCAAGCATGGCGTCGTCGCCATGAGCCACACCATCAATATGGAGGAGTTCGTGCACGGCATTCGTTCGACCGTGCTGTGCCCGGGCGAAGTGGCAACGCCGATCCTCGATCGGCGGCCGGTTCCTGTGTCGCCGGAGGACCGTGCGCGCATGCTGCAGCCCGAGCATATGGCCGACCTTATCCTCTACATCGCCAAACTGCCGGCTTCGGTGTGCATCAACGAGGTCTTGATCAATCCGACCTGGAACCGTGGCTACGCGGCGGCCGTCGGCGTCGGCCCGAAGATTGTGTAGGTTTCGGACTGTAGCGACGGGGCTGGGCCCTATCGCTAGCTGCGCGCCCCTCTAAAGGAGAAATAGCAGGTGAGAATCGATGCGGCGGTGCTGCAGGATTTCGTGCGCGACATTTTCGTCGGCGCCGGTTGCTCGCGCGAGGAGAGCGGACGAATTGCCAAATATCTCGTCGCCGCCAATCTCTCCGGCCATGACAGCCATGGCGTGACCCGGGTGCCGCGCTATGTGCGGTCCAAGCTCGACGGCACTGTCCATGCGGATCGGATCGTCGACGTGCTGGTCGACACGCCGGTGCTGGCCGTGGTCGACGGCAAGGCGGGCTACGGCCAGACGGTCACGCCGCAGGCGGTCGAGATCGGGATTGCGAAATGCAAGGCCGTGGGCTTGTCTGCGATCGCGCTGCGCAATGCCGGGCACCTCGGCCGGGTCGGGGACTGGGCCGAAATGGCGGCCGAGGCCGGACTGATTTCCATTCACTTCGTGAACGCGTCGGGCAGCATCCTGGTCGCGCCCTATGGCGGTACCGAGCGCCGCCTTTCGACCGCTCCATATTGCGTCGGCATCCCGCGGCCGGACGACACTCCGGTGATCCTCGACTTTGCGACCTCGGTGGTGGCGGAAGGCAAGGTTCTGGTTGCGAGCCAAGGCGGCAAGCCGCTGCCCCCGGACGCGCTGATCGGTCCGGACGGGCAGATGAGCACGGACCCCCATCAACTCTACGGTGCCTATGAGCCGGCGGGGCCGCGCAACGCGCGCCTCGGCAAGGGCGCCATCCGTGCCTTCGGCGACCACAAGGGCTCCGGGCTGGCATTGATCTGCGAGCTGCTCGGCGGATCGCTCACCGGCACCGGAGCGACAAAGCCGGCGCCGCACATGTATAACGGCATGTTCTCGATCTATATCGATCCGCGGCGCTTCGACCCCGGGCATTTCTTCAGCGAGGACATGACGCGTTACATTGCCTTCCTTAAGGGGGCGAAGCCGGTTGCCCCCGGCGGCGAAATCCTGATTCCGGGCGAGCCGGAGACCCGCACCCGCGCCGAGCGGACAAAAAATGGGGTCCCACTGCCGAAGGACACCTGGTTAGCGCTCGTCGCCTGCGCGCGCGAGGTCGGCGTTGTGCCGCCCAATGCCGCAGCGGCCGAGCCGCAAGCGGCAAAGCGGTAGCGCCGAGCCGCCCTTATTGCGACGACGAAGCGACGAAGCAACCCGGATCAAGGCGTCGCGTTCGGGTTTCCTCACGCTCGGTTCAATAGGGCGCGCTCACTTCCCTAGGCCCGGCAGCGGAAAGAACACCTCAAGCTCTGCAGCGGTCAGCGGCTTGTCGAGGAACTTCAGTGCCACCGCATCGGCCATCACGGCGGCGACGTCCGAGATGCGATCCGGCTCGAGCGCCTCTTTCGGATGGAATTGCCGCCGCGATGCATCGAGCAGCGCTTCCGGCATCCGGACGGTCTGCGCATAAAGCTTGATCGCCTCCGGGTCGGAATACATCCAGTCGATCGTCTCGCGGTAGGCCCGCATGAACCGTGTGAGCACGTCCTTGCGGCTCTGTAGAACTGCAAGGTTGACGATTTGCACCCGCACGGTCTGCGTTCGCATCGACGGCACGTCGCTGCCTCGCGCCACGATGCGGATCTTGCTGTCCTGGATGGCGTCAAGCCCGAACGGGGGTGCCGACCAGCCGATGTCGATCTGACTGGACATGACTTGGGTATAGGTCGAGGGCGGCCCGCCGGTCGCGGTTGGCTTCGCTTTGGCGCCGAGCTCGCGGGCGAACGCCAGCACCAGATTGTGCGACGCGGAGCCGTTGGTCGAGTACGCGATGCTGTTGCGTTCGGTCGCATCAGCGAGGCCTTTGAGCGGTGAATCCGAGCGGACATACCAGTAAAGGTCGCCGGTGCCGGTAAAGGCTGCGCACAGCACCCGCACCGGAGCGCCGCGCGCAAACGCGCGCATGGCGCCCGGCGTACCGACGCCGATGCCGATGTCTGCACTGCCGGAGATCACCGCCTGGAGCGTCTCGCCCGCGCCCTGGGTCCCGAAAGTCTCAAGCACGATTCCGTGCTTCTTGAAGATGCCGGCCTGTTGGCCGAGGGTCGGCATCTGGTTCTCCCAGTTGTTGATCTGGCCGATCGCAAGCTTGAGCAAGTCCTGCGCGGCAACTTGCGGGTCGGAAAACGTGAGCGCCGCTGTCAGCGCGATGGCGCAGCCAAGGGAGAGGCGTGTCATCGACCGCAGTCCTGATGTCCCAAGGATTTGGCTGCCACCTTGCCCGGTTTCCCGTACCCTGTCGACAGCCTGCGTGGTGCGTTGCAGGGTGGGTTAGCTCGCGAGCGCCGAGCCCCGTGCCGCGTGTCGCGCCGCGACGAACCCGAAGGTCATGGCGGGACCAAGCGTGATGCCAGGACCCGGATACGTCCCCGCCATGATGGAATTCATGTCATTGCCGCACGCGTACAGACCGGCAATGCAAGTGCCGTCCCGACGCAGGACTTGTGCGTGCTCGTTGGTGACTAGGCCACAGCTCGTTCCGATATCGCCTGGATAGATCTTCACGGCATAGAAAGGCGGCTTCGCAAGCGGACCGATGCATGGATTGGGCCCGTGCGCAGGGTCGCCGAGGTTGCGCTGGTAGGCGTCGCCCCCCTTGCCGAAGTCCTCGTCGACGCCGCTCGCCGCGAACGCGTTATGGCGTGCAACGGTCGCTGCCAGCGGAGCAGTCGGCAAGCGTAATGTCGCGGCCAATTCGGCGAGCGATGATGCGCACACGACATAGCCCTCTGCAATCGACCGGCGGAGGTTGATGCGGCGGGGCCTAACCATGCCGAGCCCATACTTGGCAATGAAATCATCGTCGCAGATCAGGAAGCACGGCTCGGCAGCGCGCTCGCGGAGCTCGGCCAACATGGCCTCCACGAACAGATGATAGTTCGTCGCTTCGCTCACGAAGCGCACGCCTTCGGGATTGACGGCGATCAGTCCCGGCTTGCCTCGATCCAGTACCAGGTGGGGGAATACCGCTTGGGAGCCATCCGCCCGTGTGCGCAGCGACACCGGGGCCCAAAAGGCGTTGCTGGCGTGATCTGCGCCCAAATGCCCTCCGGCGCCTTTGGCGAGGCGGATTCCGTCGCCGGTAGCCGTCTCCACCACCGGGCTGCGCGCGCCGAGGGCGGCCGGCATCAATTCCTGGCGCAGCGTGACGTCGTTGGAAAAGCCTCCGGTCGCCAGAATGACGCCGCGGCGGCAGCGCAGGTCGCGGCTCCCGCTCGAATTCGCCAATTCGGCACCAACGATGCGACCGTTCTCCTCGATCAGGCGCGAGGCGGTGGTGGACGTGAGGATCGGGACGTCCCGCTGCAGCAGCGAGTGATAGAGGCGTCCCACAAGGGCATTGCCCATGACGAGCCGCGCACCACGACCGAACCAGGCTCGGTCGGCCGTGTAGCGTGCGACCAGCCGCACCACGTGCCGCATCGACGCGATCGATTTGCCGGCATTGAGCAGATGGCCGATGTCGGTGCGGTCGACCATCATGCCGCCGAACAGCGTGAACTCGGGCAACGGTCTACGCAAACTCGCCAATCGCGGTCCCAGCACCGCTGCGTTGAACGGCAGCGGCTCGAGCACGCGACCACGGAGAGTCGCGCCGTCGAGAGTCGCGAGATAGTCGGGATGATGCGCATAGGCGCGGAACGCGACGGACGTGCGATCTTCCAGGAAAGCGATCATCTCGGGGCCGGCGCGCAGGAATGCCGCCACCAGCGGCCCATCAAGGCGGTTGCCGAGAACGCCGCGCAGATAGGTCAGCGCGTGCTCAGGCGTATCAGTTGCAGGTGCGTGGCGCGAATTCGGGATCCACACCGAACCGGCGGATCGCGCGGTGGTGCCGCCGAGCACCGCGGCCTTTTCCACCAACAGTACGTCCAGGCCAAACGCGGCCGCGCACAGCGCAGCGGTCATCCCGCCGGCCCCGCTCCCGAGCACCAGCACGTCCACCTCGTTCGCTGCGGAGGTCATGGCGGGATTTCAGCGTGCGTCGCTGGCCCGTCCTAGCAACTTGCCTGCAAGCTTGCCACCGAAGCGGCCACGCCCAATGGCAGCCAGCCAAGTGTGAATTAGCTCACACGCGGCCGCGAGGGGCGGCGGTACGCTCTCCTCCAAAGGGTGTCGCGGGCAAGCAAATCAAGCAGCCCGAACAGGGACCAACCATCTAGGCTTAGGGGCGCCCCGGTATCTCGCGACGTGACGAAGGGGTAGGAATTTGCGACCGCTGCGCAGCTCAGATCTGGAACGGGGTGGCGGCTGCCCGCATTTGGCTCCGCCGAGCATGCTGGAGGGTCCGCTCTCGGGGGTGGATCGTGGGGGGCCGGGCAATGGCCACGACGCGGTGATGGGCAGCACCCCATCGATGCGGGAGCGCGGGGGCTGGGGGCGATGGTCGAACCGTCGTGCGCCGAACCTGTGGCGAGCGGTTATCGACCGGGCTTCACTCGCCTGGAAGGTGCTCCTGCTTCGCATATTCAACTATTTCATTTCGCATCCGATGCTCTTCAGGGCCGGGTTTGCGCTGCTGCGCATCGCCCGTCCTATTGCGGTCATTCGCAGCACCGTCCTTCTCGCTAAGGCAAGGGACGTCGTCGATGTGCTCGCGCGCATCGACGATTTCACCGTCGCCGAGTTCCTTGCACCGAAGATGCCGTGGGGGCAGTTCCTGCTCAATCTCGACGGGCGAGAGCAGCATGCGCGCGAACGACAGATCCTGAACGGCGTCGGGTCGGATTTCCGCGATAGCGAGCGCCTGCGGGCGCTCATCAGCGACGCGGCCAAGCACCCGATGCCGACGAGCGGTCGCCTCGACGTGGTCAAGGACGTGTGCGAGCCGGTCGTGCTGCGTATCGCATGCGACTACTTCGGGGTACCGAGGAATCACGGCCCGAGCGAGATGATGCGGATGATGGCCGACCTCGGCAGCATCGTGATGCTGGAGCCGGCCCAGGGATCGAGACGCTGGAACGAGATCCGCGACCACATTGATGAGTTCACGACGCGACTGGAGGATGAGGTCTGCGCCAGATGGAACGCGGCCCAAGCCGGCAGGCCCGGCGGCAACGATCTTCTCGGTCGTCTCGTCGAGGGGATGGTCAAGGGCTGCATCTCTACAGATCCTTCGTTCGCGCGCCGCTATGTGACCGGCGTGACCACCGCTGGCACAGCGACGATTGTGCGCGCCGCCACGCATGCGATCGATCGGCTGTTGGCACACCCGGCCGCGCTCAAGGCGGCACAAGAGCTGGCTACCGCCCTGACTGATGCAATCGCGGCGGCGGCCGACCCGACCAAACCGGCGGAAGAACAGGAAGCCACCAAGGCATCGGTCGAGAGGTTACGCCCCCAATTGCTGCAAGTCGCCTACGAGGCGCTGCGGTTCCGTCCGATGTTGCCCCTGCTTGTGCGCTATTGCCCGCGCGACGCGCTGCTCGCCAAAGGCACCACGGATGCCCGCATGGCGCGTGCGGGCGCGCAGGTGATCGCGGCGCCGATCGCTGCCATGTTCGATCCGGAGCGCTTCCCGCAACCTTCGAAGTTCTGCAGCGATAGACCTTTGGAGAGCTATGTCCACTTCGGCGTCGGACCGCGCAAGTGCTTCGGTAAATACGTGGTCGATATCGCGCTGGTCGAGATCGTTCGCACCGTTCTGCTTCTCAGGGGCCTTAAGCGGGCATCGGGCTCGCAGGGACGGATCTCCTACGAGGGCCCGGTACCGAGGTCTCTTGTCGTGACTTTCGAGGCCGCGTCGAGGATGCCGAAGCCGTGAACCCAAGCTACACCACCATCATCACGCCGATCGACAGCGGGCGTGTCGCCGAGCTCCGAGCCCACCTGCGCGCCAACGTGGCACCGCGCTTCGACGAAAAATCCCGTACTGTCGACTATCACCCGGATTTTCTTTTCGACCGGATCAACGGCCTGCATTTCTGCAGCTTCGTGATCCTGGAGCAAGATACGGAAGACGAGATTCCCGCCTGCCTGGTCTTTGAGGCCACGTTCGATGGATCGCGGGAAGAGTTTTTGAACGAGCTGCTGCGGGTTGCTCCCGGTGGTGTCGATGCCGTGTATCAATACTGTGTCGGCTATCCCAAATCGGGAGTAACCGTCCCGCAATTCGTCAAGGAATTCCTTATCGCCCACGACGTCGGCGCCCACACACTCTTCATCGGCAGTCACGGCCGCAGCGTGTCGCAAATCGACCGCGAGAGCCGGCTGCGTCACGATCTGGTGACCTTCTTGGCGGACCGACGCCGCGGTGCCCGAGCCATGCCGGCGACGATGGCCGACCTGCAACAGCTCGTTCAGAACCAGTTCGTTCGCACAAATCCGGAGAGTCGCTGGGCCGAAGATCCCGCCGTGGTGCCGTGGCAGGTCAAGTACAGGAAGACGACTGCCGTGGTCGCGGTGGTGCTGGCTATCGCGCTCGCTTGCGTGCTGGGAGCGCTCGTATTCGCCGGGGTCGGGCTACATGCCGCGACGCTTGTCACGCGGATCCATGGCTATGTGGCGGGGGTGGGTAAGGATCTCGCCACGGGCGGTCCTTACGGGCTGAGCTTGCTCGGCCAGCTCGGCAGCTGGCTGTACATGCCAAGTCTCTATGCGCTGATTACCTTGAGCCTGGCGTGGTTCGGGGTGCGTCTCATGGAGCTGCGCATTCGAACCTATGGCAAGAATCCGCGCCGGCAGACGTTCCCTTGGCGATACGTTCTCTTCCTCGCGTTCATTGCCAGGTATGTCATCATAGCCCTGCTGGTGGGATTTGCCGCCCTGGCGATCAAGGATGGCGGTCTCGCCGCCAAGGACGCGCAGCATCTACCGGGCACGACTGCGGCGGTCGTGGTCGTCGCCGGCATCATCGTGCTGGCGCTGCGTTTCTGGGCAACCAAGCTCAAGTTGCAGGTCGAGTTGCAGCCGTTGCCGTGGAACGCGGAAGCGTTGCGGCGCTGTCTGCTTGACGTCACCCGATTCTTGCAGGTGGTTGCCGTCACTGTCGCGGTCCTGGCGGTTGCCCGCCATATCCAACCCTTGGTCAGTTTGGGCAAGGCGATCGAGCCTTGGATCTTCGCGGCACTCGTTGCCGTCGTCTATGCGACCACGGGATTCTTGGTCTTCTATTTCATCGTCGCGGCCATAGCCTTCGGCGTACGAGCGATCGAACGCGGCGATCGCAAGCGCTTTGCCAAGGCCACGGGGTTGTTGAACCCGCTACGACCGAACACGGGCAAATTCGCCCGTGAAGAGGGCGGCATCAACCGTAATCAGAATCATCTGGCGAGCCTCACTTACGTAAAGCCGGGCAGGCTGCGAAACTGGTTGCTGCGGACAACCCTCCTCGTCATCAATCTGTTCAGCCGCTTCTGGTTCAATGTTGGGGAGCTCGGCGGAATACCGACTATCCTATCGGCACGCTGGGTGCTGATCGACAACGGGCGCCGGCTCTTGTTCCTCGACAACTATTCCGGCGCCTGGGACAGCTATCTGGACGAGTTCATCGACATGGGCGCGGTGAAGGGCCTGAACGGCATTTGGACGAACACGTTCGTCAAATCCGACGACCGAAAACAGTACGCCTTTCCCGAGACCGACTATTACTTCTGGCAAGGTGCCCAAGCAGCACGTCCGTTCAAGGCCTATGTTCGGCAAAGCCAGGTCGAGACCCTGGTCTGGTACAGCGCCTACCGCACGCTGAGCATCATCAACATCAACACCAACACGGACATTCGCCAGGCCTTGTTCAGGCCCATGGCGTCGTCCGAAATCGACGCGATCGTCGAGCATCTCTAGCAAGGGGTCCGCCGGTATGGGCGACGTCGAGTGGAACGATATCCAGGGGCTGGTGCGGAGCGGCTACGGCAACCTGAAAGAATCGGCCTATCTGCTGTGGCGCTTCAAACCCGACCGCGACCAGCAACAGGCGGAGCGGTGGATCCGCGATCTGGCGGATCGGTTGACGTGCGCCAACTCCGACGACCCCGCGCGAGCGCGGGCCGCCGTGCGCGCCATCAATCTTGCGCTTACGGCATCCGGGCTGGCGGCGCTTGGCGTCACGGAGCAGGAGCGCGCCTATTTCTCGTCCGAGTTCCGCGAGGGCATGGCGCCGAAGCCAGAGCCGGGCGACGTCATCCCGCGCCGGACCAATCTGCTGGGCGACCTCGAGAACAACTCCCCGAAATACTGGGAGTGGGGAGGGTGGAAGCGGCACCATCACATCGACGGCCTGCTGATGTTGTTCGCAAAGGATGAGGACTTGCTCGCGAGCCTGATCCGTCACGAACGCGCGGAGATGGATCCTGTCGCCGAGCTGATATTGACCCCTTTGGAGGGCCGGTTCGAATCCAAAGAGCACTTCGGCTTCACCGACGGCCTGTCCAATCCGATCCTCGAGGGGACGCGGCGCTTCAACGAGGCCAACGAATCCGAGCAAAGGATCTCCGTCGTCAAACCGGGCGAATTCATTCTCGGCTACGAGAACGAGCGGAATGATTGCATTTCACACGGCGGCCACTCCGGCAGTAGAGATCTCGGGCGCAACGGCACCTATCTGGTGTTCCGTCAGCTGCAGCAGGACGTCGCGGCCTTCAGGAAATTCGTCAAGGATACCGCCACGTCGTGCGGCGAAAGCGAGGAGCGGGTTGCGGCCCGCATGGTCGGGCGCGGATACGATGGCGAGCCGTTGATATCGGGTCCGGCCGGCGCAGCTGCCATGCCCCGCAAACCGGACCAGCCGCGCAACGACTTCCTCTACCATTTCGAGGACCGTTTTGGCATCGCTTGCCCGCTCGGCGCCCATATTCGTCGCGCCAATCCGCGCGACACCATCGGGCCCGACCCCGACACAGCGCTGCGCCTTTCCAAGATGCACCGCATTATGAGGCGCGGAAGGATCTACGGCGATAGACTAAAGGCGGCCGACCCGCCCGCCGACGATGGGACAAAGCGCGGCCTCTACTTCATCTGCCTCAATGCCAACATCGCCGGGCAATTCGAGTTCATCCAGCATAGCTGGCTCAACAACCGGCACTTCAATCGATTGTATGACGAGGTCGATGCGCTCGGGCACGTCCACGCTCGCGCAATGACCGTGCAGGACCGGCCGACCAACGTACGCTTCGAGCACCTGCCGCAATTCATCACGGTGAAAGGCGGCGCCTATTTCTTCATGCCCGGGATCAACGCGCTGCGAGCGCTGGGCGGACGGGCAGACGAATTGCGTAGCGTGGCTTGAGCGCGATCGCGTCGGCACCGAATGCCCGGTGCCCGACGGGCTTGCTTGACGATCGCGAGCTCTTTCGGAAGCGTCCAGATTCCCAACAACTATACCGGCGCGGTAGCTCGAGCTCCGGTTTCCCGTCCTCCGGTGAGGGCTGCCAGCGCTGCCAGGCAACTCTCCTTCAGCGGCTTCATTCCGCAGTTTTGCGCGAGTGTGACGGCGCGCTCTAGGTACCGCTCGGCCTCGCTCGCGTCGGGTTCGGGGATGGATGCGGAAATCTGGCCGAGAAGCCTCAGGGCGTAGGCCTCCTGCGGCGGGTCGCTGCGCTGCTCGGCGAGTCGCATCGCCCGTTCGGCCGCGGCCAGCGCTTCGCCATGACGTCCGGCGGCGAGCAGGGCATGCCCCTGAGCCACGAACAGATGCCCCCAGCCAAAGGTATTCTGGGCGAGCGGAATATCCAGCTTCTCAGGGATCGAGACGATGTCGAGCGCAGCCTCGACGTCTCCTGCCGCCAGGTATGCTTCTCCCCATCGGGCAGCGAGGATCGGATACATCTGGATCAATTCGAGATCTATGCTCACCTGCCAAGCGGTCTGCAGCAGCGAAACTGCCTCCGTTGGCCGTCCTTGGGCGACCCGAATGCGGGATCGGACCTGGTTGATCTGGGTGCGCGAGTAAGCATGATCGGCGGCGTCGGCGCGCCGACCACCTTCCTCGGCGACCGCCTCGGCTTCCTCGATCTCGCCGAGTTCGAGCAGGGCATCGGCGAGGAACGTCCGCAGCACGACCCCCGGCAGACTTGCCCAGCCGGCGCGCTTGTCATCGAGCTCGGGCGTCTCGAGGGCGACGCACATCCGGTGCATCTCGACGGATTTCGTGAAGTTCCCCATCCCGTGATACACAATGCCGATGTTGTGGAGCGCCGCGAACATCAGCCGCTGGCTGTCGACGCCTTCGGCAATGGCTTTTGCGGTTTGGCCGGCGGCCATGGCACCTTCCTGATCACCGAGCCTCCAAAGCGCGACCGCAAGGTGGCAGTTGACGGCGGCCGTGCGTCGAGGATCGTTGCAATCCTGAGCGAAGCGGCGAGCATCTATCAGGACGTCGGCGCTCTGGCGATGGCGGCCGAGCGGCTCGAGCGCAAGGATCACGGCGAGACGGAAATCGATCTCGGCCTTGGTCTTGGCGTCCGACGCCGACAGATGGCAGAGCGTTTCTATCCCGCGCTCGAAGATACCGACCGCATCCTGGTTTGCTCCGCGCCAGACGGCTCGTCGACAGCTGCGCAACTGGTACGGGACCGCTTTCTCCCAGAGCTCGGCATAGAAGGCGTGGTCGGCCAGGCGGTCGATATGCTCTTCGAGGCGATGGCTGAAGTTCACCTCGATGATTTCGACTGCTTTGGCATGTAGGATTCGCCGCATCCCCCGCAGCAAAGTGCCGTAGGCGACCTCGCGGATCAGATCATGCTTGAAGGAATACTCCGGTGCGGCAGCACCCCCGACTTTGTACAGCAGGTCAGCGGCCTCCAGGGTCTTGAGCTGTACAGCCAGTTCCCCGGGTTGCGTCCCCGTCATGCTCGGAAGCAGGGCAGCAGGCACGTCCTTGCCAAGAACGGCGCACGTCTGCAGCAGCGATTTCGAGGGCGCATCCAGAAGATCGACGCGCGCCGCCAGCACCGAGTGAATGGTCTCAGGCATATGGAATCGTTGCGTCGCGTGGGTCAGGCGGTAGTGACGCGGCTTGCCCTCGATCGCGCCGCTGTCCTTGAGCGCCTGCACGAGCTCCTCGATGAACAAAGGGTTTCCCTGCGCCTGCGCGAGAATGTGGCGCTTGACGGGAATGAGGCCAATGTCCTCGCCCATGAGCCAATCGACCAGCGCGCGGGAGTCCGGCTCTCCGAGCGGAAAGAGGTCGACGCGGAGATGCGCGCGCTCTGCAGACCAAGTGCCCTCAGGCCGCTGCGTTACCATGAGCAGGATGCGGGCGTCGCCGAGCAGGCCAGCTATGGTTTCCAGAATCAGTTTGGTTTCGGCGTCGGCCCAGTGGAGGTCCTCAATCAGGATCAGCAGCGGCGATGCCCGCTGCTCGTTGAAGATCAACGCCTTGACCGTCTCGATTACCTGATAGCGGCGAGCGGGCGGAGACAGATTGCCCCAATTGACATCGTCGCTCGGCAAATCGAGCATCGAAAAAATCGCCGGCACGAACGATGCCGGGGCGGGGTGGAAGCGTCCGGCGCCCTCCTTGATGCGGCGTGCAACAGTTTCGGCACTGTCGTCGACGCCGATGTTGAACAGCGTCCGCACCAAACGGCTGATCGGGTAATAGCTGGAGTTCATGTGCTGCAATCCGCAAGCGGATTCGAGCACGGTCCAGCCGGCCGTTGATCTGTCCAGGAACTCATGAACCAGTCGGGACTTCCCAACTCCCGGAGGCCCGACGATGGTCACCAGGCGGCCCTTGCCGGCAGCCGCGCTCGCGAGCGCGCTGCGCAGAGTGCGAAGCTCCGCCTGTCGACCGACAATGGCGCTCAGCCCGCGCGCCGAGCGAACCTGCCATCGCGTTCGCGCCGGGATTCCCGTCAGTTCGAACGTCTCGACCGGTTCCGAGAGGCCGCGAACCGTCACCGGCCCCAGCGGCGCCGCCTCGATGAAGCCCTTGGCAAGGTCGTAAGTCGCCGAGGTCAATAAGGTCGTCCCGGGCGTGGCCAGCTCTTCCATGCGCGCCGCAAGGTGGACGGTCTTGCCGACCGCGTCATAGCTCGTGTTCGAATTGCTGCCGATCGCATGAATGACGACTTCGCCGGAATTGATCCCGATCCGAAGGACGACGGCCTGCCGGCTCTTGGGGGGTGTGGCGGCAAACAGTGCGTCGACCCCGGCTCGCATCGCCATCGCGGCCTGGCAGGCGCGAATGGCGTGATCCTCATTGGCGAGGGGAGCGCCGAACAAGGCCACGATACCGTCGCCACGGCTCTGGCTGACGAAGCCATCGTGCTGGTGCGTGGCATCCATCAGCACCTTCACCACCGGACCGAGGAGTTCAAGCGCATGCTCGGGGTCGAGCTGGTCGATCAGCGCCGTCGAGCCGCGAACATCGGCGAACAGCACCGTGACGTGCTTGCGCTCACCGAGCATCGCGCCGCCCGTGCGGGCAAGCGCGGCCGGCGCGTCAGACTGCACGGTCGAGATCGGATGGCTCGCAATCGTGGGCAGCAGGGAAACCGCGCGCCCGCACCCGCCACAGAAGCGTGCGGCCGCCCCATTCTCAAAACCGCAATGTCTGCATCTGCTCTCGGACACAGCTACCAGTCCAGCACCCTCCGAACGCCGGCGCTTTGGCCAATCCGCAATCCGGGCACACCAATATAGCGTCCATGGGTCGCGTGGACCACAGGCATTGGTAGTGACTGGCACCTGCTTGAGGACGCTTCCGTTGGGCCGCGCGCGCTGGCGGATAAGTTGTGCTCAGGTGCAAATGCTGCCCGTGATAACATGAGCCTGCGGGTGACCGCTCTGGCGTTCGAGCGAAGTGCAATGCTAAGGAACTGCGTTCGCGCCGCTCGGTCTCCCATCAAATGCAACGCACCACCAGCCGTGATCGCCTCGAACAGGCGCTTTCCCGCATCGCCGACCCGAAAGGGGAGGGTGCGCGCACCTGCCTGACCGTTTATCAAGCGGCTGCCCGCGCCGCGGCTGATGCCGCCGATGCCCGCGCACGCGGCAGCATGGCGCTCGGGCCGCTCGACGGCGTCATCGTGAGCATCAAGGATTTGTTCGACGTCAAGGGCGAGCCGACGCGCGCGGGCTCGAAGATTCTCGCGGATGCTCCGCCGGCGGGCGAGGATGCGCCCGTGGTCCGCCGCCTGCGTGCTGCCGGCGCAGTGATCGTGGCCAAGACCAACATGACCGAGTTCGCGTTTTCGGGCGTCGGCGCCAATCCGCATTTCGGCACCCCCGGCAACCCGGCCGATCGCGCGCGTGTGCCCGGCGGCTCGTCGTCGGGCGCCGCGGTCGCGGCGGCCGACCGCATGTGCGAGATCGCGATCGGCACCGACACCGGCGGCTCGACCCGCATCCCGGCGGCGCTGTGCGGTATCGTCGGCTACAAGCCGAGCAAATGGCGAGTACCCACCGATGGGGCGTTCCCGCTCTCCTTCACGCTCGACTCGGTCGGCCCGCTCGCCCGCAGTGTCGAGGATTGCGCCGTCGCCGACGCGGTGATCGCGAGCGAGGAGCCATGGCGGCTCGAGCCAGCAGCGCTCGCGGGGCTGCGCCTCGGCGTGCCCGTAAGCGACAAGCTGCACGCCCGCGACGCCACGGTGACGGCCGCCTTTGCGGCCGCATTGGAAGCGCTCCGCAGCGCCGGCGCCCGCATTGCCGACATGCCGTTCCCGCTGCTCGACGAGATGGTCGCTGCCAACCCGAAGGGCGGGTTTCCGGTGCCCGAGGCGTACGCGCTACACCGCGAGCGCTTTGCCGCACGCGGCGCGGAGGTCGACCCCCATGTGCGCGCGCGCATCGAGCGCGGCGCCTCGATTACGGCCGCCGACTATATCGATCTGATCCAGATCCGGGCCCGACTGGTGCGTGCGGTCGATGCCTGGCTCGTTGACACCGGCGTGGACGCACTCGCGATGCCGACGACGCCGATCGTGGCGCCGCGGCTCGACGAGGTGGGTACGCCCGAGACGTTCGTGCCGAAGAACGTCGCGCTGCTCAGCAACACGGCAATCGTCAATTTCTTCGACCTTTGCGCGATCTCGGTCCCGCTGCCTCGCGACGGCCGGCTTCCGGTCGGGCTGATGTTGATCGCCCGCAACGGCGAGGATCGCCGGCTATTCCGCATCGCGGCGGCAGTCGAGCAGTTGTTCTCTTGAATCCCTCTCGCACTCAGCGAGGGCCGGGTTGAGCGCCGATACGCAACCCAGGAATGACTTGCGGCCGCCGAGCGGCCGCTCAATAGTGCGCTTAGACGTGTTTCCAACGCCCCGGATGGGTGCTGCGCTTAGGGCAGCTTGACCGGGGAACGCAGACGAGAACCTGCCATGACCATACCCCGTACGCTGCGCCTCGCGCCGCAAGACAATGTTGTGGTCGCGATCGATGCAATTTCGCCAGGTGCGAGCGCGGCTGGACTGACCGCCCGCGAGCGCGTACCGCGCGGCCACAAGATGGCGATCGCCGCGATCCGCGACGGCGAGCCGGTGCGCAAGTATGGGCAGATCATCGGATTTGCCTCAAAGCACATTGCGCCTGGCGAGTGGGTGCATGAGCACAATGTCGGCCTGCACGACTTCGCCCGCGACTACCGCTTCGCCGAGGACGCCCGCAACGACGAGGTGCTGCCGCCAGAGGCACGCGCCACGTTCCAGGGTTACGTGCGACCGAACGGGCGTACCGGCACGCGCAACTACATCGGCATTCTGACCTCGGTGAACTGCTCGGCGTCGGTGGCAAAGTTCATCGCCGAGGCCATCAATCGGTCCGGCGCGCTCGACGACTATCCGGAGATCGACGGCGCGGTGCCGTTCGTGCATGGCACCGGCTGCGGCATGGCGGCCTACGGCGAGGGTTTCGACGTCTTGCGCCGTACGCAGTGGGGCTACGCCACCCACCCGAACCTCGGGGCGGCGTTGATGGTCGGGCTTGGCTGCGAGGTGTTCCAGATCGATCGCATGAAGGAGGAGTACGGGCTGGTCGAAGGCGATCACTTCCAGACCATGACCATCCAGGCGACCGGCGGCACCCGCAAGACGGTCGCCGAGGGGGTCGAGCGCATCAAGGCGATGCTGCCGATCGCGGCGCGTGCCCCTCGGGAGACGCGGCCTGCCTCCGAGATCACCTTGGCGCTGCAGTGCGGCGGTTCGGACGGCTATTCCGGGATCACCGCCAATCCGGCGCTCGGGGCGGCCGCCGACCTTGTGGTCAGGCACGGCGGCACCGCCATCCTCTCCGAGACGCCGGAAATCTACGGCGCCGAGCACCTGCTCACCCGCCGCGCCGTCAACCGCACCGTCGGTGAGAAGCTAGTGGAGCGCATCCGCTGGTGGGAGGCCTATTGCGAGCGCAACAGCGGCGCCATGAACAACAACCCATCGCCCGGGAACAAGGCCGGCGGGCTCACCACCATCCTGGAGAAATCGCTCGGCGCCGCCGCCAAGGGTGGCACAACCACGATGCGCGCCGTCTACGAATACGCCGAGCCGGTGAAGGAGAAGGGCTTCGTGTTCATGGATACCCCCGGCTACGATCCAGTCGGGGCGACCGGGCAAGTCGCCGGCGGCGCCAACGCCATGTGCTTCACCACCGGGCGCGGCTCCGCGTTCGGATGCAAACCAGCGCCTTCGATCAAGCTCGCGACCAACAGCCGGGTCTATGCCAGCATGATCGACGACATGGACATCAACTGTGGCAACATCCTCGATGGGGTGTCGGTCGAGCAGAAAGGGCAAGAGATCTTCGAGAAGGTGCTGCGCGTTGCGTCGGGCGAGCGCACCAAGTCCGAAGACCTTGGCTACGGCGACCTCGAGTTCGTGCCGTGGCAGATCGGCGCGGTGATGTGAGCCACTTTGGCTTAGGTCAAAAGGACGAACGGAATAGTGCACTCGCAGTCTTCGGGGTGGCAAGGCCTCATCCGCGATTACGCCGAACCGGCATTGGGTGCAGCCCTTAAGATACTCGCGGCGTGATTGACGCAGATAAGAGATTCGCGCATTCTATGGACCTCTAGACCAGGACTCGCACAAACGGGGGGTGTGGGACGTGGATAGAACGTCGCAACAATTCGCCCTTCTTCTTCTGCTGCTGGCGTTCTACTGCTTGCCGCATTTCGTTGTTCTGGCACTTGCTGGCTACCAAATTGCAGTGATGCCCAGCGGTAAGGTCGACGAAGGTGCACTGCTCGACATTATCAAAGAAGTCGCAACACAACCGGGGGCATACACGAATATCATTCATCAAATGATCATGCCTACGGTGGCGGCTATCACTGCGGCCAACGCCAACAGCCTCACGACGCGAGGCATGGAAAAGTGGATTTTTGTGCTTCCTTTGCTCACGATCTTCGTTTGCATCCTGAATGCGTTGATCTTCAACACGCGCTCCATCCTCCCGGACCAAGATAAAGGCGTCGTATCTCAGTTCTTTATCGCCGCGGCGAGCAACTTGGCCGTGTACGTGATGTTGCTTGTGGGACTGCGTATGGCTGAGCCTACAACAAGAGGTTCTCAATGAATCAAATAGTCGGTTTCGTGTTCGCGGCCTTAATCGGTTGCTCGCTGGGCGCCCAAGCTCAACCTGCCGAACCCATGAAGATCAGGCTGGACGCCGATCCACGCGGGGAGGTCCGGAGCATATTGCTTGCGGACGACTTTGGAGAAAACGAGCTTGGGAATAAAGTTCCGGTCCTTATCGACATCAATCCGGAGACCGTCGAGCGGAGGAACTCGGTCCTTTCAATTGCCTGGAGCGACGGCACTCAAACAAGTTTTCCGATACTCATCTCCAAAGTTTTTGGTGGGAAGACCGTAGAATTCTATTTCCGAAAGGACGATCCATCGAGGTCCGCAGGGTCTGACTTGGCTCATCAATGTCGCGATGTCGTGCCTCCAACGATCCGGGGCATGTTTCAGCGGCTTTATCATTGCCGCCAAATTGCAATGCGCCACGAGTACGAGAGAAACAGGTATGCAGTGGCACACTTAAGGGCGTTGGCTGGCTGGTTCGACGCCAACCTTGCGCTTTACACTCGATCAAAGCCGCTAGGACCTTATGGTGTAGATCCTTTGCTGCTGCAAAGGATTCGCGAGATCATTGCGATGATCGACGCTCGAACGTACAGGGATGATCAATTTCAGCCATTAAGAGTAAGCGATGTCCGCGACCTCATCAAACTGGTCAACGAGGAGGATATCCGGCTCGCAGGTTTTGTGCCCATCCTCATAGGCCAAGGACGGTTGGCCGATGCCAAGGACCTAAACAGCTTCGTTAGGGTTCGATTTGACGAAAATAGTGAAGAGTCTGGGCGTGTCTAGCATCCACGGAGTAAACGGGCCGTTGCTGCAGGCAAACGATGAGTACATCAGATCACTGCGACGAGGCTCTTAATAGCACTCTGAAGCTTCAGTCACGGTTGTGCTCTTGGTAAATCCGCGCGAGTTCATCGACGGGTGGGTGGTGGTTGTTGCGCGCCAGAAACACGCTCGACTGCATTGGTTCCGACCTGAACACAGTCGTATCTCGTATTAGCAGGTTGGCGACTCCAGTTTGTATCGGTAATGGCGAGTCATCCGACATTACTGCCCGCCATCGGCCCCATCGTAACCGTGAGCTTGCCGACCCCTTCGACCTCGCATTCGATCTTGTCGCCCACCGCAAGAGCGCCGACGCCTGCGGGCGTGCCGGTCAGGATCACGTCTCCGGCCGCCAGCGCGACCTGCTGCGACAGTTGGTTGATGATCTCCGGCACGTTCCAGATCATCTGCTGGAGATCGCCATCCTGCTTCACGACGCCATTTTGCTTGAGCCAGATGCGGCCTTTGGCGGGGTGCCCGATCTCGGCGGCCGGCCGCAAGGATCCACAGGGTGCCGAGTGGTCGAACGCTTTGCCGATTTCCCACGGCCGTTTGATGTTGCGCGAGGCGATCTGCAGGTCGCGCCGGGTCAAGTCGATGCCGACGCCGTAACCCCAGACATGTCCGAGCGCGTCGTCGGTCTTGATATTGCGCCCGCCGCTTTTCAGGGCGACCACCAGCTCGACCTCGAAATGCAGGTCCTTGGTAATGGGCGGGAACGGCACCGTGCCGCCGTCGTGCACGATGGCGTCGGCCGGCTTGGCGAAGAAGAACGGCGGCTCACGCTCGTCCTGCCCCATCTCGCGGATGTGCTCGACGTAGTTGCGGCCGACGCACCAGATGCGCCGCACCGGGAACATTTGCTTGCTTTCGGCGACCGCGATCGCGGGCTGTGGCGGGGCAGGGATGACGAAGGTGTCGGCGCTCATGGTGTGTCTGGTCCTGACGTTTAATCCGATGTCGCTCGCGAAACCCGTTACCGGGCCGCGGCCGCCGGCTGAGCAGCTCCGCGCTGTTCCTGCAGCTGCAAGCGGTAGAACGCTGCATAGCGGCCGCCCTTGCGCAGCAGCTCCTCGTGCCGCCCGGACTCGACCAAGCGGCCGCCCTCGATCACATTGATGCAGTCGGCGTGCATGATGGTGTGGAGCCGGTGCGCGATCACGATGGTGGTGCGGCCCTCACATAGCCGCGCGATCGCCTGCTGCACCTGCCGTTCGGATTCGCTGTCGAGCGCGGCGGTCGCCTCGTCGAGCAGGATGACGGGGGCGTCCTTGATCAGCGCCCGCGCTACCGCGATGCGCTGGCGCTGCCCACCGGACAGTTGCAAACCATGCTCGCCCACCGGGGTGTCGTAGCCTCGCGGGAAACTCATGATGAAGTCGTGCGCGAACGCGGCTTTCGCAGCGGCAACGACCGCGGCCTGGTCGGCGCCGGAGCGGCCGAACGCGATATTGTCGCGGATCGAGCTGCGGAAGAGAAACACGTCCTGCCCCACATAGGCGATCTGCTGACGCAGCGAGCGCCGCGACACCGCCGCGATGTCCTGTCCGTCGATCAAAATGCTGCCGCGCTCCGCCTCGTGCAGCCGCAGGATCAGGTTGAGGATGGTGGATTTGCCGCCGCCCGAGGAGCCGACCAGCGCCGTGACGCGTCCCGGCTCGGCCGTGAACGACAGATTGCGGATCACCGTCTCGTCCGGCCGGTAGCCGAAGCTCACGTCGCGAAATTCCAGCCGCGCCTCCGCAAGCGCGAGCGCGGGGCGGCCGCTGTCGGGAGCCTCGCTCGGCGGGCTGTCGATCACGTCGAACAGCACGCGCACGCCGACCAGTGCGCTGTTGAGGTCGAGATTGAGGCGGACGAGACGCTTGGCGGGCTCGTAGGCGAGCAGAAATGCAGCCATGAAGGAGACGAATTCGCCGGGCGAGGCGCCGGTCATCACCACGCGGTAGCCGGAGTAGAGGATGGCCAGCGCGATGGCGAAGCCGCCCAGCATCTCCATCAGCGGGCTGGAGCGGTTGGCCACGCGGGCCATCTTGTTGGATGCCTCCTCCACTGCCGCGATGTCGCGGGCAATGCGGCCGCGCATCGCGTCCTCGAGCGTGAAGGCCTTGACGATGCGAATGCCCTGCAGGGTCTCCTGCACCGTCTCGAGAATGCGCGCCCCGCCCACGAACTGGCTGTAGGCGACGGTGCGGGTCCGGCGGATGAGCTTGCGCAGGAAGAAGAACGCCGGCGGCACCACGACCAGCCCGACCAGCGAGAGCACCGGATCCTGAATCGCCATGACGGCCAACAGGCCGACCAGCGACAGCAGGTCGCGGCCGATCGCGGTAATCACGAGAGAGATCGCCTGGCTGGCCGCCAGCGCCCCGGTATTGAGACGCGCGATGAATTCCGACGAGTGGCGGTCGGCGAAAAATCCGAGGTTCTGGTCGAGCAGCTTGGCGAACAGCTGGTGCTGGTTCTCCGCCACGATTCGATTGCCGATGCGCGCCAGAATCACGGCTTGGCCGTAGCTCGCCACGCCTTTGATCGCGAAGATGACGATGATCACGGCCGACAGGACCACGATTCCGCGGAAATTGCGTTCGACGTAGGCGGTGTTGACGACGGTGCCGATGATATAGGCGGAGAACGCCGTGCACGCGGCCGTAACCGCCATCAGCGCGGCGGCGAGTGCGTAACGCTGCCAATGGGGCAGGGCATAGCTCGCGAACAAGCGGCGCATGATGGCGAGTGCGCCGTGCTGATCGGAGGAAAACGGTTGGTCCATACGGCCGGGCATTCGTCGTCGGTCGAAAAACGTCGACTCCTTGCCTGCCTGGGCGGGATAATTCAAGGACAAAACCCGCGGTCGCCGGCCGTTGGCTCGCTTAGGCGCGCTGCTCGCGCGCTGCCGGTTGCGATGCCAGGAGCTTGCCCTCCCAAGCCAGGGCGTGCGCGACGATGGTGTCGAGACGGTCGAAGGCCGCGGTCCAGTGCAGCTGGGCGCGGATGCGCGCTACGCCGGCGACGATTGTCGCCGGGTCGCCAGGCCGCCGCGCGGCGTAACGCACGGCGAAATCGCGTTTGGCGGCGCGCTTGACCGCCTCGATCACCTCCAGGACCGAGTATCCGCGGCCATAGCCGCAGTTGAAGGTCGCGCTTGGCCGACCGCCGCGCAGGTGGGCGAGCGCAGCCGAGTGCGCGCGCGCCAGATCAGTGACGTGGATGTAGTCGCGAATGCAGGTGCCGTCGGGGGTGGGATAGTCGGTGCCGAACACCTCGAGATGTGGGCGCAGGCCAAGTGCGGTCTGGACCGCGACCTTGATCAGGTGGGTCGCGGCCGGCGTCGACTGGCCGGTGCGCAGCTGTGGGTCGGCGCCGGCGACGTTGAAGTAGCGCAGGATGACGTAGCGCAGACCATGCGCGATGCCGACGTCGTGCAGCATGATCTCGGTCATCAGCTTTGACATGCCGTAGGGAGAAATCGGCACCGTCGGTGTATCCTCGTCCACCGGCACCTGCGCGGGATTGCCGTAGACCGCCGCAGTCGACGAGAAGATGAAGCAGCGTACGCCGCCCTTGACGGCGGCCTCGATCAGCGCCCGGGAATTGGCGGTGTTGTTGCGGTAGTAGCTCAGGGGATCGCGCACCGAGTCGGGCACGACGATCGAGGCGGCGAAGTGGATGACCGCATCGACGCCGCAGGCTGCGATGATGGCGGCCACGAGGCCTTGGTCGCCGGTCTGGCCGACGTACAGCGGCACCCCGGGTGGCAGCGCCTGGCGGAATCCGGTCGACAAGTCGTCAAGCACTACCACGCGCTCGCCGGCATCGACGAGCGCGTGCACCATGTGACTGCCGATATAGCCGGCGCCGCCGGTCACCAGTATGGTCATTGCATCCTTAACCTACCGCATTGCGCCGACTTGTGGACCTGTGAGGTGAAGATGGCGTTACCGGGATCGTTTCGGCGCTGAAGGCCGCGCAGCGGAGTTTTGGTAGCGTTCGCGAACTCGTTGCGGTTCGCTCCAAGCAGTACGCGTGAGCGGGGTCTGCACCGGCAAGGTGATGCGGCGGGGTGCGGCGGTCGTGTCGAAAAAGTCCAACGAGCCGGGTGAACAAGCATTCACCGGCGTCTGTTGCCGTCATCCGATCGTCCTCGCTCGTCAGAATTTGCAGCCGCCGCGCTGGACTGGGTGGAACACGCCGCTGCATTGCGCATTGTCTGCGGCGAGGGGCGGCTCACTTCAGGAGGATTGGATGAGATCGCTTGCCCTTGCGCTGGCGGCAGCCCTTGCCGTCGGACTGAGTTCACCTTCGCTGGTCAACGGGGCGGCCGCCGCTCAAGGACTCAAGATGGCTCAGGCCGACGTCAGGGTGAACGTCGGAGGTCCGCACCGCAGCGTGAAAAAGGTGGTGGTGCATCGGGATCGTGGCTTACACCGCGGATGGCGGCACTCGCGTCACTATGGCGCGACCAAGAAGGTGGTGATCAAGCGTACTGGCGACCGCGTGGTGAAGAAGACCGTCATCACCCGCTGAACGGCGCCTCACGCAGCCCGATTGCACTGAGCGTCCCCCTCGGTCCGGCCGCAGGCCGGACCGAGGGTGCGTTTGGATCCCGGTTTTGCGACGGCGGGAGCGCGGCAGCATCCGTTTCCGTTTGTCCGATGGTCGCGACGCGGCCCTCGACGCGCTGCGCCACCAAGGCTGCGCGTTTGCCGACCCCGAGCTTGTGAAAGCTCCGGCGCATGTGCTCGCGCGGCGTGTACTCGCTGATGCCGAGGTCGTCGGCGATCGCCTGGTCGCACTTGGCATCGGCAACCGGGTAGGCGATCTGCACTCCCTGCTGGTGAGCAGGGCCGATATCGGAGCCGCGGCGTCCGCAAATGCGTCTTCGAAGTCCCGCCGTTCGACCAGCACCTGGGACGCATGCCGTCCACAGGCTTCCTCTGCGGGCCGCTTAGCGCTTCTGATCGGCGTCCGGCGGCGCGCCCAATTTGCGAAATGTGGCGCCAGAGACACACAAGCCGACCCGAGTTCGTTTCGCGGGTCGTTGCGTTGCACGAACTCGACCGCGACCGAGTTCGTTTGGCGAACCGTTGCATTCACGCGACGGCTTCCCGACGCAGGAGCGAGTTCGTTTTGCGACTCCGCAATCCTCGCTGCTCGCCTCTACAACCGAAGAGTGCGAGCCCGGTCACGCCGTATGTGCGGCACGGAACGTCCCGCGGGCGAGCCCACTGCAAGCGATTCCAATCAAGACAAGCTAGAACAAAACAAGAACCAAAGCAAGGATTTTTGCGCTAAAAAGAGCACTGAAGGACGGTGGCTCATTGCCGTGGCACGCGCTAACGTAGGGTCCGCAAGGGAGTAAGCGAGGCGCGCGACGTGCGTACGGTCAGCCTCGCCGCGGAAGGTGCGCACGGCACGGTGCGTGTGGCGGTTGCGCATCTCAAAGCGGCGCGAGCCTATCCCGCTATGTCGCCGCGCCGCCTGCGCACCGCCGGTGCCGCCATCACAGTCAGAATCGCGACGGTCGCGATCAGGAAAGTCAGGCTGATCGGCCGGGAGAGGAAGACGGACGGGTCTCCGCGCGACATCAGCAGTGCGCGCCGCAGGTTCTCCTCCATCATCGGTCCAAGCACGAAGCCGAGCAGCATCGGTGCCGGACTGCACCCGAGCTTCATCCAGACGAACCCGATGACGCCGAAGACGGCGGTCAGGTAGAGCTCGAACGCGCTGTTGTTGACGCTGTAGATGCCGATGGCGGAGAACGCCATGATCGCCGGAAACAACAGGCGGTAGGGCACTTTCAGCATCTTCACCCACAGTCCCACCAGCGGCAGGTTGAGCACGACCAGCATCAGGTTGCCGATCCACATCGACGCGATCAGACCCCAGAACAGTTCCGGCCGCTGGTTCATGACCTCGGGGCCCGGCTGGATGCCGTGGATGGTGAGCGCGCCCAGCATCAGCGCCATCACGCCGCTTGCGGGCAGCCCGAGCGTGAGCATCGGGATGAATTTGCACTGCGCGTCGGCGTTGTTGGCGGATTCCGGTCCCGCCACGCCTTCGATCGCCCCGCGTCCGAACCGCGAGGGGTCGGCGGCGAGCTTCTTCTCCACCAGGTAGGACGAAAGCGACGCGATCGCAGGCCCGGTGCCCGGCAGTACGCCGAAGAACGCACCGATGCCGGTCCCGCGCAGTATCGGGCCGAACGAGGCTTTGAGGTCTTCCCTGGTTGGGAACAGGTTGATCGCCTGCGACGTGAAAACCTGGCGCTCGGCGGGATCGCCCAGGTTCGCGATGATCTCGCCGACCGCGAACACGCCGACCGCGATCACGACGAATCCGATGCCGTCGATCAGCTCGTTGATTCCGAAGCTGAACCGCGGCACCCCGCTGTTGACGTCGGTGCCGACGATGCCCAGCAGCAGGCCCATGGCCACCATCGCCAGCGATTTCGCCATGTCGCCTTGCGCGAGCACGGCCGCCGCCACCAGCCCCATGAGCATGAGCGCGAAATACTCCGGCGCGCCGAACTTGAGTGCGACTTCCGCCAGCGGCGGGCCGGCAAGCGCGATCAACAGCGTGCCGACGGTGCCGGCGAAGAACGAGCCGATGGCGGCAATCGCCAGCGCAGGCCCGGCGCGGCCTTGGCGCGCCATCTGGTAGCCGTCGATGCAGGTGACCACGGCCGAGGTTTCGCCCGGCAAGTTGACCAGGATCGCGGTGGTCGAGCCGCCATACTGGGCTCCGTAGTAGATGCCGGCCAACATGATCAGCGCCGCCACCGGGCCGACACTGAAGGTCAGCGGCATCAGCATGGCGATGGTGGCGAGCGGGCCGATACCCGGCAGCACGCCGATCAGCGTGCCGACGAACACGCCGATGAAGCAGTAGACGAGGTTCTGCAGCGAGACCGCAACCGAGAGGCCGAAGATCAGGTTGTTGAACAGCTCCATGGCGCGTGGCCTAGAACCCGGCCAACAGCGGATATGGCAGGCCGAGGCCCCAGATGAACAGGGCGACGCACAACGCGGTCAGTACCGCGGTCGCGACCGCGACCTCGCCGAACCTGAACTCGTTGCCGGCGGCGGCGGAGCCGAAGATCAGCACCGCGAGCGCCGGCACGAAACCCGCGCGCTCGACCAGCACACCGAACAGCACAAGCGAGAGCGGCAACACGATCAGGGCGCGCAGCGACCAGACGCCCTCGATCCGCTTCTGACTGCGCAGTCCCTTGGCCATGAACCACAGTCCGAACAGGACCAGCAGCGCGCCGAGCACGATCGGGAAATAGCCCGGTCCCATGCGCAGCGTGGTGCCGAACGGATAGGCGCGCGCCATGAAGACCGCCGCGCCACCGGTGGCGGCGAACATGACGCCGGCCCAGAAATCCTTGCTGTCCAGAAAGGCCGGCCTCATCGTGCCCGCAACGCTACTCGGCCTTGATCTTGCCGGCCTTGACCACGTGTCCCCACTTGTCCATCTCGGATTGCATGAAGTCGGCGAACTGCGGCAGCGTCATCTGAATGACGGCGGCGCCTTCGTTGACGAACTGCTTCTGCGTCTCCGCCGATTCCTGCACCGCTGCGATCTCCTTGCGCAGCTTCTCGATGACGGCCGCCGGGGTCCCCGCCGGGGCCACGATCCCCCACCAGTTGACCGCCTCATAGTCCGGCACGCCCGCCTCCTTGACGGTCGGCACGTCCGGCAGGATCGAGCTGCGCTCGGCCCCGCCCGTGGCCAGCGCCTTGAGCTTGCCTGAACGCAGATGGGGCGTCGTCTGCACCAGCGACGAGAACACGATCTTGGTATGACCGCCGATGACGTCGATCATGGCGGGGCCGCCACCCTTGAACGGCACGTGCAGGAAGTCGACACCGGCGGTCAGCTTGAACAGCTCGCCACCGAGATGTTGGAAGCTGCCGACGCCGGCCGAAGCGTACTGCAGCTCGCCGGGCTTCTGCTTGGCGAGGGCGACCAGCTCGGCGACCGAGTTGACCGGCAGTGAAGGGTTGACCGCCAGAACGTTGGGACCGGTGGCGAGGATCGCAACCGGCGCGAAGGCTTTGATCGGGTCGTAGTTGAGCTTGTAGAGCCACGGATTGACCGCGTGCGCAATCGACACGATCAGCAGCGTGTAGCCGTCGGGCGGCGATTTGGCGGCGATCTCGGTTCCGATGACGCCGCCGGCGCCGGAGCGGTTGTCGACCACGACCTGCTTGCCGAGCCGTTCGCTCAGTTGCATCGCAATCATGCGCCCGACCACGTCGTTGCTGCCGCCGGGCGGGAATGGAATGATCAGCCGCACCGGCTTGGAGGGGTATTCATCGGCCGTGGCCGGCGTGGCGAGCGCCAGCAGCACGATTGCGACCTTCAACAGCAGTGAGAGCATCGGCGGTCCTCGACTGTGTGGCCCCTGATTGGTTCCAGGGGCAGGCCCTTGAGCGGCTCAAGGCTTAAGCTCCGCAAGGCCGGAACGGCGATTGCGCCGACCTGGCATTTCGCTACGCTCATGCCGGCCAACGCGACCACGGGAAGCGAAAACTAGCATGAACTACAATGCCGACTTCAAGTCGATCCGGGGCGAGGTGAGCGCACAGGAATGGCAGGCGCGCGTCGACCTTGCCGCCTGCTATCGGTTGATGGACAAGTTCGGCATGACCGACCTGATCTACAATCACATCACGGCGCGCATACCGGGCACCGACGACCATCTGCTGATCAATCTCTACGGTCTCCTGTACAAGGAGATCACCGCGTCGAGTCTGGTCAAGATCGACGTGGAGGGCAACATCATCTGGAAGCCGGAGACCGACTACGGCATCAACAAGTCGGGCTACGTCATTCACGGCGCGATCCACAAGGCGCGGCCCGAGGTCACCTGCGTGATCCACACCCACACCCGCGCTGGCATGGCGGTCGCCGCGATGAAATGCGGCCTGCTTCCGCTGTCGCAGACCTCGATCCGGTTTGTCGGCCATCTCGGCTACCACGACTACGAGGGGCCCGCCGTCGATCTTGACGAGCGCGAGCGCATCGTCGCCGATCTCGGGCCGCATGACGCGTTGATCATGCGCAACCACGGCCTGCTCACCTGTGGCGCGACCATCCAGCAGGCATTCAACACCATGTATCAGCTGGAAATGTCGTGCCGTGCCCAGGTCGACGCCATGGCGGCACGCACCGAGCTCACGATGCCGGGAGAGAACGTGCTCGCGCATACCGCGCACCTCTACCAGCCGGGTACGCGGCGCCCTTACGGCGTGCTCGAATGGCCGGCAATGCTGCGCCTGCTCGAAGCCGAGGATGCCAACTCCGGTTACCCGAGCTACCGGCAGTAGCGTATTTCCCGGTGGTGTTGATGCACGGTGGCGCCGCACCGCTTCCTCTCGCCACTGCGGAGAAGTCGGCGCCGCGCAGCGCGCCGGGTGATCTCGCTATCGGATAACGCGCCCGGCGCCGGACGCGATCGTGAGCCGTGATGACGATGGTTGGGATCTTGCTCCCGGCCCGTCACTGAGCTCAACGCGGTGAATGATGTGAGGTTCGCAATGGTGCCAGATGATGCCGGCAAAGTCATCAGTTCGGTCGATCGCCTGCACCTTGAAGATTCGTTCAGGGATGAGCGGTAGTCCTGCAGCTCTTCGCCTTCGCAGCGGAGACCACCGGCGTAGATCCCGCGCTGTCACAACCGCATCCGCGTGCACCCTTTGCCTTGGCGTCTGCGTCTGCAACGCAACAGGCGTCGGTGCCTGCAGGTGCGGGGCCGCCGCAACACCCCTCCGAACTGGATGGAATCAGGTTCGTCGCACAGACACCGGTCTCCGGCAGAATGAGGCGCACCTCGTCGGCGGCAGTTCGATCGCCCGCAAGATGCGCTGCGATCGAGCGCACCTGTTCGTAGCCCGTCGCCATCAAAAACGTCGGCGCGCGGCCGTAGCTTTTGATCCCTACCGTGAAGTACTCCGGCTCCGGATGCGACAGTTCCTTGTAGCCGTGCGGCCGGACGGTCCCGCACGAATGCAGGTTCGGATCGATCATTGGCCCGAGCGCGCGCGGGCATTCCAGCCAGGCATCCAAGTCGAGGCGCAGCTCGCGTGTCATCGCGAGGTCCGGACGCTGTCCGGTCGCAACGATAATGCGATCGAATGGACCAATGGTCTGCGGGCCGGCGGCGTCGGTTCCTGTGACACTCACCCCTCGCCCGGTGCCGTCGACGCTCTCGGCGCCAAATCGCGTGACAAGGGTCAGCCGACCTGTCTCAACCAGATAGCGCAGATCGCTGCCCAGTTTGCCCCGCGCCGGCAGTTGATCGGCAGCGCCCCCGCCGAAGACGCGCGCCGGGCTCTGAGCGCGCAGCGCCCAGGTGATGCGCAGTGACCCGTCGGCATCGGCGAGGTTGGCGAGATCGAGCAGCACGCTTGCTGCCGAATGCCCACCGCCTATGACCAGCACGCGCTGTCCGGCATAGCTGGCGCGATCGGCACCAATAATGTCGGGGATGCCGTAAGCGATGCGAGCGAGGTGTTTCGGCTTACCGATGGCCGGCAACCCGGATGCGCCGAGGGTGTTCGGGTTCTGCCAGGTGCCGGAGGCGTCGATCACGGCGCGCGCGAGATCGATTCGCATACGGCCGTCGCTCTCGACGGCAAGGGCAAACGGATGTCTTTCGCGATCCTTGGTGACGACCTTGTCGAGACCTCGCCGGGAAATTGCCTTCACGACCGCGCGTGTCTCCAGCACCTGCCGGATCGCCTCGGTTTCCGCCAACGGCTTCAGGTAGGCGTCGTAAAGATCCTGACCGGTCGGTAGCACATCGCCCGGCGGCTCCTGCCACCCCGCCTCGCGCAGGAGGCGCATTGCTGCCTTATCGGTATTGAACTGCCAGGGCGAGAACAGGCGCACATGACCCCAATCGCGGACATGGGACGCAACCGATTCACCCGCTTCGTAAAGCTTGACCCGTAGGCCTCGCTCGAGCAGGTGAGACGCGGCCGCGAGACCCACTGGTCCCGCTCCAATGACCGCAACGGGAAGGTCGCCATTCGTACTCATGCCGTCTCTTTCACGCGCTTACGGTTCCGGACAGGTTTGCAGACAGGCGCAGCGCAATCAGCGGCTCCAGCGCAACAGTTCTCGGTCAGAAAGGCGATCACGGCGTTCATGGTGTCGAAACGCGCGGCGTAGATCATCGAACGGCCCTCACGACGGACCGTGACGAGGCCGGCCATTCGCAGCCGGTCGAAATGAAAGGTGAGCGTGTTTGGCGGAAGCCCGAGCGCGACAGCGACTTGCCCGGCCGGAAGACCTCCCGGACCCGCCTGAACAAGCAAGCGAAAGACGTCCAGCCGATTGTCTTGCGCGAGCGCCGCCAACGCGGCGACGGCTTGTGTTTTTTCCATATTTCAACGAGTATAGAATTATCTGTAGGCTGTCAAGATTTATTTCCATGAACACTGAAATGTCCCGCGCGGGGTATTGGCCCGCGCACTCAATGGGAATTGTACGGTGAAGGCGCTGCAGGGCACGGTGCCGCTCACCACCGCCATGTGCATCGGCCAACTCGGCAACTTGCTCCCGCACGTCGTTGTGCCGGCCATCATGGCGCAATACCTGATGCCGCTTTGGGGTTTGTCGGCAGCGCAGGCCGGGCTAATGGCGAGCGCTTATGCGCTCGGCTATATGTTTGCGGTTCCGGTTCTCACTGCGCTCACTGACCGCATCGATGCCAGGAGGATCTTGATCGGCGGCTCGATCGTCAGCGGCCTCGCGACAATCGCGTTTGGCCTGATCGCCAATGGGCTGTGGACAGCCTCATTGCTGTGGGGGCTCGCCGGTATCGGTTTTGCCGGCGCATACATGCCCGGTCTCAAGGCGCTCACCGATCGGCTCCCTCCCGGCGACACGTCACGCAGCGTGACGCTCTACACTTCGAGCTTTTCGGTCGGAGTCGGCTTTTCGTTCCTGGTCTCGCAGCTCGTTGCCGATCACCTGGGCTGGCGCGCGGCCTTCGTTGTGACCGGGTTGGGGCCGATTCTGATGATCGGCGTCTGTCTGTTGCTTGCGCCGATGTTTCCCAAGCCGACGTCGGCGCCGCTACTCGACTTTCGTCCGGTTTTCCGAAACCGACCGGCGCTCGGCTACATCCTGGGCTACGGCGCGCATTGCTTCGAGCTCTATGGGATGCGCACCTGGATCGTTGCATTCTGGACGTTTGTGGTCGCGCGCAACCCCGAGGCGCCCCTGCTGAGCCCAATCGCCGTCAGTGTGATTGTGACGCTGCTGTCTTTCCCATCCAGCATTCTCGGGAACGAAGCGGCGCTGCGCTTCGGTCGGCACCGCGCGATTACGATTGTCATGTTCCTTTCGGCAGCCGTTGCCTTGTCGATCGGCGCGCTTGCTGCCGCCCCACCGCTGCTGCTCCTCGTCCTGGTTCTAATCTATGGCGTGACCGTGCCCGCCGATTCTGGCGCGCTCACCTCTGGAATGAGCGCGAGCGCCGTGCCCGAACAGCGTGGGGCAACGCTCGCCATGCACTCCACGGTCGGTTTCGGGCTTTCCGCCGCAGGGGCGTGGGTAACCGGAGTCGCGATTGACGCCGCCGGAGGGCCGGCAAACGCCTCGGGTTGGCTGGCGGCGTTCGCGGTTCTGGCGGCCGGAGTACTGAGCGGTCCGATGGCGTTATGGTGGTCGCGCAGGAAGCCTTGAGACGGGCGCCAGTGCGCCAGCTATTGGCGGCCACAGTCCGATGGAAATAGTCGCGCAGCAACAAGCGTAGCCGCAGCCGCCCCTACTAACTGGGCAACAACAAAGCCGGGCACATGATTGATGGCTATTCCGGCAAAAGTGGTTGTGAAGCCTCGAGCCAGCGTGACGGCGGGATTGGCAAAGGAGGTCGACGAGGTGAACCAATACGCGGCGGTAATGGTAAGTCCGACCAGCCACGGAAGCGCCGACTGTGCGAAGCGCATGCCGCCCAGGATAGCGACCACTAGCGTGAACGTTGCGACGGCCTCTGCCAGCCATTGGGCCGGGCCACTCCGAACCGTGCTGCCGATCTCGAGCGGCGCCAGATCGAACATCAAGTGTGCAACAACCGTACCGGCGATGCCGCCAGCGCATTGGGCGAGCACGTAGGGTGTGACCTCGCCCCATGGCATGGCGCTGCGCGCCGCCATGACAAGGCTGACCGCCGGATTGAAATGTGCCCCGGATACCGGGCCCAATATTGTGGTGATCACGACGAGTATCGCGCCCGTCGGTATCGTGTTCCCGAGGAGCGCGATAGCCTGGTTACCGCCGGCGAGCTTCTCCGCCATGATGCCCGAGCCGACTACAGTCGCAACGAGGAGTGCCGTGCCCAGCGCCTCTGACACCAGCCTGCGTGGCAAGGAAGCAACGACCGCGCTCATCCAGCTCTTGCCGCGGGATGATCGGCAAGGTCCTTGGTCCTTCCGATCGAGTCCAGTTGTCGCTGGAGCGTCAATTGATCAAGCGATCGGATGGGCAGGTTCACAAAAATCGAGATGCGGTTCGACAGCATGCGAAAGGCCTCCGCGAATGCAAGGGCAATTTCCGCGGCGCTCCCGGTCGCGGCGGCCGGATCGGGAATACCCCAATGTGCGGTCATCGGCTGACCGGGCCAGTACGGACACGTCTCGCCGGCCGCGTTGTCGCAGACGGTAAAGACGAAATCGAGGTCGGGTGCATCCGGACCGCTGAATTCGTGCCAGCTCTTGGAGCGGAACTGGCCGACGTCGAAATTCATTCTGCGAAGCAATTGAAGCGCTTGCGGATGTATTTGCCCCTTAGGCTGGCTGCCGGCTGAGAAGCCCCGAAACTTTCGGCCACCTTCACGCTGAATGATCGCTTCCGCCATGATCGACCGGGCGGAGTTGCCGGTACAGAGAAAGAGGACGTTAAACGGACGCGGTTCCGCCACTGGGTTCATCGCTTGCCTCGCTTCTTGGAAGCTTGCACGGGCGCACAACATTCGGACGAGCTCTTGGCAACTCCGAAGTCGCAAAGGTCCGGATGACCGTCGCAGCAATCGGTGACGAGAAAGGAAATCAGGGACCGCATCCCCTCGACATCAGCCCGGTAGACGATCGAGCGCCCCGCGCGGGACCCGCGCACGAGACCCGCGCGAGCCAGAATTGCGAGGTGCGTGGAAAGAGTGTTGTGAAGGCAACCGATCTCCCCGGCAATCGCACCCGCCGCCATGCCGCTCGGTTCGGTGCGCATCAGCAGTTTAAAAATCTGCAGCCGCACCGGCTGGCCGAGAGCGGCTAACGCGGCCAAAGCGTGGGCACTGGACATTCCCACGCCTGCGTCCCCGGGCCCTATGTGGCTGACGACCGCAGGATTTGAATGGGGCAGACCGGGGCGCGCAAGCCGCGCGGCCGTTGGTGACAGTCCCGACCTCATGCTCTATCCTTCTAATGCCATTATGTCGAGAATTCTCGACATAAGGTCATAGCCCGATGACACTGGCATGACAAGACCGCGAGCCGAAGCCGAAGCCGGGGGATTTGGCGTCAAGTTCGGGCGCGCCGGACCGATCACGCGAGTACCCAGGCCGGTCACGCGCCGCGCGATACTTAGCGGCGGGCTCACTATTGCGGCAGCATTCTCAACCGGCGTTTGTCATTTGAGAGCCAGTCAGCCCGTCCAAGTGGGACTGACGCCCGTATTTCTGACGAACGATCTGGAGCTTCTAAGCAGTTTGCGATCCTACCTCTCGCGCGCGTGGCGGCGCGACGTGCAGCTCGTAACTCGCCGCACGTACCAGGAAATCACCACGCTGTTGTTGGCTGGGCAGATCGATGCCGCTTGGATTTGCGGCTACCCCTATGTCCAGTTCCGCGAGCGCTTGGATCTTCTGGCGGTGCCGGTCTGGCAAGGGCAACCGCTTTACCGCTCCTACGTCATCGTCGATGCATCCCGGGAGGCGGAGTACTTCAAAGATCTTAAAGGTGATGTGCACGCCTTTTCCGATCCCGACAGCAATTCGGGGTTCCTGGTCACGCGCGACCTACTTGCCGACCTTCGCACGAGGCCGGAGACATTCTTTCGGCACAGCTTTTATACCTATGGCCACCGTGACGTGGTGCGCGCAGTGGCCTCAGGACTCGCGCAAAGCGGCTCCGTCGATGGGTACGTCTGGGAGGTGTTGGCCGAAACCGAGCCGGCCCTGACCGCACGCACGCGTGTACTGCGCCGATCGGAGTTGCTGGGATTTCCGCCGATCGCCTCAGGCCATAACCGACTTGGCGGCCTCGCATCGGCTGAGCTCGCGAAGGCTTTTCTTGAAATGTCGCAGGACGGCGAAGGAAAACGTGTGCTCGCCGCGCTGCGGCTGGACGGCTTTACCCCAGGCGATCCCTCGCTGTTCGACACGATCGCTGCAAAAGTCGAGCACGTCAGGCGCGTCGGATGACTTCGGCCGCAGCATTGCCGTGGCGATGGCCGCTGATCGTCAAGGTCCCGGCGCTGGTCACCTTGTTCATGGTGGCAGTCAGCGCAATCCTGACGCACCAGGTGCTGCGCCGGCTGGAAGCGACACAGACGACCCACTTCGAAGAGCTCACCGCCGCCTATCTGGACGGATTGACGTCATCGCTGATCCCGGCGGTCCTCCGGCAGGATCCATGGGAGACATTCGACATCCTCGACCGGGCTCGCAATCTCTATCGTGGCTTGGACATCCGCGAAACTGTTGTGGCCGGCGCGGACGGAATGGTTCTTGCCGCGTCGGACCCAAGGCGGGTGCCGGCCTACGGCGAGGTGCCGGCACACATTCTCGGGCGGTTCGCGGCTGCAGGCGATTTGTGGATGGACGAAACGGGCGAGCAAGCCGGCGTGCGCCGGATATTGCTCTACCAAGGCCGTCCGATCGGATCGGTGTATGCGCGCTTCGATGTCGCGGATCTGTTCGGAGAAAGACGGGCGGTGCTATGGACCCTGATAGGCCTGAACAGTGCGATCGCCTTTCTCCTCGCGGCTGCCGCCTACTTCTCGGTCCGTCGGTTACTCAGACCGATCCATACACTCACGCGTCACCTGCATGAGGGCGCACACGGAATTCCTTCTCCAATCCCCATTGGCCGATATTCCAGCGGACGATCCGAGTTCGCGGAGATTTTCGCTCGGTTTAATGGGCTCGTTGCCGCTATGCAGGAGAGGAAAGCCCTGACGGAACGGCTCGCCGAAGAGGAGAAGATCGCGAGCCTGGGTCGAATGGCGTCCGGAATGGCGCATGAGATCAATAATCCACTGGGCGGTCTGTTCAATGCCGTGGCCACGCTGAAGTCGCATGGCGAGAGCGCACAGGTGCGGGCGAACGCGCTGGGCCTGATCGAACGAGGGCTGATCGGCATCCGTGACGTGGTGCGCACGACGCTTGCGGTTTATAGGGCGGATCGTTCCGCACGTAATCTTGCGCCAGCCGATATCGACGATCTGCGACTGCTGATCGCGCCCGAAGCGCGGCGACATTGCGTCGTGGTGACCTTCCACAACAATATTCCTGCGGAGTTGCCCGTGCCGAGCGCCCCTGTGCGGCAGTCGGTGCTCAACCTGCTGCTGAACGCTGTCGCAGCGTCGCCGGAGGGAGCAGAGGTCTCGCTCGACGCGGTCGTCAATGACGAAGAGTTGGTCCTCTCGGTGCGTGATCGAGGGGCCGGATTGCAGAGCGCGGGTGCCGAGATACTAACGGACCCTTTTTCCGCCCCACCCCTCAGGGGAGGCGGACTTGGGCTTTGGGCAACGAGGCGTATGATCACCGAGTTGAGCGGTTCCATCACCGTGCAACGGCCGCACGACGGTGGCACGCTGATTCGGGTATCAGTTCCGCTTCGTCGCGTAGAAGGACTGGCCGATGTCGCCTGACCAGCGCATTGTGGGTCTCGTTGAAGACGATCCGATCATGGGGGAGAGCCTCGTCCAAAGGCTCGCGCTCGAGGGGATCGCCGCCAAATGGTGGCGACGTGGTGCCGAAGCGATCGAGGGGGTCGCCGGCGAGCGGCTTCGAGCAGTCGTCTGTGACATTCGATTGCCGGACATGGATGGCGAGGCGGTGTTTCGCGCCACCATCCGCAAACCGAACGCACCTCCGTTCCTGTTCATTACCGGGTACGGCGACATCGATCAGGCCGTCCGCCTGATGCGCGACGGTGCAGCGGACTACGTCACCAAACCGTTCGAAATGGACGACTTCCTTGCGCGATTGGGCGAGCTGCTCGGTCCTGACGAAATTTCCTGTGCTCTCGGTGTGTCGCCTGTCATGCAGGATCTCGAGCATCTCTTGCGCCGAATTGCTCGGAACAACTCTGGCGTCCTCATTTCGGGGGAGACAGGAGCCGGCAAGGAAGTTGCAGCGCGCTTTCTGCATGCCGTTTCGGCTGCCGCCGACAAGCCGTTCATGGCTGTGAATTGTGCAGCGATCCCGTCCGATCTCCTGGAAAGCGAGCTTTTCGGCCATGAAAAAGGTGCGTTCACGGGAGCCAGACAGCGACACCTCGGCTACGCCGAGAGGGCCGGAGAGGGCGTCCTGTTCCTCGATGAAATCGGCGAGCTGCGTCCAGACCTGCAAGCGAAATTGCTGCGGCTCATCGAAGATCGCGCATTTCTGCGTGTAGGCGGGGAGCGGCCCATCCAGTTTCGCGCTCGCCTAATGGCGGCGACCAACTCGGACCTCGATAAATTGGTTGAGGCCGGACGCTTCCGAGCCGATCTCTACTACCGGATCAACGTGGTCAGTGTGCGAATCCCACCGCTGCGCGACCGAAGGGACGATATCCCTCCACTGATGGCGCGGTTTTTCGAGCAGTTCCGCATCTCGGCCGATGCCCGGCTCAGAGGTTTCAGCGCAGCAGCGGAGGAAGCCGCCCTGGCCCACGCTTGGCCCGGCAACGTGCGCGAGCTCCGCAACCGCATGGAACGCGCCGTCGCGCTGGCACCTGGTCCTTGGCTGATGCCGGCTGATCTCTTTCCTGAGCTTGTTAGCAGCATCACCAACCGCAACGACGGTCTCGGATCGCTGGAGGATGCCCGTCAGGAAGCCGAGAAGCGGCACATCCTGCGCGCCCTCGCGCTCACCGGAGGCGAGATCATCCCGGCCGCGAAAGCCTTGGGGATCGGCCGCACGACGCTATGGGAGAAGATGCGCCGGCTGGGCTTGCGCACGGACGCAGAGGGTCGCCTCACACAATCTGAATAGGCCGCGCGGCTCAGCCGACCCCGATGCAAATCAACGCGGGGTAATGGTCCAGTGCATCAAGGCATCGCTTGCGCGCTGGGGGCGCTACTGTGGCTTTGGCTGTTCCATACCCGGCATATTCATGCCGCCCATACCTCCGCCCTGGCCGTCTTGCTGACCACCGCGCATCATCGCCATGCTGCGACAGCACGCGCACATGCCGGCCTGTTGCTGCGGCTTGGCGGACTTACCTTCAAGCTGCTCTTCCGCGGTCGGGATGGTTTGGCGCTGGCCCATCATGCCGCCGCACATGCCCATCATGCCGCCGGGTTGAGCCGTGGTCCCGGTTTGAGATTGAGCGGTCGCGCCGGCCTGGCCGACGTTGCTGCTGCCGCACATCTGAGCCGACACGGGCGAGGCAAAGGCGAGTACCAAGGCGAGTGCGGTTGTCGAAAGAAGTGTGCGCATCGGGTTCCTCCAAGACTTTGCTTGGAGGCTAACCCGGCCTGTGCGCAATGGGGTTCACAAACGCGCTATCGACCAGGCCAGCTTCTGGCGTGGCGGCAGTGTTTATCCGCTGCAGCTCGGTTGCGGGGCTCGCCGAAACCACTCAATCGCGATGGCCCTGCCGCCGAACCTGCTGCTATTCGCTGCCGCCATGTTTGCGGGGGCCATCGCCGGGGCCACGCTCGGGCTTCGGTTCGCAAGCCTGATGATCTCGAAGGCGCTCGGCTTGGTGCTGGCGACTGCCGGGTTGAAGCTGATAGGCGTCTCTGACCTACTCGGCGAGCCGCCGCAGTT